>Ga0222419_100035_pt1 | contig 286101 bp, 262 predicted proteins | sample 1B20Ametagenome_FD_182474 | JGI IMG/M metagenome (GOLD analysis project Ga0222419, IMG submission 182474) | Enriched microbial communities from leaf-cutter ant dump, University of Wisconsin, Madison, United States - 1B20A (version 2) | ecosystem: Environmental > Terrestrial > Nest > Insects... | reverse complement strand
GAAGAATTGAAACAACGTATTGAATTGTATCTCCAGGAAGTCAACGAGAACCCTGTTCCTTTTCGCTGGAAGTACGGGTTAGAAGGCTAACCATACAAAACGTTATTTCAGGATCGTTCTACTAGTAATTTGTTGCAGATTAATATTTTCATTCAACGATATTCCCACTGACATTAGCGCATTATATTGATCTTCGATTGAAATCAGTTTTTTATTTTTCTTAAACCAATTGAGCAAAGGAATCGCTCCCTATTGGACATATATAATGCAGTTGCATATCTTTCAGATAACCCCTATTCCACGAACCCGAGAACCTTAAGTCCCAACGGGGCGGCCGCGATGCGGTTAGATTCGCAGGGTTGTCTCCTGAATTCACTTCCTCGAAATGCCTCGGGTGGACCAAGGAGCCGCAAGGCTCCGCTGCATGAATGCATTGTTATGTGAAGTCCTTGACTTCGAAGCAATACTAGGAAATCGGTTTTTATATCTGCTTTAAATCCTTTATTAGTTCTGCTATCTGAGGTTGAGTAGTTTTCAGTTCAAATATTAGTTCGATCTCTCGATGTGCATTCTCTTTGTATCGGGCCTTTATTATTACGTATCCTCTCTGGTCTATAGAAATTTCCAATAATAATGCCTCTTCAGAATCTTTAAAAACTACTTCTCCCTTCATTTGTTCATACATTTTTTCAAGATCTGAACAGAAACTGATCAGTTCGCCTCTAGTATAACGATCCATAAATAATGCAACTATATTCCCAAAAAAGTTTGTGGTGTAATGTTCATAGAACATTACGACCGGAGAGATATCATGCCCTTCAAATCCAAGAAAGACGACAAAACCCGGTTATAGCATCCCAGCAACTGCGAACGTGGTCCCTAACTCGACAAAACCCGGTTGCAGCACCTCAGCGACTGCGAACGTGGTCCCTAACCCGACAAAACCCGGCTGCAACACCTCAGTCACTGCGAACGTGGTCCCTAACCCGACAAAACCCGGTTACAGCACCTCAGTGCACTGCACACGTTGTCTCTAACCCGGCAAAACCCGGTTGCAGAGTTTGAGTAACGTTACTTAAGGATCGTTCTACTAGTAATCCAAGTACTCCCGTTACATTGTAATTATCAGCTTTAATTGTTATTTCTGCCTTACCAAACTTATAAAAGTATTCAGATATATCAAGCTTTATAAAATTAGAATCTAAATCTAGAATCTTTATTTCCTTCATAGGTTTTTACTCCTGTTTTAATCTCAAGGATTTCACACAACCCCTATTCCACGAACACATTTCGTCATAAATCGCCCAACTCTATCAATAACAAATTCGCTTGTCACCCTAAATTTCCCTGCAAAGCGAACGTTTCCGAGTAGAATTCCCCCTGAGTAAACCTTCCAATAAAAATAGGACATCCCGTAAGCCCAAGATTGATCGGCAATTCCGCCTACAATCCGACTAACGTGGATGCCCTACATTATGCCAAAGCGACTACACTGCCAGCTCACAGTTTATGTATTATCAGGTACTCACCTGAGACCGCAAAGTCACAACACTAACCCGCACCGCCCACATCCAATTGTTTGCCGCCCCTATCCTGCATTCGCTCCCAATCCGACTTCAGCAAGCCCATCACGATCACGTCGACGTAACGCCCGTTTTTGTACTGTTTCTCCCTCAGCCTGCCTTCCTCCTGGAAGCCGCAGGTTCGGTAGCTGCGACATGCCCGCTCGTTGAAGTCATACACTTCCATCTCCAACCGGTTCAGGTTCATCTCGAGAAACGCGAAATCGACCAGCAGCCGCAACGCTTCTGTGCCGTATCCCTTGCCGAGTTGATCAACGTCGCCGATCACGATGCCGATCGTACCGACGCGGTTTTTCCAATCGATCCGATCCAGGTTCACTTGCCCGATGTACGCTTCGGTTACCGGGTCTGCGATGACGAAGCCGCGGCTGTCCGAGCGGCCTTCGAGCATATCATCGAGAAATTGTTCGGACGCTTGCAGCGGATGAGGGTACAGGAAAATATCCGACAGATGGCAGACGATATCCGCGTCGTTCACCCAACGCCGCATCGGCTCCAGGTCGTCCGAGCGGTACTCGCGCAGCATGACCCGTTGTCCATACAATCGCGGCATCGTCAGTCCCCCTCCCCGATAGTATCTTCCAATAAGATGCCTTTCCCGATCGCCCGATCCAGCAAATCCATCGCAAACTGCCACAGCGGCGGCGAGATCCGTTCTACCGGCGCGATGCGGCGGACGACCTGCGAGCGCACGATGCCGTTGCGCTGCCAACTGACGCCTCCCGTATAGTAATTGTGCACCAGAGGCAGCAGCCGATCGATCGCATTCGCATAGCGCGCCTCCGCCGTTTCCCCGGTTTCGAATTCGCGCCACATCTGCACCCACTCCCCGCGCTGGTCCTCCGGCAGCATGCCGAACAAGCGGTTGGCCGCGGCCTGCTCGCGAGCCTCTTTGTCTTCGTAGCCGACGGCGTCATAGGCGAACGTGTCGCCGGCATCCACTTCCACGATATCGTGAAGCAGCAGCATGCGAATGACGCGGTCGATATCGGGATGCGGCTTCACCGTATGCTCCAGCATCAATAGCGCGAATACGGAAATATGCCAACTGTGCTCCGCCGTATTTTCCCGCCTGCTGCCGTCCATGATCAGGGATTGCCTTAGCACGCCTTTCAGCTTGTCGATCTCCGCGATAAACGCGATCTGACGAGTGATGCGCTCATTGTCCCATTGTTCCATTCCGCAATGCCGCCCTTCTCATCTATTTAACTTGCGAACCGCCCGACAGGTAGCGCCAATCGTCCGGCAGCGTCACCGCACCGTGCGGAATAAGCTCCAGCTTGAAATAAGGGATCAACTCCCGTGCGTGCACGGACTCCGGCCGGTCGATCAAGCCGTACAGCCATCCGAGCAGGCCGACGATCCCTTCCGGCCGATAGCCGGATTCCCGCAGCACTGCGATCGCGATATCCCCATGGCGCTTGGCCAGCCGCTTGCCGTCCGGGCCGAGCAGCAGCGGCGCATGCGCATAGCGAGGCGCCCGCAACCCAAGCGCTTCCGCCAGCATCAGTTGCCGCAGCGTAGAGTCGAGCAGATCCCAGCCGCGCAGCACGTCCGTGATTCCCATCGCCGCATCGTCCACGACGACAGCCAACTGGTAGCCGATGATGCCGTCCGCGCGCTTCACTACGAAATCCCCGCCAGCGCCGGCCGCATAGGCCATCCGCCCCGCAATGTCGTCCACGAAGCTCACCGGCTTGTCCGGCATGGCGAAGCGCAGCGACGGCGTCTTCCTCGCTTCCCGCTCCTTGCGCTCCGCAGCGCTCAACCCCCGGCATGTGCCGGGATAAGCCGGCCCTTCCGCCTGCAAGCCGTGCGGGGCGCTCGCCGCCCCCAGCAAGTCGGCACGGCTGCAATAACAGGGGTACAACCGCCCCTCCGCCACCAGCCGTTCCACAGCCTCATCATACCCTTTTCCGCGCTTGCTCTGTTCATACGGCCCGCAAGCTCCGCCCGCGTCCGGTCCCTCGTCCCAATCGAGCCCGAGCCAGCGCATGTCCTGCAACGCGCGTTCCGCCCATTCCGGCTTGCACCGGGGAACGTCGATATCTTCGATGCGCATGACGATCTCTCCGCCCTGCGACCTTGCCTGCAGCCAGGCCAGCAGCGCCGTTCCCGCGTTGCCCAGGTGCAGCAGTCCCGACGGCGTCGGCGCGAACCTTCCGCGTACCAGGCCCATGCCAGCTTGTCCGGTCATCGCCCCGTCCGTTATTTCCCGCCCCATCATTGCTTGGTTCGACCTCCCCGGCAGCGGAATCTTATCCAACTCCATTGTACCACGCGATTCATATTCCGTTCATAATCGTCTTGTACGCTGTCATCGTCGACTTCATCCGCCATAATCGAACGTTCACTAGATTTAGGGTAGATTTCAAGGCATAATAAATTACAAAAATAAGGAGGCCGGCCTCATGCCGCGAAAACCCGACCATCCGCCATCCGCGCAACCGCGCGCGAAAGCCGACTGGAAAGCCTTCTTCGGCCTGCTGCGGCAAACAAAGCCGGCCTACGGCATGTTTGCTGTCGCGATGGCGCTCAGTCTGATCAATACGGTCGTCAGCCTGTTCGTGCCGCTGTTCACGAAGAACTTGATTGACGGCTTCTCCTTGCAATCCATCCGCGCGTCCCAGATCGCCCTGATCGCCTTGGCATTCGCGGCGCAGACGGCGGCGGGCGCCTTCTCGATCTATCTGTTCAACCGCTTCGGCCAGCAGATCCTGCGGGGGCTGCGCAGCCTGATCTGGCGTAAGCTGCTGCATTTGCCCGTCTCCCACTTCGACGACGTGGAGACCGGCGCCTTGTCCAGCCGCGTCACGAACGACACGAACGTGATCAAGCAGGTTATGTCGGAGATGCTGTCCGGCTTCATCACGGGCATCGTCTCGATCGTCGGTTCGATCGCCATCCTGCTGACGCTCGACTGGCAGATGACGTTGACGCTGCTGATCGCCGTTCCTTTGACGATGGGCATTCTGTTCCCGCTGGGCCGGCAGATGTTCCGCATCTCGCGCAGCATGCAGGACGAGACCGCAGGCTTCACAGCCATCCTTCAGCAAGTGCTGTCGGAAATTCGGCTCGTCAAATCCTCGGGTGCGGAAGCGCCGGAGTACAAGCGCGGGATGAAAGGCATCGGCGAGCTGTTCCGGCTGGGGCTCAAGGAAGCGCGCATCCAGGCGATGATCGCGCCGCTGATGGGCCTCGTGATCATGATGCTGATGGTCGTCGTGATCGGATATGGCGGCTTGCGCGTCTCATCGGGCGCGCTGTCGGCCGGCGAGCTTGTCGCCTTCATCTTGTATCTGATCCAGATTATCATGCCGCTCGGCCAGATTACCGGCTTCTTCACCCAGCTGCAGAAGGCGATCGGCGCCGCCCAGAGCTTGATCGAGACGCTGCGCAAGCCGGAGGAAGTCCGCTCCGGCGGACGGCCCGTACCTGCGGCGGATCTCCCGCTCAGATTGGAAGCCGTTCGTTTCGCTTACGATGCGAATCAAGAAGACCCTGTCTTGGACCGCGTCAGCTTCGCAATTCCCTCCGGTCAGGTGACCGCGCTCGTCGGGCCGAGCGGCAGCGGCAAGACGACGCTGTTCGCGCTGCTCGAACGGTTTTACGAGCCTGCGGGAGGCAGCATCCTGTACGGCAACGAACCGATCGCCGTTTACGATCTGCCAGCCTGGAGAAGCCGGATCGGCTACGTCTCGCAGGAGAGTCCTCTCATGGCCGGCACGATCCGCCAGAACATCGCCTACGGTCTCGATCGCGAGGTAGCCGATGCCGAATTGCGACAAGCGGCCGCGATGGCCTATGCCGACGGATTCATCGACGAATTGCCGCAAGGCTACGACACCGAGGTCGGGGAACGCGGCATGAAGCTGTCCGGCGGCCAACGTCAGCGGATCGCCATCGCGCGGGCGCTGCTTCGCGACCCGAAGATTCTGATGCTCGACGAAGCGACGTCCAGCCTGGACAGCAGGTCCGAATCCGTCGTCCAGCAAGCGTTGAACAATCTGATGCGGGGTCGGACGACGCTGATTATCGCCCATCGCCTGTCCACCGTCATCGACGCCGATCAGATCGTGTTCCTCGACAAGGGCGTCGTGACCGGCATCGGCACGCATCAACAGTTGACCGCAACCCATCCGCTGTACCGGGAGTTCGCGGAACAGCAGCTGCGATACGGCGAAGAGGAACGGCAAGCCGTCGCGGCTCTGAATCCGATCTAGGAGGCGAAGAAAAACATGACACACATACTGGTCGTAGACGACGATGCCCATATCCGCGAGCTGGTCGGGCTGTTCCTGATCCGCGAAGGCTTAGAGGTGACACAGGCGGAGGACGGCGTCGCGGCGCTCGAGGCGATGGAGGATCATCCTGCCGATCTTGTCGTCCTCGATGTCATGATGCCGCGCATGGACGGTTGGGAGCTGTGCATGAAGCTTCGGGAACAGTACGACATTCCCCTGCTCATGCTGACGGCCAAGGGAGAAACTTCGCAGAAGGTCAAAGGCTTCCGGCTCGGCACGGACGATTACCTTGTCAAGCCGTTCGAGCCCGACGAACTGGTCGCCCGTGTCAAGGCGCTGCTGAAGCGGTACCGCATCTCCATTTCCCAACAAGTATCCGTCGGCACCGTGCTGCTCGACCGGGAGGCGTTCGCCGTCATCGCGCCAACTGGCCGCATTACGCTCCCGCTCAAGGAATTCGAACTGCTGTTCAAATTGGCAAGCTATCCCGGCATCACGTTCGCGCGCGAGCAATTGATCGAGCAAATTTGGGGGTTCGATTATGAAGGCGACGAGCGCACGGTGGACGTCCATATCAAGCGCCTGAGGGAGCGGTTTCCCGACGAACGGTTCGGCTTCCGCATCACGACGATCCGCGGACTCGGCTACCGGCTGGAGGCGGTCGAATGATCCGCCTGCTGTCCGCCGCCTACCAACGCATACGCCGCGCGCACCTGGCCAGACACGAGCAGATGAACGCGCTGCAGGAGGAATTTTACCGCAATGGCGCCGCCGAGCTGAACCGTCATCCCGGCGGCCGGATCAACAAACGCAAGATCCCCCGCCCCCCTGCCAAATGGGTCGTCGCCGGCATCGCCATCCTGTATTCGACTATGCTGGTGAATTACGCGCTCGCCCATTGGATCATGTCCTATGTGTACGATCACTGGTTTCCGGAAGCGGTCTCCTCCGTCGGACGGCAATTGCTGACCGTCGTCGTCATGCTGTTCATCTTCGGCCTGATGATGACGGCGATCCGCATGATTTTCGACCCCGGCCGCAAACAAATATATTTGTTCATTGCTTGGATCGACGCGATGCGCCGCATATCCAAAGGCGATTTCAGCGTCACGCTCGACGCCGATCCCCGCCACCTCGGGCAGCTCGGCGTCCTGGTTCGCAGCTTTAACGAAATGGCCACCGAGCTCGGTCAAATGGAACAGATGCGCCAAGAGTTCATTTCCAACGTCTCGCACGAGTTCCAGTCCCCGCTCACTTCGATCGGAGGCTTCGCGCGCGCCCTTCAGAACGAAGAGCTGACGCCGGAGACGCGCCGCCATTACCTGCGGATCATCGAATCCGAGAGCGCCAGATTATCCAAGCTCAGCGACAACTTGCTCAAGCTGACTTCGCTCGAATCGAACCACCATCCGTTCGAAGCCAGATCGTATCGCCTGGACCGCCAGATCCGCCGGGTCATCCTCGGCTGCGAGCCTCAGTGGCAGGCCAAGCGGCTTGAGCTGGACGTCGATCTGGACGAACTGTCGATCGTCGCGGACGAAGACCTCTTGAACCAGGTATGGAGCAATCTGGTGCACAACGCCATCAAATTTACGCCGGAAGGCGGCACGATGTGCATTCGCCTGAGCGAACGGGATAACCGCATCGAAGCGACCGTCACCGACACGGGCATCGGCGTATCCGAAGCCGACCTCCCGCACCTGTTCGAGCGCTTCTTCAAAGCCGACAAAGCGCGCAGCCGCTCGGCCGGCGGCAGTGGCCTGGGCTTGTCCATCGTCAAGAAGATCGTCGAGCTGCATCACGGGACCGTTGCGGCGCGCAGTCGAATCGGCGAAGGCACGACGTTCTGCGTCGCACTCCCCGCGGTCTACCGCGCTGAAGCAGCCGAACAGCCGCAGCACCCTTGAAATGTGATACACTAGCGCTAGGCACACGCGCCTGCGTACGCGCGCTACTTCTATCACAGTCGGGGGAATCCGGATGAAACGCTCGGAGAAGATCAACGCTCGCCATCTGGCCATTATGGAATCGGCGCACGATATGATTGCCACCTTCGACCCGCGCGGCAAAATTCGTTACCTGAACCGCGCCGGCTACCGTTTTCTAGGCATTACGAACCTGCAAGGGAAGAACGGACAACTTGAAACGTACATGTCGGAAGAAACGACGATCCGCCTGGTCCGGGGTCTGAGGATCGCGCTGGAGCAAGGCTATTGGCAGGACGAATCGGAATGGATTACGAAGAGCGGGGACGTCCGCATCACCTCGCAGACCGTCGTCGCCCATCCTGCCGAGGACGGCGACGAACCGTATTATTCCACGATTTCCCGCGACATTACCGAACGCAAAGAAATCGAGCGTCAATTGATGTTCGCCAAGCAAGCCGCGGATGAAGCCAATGAGACGAAGAGCCGGTTCCTCGTGCGGATGAGCCACGAGATTCGCACACCCCTGAACGGCATCATTGGCCTGACCCATCTGCTTCAACGCACCCAGCTAAACGACGTTCAGCGCGATTATTTGCGTCTCATCTCCACTTCCTCCAGCACGATGATGCATATTCTGAACGACATCCTCGACTTTGCCCGCATCGAATCGGACAAGCTGACGATCGAACAGGTCCCCTTCCGCCTCGCAAATACGCTCGACCGGCTGAGCGGAACGTTCACCGTGCTGCTCGGACCCAAGCCGGTCGACTTGATCATCTACACGGAACCCGACGTGCCGGACGAATTGCATGGGGATCCGACCCGCCTCGAGCAAGTGCTGCTGAACCTGGTCGGCAATGCCATTAAATTCACGGAAACCGGCAGCATCGAGCTGCATATCTCCCTGTCCGGCGAAGCGCAGAAGCGCAAGCGTCTGAAATTCGTCGTCAAGGATACCGGGATCGGCATGACGTCTGAACAACTGAATGCCCTGTTCGTCCCGTTCGTGCAGGCAGCCGGCGGCACCAGCCGCATGTCCGGCGGATCGGGGCTCGGGCTTGCGATCAGCCGGGCGCTGATTCAGCGTATGGGCGGAGCGGGCATAGAGGCCGCCAGCCGTTACGGGGAAGGGACGACCTTCGCCTTCGAATTGGAATTTCCGGCGGACCCGACGTCCGTCGGCGCCAGCATCTTGCCGACCGGCATGCGCGTGCTCGTGCTCGAAGACAGCGCCGCCATGCGCGCGCATTGGGAAAGAACGCTCCTGCTGCTCGGCTGCTCGGTTCGAACGGCCGCGACGTGGGAAGAGACGCGCAGCCTGATGAGCATGGGCGGTTGGGACGTCTGGATTGCCGACATGGAAGCGGACGACATGTACGGAGAGACGACCTGGGCGGAATGGAAATCGGCGGCGGACACCTTCGGCATCGCCACGCTGTGCAGCACTTCCCTGTACGGGCGCGATGCCTTGATGTCGCTGCCGGAGCAGCTGCGGCCGGCAGGCGTGCTGCTCAAGCCTGCCGCGAAGCAGCGCATCGCGCATGCCCTGCTCAGCTTGAAGGACAGCAAGCTGCACGACCGCGCCGATGGCGGCGAAGCGGATCCGGAAGCTGCGCTGCGCCCGCAGTTGCAGGGCAAGGTGCTCGTCGTCGAAGACGATCCGATCAGCCGCACGGTCATGACCGAGATTCTGAAGGAATTCGGTCTTGATGTCTGCGAAGCGGCGCAGGCGGAGGAAGCGATCCATCTGCTCGAACGCCAGGCATGCCATATGGTCTTGATGGATTTGCATTTGCAGGACACGAACGGTCTGGCGCTCATGCAGCGAATCCGCCTGAACGACAGATGGAACGAAATGCCGATCATCGTCATTTCCGGTACGCAGGACGAATCCGTCTGGCAGCAAGCCAGGTTTGCCGGGATGAGCGATCGCCTGCCGAAGCCCGTCGAACCGAATACGCTGTTCCGGCTGTTGACCAAGTGGCTGCCTCCTGCCGAACATCCGGGACCGTCCGGACGCTGGTGGACCGATACGGAGCTGCTCGACATTCCGCATGCGCTGCATCGGCTCGACGGCAAAACCGGCCTCTATTTGCGGCTATTGGAACGATTCGCGGACGAGTATGCCAACCTGCCCGCCCGATTGCAGCAACTGTGCCAGGAAGGCGATACCGATAAGCTGCATCGCACGCTCCATTCATTTCGCGGCGCCGCCTCGCACCTGGGGGCCAATCTGATCGCTGCGGACGCTTATTTGCTCGAAGAGGCCTGCATGCGGGGCGAACCGATGCAGGAGCTGCTCGTCAAGCTGGACCTCGGACTGCGCCGTCTCATTCTCGCGATTCAAGACATTTTAAGACAAAAAAAGTAGTTAGACGTATGCAAGTCGACAAGATATAATAGAGTTGTGACAATTTGTTAGCAAACTGTGAGTTTCCTAAACAATTCAATGAAGTTGGTGATCTTTTTGACGAAGATTCTCGTAGTGGAAGACGACCAGATCATCGGCGAAATGCTCACCATGTACTTAACGGAAGAACATTTTCAAGTACAACGCGAGAGCACGGCCAGGGGCGGCTTTCTCGCCGTCGAATCGTTCGATCCCGATGTCATATTGCTCGATCTGATTCTTCCCGATTCCCAAGGCACCGATCTGTGCGCCCGGTTCAGGAAGCTGACGGACGTACCGCTCATCGTCGTGTCGATGAAGACCGCCGTCGCGGACCGCATCCAGGCCATCGACGCAGGCGCGGACGATTATCTGGTCAAGCCGTTCAGCATGCAGGAGCTCAAGGTGCGCATCGGGGCGCTGCTCAGGCGCCGCAATCCTCCAACCGACACGGCTGGCCGACCGAGAGGCTCCGCGACCTTAGACATCGATCTGCGCAAGGGGATCGTGCTGGAAGCGGATCGCCGCACGCTCGTTCGCAATGGCGAGCCGATCGAAACGACGTTCTCCGAATACGAGATCATGAAGCTGTTCATCGAGCATCCGGGCAGGGTTTACACGCGCGAAGAATTGATCAGCGCCGTAAGAGGCATCGATTCATTCGTAAACGACCGCGCCATCGACGTCCATGTGACGAACCTGCGGCGCAAGCTGGAGGACAATCCGAAGCAGCCTCAGTACATCAAGACCGTATGGGGCGTAGGCTACAAATATGTTCCATCCTGATGGCGGAACCCTCTCTTAACATCTCACCGCATACTTTCTAAATCTTTGTCAAGTAAACTCACGGTGAACCACTGTGGAGGGACTACATACATCATGATCCACTTGTCTAATCTGCTGCAGAATTTCGTGAACATACTTGTCTTCATTATGATAGCAAACCGCGTGTACGGATGGACCCTGCATTGGAACGAGCCCGCAAGACGCGTCGTCATCGGGGCGATGTTCGGCGTCGCGGGACTGCTTTCGATGCAGATGCCGATCCAGGCGGGAGTCGGGATTACCGTCGATATGAAAGGCGTGCTGGCCGGGTTGTCCGGATTGCTGGGCGGCCCCCTCTCCGCCTTCATTGCCGTTCTCCTTATCGGCGGTTACCGGATTTACGTGGGCGGGGCCGGCATGCTGCCCGGTTTGATCTGCATTCTATTGGTCGCAGGCATCGGCGCGCTGCTGCGACATCAGTATATGAAGCAATCGCTGCCGCTTCGCCGGATCTGGTGGGCGCCCGTCTTGTTCGGCTGGATGATCGCGGTCATGCAACTCGCGCTCACTGCCCTGTTCCCGGCGGAAATCCGCAATACGCTGCTGCAGCAATTTACGATCCCGCTCTTGCTTGTTTATCCCGCTGCTTGCTTGATCCTCCATTATTTCCTGACAATCGAATGGGTTAAGCTGATGGATGCCCAGCTCGACCGCGTGACCCGGCTGCCTTCTTCGGATTTCTTGAAGAAGCGATGGCAGCAAATGATCGCGCGCCGGCAGCCCTTCGCGCTCGTCATTCTGAACGTGGAGCGGCTGCGCAACGTGAACGACCTGCACGGCGTGCAGGCGGCCAACGAGCTGCTGAGAGAATGCGGCAACCGGCTTCGTCAGTACGTCCCTGCCGGCGCCACAATCTGTCGGTATAACGGACGCGATTTCGCCGTAACCCTCCCGCACTACGACATACTCCAATCGTTGATCTGGCTCGTCGACACGAAGAAGCTGCTGTCCGCTCCCTACCCGGTGCAAGACAACCTGTGTCTCGTTTCATTCAGCTCCGGTCTGGCGGTATACGAGGGCGAAGATGCGACCGTGGACGAGTTGTGCCTGAAAGCCGATACGGCATTGCGTTATGCGATGGACAACGGCCCGGATCAGACCGTTCCTTACGAGGACCGTCTGACGGAGCAACTGCGCTACCGGACCAGTCTCGAGAAGGATCTCGGCTTCGCCTTGGAGCGCGACCAGTTTCAACTGCACTATCAGCCCCAATACGAACTGGAAACCGGCAGGCTGCGGGGCTTCGAGGCGCTCATCCGCTGGAACCATCCCGACTGGGGAGCGATCTCCCCCGCCGAATTCATTCCGCTCGCGGAGGAGACGCGGCTGATCATTCCGATCGGCGAATGGGTGCTGAAGACCGCGTGCTCCATGGCGATGCGGATGAACTTGAACGACACGGGCACCACGATCGCGGTCAATGTCTCCGCAGTACAACTGCTGGAACCCGATTTTCCCGATCGCGTCCACGAGATTCTGAGCAGTACCGGCTTGCGCGGCGAACGTCTTGAGCTCGAGCTGACCGAAAGCACGCTCGTCCAATCGTTCGAGCAGGCTTCCAAGCAATTGCTGCGCATCAAGCAATGGGGCATTCGACTGGCGCTGGACGACTTCGGCGTAGGCTACTCCTCGCTCAGCTATTTGCGCCGCATGCCGTTCGACCTGATCAAGATCGACCGCAGCTTCATCGAAGATATCGGCCGCAGCCACGACGACCGCATGACCAAGTCGCTCATCGATTGGGTGAAGGAGCTGCGTTACGGGATTTTGGCGGAAGGACTGGAATCGCACGATCAGCTGTATTGGCTGAAGCAGTGGAAATGCGATTTCGCGCAGGGCTATCTGTTCAGCAGGCCGATTCCCGAGCCGGACTTGCAGAGGCAGCTGCGGTCCTCGATCTCGATCCCGCCGACGGGACTATCCTCGGGAGCGCCGTCATAACCAGCCCTTGCAAGCGCGCAGCGACGTGATGTGCGCGACGTGATGACGTCCGTGCCAGGCGTACAGCCCGAGCGTGCGGTCCAGACGCGACGAGCGCGAAGCTTCCGGATAACGGTACGTTCTCGCGAAGTCCGCCTCGTTCATCGCGCGCAGGAGCAGCGCCCAGCGGGCGTGCAGCCCGCTTACTTGCTCGACGGCCAGCGAGACGGGCGCCGCGCTGGAATCGACCAGCTTCGCCCACGCGTCTTCGTCGTACGTCTTGATGACCGGATCTTGCTCTGTCAGAGCCAGCTTGAAGCGCATCAGGCAATTCATATGGCTATCCGTCAGATGATGCGCGACTTGCCTCACCGTCCAGCCCCCGTCCCGATACGTCGTATCGAGCTGCTCGTCTGTCAAGCCGTCCAGCGCTGCTGCCAATTGCCCCGGCAGAAGCTCGATGTCGCGAATCCAGCTTTCCCTCTGTTCAGGCGCAATCTCGCCCTCATGCACGAATTTTCCGATCGGGTAGCGCGGATCTTGCGTCATGCGAAAATCTCCTCCACTCTTTTCAGGAATAGGTCCATCTCTTCATCGGTGCCGATGCTGATGCGCAGGAAGTTGTCGATCCGCGGCTGGTTGAAATAGCGCACGAGCACGCCCATTCGTTTGAGCTCCAGGAACAGCGGCTCGGCGTGGTGAACCGGATGGGACGCGAACACGAAGTTCGCTGACGATTCGATCACCCGGAAGCCCAAGTTCCGCAGACTGGCAACCGTCCGATCCCTTGTAGTGATCACCTTGCGCCTCGTTTCCTCGAAGTAGGCGGTATCCTCGAACGCCGCTGCAGCGCCCGCAAGCGCCAGACGGTCGACCGTGTAGGAATTGAACGAATTTTTTACCCGATTCAGGCCTTCGATCAGATCGGGATGCCCGATCGCGACCCCTGCCCGCAAGCCCGCGAGCGAACGAGACTTCGACAGCGTGTGAACGACCAGCAGGTTCGGGTGATCGTTCACGAGCCGCACGGCCGAGCTTCCTCCGAAATCGATGTAAGCCTCGTCCAGGATGACGACGCGATCGGCATGACGGGCCGCCAACGCCGCCAGCTCGTCCGTCTCGACATAACGGCCGGTCGGCGCGTTCGGGTTCGGCAGCACGATGCCGCCGCTCTCCCCCTCGAATCCGCCGCTGGACACGCGGAACTCCTCGTCCAGCGGTACGGTTTCATAAGGGATCCGGTACAGGGCCGCGTATACTTTGTAGAAGCTGTACGTGATATCCGGAAACCGGATGGCGGGCCCGTCGGGCGAGAAAAAGGCGGCGAAGGCGAAGCCGAGAATCTCGTCCGAACCGTTGCCGACGAAAATTTGGCTCGGCTGCACGCCATAATATGCGGCTGCTTTCCGGGCCAAGTCGCTGCAGGTCGGGTCCGGGTACAGGCGCAAGTCCGCGTTCGCGGCTTCCCGGATTGCCGCGATCACGCGGGGCGACGGCGGGTACGGGTTCTCGTTGGTGTTCAGCTTGACGTAAGATCGATCCTGCGGCTGCTCCCCCGGCACATAGGGAACCAGCGATGCGGCAAGCGGGCTCAAGTAGCGATTCATGGACAGTCTCCTTCTGGTAAGTTCATCCCACTATTATACGCCCGCGCAATCCCGATGGGAAAGTCCGATCTCGTCATTCCCTTTTTGCTCCGTGCCGGATATAATGGACATAATTGTGCCAAGCAACAATAGACCAACTTTGACAAAGGTGTATGAACATGAGCATATTGACAGTTACGAATCTTACGCACGGCTTCGGCGATCGGGCTATTTTCCAGAATGTCTCGTTCCGGCTGCTGAAGGGCGAGCATGTCGGCTTGATCGGCGCCAACGGGGAAGGCAAGTCCACCTTCATGAGCATCATTACGGGCAGCCTGGAGCCGGATGCCGGCACCGTAGAATGGGCGAAGAAAGCCCGCGTCGGCTACCTCGACCAGCATTCCGTGCTGCAGCGCGGCATGACGATCCGCGACGCCTTGAAGAGCGCGTTCCGCTATTTGATTGACATGGAAGCCGAAATGAACGAGATGTACGCGCGGATGGGCGACGTGTCGCCCGAGGAGCTGGAGCGGCTGCTGGAGGAAGTCGGCACGATCCAGGATTTGCTGACGATGGGCGACTTTTACCTGATCGACGCCAAGGTCGAGGAAGTGGCGCGCGGGCTCGGGCTCGGCGACATCGGACTGGAGCGCGACGTGAACGATCTGAGCGGCGGTCAGCGGACGAAGGTGCTGCTCGCCAAGCTGCTGCTCGAGAAGCCGGATATCCTGCTGCTTGACGAGCCGACCAACTACCTCGATGAGCAGCATGTCGAGTGGCTGAAGCGGTATTTGCAAGCCTACGACAACGCCTTCATCCTGGTGTCGCACGATATCCCGTTCCTGAACAGCGTCGTCAACCTGATCTACCATGTAGAAAATTTGGAGCTGCAGCGTTATGTCGGGGACTACGAGACGTTCCGGCAGCAGCACGAGGCGAAGAAGCAGCAATTGGAGTCCGCCTACAAGCGACAGCAGCAGGAAATCGCCGATCTGAAAGATTTCGTCGCCCGCAACAAAGCGCGCGTCTCGACCCGCAATATGGCGATGTCGCGCCAGAAGAAGCTCGACAGCATGGATCTGATCGAGCTGGCGAAGGAAAAGCCGAAGCCGGCGTTCGCCTTCAAGGAAGCCCGCGCATCCGCCCGCACTTTGTTCGAAGCGAAGCAACTGGTCATCGGCTACGACGAGCCCCTCTCCCGCCCGCTTGATTTGCTCATGGAGCGCGGCCAGAAGATCGCGCTCGTCGGCGCGAACGGGATCGGCAAGACGACGCTGCTCCGCAGCCTGCTGGGGGACATCCCCCCGCTGTCCGGCAGCGTCATCCGCGGCGAGAACCAGTTGATCGGCTATTTCGAGCAGGAAGTGAAACAGGAAGCGGACGAGACCTGCATCGAATCGGTGTGGAAGGCGTTCCCCTCCTTCTCGCAATTCGAGGTCCGCGCGGCTCTTGCCAAGTGCGGCCTGACGACGAAGCATATCGAGAGCAAGCTCGCCGTGCTCAGCGGCGGAGAGAAAGCCAAAGTCAGGCTGTGCAAGCTGATCAACCGGGAGACGAACATCCTCGTGCTCGACGAACCGACCAACCATCTGGACGTCGATGCCAAGGACGAACTGAAGCGGGCGCTTCAAGCCTACAAAGGCAGCATACTCCTCATCAGCCACGAGCCCGAATTTTATCGCGAAATTGCGACGGAAATATGGAACTGCGAAGCGTGGACGACGAAGGTCATCTAACCGACCGGCACTACATTCTAACACGGGCTGCTTGGCTGGCTATTTTTCGATTGCCGGATTTTCCGATTAACCCCGGCCCGCGAACGTCATCTCGACCAGCACGATTTCCGAACGGCTGGCGATGCGGACCGGCGGCCCCCAGGAGCCGAAGCCCGACGACACGGCCACATGCATGGCGCCTTTGCGCATGTAGCCCCAATCCAGCTCGAACAGCCGTTTCGTCAGCCAATGATTGGGCGCGAATTGCCCCCGATGCGTATGCCCGCAGAGCAGCAGGTCCACCCCGGCTTCCGCGGCCTTGGCGAACTGATACGGCTGGTGATCCATCAGAATAATCGGCTTGCCCCGATCGACGCCGTCCAGCAGCGCTTGCACGGACAGCCGGCCGCTAGCGTCCATCGACTCCGCCGTCCGGTCCTTGCGGCCGGCAACGACGACGGCGCCATTCGCGATCTCCACGACCTCGTCCTGAAGGACAGGAATTCCGATCTCCCGCATCCGGCCGACATATTCCTCGATATGCCCGCCGTAATATTCGTGGTTGCCGAGTACGGCATAGACGCCGTATCGCGCATGCAGCCGCTGCAGCAGTTCGCTCATGCGACGGCGCACGAACGGCTCGATGCTGTCGTCGATCACATCGCCCGGCAGCAAGATGACATCCGGCTGCAGCGTCTCCATCTTCGCGAGCAGACGTTGCAGATGACGCCTGCCGACGATATTGCCCAGATGAATATCCGATACCGCCGCGATGCGAAGCTTGTCCAGGCCGCTTCCCCGCTTGTCGACCTGCGCAGGATAGGTGCGCACTACCGGAGACCAGGCGTTGCGCGATCCCCACAGGAGCGCGATGACGATCGCGCAGACCGCGATCCACCCCGCATATAGCGTATAATCCTCCGGCTTGTTCCCTGCCAGCCCCCAGATCCAGCCGACCAGGGAAGCCGGTATGGCGACGAGCAGCGCGAATTCCATGACCGCGAAGTAATAAGAGCCGATGACCTTCAGCAGTCGTCCGACCGGGCGGACCGCTCCCGGCAGCTTCACGCGGCCAAGCAAGTACGAGAAAGCGATGATCGCAAACACTACCCCGTACGCAACGGGGGACAATGACGGCGCCACCCGCTTTGCGAACAGCCACCCTTGCCAACCCACGAAGCCGTTAATGACAGCATATACGAACAAGAACATCGCAAATCCAACCCACATGCGTCCCTTCATGCATCCGTCTCCTCGAGGCTCTTCGCCATATATGAAACCGTGTAAATTATACCACAGTCACAGACAAGGCGGGAGGTCCTGCATGATCGCCCTTGACCACCTTTCGGTGTCCAGCGGGATCCGTTTGGAAGGATCGGCCTGGTGAAGCGCATCGGCCGTATATTGCCGCAGCAGGGCGCGCGTACGGAACAGGACGGATTTGACCGCAGGCACGCTCGTTCCCAGCGCATCGGCCGTTTCCTGCATCGTGTAGCCGAAGTAATCGGACAATAGCAGCATCTCGATGCTCCGGCTCGGCAGCTTTTCTCCGATCCATTCGATCAAGCTGCTCACTTCCGCATAATCCGAATCCAGCCAGCTTGTTCGAAAGCTGGTCAGCGACAGCTTCCTTTTGCGTTGCAGCATGCGGCAATGGTCGATCCACAAGTTGCGCGCGACCCGGATGAGGAACGGCTTGATCTCTTGATACGGCTTATGGTTCAAGAAATAGACGAGCGATTTCAACAATACTTCCTGGTACAGATCCTCTCCGTCCCATTTGGAATGCGTCAAGTAGAAACAGTATTTGCGCAAATCCTCCAGGTGAGGCTTCACCAACGATTCGTATTCCGCAGTTGCGCTCACCCGGAGCCTCCCCTTTCAATCCCGAAGTGTGTTATTCGAATCGAAGCGCTTCGATCGGTTTCAGCTTGGCTGCTTTATTCGCCGGGAACATCCCGAACAAGACGCCGATGAATACCGAGAACAAGAAGGCAATCAGCATGATGTCGGCGGAGAAGCTGACTTGCATGTTCATGACCTTCGAGGCCAGCCGTCCGATCCCGACGCCCAGCCCGATGCCGAGGACGCCGCCAAGACCGCTAAGCGACATCGATTCGATCAGAAATTGGAACAGAATATCCCGTTTCTTAGCCCCGATCGCTTTGCGGATGCCGATCTCTCTCGTGCGTTCGGTGACCGAGACAAGCATGATGTTCATGATGCCGATGCCGCCTACGAGAAGAGAGATGCCCGCGATGCCGGCCAGCGCGATCGTCAGCGTATCGGTGACCGAGCTCAAGGCGGACAGCGCTTCGCTTTGATTGAATACGCGGTAGCTGTTCGTGTTGCCGCGGAATTTTTTGCTGAGCGCAGCTTCCAGGCCGGCGACGACCGCGTCGATCCGGTCCTCTTGTTCAACCTGTACATAGATGGTGCGCACGCCTTTGGATTTGAACAAGCGCTCCGACGAACTGAGCGGAATCAGGACCACCTCGTCATTGGAGCCGGTCGTCGAGCTCCCCTTGGATGCCAGAACCCCGACCACCTTGTAGCGCACGCCGTTAATTTGCATGTATTGCCCGACCGGATTGTCCGCGCCGAATAGATCCGTGGCCGTCTGCGAGCCGATGACCGCCACTTTCTGGTAGAAGTCGAGATCGATCTGCGACAAGGTGCGACCGGAAGCCATTTGATATTCTCTGACATCGGCATATTCCGAATTCGTGCCGATCACGCTGACATTGACGCTTTCCGTGCCGAACTTGACCGAGGCATTCGACGTGTTCGCGGGCGCCAAATACTGAATGCCCTCCATCTCGCCCAAGCTTTCCGCTTCCTTGGATGTCAGCGTACTCGTCGAGCCTCTGCCCAGGATATTGACGGTCAGCAAGTTGGTGCCAAGGCTTTGCACCTGTTCGGTCACCGATTTCGTCGCCCCCTGGCCGAGCGAGACAAGCGCGATGACAGCGGTCACGCCGATGATGATGCCAAGCATCGTCAGCAGCGAGCGCAGCTTGTTGGACAGAATGCTCTTGAATGCCATCTTGACGCCTTGGATCACATTCATACGGCCTGTTCCTCCTCGCTCAGCCTGCCGTCTTGAATGCGCACGACACGCCTCGCCTGGCGGGAAATTTCAAGATCGTGCGTGATGAGTACGATCGTGTGCCCCAGCGTATTCAATTCCCGGATCAGGCCCATCACTTCCTTGCCTGTCTTCGTATCGAGCGCACCTGTCGGCTCGTCGGCCAGCAGCATCGGCGGGCTGCCCGCAAGCGCCCTGGCGATCGCCACGCGCTGCTGCTGGCCGCCCGAAAGCTCAACGGGCCGATGGCCCATTCGCTCTTCAAGGCCAACCTTGCGCAGCGCGTCCAACACTTGCTCCTTGCGTTCCCGCAGCGGTACTCCGCGATAGATAAGCGGCAATTCAACGTTCTCATAGGCGGTCAGCTTGGCGAGCAAGTTGAAATTCTGGAAGATGAAGCCGATCTTTCGGTTGCGGATTTCCGCCAGCTTGTTGTCCCGTAGCCGGCTGACTTCTTCCCCGTCCAGCCAATATTGACCGGAGGTGGCCGCATCCAGGCATCCGATCACGTTCATCAAGGTCGATTTGCCCGAGCCCGAAGGCCCGATGATCGCAACGAAATCGCCCCGCCGGACGTTCAGCGATACTTCATCCAATGCTTTCAACGTTTCTCCGCCCATGCGGTACATCTTGCTCAGCCGTTCGATTCGGATCAGCGGTTCTGACGTTGCTTGCGCTTGCGTCACCTCGCCCCGCCTCCCTGGGCGCCGCTGCCGGCCGAACGGTTAACTGCACCGCCGGTGCCTCGGTTGGCCCCGCCATTGCCGCCAGGAGCGAATCCTCCGCCACCGGAAAATCCGCCCGCGCCGCCGGGAGCGATGCCGCCGCCGCCGAACCCGCCACCGCCGAATCCGCCGGCACCGAATCCGGCGCCGCCAAATGCATTTTGGCTGGAGCTGCCGGCGGCCGCAGTCGGCACGACCACCTCTTGCCCTTCCTGCAATCCGGACACGATCTCGATGAAATCCTCATTATGTATGCCGACTTCTACCGCTACGCGCTTGACTCCGCTTTGCATGCCCGCCGCAGCCATGCGATTTTGCCGATTGCTATTGCCTGCCGCTGCCCCTCTGCCGGATAATCCCGTTCCCTCGCCCGGAACCGCCGCTTCTCCGCCCGGTGTTCCTGCTCCTCTGCCCGTTCCTCTGCCATTCCCGGCTTCCCCGCCTGCTGCCGAAAAATTCTCCCGGCCCGGCTGCGTCGACGACTCCGCCGATCCCGTCCCTTCCGCATCCGGCACCATGACGAAGTACAGATTCCCAAGCGATTGCACCGCTTCGATCGGCAAATACAGGGCGTCCGCCTTCTGATCGACGATGATCGTCGCCTCCGCGGACATGCCAGCCTTCAGATTCGTCACGTCGTCCAGCATAATCGTCACGTCGAACGTAGCGACCCCGCTCGTGGCCTTCCCTTCCTGGGCGATGTCCGTCACTTTGCCCGTGAACTTCTGATCCGGCAATGCTTCCACCAAGATGTTCGCGGATTGGCCGAGCTTCACCTTCGAGATGTCGAGTTCGTCCACGCCGACTACGATCTGCAATTGATCGTAGTCCACGACTTCCCCGAGCGACGACGCGCTGCTGCCGCCCTGCCCGCCGACCGAATCGCCGACCGTCAGCGAGAACGTAGCGAGCGTACCGTCGATCGGAGCGACGATCGGGTCCAGTTCGTCGTTCGTTTCCTCTTGCAAGGCGGCGATATCTTCCTTCGTGCTTTCGATATCCAACTGCTGTTTCTGGATGCTGATTGAAAGTTCGGCGCGCTTGTCGTCATCCGATGCTCCCTTGAACTGTTTTTGCAAATTGTCCAGGTCGAGCTGCTTCTTCTTCAAATCCAGCTGTTTGCTCCGAATTTGCGTTTCCCTGGAGTCCGATGAATCGTCCTGCTCGAAAGATGCCAGTGTTTGGCCCTTCTTTACCTTGTCGCCTTGCTTCACATTAATCTCCGCAATCTTGCCGGATGAAGAAGCTTTGAGCGTTTCCCGATAGGCTGTCTCGATATTGCCGGTTCCGCTGATCGCCGACTCCAGATTCCCCTTGCGCACCGGCGCCGTCTGCAAAGCAGCCTGCAAAGGCTTCTGAACCTGTTGATGCGACCACCACCAATACCCCCCGCCGCCTCCGGCCACGATGATCAGTGCCAGGCCAGTCGTCCACCATCTGTTCCATTTCATCCGCGATACGTTCCTCCTTAAGCGGGTACTATTCAACGGCTTCATTATGAAGGGCCAACCTTAGTTGAAGATGAATGCGAACTGAAAGTTTGCTGAAGAGTACCTGTCAGGCTCGTCACGTCTTATAATAGACACGTAGGCCCGTCCGATTGGAGCCGCAATGGAGGTTCGCCATTCATGCAACAAGCCAAGGGGATCAAAGTGCTCATCGTCGACGACGAGCCGAATATCGTGCAGTTTCTGACAATGGGGCTGGCGAACGAAGGCTATCAGGTATTCAGCGCCGCAGACGGCGATGAAGGGTTGAAAGCATTGCGTGCCCATGCCCCGCATATTGTCATCCTGGACGTGATGATGCCGGGGATGGACGGTTTCGAAGCGTGCAAGCGAATGAAAGAAATCCAACCGGTAGCCGTCATCATGTTGACCGCTCGCGAGGAGACGGAAAATAGGGTGAGGGGGCTTCACATCGGGGCCGACGACTATATGGCCAAGCCGTTCAGTTTCGAGGAATTGCTCGCCCGCATTCATGCGCGGATCCGCAATCAGTTCCCGCATTTGCTGGAAGAGATCGGGGCGGGACCCTTCCGCGTCGACGATCGCCGCAAGGAGATCCGCAGGCAGGACCGACCACTCGATCTATCGCCGACAGAATATGAATTGCTGAAATTTCTCATTCTCCATCATGGCACCGTCCTGAGCAAAAGCACCATATTGGAACGGGTATGGGGGTATGATTTCGGGGGCGAAGACAATATCGTGGAAGTGTATGTCCGATCGCTGCGCGACAAGATCGAGGACCGCGAGCATCAGATCATTCGCACGATCCGCGGCGCCGGTTACAGGATGGACCTATGAGAAAACGAGGAGCGCTTCGCGCGCAGCTGCTGGTTCGGTCACTGCTCTTGCTGCTGGCCATTCTCATCGGAGTCGGCGTCATCCAGTATGTTTTCATGGAACGATTTCTGTACCGGAACAAGGCGGAAGCCATCCATCAGCAAATCATGACAACACCCGGGGAAATGTGGCTTCGGCTGGCCGACGGCATGCGCAGAGGACGCGAATTCCCTGTGGTGCTGCTCGATGCCTCATCCATCGTGCTCCGCGACCGCAACGGAGAATTGACAGAATTGTCAACACGGGCAGATTCCCAAGACGCTCAGAATCGCAAGCCCCAATGGATTGACGACAATGCTCCCTTGCCCGGCAGGCCGATTCCCTACCGGCTCGCGAGGAACGAAGACGGCATTGAGCAGTTGGTCGTAACGCAAGCCATTCGCACCTTCTCCGGGAGCAGGGCCGACATCCAGGTCAGTCTCCCGACCGGGCCGCTCCGCAAAGACTTGTACCGTCAATTGGCCATCTATTTCCTGATCGCCCTGTTTGCGCTCTTGTTCGGCGCCCTCATCTTCCTGCCGGTCATCCGCCGAACGCTCGTGCCGTTAACCAACGTCACGGACACGGTGGAACGGATCGACGCCGGCAAATTAAGCGAACGCCTGCCGGACATGCAAGGACAAGCCGAGATCGATCGGCTCGCCCATTCCTTCAACCGGATGCTGGGCCGGCTCGAGCATTCGTTCCTGGCCGAGCAGGAAGCCAAAGAACAGATGCGCAGGTTCGTCGCCGACGCCTCGCACGAACTGCGAACGCCGCTCACCTCGATTCACGGATTTCTGGAAGTGCTGCTGCGCGGGGCAGCGAAGCAGCCGGAGCAGCTCGAGCAGTCGCTGCGCAGCATGTTCGGCGAATCGAAGCGGCTCGGGAAGCTCGTGCAGGACTTGCTCCTGCTGGCGAACCTGGACCGAACGCCCGAGCTGACGACGGTGCCGACGGATTTGAACCGGGTGTTGTCCGAGATGGAGCCCCAGCTCCGCGTTTTGGCGCAAGACAGAACCATTCAATTCGAATTGCGCTCGGTTCCGGCGCTCATGCTCGATGCCGACAAGATCAAGCAAGTCGTCCTCAACCTCGTTCACAATGCCGTACAGCATACCGACCCCGCGGCGGGTCGGATCGTCATGACGACGAGTTCCGAACGAGATGGCGTAACCTTGTCCATTGCTGATAATGGCACAGGCATCGCACCCGAGCATTTGGCCCGCTTGTTCGACCGATTCTACCGCGTGGACGAATCCCGCTCGCGGCTGCATGGCGGAACAGGGCTGGGCCTTGCCATCACCAAGTCCATCGTCGAGCATCATGGCGGAACCATTCAAGCGCGCAGCGAAGTCGGCCGAGGCACCGTATTCCTCGTTTTCCTGCCTGCCGCCGTTTCCGCCGCCATTCCCCCTTGACCCTCGGCTTCGCGGGGTCGCCGTTCGGAGCTGGCGCGAGCCCCGCCGCCGCCAGCTTCGACAAGGAATACCATTCCTCCCGCATCATAGGGTCCGGCATGAGCGGCATAATGCGATCCAGCGCTTCCGCCGACAATTCCATCTTTTCCAGCTCGGATAGGAAGCGGACAAACAACTGCATTTCCATATCGATCTCCGTATGGAATCGGCCGAATGCCGGAAAATCGGACAGCCCCGTTCTCATGTACCCGCACATCTCGATCGCCTTCAGATAGAATTCTTAGAAATGCTTGGCAAACTCGCGACTCCGCTCGATCAGCCGCTTCTCCGCCATGTCCAGGTCCGCCTGGATTTCGCTGGCGTGCCCTGCCGCATCAGAAAGCCACAGCAAATCATAATGGAGCGGCTCGAATTACGGTACCGGTTGGCCGGACAGCAACGCCTGCAGAATCCGTACATATTCCTCCAGCTCGTTCACCATATGATTGATGAAAGTCGGGGTCATCATGATCGTAACCCGGCCGGTCAGAAGACGGGCGATCAAGTCGAGCTGCTATGTGAACGCCATCATCCCTTCGTCCCTTATCATGCCATTATCCCATCGCGTCAGAACCGAAATAGGATCCGCAGCGATTTTCCGCAAATCTAACATCCTCACACCCCATTGTCACTCCTCAGACCCGCAGCATATCGAAATTCGTGACTGCCATGCCATTATCCCATCGCGTCAGAACACGAGATCCTGATAAACGTAATACCACTATCCCATCACATCAGGAACAAAATTATCAACTTCATTTTTCCACAAACCGTTTACTACAGAACAAATGTTTGGTATAATGAAATAAGAACAAGCGTTCCTAATTATTGGAGGGAAGCTGCATGGCCTCTACTTATGAAACGTTTGAAGCGTTTTGCCAACACTTCAACACGGAAGCCGCATGCACTCAAGCCTTGTTCGCAGCGCGCTGGCCGGATGGATTCCGCTGTCCGCAATGCGACCATCGTCGGTATTCCCTTATCAGTACGCGCAGATTGCCGCTGTATGAATGCCTCACTTGCAGCCGCCAAACATCGATTATCGCCGGCACGATCATGGAAGGCAGTTCTACTAAGCTGACCCGATGGTTTCAAGCGATGTATTTAATGGCTCAGCCAAGCGGCATCAGTGCAATCCGTCTTGCGGAGATCATTCAAGTGACTTATAAGACTGCCTGGCTGATTGCGCACAAGATTCGTCACGCCATGCAGCAAGCCGATTCGAAAAACCAACTTGAAGGGACCGTTCGCATCCAACGCACATTTTATGGTTATCCTTCGTTCTTTGACGCCAGACAACCGCTGATTATCGGCGCTACGATAAATTCACAACAGTACCCCCAACATTTGAAAATCAAGCAGCCCCATCCGAGTCATGTCGTGAACAGCAGTCGGTCCATTACAGATTCGGGCGTTGGTGAATTCGTCGGTAAACACCTTAGCCGTCATGCGAAACTCGAGCTTCCCCGGCCAGTTACCCCCTTCTATCCGCTCATTCGAGTGCGCGTAGAGGTATCGCATTGGTTGAATGATACCTTTCAAGGTATCGGCGCCAAACACTTGCAAGCCTATTTGGACGAATACTCTTTTCGATACAATCTTCTAACTGCATCCAAGCAAATATTCCCTGATTTGTTGCATTGGTGCGCCGCAACGCCTGTTTTGATCTATCGGGAATTAATCCGCAATCGGCCCATACTTCCGGTTCCATGGACCGCCTGGGGCGGCAAAAACAAATGGAGAGGACGTTACCTTTCGCTTTGGGTGGCTTGATTTCGAAACAACTGTGCAGGTCACAATCAGGTGCGATCATAATCTGAACGAAGGGGATAATGGCATGGCGATCGACAAATCGACACACGACATTCACTAACCGACAACAAGACCGAATCAAACCGAACGCCCCGCCCCCCACCTCCACAACATCAACAACATAAAAAAGCGCCTCAACCCCATCCACCAAGGTTGAAACGCTTATTTATTCCACACACTTGTAACAATATCGTAAATGGGTCCGTGCACACATGGCGAAATCATAATATGATCACGCACATATGACGATGTACGGAAAATCCGTCCCAGCGACTCATGAAACGACGGATACCGCCGTACCGCTGACCGCGACCATCAACATGCCTTCGCGCACGACTTCATAATCCACGTCGACGCCGACAACCGCATTCGCGCCTAATCGCTGAGCTTGTGACACCATCTCGGAAATGGCAATCTCCCGAGCTTCCTTCAGCTTGCTCTCATAAGCACCGGAACGACCCCCGACAACGTCGGTAATCGATGCAAGGAAATCGCGGAAAATGTTCGCACCCATAATCGTCTCGCCGTTTACGATCCCCATGTATTGCGTAATGCGATAACCTTCCACGTTCGGCGTTGTCGTTACCAGCATATCCGGCATTCCTCCTGAATGATGAATTTGGCGACAGCACAATTACCTGGAGTAGCCGTCCGTTGGCGCAGCGCCTTCTTCTACAGCATATTCGAAATCGTCGATGTCATACAACTGGATCGGTACCGCATTCTGCACCACTTTATCCTGAAACTCCACGTGGTCGGTCACAACAGGAGCCTGCAACCGCAAAGAAGCCAGGATGATCTCCGTCTCGATCGGATCGAACAGTTCGCCGTATTGCATATTCTCCACCGCATTCACGACAATGAACGTCACATGCTCGTTGATCGGTAGCGGCGGACTTTCTTTCCAGGGCGCAGCAAGTGCCCGCTCCAGCTTCTTCTTGTTGAACGGATCCTCGAAGAAAGCGATCATTTCCCCAATCTTGTCCCGGACATGTCGCTCATCGTCCGGATCCTGCATGATCGGCTCCTCGCTCTCCCTTAAATCGTACAGTTCCATGATTGTCGTATACGGTATTCTGTATTCGACAGAACGTTTCGGCTGAAGCAGTTGGCCATAGATGGCGATCATTACCGCCTCGATCACAAAACGCCGGCTCATTCCTCGTCATTCCCTTCAGTCCCGCGCATTGTTTCCCATTATATCATAAAATGACGGACATGTAGCAGGCGAATAGGATATAATATATTTCAGTTACGGGAAAGGAATGGTATCGGTCCATGTCGGATATCTCTTTAACGACTTACCGCTCACTCACTTCGAACGAACAACGGGCTGCATTTCGGTGCGCCATGGAAGCCAAAGGCTATTCCGCCTTCTTCGCATTCGTGGAAGACTTTCGCGCTATGTTGAAGTCCTACGACGAATCGGATCAACAGGCTATCGGGCAATTGCTGCAGCGCAGTCGGGCCGACTTCCCGGACCCGCAGCGCTTCAGTCCCTCGTGGGCTGGCATATGGAACGAATTTGATAATCTCTATGCTGAGAAGAACGGTGTCATGCGCGACATTCCGGTTCAAGAACGCGATGGAGAATGGCAGGTGCTGATCGACAACCCGTACTTGCCTCATCACGTCGTGTGTTATCCCGCACTCGCATTCGCTGACGCGGCATACTCCTATGCCTATTTCCAGAAGGACTTGAAACCGAACGAACTGCTCCGATTGCAGAAAGTATCTCATGTGCTTGTCACTTCCGGCCGCAAAGAAGCATCCATGCTTCCGGATACATAGGCATCATTAATCATTACGACTTAATCTGCAATAACAACAACCCCCGGCACCGCAGGCATCCTGCCTACTGGTCCGGGGGTTCGTCTTGACCTCGTTCTCTTCCTATTCTTCCTTCAGGTTCGCCACAAGCGCACCGTCCTGCAGATAGACTCGGCGCCTCTCCTCATTGCGCAGCTTCACATTGGCCATCTTGGCTTGGTGTTCGCTCAACTCGGCAGGCAGCCAATCTGCAATCGGCTCGGAATCGCGGTTTGCACGCTTCAAAGCGGCCGCAATCTCTTCGTCGGAAGTCGGCTGCTCCCACTGCAGGATCCCGAAGTAAGGCAAGCGATAACCGTTCACTTGCGAGCATGCCAGCAGCTCGCCTGTCAGCTTATTCTGCAATGCATAAATCATCGGAGGCCATCCTCATCTTATAAATACGGATTTTCATGCTTGGCCTTGAGCATATTCCAGCGGCGTTCGATTTCGTTCTCGAACTCGCGAAGCGTATCGGCATATTCCGGCTTCGACAGGTGCCGGGTTTTACCCATCATCTTGAGCCAATCCGATACCGGTACCCGTTTGTTCTTCTCTTCCGGGTTGTAGGTAATCGTCGTGACGCCCTTCTCCACTTCATAAAGCGGGAAGAAGCAGGAATTGACCGCCTGTTCGATAATCGTCGTGCCGTCTTTGTCTTCGGACAGCCAGTTGAGCGGACAGGTAATCAGGATTTTACCGTATACCATGCCGACATTCTGCGCATACCATTGCGCCTTGGCCGCCTTGCGGACGAGATCCGTCGCGTTTCCTTCGCTGCCGGTGAACACGTACGGGATGTTCGTCGCCGCCATAATTTGTGCCGTATCCTTATGGTGGAACACTTTGCCGCCCTGTGCCTTGCCGACATTGGACGTGGATGTCCGATGGCCGATCGGCGTGGAGTACGACAATTGCGCACCCGTGTTCATGTAACCTTCGTTATCGTATTCGACGATGATCATGCGATGGTTCCGCAGTGCAGCGCCGATCGCCGGGCCCATACCGATATCCATGCCGCCGTCGCCTGTAATCATGACGAAAGTGAAATCGTCCTTGAGCCCGAGATGGTCAAGCTCGCCGCGGCGCTTGCGTTCATGGAACATCTCGACAACGCCGGACATCGTAGCCGCGCCGTTCTGGAACAAATTATGGATATAGGTCGCCTTATGCGCCGAATACGGATATCCGGTCGTAACGACCATCGCGCATCCGGTATGGAACAAGGCGACGATATCGCCTTCGATTCCCTTGAAGAACAGCTCCAAGCCGGAAAAGATGCCGCATCCGGGGCAAGCGCCATGACCGGGGGCGATCCGCTTCGGCTTCTTGGTCAGCGAGCGCAGCGGCGGTATGCGTACGTTCAGCTTGCCTGTCTCTTCATTCGGCGTGACCGTAATGAGGCCGGTTTTCAAATCCTCGTATTTCATCGGCTCCACCACTCGCTTGGGCGCCTTGCTTGGATCGCCGGGCGTGTGGCCGTGATAGTCGAACGGCTTTTCGACGTACCCTTTGTTGGCCGCATCGATCGCGAATTCGAACAGCTTCAGCCCGTCCTCCGCATAGAAGTCTTTGCCGCCAAGGCCGTAAATACGGCTGACAACGAGCGTGTCATGATTGCGGTACGTCTGCAGAGCCGCCTTGATTTCCAGCACCATGTTGCCGCCATGACCGCCGAACGAATCCGCACGGTCGCCTACCGTAACCGCCTTGACGCCTGCGAGCGCGTCTGCGATCGCCTTCGCCGGGAACGGACGGATGATGTTCGGCGAGATGGAGCCGGCCTTCACGCCTTGCGCCCGCAACTGATCGACGACGTCCTTGATGATCTCAGCGGAAGAGTTCAGCAGGAATACCGCCACTTCCGCGTCTTCCATCCGGTACAATTCAAGCACCGGATAATCCCGGCCCGTCAATTCGGCATATTCTTTGCGGACACGGTCGTACACTTCTTCCGCTTTGTACATCGCCATCGACTGCTGATAGCAGTTGTTGATATAGTCAGGTTCATTCATGTACGGCCCGACGGTTACCGGATTGTTGCGGTCCAGGACATGAACGAATCCTTCCGGCGGATGCTCGCCTACGAATTTCTGTACGTCTTCGCGGTGAGCGAACGTGTTGACGCGGCGCTTCTGGTGACTGGTGAAATAGCCGTCGGATGCGACCAGTACCGGCAAGCGCACTTCCGGGTCTTCCGCCAGCTTGAGCGCGATGATATTCATATCGTATACAGCCTGGGGATCGCGGCACAGCACGATCGGCCAACCGGTATTCAGGGCAAAATACAAGTCCGAGTGATCGCCGTGAATGTCGAGCGGTCCGGATACCGAGCGGCAAACCAGGTTCATGACCATCGGGAAGCGCGTGCCCGATTGTACCGGCATCTGCTCGAGCATGTACAGGTAACCGTTCGCGCTGGTGGCATTGAACACGCGCCCGCCGCCAGTAGATGCGCCGTAGCATACCCCCGCGGAGCCGTGTTCGCCGTCGGCCGGGATCAGCACGATGTCGTGCTGGCCGTTCGCCTTCATCAAATCAAGGAATTGCGCGACTTCAGTAGAAGGAGATATCGGAAAATAACCCATAATATGATAGTTGATCTGGTGTGCGGCGTAAGCGGCCATTTCGTTGCCGGATTCGTAGACGATACGCTGTTCCACCGTGCCGGATGATTCCATTTCCTTACGAATGTCAATCGCCATTGCTCGTTTCCCTCTCCCTTCGACTTTCCATGATGATTAGATTATTGCGCCAAATGGAACCGATGAGCGACGCGATGGTCATCCGCATAGCCCGTTTCCTCGAGCTCGCTGGACAGCGCATCCGTCGGACATGCGACCACGCATTTCAAGCAGCCTTTGCAATATTGGTAATCGATCCCCTGCAGGAACATCTGGGGCCGGCCTTTCTTGTCCGGCTGTTCTTCCCAAACAAAGCAGAAGTCGGGACATACGTTGTCGCAAGCCGCGCAATGGATGCACGTATCTTCGTTGAAATGAGGCATCATGCCCGCGCGGGAGATGCTAAGGTCTTTCAGAATACTGTTGCCTGGATTGATGATCGTACCGCCGATCGGCTGGGTTTCATATCCGAGAACCGGTGTGTCCATCCGCACAAAATCGGGCATCATGTCGCCTGAGGCCAGGGCGAACGATTGAAACTTCACTTCATCGTAGCCGCGCTGAAACGTATTAAGCGCCGGTTGTACCGCACCGGGATACTTCTTCTCCAGGGACTTGCGGATAACGCCTTTCATGAATTCGGGATCCAAAAACTCGCAAAGCCGGAACAGGCCGCCGAGCATGGCCATATTGACGCGATTGTTCTCCGCCAGAGAGATGCCGGTCGCGTCGACCACGGCAATCGTACCGCCCTTCAATTTCAACTTATCCTTCAACTGCTCGGGGGACAGCTTGGAATTGACCAGCACAATGCTATCCTCGTAAATTCCTGATATCACGTTGATCGTCTTGGACAAATTCTCATGAAAGATGCCGACGACATGAGGCCGCTCAACCGGAGAAGTATCGCGAATCCGCGTCTTCATGTCGCAGAATCGGATGTGTGCCTTGACAGGCGAACCTTTCTTCTCGGAACCGTACGAGCTGAAGCTGACGCCGTTCAAGCCGACGCCCATGACGCCTGCCTCGGCCAGCATTTTGCCAGCCAGATTGGCGCCCAGCCCCCCGATCGATTCCAACCGGATTTCGAAAAAACCGAGCTCGTTCATTTTGGGTAACTGCACCATGCTGCCTTTCGTCCCCTTTCGAAAAATAAAGTGAGCGTCTATTGCGAGGAATAAGGTGTAATCTTTATTATTTCGCGATTTTTTGCAAAATTCCTGCAACTCTGCGGAAATAACGCTTATGCACACAAAGCCGCTCATCCCTCTTGTAGATATTGTATGATGCGGTTCGCATAAATGGACGACGGAATCGCAACGCTAAGCTTAAACCAAGCCAAGGAGTGAACCGCATGGCCTCATCCAAACAACGACGGGAAAACGCCTGGAAAATTCGTAAACAAGCGCGACATCACAAGCACGGCAAAGTATCGTCACTGCATAATTTGGCCCAACAAGACGCAACGGGAGAAAAGCCCGATTCAACGAATGACTGACTGAATGGGCCTTCCTTCGATTTGCCGTAAGCTTCGATTCCATGCGCATGTTTTTCGTTCCCGTTAAGATAGACGAATTTTCTCGGCTGCCGTCAGTCGGCGTCCCCTCACTTCCAATACGAGTCGGCCGTCGTGCATGCCCCAGATCTCGTCGGCATATTTCTCGGCCAGCTCCAGCCGGTGTATGGCGACGACGATCGTCGTGCCGCGCTCCTCGCTCAGCTTCTTGAACGTGGCCATCAGCTCTTCAGAGGCGTGCGGATCGAGGCCGGACACCGGCTCGTCCGCCAGCAGCAAGCGGGCGCCATGCACGAGCGCGCGCGCGATGGCGATCCGCTGACGCTCTCCGCCGCTCATCTTCTCGACGGGACGCTTCGCATGGTCCATCAAGCCGACTTTTTCCAGCATTTCCATGCCGCCCATATAATCGTCGTTTCGCACCATGCCGGTCACGCGGCGCCAGAGCGGCGTCTGCTCGGCATTGCCGATCAGGACGTTCTTCAGGGCGGACTTCTTCTCCAGCAGCATCGGGCGCTGCTCCAGGTAAGCGATTTGACGCCTGAACTTCAGCCGTTCGAAGAAACTCGCCTTCAGCATGTCGACGCCGTCCACCTTATACTCGCCGGCAGACCAGCGGTCACGAAGCGCCAAGCATCGCAGCAAAGCGGACTTGCCGCTGCCGCTGGCGCCGGCAACCACGATGAACCTGCCTTCGTTCAATCGCGCATGAATTCTTTCAAGAATCGTCTTGCCTTCCGGCAGTTTACGGGTCAATCCGTTAATGATGATCATCGAGAGGGACTAACTCCTTCTAAAATCATAATAAATCTAGTTTATTTCATTACGGAACGTCTTTCCATACGAACGAATGTTTGCTATAATGGTTATGGGAACGAACGTTCCCCAATTCATAATAAAAGGCGGGATGATGGAATGGCAAACAGCGAGCACTTCCGTTACATGGAACCTTCCAAGGGAGCCAGGCCGTCAAGAGATCTGACCTTCAAATTTTACACCGACGGCAAACTCGAAATTATCGACAACGACACGGGAAGCCGAATAAGCCCCCGCGAGTTAAGCGGAGGCAGCTACGACTTCTATGTTCGCCAGCGGATTGCGCTGATCAAGCGAGACCTGCACGCCAAGATCGCGAAATACGCTTGACGGATCGATGCAGCCGCCTGCCTCCGCGAATCCTTTACGGCAAGTTTTTGTTGATATGGTTCATACTGGCCGGATATCTTGCCATTTTTTCCAAATTCGGCGTTTTGGACTTGGCCGCGAACCGCGATTCATTGTGCTGGTCGTCGGCCTTTGTACTCTTGTTTTTAGGCATCCTGTCACCTCCCGATGCTATTCGCATGAACGCTTCTCATTCCTAGCTTTCCGCAATCGCATCATTTACAAACATCATTCCCCAAGCGATAATGGAACAGAATATTCCGACAGGGCAACGGGGAGACCATAACGATATGAGACAGACTTTATTTTTCGACCTGGACGATACGCTTGTTTATTGCAATAAGTATTTCCATCTTGTGCTGGAGCAGTTTGCGGACTTCATGACGACATGGTTCGGTCCGCTGGGTGTGAACCGCGGCGACATCTTGCAGAAGCATACGGAGATCGATATCGCCGGCGTGCAGGCCGTCGGCTTTTTGGGGGAGCATTTTCCGAAGTCGTTCGTGGACACGTATCGCTTCTTCCGCGATCTGACCGGCCGCCCCGCCTCCAATCAGGAGGAATCGCGCATGTGGGAACTCGGCAACAGCGTGTATGAACAAGAAGTTGAGCCTTACCCGCACATGGAGGAAACGTTGAACCTGCTGTCGCGCGAAGGGCATGAACTGCATTTGTATACCGGCGGAGAAGAGCGCATTCAGCACAACAAGATCGATCGGTTGAAGCTGCGGCGTTTTTTCGGCAATCGCATCTACGTTCGTCAGCATAAGAATGCGGAAGCGCTGGATCAGATCTTGTCGGGTGGCGGATTCGACCGCAGCGCGACTTGGATGATCGGGAATTCGCTGCGGACCGATGTGCTGCCGGCGTTGCAGTGCGGTATCCATTCCGTGTACATGAAGCGCGAAGGCGAATGGTCGTACAATATGATTCCGATCGAGACAGAGCCGCCCGGCGCCTTCCTCACCCTGCATTCGCTCGCCGAAGTGCCGTCGTCCATACGCAAATTCGTGGAATTACGGAGGAATTGCTGAGATCACCCGCCTTACGTCAGGCGGCATTCAGCCGCCTGTTCCATTATGCGGCCCCAGGCTGCAAGGGCTTTATAGCTGCGACCGCAACACTCTGTCGTACACCGCGAATGCATAAGGCAGATCGTTCTTCTCATCCCGAACGCCCGGAGTGCGGGATACCAGCTTCCATTCGCGGGGAGGAAGTTCGGGAAAGCAAGCATCTCCCTCAAACGCTTGATCGATCTCCGTCAACAGGACGCGATCAGCGTACGGGAGCATCAGGCGATAGATTTCCTCGCCGCCGATCACCATCAAATCCTTGTCGCCGAAATGCGCCAAAGCTTCCTCCGGGGAGCGCACAAGCTCGCACCCCCCGGGCGCTTCAGTTAACGTACGGGACAGAATGACATTCGTCCGGTTTTTCAACGGCCCTTTCAGCGATTCGAACGTCTTGCGGCCCATCAGCACCGTCATCCCCTTCGTCTGAGCGACGAAATAAGCCGTATCCGCCGGAAGCCGCCAAGGCAGCCGATTGTTCGCTCCGATGACGCCGTTCGAAGCGGCGGCGGCGATCATGCTGATCGTCATGGACGGTCACCTTCTTTACGCTTGATAGCCCTGCCCCTCATATAGCGACCGGCGCCTTGATCGCCGGGTGATGCTCGTAGCCGGCAAACTCGAAATCCTCGTAGACGTAATCGAAGATCGAATCCGGCTTGCGCTTGATGACGAGCTTCGGCAGCGGCAGCGGCTCGCGCGCGAGCTGCAGCTTTACCTGCTCCAGATGGTTGCTGTAGATGTGCACGTCCCCGCCGGAGAAGATGAACTCTCCGGCTTCCAGTCCGCATTGCTGTGCGACCATGTGGGTAAGCAGCGCGTAGGAGGCAATGTTGAACGGCAAGCCGAGGAACGTATCGACCGAGCGCATCGTCAGCATGCAGCTGAGCTTGCCGCCCGCGACATAGAACTGAAACAACAGATGGCAGGGCGGCAGCTTCATCTGATCGATAACCGCCACGTTCCAAGCGCTGACCAGGTGTCGACGCGAGTCGGGATTGCGCTTGATCGCTTCGACGACCTGGGCGATCTGATCGATCTTGCGGCCGTCCGGCGTCTCCCAGGCGCGCCACTGCGATCCGTAGACCGGGCCCAGGTCGCCGTTCTCGTCCGCCCACTCGTCCCAGATCGAGACGCCGTTCTCCTTCAAATACCGAATGTTCGTATCTCCCCGCAGAAACCAGAGCAGCTCATGCACGACCGATTTCAGATGTATACGCTTGGTCGTCACAAGCGGGAAGCCTTCCTGCAAGTCATATCGCAGCTGTCTGCCGAAGACGGATCGCGTGCCCGTCCCGGTCCGGTCTTGCTTCGCGGTTCCATGATCCAGCACATCTTGCAGTAAATCCAAATAATTGCGCACGTTTGCGACACCTCTATTGTTTCATTTTCGTACGATTGCGCCATTTTCAGTCCTTGCGAATCCTCGTCTATTGTATCATCCCGGCTCCTTCCCTGTCGACGCATGGACGTGATATAATAAGAACAAATGTACGAATTCGATGGGGGTTGAACATATCGTCACTTATCGCGGCATTGAAGGGCCGCCGGATCTTGTCGTGGAGATCAGTTCCGAATATTCGCTGCGGCGCGACAGAATCAAGAAAGCGAAAGCTTATGCCAAATACGGCGTGCCGGAATACTGGATTGTGGACATCGCCAATATGGCGCTCGAACAGTACGTGCTGCGTGAAGATGTTTACGAGCTCGTGGAATTGTACAGGGAAGACGATGTCATCCGCTCGCAACTGCTCACCTGTGTTTCGTTCTCCATGAATGATGTACTGCGGTCGATTCCGTACATGCCGCCCAAGGTGTGAATCACGAATCCGAATGGACTGGCCGAACCGATCTGTCCTAACGCCAACGAACCTCCATCCCCGCTCATTCAGCAGCAGGCAATGGAGGTTCGTTTCATTAGGCGACAGAGGTTCTTTCATTTCTTGCTCGAAAATAGTTCGTTCGATAACTTCGGCGTCACTTGGGCGCAAGCGTGTGAATCGGGTGACCGAGCGCCAGCTCCGCGGTGTCCATCGTGATCTCGCCGAGCGTCGGATGCGCGTGGATCGTCAGGGCGATATCCTCGATCGTCGCGCCCATCTCGATGGCCAGCCCCAGCTCCGCAATCATGTTGGATGCCTCTACCCCGGCGATTTGCGCCCCGAGCACGAGCCCCGTATCCGCGTCATGCACGATCTTCATGAAGCCGTCGGCGCCGCCGAGCGTGACCGCGCGGCCGTTGCCGCCGAACGGGAACTTGCTGCTCTTGGCGCTATAGCCCTTATCCTTGGCTTCCTTCTCCGAGTAACCGACGCTTGCGCATTCCGGATCGGAGAACGCGACGGCCGGAATGCACTTGTAATCCACCTTGGCAGGCAAGCCTGCGATCGCTTCCGCAGCGACCTTGGCTTCGTAAGACGCCTTGTGCGCGAGCGCCGGTCCCGGCACGATATCGCCGATCGCATAGATATGCGGAACGCTCGTGCGGCACTGGTCGTCGACTTCGATCAGGCCGCGGTCGGTCATCTTGACGCCGATCATGTCCAGACCCAGCTCGCCGTCCGTATTCGGACGCCGCCCGACCGTGACGAGCAAGTAATCGCCGGTCACCGTCTTCGTCTCGCCGCCCGCTTCGTACGTCACGGTGACTTCTTTATCGCTCTGCTCCGCGCTCTTCGCCATCGCGCCCGTCACGATGTCGACGTTCGCCTTCTTCAGCTTCTTCTCGACGAGCGAGCTCATGTCACGGTCGAAGCCGGCCATGATCGTGTCCAGCCCTTCGAGAATCGTCACCTTCGTGCCGAATTTGCTGTACATCTGGCCAAGCTCGATGCCGATATAGCCGCCGCCGATGACGACGAGGCTCTTCGGCACCTCCGGCAGCGACAGCGCCTCGGTGGATGACAGAATTCGTCCGCCGAACGGGAACGCTTTGAGCTCGATCGGCCGCGAGCCGGTGGCGATAATGCAGTTCTTGAACCGGTAACGCGGAGCTTCCTGGTCGTTGAACAGCCGCGCTTCCGTCTCGTTGATGAACATGACTTCGCCCGCGAACATCTGCACCTTGTTCGCCTTCAGCAGCATTTCGACGCCGCCGGTCATTTTGTTCACGACGGATGATTTGTAATCCTGAACCTTGCCGAAGTCGACGCCGACGTTGTCCGCCTTCAGCCCGTATTTGTCGGCTTCCTGCATCGATTCGTAATGGTGCGCGGCATTGATGAGCGCCTTGGACGGAATGCAGCCGACGTTCAGGCAGACGCCGCCCCACTTGGCCTTGTCCGCGATGATGACCTTCTGCCCCAGCTGCGCCGCGCGGATGGCGGCGACATATCCTCCGGGGCCTGCGCCGATAACGAGCAAGTCGATATCCAGTGATGCGTCTCCTACGACCATTCCTTACACCTCCATAATGAGAAGTTCCGGATCGCTCAACAGTTGTTTCATGTAATTGAGGAAATGTTGCGCCGTGGCGCCGTCGATAATGCGGTGATCGAAGCTCAGCGACAACGCCATGACGGGCGCGGCGACGATCTCTCCATTCTTCACGACCGGCTTCTCGCTGATCCGGCCGGTGCCGAGAATGGCCACTTCCGGGAAATTGATGACCGGCGTGAAGAACATGCCGCCCGCGGAGCCGATGTTTGTAATCGAGATTGTGCTGCCTTTGATCTCGCCCGGCGCCAGCTTGCCGTCGCGGCCGCGCGACGCCAGATCGCGAATCTCGTTCGCGATCGTCCAGACGTTTTTCCGATCGGCGTCGAACACGACCGGCACGATGAGGCCGTTGTCCGTATCGGTCGCGATGCCGATATTGTAATACTTCTTGTAGACGATCTCGTTCGCCGCTTCGTCGATCATCGCATTCATCGACGGGAACTCGCGGCATGCCGCGACGAGCGCCTTGACGATGAACGGCAAGTACGTCAGCTTGACGCCTTTCTTCTCGGCGATCGGCTTGGCGCGCGTGCGCAGCGCCACCAGCGCGGATACGTCGACTTCGTCCATCAGCGTCACATGCGGCGCCGTATACACCGACTTGACCATCGCATTGGCGATCGCCTTGCGGATGCCCTTGAACGGCACGCGCTCTTCGACGCCTTGACCGACAGCCCCTGTCGCAACGGCCGGGCTAGCTGCGTCGTCCGCACCGCTTGCTGCCGCTGCGTCGACCGGAGCCGCCGCTGCTGCCGCAGCTGCACCGCCGCCGGCTTGATGCCCGCTCACATCCTCGCGCGTGATCCGGCCGTTCTTGCCGGTGCCCTGCACTTCGGCGATATTGACGCCCTGCTCGCGCGCGAACTTGCGCACGCTCGGCGTTGCCAGCACCATGCCGCCGGCTTGCGTCGGTGCAGGAACAGGCGCTGCCGCAGCAGGCTTCGCTTCCGCCGGCGCCGCCTCTACTGCCGGCTGCTGCGCCGGCTCGCCCTTCGTATCCGCGCCGCCGACCGCGCTGTTGCCGGACGCGCCGCCAGCCGCTTGTCCATGCGCTTCTTCAGCGTGCGGCTGCTCCGGCACCTCGCCTTCCGCTTCGATGATGGCGACGACTTCGCCCATGCGCATCGTCTGCCCGTCCTTGGCCAGCACCTCCAGCACTTTGCCATTCACCGGACAAGGCACTTCGACGATCGCTTTGTCGTTCTGCACTTCCATGATGATATCGTCGTCCGTCACCGTCTGGCCCGGCGAGATGTGCATCTTGACGATCTCGCCTTCATGCAGTCCTTCCCCCAGCTCCGGGAACCGATATTCGAATCTGGCCACCTCTGACACCTCCACAACAAATATACCCTACAAGTGACATGATGTTTCGATGCTGAATTTCGAAGCCGCTCCCTATGTCAGAATGCCAATACTTCATTGGCGGTTTTGGCGATGCGCGCCGGGGTCGGCAGCCAGGCATCCTCGATCTGGGCGAACGGATAGGCCGTATCCGGCCCTGCGCAGCGCAGCACCGGCGCTTCCAGGTGCAGGATCGCCTTCTCGTTGATCTGGGCGATGATTTCCGCCGCCGCACCGGACGACTTCTGCGCTTCCTGCACGACGATCGCGCGGTTCGTCTTCTGAATGGAAGCCACGATCGTCTCGATATCCAGCGGCACGAGCGTGCGAATATCGATCACTTCGGCCGAGACGCCGTGCTTGGCGAGCTCGTCTGCCGCCTTGAGCGCGGTATGGACCATCAGGCCGTAAGAAATGATGGTGATGTCCTTGCCTTCCCGCACCACCTTGGCTTTGCCGATCGGTACCGTGTATTCGCCTTCGGGCACCTCGTCGCGAAATGCATGGTATAAGTTCAAGTGCTCCATGAAGAAGACCGGATCGTTCTCGCGGATGGCCGAAATGAGCAATCCTTTGGCATCATACGGATTCGAAGGGATGACGACTTTGATCCCGGGCGTCTGCATCGCGAGTCCTTCGAGCGAATCGGTATGCAGCTCCGCCGCTTTGACACCGCCGCCGAACGGCGTGCGGAACACGACCGGAGCGTTATACCGCCCTCCGGAGCGGTAGCGCATGCGCGCCGCCTGCACGAACATCTGGTCGAGCGCCTCATAGATAAAGCCGACGAACTGGATTTCCGCGATCGGCCGAAATCCTTGCACGCCAAGACCGACCGCCAGGCCGCCGATCGCCGATTCCGCGAGCGGGGTGTCGAATACGCGATCGCTGCCGAATTGGCTTTGCAAGCCTTCCGTTGCCCGGAATACGCCGCCGACCTTGCCGACGTCTTCGCCGAAGACGAGCACTTTCGCGTCGCGTTCCAGTTCGACCCGCATCGCGTCGCGGATCGCTTCTTTCATATTCATTTGCGCCATGATGATCTACTCCTCCAGCGGATTATTGAAAGTCGGCCTTCTGTTCTTCCAGATGCGGCGGCGTATGCTCGAACATCGAATCGATCAGGCCGGACACGGTCATCTTCTCCGTCTGCTCCGCTTTCTTGATCTGCTCGTTGACCTTGCTCTTCGCTTCCTCTTTCACGCGCGCGGTATCTTCGTCCGTCCACAGTCCCTTTTTGGCCAAATAGTTGCCGAACCGCACGAGCGGATCCTTCAGGCTCCACTGCGCTTCCTCTTCCTTCGTGCGGTACTTCGTCGTATCGTCAGCCATCGAGTGCGGGCGATAGCGGTACGTCAATCCTTCGATCAGCGTGGCGCCGCCGCCGCTGCGGGCGATCTCCGCCGCTTCGCGCACCGCGGATATAACGGCGAGCACGTCCATGCCGTCGACCTGCACGCCGCGAATACCGGCCGCGATTGCCTTATGCGCGATCGACTGGGCCGCCGTCTGCTTGGAGAACGGCGTCGTGATCGCATACCCGTTATTTTGCACGAAGTAGATGACAGGCAGCTTGAACGCGCCGGCGAAGTTCAAGCCCTCGTAGAAGTCGCCCTGGGACGACCCGCCATCGCCGGTATACGTAATGGCTACGCTCTTCTCCTGCTTCAGCTTGAAGCCCATCGCGATTCCCGTTGCATGCAGAATTTGCGCGCCGATGATAATCTGCGGCATGAGCACGTTCACGCCTTCGGGAATCTGGCCGCCATGCTGGTGGCCGCGGGAATACAGGAACGCTTGATACAGCGGCAGGCCATGCCATACGATCTGCGGCATATCGCGATAGCCCGGGCAGACAAAGTCTTCCGGCTTCAGGGCGTATTCGCTGCCGACCATGGTCGCTTCCTGGCCGGATACCGGGGCGTAGAAGCCCAGGCGTCCCTGGCGGCCCAAATTGATCGCCCGGTCGTCCCAAGCGCGGGTAAATACCATACGATACATGATTTCCTTCAACTGCTCGTCGGACAATTCCGGCAGGTAGTCCGGGTTCACAACATCGCCATCAATCGACAAGACGCCAAGCGGCGCGATATCGGCAGCATGCACTTCGTGCGACAAGCTGCCTGCAGCTTGCTCGGGGGCTTCCATCATTACTCTGCTCATTAAGGTCACCTCATCTGGTCATTGTGGAAGAGGAGTTTCTGTTATAGAATTATTATACTTCTGTTTGTATCGATTGGTCAAAGGAATATGTGATATTCCCTTATAATTATTGGATTTTAAGATGAAGTTGTTTATATAACAGTTAAATTTTATTAGTATAACACGATAATACAATGGCAGTCAGAATCCTTCATTGGTGTTCCCTTGGCAGTACGTTCCCATACATCGACACAGGAGGCTTCAAGCCATGTCCGACCCCCTCTCCGTCAGGCGAACCATCGTGAAACATACCGTGCCCAGCCGCCAACTGCCGGAAGGCAAACGCGATACCCGAATCTACTTGCCGCCGGGATACCAGGAAACGCTCAGCTATCCTGTCGTATACTGTCAAGATGGCGAAGATTTTTTCAACTTCGGCCGCATCGCCACTTTCGCCCACCGCTTCATTCTCGAAGAAGATTGGGATCCGTTCATCGTCGTCGGCGTCGATGTCGACAAGCGCGTCCGCACATCCGAATACATGCCGGGCGGCACCCGGCATGCGGCATATACGAAGTTCTGGACGGAGGAGTTGCTGCCGGACATAGAACGGCATTATGCCGTTCGAGCCGCCCCGAACGAACGTCTGCTGGCCGGCGATTCGCTCGGGGCGACAGCGTGCCTCAGTGCCGTTGCCGCCAGACCGGACCTGTTCACGCGCGTGCTGTCTTTATCCGGTGCTTATTACGACGTCCCCGGCCATCCGATTGCCGCGCTGCCGGACTTGTCCGCCCTCTCGGTATGGATGATCGTCGGATTGCAGGAGAAGGCATTCCGCACCGATACCGGCATCTATGACTTTGTAGATTTGAATCGGCAGATGAAGCAATTGCTCGTGGACAGAGGAGCAACCGTCATTTATTCCGAACGGGAAGGAGAGCACAAGTGGGGGTTCTGGCAGCAGGTGCTGCCCGAGGCGCTTGCCGCGTTTCTGGGGCCTTCGCCCCTTCTTTCCGTCTGAAGATCCTGACGTTTTTCAAGGCTCCTGTACAAGGAGCCTTTTTTCATTTTGGTTTAAATCGACGCAAGGAAGTGAAAAATGACAATCAACCTGATTCCTACTGAACGAAAGCGGTGACTCATCGATGATTCCTTCTGTCATGAACGGCAATTTGGGCGAGGCCGAGCAATTCATTATGCGAGAATTGGGCGACAATGACGACCTGTCGGCCCGGCATTTTCGAATATTCGGCCAATACGAAGCGGTCATGTTCCATTTCGCCAATATGAATCAAAAAGAGCTGCTGCATGACGACATTCTGAAAGCATTGATGGTGATCCCCGCGCATTTATCCGACCGCGATATTTCGATCGACCGGCTTCAGCAGGTCATTTTGCAGGACGCGCTAACCTATAGCGACTGCAAGCTGGAAGGAGATCTGTCGAAGCTGATCGGCGGGCTTCTGCGCGGCGACACGATCATCTTCGTGAACGGTTTGTCTCAAGCGTTCATCGTCGGAACGCGCCATATCGATAAACGCGCCGTCGATCAGCCGGCAACGGAGCAGGTCATCCGCGGTCCGCGGGAAGGCTTTATCGAACAGCTTGGCACCAATGTCGCGCTGATTCGTTATCGCTTGCAGACCAAATCATTGCACGTCCATTCGATGGAAATCGGGGAGCGCACCCATTCGAAAGTGGCGATCTGTTTCATCGACGATATTGCCGATCCCGCGTTGGTCAAAGAGGTCAAGAAGAGACTTTCGAATATTCGGATCGATGCAGTGCTGGATTCCGGCTATTTGGAACAGTTCATCGAAGACAACAACCTGTCTCCGTTTCCCCAAGTACAATATACGGAGCGGCCCGACAAGGTGGTCGCCAACTTGCTGGAAGGACGAGTGGCGCTGCTCGTCGACGGATCGCCGCTCGCGCTGCTTGTGCCTACGGTATTCAATCAATTCTACCAGACCGTCGAAGATTATACGGAGCGGTTCCTGCTCATGAGCGCCATACGACTGGCCAGAATGATCGCGCTCGTGTTTTCGCTCATCTTCCCCTCCTTGTACGTAGCGATCATCTCGTACAATCCCGAACTGATTCCGACGGAATTCGCCGTCGCGGTCGCCGGCGGCCGGGCCGGCGTCCCCTTCCCCGCGCTCATCGAAGTACTTATCATCGAAGTGTCGATGGAAGTGCTGCGCGAAGCGACCATTCGATTACCGCAGCAAGTCGGCGGCGCGCTCTCGATCGTCGGTGTGCTCGTCATCGGTCAGGCCGCCGTCTCGGCAGGCTTCGCCAGTCCGATCACCGTCGTCGTCATCGCGCTCACCACCATCGGCTCGTTTGCGACTCCTGCCTACAACGCGGCGCTTGCGCTTCGTTTGCTGCGATTCCCGCTTATCTTCATGGCCGGGATCTTCGGTCTGTATGGCATCATGGTCGGGCTGATCCTGATCGTCAACCACCTGCTCTCGCTGCGGTCGTTCGGCGTTCCTTACCTGAGCCCGCTCGTTCCCGGGGATATTAGCGGCATGAAGGATCTGATCTTCCGCGCGCCATTATGGTCGATGAAGAAGCGTCCGTCTTTCCTGCGTCCGACCGATCCGACAAGACTGGACCCGAAAACGGTCGAGCAGCTCAAACAGCCATCCAACAATGTACTTGGGCCTGAAAGTCAATCCAACGGCAAGGAGCCGGTTTCATGAAGTCCGTCAGACAGATTACCTTACCTCAGACCATCGCTATTCTGATCAGCACGATTATCGGAGTCGGCATTTTGCCTCTTCCGCTATTCGCCGTGCGCGGCGCAGGTTCCGGCGCACCGCTGCAGACGCTGTTCGGAATAATAATCGCCTTCGCAGGCCTTGCCGTACTCGCCATTCTCGGTCAACGGTTTCCCCGGAAGACGCTGATTCAGTACAGCGAAGCGATCATCGGCAAGTGGGCCGCATGGATTTGCAGCGCGCTGATCATTATTTTTTTCAGCTTGCTTACCGCGTTTACCGCCAGGGAGTTCGGCGAAGTGGTCATTACCTCCGTCCTGAAAAATACGCCGGTTGAGGTTACCGTAATCGTGATGCTCCTGTTGGCTGCCATATCGTGCAGGAACTCGCTTGTCACCTTCGCCTACATTCACTACTTCTACTTGCCCTTCTTGCTCGTGCCCGGCTGGCTGATCATCATCCTGTCTTTGAAGAACGCGGAAATCGTCAACCTGCAACCGATTTGGGGCAATGCGCCCCACAATTTCACGACAGGAGCGATCATAATCGCCGCCTTGTTTCAAGGGGCTTTCATCCTGTCCGGCATCATTCCGGCCATGAAGCATCCCCGCAAAGCGCTAGTAGCAGCCGTATGGAGCATCGTCATTACCGGCGCGCTTTACCTCGCGATCGTAGCGGCGGCTGTCGGCGTGTTCGGCGCCGAGGAGACGAAGAAGCTGCTCTGGCCGACGCTGGAGTTGGCCAAGACGACATCGCTTCCCGCCAACGTTCTCGAACGCTTGGATGCCGCCTTCCTGGCCGTATGGGTAACCGCTGTGTTTACGACGCTCTACTCCACATATACGTTGACGATACAAGCGATCACGGATTTGTTCCGACTGCGCGATTACCGCATGTTCGCCATATTCCTGCTGCCGATTATATTCATCATCGCCATGCAGCCTCAGAACATTGTGCAGATGTACAGCTTGATCGCGTTTGTCGGCCGCATCGGGCTCGGCATCACGATCGGCTACCCTTGTCTGCTGCTCTTGGTTGCCGTCATCAGGGGCATGAAGGAGGACGAACAGGATGAAGCACAAACCCCGGATGGCGTTCATTAGGCTGTCGATCTCGCTATTGACGATCGCGATCCTCCTGTCAGGCTGCTGGGACAGACTGGAGCTGGAGGACCGGGCCGTTATCCTGGGTGTGGCGATCGACAAGCTCGCCCCCGGCATGAGTGGAGATGAAAACGATGTCACTCACTTGAACGAATCGAACCCTGCGAAAAACCAGGATGAGATTCGCGTGACGGTGCAAATCGCGCTCCCCGGCAGAATTCCGCTCGGGCCCGGGGAAGGCGGCGGCGGGAAGTCCGGCTCGACGAATCCTTTATGGATTATCGGGGTATCCGGCCATACGATCGACGATGCCTTGATGAATTTGCAGCAGCAGGTTTCCTCCCGGCTCTTTTTCGGCCATTTGCGCGTGATCGTCATCTCCGAGGAATTGGCCAGGGACGGGATTGCGAATATCAACGATTACTTTCGGAGAAATCCGGAAGTGCGGAGAATGGCCTGGATGATGGTGTCAAACGGCAAAGCCGAAAAAATTATCCGTGCCCAGCCGCCGCTCGAACGTGTGCCAACGGTTTATTTGATTTCCATGCTGGATAATGCCGTGAAGATGGGAAAATATCCCCAGGAGTTCGTAGGAAGATTCTGGAGCAATGTCTCGAAGATAGGAGAGGAAGGAGTCTTGCCCTATGTCAAAATGAAAAAGGAAGAAGTGGTGGAGCTGGCAGGCATCGCAATGTTCAATGGCGATCGCATGGTAGGGTCGACCAAACCGCTGGAAATTGCCGCCTACATGGGCATTAAAGGACTAAATCCGGGCGGCTATCGGGGAGTTATCCCGTTCAAGGGGACGGCGATCACGATTTACGTCACCCACCGCACCTCCAAGGTTCGGTTCCGCATCCGAAACGGACAGCCTGAATTCGATATCCGTATTCGCCACGAGGCGAACATCGAGGAAAAAACGAATGAAAACATTGAGCTGCGCAACGAACGGATATTGCACGAGATCGAGCAAGCGGACAGCGAATGGTCCAAGCGGCTTCACGAAAGTCTGATCGCCAAAACCCAGCGGCTTGGCGCCGATATTTTCGGATTCGGGGAGCTCGTCCGGGCCAAACAGCCGGCGTATTGGGATCAGAACATTCGAACCGCGGAGCGGTGGCAGATCATGTACAAACAGATCCCGATTCATGTCGACGTGAAAATCATGATCAGACGGGTTGGCATGAAGGCAAGATAATCATAGCATCGGGAGGCGATAAGCGAATGTTTACCGGATCGACGATGTCCTACGCCATCCCGTTGCTGATCGGCGCGGGTCTGTTCCTGCTCAGGATCGACGTGACCGGATATCAAATGGCCAAGCTTACGAAGGAGATCAAAGTCGCCCGATTGGCCGGCTGGTTCGATTTGGCGGCAGGACTAATCATGCTGGTGTGGATGATCATTCGACGATAGCGCATGCCGTTCTCGCGCGTCTGCCAGGAGACGTTCACAGCCTCCCCGCACGAGCGCGAACACTTCTTCAAAGTTGCCGGTGTAATAAGGGTCCGGCACGTCGTCCTTGCGCTTCTCCGGGAGCAGGCTCATGAACCGGATAACTTTCGCCCGATGGCCCGCTTTCAGAATCTCCGCAATATCGCGTTCATTGCTGCGGTCCATCGCCACAATGAGAGCGAATCGCTCCCCGTCTTCCGGCTGGAACTTCCTTGCCCGCAGTCCGGCGCAGGATATCCCCTGCTTGTCCAGGATGCGGCGCGTACCTTCGTGCGGCGGGTGCCCGACATGCCAATCGCCAGTGCCCGCGGAATCGACCGCGATGCGGTCCGCGAGCCCTTCCCGCTCCAGCAGGTCGCGCATGACGGCTTCCGCCATTGGCGACCGGCAAATGTTTCCCAAGCATACGAACAAGATGGAATCGTGCATCACGCGCCTCCTCCCAAGCTTCTCTCCTTGCTGTTTTGCCATTTACGACGGGGCAGCCTCCATTTATAATGCACGGACAGCATGCGCATCAGCACGACGGCGGCGAACAGCAGCAGCAGCTGCCAGGAAGCCGTCCACTTGCCGATGCCGATGGCCAGTCCCGCGAGCAGCGCCCATACTGCATAGATTTCATCCCGCAGCACGAGCGGCTTCCGGCCGGCCATTATATCGCGCACCATGCCGCCGCCGATGCCCGTCAGCATGGCCGCTACCATGACGGCGCTGACCGGCAGCTTCGCGTCAATCGCATAAAGTGCGCCTTGAATCGCGAAAGCGGACAGCCCGATGGCGTCGAAGAACGCCTCGCCCCGCTTCCAGTGCGCGATCAGCCCGGAAGGCAGCACAAACAAGATCAAGATCGCGATGAATGCCGTCTTGAACAGCATCCCTTGGCTCCATAGCGTCGTGACCGGCACGCCGATCAGCAGGTTGCGGATAACGCCGCCGCCGAACGCCGTCACCAGGCCGAGCACGAATACGCCGAGAATGTCATATTCCTCTTCCATCGCCACGATCGCGCCGCTGGCGGCGAACGCAATGACTCCGATGAAGCTGAATACATGAAAGATGTCGAAATCCAACTGCCCGCATCCTCTTTCTGTCGAAATCACACCAACACTCCTCATTGTATTCGCATCATCCGACTTTCCGCAACGGATTTTTTCCGGTTATACTGGATAGGAGCCTGAACAAGCAGGCATGGCAGGGAGGATCGGGCCTATATGCAAGAACATCATCCAATCGATCGGCGTGCGAAGCGAGCGGTAATCGTTGCAGGCGGCACGCTTGGCACATGGGCGCTGCGGGAGATCGGGCCGGGCGACTATGTGATCGGGGCCGACAGCGGCGCCGACTATCTCGTCCAGCATGGACATGTGCCGGACCTCGCGCTCGGGGACTTCGATTCCGCGCCGCCGCAACGGCTCTCCCTCATTCGGGAGACCGCCCGGGAATGGCTGTCCGTCGATGCCGTCGACAAAGATTGGACCGACACCGAGATGGCCGTGAGAGAGGCGCTGGACAGAGGGTATACGAGCATCCGTATCGTCGGCGGACTCGGCACCCGCTTCGACCACGCGCTGGCCAACGTGCATTTGCTGCATCTCGCGCTCTCCAGAGGCTGCGAAGCCGTCATCGTCGACAGCCATAACGAAATCCGCCTGTGCGACGGCGCGTGCCGGCTGCAGGCGGATTCCAGGTACCCTTATGTATCCTTGCTGCCTTTAACGCCCGTCGTCCGCGGCGTCACGCTGACGGGCTTTCAATACCCGCTGCATGAGGCGACGATCGAGCTCGGGCAGTCGATCGGCATCAGCAACCGATTGCAGGAGTCCGAAGGAACCGTCGCGCTGACCGAAGGGGAACTGCTCATCGTTCGGAGCCGCGATTAGGGCGGATTCGCTTCGGAAGTACCTATCAGGCGCTTACAGGCGATTCCAATCGAATTCCAGCGCCTGCAGGAACGTCCTTGCCAGCAACATATATATCCCCATGTCTCCTCTCTTAAGTAACGCGCGGAAATTGGATCGCGATCGTCGTGCCGCTGCCCGGCTTGCTGAACACTTCCACCTTGCCTTCATGCAGGTCGATGATGCGCTTGGCGATGGACAAGCCGAGCCCGCTGCCGCCGGTCGTGCGATGCCTGGCGGTATCGACGCGGTAGAAGCGCTCGAACAAATACGGAATTTCCTTCTCGGGGATGCCGAGCCCGTAGTCGGTCACCTCCAGCTTGATGCCTTGCTTGTCGCGCCCGACGCGGATGTCGATCGGCTGCTTGCTGTATTTCAGCGCATTGTCGATAAGAATGAGCAGCAGTTGGCGGATCTTGTCGCGGTCTCCCCGCAGCGGCAGCGGCTGCTTCGGCGCGTGCACGCGGATTTCCCGCTTGAACGTCTTACCCAGCATCTCGGCCTGCTCCCGGACGGCCGTGGTCAGGTCGAACCGCGATACCGTGACCCAATCATCCTGCTCGGCTTCCGCAAGCGTCAGCATCGAACGCGTCAGCTTCTGCAGGCGCTCCGTCTCCTTGGCAATCGCGTCGATGGCTTCGTCCCGGACCGCCTCGTTGTCCCGCCCCCAGCGCTTCAGCATGTCCGCATAGCTGCCGATCACCGTGAGCGGCGTCTTGAGCTCATGGGAAGCGTCCGCGACGAATTGCTTCTGGTGCTCGATCGTCCGGTCGAGCCTGTCGATCATCTCGTTGAACGCGCGGACGAGCTGCTGGAGCTCGACGGATTCCTCGCGGCCGCCCAGCTCCACGCGCTGCAGCTTGCCGCTGCGATCGATTTCCCGCATCGTCTGCACCATCTGAGAGATCGGCCCGGTCATGCGGGAAGTGAACCAGTACGTGCCGAAGATCGCCACCACGATGGCGCCCGCACTTGTCGCGGCCAGCACGCTCACCAGGATCTGGATGTAGCTGTCGAGCACGGTCAGCCGGCGCGCTCCCTCGATGACGCCGACGCGTATACCATCCTTGTACAACGGCATCGTCAGGAAGATGACCCGATGGCCGTTCACCATGATCGGCTCGGAATTCGCGAACGAGTCGCCCCCCGGCGGCAGCGACAGCAGCTCCTCGTCCGTGCCGACCTGGTTGACGACTTTGTTGCCGAGCAGCACGATGCGCAGCATCTCGTTGGCATTGTACATGTCGGTCAGCAGCTTCGGGTCGTCGAAGCCGGACATGCCCATCTTGCGAAGCGACTCCGATACGATCTCGGCCTTGTTGGCCAGCAATTGCGTCTCCCCCCGGGTCGTGACCCGGATGACGAAGAAATAAACGAAAATGTTATAAAGAATCAAAATGAAAATCAACCAGAATACGGTAAAGAGGGTGAACCGCGATCGCAGCGTCATGCATCCGGCTCCTTCAGCATGTAGCCGACTCCTCTGACGGTGTGCAGCAATTTATGGCGATAACCCTTGTCCATCTTCTGCCGCAGGTAGCGAATGTATACGTCCACGACGTTCGTATCCCCGATATATTCGTAACCCCACACTTCCGTCAATATTTCGTCCCTCGTCTTCTCCTCGTTCTTGTGCCGGGCCAGGTAAAGCAACAGCTCGAACTCGCGCGGCGTCAAGTCGATGGAGACATCTTTGCGGAACACTTTGCGGGAAATGAGCTCGATCGTCAAATCCCCGATTTTCAGCGTATCGTCGTTGTCGCCTTCGCGGGAAGCTTTGAAAATGCGCAAAATGTTCCGAACCCTCGCCAGCAGCTCCTCCATCGCGAACGGTTTCGTAATGTAATCGTTGGCTCCGTGTTCGAAGCCGCTCACCTTGTCCGGCACCGTGTCGCGCGCGGTCAGCAGAATGACGGGCGTCGCGGAGTCGGCCTGGCGCAGCCGCCGGAGCACCTCGATCCCGTTCAGTTCCGGCAGCATCACATCGAGCAGAATCAGATGCCATTCGCTTGATTGCGCCATCTCCAGACCGGATCGCCCGTCCGCTGCGCGGCCGACCTCGTATCCTTCGTGCTCCAGCTCCAGCTGCAAAATGCGCGCGATATTGTCTTCGTCTTCGATAATCAATATATGCTCTTTGTCTTTTTCCTTGTCCTTCACCATTGCCTTGTTCCTCCTCTGCCGGCCGGCGTGAGCGCAGCTTCGGCTTCGAATCGCGGGCAAGCCCATACGATGTCATTGTATCACGATTCCGGCGCCGCTGAAAAATGTTGCGGCGACGACAGCAAATCGGCATGCTTGGCCCACTTCCGGAAGGCGCTGCGGTTATGGTCCGCAGACGGGCTTTGCGCGGGCCAGCCTTCCCCGCGCCAAACCGCCTGCACGATGTCCGGCGCCGGCAGCCAGGGGATGCAGGCAATCGGCTTTGCGGGAAAACAGGCGAGCCAGTCGTCCCGATGCGCAAAGCGATGGTCCCGGTTGGCGATCCAGCCTGCGGACGCATCCCCGCTTCCGGCAACCTTCGCATGCAGCTCAGCCGCCTCTCTTTGCAACCGGGGCGACCATTTGGCAGGCAAGCAGTCCGCTACCCACCAGATCGATTGCACCCCGCAGGACGCCAGCCATTCCGCCACGCCCGCCGCCTGCCATCGGCTGGATACGTCCAGCAGCACGACGGGAACGCCCAATCGACGCAGCCACGCCGAGAACCGTTCTTCCGGCGCGCCGGCCCCCGGTTCCTTCGGGTCCAGCGGATAATAAGCCGCGGTCCCCCTGCGCCAGACCGGCACGGTCGGCCCCGCTCCCGTCGGATCTGCGAATGCGGCGCGCGCAGGCATGTCGCTGGCCCCGTTCAGCAGCGCGTACAGCTCCGGCTCGCCGCCCGGACATTCCGCCACGGCATGGTGCACGCCCTCCTCGGACAGCCATCGCGACAGACCGAGCGTTGCCAGCGTCGCGCCCGCGCCCGGGTACGCGGATAGGACGGCGATGACGGACACGCCGGTCTCCCGTTTGCCGCAGTCGGAACGAGCCAATGCCGCTTCACGAGGCGCATCCTCGAACGGCTGCCGCACGGTGAATGCTTGGCGCAGCCGCCTCAGCAGTTCGTCCGCACCCTGCGGCCTCGCTTCCGGCATCTCTGTCAACGTTTCATCCAACAAATCCCGGAACTCGGCGGGCACATCGTCCTGCAGCAGCCGCGCATGCCTCCCGGCAGAACAGCGTATGGCCGCTCGGCCCCCGGATAGCAGGTAGAAGGCGAGCGCCCCCCAACTGTACAGGTCGGACCGGGCATCCGTCTGGCGTCCCGCGATCTGTTCCGGCGCCGCGAAAGCGGGCGTGCCGAGCCGCTCGGTATCAGCCGCTGCCTCGGGCCGGTAAGGACGGGCGATGCCGAAATCGACAAGAATCGCCTGGTCGTGCCGATCGATCATGACGTTGGCCGGCTTCAGGTCGCGAAACACGATTTGCGGCCGCTGCGCATGCAAATAGCAGAGCGCTTCCCCCAACTGCTCGAGATAATGGCGGACACGCGGGAAAGGCAGTCTTCGGCCGCTCTTGACGAACCGTTCGCCGAGCGATTCCCCCTGGACGTAATCCATGACGATGACGGCCATGCCCTCATCGCCGGGCGGAAAATAATCGACGATGTCAGGCAGCAGCGGGTGCGACAGCGCCGACAGCAAGCTCGCCTCGCGAATGAACGCGTCCCGCTCGCCCGACAGCGCGGCCGTCAGCTTCAGCGCCCTTAACTTCCCTTGCAAGCGGAGGTCCTCCGCCAGGTAGACGCTTCCCATACCGCCGCTCCCGATCGGCGCCGCAATCCGGTAACGGCCTCCGATGCAATCGCCCGGTTCGAGATGCGGCAGCGTGCGAGTGCGATGAGGTTGTTCCATGTTTTCCTCCCCCTCCGTGATTTCCACATGGCTTAACCGTGTCCATTCACGCAAAAAATCCCGCAGGCGGCAGCCGGCCCTCTTGCATGAGAGGATCGGCGCCGCGAGCGGGATGCTTTCCCGTCGGTTCGGTTCGCGCAGGGCGAATCTTATTCGGTTATGGCTTGCGTCTTACCCACATTGTAACTTCTTCCCGGTTATGAAACAACTGCTTGACGCGGCGAATATCGAAATGTTCGGCGTACGCCTCCGTCAGCTCGCGCAGCGTGTGCATCGGCTTGCGGTACATCAGCTTCAGCGTAATGATGCCCGAGCCGCCCGCCGACAGCGCGCCGGACAAGCCTGACACGAGCCGGCATGTGCGATGCGGGTCCCAACTCATGTCGCAGACGAGCAAATCGAACGTGCCGGGCGCGAAGGTGACGTCTGCAGCATTGCGCCGCAGATGATGAAGCCGCGGGTGCCGGGCCAGCCTTGGATCCATGGCGGCCGGGTCGACGGCCGTCACCTTCAGTCCCCGCTCCAGCAGCACGTTCGTCCAGCCGCCCGGCGCCGCCCCCAAATCAAGCGCGTTCGTGAACCGGGCCAGCGGCAGCCCGAAGGCGCGTTCGGCCTCCAGCAGCTTGAACGCCGCTCGAGAAATTTGGCCCTCTTCCCGGCGGAATCGGACTGCGCCGCCCGGCCAATCCGACAAATTGTCTCGCGGCGCCTGGCAGCCCATCAATAGCGCATCCGCCGTCGCGTAGACGGACACGATCCAATCCGCATCCCGCGCAACCGGCTCGCATCCGAAATCCCGCAGGACGGCGACCGCAATATCCCGCCCTTCTGCCAGAGAGTACGGGAACGGACTGTTCGCCGCCTTGCGCACCTGTACGGCGACTTTGCGCCCGCTTATCCGATCGCCCAGCGTTCGGGCATAGGCGGCAAGCGCTTCTGCCGCCGCTTGCCCGGCATCCCCCGCGAGCGGCGCTTCCGCTTCGAGCGGATACAGATGCCGCAGAAACACCGGCTCGTCCCGGCGCAACGCTCGCAGAAGCTCGGCGGCATCCAGGTTGCCGGACGTGAAGCGGAATATTTCATCCGAGCCGAGCCCCGATATGGCGATTCCGGGAATCCGCCGCCTTAATTCCTCTACGGCGTAAGGGACGAATCCCGGATTGGCCGTTCCGATGTAAGTCGTCATATCGCTGATCAAGCACCTCCGACGCGAATCCACGGACGGTCGTCCGCCCAGTCGACAATCAATGGAAGATCGTAAGCTTCCCGCAGCAGCGCCGGCGTCAACACGTCGCGCTTCGCCCCCTGCGCCGTAATCCGGCCATCGGTCATGAGTGCCACATGCGTGAACAGCGGGACGATTTCTTCAATATGATGCGTCACATACAGCATAGCCAAGTTCGGCGTACAGAATGAGGCCAGCACATCCAGGAATTTCTCCCGCTCGTACAGGTCTAGGCCCGCGCAGGGCTCGTCCAGAATGAGCAGCTCGGGGGAAGCCATCATCGTCCTGGCGAGCAGCGCCTTCTTCCGTTCCCCCTGCGACAGCGTGCCGAACGGTTGTTCGGCCATGGCCAACAAGCCGACGCGGTCCAGCTCTTGCCGCGACCGCTCCACGACCTCCTCCGGTACTTGCTCATAGATACGCAGATAAGCATAAGCGCCTCCGGCCACGATTTCCCACACAGGATCGCGCAGCGTAAACTTCTCGACGAGGGATGCTCCGATATAGCCGATCTTCTTGCGCACTTCCCTCACGTCCACCTGGCCGTACCGGTTGCCGAGCACGTCGATCGTCCCCGTCGTCGGGAACAGATAGCCGGTCACCATTTCCAGCACGGTCGTTTTGCCGCAGCCGTTGCGGCCAAGCAGCGTCCAGCGCTCGCCGGGCGCGATATGAATGTCGACGCCGCGCAAGATGTCGCGATCTCCGCGGCGCAGCGTCAATTTCTGCAAATGAATCATGATGGCTTATTCCTCCTTATTCCGCATGCCGCCCGCAGATCGTCCGCAATTTCCGTCACCGATCCGAACCGGTATTTCTTCCGTACCGAGCCGTCGGATCGTTTGATCAACAGACAGGGCACGCTTTCGATTCGAAAAATTTGCGCGATGGCCGGCATAAGGTTCACGTTCGCCGCGGCAAGCGGCAGCTCCGGCAGCAGCTCATGCGTCACTTCCAGCATGCGGCGAGCGGCTTTGCACGTCCCGCACAGCGGGGTATGTACGAACAACACGAACGGCCCGGACTGGGCCGTCCACAATCTGCGCCACTGCTGCGGCTCCCATTCGACAATTTCGTTCATGGCCGCTTAAGCCTTTCTTCCGCGGCGCTGGCCTGTACGGCCGCTTCCCTGCCTTCGGCTGCCTGCGCCGCCTCGCGAAGCACCTGTTCGGACATCGGCCCGTCATGGATCGCCACACCGCTTGGCTCCGCTTCCCGCAGCAAACGAACCATCAGCGCTCTCCCCGACGGGCTCGAGGAATGAACGTAGATGCGGCGCGGATATTTGCCGCCGGCGATCAGGCCCCTGACGACGGCCGATCCGTTCGGCTGTCCGTAGCCCAGCTCGTAATCGAGCGACAAGACGTCGACCTCGCATTCGGCCAGCAGCAGCAAGCACTCGTCCGCCGATCTGGCGAGGACAAATCCTTTCGGGCATGGACGAATATCGTCCAAATAAATATTGATCATGCGTTTGCCTCCTCTGCCCATTGACGAATGAGCGCCAGCTGCTTCAGGTGCGATTCGTTCGAGCCTGCCGGCGTTTCCAGCACAAGCGGCACAGCGCGCAATTCCGGCGTGGCCAGCAGCTTGCGGAAGGCCGCTTCGCCGATCCGGCCTTCTCCGATTGCAGCATGCCGGTCGCGGCGCGATCCGGCAGCGAATACAGCATCGTTCAAATGTATAGCCGCCAGCGCATTCCAGTATCCGAGCGTTCTGGCCCGCTGCTCGAAAGCCGGCCAATTCCCCGGCGGCCATTCGCCGCTCACGAACAGGTGGCACGTGTCCAGGCAGAAGGCGATTCGCTCCGGATGGTTGCACAAGCTGCGGATTTGCACGCACTCCTCCGGCGTTGTGCCGAACGCGCCATGATCGCCCGCCTGGTTCTCCAGCAGCACCTTCGCTTGCCCGGTCCAAGCTGCCGTCACCAAATTCAGCCAGTCGATGACGTTCCGATAGCCTTGCAGCGGGTCCGGGCCCTTGTAAACGCCAAAATGCACGACGACCCCATGCGAGCCGCATGCTTCGGCGATTTCCAGATCGTTCAGCGTGGAAGCGGCCATGCGCCGGGCTTCCTCGCCGCTTGTCGCAGGGTTGATCGGATAGGGACCATGGGCGATCGAGACGATGCCGTGCTCGCGGCAGCACGCAGCGCAATCGTTCGCATCCTGCCGATCGAATGCCTTGATCCGAAGGCTGCGCGGGTTTTTGGGAAAATACTGAAACGCGCCGAGCCCGGCATCTGCCGCCCTTGCCGCCGCCTCCCGGTAGCCGCCCCGCGTGCTGACGTGCAAGCCGAGCCGGGTCATGCTCCTACAGCCTCTGGCAATTCGGGCAGTAGAACATTTTGCGGCCGGACAGTTCGTCCTTTTCGATCGGCGTTCCACAGCGGACGCAAGGCTCGCCTCCGCGGTCGTACACCCGGCATTTGTCGTCATAGCCCCCGGTCAGCTTGTCGTCCGCCGTGAGCGGATGATCCATGTATCCGCCGCTCGCGAAAGCTTCTTGCAGCACTCTATGCATCGAAGCATGCACACGATCGGAAGTCTCGCGGTCCAGCGCGGCGATCGGCGTCGCCGGATGCACGCCCGCATCGAAGCAAATTTCATCGCTGTAGCAATTGCCGATGCCCGCCGTCAGCTTCTGGTTCGTCAGCACCGGCTTCAGCTTGCTCCGGAACGATTTCAGCCGCTTGTAGAACCGGTCGGGCGTCAGCCACGGATCGAGCGGCTCGGGCCCGAGATCCTTCCACTTGTCCTTCACTTGCTTCGCGCTCAAGCGATGCAAGTAGCCCAGCTTCAAACCGCCGAAATACAAATTGCTGCCGGTGTCGAAGCCGAGAATGACTTCGAACTTGTCGTCCGGCTTCGGCCCTTCCGGTCCGTAAGCGAGCCATCCGCCCAGCATCAGGTGCAGCAGCAGCCGATTCCCGTCATCCAGGTGGAAATTAAGAAATTTGCCCCGCCGTTCTACATACAGAATACTGCGATTCAGCAATTGTTGGCAAAACATTTCTGCGGGCTCGTTCACGGTTTTGGCGCGACCCACGACAACATTCGTAATCTTGCTGCCGCACAAACGCTCGTTCAACAAAGTGCGATACGTTTCCATTTCCGGCCATTCCGGCATTTGACGCCTCATCCTTTCCTTCCATTCGAGGTCGGCAGCAGCGCCGCCAATTCGTCCAGATCGGCACACACCGCGTCCGGCACGGCTTGCGCCCTGCGGCATTGCGCTTCCCAATCCGCCAAGGTGCACAGCCCTGTCAGCACGAGTACGGACGCGCACCCGGCGTTCCGGGCCGCCGCAATATCGGTTGCGGGATTGTCGCCGACGACCCATACTTCGTCCGGCTGCGCGCTCGCCCGGGTTAACGCATAATTCATCAAGATGGCGGAAGGCTTGCCGATGACGACCGGATCGCGCCCGGATGCTGCCGCGATAGCGGCCCCAAGGCTTCCGGCTCCGGGCATCAGCCCGCCGTCCGATGGGAGCAGCAAATCCGGATTCGTCATGATGTGAACGGCGCCTTCGCGGATATGCCGGACCGCTGCCTGCAGCTTGCCGTAGTCGAAGCCGCGGTCAATGCCCTGCACGACGATATGTGCCGCGTCAGCGGCCGGAACTTTCACTTTCCCGCCGGCTTCCCCCTCTTGAACGGCTTCGGGCAGCATGCGGATACGGTTGGCCGCAAGCGCCTCCCTCAGCCCTCTCTCCCCGATAACATACGCCAAGCTCCCCGGATGGTTGCGCCCGGCATAGTCCGCCGCTGCCAGCGCCGACGTGACGACTTGCTCCGGACGGGCGGCGATGCCGAGTCGCATCAGATGGTTCGCAACTTCTTCCGGCGTACGCGAGGAGTTGTTGGTGACGAACCAGCAAGGGATGCCGAGCGCATCCAGCCGGGCGACCAGCCTGTCCGCGCCGGGGATCCGTTCGCTCCCTTTATATAATGTACCATCCAGGTCGATCAGCAATGCTCTCGGCTTCGGCAGCCTCATTGCGGCATCTGCCTGGTTCATCCTTGCCTCCATATTCACTTGCCCCCTCCCCCACATTTTGCAGCTATTGTTGCAATCCGTCCACCCCCATGCCATTATCCCATCGGCTCAGAACGGGAATTAGTCGCTCTACGCGCCTATTCCGCAAACCCGCCCGACCACAAGGTCAAGTGGTCATCGGCGCCGCAGCTTCCCCGCTCCAGCTTGCGCCGCAGTCGGTCGATGCGACGTTCGAGGCGCTCCCTCTCTTCACGCGATGCTGCCGAGGATGAACGCAGCGCCTGCATTCTCCGCTGAATGAGCGTGTGCGCCTGCAACGCATAGTTCAGCGCAGCCGCGTAGTCCTTCGCTCTATGCTCATAATACATCGCCAGCTCCAAATGGGCATCGAGCCGGGGCAGCCTGGCCGTCGCTGCCTCTGCTGCAGCTTGCTCCCATAAGGGCAAAGCACGTGCCCAGTGTCCCATGCGCTTGTACTTGTCCGCGAGCAACAACTGCCAGTCCCTGCGACCATGAACCGTTGCCAAGACGGTATCCTCAGCCAACAGATCGTACAGGCGCCGCGCTTCATCTGCCCGGCCGTGCCGCTCCAGCCAGACGCCGGTACGGAACCGCTCTTCGGCATCGACCGGATCCGGCACGGCGCTGCCCAATCCGCCGCCCAGCAATTGACCGAAATGAATCGCAATCGCAGACAACGTCAGCACGTCCAGTTCATTATGTACGAATACGCCTTGCAGATGCGAGGGATCGCCGTCCTGCAGGAATCGCATGTACAATTCCGGCGCCAGTGCGCCCGGCACATCATAACCCCGCACAATCCCCAATCTCTGCTCTTCCACCATGCCCAACCGGCAGGAGGGAAGCGTGTTCCTCCATAGCGCCCGCGACGGGTGAAGGAAGTCGAGATGACCGGGGGCAGGCCCCTTGCGCCGCCAGCCGTTCAGGATGAAGCGGCTTTCCAGCACCGGCCAGTCGAAGGATCGGCCATTATAGGTAACGAGATGCGTAATGCCCTGAAACTTGCCCGACAGCCAAGTCAGCATCGCCCGCTCTTCGCCGGGATGACGGATAAGTCCCTGCTCAACGACAAAACCATGCCGCGTCCAGGTGCCAATACCGATCATGAACGGCACATTGCCTGCTCCGACACCCAGTCCGGTCGTTTCCGTATCGAGGAACAGCAAGCTCTGAGCTGTCGGCAAAGGCTCTTCCCGCAATGCATGCGGTTGTTCCCCCGCAACCCGATCCTGCACGGCCCTTTCTCCAAACCCTGGGTCGACTGGCATATGCTCACTGGCGCGCGTCTCCGTCTTCCGAACCTTACCGCCGGTTCCGGCCGACGCCTTGCCGCCGTTCTGACGGCTGGCAAGGGGATGCAAGAACGGTGTGCAATCGGATAAATCCCCGAGCCGATAGCGTCCATGCCGATGCGTTAACGGATAATCCACCCGCCGCAGCAAGAATGCTCCCGCTTCGTTGACGATCTCCCGCACGCCTATCCGTTGAAACTCCGGATGCAAATGAACTTGCCTGCCGCTGGCATCACGCTCTCTACCTTGCCCGGAAATCTCATCATGCTCGCCATTTCCGCCTGTTCGGTCATGGCCATAATGCCCGCCACCCTTGCCGTTTCCATCCAATCCGTCTTGTCCAATACCGCCAAATCCACCACCGCTGCGTGCATCCAATCCGTCTTCTTGCCGCGCATCGCCCGCCGCCCCGGTCCCCTGCACGCCTCCTTCGGCGCCCGCCCCCGCGCCGCCTGCTTCCGCCGGCTGCGCCGCCCGCCCGGCAGCCGACGCGCGCAGCCGCTCCAGCCGTTCCTTCAGCCCGCTCATGACCGCTTGCCCAGCCCTTCGAGCAGTTCCGCCGCCAGCTCCTTGCCGAGCAGCCCGACCTCCTCGATCGGTCCGACGCAGGCCGGACAGCCGCTCTGGCAGCCGCAGCCGCGGATGAGGCGCACCGCTTCCCGCAGCAATTCGTCATGCAGCTCATACAGCCTCTTGCTCAACCCGATGCCGCCCGGATACCGGTCGTAAAAATAAATCGTCGGCTGCTTGTGATGCACGTCCTTCACCTGCGGCACGACGCGAATGTCCTGCGGATCGCACATCAGATGCAGCGGCGCCAGATGCACGAGCACATTGGCCAAACCGAGCAAAGCCATCTGCATGTCGTTCGCGGAACGCTTCGCCGTCTCTTCCTCCGAGAACGAGAACCAGTATCCGCTCGTATGCAGCTCCTCTTCCGGCAGATGGATCGGCCCCGCTCCGATGTTCTCGTGCGTGCGCAGACGGATCTTTTTGAAAATGGTCGGCTTCGCCGTCACCATCACTTCGCCGTACTGGCGCAGCAGCGGCCCGTCCGCGCGCTCCTCGTCAATGTGCAGCACTTTAAGCTCCGTAGCCAGATTCGCATCCGTGAAGTAGTCGACGTTCACTTCCCTCACATACGCTTTCTTCTCCTCGTAATCCAGCTTCTCCACCTGGTATTGTACCCCTTCATGGAGGTAGATCGCCTCTTCGTGCACGAGCGTCAACGCGCCGAAGCGGTCCACTTCCCCAATGACGCGATGATGACCCGGCACGGTCATGTCGACGATCACGATGTTCTCCTGCGCCGCCGAGCGCAGCGAGATGCCGTGCGCCGGGAACCCCTGCTCCATCCAGTACCAGCGCGTGCCCGCGCGATGCAGCACCTTCTCCTCGGCGAGGAACTCCAGCAGATCGCTCAGCTTCTCCCCGCCGAACGTATCCCCGTCCTCGAACGGCAGCTCGTAAGCGGCGCATTTGACGTGATCGAGCAGGATAAGCAGGTTGTCCGGGTGAATCCGCGCTTCCTCCGGCGGCATGCCGAGAAAATAGTCCGGGTTCTGGATCAGATATTGGTCCAGCGGGTTCGAGCTCGCCACGAGAAACGTCACCGAGCTGCCATGCCGTCTGCCCGCGCGGCCCGACTGCTGCCACGTGCTCGCGATCGAGCCGGGATAGCCGTTCAGCACGCACGCCTGCAGCTGTCCGATGTCGATGCCCAGCTCCAGCGCGTTCGTGCTGACGACGCCGCGAATTTCCCCGCTGCGCAGCCCGCGCTCGATCTCGCGCCGCTGCTTCGGCAGATAGCCGCCCCGGTAGCCGCGGATCGTCTTCTCCCCCAGTTCCCGCTTGACCAAATCCTGCAAATACGTCAGCAAAATTTCCACCCGCACCCGGCTGCGCGCGAACACGATCGTCTGGATGCCGTCCCGCAGCAGCGATCCGGCCAGCTTCTGCGATTCGAGCACGCTGCTGCGGCGGATGCCAAGCTGCTTGTTTACGACGGGCGGATTGTAGAAAATGAGGTGCTTCTCCCCCGCCGGCGCCCCGTTGTCATCGTTCAGCGCGACAGGTTCGCCGATCAGCCGCTCGGCATGCTCCCGCGGATTGCGGATCGTCGCCGAAGCGCACAGAAATTGCGGGTTGCTGCCATAGAACTGGCAAATCCGCTTCAGCCGCCGGATGACATTCGCCACATGGCTGCCGAACACCCCGCGATACGCATGCAGCTCGTCAACGACGACGTACTTTACGTTTTCGAACAGCTTGACCCACTTCGTATGATGAGGCAGGATCGCGGAATGAAGCATGTCCGGGTTCGTCACCACGATGTGCCCCGCATTGCGGATCGTCTGCCGGACGGTCGGCGGCGTGTCCCCGTCATAGGTGTGCGTCTTGAGGTCGACATCCATCGCGGTGGCGAGCTCCTGCAGCTCGGCCACCTGGTCCTGCGCCAGTGCCTTCGTCGGAAACAAATACAGCGCGCGGGCGCTGTCGTCATGCAGCAGCGTCTGCAGCACCGGCAAATTGTAGCAGAGCGTCTTGCCCGACGCCGTCGGCGTCACCGTCACCACGTGCCGGCCGGCGTGCGCGGCGCGGAAAGCGGCGTCCTGATGCGTGTATAATTCACGGATGCCTCGGCCCGATAGCGCCGCGGCCAGCTTGGGATGAATTTCCGCCGGCAGCGCCACCGTCCGGGACGGTCTGGCCGGCTGCGTATGCCAATACGTCACATTCTCCATCAGATCCGCGCGGGCGCGAAGCTGCGCGAGCCATTCTTCCATCGATTCGGTCTTGCCCGTCAAGCGGTTCAACGGCGTTCTCCCCCGTTCCGATAAACTGCGCCGCTTTGTTGGACGGCGAACCGTTTATTGTTGCCATGGTCTCTTTATTGTACAGAATATATGTTCGCCCGCGCAAGACGCGAATCGAAAAAGCGGTTTTTCGACAAAAGGAACCTCGAGTGCGCGTAAATGTGGCGGAATTCCAATATTTCGACGGAGTGCGGGCCAGTCGTGTCTATTCCTGCGCTTTCCCGGGAAAAGTTCGGGCATGCGATGCATAACCGGACGCGGAGGTTGCCATCCTGTAATAAGGCAAGTATCGCCAACCACGAAAATCCGTGAAGGAGAGATCATCACATGGCCAAACCCGACAACCGTTCGGATAACGCGGAGAAAATTGAGAACATGATCGGCAACACGATCGACAACCTCGAGGAGTCCGAGGACTATCTCGACGAGCATGCGGAGGAGATCGCGCCTCAGGAGCACGAGGCGATGGAGCGGAACAATCGAAACCGGCGGCAAAGCCTCAAAGGATTCCGCAACGAAATGCAGGACGAATCCGACGACAGCGAATAGCTGGATCGCGAACCGCCCGTCAAGCTGCAGACAGGGGATGCCTCCCGAACTTGTTCGGGCGAGCATCCCCTGTCTTGCGTTGCTGTCGCGAATCAGACCTTCTCCACGTTGAAATACTGCGCTTCCGGATGGGCGAACACCATGGCGGATACGGACGCTTCCGGCTCCATCATGAACCCGTCCGTCAGTTCGACCCCGATCTCTTCAGGGTGCAGGAGCGCGAACAGCGGGCCCTGCATCTCCAGATCGGGACAAGCCGGATAGCCGAACGACACCCGGATGCCTTGATAGCGCGCGCCGAAGCGCTGCTTCATCGTCATTTCCAGCGGGTCCGGGAAGCCCCAGTTGTCGCGCATGATCTGATGCACCCGTTCGGCGAGCCCTTCCGCCACTTCCAGCGCGGTCGCCGAGAGCGCGTGCGAGCGGAGATAATCGCCGCTATCCTTCCACTTCTCGGCCTGATCCCGCGCGCCGCGGCCGGCGGTGACGACGAGGAAGCCGACCGAATCCATGATGCCGCTGTCCTTGGACTTGACGAAGTCCGCAAGGCACAAGTACGGCTCCACCTGCTGGCGCGGAAACGAGAAACGCTGCAGCACGCGGCTGTGATCGTCCGGATCGTAGACGAATACGTCGTTCGCTCCGTCCGATTGCGCCGGGAAGAACCGGTACATCGCCTGCGGCTTCAACCATCCGTTCGCCTCGGCGTCGCGCGTCAGATCGTCGATGGTCTCCTTGAGCTGGACTGCGCGCTCATTGCCGGCAGCAAGCAGCTCTTCCACGTTGCCCTTCAGCCCCAGATGATGCCCCATCAACATATTCAGGTTGACGTAAGGCAGCACGTGCGGCAGCGGATAATCCCGCAAAATATGACGTTCGCAGTCCGGCGGCGTGAAGATCGGCGCATCCTGCGAAATATGCGAGCGCCGCGCGCGGGAAGCTTCGGGCAATACCTTCGGCTTCGACTCCCCTTCCGCCGCCAGAGCAGCCAGCGCGGCCCGCTGCTCCTCTTCGATCTTGGCGCGCTGCTGCGGATCGCCGAGCTTGTTGGCGAGGTCCAGCCCGTCCATCGCATCCTTCGCGTACAGGACGACGCCGCCGTATTCCGGCGCGATGCGCGTCTTCGTGAACTTGCGCGTCAGCGCCGCGCCGCCGACGAGGATCGGGGCGTCGATGCCCGCCGCGCGGAAGTCCTGTGTCGTCACGACCATCTGCTGCGCCGACTTGACGAGCAGGCCCGACAAACCGATCATGTCCGGCTTGTGCTCGCGGTACGCTTCGATCAGTTGCTCCGGCGGCACTTTAATCCCGAGATTAATGATCTTGTATCCGTTGTTGGACAGAATGATTTCCACCAGGTTTTTGCCGATGTCGTGCACGTCGCCCTTGACCGTCGCCAGCATGACCGAGCCCTTCATCGCCGCGTCGGCTTTCTCCATGTACGGCTCCAGGTGGGCCACGGACGCCTTCATGACTTCCGCGCTCTGCAGCACCTCGGCGACGATCAGCTCGTTGTTGTTGAACAGCCGCCCGACTTCCGTCATGCCTTCCATCAGCGGCCCGTTGATAATGTCCAGCGGCGCGTATCGCGTCAGCGCTTCGTCCAGGTCGGGGATCAGCCCTTCCTTGCTGCCCTCGACGACATAGCCGGCGAGCCGTTCCTCCAGCGACAGATGAACGAGCTTCTCCTTCTTCTCCACCTTCTTCTCGCGGAAAGCGGCGACGAAAGCAGCCAGCGTCTCGTCGTTCGTATCATAGAGCAGCGCTTCGGACAAGCGCCGTTCCTCTTCCGGGATCGAAGCATACCGTTCCAGCTTCTCGGTGTTGACGATGGCGTAATCCAGACCGGCCTTGGTGCATTCGTAGAGAAAGACGGAATTGAGCACCTCGCGCCCGGCCTCAGGTAGACCGAACGAAATGTTGCTGACGCCCAGAATCGTCTGGCATTGCGGCAAGGCCGCCTTGATCAGGCGGATGCCTTCGATCGTTTCCTTGGCGGAGCCGATATACTGCTCATCGCCGGTGCCGACCGGGAAGACGAGCGGGTCGAAAATGAGATCTTCAGCCGCAAGGCCATACTTGTTCGTGAGCAGCTCATGCGAGCGGACCGCGACCTGCAGCTTATCCTCGCGCGTGATCGCCTGCCCGCGCTCGTCGATCGTGCCGACGACGGCGGCCGCGCCGTACCGGTGCATGATCGGGACGACGCGCTCGAATTTCTCTTCGCCGTCCTCAAGATTAATGGAGTTAATAATCGACTTGCCCTGGATATACCGCAAAGACCGATCGACGACCTCCGCGTCCGTGGAGTCGATCATGAAGGGCACTTTCACTTTCTTGGTCGCATGCTCCAGGAAGGCGATCATGTCCGCCGTCTCGTCGCGGTCCGGGTCCTGCAAGCACACGTCGATGACATACGCGCCGTTCTTGACCTGGGCGCGGGCAACCTCGGACGCTTCCTCGTATTTGCCTTCTGCGATCAGCCGCTTGAACTTCCGCGAGCCGAGCACGTTCGTGCGTTCCCCGACCATGTAAGGCCGGTTCGCATCCTCGATGTACACCGTCTCGATGCCGGACACCGCCGGCGGGTGCTCGCCCGCGATGGCGCGCGGCGCCAGGTCTTTCAGCGCCTCCGCGATCGCCGCGATGTGGGCGGGCGTCGTCCCGCAGCAGCCGCCGGCCACGTTGAGCCAGCCCTGCTCGGCGAAACCTCTCAGCTTGCGCGCGAGCGATTCCGGCGATTCATGATAATGGCCGTTCTCGTCCGGCAAGCCGGCGTTCGGGTAGCAGCTGACGGCCGCCTTGGCCAGCCCTGCGAGCGTACGAATATGGTCGCGCATAAATTCGGGGCCGGTCGCGCAGTTCAGCCCGACGGAGATCGGCTTCAGGTGCTCGAGCGAAATATAGAACGATTCGATGTTCTGGCCGGCCAGCGTCGTGCCCATCGGCTCGATCGTGCCGCTGAGCATGATCGGCAGCTCGCGGCCCGTATCGGCGAACGCCTGGCGCACCCCGATGCTGGCGGCTTTCACGTTCAGCGTATCCTGGCTCGTCTCGATCAGGATGCAATCGACGCCGCCTTCGATCAGCGCTGCCGTCTGCTCACGATAGCTGCTGACGAGCTCGTCGAACGTCACGCCGCCGGTCACCGACAGCGTCTTCGTCGTCGGGCCGAGCGCGCCCGCCGCATAGCGCGGATGCTCCGGCGTGGCGAACTTGTCGCACGCATCCCGCGCCAGCTTCGCTGCTGCCAGGTTGATCTCTCTTGCTTTCTCCGGAATGTCGTATTCCGCCAGCACGACGCTCGTCGCGCCGAACGTATTCGTTTCAATAATATCCGCACCCGCAGCGAGATAAGCCTCATGGATGCCGCGAATGACGTCCGGGCGGGTCAATACAAGCATCTCGTTGCAGCCGTCCAGCGCCTCTCCCCCGAAATCCTGCGCCGCCAGATCGGCTTGCTGGATCATCGTCCCCATCGCGCCGTCGAGTATGAGTATTTTATGCTGCATCTGTTCCTGCAGCGGCCGTTTGTTCATGTCCGTCATCTTCCTTTCCCTTGCCTGCGCCAAGCCATTCTATAATTACAATATGACAAGTGTAGCAGAATTGAAAATGGTTGAAAAGATAAATACGATAATTCCAACCCGGTATGTAGGAATTATATCGACAATCGCCGGAAGATCGAATATAATTGTGGTAAGTTTGGCATAGGGACGGCCCGCTCGGCCGAATCGCGACGAAGAAAGCAGGGATTACGATGGCAGAAATCCGAATCCGCAACACGAACGAACGCATCTCGGGCGACGAGAACGTGAAGGCGTTTCTGGATCGCCAGTCCGTCTTGTACGAGCATTGGGACGCAGGCAAGCTTCCCGGGCACCTGCGCGAGAAGTTCGTGCTCACCGATGAGGAGAAAGCGGAAATTCTGGCTACTTACGACGCGGAGATTCGCGACCTTGCCGCTCGCCGCGGCTACAAGATTTGGGACGTCATCTCCTTGTCGGAATCGACGCCCAACATCGAAGAATTATTGAAAAAATTCGAAGCCGTCCACACGCACACCGAAGACGAGATCCGTGCGATTACGGCGGGACGCGGCATCTTCATCATCAAGGGCTCCGATGACGCGGGCTACTTCGATGTCGAACTGACGGCCGGAGACGTCATCTCCGTACCGGAGAACACACCGCACTTCTTCACCTTGATGGACAATCGCCAGATTATCGCGGTTCGACTGTTCATCGAGACGGATGGCTGGATCGCCAAGCCGTTCGACGACCCGGCATTCGTGAAAGCCTGAACCCTCCGTTAACGTCCGGCTTGGATAAGACGACCTTCATAATAACAATGAACGGGCAATCTTTATCGCCGCTTCCGGCGGTAACGATTGCCCGATTTTATTTTAGGCTTCTATAATTTGCAATAAGGACGTCAAATCGGCCGCTTCATACGTCGGAACAATCGCATCGTCCCGCAAGACGCCATGGCGATTGAGCCATAAATTGCGCATTCCCGCCCTGTTCGATCCGAGAATGTCGGTCGTCAGCTTGTCCCCGGCCATGATGCCTTCATCCGGTCCGATGCCCAGCAGTTCCATCGCATGACGGAAGATGGACGGCGCGGGCTTCCCTTCGCCGAATTCGCCGGATATGACGATGTGATCGAAATAGGAAGCGAGCCCGGGAACGCCCTGCAGCTTCTCCCGCTGCAAATCCGGCGAGCCGTTCGTGAGCAAGAGCAGCTTGAAGCGGCCCTTCAACCGATTCAATACCGGAAAAGTCTCCTCGTATACGATCGGGCGCGCCCTGCGCTCGGCCGCGAACATTTCGCCCAACCGATGCCCGAGTTCCCGATCGTCCACTCCGAGCGCCTGCAAGCCTCTCGTCCAGGATTCGGTCCGATAGCCGGGCGCGAGCTGCTGCAGCTTGCGGAATTCCGGCTGCTCGCCGCTCGTGAAATGCCCCCACAGTCCCTCAAACGGGTTGATGCCGATCATCTGCGTGAACGAAAACGTTTCATAAGATTCGTACAATGCTCTCGCTTCTCTGCGAACGGCCTCCTCCAACTCGGCCGGCCGGATGGACGGAACCGTGTCGGCCGCCTCCAGGCACACCGCCTCGAACGATTCCTTCACGCTGCGGTCATCCCACAGCAACGTGTCATCCAAATCGAACAATACTGCTTTTACCGACATGATTCCGAATGCCTCACTTTGCTTTGACTTCCAATTCGACATGATTGATTTTCGCATACTCGGTCAACCGCGCGCTCATCTGGGCAATCGGGTACAAATTGATGCCTCTGGAAAATACCCAGTTCGAGCCTTTCACCGATTCGATCATGACATAGCCCGGCGAAAGCACGATTTTGCGGATTTCAGACGGCCGCAGCGTCTTGTAACCCGTGAACTTGCGCGTTTCCAGCGTATCCCGCGTAACACTGAGGTAAGGACGCCGCATGAAATAGAAGAACGCGAGGAGCAAATAACAGCCGAGCGTCACCCAATACATCGTCGGGTCCGTCCGAACATCCGACGACTCTGCCGATTTCGTCATCCAAGGCGCAAAAGTGATGACATAGAACGCCATTAACAAGACGAGCAGAATCGGGAAAATATAATTTCTCCCCCGAAACTTATCGACTTGGGCCGCCTTCGACCCGATCGACGGTTTGCCTTCCTTCTTCCGCCGCTTATCGAGCGCTTTCGTGTTGCGCTGTACTTTACGTTCCCATGAGCGGGACATGCCGGTTTCCTCCTGTTCGCCAGTTCGGTTCTGATGGACGTGCCGACGCAACGATGCCGCCCGATGCGCTCGGCATCGACGCGATATGTGCAGCATTCAATGCGGCGGTGACGGCTTGTCGTCCGTCCATTCGATTTGGTCCAATTGCTGGCGGAAATTGTTTTTGAATATTTGAAGGTATTGCTGACGGAGTCGATCGCGTTCCGCGATTTCCGCTTCGCTCAACCCGACAGACTTGTGTTTGCGGGATAATTCGTTAATTCGCGCAATCAATTGCTCCATGGTCGTCCCCCTCTCTATGCTATATTACTTTGACACTTGCCGCTAGGCATTGTCAAGGCACGATCAACATAAAAAAGGACCGCCTGTGGCGACCCGAATGCAGAGCAATATGGAAATGCGCTAGCGATTGCATCGTTGGGCCGTGCAAGAGAATCGTGACTGCGCGATGTGCCGGCAAGACCGCGGCGCATCTGTGCCGTCGCGCCGCCATGACAGGATCTCGAAGCTATGGCAGCATCTCGGCGGGAACGATCAACGATTGACCGGCTCGCAGCGACGAATCGCGCAATTGGTTGCGGTCAACAAGCAATTGTACGGCATGCCGCGTGTCCATAGAAGGCTTCTTCACGGCATCGGCCAAGCTCCATAGCGTGTCGCCAGTATCGGCGTATATGACGGATTCCGCTGACGTGACGGGAGAAACGCTGTCCGGGGACGCGAACGATCTCACGAGCACGAATCCGCTGAACAGAATCGCGAAAGCAAGCAGGAAGAACAGCGCGCGGGCAGCCGCCATCAGCCTGACGCTGCCTTGATGGCCGGATGAACGAGACGCGGCATGCCGGCCATCGGCAGGTTGGATATGAACTTTATTCGAAGAAACCGTGTTGGCGCTTAATGCCCAAGTTTGAATCATCGCACTCACTCCAAACGTTTGTTCTGGTTGTAGAGTACCACGAACATACGTTTGAGTCAACAGAAATTTTAGAACGCCTGTTCCGAGGAACAAATGTTTGTTCGGACTTCGGCTCCGGGTCAGTCCGCGAGAAAGGTCTCCCCCCTTCCGTCCGGGAAATCGGAGAAGCCGTCGGGCTCGTCAATAATGGATTTTGACCCCATCCTTGACGGTATGCTTCACCTTCAGCGTGAGATAACCTGTTGTCGGATCATATGACCAACCTGACGAGACTGCATCCAGGTCCGCCTGCTCCCCCAGCACCGCGTCGTTGATCGTAATCTTTCGCGGTTTGTCGCGCTGTGTCACAAGGACGAAAGTCGTCTCTCCAGCCGGGTATGTCAAAGCAAACTTAACGAGATTATTCGTTGCGGACGGACCGACATCGCTTACCTTGGCAAGCGCAGAGATGCGCGCCGGCTTGCACTTGCCGTTAGGGCATGAAGCTGTAAGGGTCGTTGTAAAGTCCGGTTCCGGGCCGAATCCTTGGAGCGCATGAGCCAGAAACTCATTTTTGAGCAACGCTTCCGGATTAATCATCACATCGTCCGAGCGCACGTCCCCGATCAGCTCCCAGAAATCCGGATATCCGCCCAAATGCGCTTCTCCGGCATCCGCCTCTTGCATCTCCTCGGCACTTGCCAATATTCCAGATGCAATATCGCGCCATGGCAGTCTATTATCGTACCGCGAAAGCTCAAACAGCGAATACGAATACACAAGTCCATTCCACTGTACCGGCACCGCAAACCACGGTCTCACATAAGATGTCGATCCAAATACAGGAATGGTCGCAAACGGCGAGAAAGAATACCCCGGAACTTGCCATGCGTAGATAAACGGGAATCCCGTACGCGCCCACTTGGCCGCTTCATCGATATATTGTTCGTCATTTGTCCATTTGTACGCTTCCAAATAAGCGCCGACAGCCAATCCTGCAGCCAGAATATCGGGCGTATGCACAGGGACCTCCCAAGTTTGGCCGGCGCGAGGCACTTCCCCCATTGTTCGCATAGCTGCAATCCCTTTAAGCCCGGCAGAAGCCACGTCTTCATCCCCGGTCAAATTCGCATAACGCAGCAACGCTTGCGTGTATTGCGCCGTAACTCCAAGCTGCGGCTCGCCATCGACGCCAAGAGGTTTGCCGCCAGCGTTGGGGGCGGAGAACAGCCAGGCTCCCGACGAATCCTGACTATCCATATACGATTGAATTACACCTTTCAAACCTTGCAGCGATTCATTCATATATCCCAGGTAGAAAGGCGATTGCAGTTGCGGAATATGCTGCCCTCCCAGTTTACCGAGCACAGTTTTATCAGGAATATCGCTTAACACTTCCAGAATACGCGCTTCAGCTTCAGGACGTTTCGCAGCATCGTACATCCCCAATTGACGGAGCAGCACATTGTTGGCAGGGAACTTCGAGGCGCCCCAGCCCGGAGTGTCAACATGACGCCAGCCTTTATCCGAATCAACCCAATACGTATTCAGATAAGCTTCAAGTCCGAGCCCGACTTCCTCTTCAAAGTTATGTCCGGGAGCCGCGTCCGGCCATCCATATAAATTCAAGTACGTATCTACGGCTGCGAGCACGCTGTCTCCCTCTGCAGTCGCGATGGCTGCCTGAAGTACCAATGGCTGATTTGCCGCCAATGCGTACGGGTCCTCCGCAAGTTCTTTATTCTCCTTTACGAAGGCAGGCACGGACAGCGCCGATAAGCCGAGCACATGATTGTTCTGATTCTCTACAAAATTGGGGGATGCAAACTTTGCCGCCGGCAGCGAATGCGTGCCATCCCACTTCTGCTTCGGATCCCACATGAGACTAATAACATGATTACCGCTGCGGACAGCCATGAGCGGCATCGTAATTTTATAAGGATGCGGCACCAGCCGGTTCGAATGAGGCGGGTTAGAATCGAGCTCGCTCGACGAAGTCTCTTCGCCGACTAACCATTCCAGTCCGGGGAATAGCGCTTCATCCTTGCTGCTTCCGAAGCTTCCCTGTCCAACGGCAAGCACGGGCCCCGACATATTAAGCAATTCGGCGGCAGTATCCGCGCTGACCTGCTGAACTGCATCAACTTGTTTGTCATCCGTATTTAGCGCAAATGCAAACGAGTGCGACCACTGGCGCCCGGAACTGTCCACAGCCACTCCGCTAAAATTCAGGACAGCACGCCCCGGCGTATTGCTCATCTCGGCATGATTCGGATAAAACCCGACAGCTTCATTGACGTCATTGGACTGTTTGACGATCGCGTAAGCAAACGGCTGCACGGATGCCATCTGATTCCATTGATTATCGGCCCAGGCGTATACGATATATTGCCCATAGCCGAAAGTGTCGCGCGGAAATACGATCCGGGTATGGCTGTTCTCCAGCACCGCGTTGCCCGTCACCTGGTCAATGCTTGCCAACGCATCGCCCAAGCGCCGGGGATCGACCGCAGGAATCTCGCTCAAAACAGGAAGCGGCAACGACTTGCCGGCTGTCAAACCGACGGAAGTCATCTTAATATTAACGGCATCTCCGCCCGGCGCCGTCCCCCGAACCTTCCAGCTTACCGTTTCCCGATCGCGAATCCTCAAGTCTCCAAGCGAGACTTCGCTGTCGCCTTCGATCAGTTGCAGGCCCTGCGGCAATTCGATAGACACCTTGGCATTGGGCAACATCTTGCCGCCTGAATTCCACAATTCGGCCGTGATGACAGCCTCTTCGCCAATTTCAACGGAAGGCTGCGAGCGCTTCATCTCGAATTGGACAGATGAGCCGCTTACCTCGAAGTACAACTCATCGATTTCCCACAACGCATTGTTTCCACTGCCTTCGAGATCAAGGCGCAGCGATTGAACGCGTCCCGACCAATAGGGATGCTCGCTTACGGGCACTCTGTACTCATGCATCTGCCCATCGGCAACGATCGGGAAATCGATCCTGCGATCCTCCGAGAATCCGGGATGAGCGCTCGTGCCATAAAACAGCGAGATGGAGTTGCCAGCCGCAGCACTCAAGCGGATGACCATCTCACCGTCCCGTTCTCCTATAATCCCGTCCAATCCGTACACGGCCATGTAAGGATCAAAATCCGTTACAGTCGTCGATAATTTACCTCCCGCCACCTGCAATGGCGCTAATGAATGCGCAGCCGTCCACCCCTGTGTGAGGCCATCCTCGTTCCAGTCAAAACGGGTGTAGACACTCGGCGTCAGTCGCAAATAATCGATTTCCCAAGTTGCTCCGCTCAGCGATTCGCCTGACAAGTCGAGTCGCAACTCGGCCACCGTACCCGTCCACAACGGATGCGGCCACAAGTTAACCAGATATTCGTGGAACTGCCCGTCGGCGATAATCGGTACATCAAGCTTGCGTTCTTCAGAGAATTGCGGTGCAGATGACTCGTTCGTGGAAAAATACAAAGCGACTTTCTCCCCGGCTGTCGCCCTCATTCGCAGCTTCATGCCGCCTGCACCGGCTGCCGGCGTATTCAATGGCGGAGAAATCATCGCCGGCCGCTCGCCCGTGACCGTCGTGGCTACAGCTTCCGGTCCCGGCGTCAGCGCCGACAAGTCGCGATCGGCGACCCAGCCGTTGTCCGAGTTGTTAAACTCGAAGCCAAAGGCCGAATCTTGCACGAAGCGAATATAATCAATGCTCAAATCAGCCGGATAAGAACTCGGAGGTTCCAGGTCGATCCGTACCATCTGTACAACTCCTTCCCATAATGGATGCGCTCCGACCCTGATCCGATATTCATGGTATTCGCCGTCAGGCACGACGTTAAACGAGATGTTCTTGGCTTCCGAAAGTCCCGGCGACAAGTTCGTATCAAAAAACATGGCCAGCGCGCTTCCATTATTCGACTTCGCGCGTATAACCATGACCTGCCCCGGGGTAGCCGTCAAGTTCAACGGGTACGGTCCAAAAAAATAGGGATCGAAACCATTTGTCTGGATATGGAGAGCGCCGTCCGACACCGTAGCAGCACCGATTCCGTTGCCGCCTTGCGCCCAATATTCGCTGTTTCCGTCGTTATTGAACTCGTAAGCAAGCAGAATTTCATCCGCCGCCTGCGCCCGGGGGGACGAGACAGGGAAATCGGTCATCTGCAGCAACAATCCAGTCATCAGCGTCAGAACAAGGATAACAATGATGGATTTCGATCGTTTCTTGTTTGATTTAGTCACTTACAAAACACCTCCAAAATATAGTGTTTTTACAGTGGACATCTGCGCTCACTTCGAACCCGCCATGCCGCCCCGTCTGAAATCCGGAATGGCAAGCGGAATTCCCCCGCCTTCGACCGATTGCATGGAGAGCGGGAATACCGAGCTCCAGGTGACCGCGTCGTATACATCGATCGCCGGTCGCCGATTTTCCAATATCGCATCTACAAATTCTCTCAGCACGAAGAAATCTCCGCCGCCGTGACCAGCCTGTTCCGCATCAGCCAGGTTGCTTTTCCATAACGGATGCTCCCAGCGATCCGTATAATTCCATAAGGACTCCCATTCAGGCCCATTACCGCCGGTAACGCTTCCTTTCGAATGACCGTCCAGCCAGATCAGATGCTCGTCTCCGCCATAGCGCGGCGACAAGTATGCGCCCTTCGATCCCTGAATCTCGTGATGCATCATATTATGCGGACGCGACGACCTGACATCGAACCGCAGCATAATGACTACGCCCTTCTTGGTGCGAATAAGCGTTGAGCTCGAATCTCCATGCTTCCAGAACGACTCCGATGCACCGGGATGATCCGCTCCGAACACTTCCTTGAAGTACGCACTCATCGATCCCCCCCGCGTCGCAAAGCTCGTCACAATATCCAACTCGTCCGTCGGATCGCCCGCCGCCAACCATTGCGATACCGGTCCCAGCGAATGCGTCGGGTAGCTGTTCCCGTCATATAGTCGTCCTATATCCCCGCGCCACGTCAGATTGCCCTGCGCATCGTGCATGATCTGCCGGACATCATGGATGTAGCCGCCTTCCATATAAGTCAAATCACCGAACAGTCCGCTGCCGATCATATGCTTCAACATCATATTCGGACGCGCGTAGCAGTAATTTTCCGACATCATGTAGGTGAGTCCCGTCTGCTCCACCGTCTCTACCAGTTCCCAACATTGCTCCAGCGTGGCCGTCGCCGTAACTTCACTGATCACGTGTTTGCCCGCTTTTAACGCCTGGATCGACTGCTGGGCATGCATCAACATCGGCGTTGCCAGCACTACCGCATCAATATCGGGATCTTCCAACATGCGCTCAAAGCTGTCGAAACGTTTGACATCGGGAAAATCGTTCTTCCATTGTTCAAGCGCTTCTGCATTCCGATCGCAAATGGCCGCCAGTTCAGCCCGTTCCTTCAAAAAACTCACCGTCTTCGTCAAATAGGCGCCCCGGCTTGCTCCGACAACCGCCAAACGTACCCTTCCCTTTGCCATCCGCGATACCCCTCCGTTATTCAAATATTTTGTATTCTTTGAGTAATCAAAGTATACTTATACAAACAAAAGAATTCAATACCTTTTAAGAAAAAATATCCCTCGTGCGAATGGTGCCATAACACGCCTTGCATTCCCGTTATTCGACCATTCCCGTCCGTTCTACTCCTTCGACAAAATAGCGCTGCAGGAACAAATACAAAATGAGCGGCGGCGCTATAATGAGCAGTGCGGCGGCCATCTTGACAGGCTCATTCATATCAAACTGACCTTTCGTTACGTTGTGGAAATCGAGATAAGCCTGCAATTGGTTGAGCTGCAGCGGCAGTACCTGCCAGTCTGGCGTATTGAGATAGAGGCTGGCCATCTGTGTATTGTTCCAATGCCAAACAAAAGAAAACAAGAAGACAATCAGCATCGCCGGCTTGGCAAGGGGCAACATGATTTTCCAATAGGTGCGAAGCATGCCTGCGCCATCGATACGAGCGGATTCTTCCATCTCCTTGGGCAACGTACTGAAAAACTGTCGGAAGATAATGACGAATAAAGAACCCTTCAACCCTTGGCTGAACAATGCCGGGATCAGAATTGGCAACGGCGTCTGCATCCAGCCCAGCTTGGCGAACAACATGACCATCGGGATCGAGATCGTCTCCGGCGGGATAATGAATACAAGCAACACAATGAAGAACAGCGCATTTTTAAACGGAATATACAGTCTGGCAAAAGCATATCCGGTCAGGGCGCATGAAAACATTTGGATAACTGCCGCAGTAAGTGCAATCATCGCGCTGTTGCTGAAGGTTTTCCAATAATGAAGTCCATTGAAGGCAATCAAGTAATTATCCAGCTTCAACGCCTCGGGAATCCATTTGTTCGCCGGATTGAACAGATCGGACAACCCTTTGAGCGACGTCGAAACCATGTAGAGCAAAGGTGTTATATACAAGACAGCGGTAGCAATAAGAATGATGTACAGCGCCACCTTGAACAGCAAGCCATCATTAAGCCGCTGCCCGATCAACAGCAGCTTGACCTTGTCCTTCATCAGTTGCCCGCCGCTTCGCTGCCAAAACTTCATTTTCCTCACCCTCTCTTTCCTGGACCGAACAGCTTCGCCAGCAAGAACAGTACGCCGATCATCAAAATGATAAAGGTGAAATAAATCCAGCCGATCGCACTGGCGTAACCGTACCCGGTCTCCAGCTTGACCATGTTATCCATAATATGCCGCAAGATCGGGTTAAACGGACTGAACGACAAATCAACAGCCGTGTAAATTAAATTGAGGAAAATAAATGGCACGATGGGCGTAAAGGTAATTTTCCAGAAGGTTTCCCATGGTGTAGCGCCGTCGATCTGCGCTGCTTCGTAGACCGATTTCGGAATCGTCTGGAAGGCGGCGAGAAAGATAACGATCTGGACGCCGGAGAACCACAAAATAATAATAAACTTGTCCAAAAGGCCCAGAAGCGGCTCGGCGATGAGCGACGGCATCGTGTCATAGATCAGCGCCTCCACGTCGTACTGCTCGGAGAACGGAATCTTGCCTTGCCCCTGGTCGAACAACGCAAGCAATACTTGCCCGGTTGCAAAGATGACCGGCAGGAAGAAGATGGCGCGAAACAGGAAGCGCCCGGGAAATCGCTGATTCAGCATAATGGACACCAGCAGGGCGAACAGGACCGTAATCGGCACAGTCAGTACCGACTCTCGCACGAATAGCATCAATTCCACAGGAAACACATTGTCGCGAAAGAACGCATATTTGAAGTTTTCCAGTCCGACATACGTGTACTTGAACCCGCTGCCGTCCGGCAGAATACCTACCTTCTGAAAGCTCAGAAATAGAGAAAAGATGAGCGGGTACGCGACGAAGCCGAGCACCCCGATCAGCCACGGCATGAGAAACAACACCCCGCCAAGCGCCATCCGCCTCTTCATGCGCCGATTATTTTTGCGATGCGCGGCAGCGCTCATCTGTCCCTCGAAGCTGCTTATCCCTTTCATCACGGCTGCCCTCCTTCAGAGACGACGCGGTAAGACATCGGCTCAACGGTATGGCTGCCATTGGTGTAAATCGTCTGGTTATAGTTGACCCAGATCGTTTTGCCGCCTTCATAGACCGTTTCGAATACGCCCTCCGCAAGCTTGCGGTGGTTCTCGATGAACTTGCCGCGCACACCGCGATTCGCCTCGGCATAGCCGGCATATTCCTCGATCATCTGCCCGCGATTAATCGCATATTGCGAGCTGAACAGCGTGTTCGCCTGCGTGTACCGCAAAATATGCGGATCTTCATGGGTTATTGTATAGAACGGCAAAGCGCCGTATTCGATATCTCGCAGGAAGCCTTCGCGCGGCTGCGCGCGTTGGTTGCCGCCATCGGTCGAGTAAGTGACAAGCCCGTGCAGCGCAATGGCATAGAACGGAACTTGCTCGCTGACAGGCATATCATAGTTGTATTCCGCCGGGAAGCCGAACAGGTGGTCTGCATGACCGAGCACATAAGCACTGGCGCCGGACGTATAGACCGTGCCGAATGTTTGCTTCAGACGATCGAGCAGCGCGACATACGCTTCCGCCGCCCGGGCACGGCTCACATAATGCTTCTGACTGAAATCGCTGTAGGTTAACCTGCCCAGTTCCAGCGGCGCCAGATGGCTGATTGGCAGCTTTGACATCTGCTCGATGATTGTGGGCATATAAGAATGCGCCATTATTTCCGGGTTAATCCGAAACAGACTCAGTCCCGTAATTTTCTGGTCATGCTTGAGAAGCTCGCCTGAGATCTTACGAGCAGCATCGCCTGTGGAAAAACCGTTGCCCAGCGCCTCCCTGGCATGAGCGAAGTCGTGATCCAGCCGCACCGGAATGTCCAGTTGCCGCGCGAACGCTGCAACTTCAGCCAGTCCTTGCTCGCCCCCCGCCTGCTCTTCAATCGGCAACAGCTTCGGCATATTGCCAGGCAGACCGCCCTGATTCCAGCCAATAAAGCCAAGCTCGATATTCGTGACGCCTGCAGCGTACAGGTCCCCAACCATCTCCTGCGCCTGCGAGAAGGTCGTGGATACGACCGTCTTCGTGCCAGTGCCCAATCGCCCCTTCTCCATGGCAGCGATTAAAATATTCAGAAACAGCCGCGGTTCCCCCGAATGATCCCCCTCCCCAAGCTTGCGCATCCCTTTCTCAGCCATCAGATAGGTGCGGTACGATTTGGCCATATCGACATAGCCGCTCTTTCCCTGCTCCAGCATCCGATAATTCATCGTCACCGGAAACTGAAACCGACCGCGCTCATAAGTGACCAGATAACTGGTCAACCCTTTGGGTTGGTCGTAAGGGCGCCGCACATTAAATTGCGCATTCGCCCGGTTGAACGCGGTCTGCAGACCCGCAGGGCTGGCGATAATATCCGCATGGAATTCACCGTCTTCTATAATCACGAGAATCCCTTCCTCATCGCTGTTGATTCCGTAGACCGGAAAAGCGATATTGCTCCGCGGGAAATAATCGCCCGGCGGATGAGCCGCTTCATCCGAACCGTAGATCGGATAATCATAAGGGCTCCACTTCGCATTGACCGGTCGATCGAAGCGAATCAGACTGCCCGGCCCGTCCGGAAGAAGCAGGAAACCGTCCGAGCTCATCGTCGCGCCCATGAAAGGATACAACTGATAAGTTGCCAGCCTGTTGCCTGTCTGCTCGACAATGCCTTCCGCCGGCAGATGCACCTTAAAGCCTTCTGCGGTCAATGTGACTTCGACGTAAAATATGAATCCAAGCTCAGGCAGTTCATATTTGACGCCTACCCCGCCGTCAATAATGCGCCAGCTCGCCAGCGCAGCTTGCTCCAGCGTATTGCTCGCCGTCAGATTGGCGCCGCGTTCATCCGCCTTCAAGTATTCGAACATAACCGCCGACTGCACATTCGTCGCCCATATCCCTTTGCCGCCGGCGGCCTTCAGCTCCTCCTCGCCCGGTCTGCTGGACCACCAACGCCCCGTCGCCGTATTCTCGACGGCGATACTCCCCGCTTCCGGCTCCAGCCACAGCACCAGCCTGCCCCGGGACGCCATCTTGTACCAGGCATAACCGCCATGACTTGTTTGCTCGACCGCAGGCGCACCCGTATCGAAGGTCATCGCATTCAGGAAAGCCTCTGACTTCTCAAGCGAATAATCACCGCCCGCCACTCCGCTCGTGCCGGCCGTGGCCACAATATAAATGCCAATCAGTGCAAGGCAGCCAATCGTGATCAGCAGCATCTTTTTCTTCTTTATCCATGCCTTAACCACGCTTGATCAACTCCTGTCCCAGTTGCAAGAAGAAATCAATGGCGCTGACGATAAGCCCGCCAAGCGCAAGGCCAAACAAGGCAATGCAAGCAAGGCTGAATATCGACACCGCATTCATGCGCAATGACTCTTTCAAGTTGTAGTTATGCACCATCATCGTACCGATGAACATCAGCACCAGCACCCACATCCAACTGATCCGCACCCCCGCTGTATAGAAGACGGCTTCCTGCAAAGTGAGCGCATTCGTCATCAATTGCAAGGGCAACGTCAATAGCAGCACAGGCGCGAGCGCATAAGCATTCACTGTAAATACCTTTTTCATCGAACCTTCGCCGAGCATGACCGAGCCTGTCAAATAATTGGCCAGCACCCACAGCAGCCACAGGCCAAAGAAGCGGATGGCTTCCGTAAACAAATCCAGCTCGCGGAAAGGCGCCGTCGCAAAAATGAAGCTGACAACCGCCTTCCCGGCGATCAAAACAACAAAGGTCAGCAATACGATCGCAAGCGGCACCACAAACCGGATACGGCCGGAAATGGCCAACTCGTACATGACATCCGCGGGATGACGCATGACGCGCCAGATAGGTTGCAGGGAATACACCCAGTCGTTTGCAGTCCCGCGCTGTACAACACCCGCTTTGCGCAGCCGCTTGTACCGACGCTTGCGATAGCTGCTCCACCCGAACCAGACGGCAGCCATGACCAGCAAGACCGACATAAGGCTGCCGAAGTAACGCTGCATCCAGTTCATCCGATATTCCCAGAACACTTCGGAATAACCTTCACGATCGCGTGCAATCGCAAAGTTAGTCATTGCCTCCCCATAAGCCTTTTCGCTGAATTGCGCCTTGGCGAGCCCTTGATGCGCGCGCTCGAATGTGCCGTTATAACGCAGCACCTTCTCCCATAGCGGCTTCGCCTGCTCGTAATCGCCTTGCGTGGATAGGCCGACAGCCCGATGCACGAGGTCGCCGAAGTCGGTACGCACAAACCAGTGCAGCATATCCAGGTCGCCATCGGCAATAATGAGATCCCCCCGCGAATTGGAAACCAGACTTGTCGGCCGCTGCAGCAGTCCGTAACGATCTTCCTTGCCGCTGCGCCCGAATTCGAATATAACATTACCGTCACTGTCATACTGGTCGACATAACCCTCGCCTTCGACAATAGCCGTCATCATGCCGCCTTCATCGACCGTCATATCGACGAAGTTTGTTTTATATAATCCGTAATCCCAAGGGGCAAAGTTGATATCGCCGAGCAGATCGTAGCTGGCCGCATTCAGCCGTTTGATCTGGCCTCTGTCCATGTTGCGATTAATCGTATAAATAAATCCGCGACGATCGATCGTCATATTGGAGATCGCGCCGGGCAGCTTCTTATCTTCCTCGGCCAACTGCTCTTCCGTGTAAAATTTGCGCTTGAACCGGTCCAGCCAATCCGACTGCACCTTGTTCGAGCCGAAGAAGCCGGCAAATTCGCCCTCGAAGGTCAACTGCAGCAGCCCCTGGTACCCGCCCTTGTTCGCGATGTACAAATACCCGCGCGGATCAATCACGACTTTGGACGGCACAAAGAGATAGTTAGCCGGTATATATTGCGAAGGCGGACTGGTATACTCCCGAATATAAACGCCATCCTTGCCGAACACGGCGATCCGCCGATTCCCGGTATCCGCGACATACAACATGCCGGCATTCGTGACGAATATCCCCTCCGGCCTGCGCAGTCTCGCCTTCTCCCCTCCGTCCTTTACATCGCCGGTTTCCGACGGAATATAGCGCAGCACCTGACCCTGGGCGTCGAGATGAACAATTCGGTCATTTTTTGTATCTGCCACGTATAGCTCATCCTCGGGCGTGATGAACAAATCTTCCGGTCCGCTCAGCCCTTCCACTGTCCGCAGCGGCTTGTAGGCGTCGGGCGAAGGAATCCAATCTCCCGTATAATTGGTAGATGAAGTATTGTACGGCAAGACGGCATAGGCCGGCAATGCGAACCCGGCGGTGGCCATGATGACCGCGAGCCCAACACTCGCTAACCATTTGTAAGCATGAAGCCGCATCTGCATTCCCCCTTCATTTGATACCCGAGTTCGCCATCGTCGCAATTACTTTGCGCTGGAACAACAGGAAGATAATCAGGTTAGGCAGGAACATCAGCAAGGAAGCCGCTGCCGCAATCCCTTGGCCAACCACATTATTCGCAAGCCCATTGGTCAAAGTCATCACATAATAAGGCAACGTTTTGAGTGATTCAATCTGCGTATACAACGTCGATGTTTCCGTTTGCGACCAGGTGCCCTGGAAGGTCAGAATGCCAATCGTGGCAATCGCCGGCATGCAGACGGGCAAGACGATCCGATAGTAAATGCCGAATTCCCTGGCCCCGTCGATCTTAGCCGCTTCGATCAGATCCCTGGGGATTTGGTCGACGAATTGCTTGAACAGAAATACAGACACCGGCGCGGCGATAAACGGGAATATATGGGCGAAGTACGTATTCATGATCCCCAGCTCCGCCACCACCAGATAGCGCGGAATCACAACCGCCTCCGGAGCAAACATCAACGATACAATCGTCAAGGAGAAAAACACGTTTTTGCCCAGAAAGCTATGCTTGGAGAAGGCGTATGCCGCCAGGGAACTGACCAGGATAACCGCAACGAGTGTCGCTGCCGCGATTACAACGCTGTTAAACAAATAACGCGTAAACGGAATGACCGATGACTGCGTCTTAAATAGCAGATTGGAGAAATTTTCGAGCGTAGCATGCTGGACAAAGAAGCGCGGCGGATACAAGAACAACTCATTAATCGGTTTGAAAGCATGATTAAAAATAAATACGATCGGCAACAACATGAACGCCGCCAGCAGCGTCAACATCACAAGCAGAAGCTTCTGGAAAAAATCCGTACTTCTCCACTGCCTCGCCAGCACCCTTCCCATCCGCTTCATCGTCAGTCCTCCTCCGTGCCAAACAAGTTGAATGCGGCTCGGGAAGTGCCGTAGACGATAAGCAGCAAAATAACAGACAACGCCGCCGCATAACCCAGCTCATAACGGACAAGCGCAAAATCGTCGATATGATTGATCATCAAGTGGCCCGAATACTGCGGTGTGACCGCTTGCCCGCTCGCCTTCGCCAGTTCGGTGCCGATCAATCCCGCCTTAAGCGTACCGACGACCGCCATTACGGCGCCAAACAACATTTGCGGCTTGATCGCCGGAATCGTAATATAGAAAATTTCCTGCAACCGATTGGAGATGCCATCGATAGCTCCCGCTTCATACATCTCCTTGTTGACCGTCTGCAATCCGGCGAGCATCGCGAGAAAACCTACTCCCATCGCGCTCCAGATTGAGATCGCAATCATAATATTCATAAAATATTTCGGATCCTGCAGCCACAGCGCCGGCTTGCCGCTCCATCCCATATCCATCATGATCCGGTTCAAGTACCCCATCTCGTCACCGCTGAAAAAAACAATCCATACGACGCTCATCGCCACTCCCCCGGCTATCGAAGGCGCGTAGATCGCCAATGTGTAAAAATCACGCGCCACCTTCGGCAGTTGGTGGATGAGCCAGGCCAGCAGGAATGAAGCCGCGTAGCCCAGCGGACCGACGATAATGGCAAACTTGAACGTATTCGGTATCGCATATTGCAAGAAAATCCGGTCATTGTTAATGATCGACAAAAAGTTCTGCCAGCCGGCAAATTCCGGCCTGCTAATACCGTTGAAGGTAAAGAACGACAGCACTACCGCGGCACCGACCGGAATGACGATAAATAACAGGAAGGAAATCAGGAAAGGTGCGATAAACAGATACGAGATTCGGTCGTTCCATATATTGTGCAGTATTCTCGTCATGATCTCCCCTCCCTTTCCTGCTCGCGCAGCACCGAAGGCAGCATGAGACGCTTGATCACATGGCCTTCCCTGTCCCGCAGCCCGAACTCAATTTGTTTGCGGGCCATCTCCCGATTGATATCGATGTAAGCCCGCTCCAGCGCGACTTTCGCCTTCTTTCTGGCGATAACAACATCGTTCCAGGCAAAATCGAGCAGTCTCGCGGTGAAATAGCCGCCCGGCACTTGCGGTATTTCCCGATACCATCGCAATTGCGATTCAATCACCTCGATATCCCGCTTCGGCCAAGGCAAGGTGCGCAGCGCCTCCTGATTCGCTGTATTCCATCTGTACTCCGGTCCGTACTGGGCTTCAAGCTCATTGCCAAAGCGCGACTGGATCTCCACCGAGGTCCACCACTTCAGGAAATTCCAGGCGGCTTCCTTGCGCTCGGTCTTGCGAAAGATGACCGCTGACTGCATCGGACCTCCGGCCCACCGTTCGACAGTGCCGTCAGCCGCCCTGGTTCCAGGTATCGGCGCAATTTCCCATTTGCCGACAATCTCCGGAGCAGCGAACTGTATTTGCAAATAGAAGTTAAAATCAATGATGCCGATCGGCACATCGCCCAAGCGAAAATGGGTGAAGAAACCCGGCAAGTCCGCTGGCAGTTGATACAAAGTGAACAGGTCTGTCCATTGCTGGAACGCCTGCAGCGATTCGCGCGTATTCAACCCGGATTCCATCGCGTCATCCGTATAATAACTGGCGCCATTCTGATACATGAACGGCAGCGAATCCTTGGGATTGACATAGAAGTTGTACCCGTTCTGCTGAAGCGTGGGCAACAGGTCGTACAGTTCTTCCCACGTGTCAGGCGCCGACAAGCCGAGCCCATCCAGAATATCGGTCCGATAAACCATCAGATTAAAGTTCTGATTTTCCGGCAAAGCATAGGCACCGCCGTCGTATTGGAAAATGTCGAGCTGCTCTGGCCGGAAGCGCGTCGCCACCGCTTCGTAATCATCGAACTGCTTCAGATCGAGCATGGAACCGCGAATCGCGAAATCCACCGGCATCGCGTTATCAAGCCCCAGCGCTACATCCGGCTGAATGCCGGCCGCATTGCCGAGAATAAACATACTCGGATCGGGTACCAGATTGACATTGACCGCAATGCCCGTATCGCGCGTAAATGTCTCGTCAACAAGCCGCTGGATGAGATCGGCGTAATCCCGTCCGCGGTTCACCCACACATCAATGGCCCCTTCTGTCTTGCGTCGGTAATCATAGTCCTTCGTAAACGTGCGAATGAACGAAAGTACATTATGCCTGGTCTTCTGCCATATGCCAGGTTCCGCCTTGGGCAACTCGGCGTCCGGCGTGGCTACCCACAAGTAATCCAGCGAGAGCGGCTGGTCTTGCAAACGGAACAGCCATGTGCCGAGATTGGATTGAATCCTCGTGAATACATCAAGCCGATTCGGAATTTCGCGCGGCTTATCCCGCAGTCGCTTCAGATCGCGCATCGCCATGCGGATGCCATTCTCGACATCTGTCGTGCCGATTGAAATCTTAGTCAGCAGGCCGGATTGAACAGCCAGATCGTCAATAATTTCATTGATCCGTTCATTCAGATCCGGCATATATTTGAACAAGTCCCAATCACGGTTCAAGTCTATATTGCCCGCTCCCGTGGTGCGATCGAAGTTGCCCGTGATTTTTCGAATGGTATATTCAAGATCGGCAATCCGTTCAATATTGCGGATAAGCCCCTGGTACACGGACACCGCCGGCGCCGCATTCACGGTCATCCGCACCGCATGTACGCCAGCCTCCAGATAGAACAGCATTGCTGCGCCCTGTTCGTCGCCGAGCGTCAGATTATGCCATTCCGTACTGTAAGGAAATCCAACTTGAAGCAATTCCTTATAAGGAATGTTACCGTCAATGCTAAACGTCCTGTACGCATAAAAATGATTTAAGTACGACTGCAAATATTTCATGCCAATCTTATAATATCCCGCTTTCGGGACTTCGAATTGCCACTCCGCCCATTGCCCTTGCTGCTTGAACTGCTCGCCTCCAAGGCTGTTATAGATGATGTTGCCTTTGGCCTGGGGGGAGATAGTCGCATGGTTATGGCTGGAAATTTGAATAGAAGTGTTGGATTTACGGTAGACATCTTCCGCTTCTACAATCTGGAACCATTGTTCCTGCTCATCCGGCCCTGTTGCCGGCGGCTCGTAACGCTCCGGCTCCTCCGGGGATTGAATATACAGAGCATGCAGCAGCATCGGTTCAGATACGGCTACAAGCCGAATCGTATGCTCGCCTGCCTGCATATAGAAGCGCAACGGTTCGGGATCCACGCCATAATCGACAAGCCTTGCCGTCTTCCACTCTTCTGCCAAAATGGAACGGGGGCGCATATGATTGCCATAAGTATCTTTTTCGAACGGATACTGATCATGGTAATAAGCTTTCTTCAGTTGAATATTCCCGGCTTCATTATAAGGGTAGCTGCCATCGATCTGGACGCCCCGGACGATATCGATCGGGCGATCGCCGACAGCATCGTATACGGCAGCAATATTGTAGAATCCATCTGCCGGAATCCGGGCGTTGAACTCAATCCAGCCTTCCTCCCCGTCCCATAACAAGGCGTCATCCACTTTACTGAACTGGCCGACATCAGACAGGGCAGCATAGTCATCCGCATTGAAGCGCAAATCGACATTCCTGCTGTCCTTCGCGCCAGCCTCGCGCCGCTCCAGCACCCATTCCAGATAGCCGCCCGGCGTCAGCAAGCTCTGGCCATAGTCAATTGTTGCACCGCCGCGCTGCTCCGACGCCCGTCCGCAACTGGCGAGCAACATGAGCGCGAGCAAGCAAGCGAACAGCAGACAATAAGATTTTCGCCCTCGCTTCAGCATATCCGAACCTCCGTCCCGGCGTCGAAGAAATGCGCTTCTTTCATATCGAGCGCAACCTGGAACGACTCGCCGACCTGGACATCCATCTGCTCAACCCGTGCCGTCAAGACGTGATCCTTGTTATCCAGATGCACGTAAGTATCGGCCCCCATGAACTCCACCATGTCCACAGTGCCATTCATTCTGCTCCGGTCATAACGCGGCTGCCGCGCTTGCTCCCCGGACACAATCTTCTCGGGACGAATGCCCATAATGACTTTTTTTCTCAAATAACCTTCGTTCGCCAGCACTTTAGCCTTCTCCGGGCTAATAGCCAGCAAACTGCGCCTGGTTTCGAAACAGAGCGTTTCCTCCCCTTGCGCCTGCGATAGGCGGCCTTCAATGAAATTCATTGGCGGCGTGCCGATGAAACCGGCTACAAATTTGTTGGCAGGCGTATTGTAAATTTCCCTGGGCGTTCCGACCTGCTGAATGACACCCCGATTCATAACGACGATGCGTGTACCCATGGTCATCGCTTCGATCTGATCATGCGTCACATAAATCATCGTCGTCTCAAGCGTACGGTGCAGCTTGGCAATTTCTTCACGCATCTGCACGCGCAGCTTGGCATCGAGATTGGAGAGCGGCTCATCCATCAGGAAGACGGCCGGCTCGCGCACGATCGCCCTGCCGAGCGCAACACGCTGACGCTGTCCCCCGGACATATGGCGCGGAACCTTATCCAGCAGATGAGCGATATCCAGAATACGAGCAGCCTTCGTAACCCGCTCGTGAATTTCGTGTTTGGCCATCTTGCGCAATCTTAGGCCGAAGGCAATATTTTCATAGACTTTCATATGAGGATATAGCGCATAGTTCTGGAATACCATCGATATATCACGATCCTTGGATGAGACATAATTCACCATGCGGTCGTCGATATAGATTTCTCCGCCCGTTATATCTTCAAGTCCCGCCAACATGCGCAGCAACGTGGATTTGCCGCAGCCTGAAGGACCGACGAGCACCAAAAATTCGCCGTCCTGGACGGTAAGGTGAAAGTTATCCACTGCATTCCGCTCTTCACCCGGATACTGCTTGTAAACATGATGAAATGTCACTTTCCCCATCGTACAGACACTCCCTCCTTCAATTCAGCGGATAACAACGGTAGACCCCAGACGCGCTGGAGCCTACCGATGTCCAACTACAAATTGCTTCACTCTAGGGCGTATCAGACAGGCCCTATTTGTTATTCGCCCAAATCGTTTCCAGCTCTTTGTTCAGCTTCTCTACCATTGGAGGATAGAAGTCGTAAGGCGTCTTCCCTGCCAGCTCCGCATCCCAAAATCCGTCATATGCCGGGCGGGCTTTGTCTCCGCCAAGCACGGTAGCAAACAGGTCCGGCTCGGTCACTTTAATCGTCTGCTCCAATGCTGCTTTATTCAGCTTGCTAAATAACTCCGCATCGGTGAAAGCCTTTACCACATCTTCATCATTGGTCGCCGGGAATGTGCCGCCGATATCCTGCAGAAGCAATTGCGCCTCTTTGTCGGAAGACCACCATTTCATGAAGGTCCAGGCCGCCTCCTTATGCTTGCTTGCTTTGGCCAGGAACATCGCGCTGTTGAAGCCGATCCCCTTCTGTGACTTCGTTCCGCCAGGCAGCGGGACAACATCCCAATCGAAGGAGACGGCTGTATTGTACGGGCCAATGACCGGAGAAGGAAGCAGCGTAATCGCGGCATTGCCTGTCATCCAGCTATCGCCTTCAATACCGAGCTCAGTCTTCTTCGCATCTGTCAGCACAACGCCATCTTTTGTATTCAGATCCTGGAACCACTGCAAGTCTGCCAATACATCCGGATGATCGGCCACGCTCTTCTTGTGGTCATCGCTCAGCATCCGGTTGTTCGTCGTATGACCGTTGCTGTAAGGAATCAGACCCGTCGCGAAGAACGGCCACATCGCAAATCCCTGCAAGCCCCACTTCTTATTCGCGGGATCGGTAAGATCGAGCAGCGTTTGCCGGAAGTCGTCCCATGTCCAATCTACAGCCGGAAGATCTACACCCTGCTGTGAAAACATCTCCTTGTTGATGAAGAGCAGGAAGGCATCATTGCCGCGCGAAACCGCCCATTGCTCGCCATCTAACCGGAACGGCTCCAGAATGCCGGTTTTAAAGTTGAATGCTTTGAAATCCGGACTTTTCTCGATATAAGCATTCAAGCCTTCCGCGTAACCTTCCTTCACAAAGTTATGGAATGTCTCCCCCCAGAACACATCGATCGGCTCTCCTGCCGCAATTTGTTCATTGAGAAATTGTTGCATATCGTTCGAGGAAGTAAATTTGAATTCCACTGTAATCCAGGGATATTTCTTTTTGAACTCCGCCGCGAACTTGCCCCAGGAAGCCGTCTCATCCGCCCATACTTCAGCAGGCAGCCACGTTGCAACGCGAATCGTCACCGGGTCCCGATTCGGTTCCGGCTCTGGCGGCGGTTCGCTGCTGCCGCCGCTATTCTGGCCGTTTCCACCGTTGTCTCCTTGATTCACCGCACTTCCGCTGCTCTGCGCATTGTTTGAGTTATTGCCTGACGAACAAGCAGCAACTGAAAGCGTAATCAATAATGAAAGCAATAGAATGCCCAATCGCTTTGCCACAAACCTTTTCTTCATCCAAACAACCCCCCATTGATAATATTCGTCCTTCAATTAAGTATACTAAACAAAAAAATAAATCAAGTCAATATGTTTTGTATACTTTATTTTGAAATGTATACTTTAAATTTATTTCTTCTCGTTTTTACTGTATTTCGATATCATTCGAAGAGGCGGACGCTTGCCGCAAGCAGCCCATAATGTGAATATAACCGTTCAATGTTGCGGACTGCACCTCATCCAGGCCAACGGTCCGCCAAGCCAGTCCTTCCGGCACCCACGCCTCGTATTGCGGCCCGCCTTCTTCGGCAGCGACATGCCAACTGACGCGAATATCGCCTTGACGGGTCGGCACGACGCCTTCCGCCCATTGTAGACCGCCTGCCGGAGCCGGGCGCAGAACAAGAACCCCCTCCCCCATCTCGCTAACATCTACACCGAGCACCTCGCTGACAAGCAGGTTGGTAGGCGAAGCTCCCCAGCCGTGCGAATGGCTCACCGGAATTGCGTCTCGCAAGTAAGTCGGCGTATGGCCCTGATAGGGACCGGGGATCGTGCAAAATGGCAATGCAGCATCAAAAGTTTCCCACCAGGTTTGGGCGCCTCTGGCGAGCATATCTCCCCAATATTCGCGAATCTGCTTGATCGCCGCTTCGGCGAACCCATAGCTAAACAAGGTTTCCAGGACGACATGATAGAAAAATGCGCCGCGAATCCGGGGCAATTTGCCTTGCAAATAAACTTCCTGAATAAAATAAATGACTTCATCCCGATCCATAACGCCAGACCAGGCTGCAGCGAAGTTCGTCTGGGCTGTAACACTTGCCGACAGTCCGCTGTCAGTGAGGCAATCAGCAAACAGTCGCTCTCCCGGCGCGCGCAGCGTGGCGTGAATCGTCTTGCGCAGCCGCGCTGCCCGCTCTGCCCACCGCTTGCCGCATCCCTCCTCCCCAAGCAATTGCGCCAACCGGGACGCCCGTTGCAAAAATTTATAGTAGAAGCAAGATATAGCGCTCACGCGATCCTTGCGTTCAATATCATCCGACCAATCGATGAAGCACCACCAGCCCTCACGATCCGCTCTGCTGAACAGCCCGACATCGTCTTCCTGGGCAGCAAACCAGTCGGCCAACTTCACAATGCTCGGCCAAATCTCCGCCAGAAACCCGATATCGCCACTGTACCGGACGTACTCATACACCCCGAACAGCCAGTGCGCGCAGAAGTCAGGCAGCGTGAACAGATTGCGCTCCGGCCCCGTTCCCGGGAGCGAACCGTCCTCCTTCTGAATACGCGCGCTTTGCAGCAGACTCTTGCGCACGATAGCCGCATCGCCAAAAACATGATAGACAACCTTCGCCATGACAACGGCGTCCGCTACCCACAGCGCCCGCTCGCGATGCGGGCAATCTTCGAAGTGATCCTGCGTATTCACCATCGTTGTATATTTCCCCGTTTCCCATATACGCCCCAACAGCTCGTCGCTGCAACGGAAGCTGCCTTGCTGCGGGAACGGATAATGGACGAACGCCAGCTTCAAGGACTGCACGACGATTGCCTGCGGCGTCGCCTGCACTGCCAGCTTCATATAGCGGAAGGCACGGCGGTTGAACGGCTCAAGCACATTGCGCCCGGCTTTGAGTATGAAGGTGTCTGTCAGCTCCAGTTCAAGCGACTCCCCATAATGCAGCTGAAGAACGCCGCCCTGAGGACTTTCAACGACCAGCTTGGGATAACCGACGACCTCTCGGCCGAAATCATACGTAATTTGCGGATAGGAGCCGGGCGCCGAAGCGTCGACCTGCAGCCCCCTTCCTCTCCCGTCGTCCAGCAATGCCTCTGCGCTGCCAATGCTGCCGCCATACGTCAACTCACCCGCTAGAGCGACCGGGGATATCTCGCGTCTGCTCAGATGGGGGATGTCCCGCTCCACGAGCCGCGGCCATGGCGAGTTCAACTCTTCCGCTCCCGCCACTTCCACCGCAGACGGCCAAGCGGAATCGCAATAGCCCTGCTGTTCCCAGCCATCCTCCTGCTCTGCCAAATAGATTTCGCGGAAACCGCCCCACTGATGCTGCCGACTGACCGTTGACAGCCAGCGGGTTGAATGCCGACATTTCCAGGCGGCATCTGTAGCGAGCACCACCCGGGCATCAGTTGCCTCGCCAATCGTCAACTGACACAGCAAACCTCCCGGTCCTTGCATCTGTCCGGTGACAATCTGCTCATTGCCAAAGTTATAGGCCAGAATCGCCACCGTGTTCGTTCCGGACTTCAGGAAGCGCCCTACCTCGTATCGATCGTAATATTTCCACTGATTGTCACTGGGCGCCGGCCCGCGCCCTGCTTCCACGCCATTCATGTACAACTTATAAAATTGGTTGGCCGTAATGCTTAACTCGGCACGAACTGCAGGCGATTCCCGCAGTTCAAATGTGTTGCGCGCTTCAACATAAGTGTTATTGTGCCCGAGCAAACCTTCTGCCCAAATCCACTTTGCTTTCCATCCATTATTCTCCATCTTCCACTCCCCCTCACCAGAAGTATAAATCTTTCGATTAAGTATACTAACACAAATAATATTAGGTCAATGATTACTTTGTTATATATTTGTATACTTTTTTCTTATTGTTCTAAAAGCGCCGTTTATAAGTTCCGCATCAACGCCGACTCGCACGCGAAAGAACACCGTATATCTATAGTTAACAGGTGGCCGGGAGCCTCCCCATTTTCACTACGGTGTATTTGGGTTTATATTTGATTGATGAGCTTTTCAAACAGATTTTTATATCCTCTTTTTAATTTTTCAACAGCTCTTGGGTAGATTCGCGTATAACAAGCGTGGGAGTCACCTCTTCCTTCAACTGCATAGCCTCACCGCCCTCTTCCAAATGACCGAGCACGATCTGACCAACTTTCCGTCCTACCTGATCCATATTCTGATTAATTGTCGTCAATGCAGGGACAAAATAACTCCCTGCCAGCACATCGTCATAACCGATAATGCTGATATCTCCAGGAACGTCCATCCCCTGTCTTTGCGCCGCCTTTATCGCCCCGAAGGCTTTGTAATCGCTTGTCGTGAAGATGGCTGTAGGCGGGTTGTCAAGCTGCATGAGCTGCTTGAATCCGCTTTCGCCCATCTCTTCGTCCTCATAATAACCGTCAACAACAACTACCAATTCCGGATCGAATTCAACCTGGTTCTGCAGCAAGGCACGGCGATATCCTTGCAAGCGCAGGGAAAACTCCTGATTAATGTCCACCATTGACTTTCCTGTAACAACGATGCCAACCCGGCGATGCCCGAGCGTCAATAAATGCTGCGTGGCCAGAAAGCCGCCCATGAGATTGTCTGCCAACACATAGGGAATTTTCAGATGGGGATAATAGAAATGAACGGTGGCAAGCCTGCTGTAGCGCTCATTCCACCTCGCCAACAATTCGCTGGGCAATTGGGTCGCTTCATTCGTACTCGGCAAAATAACGATTCCCGCTTCTTCACAAGGCGGCAATATATAGTTTGGGCCAATATCCCACAGATAGAATTTAACCCCCTGCTCTAAACAAAGCTCATTCAGCCCTTGCAACAAATCGCTGTAAAAACGATGATTGAAAAATTGCGGCTTCAACATTTTATGAATCAAATAAATGTTTTTGACTTCAACAGATTCACTTCCCTCCGCCTGCTGAAGCGAGTGGCCGATTGCATTTTTGACGAATGTTCCTTTGCCGCGAACACGATAAATAAGACCTTCGCTAACCAGCTCCGCAAGCGCACGACGCGAGGTAATTTCACTGGCATTGTATTCTTTGGCTATATCTCCTTGATTCGGTATCGGTATTTGGTCATTCAGCTTTCCCTGTAAAATTTTGCGTTTCAAATCCTCCGCCACTAATCGATACTTTGGCTTTTTATGCACAATTGCTCACTCCCGCTGCAGCGACATTCCCAACCAGGCTGATTATGCTCCCAGTCTAAGGTACACTCTACAAGCTTCTTCAGACTGTATGATATTGTGCGGCGCTTTCGCGCACAATCAGTTTTGGCACAATCTCATCCTTCATGACCTGCTCTCCCGGCTCTTGCTGACCGAGCAGCAAAATCTCCACTGCGCGCCGGCCCAGTTTGTGCGTATTCTGATTGATCGTGGTGAGATTCGGATACGAATACTCGCTTAGCACAACATCATCGTAACCAACCAGGCTGACATCGTCCGGAATCGATATCCCCATATCGCGAGCTGCGGTCATCACGCCGAATGCCTTGTAGTCACTCGTAGCAAATACGGCGGTAGGCGGCTCGGGAAGCTCCATCAACGCTTTGAACCCGGCATACCCGGCCTCAACCCTCTCATCCTGATCGTCCCTGGTCCATACCAGGTTCGGATCGAACGCAAGCTGATACTGCGAGAGCGCCAGCCGATACCCTTGCAATCTCAGAGAAAACTCCTGATTCATATCCACAATAGAACTGCCGGTCAGGATGATGCCGATTCGCTTATGTCCGAGCGACAGTAAGTGCTGGGTGGCCAGATAACCGCCCGTCAAATTATCAACAATCACATACGGTATGTTTAGATGCGGATAATAGGATTGAATGGTAATCAGGCGTCTGGCCTCATTACGCAACTCCACAAGCCTGTTCAAATCCAGATAATGATTCGGAAGCAGCACAATGCCCGCATTAGGGTCGTCGGGCAGCCTGCCTTCTCCCGGTCCCATGTCCCACATGAAAAAGGACTTACCTTTCTCCTTGCAAATTTCCTTCAAACCGGCAAGCATATCTGTAAAGTAACGATGATTATATAATTGAACGCTCATATAAGCGGAAGCAAAATAAACATTTTGAATTTGCTTCTCTCCCCCGGCAACAGGAAATTCACTAACAAAGCTGCCTTTGCCGCGAATCCGGTAAATCAGGTTTGCTTGCACAAGTTCGGACAAAGCCCGTCGCGAAGTAATTTCGCTCGTATTATATTTCCGGGCAAGATCAATCTGGTTGGGCAGCAAATCATGCGGTCGCAACTGCCCTTGGCTGACTTGCCGCTTAATATCATCTACAATAACCTGGTACATTGGAACTTTCTCTTGCGTATCCATTCTTCAAATATCACTCCTCATATGCTCAAAGTATACTTTAATTGAAGAATAATAGCAATCCACCCCATTGAACAATGAACTTCTCGTCTTGATTCGAGATATTTTCCTACAACAAACAAAGAAGCTTCGCCTATTCCGAAGCTTCTTTGTTTGTTCAATCTTTAATTTGTATTCCCGTAACGCCGCACGCGCAGAAGCGCTTGCTCCCTGTGTCCCATAAATCGCTCGAGCTCGCACAATCTGGCCGCGTACTCGCCAACCAGCGCGCTGGCTTCAGGCGTACATCTCTGATAAGTGCATGTTTTCAGAAACTTGCCCACCCATAATCCGCCGGTATACTTAGCCGCGCCTCTGGTCGGCAGCGTGTGATTCGTGCCGATCACTTTGTCGCCATAGGCGACATTCGTTTCAGGTCCCAGAAACAAAGCCCCGTAGTTTGTCATACGTTCCAGAAAATAATCCGGGTTTTCCGTCAGCACCTCCACATGCTCGTAAGCAAGCTTATCCGCTTCAATGACGGCTTCCTCAATGCTGTCCACCAGTATAATCATGCCATTATCATGCCATGCCGCTCCGGCAATGTCCGCCGTCGGCAAAGTCTGAAGCTGTCTTGCGATTTCGGCGATCGTTTCATGCGCCAGCCTTTCCGATGTCGTGATCAGCACGCCGGGTGAAGTCGGCCCATGCTCCGACTGGCCGAGAATATCGCACGCCACCATTTCTGCATCCGCCGTATGATCCGCAATAACCATCACTTCGGTCGGGCCTGCGAACAGGTCGATGCCGACTTTGCCGTACAATTGCCGCTTCGCTTCGGCCACGTACGCATTGCCCGGCCCAACCAGCATATCTACCGGCGCGATCGTTTCCGTACCCAACGCCATCGCCGCCATCGCCTGTACACCGCCGACAATATGAATTTCGTCCGCACCCGCGAAAGCCATTGCACAAACCGTCGCATCCGGTATTTCTCCGTCGATTGGCGGCGTGCAGCCGATAACCCGTTTGACCCCGGCTACTTTGGCAGTCAAAATGCTCATATGCGCGGATGCCACCATCGGGTAACGCCCGCCCGGAATATAACAACCAACGCTGCCCACGGGAATATTGCGATGTCCCAAAATAACGCCCGGCAACGTCTCTACTTCCAAATCGCGAATCGTCGCTCTCTGTTTTTCCGCGAAATTACGCACTTGCGTCTGGGCGAAACGGATGTCCGCCTTGACTTGATCCGGCACTCTGGCGACAATCTCATCGATTTGCTGCGCACTCAGCCTGAACTGTTCGGGCGACCACCGGTCGAATTGCCGCGACAGCTCGCGAACAGCTTTGTCCCCGTTGTCCCTCACCCGCTCGATAATGTCGCGCACCGTTTCGTACACTTTCTGATCCTGCGCCGCCATTTCCTTCTGATTTTTCCCAACCTTCAAAAACTTCGCCATCTTAAAAGCCAACCTCCTCGGCGATTATAATACGTATTCAAATCGATATGAAATAGGACCATCCGCGCGAAGCCAATATCAATATCAGCAATCCACGCATCATATTTTACTTGATGATAACGGTGTTCCAGCCCATGATTGCGCCCAATCGCTTCAGAACCCGGATCGCGTCGCCATACACAACTGCGCCGTGATGCGTCCCGCCATGCTCGCTGAACGCGCTCAGAAAATCAGCGACAGGGGGGACAGGCTGGAACCAACCGCGAATGCTGCCCACCATGCTCTCGTTAGCTTCTGGGTCCACCATGTTCACCGGCGACAGGAGCAAGGAATAGGTCTCGTTAGGACCGGGGGCAAGATTCACATAAACCGCTTGCCCGTCGCGGAACGCCCCGTATGCGACGACCGGGCTGCCGGCATCCGTAAACGGAAAGTCCTTCTCCATAAGCTCGGGCTTTCCCGCCGCGACACGCAAATTCATTTCACCCATATGACTCAGGAAAATCCCGTTGTTCTTCCAATCGGGACAGAACATCTCCGCGAACGAAGTGTCCGGATAGACGGACAGCAGCGCGCCCACCAGCGCGGCCGTCAATAAGTCGCCCTCCCCCGCATACCCGATGCCACGCTCCATCGCCTTGCTCGCTTCCAGAAAGGGCATGCAAGAAAGTGCCGACGCGCGAGTCACTTCCATGAAGTTGACGGTGAAAGCCGTCAATTCGTTTCGGGCGATCCAGTCTCTGACTGCAAGATCCGTCCTTGTCGATTGCCGATGGGTTTCCGGGTCCATTCGTCCGACTTGAAAACGCCTCGCGTTCAATGCCATCTCCCGATCTACCCGCTCATCCGATATCGAATCGAAAGCGTTACCGGCTTGCTGCGGATCTACGAAAATCGCGTCAATGCCGATCGTCCTGCGCAAGTCGTCTGCCGGCACCCGGAAGTCCCCCATGCCGTCAAACGGCTTGCCGATCGCGCCAACTTTGGCGTTTCTTAGTCTTTTAGCGATTCTTGCAGCCTTGACATCCTCCACAACCCGATCCAGCACATCGGATTCCGCCCAATGGCCCGCTTCGATCCAAAAACGCTTCCCGTTGCGAACGAGCAGGTTGCACATATCTTGAACGCCATGGATGCCATGATTGTACAAGATTTCGTCCGCATGCTGCGAAGGACCGAAATCGAGGGTCGGCGTCGTATCCAGCACAATCAAAGGAAGCTCGGTGGCCGCCAGGACGTCGGCTGATTCGAGAGATGGCGAATAGGCCAAATGCAGCGTAACGATCGCATCCGCTTCGGTTTGCTCGAAGGCACGAACCGCCGCTTCGAATTCCGGCCTGATCCTGCATACTTGCGTCCGCTCGACTTCCAATCCCCTTTTCTCCAATTCGTCTGCAATCGTACAATAAAATGCGTCAACCCGTTCTCTTGCTTCCGGCCAGATATCGTCGTAGAGCTTAATGTATAAAGGCAGCAATGCGATCTTCGGCTTGTTCATACGCGTGACTCCTCTGTGCTATCGATGAGAGATTTGGCATTGCAGTAGAAAATATCTTCGATGTCGGACCTGCTTAATCGTTCGGCTGATGCGGCTGTGCGGAAAGCTTCAATCTCCTCGTACATAAAGAACGTCAGGGCGTCCGCCTCGGCGCCCTCGACTTCGCGCATGTGCGAATCTTCCGATACATCCCCGTACATGCCGCGCGGAACCAAATTCACGTAATTGCCGTTCTCGCATATCCGTCTCGTTCGCATCCGCAAGATCGGAAAATCGCTGCCAAACAAAATTCGCTTCGGTCCGACCGCCCGGATCAGCTTCCGGAACACTTCGGCGTTCGTGTTCGCGCTGAAGTCGAATACCATATTGCGTGTTTCCGCCAATATATCAAAGGCGTCGCCCACATCTTCCGGACAATAGGCTCTTCCCACATGGGCAATAATCAGCTTCAACGATGGATAGTTACGCTCGATTTCCAGCATTTGCGCCAAATTCACAGGATCCTTCAACCGGCCGTCCCTCGGTATATGCAGCATCGCAATCCAGCCGTGACGATCCAATACTTCCAGTTGATGCGGAGGCAGAAAATCGTAGATCCGGATCTCCTTCTCTGGAATATACGTGGCTGCGAAATTCAAGTAAACCTTGCATCCCAGAAAACCGCCCCGTTTGATTCCTTCCTCGAATTCGGAAGCGCTCTGCCCCGGTTTCGCGACCATTAGCGACGGCAAGCGATGCCGTCCCGCACATTCCCTGACATATTCGTTCCCCGCGGCAACGTCGTAGTTCATGCTGACTTGGGAGAAAATGAGCGGCGTCACTTCCTTGCCGGGAAACATCAACCGGTAAGTCTCAAACAAGTCCTCGATCGAATTGTCCTTAGCGACCAGGGAAGGCCATGTCACCGCCCTCACAGGAGCCGAGGAGGTTGGCTTGCGAATGCTGTCCAACCATACATGCGTATGAATATCGATCATCTTGGCCGGCAAAAATGGTTTCAGTTTTTGCTCGTAGAACGTTGTGTCAACATCTTTTACTTCAAACAACGCGTTCACTTGGCATCGCTCCCGAAAATCGTCGGTTTGTTCATAAATTGCCTGTACCGTATTTGATAGATCGCGGCCGTCTGTGCGGCCGGCTTCCGGACAAGCTCCGGAAAAACCGATTGTGTCAGCGCATCCCGCTCATCCGTATACAACCCCGCGCCTATGCCCGCTATTATTGCGGCTCCGGCAGCGCCTGCGCAGGAACCGTTGACAGTGCGAATGTCCATGCCGAGCACGTCTGCTACGATTTGCGGCCATGGAAAAGTCTCTGAAGGCCCCCCTACCATAGTCGCAGCGGAAAACCGCATCCCGGCCGCCTCCAGCTTGTCGATTTGCGCTTTCAAGAGGAATGCGGTCCCTTCCATAAGCGCCCTTGCAATTTGCGCTTTCTCTGCCCGCTCGCGAGTGTCCAAGTCATCCTCCACGCTCGGGTTGATGACAAGTCCGTCCGCTCCGGGACTGACGGATGCGGCCAGGCGGTCGAATTCGCGGTAACGATCCGGACCGTCGGCAATATACTTGCGAATGTAGCCGTCTACCGAAGCGGCGATTGCCGGAAGCGAGAACATCGCGCCCCACGGTCCCGACGGTTGGAGGAAAGGATCCGTCAGCATCCGCAGCGAGACGGAGCGGTGCCTGTCCTTCAACGGCATGAAGCCAACCCAGGAAGTGCCGCAGGAAATGAGCAGTTGTCCCTCTTCGACAATGCCGGCCCCTCTTGCCGCGCAAGGATGATCGAAAGCGCCAAGCACGACGGGCGTACCGCATGCCAAGCCTGTATCGGCTGCGGCTGACGAGGCGATGCGGCCAATCACGTCGCCCGTGGAGCGAATCGCCGGCAGCTTGCCCTCGGGAATGCCCAGCTTTTGCAGGTAGGGCAAATGCCACTTCGCCGCCTGCTGATCCTGCAAATAAAAAGTTGTGGCGGTTGAGCGATCAATATGCCATTTCCCCGTCAGTTTGAAATGGATGTAATCCGTGCTCATGCATATGACAGTCGACGCATCCAACAGCTTCGGCGCATGACATCTCAGCCAGGCGAGGTGGGCAAGCGGAAATGCTTCAAGCAGCGGCCAACCTGTCATTTCGTGAACCTCGTCCGCATCCAGCTTCCCGAACACCCTCTCCATTTCCCCGCGTACGCGCTGATCCATCCAACTGAATGCCGGAATCGTCGGCTCGCCCTGCGCGTCTGCGAGCATGGTATTCCCGCTGGCCGAAGCGATGCTGAGCCCGGCGATGGCGCCTCCTGGCGGCAAAGCGCTCGCCAGTCTGCGAATGACGTCAACGGTCAAACGATACAACTCGCGGACGTCGAACTGAACTGCGCCGCCATCAAGCCTTTGATAGGCCGTTGCACTTTGCTCCCGGGATACGATCGTGCCTTCAGCCGACATCAACACGCCTTTAATCGCAGATGTTCCAATGTCAAGTCCGATCAAACAGCTACGCTCGCGGTGCGTTCCGTCTGACATCGCAATCATCCTTTCTCGTTAAGGGGCTCAGCTCCCGATTGCAGCATGATCGCGGGATCGGTATAGGCCAATCCGTGGCTCGCAGCGACAGGCTGGCATGTCAACTTTCCCGCGAACGTATTTAGCCCTTTAAGCAAGGATCGGTCCTCCATCAGCGCGCGATGGATCCCTTTATTCGCGATAGCCCGTAGATAGGGAAGCGTCGCCGACTCCAATGCTAACGTTGACGTTCGCGGCACAGCGCCGGGCATATTGGCTACCGAGTAATGGACGACGCCATGCTTCTCGTAGCTAGGCTGATCATGCGTCGTAATCCGATCGATAGTGGCGATCGACCCGCCTTGATCGATCGCCACGTCGACGATGACCGCCCCCTTCTTCATCGTCTGCACAACATCTTCCCGAACGATCTTCGGCGCTGCCGCTCCCGGAATAAGGACGGCTCCGATTAGCAAATCGGCGTCTTTTACCGCTTCGGCTACATTGTGTTCATTGCATATCAACGTGCGAATCTTGCCGGCGAATATGTCGTCCAAGTAGACGAGCCGATGTTTATTTACGTCCAGCACCGTCACTCTGGCGCCTAGCCCTGCAGCCATTTTGGCCGCATTCGTACCGACAACGCCGCCGCCGATAATGACCACTTCCGCATTTTTGACACCCGGAACTCCGCCCAGCAGTATTCCCATTCCGCCGTTATATTTTTGCAACAGAGACGCGCCGATTTGAACGGACATCCTCCCGGCAATTTCACTCATAGGCGCCAGAAGGGGCAACTGGCCGTTATCCAACTGCACGGTTTCATAGGCGATACCCGTAATTCGCTTGTCCACCAGCATTTGCGTTAACGGCAGATTCGGAGATAAATGCAAGTAAGTGTACAGCGCCTGACTTGGACGGAACAATTCGTATTCCGACGCCAGCGGCTCCTTGACTTTCACGATAATGTCCGCTGCATCGAACAATTCCTTCGTATTATCGAGTATTTTCGCACTCGCCTCGATGTACTCGCTGTTGTCGAACCCGCTTCCCGCTCCGGCATTCTCTTCAACCAGCACTTGATGACCGCTTCGAACAAGCTCGCCTGCGCCACCCGGCGTTAATCCTACCCGGTACTCGTTATTTTTAATTTCCTTGGGCAATCCGATCATCATCGGGATACAACCTCCGCACAGTCAGACTAATCTTACCTCAATGCCCTTCTCCCTGATCGCTTCGATTTCATCCTTGTTGGCATTGTCATTAGAGATGAGACAGTCGATTTTGTCGATGTCTTCGATTCGCGCGAAATTGGCGCGTCCGATTTTCGTATAGTCGGCTACAAGAATTGTTTTGTCCGCGAGAGCGATCATTCTGCGATACAGCTCCGCTTCCAGGTGATGATAGGTCGTCACGCCGAACTCGGCGCTTACGCCATCCGACGAAAGAATGAGCTTGTTCGCTTTGTAGCGGTTCAACTGGTTGAGGGCGTCATCTCCGCTAATAAACCCGTACTGCAAATTGATCGTGCCTCCAAGCATGACGACGACATCGATGTTTCGACTGAAGCCGGCTTCATGGGCAACGGGCAGTGAGTTGGTAATCACAATCAAATTTCTATGATTTTTCAATTCTCTCATTACATAGAGGGGTGTAGTCCCGGAACCGATAATGACCGTGTCCCCGTCCGAAATCAGGGCAGCCGCTTCAACCGCTATCCTTCTTTTTTCTTCTTCGTTCGTTTCCGTGCGGTCATGAAACGTCATCTTGTAATAGTTTTTGTAATTGCCGATTGCACCGCCATGGACGCGCTGCAGCAGCCCCTGCTCTTCAAGACCGTCCAAATCGCCGCGAATCGTCACTTCAGAGGTGCCGAACAGCTTGCTTAAATCCGCTACCTTCACCTTGCCGTCCCGCTGAAGCAGCTCCAGGATTCGTTTTCTTCTCTCTTCGATGTCAATATTCTCCTCAACAGACTCGTTCATGAACATCCCTCCATCGATCACGACAATGCGATTCGACAATCAGTCGGCTTCCCCTGTACTAATCGTTCGAAGCGCATCATCCATCCTCTTTAGTACATAGTCGATCATTGCCTTGGTTGCAATAATCGGAGGCTTCGTCAGTGCGGCAGGCGGACAACTCGCTTTATAAGTTTGGGCGCTGATGTCGATGCATGCGTCATTAAGTATGCTTGTAAATCGGGAGACTGTCTGTGGTTCATAGAAAAAAATCGTTGCCAGATGTCCCAAGCCTTCAGTTCTTTCAATAAGAGACGGATAACGGGACGCCAGCTCCAGCAGCCCGCCTTCATAATATTCGCCCATTGTGCGAGTATAAGCCTCATTTTCTTCCGCGAACTTCATCGTAACCAGATAAGCCAGTGCCGCCAGTTCTTCCTGGCCGTTCGTAACCAATGCGCCGAACTGGCTAAGCGTGTCCATCTCGGCTGTCGTAATGATGCGGGAAGCAGGATATTGGCCGCCCGGGAACCCCTTGCCGATCACGACGAAATCGGGATTCAATCCATACTCGCGGAACAAATAGAGCGGTGGATACCACATGCACGATTGAATTTCGTCACACAGAATCGGGGTGTCGTTGTCATGACACAAAGCATACACCTTATGCAGGTAGTCCCGATCGAGCTTGACCCCCCCGTAATTCATCAATATGATCTCATGCAAAAATCCGGCAGCTTTGAACGGCGGCTTATTGAATCGTTCGAACTTTTCCCGGAAATCATCCCAGTCATTGATCCGCACCGGACAAACCTTCAGTATGTCCGCCTTTTCCAACTTTTTGTAAATACCGGGCCACATCTCGCGCATCAACTGGGCAAAAATCGTCGTCCCGTGATAGTTTGCTTTCCCGCCGCCATCATGGTCAGCCATGACGAAAAACACCGGCGTTCGATCTGCATACTTCGGCTCCGGAAACGTCGCATCAAGCCGATAAAACCGCGCGAGCATCATTTTGATGCCGGCTTCGCAGGCCAACGACCCGGTTTCCAAATTGATAACGCGATTCAATACATGCGCCTCGCGGGAGGCCAATACGATGTCCAGACGATCCTTATCCGTTTGTCTTAGCCCATTGATCGTCCTGACCAGTTCTCTTTCCAGCAACCGCGTAATGTAGCCCCTCGTATTGTTGTGGGACGCATTCGTTATGCCAAGCGCTCTTGCATGATCGATCAGCTTGTAGCCGGGGAAGTTATGTCCGAGCGGCGTATGGTAATGCTCACTCTTGGCTGTTAAGTACACCCTGCCGTCTTCGCCCACGCGCGTGTAACCGAACCCGCCGATCGGGCTGGCTTTCGTATTGCTTGCGTTTCTAAATGCATCTGTCGGCGCCCCTGCAAGCGTTTGCTTAACCTTCGGAACAAGCGGCTTGCCTATGCTTGCCAACAATTCGTCCATCTTGTTTACGTATGACGCCGGCAAAAACTCAATCTCTTCTGCGGCGATCCGTTGCGCTTCCTCGCTGTTCAGCTCTTGCAGAAGTGTCGCGGTGGAGATTACTGCCGATATATAGGTCTCGCCCAGCAATTGGGACAAGGACATTTTAACAGACTTCAAATGCGCCCTCTCCTTCTCCATTATTCAGATTTCTTCGCTATTGCATTTTTATTCTATTTTATTTCGTTTTTATTGTCAATTGCTTTCTTTATTATTTCGAAACTATTTGTCTTTCACTTAGGTTTTGTAACATCACTAATCCATCATTAATCCGGAACGATTACTATCAATGGCATTTCCGGGATTTTTTATTTTGATTTTTAGTCATATTATTGTGGACACAATTTTGGAACGCCTGTTCCGAAGAACGAATGTTTGTGCGAACTTCGGTTCTGTGTTATAATTTGTCATCATGAGCGAATGATTAGGAGGGGCACCCGTGTCCAAAATGTCCAACCGCCAAAATGCGATCCTTGAATTCATTAAGAGAGAAGTCCGAGAGAAAGGCTACCCCCCTTCCGTCCGGGAAATCGGCGAAGCGGTCGGGCTGGCCTCCAGCTCTACCGTACACGGCCATCTGGACCGTCTGGAGAAGAAAGGCTTGATCCGCAGAGACCCGACCAAACCGCGCGCCATCGAGATTTTGGGAAGTGACGACCTGCCGGAGCGGCTCCCTTCTTCCGTCCGTCATATTCCGCTCGTCGGCAAAGTCACCGCAGGCGTGCCGATCACGGCGACGGAGAATATCGAAGAGTTCTTCCCCGTCCCCACGCAGATGGTTGGAGACCAGCCGGTGTTCATGCTCTCCGTCATGGGCGACAGCATGATCGAAGTCGGCATCAACGATGGCGACTATGTCATCGTGCGCCAGCAGCAGACCGCCAACAACGGCGATATCGTCGTGGCGATGACGGAGGAGAACGAAGCGACGGTCAAAACCTTCTACAAGGAGCGCGACCATATTCGCCTGCAGCCGGAGAATTCCGCATTGGAGCCGCTGCGGCTGAAGCACGTCAGCATCCTCGGCCGCGTCATCGGCCTCATACGTACGTTCATGTAACCTTCGTGAAGACCGGACAAGTCAATCAAGCTTCTTAGAACCGCCCGTCGCCGGGTGGTTTTTGCTTATCCGGAGTTTCGTCCGGTTGCGGCACCAAGGGGGCGCAACCGGACGAAACGACAAAAAGGCCAATTCGGCAGCACCGCCAATTGGCCTTTTTGTCAAGACAGATTACATTTGCAAACGATCAATAATGCGTCATGTACTGGTCGCGCTCCCATTGATGGACTTGCGTCCTATACATGTCCCATTCGATTTCCTTCAACTCAATGAAGTGCGTCAAGGCATGTTCGCCCATCGCGTTGCGCACCACTTTGTCGCGAAGCAGCTCCTGCAGCGCCTCGTTCAGATCGGCCGGCAAGCCGGAGATGCCCGCCTCGGCCAATTCTTCGTCGGACATGATGTAGATGTTGCGGTCAACCGGCGCCGGCAGCGGCATTTTGCTTCTGATGCCGTCCAGACCGGCTTCCAGCATGACGGCAAGCGCCAAATACGGGTTGGCGGCCGGGTCGGGATTGCGGGCTTCAATGCGCGTGCTGAGGCCCCGGGATGCCGGAATGCGGATCATCGGGCTGCGATTGCTGGCGGACCAAGCGACATACGAAGGCGCTTCATAGCCGGGCACCAGACGCTTATAGGAATTGACCGTCGGGTTCGTGATGGCGGCGAATCCGCGCGCATGCGCCAGAATGCCGGCCATATATTGGCGGGCCACTTCGCTCAGGCCCAGCTTGTCCGACGGATCGTAGAACGCGTTCTCCTTGCCGCGGAACAACGATTGGTGGCAATGCATACCGGAGCCATTCACGCCGAACAGCGGCTTGGGCATGAACGTCGCATGCAGGCCGTGCTGGCGCGCGATCGTCTTGACGACAAGCTTGAACGTCTGAATCTGGTCGGCCGCTTTGATCGCTTTTGCGTATTTGAAGTCGATTTCGTGCTGGCCGGGCGCCACTTCGTGGTGCGAAGCTTCGATTTCGAAGCCCATCTCTTCCAGCGTCAGCACGATATCGCGACGGCAATTCTCGCCCAGGTCGGTCGGCGCCAGATCGAAATACCCGCCGTTATCGTTCAATTCCATCGTCGGAACGCCTTTGTCGTCCGTCTTGAACAGGAAGAACTCCGGCTCCGGCCCTACGTTCATCGCGGTGAAGCCCAGCGCTTCTGCGCTGGCCAAAGCCCGCTTCAGAATATAGCGCGGATCGCCCGCGAACGGCGTGCCGTCCGGCATATATACATCGCAGATCAGGCGGGCGATGCGATCTTCCGTCACCCACGGGAATACGACCCAAGTGTCCGGATCGGGCACCAGGTACATGTCCGATTCTTCGATCCTCACGTAGCCTTCGATCGACGAGCCGTCGAACATCATTTTGTTGTCGAGCGCTTTCTCAAGCTGGCTGAGCGGGATTTCCACGTTCTTGATCGAGCCCAGCAGGTCGGTAAATTGCAGCCGAATGAAGCGTACGTTCTGTTCCTTGGCATTGCGGATAATGTCTTCGCGCGTAAAGCCCATCGTTCAATCTCCTCGGTAAGTGGATTTCGTGCCGGTCAGGCTAGGGATTATTGCTTGTAAAACCGGAAAAGCTCTCCTTGAATCAGCGACACCTGTCCTCTCTGCGTTCCAAGTTTCAATTGCTGCTTGAGCCATCGATGAACCTGCGGATCAGTCATCTCCCGGCCTTTCATGACGGGCGGTTCGCCGACGACGTTCGGTTCTGTCGCAACGCCGCTTTCCGGTCCGATCACCTGCTTGATTCCGGCGATATTGACGCCCTTCTCGATCAAGGACTTGATCTCCAGCAGCTTCTCCACGTCATTGAACGAGAACAACCGCTGTTTGCCGGAAGTTCTTGCAGGCTGGATCAATTCATGCTGCTCGTAATAGCGAATCTGCCGCGCCGATAGGTCCGTCAGCTTCATGACGGCTCCGATCGAGAACAGCGCCAAATTCCTGCGTATTTCATCGCTGGCCATGTTCGATCCACCTCCCACCCGCTTTCAACCGTAAAATTCCTTCATCATTGTATAGCTTTCGCCTTTTTCTGTCAACACATGTGAGGTTAGTTAACAACAAAAGATAGAAAATCAGACGAACTCATGCGAGCCCGACGAGAAATCCCCGTTCCGCCAAATCCAAGCATGCCTGACGAACGGCCAGCTTCACGTGTGCGTAGGTGAGCCCTCCCTGCATGTAGGCGATATACGGCTCCCGAATCGGCGCATCGGCGGACAGCTCGAGACTGCCGCCCTGGATGAACGTGCCCGCCGCCATAATGACCGGATGCTCGTAGCCTGGCATGTCCCACGGTTCCGGTACGACATGGGCGTCGACCGCCGCGGCTTTCTGAACGGCCTGCACGAAGGCGATCAAAGCTTCGGATGACGGAAACCGGATCGCCTGGATGAGATCTGTCCGCTCGTCGTGCCAGCGAGGATGCGTATCGAAGCCGAGCCGCGCGAAGACGGCCGATGCAAAAATACTCCCTTTGACCGCTTGTCCCACGAGCAGCGGAGCGAGGAACAACCCTTGGTACAGCGAGCGCATCGTGCCGAGCATCGCGCCGACTTCCCCGCCGATGCCCGGTGCGGTTATCCGATACGCCGCCAGCTCCACGAGATCGGCCCTTCCCGCGATATAGCCGCCGCTCGGGGCCAGGCCGCCGCCCGGATTTTTGATCAACGAGCCGGCGATCAGATCGGCGCCGACTTGCGGCGGCTCGGTCGTCTCCGTGAACTCGCCGTAGCAATTGTCCACGAATACGATGCCGCGAGGCGCCAGCTCCTTGAGCCGCCTGACCATCTCGCCGATCTGCGCGACGGTGAACGACGGCCGCCAGTCGTAGCCGCGCGAGCGCTGGATCGCCAGCACGCGCGTTCGCTCCGTGACCGCCGCCGCCACGCCCGCCCAGTCTACGGAGCCGTCCGGCAGCAGCCCGACGATGCTGCAACGCACGCCCCAATCCGCCAGCGAGCCGGTGCCGTCTCCCGGCTTGCCGATGACTTTGTGCAGCGTATCGTACGGACTCCCCGTCACGAACAAAAGTTCGTCTCCCGGACGCAGGCAGCCGAACAGCGCGGCCGCGATCGTATGCGTGCCCGACGCCAGGTGCGGCCGCACGATCGCCGCCTCGGCGCCGAACACGTCGGCGTACACCAGGTCCAGCACCTCGCGCCCGCGATCGTTATAGCCATAGCCTGTGGAGCCGGCAAAATGGTAATCGCTCACCCGGTGCCGCTGGAAAGCCCGAATCACCCGCTCCTGATTTGCCTCCACGATCCGGTCGACAGCACTCAGCTTCTCCTGCGCCTCCTGCTCCGCTTCCCGGGCCAACCGCACCCACGTTTGCTCGAAATCACGTTCCCGACCGCCTGTCATACTCGTCCTCTCTCCTCTGTCCTAACAGCCGCCGGATAACTGTCGTCCGCGCCTGTCTCTTCTATCGCTCGCAACGTTGAAGCACCGGCGCCGGCATGAGCGGCCCGGCAGCCGCTATTCCTCCCGCACATCCTCCGGACGCAGCGCCATCAGCTCGTGCCGGCCCGGCGAACCGGTCGGGTACTGCGTCAGCAGACGCACCGCCTGGTTGCGGATCGCCCGCTCGATCGCGTTCCGCACGAACCGCGCGTTGCTGAACGGGTACAGCGCCTCCGCCTTCTCCTGCAGCAGCAAGTCCTGCAGCTTGAACAGCGTTTGCGGCATCAGCGCATAATCCCGTTCCTTCACCATCATTTCGGCGATTTGAATCAATTGGTCCACCGTATAATCGGGAAACGTCATTTGAATGGGAAACCGCGAGGGCAGGCCCGGATTCGTCAGCAGGAAGCCCTCGATCTCCAGCGTATATCCGGCGAGGATCAGCACGAACTGGTTCTTATAGTCTTCCATCGCCTTCACCAGCGTATCGATCGCTTCCTTGCCGAAATCCTTCTCCCCGCCGCGCGCCAGACTGTACGCTTCGTCCACGAACAGAATGCCGCCGAGCGCCCGCTTGACAAGCTCCCGCGTCTTCTGCGCCGTGTGCCCGATATATTCGCCCACCAGGTCCGCCCGCTCGGCTTCGATCAGATGCCCTTTGGACAGCAGCCCCATGCCCTGAAACAGCTTCGCGAGCAGGCGGGCGACCGTCGTTTTGCCGGTGCCGGGATTGCCCTTGAACACCATGTGGTACACGTGGGAGTATGTCTGCAGCCCCGCTTCTTGCCGCAGCCGGGTCACCTGCAGCAGCGCGTAGATTTCGTAGACGAGCTCCTTCACCTTCTCGAGCCCGACCATCCGCTCCAATTCTTGCTGCCACTGAGCCCACGGCCCGTCCGGGGGCAGCAGCCGCCCCGCCGACGCTGCGTCGGCTCCCGGAGCGCTCGTTCCCGCCATGCTTGCCGACCGCTCCTGACCCGGCTCGGAACGGCGAAGCACAATATTGATTTGCCGCGACGGCCGCCCGCCGGCAGCCGCCGTCTCCCGGACGATCTCCCGCTCCGCTCTCGCTTTCATAGCCCATCCCCCCGGAAGTCGAATGACCGGCATGGAATCGCACCGTGCGATCCGCCGTCCTATTCATCGTATTCCGGGAATGGTAAGCCTAGTCTACCCAGCCGTCAGACGAAGCTTTGTCCATTGCCATTTGGCGAAAGCCAACACTTCCCGCGCCTGGTGGTACGCCATATTCATCACTTTCGAATCGGTCCCGCTAACCCGCACGGGAGCATAGCCAAGCGTCTTTGCGATATCCGCCGCCCGCGCGCCGTGATAGCGATGCGTCACGACCACCGCCGTATGCCAGCCTTCCCGATCCATGATTTCCTTGGAAAATTTCAAATTCTCATAAGTGTCGCGGGACGCCTTGTCCAAATATACCGCGTCCGCCGGCACCCCGTTCTCCACCAAATAATTGCGCATCCCTTCCGCCTCGGTGATCGTAGCGCCTCCGGCGTCCAGTCCGCCGGACACGATAATCCGCGAATAGACACCGGCATGATAGAGCAGCAGCGCCTGGTCAAGCCGTTCGCGCAGCCCGGGGCTCGGCTTGTCGTTCCAGAGCGATGCGCCCAGCACGATGCCGGTGTCCGCTTGCAGCGAGGAGTCCCCGGCGCCGACGCCGTCGAACTGCAGGATTCGCGCATAATTGACGCCGCAATCGACCGCTATCAGGGCGCACAGCGCAGCAACCGTCCACAGGGCGATTCGCAGCGTCCGCCGGCGACGTCGGGCCGAAGAATAAGCGACTCGTTTGATCGGCGTGCTCACGTTGTCGAACCTCGCTCCCAACCGAGCTTCTCCAGAAACATTTTCCGATGGCGCACGCTGAGGTCGAAATACGGAAATTTCTGACCGCGTATCGTTTCCAGCAACCGGGAGGCCGTCCGCTGCGCCAGATCGGAATCCTTCTGCGTAATGACCCCCTCGTCCAGCGCCTCTTCCAGCTCGTCCTCGTCGAGCAGCATCAACTCGCCGGTCGGCAGCTTGACGATGTCCAGATACAGGTCGTCGAACCAAGGCACCTGCTGGTCGGTGAGTCCCTGCACTTTGCAAATATCGATGTACCACTGCACGACTTGGCCTTGCGAATCGAACATCGTGGTCACCACGTAATGCTCGCCTTTTGGAAAATGCTGCATCCACAAATAACCTTTGTCGGCGAGACACATTCTGCGTCCGTTATATTCTTTCCAAAGCGGATCGCGCAGCTCCAAAATGCGGTACAGCGTCAAGTGACCGCGAAACTGCTGATCGTCCATGGGAAAACATGCGTAATTTCGTTTCAGAATGCGGCGCCAGTTGGCCCTGTCCGAAAATTTACGTTTCATCCGGGAAAGTTCCTTTCCGTCCGGCATTCTCGCGCGCGAGCGAGTCCATGCCCAGGGGGGTGAACGGCCCGCCTCGTCATGAGGGGCCGCTGTGGCTAGCTGGAACGACATACTCGGCGCCCGATGCAACAACGCCATTTTTACTTGCAATATCAGAAAGTAAAGGTTCACCTTTACTCGACTGATAATGTGCGAATAACGGAACCGTCCTATAAAGGACGGAGAAGCCGTTTTTACTTGGGTAACCAGAGTTTACCACAACTCCTCCCGGCTCACCAGTTCACGGGCTTCCAGAAACACTTTCGGCTATTCGGCAGGCGGGCTTCGGATGGTCCGGCGCAAAGCGCGCTGCCAGCCGGTGCAAGGCCAGACTTAACTCGCACCGCTCGAGATCGTCCACTTCCGGCAAAGCGCCTCGACACCAGCTTCTGCTTCAACTGCGGGTATTGCTGCTGCAGCGTCTCTTTCAACATGTCGTGTTCCTCCCTGATTAAGATCGCCTTTTGGCGCGGCAATCCGGCAAGCTTGCCAAAACCGCCGGAAGCGGGCGGGTTTTCCCTGCCCGTTCCCGGCGGTCGCCTGAACGGATTATGGTGTATTGCCGCCGGCCGGCGGAGAGCTTGCCGGCGGTGGACTCGACGCCGGTTCGGTCGATTCGCCAGGCGGCGGAGAATTCGTCGGCGGCGTCTGCGTACTATCAGGAGGCGGGCTCGACGTGACGGGCGGCGGCGATTCGCTGCCTTGCCCGCCGTCTTCCCCGTCTTCGCCATCGCCGTCCTCACCGTCTTCGCCGGACGGAGGCGTCTGCGTATCATCGGGCGGCGGGCTCGTCATGCCGGCGCCGGAATCGACCGTCACCGTCACTTGCTCCGTCGGCTTGCTCTCCTGCTGCGCCTTCGGATCGAACGCCGTCACGTAATACGTATACTTCACGTCCGGCAGCAGCGCGTAGTCTTCGAAGGCCGGCTCGATCGTCTCCGCCAGCAAGGAGAATTCGCTGTCCGTATCGCTCTTGCGATACACCTTGAATGTCGTCTCCGCCGTCGTACCTTCGGTCATCCAGTCGAGCGCGACGGAGACGTTGTCCGGCAAATACGCGGCGGACAAGCCGGACACGCCCATCTCGGGCTTCGGCTGTTCCACGTTTTTCGGCGACGGGAAAGACAGCTTCTTCTTGCCCTCCAGCGCCTTGGACATGACGGCCGAGAACATCGCCGCCGCCTGGCTGCTATTCTGCTGCACAAGATGGTCCTTGTCGGTCTTGTCGTACCCCATCCAGACGGCAGCGGTCAGCTCCGGCGTATAGCCGACGAACCAGATGTCGCGGACGCCGCTCGCCTTCACGCCCTCGAGCCCATGCTGCGTCGTGCCGGTCTTGCCGACAACGGTGCGGCCGGAGATGCGCGCCTTCGTGCCGGTGCCGCCTGACTCCGTGACCCCTTTCAGCATCTCGGTCACGTAGTAGGCCGTTTTCTCGGACATGACCCGCTGCGCCTTGGGCTGCTTAAATTCATAGATATTGCGGCCTTTCTTGTTCTCGATCGACACGATGCTGTGCGGATCCTGCAGCGTGCCGCCGTTCGCGAACGCGCCGTAAGCGCGCGCCATCTGCAGCGGAGATACCCCGTTCGTCAGCCCGCCGAGCGCGATCGCCAGGTTCCGGTCCTGCTGCGGGTCCAGCTCGAAACCGAGCTTCTCCGCGAAGTCCAGTCCCTTCTTCACGCCGACCTCGTTAAGCAGCCATACGGCCGGCTGGTTCCGCGATTCCTTGAGCGCCTGCGACATCGACACCGGGCCGATGTACTTCACCTTGTTGGAATCGGTCGGGCAATACTTGCCGTCGTTGTAGCAGATCTTATCGTCGCGCAGGATCGACCATGGATGATAGTCGCCGGTTTCCAGCGCCGGCCCATACGAGGAGACCGGCTTGAAGCTCGATCCCGGTTGGCGCGGCTTGACCGCGCGGTTCCAGCCTTGCTTCTGGTAGTCCCTGCCGCCGATCATGGCGAGCAGCGAGCCGTCGTGCTGGTCCATGATGACCATCGCGGCTTGCATCTTGTTGTCGTCTACGCTTTTATCGAACATCTTGTCATTCTGGAAGACGCTTTCCATCGCCGCCTGCGCCTTCGTATCGATCGTCGTCTTGATCGTATAGCCACCCACGAGCAACTCTTCTTCGCTCAAGTTGGTGACGGCTTTCGCCTCGTCCATGATATAATCGACGAACGTCTGGTACTGCCGATTGGAGGTCGGAACGACGCCTGGATCATATTCCACTTTCTTGGCCGCTTCGGCTTCCTCTGCCGTAATCAGCCCCTGATCCCGCATGATCGTAAGCACCACCGCCCGCCGCTGCTTGGATTTCTCCGGATTCGCGATCGGATTGTACGTGCTGGGCGCCTTCGGGAGCGACGCGAGCGTAGCGATTTCCCAAATGTCGAGCTGCTGGCTCTTGTCCTTGCTTTCGATGTCTTTGTTGAAATAATACTTGGCCGCCGTCTTGATGCCGTACTGTCCTTTGCCGAAGTAAATCCGGTTCAAATACAGCTCCAAAATTTGATCCTTCGTCTTGTGTCGCTCCAGCGCAAGGGCGATCGAGGCTTCCGTGCCTTTGCGAAAGAGCGTCTTGTCCGCATTCAGGAACAGGTTGCGGGCGAGCTGCTGCGTGATCGTGCTGGCGCCTTCCGCCGTAGTGCGGCTGATGATGTCCTTCACCAACGCCCGGCCGATGCCGATCATGTCGACACCGCTATGCTCGTAGAACCGCTTGTCTTCCACGGCGACGAAGGCAGCTTGCAGCAGCTTCGGAATCTCGTCGATGGGCACGAATTCCCGATTGCCTTCGGCAACGTTCAGCTTGGCGACTTCCTTATCATTGCGATCCACGATGATGGACGCTTCAGCCAAATTCAGCTTATTAATATTTTCGCTCAATACGCGCTCGCCGTTCAGGATGACCAGCAAATAGCCGACCACCACGCAGACGACCGCGAACAGCATCAGAAACAAGATCCAGACCAGACCTCCGCGCTTGCCCTGTTTGCGGGGACTGCGCTTGCGGTTATTTCGGCCGCCGGCCGATTTCCCGTCTTTGCTCCCCGTCTTTTTCGATTGCGGCATTGCTCATTCCCCCTTCTTACGATCTTTCGTCTCTCTAGATTTGCCATTCAAGGACATGTCCCGCAAAAAGAGAACAACCCCGCTCCCAGGGTTGCTCCGACCGGTACTATTTAAGTTAAACGCATGGTGGGGGGCAAAAGTTTCACGAGCCGCCGCAATTCATGCTTCCGTGCCGGCGTCCGGCTGCATGAGCGAAACGTTGCGCTGCGGCATAAACGTGCTGATCGCATGCTTGTAAACCATCTGCTGACGCCCTTCGCTGTCGATTACGATGGTGAAGTTGTCGAACGCACGGACAACCCCGCGAATTTGGAACCCATTGGTCAAATAGACGGTGACCGGGATGCTGTCTTTGCGAATCTGGTTGAGGAACGTGTCCTGGATATTAATGGATTTATTCATCGGTTCAAACCCCCATCGTCAAAGTGAATTGCGCCGTCTGGCCTGGTCGGATAAAGTTTACCTCTGGCGAATATATTCGCGATTCGGAAGAAACTTTCCTGCTATTATAGCACAAATCACTCGGAAAAGATCGGCCTTTTTTGTTTCAGTCAGGTCCACCCAGACCAATTCCTTCATATGCCGAAACCAGGACAGCTGCCGTTTGGCGAAGTGCCGGGTATCGCGCTTGAGCGTGGCGATGGCCGCAGCTTCATCCATTTCTCCTTGCAAATAGGCGGCGATTTCCTTGTAGCCGAGCCCTTGCATCGATACGGCCGTTCGAGGGATGCCGGCTTCAAGCAATGATCGCACTTCCCGGGCGAGCCCCTCCTTCAGCATCGCGTCGACGCGTTCGTCAATCCGGCGATATAGCACCGCGCGGTCCATCGTGAGTCCGATCAGACAGAGTCGGTAAGGCGACGGCTTGCTGTCGCCGCGCTGCTGTGCCTGAGACTCCGACAGCGTCCGCCCGGTCGTCTCCCACACCTCCAGCGCGCGAACAACCCTCCGCACGTCCCGGGGATGGATGCGGGCGGCCGAAGCCGGATCGACGGAGGCGAGCCGGTCGTGCAGCGCCTGCTCCCCGTGTTCAAGGGCATATTGCCGCAGTCTTTCCCGCAGCGCTTCATCGCCGGAATCCCCTTGAAAGTCATATCCGTAACAGACCGATTCGACGTACAGGCCGGTGCCGCCCACCAGGAAGGGCAGCTTGCCGCGGCCGTGGATTTCCGCGATCTTCTCCGCGCAGAGCTGCTGAAAGCGCGATGCCGAGAAGGGCTCGTCCGGCTCCATGATGTCGATCAGATGGTGCGGGATGCCCGCCCGCTCTGCGAGCGGCAGCTTGGCCGTCCCGATATCCATCCCCTTGTACACTTGCATCGAATCGCCGCTGATGATTTCGGCGTTGAACGCCGCCGCCAGTTCCAGGCTGAGCGCGGTTTTACCGACAGCCGTAGGACCGACGAGCACGAGCAGCGGCGGACGGTTGTCATCCGGTTCCAGGACCAATACGAATCACTCCATACCCGGCAGTTTTCGAAGGGCGCGGCGGAGCGAACCCGAGCCGCGCGAATTCGGAGCTGCCCCTCGCGTTTTTCATAACGACCGATTTGCGGGCGACCCGGACGGCTTCCCGAACGGCGTCCGCTGTCAGCGGCTCATGCAAGGCATAGCTGCGCAGCGGGCGGATTGCTGCGGACGCCTCAACCGGATCGCTGAACATCGGATCGAAATAGACGACGTCGACGCTCCGATTGGGCAATCCGCGCAAAATTTCTTCATGTGCGCCCTGCACCATGACGATCCGCCGGCAGGCATCGTCGACTTCCGGCAAGCCGGTGCGGGCCGACTGCAGCCCTTCGCGAACGATGACGTACAAGAGCAAAGACGCTTCGATCGCGCGGACGGCGCCCGTCGCGCCGACGACATGGCTGAACAAGATCGCGTCTGACGCAAGTCCGGCCGTGCAGTCCACGACAGTATCCCCTGCCGCGGCGCCCGATGCTTCGATCATGGGATCCGGCCCTTCGCCGCCCAGCAGACGTTTAATGCGAACAAACCCCATGCTCGGATGGAAAAACAACGGCGGCCGGTCGTCAGCTACGTATTTCAGGCCGTCGCGGGCAGCGACCAGGATGCCGTCCGCACGGTGCTTGCCGGCGAGGTAACGCAGCGTATCCCGGCGTCTGGGCACGTAGTCGGCCTGCAGCTCTCCGGCAAGCCGCTCGGCTTGCGCGATGAGTTCGGCGGCCGGCCGTTCGGCTGTCGTCACGATCAAGACGTCACCCGCTTGAACATCTTCTCGAGCTCATACGTGCTGAAGCTGACGACGATCGGCCGGCCGTGCGGACACGTATAAGGCTGCCTGCATTCGCCAAGCCGTGCCAGCAGACGTTCGCCGGCTTCACGGGTGAGCGCCTGGTTCGCCTTGATCGAAGCTTTGCAGGAGCACAGAATCGCCGCCTTCTCGCGCAGCGCGTGCAGGTCGATTCTGCGCTCCTGCAGCACCCATTCGGCCATCTCCCTGACGATGTCCGCTTCATCCCCTTCGGGGAACCAATGGGGAACAGCCCTTATAATGAAGGTATTGCCCCCGAAATCCTCCAAATATACGCCGGCGCTCGCAAAGACGGGCAACCGGTCCCGCAGCAAGGCGTATTCGTCGGGCGCAAACGTCAGCGTGACCGGCAGCAGCAACTCCTGGCTTGCTTCCTCCGGCTTGCCGAACTTGTCATAGTAATATTCGTAGTGAACGCGTTCATGCGCGGCATGCTGATCGATCAGATACAGCCCGGTTTCATTCTGCGCCACGATATATGTGCCATGCAACTGACCGATCCAGGCGAGCGCAGGGAAGGCCGGGCCCGCCTGCGGGGATGCTTCGTCCCCGGCCTCGGGCGCTGCCGGCTCCGGCCTGACTTCGGGGGCGGCGAAGGCCGCTTCCCATACACGGGACGGCACGGCGGGTCCCGCTTCCGCCCTCGCCGTCTCCGCGGGGCGGAATTTCGGCGCCTCGTCCGTGCGGGCCGCCGGACGCGCCTGGGTCTCGTAGGCCGCGCGAGATTCTGCAGCCGCTTGCGGAGCCGGCGACCGCTCCTGCAGCCGCTGGGCGCTTGCCGCCGGTTGGCGAGCAGCGGCGGTCTCCGGCATTTGAAACCGGATTTGCTCCTGCACCGCCGCCTGCGCGGACGAAGCGGACTTCAGGGAACGAACCGCCGTCCCCGACGGAATGTAGGCGCGGCTGCCGAGCGCCTCCTTCACCGCCGCTTCGATGAACGCCCGCAATTCCTGCTCCTTGCTGAAGCGTACCTCGAGCTTGGCCGGATGGACGTTAACGTCGACCAGTGACGGATGCATGGTGAGATGCAGCACACTGAGCGGATAACGATGCAGCGGCAGCAGCGTGTGGTAGGCCTGCAGCAGCGGCTGCACGACCGCTTGGCTGCGCACGTATCGGCCATTGACGAGGACGGTCACCGCGTTCCGGTTGGCACGCGTCTCGACCGGCAAAGCCGTAAGCCCGGTCAGCGCATAATCCGGATTGTCCGCTTGCAGCTGCACCATCGCTTTGGCCGCAGCCGTCCCGTAGATGGCCGCAACGACCTGACGCAAATCCCCGCTGCCCGCCGTCCGAAGCAGTTGACTGCCGTTATGGCGGAACGTGAAGGCGATGTCCGGCCGGGACAGCGCCTGCCGATAGACGACGTCGGACAGATGCCCAAGCTCCGTCTGGATCGTCTTCATATATTTGAGGCGCGCGGGCGTGTTGAAGAACAGGTCCCGCACGATCATCTCGGTGCCGCGCGGCGCATTCGCCTCGCCGCTGCCCCGGACCGCTCCGCCTTCGATTTCCAGGTAATGACCCAGTCCGCTGTCATCGGATGCGCTGACGCAGCGCACTTTGGCGACGGCCGCGATGCTCGGCAGCGCCTCGCCGCGGAATCCGAGCGTCTCGATCTGGAACAAGTCTTTGGCGCTGGCGATCTTGCTGGTCGCATGACGCTGGAAAGCGGCCGCCAGGTCGTCCTCCTGGATGCCTGCTCCATTATCCAGGATGCGCAGCAGCGCAAGGCCTCCCTCTTCCGCCGAGATGTCGATGGAGGCGCTCCCGGCGTCCACGGCATTCTCGATCAATTCCTTCAGCACGGATGCCGGACGTTCGACGACTTCGCCAGCCGCGATCTGGTTGGCCAAGTGTTCGTCCAGCGGGTGAATCACCCCCATGCGATCCCCTCCCGCTTACTGATATGTCAGCTGCAGCTTCCCGCTGCCGGCGCCTTGCGACAATCCCGGAAACCATTGCGAGAGCACGCCCAGATCGATCAAATTCCAGCCGTTCTTGTTGATTAAGCGCTTGTCGCCGCTAACCAGCCGGAACGTTTGGCCGCCCTTGCTGACCGTAATTTCCTTCGTCTTGGCATCGTATCCGACGCTCGCCCCGACCAGTGCCGCGGCCAGGCGCAAATTGACGAACCAACGGGCATTCCCGTCCTGCATCGCCGCGTTCGAGAACGCCGAACGCACACCGTTCATCACGATGAAGCCATTCTTGACGTCGACGGTGACCCGCTTGCCTCCCGCTTCCCGATAGGCCGCCAGCAATTGGTCGACGGCGCCTTCGACCGCAAGGTCCGGCGTCAAGCCGACTTTATCGACCTTGTTGCCGTTCGGCGTGAAATATTCCTGTACCGTCACCTTTATTACGCCGCCGCTTTCCAGCGGATAGATCGATTGTACGACGCCTTTGCCGTACGTCTTCGTGCCGACGATTTTCGCGATCCCGTAATCTTGCAGCGCACCGGCGAACAATTCCGAAGCGCTGGCCGAATTGGCGTTGACGAGAATCGTCACCGGATACGGCTTGCCGCCGCCGCTCGCGGCGAGCGGCGTATCGGAGCCGTCGCGGTTGCGGAGATGAGCCAGCACGCCGTCATCGATGAACAATCCCGCCATTTGCTGCGCCGCGTTGACGTATCCGCCCCCGTTGTTCCGCAGATCGATCAGGAGCGATGTCATGCCTGCTTTCTCCAGTTTGTCGACCTGCTGCGCGAACAGCTTGCCCGCATCGGACGTAAATCCGCTGAGCGAGACGTACCCGACTCCGTCATCCATCATATGGCCTGCAGCGATCGGCAACTGCATCGCCTTCCGGGTAATCGGATAATCGAGCCGCTTGCCGTCGCGGGTGACGCCGATGTTCACGTTCGTCCCCTCTTTGCCGAGCAGCTTCTTCTGAACTTCGGAGATCGACAATCCTTGGAGCGACGCTCCGTCTGCCGCAGTGAGCGCGTCACCCGGCAGAATGCCCGCGATTTCGGCCGGCCCGCCGGGAATGGTGTCCTCTACATAGACGATGCCGTCTTCTTCCACGAGCACGATGCCGACACCGGTGAAGTGCTGCTCCAGATCATTCGAGAACGTCTCCCATTCGTCCGCGTCGAAAAATTCCGTATACGGATCGTGCAGCGATTCGATCATCGCTTCGATCGCCAAATCGTTCAATTTCGCGTCGTCGGGCTTGCTGACATGGTTTTGCTCCAACAATTGCCGAACCTCGTCCACCTGCTCCGCCGTGGCGGCTTGCGCCGCGGACGGCGCCCATACGCTTGCCAGCATGACCGACAATAACAGCATGTACGCCGCTTGCCGGAACTTGCGCTCGATCGTTCTCATCGTGATGATTCCCCGCTCTCCCACAATTGGTTTTTCGCATCGTTCAGCCATTCCATCGCTTGCAGCGGGGTCATCCGCATAATATCCAGCTTGCGCAGCTTTTCCGCAAGCTTGTCCATCGCTGAAGAAGCTTGTTTCTTGGACTTGTCCTGGCCAGGATGGCCTTGTTCCGATCCGGGCGCCGCAAGTGAAGCGAACAGAGCGATTTGCTCGACCGTCCTGGCGGGTCGTTCCCGTTCGGCCGCCGGATGCCCGGACGGTGAAAGCGCGGCCGCCGTCTCGCGAACGACGGGTTCGGACGATTGCTGCGCATGCGCGATCAAAGAGTAAGCCCTGCTGACGATCGATTCGGGCAGCCCTGCAAGCTGGGCGCAGTAGATGCCGTAGCTCGAATCCGCCGCGCCCGGCACGAGCTTGCGCAGGAAAGTGACGCCGCCGTCCGTCTCCTTGACCGCCATACAACCGTTGCGAAGACCTTGAAGCGACGACTCGAGGTGCGCCAGCTCGTGGAAATGCGTGGACACGAGCGCTTTGCAGCGGATATGGTCATGCACGTACTCGATGACGGCCTGGGCGATCGCCATGCCTTCCTCCGTCGACGTGCCGCGCCCCAGTTCGTCGATAATGACAAGACTGCGTGCCGTCGCTTGCTCGGTCATGACCTGAATGTCCTTCATCTCGACCATGAAGGTGCTCTGTCCGCCTACAAGATCGTCTGCCGCGCCGATCCGCGTGAAAATCCGGTCGACCATCGGCAGGACGGCGCGGCTTGCGGGCACGAAGCAGCCGATCTGCGCCATGATGCAGATCATCGCGACCTGACGCATGTAGGTACTCTTGCCGGCCATGTTCGGCCCGGTGATGAGCAGGATCGGACGGTCTGCCAACAAATCCGTGCCGTTGGCGATGAAGGTGCCGCTGTCCGATACCGCTTCGACGACCGGATGTCTGCCGTCCTCGACCCGCAGATCGAAGCCGTCGCTCCAGGCAGGGCGCGTGAATCGCCGTTCGGAGGATACCTCCGCGAACGATTGCAGCGCGTCGAGCGTCGCCAATCCTTCGGCGAGCTGCTGCAGCCGCGGAATCTGACCGGCGATCTCATCGCGGAGCCGGGCGAACATCTCGTATTCGAGATCCGTCATCTTCTCTTCCGCTTCGAGGATGAGCGCTTCCTTCTCCTTCAGCTCCGGCGTCACGAACCGCTCGGCGCCCGCCAGCGTCTGCTTGCGCTCGTATCGTCCTTCCGGCAGCGCGCCGAGGTTCGCCTTCGTCACTTCCAGGTAATAGCCGAACACTTTGTTAAAGCCGATCTTGAGCGACTTGATGCCGGTCGCTTCCCGCTCCTGCCGTTCGAGCTCCGCAATCCAGCGCTTCCCGTCCGTGCTTGCCTCCCGCAGTTCGTCGAGCCGGGGATCGAAGCCTTGCCGAATCAGCCCGCCTTCCCGCACCGAGACGGGCGGCTCGTCAGCGATGGCAGCGCCGATCGCTTCGGCAATATCGCGGCAGGCATCCAGCCGTTCCGCCAGCTCGGCGAGCGGCGCCGCCGCGATGTCGCGGCAGATCGCCAGAATCGCGGGAACCCGCTGCAGCGAGGTGCGAAGGGCGTTCAGGTCCCGCGCATTGGCCGTCCCGTAAGCAATTCTGCCCGCGAGGCGTTCGAGATCGTACACCTCCTGCAGCTCTCCGCGCAGCTCCTCCCGCCGCATCCAGTCCCCGAGCAGCGCTTCGACCGCATCGAGCCGCCGGTTCGCCGCATCCCGATCGAGCAGCGGCTGGTCGATCCAGCGCCTTAACTGGCGGGCGCCCATCGCAGTGCGTGTGCGATCGAGCAGCCACAGGAGCGAGCCTTTGCGCGAGCGGTCGCGCACCGTCTCGGTCAACTCCAGGTTGCGGCGGGTGAAGGCGTCCAGCGCCATATAGGCGTCCGGTTCGTAGAACTTGACCGCGCTGATGTGGCCGAGCGATCGCTTCTGCGTTTCGCTCAGGTAACCGATCAGCCGGGCTACGGCTTCCACCCGGACCGCTTCTTGACGGGCCCAGTCCGCTTGCGGGAATTGCCGGGCCAGCCGGGCCGAATCCGCCTCCTCCCTCGCCGTGCAGAGCAGCGCGCGCCCGGAGGCCGCCGCTTCCTGCTGCATCGCGGCTACCGCCGCTTCGTCTCCGACCGCTTCCGCAGGCTTGTACACGTTCAGCGCATTTTTCACCGCTTCCCGCGTCAGCCCGAAAGAAGTCGCGTACATCTCGCCGGTCGTCAGATCGCATGCCGCCAGCCCGAACCTTCCGTCCCGTGAGGCCGCGCCGACGATGAAGTTGTTGACGGCGTCTGCCAGATGCTTGGCTTCCATCACCGTGCCCGGCGTCACGATTCGCACGATCTCGCGGCGCACGACGCCTTTGGCTGCTTTCGGATCTTCCACCTGCTCGCAAATGGCGACTTTATAGCCTTTGTCGATCAATCTCGCGATATAGCCTTCCGCAGCGTGATAAGGCACGCCGCACATCGGCACTTTCTCCTCTTGGCCGGCCCCGCGTCCGGTCAGCGTGATTTCAAGCTCGCGCGAAGCGGTCAGCGCATCTTCGAAAAACATTTCATAGAAATCGCCGAGACGGAAAAACAGCAGCGCGTCCTGTGCTTCCGCCTTGACGGACAAGTATTGTTCCATCATGGGGGTATATCCGGCCATGTCCATCCTCCGATTATAAGGGCGTCGATTATGTAGATTCGGTAACACGGTTCATTATAGCAAAAAAAGAGCCGTCGCGGGGACGGAATGGGGGAAAACGCTGCAACCGGGAAGCGAATTTGTGCGCACCTCAGGAGACTGTCGATTAATTGTCGATCGGGCCAAACAGCCTGTGCAGGCAGCGCAACGGAACTCAGGAGCCTTAATCGGCAATAAAGAGTGCTTTGGAAAAGCTAACGGAACGGAGGGCCCTTATCAACGACAAACGTTGCCAAAATCACTGAAAAACCGCAAAATAACGGCGCTGAGTTCCGTTGAAATCCAGAGCGGAACCCTCTTCACCAGATAAAGGCTCTGTGTTCCGTTGCGATGGATGGCTATGCGAAAGAGCGGTACTTCGTGCGGAACGCATGCTGTCAACAATTAATCGACAATCTCCTCAGTTCCTCTATTCTGCTCTATGACCGCAGCCCGGCGACTTTCTTACACCGGGACTCCTCTCTTCCGGCTCCCCGACGCCGCTATTTAACCGGCGGCGATGATCCGCCCGGGATGCCCCACTTGCGGCGGAAATCGGCGGATTCATCCCAATGCCGCCGCGCGCGGATCGCTTCGAACACGCTATCGACGTCAGCGGCATAGCGGCGATAGCCGCTCAACCGGCGCAGCTCCGAGCAGACAGCAAGCGTCGCCTCCCGCAGCGCTTCCTGTCCGGTTCCTCCCTCAGCCGCAGCGGCATAAAATGCGTCCCTCATCGCATCGTCATCAAGCGGTCGGCACCCGGCAAGCTCGCCCGCATGCTCGGCAGCGAGCTTGGCCAGCGCCAACACGCCTTGGGCAAGCTTTCGCGAGGTGAGCCAGCTTGGCGGCGTGCGGTATTCGAAACCGCCGTGCGGCTGCCGCCGAAAATCGCCCAGCGCCCCGTAGCGCGGACGGCGCCCCGCCGCGCCCGGCGGCTCCAGCAGCCGCAGCGGCAAGGCGACTGCATTGTCGAGCGCTCGCAGCAGTTGGCCCGTTAAGGCGACGCCGCTAATATGTATATGTCCGCCAAGCGGAAGTCCCGGCACAGGCCAAGCTCCCGCCCGCCACCGCAGCGACGTGCCGCCTTCGCTCGCGATTCGCCGGGCGGCCAGCAGGAGCAGCTGCCGCATCGAGGCGACAAGCACCGCCGGCTCCGCAGCCGGCTCCGGACGAAGCTCGACCAGCGGCCAGACGCGCACGCCGCGCCGCACGACGGAATCGCAGCCCGCCACGCCCCCCGGCGGCAAGTACCGCGAAGCCGGCACGACTTTGCCGTCCGGCGATTGCAGCACGAACTCAGGGTCCGCTCCCAATACGGCTTCTGCTCTGCGTCCGGATTCGCCCGCCAACATGGCGAAATGTCCGTCCATCGCCTGCCGGGTACGCCAGGCGCCTTCTCCCGCCGACGGATTCATCTTCTTCGAGATGAAGACGATCGCAGGCTTGCCCGCTTCGTTCGTGGACACTTCGACTTGTCCGAATGGCAGTCCAAGCACGTACAAAGTCCGGATAGCGGCACGGGAGACGATGCGGCGCAAACGATCGTCCGGCTCGGCCGGTCCGCGCCTCATGGACAACCCATGGTTTGCCGGATACAGCCGCCGCACGTCCGTCGCTTCCAGGTCGAACACCGTCACCGTAAACCGACGGTCAGCGCTTCCGTCCGCGTCCGGCTTCGTATTTCGTTCGGCGCTTGACTCCGCAGCCGACTCCGCAACCGGCATGACGCTCGCGCTGCCGCTTGCACGCGGTTTTTCCCGCTGCCCTGTTACCCTTATGCCGTCTTGACCTTGCGCCTGCTCCTCCAAGCTAACGCCGCCGTTCGCGCAGGCGATGCCTTCCCGCATCAGACGGCGGGCTACCTCGGCAGGCGAAATCGCCGCCGGCCGGCCCTTGTGGCTTCCCATCGCTACGGGCCCCCAATCACACGGGAAGGGCCGTCCCGCCGGCGATAGTTCGCCGAAGTCGAATGGCCCTCTAATAGGGAGTTTGCGGAGCAAACTCTCGCTACCCCATGACGTACATCGAACGGCATTCCGTCTGCGGCACTGGCCGCGTGAATTGGGCCGTTCCCGCCGTCCCCGCAGGGCATCCGCCCTCGACATTTTGCCTGCGTCCGCATAATCATAAGTATCGGACCGGCGGCGGATTACAGATCGTCTTCCAGCAAATCGGAGTCGAGATCCTCGAAATCCCCGTCTTCCTCGCCGAGTCCGAATTCGTAATCCTTGTCGTCCTCGTAGGCATGAGGATCGACGAGCACATACACTTTCGTCTCCGCGACCATCTCCACACTGAATTCGCGTTCCACCCGGATGACGACGGACGTTCCGCCGCTGCCGATTGTAGCTTCGACGCAATTGGGCTCCTGCGTCGTCTCCGCCGATACTTCCTCGGTTGACTTGCGGTGCTTCGGATCTACATACGAGAGAGGCACGATATCCACGTAAGAGATCGTTTCCTTCGCCACATCCGTTTGAGAATTCTTGCTGTAAGAATACCAGATGTTAATATCGTAGGATCCGATCACCTCAATGCCGTCTCCCGATCTTACCGCCTCGTACTGATGATTGATGATCCATGCCCCCAAAATGCTGGAAGGATGGTGCGGCGGCGTGACAGTGTGGGTAACCGTCGAAAACTTTCGGCCTTTGCCGCATACCGCTTTCGTGATGATTTCCCTGCGCTGCAGCCGTCTATCCGCGATAGCCATTCGGTAGACCTCCTCCATGCGATCAAGTTCAATTAAGTCTATGCAGGACATTCGTCTATAGTGACAAAAATGTATCCGCGCATGAACCCTCATTATTCAACGTATGATCGATCCGCCGGAAGAAGACTAAATAAGAAAAACGACTCCTCCGTCCTTTTTGCAGGTGAAACTTGTGCTTTCTGTAGATTGCAAAAAACCTCCGCCCCCGATTGCGGGACGAAGGCGCCTCGTGCATACAGCTGCAAACCGGCTTACGCGATGACCTGCTGAAGCGATGTCTTCGCGCCCTGAATGCGGTTCAGGCTGGCATGGTTCGCCTGCAGCAGCGATTGCAGCGTAGCCGACAATTGCTCGAGCGTCGCGGAAGCTTCCTCGCTGACGGAAGCCAAGTGGTTCGCCGAATCCCCGATCCGGTCCGAAGCATGATGGATTTCGTTCATCATGTCTGCCTGCGTTGCGGTGAGACTTTGCAAATGAACGACCGCTTCCGATATCGAATGAAACGCCCGAATCGTCATGGCCGTCGTCTCTTCCGTCTGCACCATGCGGCTTGCCGCCTGGCTCATTTGACCTTGCGTCAATTTGGATTGATTGCGGAACTCCGTAATCTGGGCCGAGATTTGTTCTGCCGACCGGGCTGTCATGTCGGCCAGCTTGCGAATTTCGCCGGCGACGACGGCGAAGCCTTTGCCGTGCTCTCCCGCCCTTGCCGCCTCGATGCCGGCATTGAGCGACAAGAGGTTCGTCTGGTAGGCAATCTGTTGAATCGTATCGCTGAATTTGCCCGTCTCCTCGAGGCGTCCGATCAGCAGCGTAAACTGCTGCAGCATCGATTCCATTTCCGCCTTGAAGCCCGATTGAATGTCGGACAATTCATTCATGCGCTGTTTGCCTTCGTCCGACAGCAGCGCGGTCTCTTCCGCTTTCTCGAGCAGCGTCGTCCCCGCACGGGCCATATCCTGCACCAGCGCATGCATCTTCTCGATCGATTCGCTGATGGATACGGCCGTATCGGCCTGCGAACCGGCCCCGGCGGCAATTTCCTGGAATGCCGTATTCATCTCGTCGAACGAGGCCGTATTGGCTTCGCTTGTCGCGGACACCTCGTTCATATCCCCCGTCACCGCAGTGACATTTCGAATGATGCTTGCCTTCTGTTCCCGCTGCTCTGCCAGCAGGCGCTCGGTCTGTTCCCGCGCTTCGTCCATTCGTTTCATCAACTGCCTGGAGACGGCGAACAAACAGAAGAATACCGTCGTTATCAGCACGTAATAAATCATATAGGTAAGTTGAACGTCATCGGCGAATTGCAGCTTATCCTTCTGGATATACAATATTTCGATCATCATGCCCAGGCCGACCAATGTACTGATCAGCAGCAGCCGCAAATTCATGAACACCAGCGACATGACGACCAGATAGTATACGGAGAAGACGTTCGTCAAGTTCGGACTCATCAGCACGGTCGACAACGTCGATACGCACGAGGACAATACGGCGAAATAGCCCATGGCGGAAATCCCTTTGCGCAGGTAAAACAATACGCAGTAAATCACGAACATGGACGGTTGAAAAAACAGGATGAACTTCGTAGATGCTTCCATGCTTTCCGAAGAGCCTGTCGCGATCGAGGATAAAATCAGCAATGCAGTGATGCCCATCGCAATCAGCACGACGAAATTTCTGCGATGCAAATCCTGCTCCTTCACGCCCAGCATCGCGTAAGGCTTTCGGGTCCATAATCCAAGCTCGATCCGCTGCTCGCTCATCGCTGCCGCATCCCCAATCCAAGTTATGGTATATTGCCGGATACGCTTACATATTCGACGGGATGCGACAGATTCCTATCGCTTTTCGACACTTTTTCGCTTAATTGTTCACCAGACGATAAATCTCTCGATATTTGCGTTCCAAATAGTCGCACAGATACGTCGATTGCAGTCCCAGCCCGCTCGTCCGAACGATAATTTCGGAAGGCGACAGCGACTTGCCGTAGCGATACACCTGCTCGGTCAGCCATTGCTTGAGCGGCTGCAGTTGCCCTGCCGCGAGCTGCTCGTCGAGCGCCGGCAGCGCGCGCCGCGCGGCATCCATGATCTGCGCGCCGTACATGTTGCCGAGCGAATACGACGGGAAATAACCGAACGCCCCGCCTGACCAGTGGACATCCTGCAGCACGCCCTCCGCATCGCTCGCCGGCGTGACGCCTAGCGCTTCCTTGTATTTGGCGTTCCACACCTCGGGCAGGTCGCGGGCGGCAAGCCCTTCGTTGAACAGCATTTTCTCAATTTCATAGCGGATCATGATATGCAGGTTGTACGTCAATTCGTCCGCTTCGATTCGGATGAGCGACGGTTCCACGACATTGATCGCCCGGTAGAACGCATCGGCGGACACCTGGTCGAACTTGCCGGGGAAAAACTTTTTCAGTTCGGGCAAGTACCGCTGCCAGAAGCTGAGGCTTCTGCCGACGAGATTTTCCCACAGGCGCGATTGCGACTCGTGGATGCCAAGCGACGTTCCCGTACAGAGCGGCGTTCCATACAGTTCGGGATCGAGATTTTGCTCATACAGCGCATGCCCGCCTTCGTGGATCGTGCCGAACAAGGCGCTCATGACGTCATGAGTCAAGTAACGCGTCGTCACCCGCACGTCACCCGGGTTCAAGCCCGTCATGAACGGATGCACGCTCTCGTCCAGCCGTCCGGCTTCGAAATCGAAGCCCATCTCCGTCAGGATGAACCGGCTGAACGCCTGCTGGCTGCCCTTGTCGAAGCTGCCGCTCAGGAAGGAGACGTCCGGACGGTCGCCGTCCCGGTCGATCGCTTCCGCCAGCGGTACGAGCCGGCTCTTCATCTCCCCGAACAAGCGATCCAGGTCCGAAGTAAACATGCCGGGCTCGTACAGATCCAACAAGGTGTCGTAAGGCGTCTCCTTCACGCCCCACAGCTCGATGAACCGGCGATTGTAATCGATGATCCGCTCCAGGTAGGGTACGAATTTCGGGAAGTCACTGTTCTCCTTGGCAAGCTCCCATTCCGATTCCGCTTGTGAAGTGAGCACAACGTACTCCCTGTAAAGTTCGGCAGGCAGCTTCTTGTTGCGCTCGTATTCCTTGCGGCATTCCTCTACCAGCCTCCGGTCGACTCTGCCTAGTCCGTCCAGCGCTTCCGGCGCGGACAACCGGTCCAGCAGCTCGCCCATCTCCGCAGAGACGGACAGCTTGAACGCCTCCGCAGACAGATCGCCCACCGCTTCCGACCGCAGGTCGATGCCTTTGCGCGGAGCGCCTGTGCGCATGTCCCAGTAGGCGACGCCCACGATTTCCTCGTAATGCTTGATCTTGCCGGTCAGCGCGCGGAAGCGCTGCAATGCGCCGGACGGCGCTTCGGATCGTTCGGTCATGCGATCTCCATCCTTTAATAGGGAATTTGCGGAGCAAACTCTCTCCGCACTCGATTGGCATTGAAGTCTACGCTTACCTTGATCATAACTTCCACTAATTCTATAATCAAATTGACGCGTTCAAAGGCTTGTCCGGCAATTGATCGTTCGAACGAAAGGAGGGATTGTGTTGAAAATGACATGGAGTCCGGATGCCGAAGCCGTCTTGCGAACGCGGTTCGGAGCCGATATATCAGGGTTCCGTCTCGTGTACGATACCGAAGGCTGCGGCTGCGCGGTCAACGGCGTACCCGCCTTATGGGCGGTCGACGGCGCCATGCCGGGCGATGTCGCGGCGGAGAGCGGTCCGCTTGCGCTGTGGCTTGACGAGCAGCAAAGCGTATTTTTCGACGACGCATTGCGCATCGATTACAGGTCAGACCGGCAAAGCTTCTCACTGGCGAGCGACAATCAGACGTATACGACGCGATTGGTCATCGAAGACCGGCGCACCCAAATTCAGAGGAAAGAAGACGAAATCCATGCGTAAAATCGATGAAATTCTGGCGTACAACGAGAAATTCGTGGAGAACAAGGATTATGAAAAATATTTGACGACGCGGTTCCCGAACAAGAAACTGGTCGTCGTCAGCTGCATGGATACCCGCCTGACCGAGATGCTCCCCAAAGCGATGAATTTGAAGAACGGGGACGTCAAAATGATCAAAAACGCAGGCGCCATCATCACCTCGCCGTTCGGCAACATTATGCGCAGCATCATCATCTCGCTCTACGAACTGCAAGCGCAGGAAGTTCTCGTCGTCGGCCATCATCAATGCGGCATGACGGGGATCGAACCGGACGCGATCGTGAGCAAAATGGTGGAGCGCGGCATCCCGGAAGATACGATCGCGACGCTGCGCCATTCCGGCATCGATCTGAACCGGTGGCTGCTAGGCTTCAACAGCGTGCGCGAAAGCGTCGAGAACAGCGCCGCCATCGTGCGCAACCACCCGCTCCTGCCGCCCGGAACGCCGGTCCACGGCCTTATTATTCATCCGGAGACGGGCAAATTGGAGCTCGTCGTCGACGGCTTCGACTACTTGCCGGAGGATCAACTGCAAGCCTAAAGATCGGATCCTTCCGTCAATGACGGGACCTGGCTTGCCATTTGCGCTCGGCCGACTGCCTGCGTGCTTCGACGACAGGAGTTCGGTCGCGCGTAAGATGCCGGTGGACGATGTCATCCGCGACTTGCTGCAGCGGCGTATTCCACGTCCAGCCGTTCGCGGCGCACATCTTGCGGCTTTCCCGTTCCAATGCGGGGTCGGCGATCGGAAGCGGCAAATCCCGATAGACGGCAGCCTCTCCTTCCCATTCGCGCGATGTCAGCGTCAGCAAGCTGGCCAGCGCCTCTCCGTCCATTCCGAGCTCCGACATCAACGCAGCATCGGTCTCTGCCGCTGCCTTGGCCATCATCTTGCGGGCGCCGGCCCAATTGCCTCTTCGCGCATGATAGCAAGCGACGGCAATCCGGATGAAGACAAGCCAGCAGCCGGTGTGTCGGGCATTCGGTTGTTCCTTCCAGTACTCCTCCATAATGTCGTGGCATTCGAAGTAATCGCGCAAGCCGTAATAGGTCGCCAAGTAGCGATAGTAAGCTTGCGGATATTTCGGTTCCGTCGCTGTTCCGTACATATTCCTCGAATTCCTCCCGGATCGATCAGTGTATAACGTTTAGCATACCGCATTTTCGAGCGCGCGGCACCCCAATATTTTGTTGAAACCGCAGCCGGTCGGCCTCGTATTACCTATTTGAACAAACCAATATACTCGCACAATGGAGGCACAACTCGCATGTGGAAGAAAGCATTACTGTTGTTCAGCCTGCTCGCATTGGTGGCCAGCGCCGCTGCTCCGCTGATGGGAGATGCGGACGCCAAGCGGTCGTTCCGCTCCCCGTCGAAATCTTACTCCAAAACGCCGGCCAAGTCGCAAAGCTCTGTCAACAACGGCTCGACGACATCGAAATCTTCTGCGACGGGATCCGCAGCGACGACGGCGAACCGCGGATTTTTCAGCGGCGGCAGCTTCCTGAAGGGCATGATGATCGGCGGGCTCGCCGGCATGCTGTTCGGCGGCTTGTTCGGAGGCATGGGCTTCATGGGCAACATTCTCGGATTCATGATCAACCTGATTGCAATTATCGCCTTGTTCGCCATCATTCGCGCCGTCTTCGACGCGATCAAGCGCAAGCGCGAATCACAGCGTTCCCAGTACCCGAACGACCAGCAGCGTCGCTACTGATCCGCCATGCGAATTACGATGGATGAGATCGTCAACGCCGTCTGCCTGAATCTTGCCGAGCGCCATCAAGTGCCGGTCGACTCGATCCAGGTCGTCTTATGCTACGAAGAAGACCAAGGCTTCTCGGCCGAAGTGAACGTGCAAGGCCGGGAACGCATCTTGATTGAAGCGAATATGAAGGAAGCGATCGTCCGCTACATGGAGACCGAATACGGTCGTCGCGTCTACCCTTCCCAGATTACACTGGAAGTCGAAGACGAGATGTGGGCGGATATCGAGGATCAATGAATCCGGACCCCTGAATCGACGGTTCCCGAACCGCCGTTTTCGGGGGTTTTTTAAACGACATTCTCTGTTCCGGAGGACGGCGGAGCCGTTTTTCTTAGCTTACCGGACCTTCTCCTCCCAATTCACCGTGTAGTCGTGCACCCAATCGAGCGCTCGCTGCTTGGCCGGCTTCAACATCGCCTTCATGATCTTGTCGCGAATGTATACCTGGAGCGGATTCGTCGCATGCTTGCGGTTGCCGATCATCCGGGCATATCGAACGATCTTTTCGACCCTCTCCTGCCGCAGCTGCTGGAACTTGGAGAAGGCCTGCTCTTGATCGGGCAGATCGCGCAAGCATTGGGCCAAGACGATCGCATCCTCCAGCGCTTGGGAAGCGCCTTGCCCGGCGTTCGGCGAAGTGGCGTGAACAGCGTCTCCCAGCAGGACAACCGATTGACGATGCCAGTTCCGGACCGGCGGCATGTCGTAAATCGGATAAACCCCTATTTCCTCCGTCGAGCGAACAATTTCGGGAAGCGGCGCAATGTCTTTGGCGTACAGTTTCCGAACCTTGTCGCGCCATTGCTCCTGTGGAATGCGCATCAGCTCCCGTCGGGTCGGCTTGCCGGGATAGCTCAAGTTGCCGAACCAATACACTTCTTCTCCATCCCGAACGGAATAACCGAAGAAAGCCTGTTTGCCGAATACCATGTTCTGAACGCCTGCATCGCACGGTATGCCGCGGCCGCGAACGAATCCGCCAAAGCTGATCAGTCCGGTATAGGAGGGTTCCGGAGCATCGGGCAACACGATTCGGCGCGTCCGCGAATGAATGCCGTCACATCCGACGAGCATGGCGCCGGCGGCGGAAGATCCGTCTTCGAACTGCGCGGCGACCCGCTCCCTCCCCGCTTGTTCGATCCCTTTCAATCGTTTCCCGAATTCGATCGGAATGCCTTGACGCAGCGCTTCGTCGCGCAATATTTTGTGCAGCTCGCCTCTTTTGATCGTATAGCCCTGCGGTTCTTCAGACATGCTGCCCATCACGCCAAGCAAATCCCCCTTGCCATTGATCATCCGCATGGCATTCATCGGAATGCCTGCCTGCCGTACTTGTTCGTCCAGGCCCAACTCCTGCAAGATGCGCATGCCATTGCGCGCGAAGTTCAGGAACAGGCCGGCGTAATCGTCTGCGCGGCTTTCCGCTTCATAGATAACCGGGTCAAATCCGGCTTTCTTTAAAAAAAGCGCAGCTGCGGGCCCGGCTACACCGCATCCAATGATCATCGCTCTGGCTGTCGGTGATTGGGTGTTCATGATACATCAATCCTCTCTGCATGGAACAAATATCTTATAGTCTATTTAAACTATATATTTTAAACTAATAATGGTCAACTATTTTTATTTTCACCTTGTACCTCTATAATGATCTTGAAGGAGTTGGATCACATGCCCAAACCGAAGCGCAGCAACCTGCTCGCACTGGCCGTCTTGTCGCTGCTTAACGAAAAACCGATGCATCCTTACGAGATCGGAACGACCATGAAGCAACGCGGAATGGCGGATACGATTAAGCTGAATACAGGGTCTCTGTACGCGGTGATCGATCATTTGTTGAAAAACAGGCTGATCGAGTCTGTCGAAACGGTGAAGGAAGGCAGACATCCCGAGCGGACCATCTACCGCTCTACGGCGGCAGGCAGAGAGGAATTGATGGACTGGCTGCGGAGTTTGGTGCGCGTGCCCGCGAAGGAGTACCCGCAATTTGCGGCGGGCTTGTCCTTTTTGGGACACCTGCCGCCGAAGGAAGCATGGGAGCTGCTGAGGATGCGTAAAGCTGCGCTGGCGGAACGAATGGAACAAAGCCGAGCCCATATGGAGCAAACGCTGCAAATGGGCGTCAGCCGACTGTTCGTCATTGAATCGGAGTATGAAGGGGCATTGCTCGAAGCGGAGTTGAAGTGGCTGGAACGGTTGATTCGGGACATCGAAGCCGGTCCTTACACCGTACGGACGAGCGATGAATGGCAATGGGCGATCGAAGCCGGGACGCCGGCTCCGTGATGGGCCGGGTCCCGCTTCCGCCAGCGGGAATCGAACAGCGAGCCCCGACTTTTTGCCGCGACCGCCCGATTAGCCTTGGACAGGCCGGCCGGCGGCGTATTTCGCTCGCGCCGTTGAAGTTGCAAGCACCATATTCCGCAAAGCCGAGATCGTCTCCTCCTTCTTGCGCGTCTTCAAGCCGCAGTCCGGATTGATCCAGAATTGCTCCGGGTCGAGCACCCGCAGCGCCCGATCGATCATGGCGCCCATCTCCTCGGCGGCCGGTATGCGCGGACTGTGAATATCGTATACGCCCAGCCCGATCTCTTGCTCGTACGTATTCGACTCGAAGCTGGCCACCAGTTCCCCGTGACTGCGGGAAGTTTCGATCGAGATCACGTCGGCGTCCAGCGCCCGAATCGCATCGATGATGTCCTGAAACTCGCAGTAGCACATATGCGTATGAATTTGCGTCTCGCTCTTCACGCCGGAAGTGGAGATGCGGAATGCCCTGACGGCCCAGTCCAGATACGGCTGCCAATGCTCCCGCTTCAGCGGCAAGCCTTCCCGCAGGGCGGGCTCGTCGACCTGTATCATGCCGATGCCTGCCGCCTCCAGTGCAAGCACTTCCTCCTTCAGCGCAAGCGCAATCTGATAGGCAACCTCTTCGCGCGACCGGTCGTCGCGGACGAACGACCAGTTCAGAATCGTAATCGGCCCCGTCAGCATCCCTTTGACCGGCTTGTCCGTGAGCGATTGCGCATACACCGACTCCGCGACCGTCATCGGCCCCGTCCATTCCACATCTCCGTAGATGATCGGAGGCTTCACGCAGCGGGAGCCATAAGACTGCACCCAGCCATTCGCCGTGAAGGCAAAGCCCGCCAGCTTCTCGCCGAAGAACTCCACCATGTCCGTCCGCTCGAATTCCCCATGCACGAGCACGTCAAGGCCCAGCTCTGCCTGGATGTCGATCCATTCGTCAATTTGCTCGCGGACGAACGCCTCGTACCGTTCGGCTCCCCATTCGCCCTTGCGGCGCTTCTGCCTGGCGGCGCGCACCTCCGGCGTCTGCGGGAAGCTGCCGATCGTCGTTGTCGGCAGCAGCGGCAGCCGCCATCTCTTGCGCTGTGCCTCCTTGCGCAGCTCATAGCGATCGGCTCTGCCGCACGGCTCATCCGCAAGCCCGGTCAACCGCTCCCGCACGCCGGGGCGATTGCGGGACGGCGAAGACGCCAGCTCCCGGCGGCTGCGCTCCGAAGCTACCAATTGCGCGCCGACGATCGCTTTCTCCGCGCCCGCACGCCCGGCATACGCGAGCAGAGCTAGCTCCGCAAGCTTCTCGTCGGCGAAGGCGAGCGCTTCGCGCAGCGCCGGGTCCAGCGCCGGCTCCTGTGCGGCGCTGACCGGCACATGCAGCAAGCTGCACGATGGCTGCACGATGAGACGCTCGCGGCTTGCGAACGCGCTTAACGTTTCCATCATGTCCAGCTTGGCCCGAAGATCGGCCCGCCAGATCGCGCGCCCGTCGATCAGCCCGGCGCCCAGCACCTTGTCCGCCGGGAATCCGTACCGGCGGACGGCATCCAGGTTCCGTCCCCCGTCATGAACGAAGTCGAGCCCGATGCCGTGGACCGGCAGCGATACAGCGAATTCATAAGCGTCGACAGAATCGAAATACGTCTGCAGCAGCAGCTTGACACCCAGCGCTTCCTTGGCCAGCGTCTCGTAGATGCGGGCAACATGCGCCAGCTCCTCGCGTTCCAGCGTCGTGGCCAATATCGGTTCGTCCACCTGCACCCAGGAGACGCCCTCGGCGGCCAGCTCCCGCAGCACTTCCCCGTACAAGGGAAGCAGGCGATCGATCCAGCCGGTCAATTCTTCGGGGGCGTAGCCCTTGGATAACTTCAAGAACGTATAGAGACCGACGATGACCGGCCTTCCTTCGATCCCGAGCTCGGTTCTCGCTTCGCGCCAGGCGTCCAGCAGCCGGTTGCCGGTCAGCGCGGGACGCGCGCCCGCAAGCTCCGGCACGATGTAATGATAGTTCGTATTGAACCACTTCGTCATCTCGCAGGCGGCCGCTTCGCGACTGCCGCGCGCTGCCGCAAAATAAACGTCCAGGCCGACTTGCCCTCCCGCATAGCCGAACCGCGCGGGGATGATGCCGAACATCGCGGACATGTCGAGCATCTGGTCGTAATACGTGAAATCGCCAACCGGGATAACGTCAACGCCAAGCTCCTGCTGCCGCTTCAAGCGGCCGAGCCGGATCTCCTTCAACTGCGCATGGAGCGCCTCTTCCGTCAGCCGGCCGGACCAATAAGCTTCCAGCGCCTTCTTCCATTCCCGATTTCGCCCGATGCGCGGATAGCCCAAATTTGCACATTTCATCATAGGAAGCACCTCATCCTTTTGTATAACAGAAAGATAGCACATCCTTGTCGCTATAACGTAACTCTTTAATGCTATTGCTGGCTATAGCCTGAAGCTATATCAAACCGAAAAACCTGCCACGGCCGTCTGCAACGCTTCCACATAGACCGCCGCCAGCTTCGACAACGCGGCGTTCCGGTGGGAGATCCATCCTACGTGGATCGTCTCTTCGCTGGCGAGCGGAACGGCGATAATCTCATTGCCGTTCAAATCCGCGCTCAGCACGCCGGTGGAAATCGTGTACCCGTTCAGCCCGATCAACAGATTGAACAGCGTTGCCCTGTCGTTCACGCGGATGCTCTTCTTGCGGGAGATCGTGCTCAAAATTTCCTCGGCAAAGTGAAACGAATTGAACTCCCCTTGCTCGAAGTGCAAATAAGGGTAATCCTGCAGTTGCTCGAGCGTCACGAGAGCGTGCCGGGCCAGAGGATTGTTCGCGCTGATGAAAATATGCGCTCTGGCCGTGAACAAGCTCGTAAACGTCAGGTTGGCGTCCTGGAGCAGCCGGTTGATCACCTTGGCGTTGAAATCGTTCATGTACAGAATGCCGATCTCGCTGCGCTGGGTTTTCACATCCTGAATAATCTCGTACGTCTTCGTTTCCCGCAACGCCAATTCATATTCGTCCTGCCCGTACCCCTGCACCAAGCTGACGAAGGCATTCACGGCGAACGCATAATGCTGGGTCGATACCGAAAAATGCTGCGGAGACGGCTTGGCGTTCAAGTAGCGGTTCTCCAGCAATTCCGCTTGCTCGATGACCTGCCTCGCATAGCCGAGAAACTCGGCCCCCGCCTTGGAGAGCGTGATACCCTTGTTCGTGCGCTCGAAAATCGTAATCCGCAGTTCCGCCTCCAGCTCCCGGATGGCGTTCGACAAGCTCGGCTGCGAAATAAACAACCGTTTGGCCGCTTCGTTCATCGAACCGCGATTGGCCACTTCGATCACGTATTTCAGTTGCTGCAGCGTCAATGCGATGCCTCCTTGCCGGCCTTTGTTCTACCATCATACCGCTCGGCAAGGATTATCGCCAGAAGCGTCGCTACGACGGCTCCTTCCCATCCGCTGAGCCTAGCCCGAAATCGACGCCCGGCGGCGCAGGCGTTGACGCGCGCCTGCCTTCACACCCAGCATCACGCAGACGTAAGCGACGATAAAGCAGGTGGCAAACGTCGCCAGCGTCGAGAAACCGGCCTCCAGCGTGAACGACTTCACGTCGATGAACGCGGCCTGGCCGCGAACGGTCATGCCGATCCGGGTCAGCATCGTCAAGAGCGACATCAGCAGCGCATACACGGCGCTGAACAGCATCGTCTGGCGATGCGGATCGCCGGACTTCGGCTTCATTCGCATGCCGGCAAATAACAGCAGCGCAACCGGGAGCAGCGCGGACAACAGCAAATACAAGTGCCATTCCGCCGTGGCCCCTTCCATGCCGGCGCCCTGAATGCCGCCAAACACCGATACTTCAACCTGCTTGCCCTGACCCGCGATAAAATTCGTCATATGAAACAGATTGCCGTTCGCAATTCCCCACAGGTAGATTGCGAGTTGCGGCAGCAGCAGAGCGAGCACCGTCGTCAGCGCTCCTTTCGCCCAGAGCAGCACGAGCGCATATATAAGGCAAAGACAGACACCGCGGACGATCGTCGCCGCCGCCAGACGGATCGGCTCGCCATAGGGAAGCGTGCCGTCGCGCATGAGCTTCGCCCACTTGAACCCGCCAAGCCGCAGCAGCGCGCCTGTCAGGCTGAAGACAGTACCAAGCGCGAATCCGTTCAACAGCCCGCTTGCCGGAGAGAAACCGAAATCGATAGCAGCGCTTCCAATTCCGCGCGGCAGCTCCATGGCGGCCGAGAAACCGGACAATTGCGCGAGCAGCCACGACAACAATGCATTCGCTGCGCCGATGACAAGCGCCAGCCATACCGCCTGCCTTACCGTAATCATGCGCATTCTCCGCGCCGCCACATAGCCCCCGACCAGGAATGCGAGCAGCGGGACGAGCAGCCAGGCATACAGGCCAATCTGGAATTGCATATCGCTCGAAATCAAATTATTGCCGAGCCGGATTTGCGCTGCTGACTTCACATTATGAGCGAGCAAGTACGTGGTCGGAACATCCACAATCTTGAAGTCGGAATCTCCCTGGAATCTGGCGAACGCCGACCATTTGTCCTCCAAGAGCCCCCGGACTTTCTCCGCCGCCTGCTCTCCCGGTTTTCCGTTCAGCCGATCCGGCTTGACCGCTTCCAGTTTGCCTTGAACCTTGTCCGCAACCGATGCCTTACCGGATGTGACAGCTTGATTGAGCGCCGAATTCGCAACCGTGCTGAGCGCCAGACACAGAGCCAGTGTCAGCATGACTGACAACAGCGCTCCGAACAATCCTTTTTGCAAGATCGACTGGATGCCGACACGTGATGCTTCCGTCGCCCCGCTGCCGATATCCGGCGGAACTGCAGCCATTCCTTTGTCGTTCGGGCGGCTGGAAGCTTCCGGTCCGACCGCCGTCGCCAGTCGGGCCGACCCTGCTTCCGTTCCCTCTTGCTCCAGCATTCGCCCAAGCATGCGATCCCAACCGTCTACCGCCTGCGATGCAGAGGCAAGCTCCGGGTCGACGAGCTGTCCGGACGCGATTTTACGATGCGCCAGACAGCCAAGTTCCAGTACCGCCTTCTCCCGGTATTCCATGAGCCGCGCAGCCGTCCGCTCGCGCGCATACAGGCGCCTGATCTTGTTCAAGCCCGCTGCCCAATAGCGTTTGTTCAATAGGATCAATCGTCCTTTCCGCTTCGCCTCGATCTCGGTTTCCTGTCGCAGTGTACGCTACCAAGATGTCGAAACGATGTCAGTCGGGTCCCATTCCCCGCACATCCGCTGCTGCGGCATTCCGTTCTTTTCTTCTCAGAGCCTTCGCTTGATACATCGCTTTGTCCGCATGGTTAAGCAGCGCATCCCCGTCCAGTCCGTCGTCCGGGTAGAAGCCGGCTCCGATGCTCATCCCGATCGGAATCGAATGACCGTCGCGAACCAGTTCAATTTGCGAGAAGGCAAGCCGCAATTCATCCATAACATCTTGCACGGCTTGCTTCGACGGCGCCGGGTACAGGAAGAACACGAATTCATCCCCGCCCAGCCTGGCCGCCACTCCCGACTGGCCGACTTTCTCCCGGATTATCCCGGCTGCAAGCTGCAGCACTTCGTCGCCTGCCTGGTGGCCGTATTTGTCATTGATCTCCTTGAAGCGGTCCAGGTCGATCAACACGGTTGCCAGCAGCCTCTTCTGTTCGGCTGCCGCTTGGATGGCTTCCTCCAATCGATAATAGAAATGTCTTCGATTCGGCAGGTGAGTCAGCGCGTCATGATAGGCCAAATAAGCAATCTCCCGCTGAGTGGCGTGCTCCACGGTCACATCTCGCACGATCAGGATCAAGAGCGGTTCGTACTCCACCAGCACATAGTCGCCGTCCATGACGACGTCCATCCGATCGCTCCCGATCGTCAACGCCATTTCGCAATTGCCGATCGGTTCACGAGCGCGTATGCGGGCAAGGATCGGTTCGCTCAACATGGAGAAGACGTCGATTTGCGCCAATTCCGGAAATCCGAACAATTGCTTCGCGCTCGGGTTGGCATCCTTGACACGTCCTTGCATATCAGTCAGCAAGATTGCCGCCGGGTTCAAATCGAACAGCTTTTCATAGCGCTTGTCCGAATGGATCAGGAAATCGTACTTCTTCATCGTATGTCTCAACAGCAGGCACCAGGCAAGACCTCCGTAAATATACGGATATGGCGGCAAGGCGCCTTTGAAATCGATCAAGCCGATGCCCAGATTGAAAACAGCCGACACGACGACGCCTAAAATCAGTTGATTGTACATGCTTCGGTGATCTTGCGAGCTAGCCCTTGCTTTGCCGACGGACAAAATCCAAATATAGATCGCATTGAATACGTTGCTGCCAATCATCGCAATATAGTAGGCGGCGTTATAGACCGGAAGCTTCCAGATCCCCGCTTGGTGAAACTCGTTGCCGGAAATCATCTGATCGTTGAACATCAGGTTGACGATTACGATGGCGATGGGCGCATAAAAAATGTAAGGATAAACGTATTTCGGCATCTTATGTTCGAGCCGGGACAGTTTGACAAACAAGTGCATGCCGAAGCCCGTAATGGAAATTCCCGCCGTACTGAACCAGATGACTGAAATTTGCGGGCTGTAGGCAATGGGAAGTTGATGCCGCACATACTCTTCCAGGAACATCATGGCACAGCATACGATGATGCCGCTTGCCAGCCAATGTTCGATTCTGCGGCGGTTGCGCATCCATACATCCAGCGCCATATAGACGAAGAACAGGATGGGGATAAAGTGGGTGAACAAGGGGACAATGACGGCATCTGTCATCACGCTCAACTATCCTCCAATGCGAACAGGATAAAGCCGAACCTCTCTTGACCATTCAAAATTTACGCAATCGTTTGCGTTACGGACGTTCACTCGGATTGCCGGCGTTTGATCTTGACGCGATACATCGCCTTGTCAGCCTGGTTTAACAGCGCATCTCCCGTTTCTCCATCTTCCGGATAGAAGCTGGCGCCCAGGCTGATCCCGATCGCCATCGGCTGGCCCTCGCGCAGAATCGTCGCACGCTCGAACGCTTGCTGCAATTGCGTCATCTTGTCATAGACGGCTTGCCTGGAGGACACCGGGTACAGGAAGACGACGAATTCGTCTCCGCCCAGTCTGGCCGCCACTCCTTCGTTGCCGACCGCTTCCCGAACGATGCCGGCTGCAAGCTGCAGCACTTCGTCGCCTGCTTGGTGTCCGTGCCTGTCGTTGATCTCCTTGAAGCGGTCTACGTCGATCAGGACGGTGGCCAATCGGCCTGCTTGATTCGCCGCATCACGGATCGCTTCTTCCAGCTTGAGATGGAAATATCTGCGATTCGGCAGACGCGTCAGCGAATCGTGATACGCCAGAAACATGATTTCGCGCTGATCGCGCTTTTGCAGCGTAATATCTCTCATGATCAATAAAAGATGGGGCTCGTACTCGACCGACAAGTAGTCGCCGTCGATAAGCACTTCCCGCTGCTCTCCATCCCTTCCGATCGGCATCTCGACATGTTGGATCGCTTCTTGCCGTTCGATGCGGCGGCGAACATCTTCCGTTAGCAGCGAAAGGACGTTGCGATCGTCCTCCGCGATCGATTCGAACAACTGTCTGGCGCTCGGATTGGCCTCCTTTACCTGACCTTGCAGATCCATCAGCACGATCGCTGCCGGGTTCAGGTTGAACAGTTTCTCGTATCGCTTGTCGCTGAAGGTCATGAAATCGTAACGCTTCATCGTATGGCGAAGTATCGCGCACCAGAAAATCTCGCCGTACAAGTACGGGTAAGGCGGCAGATGGCCTTGAAAATTGATGAGTCCGAATACGGCGACCCACCCTGCCGAGACGGATACGCCGAGGATCAAATAATTGAAAATTTCCCGATGCTCCCGCGATACGGCAGCCCTTCTCCCGAGAAGCAGCGGGACGAGCATAAGCACGTTAACAAGAAGGCTCGCCAGAAGCGCGATGTAATACGGCGCATTGAACACCGGCACTTTCCAAATGCCTTGCTGCGTAAATTCGGTTGCGGATATCATCCGATCGTTCAATGCAATATTGACCAGGGGCAGCAGCATGGGCAAATAAAATACGTACGGGTACACATACTTGGGCATTCTGCGATCCCATTGCGCAATTTTTACAAACAGATGCCAAGCGAGCAGGGGGACGGCAATCCCGACGCTGCTGAACCAAACGGAGGACAACCAGGGGCTGTAGGCGATCGGAAGCTGATGCCGAACATACTCTTCCAGAAACAGAAGCACGAAGCATAAGGCGGTAATGCCGACGAGACGGTGCTCGGTCTTGTGCGGATTGCGCATCCAGACGTCGACGCCCATGAAAATAAAGAACAACATCGGAAGCACATGGGTAAATAGCGGCAAAATCACAGAGTAGAGGCTCATGCGCTCACATCTTTTCTGCAAGTTAATGTCGAATGCTGCCAAGGCATGCAACCTTATATCGTCATTTTAACTGATTTTTACGAATATGTGTCGAACAAGTTTCCATGTTGTCGCTATGACGGCCCGCACTGCCAAAGACAGTTTAAGACAAATAAAAACGACTTCGTCGTCCTCTCAGGGCAGAGAATATCGTTTTCACTCGAAGATCATTCAGTGAAACAACTTCTTTATTCCCAAAAACAACAGCCCCAAGGGCTGTTGTCGGAAAGATCAGATATACGGTTCAGCCTCGCATCAATACGCGCGCGCGAACGCAACGGTATGCTGCGCCGCTTCTTCGCAGACAAGGCAGCGCGACTTGCGCTCGGCCGGCTCGAACGGGATATTGCGGCTCGTCGCGCCGGTCTCTTCCTTCACCTGCGCTTCGCACGCATCGGAGCCGCACCAGCCGGCGAGCGCGAAGCCGCGCGTCTCTTCCAGCCTGGCTTTCAGCTCGTCCAGCGTCTCGACGGAGAAGAAGTGCTCGTCCATGAACGCCTTCGCCCGGGCAAACATCTCTTCGTGCACCGTCTGCAGCATCGCCTGCACTTCTTCGGCGATCCGATCCAGCGGCACCTGCTTCTTCTCTCCGCTCACGCGGGACACGAGCACGCAGACGCCGTTCTCCAGATCGCGCGGCCCGAGCTCGAGCCGGATCGGGATGCCGCGCATCTCATATTCGTTGAACTTCCAGCCCGGCGAAACATCGGAACGGTCGTCCACCCGGACGCGGATACCCGCTTTCTTCAACTCGGCGTACAACTCGTCCGTCTTGGCGATGACCTGCTCGCGCGTCTTCGGCGGCCCGATCGGGATCATCATCACTTGCGTCGGCGCCACCTTCGGCGGCAGCATAAGCCCGCGATCGTCGCCATGCACCATGATAAGCGCGCCAATGAGCCGGGTGCTGACCCCCCAAGACGTCGTATGGCAGTATTCTTCCTTGTTCTCGCGGCTCAAATACTTGATATCGAAAGCGACGGCGAACTTCGTGCCGAGATAATGCGACGTACCGGCCTGCACCGCGCGGCCGTCGCGCATCATCGCTTCGATCGAATACGTATCCACCGCGCCCGCGAACCGCTCGGACGGCGTCTTCTGGCCTTTAATGACCGGAATCGCCAGCACGTTCTCCACGAAATCGGTGTAGACGTCCAGCATCGTCATCGTCTCGCGCCGCGCATCCGTCTCGTCCTCATGCGCCGTATGGCCTTCCTGCCACAGAAACTCGCTCGTGCGCAGGAACGGCAGCGTCCGCTTCTCCCAGCGGACGACGTTCGCCCATTGATTAATCAAGAGCGGCAGGTCGCGATAGGAATTGATCCACTTGGCGTACATATGCCCGATCATCGTCTCCGACGTCGGACGAATGGCAAGCCGCTCCTCCAGCTTCTCGCCACCGGCTTCCGTCACCCAAGGGAGCTCGGGATTGAACCCTTCCACATGCTCTTTTTCCTTCTGGAAGAAGCTCTCGGGGATGAACAGCGGGAAATAAGCGTTGCGATGGCCCGTATCCTTGAACCGCCGATCGAGTTCGCGCTGCATGTTCTCCCACAGCTCATAGCCGTCGGGACGGAACACGATGCAGCCCCGCACCGGCGAATAGTCCATTAATTCGGCTTTCTTGATCACGTCGATATACCAGCGGGAGAAGTCTTCTCCCTGCGGCGTAATTTCCGTCACGAATCCTTTGTCCTTCGACATCTCGTCCTCTACCCCCGACAGCGGCTTATTTGCGTACCAATCCTAATATATCGTTGTAGGTCACGACCACCATGAGAAGCATCAACATGGCAAACCCGATGAAATGCACCATGCTCTCGCGATTCGGATCGACCGGCTTGCCCCGCACCGCTTCCAGTCCAAGGAACATCAGCCGGCTGCCGTCCAGCGCCGGTACCGGCAGCAAGTTGAAGATACCCAGATAGAGGCTGAGTACGGCTGCCCATCTTGTCAAATACGGCAGACCTTGCTTGGCGATATCGAGCGTGATCTTCGTCGTGCCGACAGGGCCGCTCATATCCTTGAGTCCGATCTCGCCGAATACGATTTTACGGAAGCCGTCGAAAATGACGCGCGTCCAGTCGACCATCGCCGCGCCGGATAAGCCGACGATCTCGCCGATGCCGGGATGGCGAATTTCCGGACCGGGATAGATCCCGACCTTACCGTCCGCTCCCGGCGTGACGGTCAGCGCCACCTCGGATCCGCCGCGTTCGACGACCCATTTCATCGGCTTGCCGGCCGCGTTGCCGATCAATTCGATGAACGTATCGATGTCGCCGCCGATCGTCCGACCATCGACGCTGACAACCCAATCGCCCTTCTCAAGCCCCGCTTCTGCCGCCGGCGATGGCGCGACGACGCCATTGATCATCACCTTCGTCGGGTGCTCCACGACGACGCCGGACAGTCCGATCGCGATGCCGAACAAGACGAACGCGAGCACGAAATTCATGACCGGACCGGCCACGATGGCGATCGCACGCTTGCCGACCGGCTTGCTGCCGAATTGTCGGTCGAGCGGCGCGATTTGCGTCTCGCGCCCCCTGGCCAGGATGAGCGCCTGCGGGTGGACGGCGAGCCGCTGGAAATCCCCGTCGACATCGAGTCCGATATGCAGGTCCCTTTCCAGGTCGATCGTCTTCACTTCGCCTCGCAGCACGTCCGCGCGTTCTTCCAGTCGATCCAAATAAATGCGTGTCACCTGATCGTCCTTGATCCGCACGGCCAATGTCTGGCCTGGCTGGACCTCTATCACCTCGGGATCCTCGCCCGCCATGCGCACGAAACCGCCGATCGGCAATAGACGGATCGTATAACGGGTTTCCCCGCGCTTGATCGAGAACAGCTTCGGTCCGAACCCGATCGCGAATTCCCGTACCAGAATGCCCGCCCTGCGGGCGAAATAATAATGCCCCCATTCATGAAGGGAAACGAGCAAAAAAAACATCAGAACGGTCGCGAGCACGACCTGTATCGTTTGCATTCCAATCCACTCCAGTCGCCGCAAACGGCTGTCCTTAGATTAACATTATTCTCTGTGTCGGCACAAGAGAATACGGACAGTGTACAACTTGCGGCTTGCTGCGTACAAAGATCCGCATTTCATCATCTGCGCAGCATTGCAGCAACTTCTCGCGCCCAGCGATCGGCTTCGCCGATCGTATCGAGATCGGGCGACGGCAGCGGCGCATGCCGGCCGAGCGCGTCCTCGATGATCCCTTCTATATCGAGAAAGGCGATTTCGCCTTGCAGAAATCGGGAGACAGCCACTTCATTCGCAGCGTTATAGACCGTTGTCGCGGTACCGCCAGCCCGACCCGCCTCGTAAGCCAGCCGCATGCAAGGATACCGCTGCATGTCCATCGGGCGGAAGTGCAAGGCGCCGTGCTTCAGCAAATCCAGCGGCGCTGCCGGCGAAGGCCGGCGTGCCGGGTAGGTCAGCGCGTATTGAATCGGCACGCGCATGTCCGGATTGCCGAGCTGCGCGATGACGCTCGTATCCTCGTATTCGACCATGGAGTGAATAATGCTCTCGGGGTGAATGACGACATCGATGCGGTCATACGGCACATCGAACAGCCATCGGGCTTCAATGAGCTCAAGCCCCTTGTTGGCCATCGTGGCGGAATCGATCGTCACCTTGGCGCCCATGCTCCAATTCGGGTGCTTCAATGCCGCTTCGACGGACACACCTGCCAATTCCTCGCGCGTTCGGTCGCGGAAGCTTCCGCCGGACGCCGTCAAAATCAGCCGTTTGACCGCCTTGCGATCTTCTCCGTTCAGGCACTGGAACAACGCCGAATGCTCGCTGTCCACCGGCAGCAGCGGCACGCCGCGTGCGGCTGCTTGCGCCGTCACCAGGTGGCCGGCCGTCACGAGCGTCTCCTTGTTCGCAAGGCCGATGGCCGCGCCGGCATCGATCGCGGCCAGCGTCGAAGCAAGGCCGAGGCTTCCGACCAATGCACATACGACGAAATCGGCGCCTGCGCGGGCGGCTGCTTCGATCAGACCGTCTTCCCCGTAGACGACGCGGATACCGTCGGGCAGCCGTCCGCGCACCCGTTCCGCCAAATTCCGGTCCGCCACGGACACCAACTGCGGCCGGAACCGCACCGCCTGTTCGACCAGCAGCTCGACATTGCGTCCCGCCGCCAGACCAACGACTTCATAGCTTTGCGGCTCGCGCGAGATGACGTCGAGCGTCTGCGTGCCGATCGATCCCGTGCTGCCGAGTACGGCAACTTTCTTCATCCGGTAATCTACCTCCCTCAAATAGGGAATTTAAGGAACATGCTCTCACTGCCAGTAGGGAGTTTGCTCCGCAAACCCTCACCGCTCATCCGATCAGTCCGAGCAAGTGCAGCATCGGGAAGACGATGAGCCAGCTGTCCGTGCGGTCCAGAATGCCGCCATGCCCGGGAAGCAGACTGCCGGAATCCTTCACCCCGCGGAACCGCTTGTATGCCGATTGAATCAGATCGCCGAGCTGGCCGGCGACCGCCGCGACAACGCCGATGACGACAGCCTGGCCGTAGCCGAGCCACTCCGGGCGGCTCCAAGCGAAGATCAGCGCGGCGACGACCGCAAGCAGCAGCCCTCCTGCCGAGCCTTCGATCGTCTTGTTCGGACTGATCGCCGGCCACAGTTTCGTCCGTCCGATCGCTTTGCCGACGAAATAAGCGCCCGCATCCGACGACCAGATGCAGACGAAAGCGACCGCCGACCAGAACACGCCGTGCGCAAGCTCCCGCGTCGCGAGCATGTAATGAAAGCCTGTCCCGACGTATACGGCCCCGAGGAGCAGCAAGCTCGCATGCTCCAGATTGATCTTGTTTTTACTGAACACGGTCGCGGACAACAGCAACAAGCCAAGCACCCATACCGTCGATTCGAAAGCGGGCAGCGTTAGCGCCCACTCGCCCGGCAGATGCGTCAACGTAAGCAATATAACGGCTATGTATGCGGCAATCACGTCCCAGCGCGCCGACGATTGGCCGTTCAACTTCACGAATTCCGCAAAGCCGATAATGGCCATGACGGCCAGAAGGCCGGCATAGAACCATCCGCCCAGCCACAACAGTCCGGCGAACGCGACGCCTGCGATTGCGCCGGTTACGATTCGTTGCATCATCGGGTTACAACCCCCCGTATCGGCGCGCGCGCCTCTGGTATTCCCGTATTGCATCAAACAGATGGCGCTCGGTAAATTCCGGCCAATACACGTCGGTAAAGCAGAATTCACTATAAGCGAGCTGCCATAGCATGAAGTTGCTGAGCCGAAGCTCGCCGCTCGTGCGGATCAGCAAATCCGGATCGGGCAAATCGCCGGACAACATCTTGGCGGACAAGTCCTCTTCGGTGATCGCTTCCGGGTCCAGCTTGCCTTCCGCCGCATTGCGGGCCAGCATGCGCGCCGCTTCGACGATTTCCGCTCTGCTGCCGTAATTAAGCGCAAAATTCAGGATGAGTCCGGTATTGTCCTGCGTCTGCTTGACCGCTTCATCTACAGCCGCCAGCGTGTGTGCCGGAAGTCCGTCCAGATGGCCCATCATCCGGACTTGCACGTTGTTCTCGATCAATTCCTCAAGCTCGATCGCCAGAAACTCCTGCGGCAACTTCATCAAGAAATCGACTTCGGCTTTCGGCCGTTTCCAATTTTCCGTCGAGAAGGCATACAGTGTCAGCACCTTCACGCCGATGCGGTCGGCGGCCTTGGCGATGCGCTTGACCGCCTTCATGCCGCTGTGATGGCCTGCGATGCGGGGAAGTCCCCGGGATTTGGCCCATCGGCCGTTGCCGTCCATAATGATGGCGATGTGCCGGGGGATGTTGTCGCCTGCTGACAGGACATCGTCGCCCTGTCCGTCCGGGCCGGATTGCCTTGCATCGCCCGAACCGCGCGCAGACAACAGAAGTTTGCGGAACCAACCGCCGAATGAACGGCCGCTCATCGTGTTTCCCCCTCTAATAGGGAGTTTGCGGAGCAAACTCTCACCTTAAAAGGCAATAAACCCCACCTATTATAGAGAGTTTGCGAAAGCAAACTCTCACAACTCGGAGGGGCCTTGGCCTGCTTGTTACACTTCCATGATTTCCTTCTCTTTGGCGGCCAGAATTTTATCCACTTCCGCCACGTGGCGGTCGGTCGTCTTCTGGATCTCATCCTGGAACTTGCGCGACTCGTCTTCGGAAATCTCGTCTTTTTCTTTCCGCTTGATATGATCGTTCGCATCGCGGCGAATGTTGCGGATCGCGACCTTCGCCTCTTCGCCGAACTTTTTCGTCTCTTTGGCCAACTCTTTGCGGCGTTCTTCCGTCAGCGGCGGAATGACGATGCGGATGATCGAGCCGTCATTGGCCGGATTGAGACCGAGGTCCGATTTCAGAATCGCTTTCTCGATAGCGGCCAACGCCGATTTGTCCCACGGCTGAATGATCAGCGTGCGCGAATCCGGCGTGTTGATCGAGCCAAGTTGATTGATCGGTGTCGGCGTTCCGTAATAGTCGGCGGACACCCTGTCGAGCATAGCCGGCGAAGCGCGTCCGGCACGCAGCGTCGACAATTCCCGCTTCAACGCAGTCAGCGCTTTCTCCATCCGGTCTTCGGCGTCTTTCTTGATCGATTGCGGCACTAGTCTACACTCCCTTTTACGATCGTGCCGATCTTCTCGCCCATGACGGCACGCTTGATATTGCCCTTCTCGGTAATCGCGAATACAAGCAGCGGAATATTATTATCCATGCATAACGACGACGCGGTGGAGTCCATGACGCCCAAATTTTTGTTCAATACGTCCAGATAGGTCAGTTGCTCGTATTTCTCGGCCGTCGCATCCTTGAACGGATCTGCGCTGTACACGCCGTCCACCTTGTTCTTGGCCATCAGGATGACTTCCGCCTCGATCTCTGCGGCGCGCAACGCGGCCGTCGTATCCGTCGAGAAGAACGGATTGCCGGTGCCTGCGGCGAAGATCACGACGCGTCCTTTCTCCAGATGGCGGATCGCCCGGCGGCGAATGTACGGTTCAGCAATTTGCTGCATCGCGATCGAGGTCTGAACCCGTGTCGGCACTTCCATCTGCTCCAGCGCATCCTGCAGCGCAAGCGAGTTCATGACGGTCGCAAGCATTCCCATATAGTCTGCAGTTGCCCGGTCGATTCCTTTCTGGCTGCCCGCAATGCCCCGCCAGATGTTGCCTCCGCCGCAGACGATGGCGACTTCCACGCCCAGTTCGACGACTTCCTTCACTTGTTCGGCAATCGACAGAATGGTCGCGGCTTCGATGCCGTATCCGTTCGGACCCGACAGCGATTCTCCGCTCACCTTCAGCACTACCCTTTTATACACTGGACGATTCAATGCGGTACCCTCCACCCTTGGCCTGGTTTGAAAAAAGCGGGAACACGACGTGTTCCCGAATTTGCTTTTATGGAATTACAGCTTCGCCTGCGCCATAACTTCTTCGACGAAGTTGTCCACTTTCTTCTCCAGGCCTTCGCCAAGCTCGTAACGCACGAAGCGGCGAATGGAAATCTTCTCCCCGATGGCAGAGATCTTCTCGTTCAGAAGCGTCGTGATCGATTTGTCCGGATCCTTCACGAACGATTGCTCCATCAGGCAGTTCTCTTCGTAATACTTATTCATCCGGCCTTCGACCATCTTGTCGACGATCTTCTCCGGCTTGCCTTCATTAAGCGCTTGGTTGCGGAGAATTTCCTTCTCCTTGTCGAGCTCGGCTTGCGATACTTCTTCGCGGGACAGGAACTTCGGATTCGCCGCGGCGATCTGCATTGCGATATCTTTCACGAAAGCGCGGAATTGATCGGTCTTGGCCACGAAGTCGGTCTCGCAGTTGACTTCCACCAGTACGCCAATTCGTCCGCCGCCGTGAATATACGATTCCACGATGCCTTCCGTCGCCACGCGGTCGCCCTTCTTCGCGGCTGCCGCCAGGCCTTTCTCCCGAAGCAATTCGGATGCTTTGGTCAAGTCGCCTGCTGCTTCCTCGAGCGCCTTCTTGCAATCGAGCATGCCGGCTCCCGTTCTTTCACGAAGCGCTTTTACGTCTGCTGCACTAATTGCCATTGGTATTGACCTCCTGAATGTCGTACTCCGGTGTCCCTTGTCCGGGAGCTTCGCGGAGCAGCGATTTTAAAAAAAGGGCGGTGAGAAGTCTCGCTTCTGACCACCCTCTAATAGGGAGTTTGCGAAAGCAAACTCTCTTCGCTTGTATCGTTATGCGGCTTAGGCTGTCGTCTCTTCGCCTTGGTGCGACTCCACGATGGCGTCCGCCATTTTGGAAGTGAGCAGCTTCACGGCGCGAATCGCGTCGTCGTTGCCGGGAATGACGTAATCGATCTCGTCCGGGTCGCAGTTCGTGTCGACGATGCCGACGATCGGGATGCCGAGCTTACGGGCTTCGGCCACTGCGATGCGCTCTTTGCGCGGGTCGATGATGAACAGCGCGTCAGGCAGCTTGCGCATGTTCTTGATGCCGCCGAGGAACTTCTCGAGCCGATCCTTCTCCTTGCGGAGAATAATGACTTCCTTCTTCGGAAGCACTTCGAACGTGCCGTCCTCTTCCCACTTCTCAAGCTGATGCAGGCGATCCGTCCGCTTCTGGATGGTCGCGAAATTGGTCAGCGTGCCGCCAAGCCAACGTTGGTTGATGTAATACATGCCGCAACGCTCCGCCTCATCTTTCACGGAATCCTGCGCTTGCTTCTTCGTGCCGACGAACAGCATCGTGCCGCCTTCTTCCGCGAGCTGACGCACGAAGTTGTAAGCTTCGTCGACTTTCTTGACCGTCTTCTGCAAGTCGATGATGTAAATGCCGTTCCGCTCGGTAAAGATGTACTTGTCCATCTTCGGGTTCCAACGACGCGTCTGATGACCGAAGTGTACCCCAGCTTCGAGAAGCTGTTTCATGGAAATAACCGCCATCTTTCCAGCACCTCCTGATTGGTTTTGTAGGTGAATCTCCTCCGCCGCTCGCATCTTTCGCCAAAACTCCCCCTGCGGAAAGCACCATTGACGAAATTGAACGACGTGCGTTTTTTCACACCGACAAATAATATATCATATCCGCTGAGTCAGTGCAATATTTATGATGATTTTGACCAGGGCGAAATCACGAACCCATATATTTCCTTGAACCAAATTTTTGCTTTTCAAAGAAATAGATGGATTCTTGAAATCTTGATCCTTTGGTCCTTCCGACGAATTACGCGAACCCTCCTATTCGTTTTTTTGCTCATCGTCAAACCAACCATCCCATTGCGGTAACGGCTCGTAAGTACCAATTTGCCTTTGCGTGATTCGTCTGTTCCCTGAACCTTATTCCGCTCCTCTTGGCGAGGCGACGTAGGTGCTGAGCAGTTCATCCACATAGTCCGTATTCATACTGGCGATAAAACGCCGCTTGTTCAAGCTCCGCTTGACATGTTTGCTCTGATCCTGCTTCACCAGATTCAACGCGATTCGCTTCAGCACTGCTACATTCCCTGCGCGGTTGCGTTCCATCGTTCGGTAGCCATCTTCTCCAAACGTCACATCCAGACTCCAGTGCATGCTCTCTACGCCCCAGTGCCCTCGCACCGCCTCCGCAAATTTCTCCACCTCCGTTATGCTTCCCAAGTAATACGCCTCTTCGGTTCGTTTTTGTCCGCCTTCTTCAACCACTCGCGTCACCATGCCGATTCCACTCAACTTCTCCCACTCCTTGCGCGGCTGTAGCCAATCGATTTCCGTCGTGTACCGGTAAATCCGCTTCTCGATTCGCCCGTGGCCTTTGTCCGTTGTCGTGTACACGTCGTAGCCCCGTTCTTCTTCTCCTTCTCTGCGCGCCGTCTCGAAATAGTCTTTGACTTCGTTGTACAGCAACGGATGATTCCCTTTTAACGCCAGTACGTAATCCGCTTTATTCCCCCTGACGATCTGCCGCGCCGTTTCTTTCTGCGCATTCAGCGCATCTACCGTCACGATGCATCCTTTAATTACCAGCAGTGACAGCAGCTCCGGCACCGCCGTGATCTCGTTGCTCTTTTCCTCCGTTTGCCTTTGCCCCAATACCAGTCCATTTTTCCGGCTGTACGCACTGACCACGTGAATCGCCTTTTTTCCTTTCGCCTCGCTACCGGTCCCACACATCGTTTTTCCATCCAACGACACGATATCCGATTCATTTTTTCCCGTTACCTCTTTCATCCACTCGATAAAGCAAACCTCCACTTGCTTCGGGGAGATCATCTCAAATACCCGTTCCAGCGTCTGTTCGCTTGGAATTCCGTTGTCCAACCGGATATACTTCCGCAACCAGGCCTCTCTCTCAATCGCCCAAATCTCCATCGCCTCCCAGTCTTCACACCGGCAAAGGCTCGCACATACGCCGATAAATAGAATATCCATCAGCTTGTGTTGCACTTTTCCTTCTTGCCGCGGATCTTGCACCATCTGAAAATAGTTGAAAAACGAGCCTTGGTACGGGGTTTCGTCTGCCATCGGAGAACCTCCTGTTTCTGGTCTCCTGTTAGCTTAACGTTTTTTCCGTACCGTGGCTCTCTTTTTCCCGTTTTTCTCTTATTTAACCTATTTATTTGCTTCGTGATTTAGCCGTGTGATTTTGACCAGGGCAATCGCTTACGGATCTTAACGGATTAGAAATTATTGCATTTAAGCAACAATTCTCCTCCTCAACTACGAAGGACCGCCGAATTATTGCATTCGAGCAACAATTCAGCCGACTTTCTGCCACACCTCCACTATTTGCTTGATTTATTGCTCGAACGCAATAAAAACAGTTATTCCGATCGTGAAGAGAGACTTTTATTGCTCCAAAGCAACAACTATAGATTGTGCATCATTTAGGCGGTGGCGGTAGGCGGCAAAGGCACTTATTTCGTAAGCGATTGCCCTGTGATTTTGACAGCAACTGTCATGACCGCCTAGTAGTAAGATCCTTAATGATGCTGTAGCCGGGTTTTGCCCGGTTACAGCCAACATGCGCAAGGGCTGAGACGCTGTAGCCGGGTTTTGTCCGGTTAGAGGCAGCAAGCGCAGTGGTTCGGATGCTGTAGCCGGGTTTTGCCCGGTTACAGCCAACATGCGCAGGGGCTGAGACGCTGTTGCCGGGTTTTGTCTGGCTAGAGGCAGCAAGCGCTGTGGTTCGGATGCTGTAGCCGGGTTTTACCCGGTTAGAGCCAACATGCGCAGGGGCTAGACGCTGTAGCCGGGTTTTGTCCGGTTAGAGGCAGCAAGCGCTGTGGTTCGGATGCTGTAGCCGGGTTCTGCCAGGTTACAGCCAACATATACAGTGACTGAGATGCTATAGCCGGGTTTTGTCCGGTTAGAGCCAACATGCGCAATGGCTGAGATGCTGTAGCCGGGTTTTGCCAAGATGGGAGTAGGTGATAACGTTATTTAAGCAGAACTCCGCTAGTCGTCTTTCGGACGGGTCAACTCGGCGATGATCTCGTCATAGGACGGCTTTCCGGTGAACATCGCGGTGCCGATCTCGATCTTGCGGCTGATCGAACGTGCCGCTTGCGTGAAATCGTCGGCGTCGTCGATGACGCCGAGCGTCTTCAGACTGAGCGCGACCGTACGCAGATCCATGTTTTTGTTTACATAGAAAGCCACTATGAGGCGCTCCTGCGTTGTGCCGTCCGCGGGGCCGGTCGACGCTCCGGGATCTGTCGTCCCCGGTCCGGTGCCGGCAGGACCGGAACCGGCCGGATCGGCGCCGTCGGTCCCAGAACCGGGCGGCTTCAGCGCCGCGCCGTCGCCGGGGCTGCCGGGCTCGTCTGTCGGCGCTTGCGACGAAGACGATGGCGGCAATTGCCGGATCGCCTCGTCGACCGCAGCGTCCAACTGTTCCTGGGTGTACGTCTTTCCGCCATCCGCGACGAGAACAGGCTGCTCCATCGCGAAGTCGATCAATTGCAGCAGCATCGCTCCCAGCGCGATTCCGAGTCCCAGTCCCATCCACCATTTGCGATGATTACGCAAGCTGATCTTCCTCCCGCCTTGCAAGCTGCAAGATGAGCTGCACCTCTCCCTTGTTCATGCCGGCCGACTTCGCGATCTGCTCGATGGATCGGCCGCTTCGATGCTGCGCGAGCAGCCCGGCGTAGCGCTCCCGAATCGGGATCGGCGCAGCGACGGCAGCGGCTGGAGAAGACGCCGTTGCCCGTTCAGAACCGGCAGAAGCCTGCAGCTCGTTTGGCCGCTCTGCGGACAGCATGGCCGGCGGCTCTGCAGGCGCTCTCGCAGGTTCGGCCGCTGCGGCAGCTTCCGCAACGGCCCCGGCTTGGCGCACCGCCGACATCTCGTTCATTTGCCGCTCCAGCGCCTGGATTTGCTTCACGAGATTTTTGACCGTTTCATCCTGCTCTTGCTTGAACTTGGTCACCGCGTCCAGCAGCTCGCGATTTTCCGTCTCCAGCTCCTCCAGGAGCTGATCGTACGCCGGATCGCTTCCGCCGCGGGCTCGATCCTCTTGCCGACGAGCCGGCGTAAGCCAGGCGAAGCCGAATATCGCAGCGCCGAACAATGCCACCGTTACCCACGGTTCCATCTTTACAATGTCCCCTCTCCCGGTTGCGGTCGGAACAGGCGAATCACAACGTGAAATCGATATGCTTGCCCTTGAACGGGTGCTCCGATATCGATTCGCGATTCTGTTCCCCTTCACCGGCATGACGCTTTCTTTTGCCTTGCTGCCTCTCGTTGTCCCGATGTTGCCGATCCGATATTTCGCCTTTGGCGGATTGCTCCGATTTGGTCATGCGCTGGGCTTGCCGCTCGGTGTCCTTAATGCCGTGCTGGGCCAGCATCGCTTGTTCCGTCATCGCTTTGTTTTGCTGCTGCTGGGCGAGCGGAGACATTTCCGCCGCGCGAGGCAGCGATGTCTGCAAATCAATCGACTTGTAACTCACGGACAACCCCTCCCACGCAAGATCGATCGGATCCTATTGGCGGTGAAAGTCTCCCTGGATCGGTGAGAGCTTGCTCCGCAAACTCCCTATTACAGATACGGCACCATCGTGATGTCACCGTCCATGAAGCGGAACGACACGCGCTGCACGCTGTCCTTCACAAAGCGCGTATAGCGTCCGAGCACGATCTTGGTTCCTCCAAATATCGTATGGGTGACGTTCACGCGCGAGGAGGAAGCGTCGTCCAGCGTTTTTTCGATCTCAAGCACGCGGTCTTTGGCGGTTTGCAACTCGGCGGATGCTTGTTTCTTCGTCGCGTTCAGCTTGATTCGCAGCGCCATCTTATCGGGAGGCAATTGGCCGCCTGCCGCGATTTGGTCGATCAGGACCAGCGCTTTGCCCGTCTTGTCCAGGTTGTCGGTCCAAGAGCGAATATGCTTCTTCAAATCGACCAGTTCCTGGCGCAGTTCCGGTCTGACGCCTACCTCGACAGTCGTCGCGGTGGACATGGAGTTGCCGATCGTACGGGCCGTTACTTGGTCCCCCGCCTGCACATTGCCGCCGACGAGCAATCCCTTCGTGCCGACGCACTCGACGTTGCGGCCCGCCCGGACATTGGAATGCATGATGCTCTGGCTGACGATCACGTCTTCTCCGGCGATCGCGTTGCCTTCCATGATGAACGAGCATTTGATGTTCCGGCCCGCTTTGACATAACCTTTGTTGCTGCCGATAATACCGCCCGAGATTTCGATGGAGCCGTCCGTCTCGACCTCCGCGCCTTCGATGCCGCCCGTTACCCGGATATCCCCGGAAGCCTTTACGCGAAAGCCCGTCAAAATGTTGCCCCGCACGACGACGGTGCCGACAAAATCGATGTTGCCGACGTTATAATCGACGTCGCCGTTCACTTCGTAGACCGGAAAGACGTTCAGCCTGTCCTTCTCCGTTCTTGTTACCATGCCGTCTATGGCAGCGTACATCGCGGTTTGTTCCGGATTCACGACAACGTTTTTGCCGATTTTGAACAGCGCTTCTTTCCCTTCCCTGCACGCTACGACTTCGCCGGTTACCGCCTTGCCTGCTTCACCCGGCACGGGCGGCACCCGCTCGGCAATCAGTTGCCCGGCTTTCACGTTCGACAAATGGCTGACGTTCTTGAAGTCGACGCTGCCATCTTCTCTTTCGGACGGGCGAACGCTCTTCTTCTCCTCCAGGTCGAACAGGATGCGGATGATGCCGTCTTCCCCGTTGCGAGGCGGCAAGCCGATTGCGATCGTGTTCTGATTGAAGAAGAAATCCTGCGGGCGCCGCACGATCATATGCAGCAGGTCTCTCTGGATGCCGAATTTGACGCCTTGCGAGGCGACGAAACGCTCCAGGTCCTGGACGTTCAGCAACAATTCTCCCTCTACGCGCCGAAATACGAGATAAGCATACATTTTGTCATCGGAAATCGTGACTTGCAGCAGCTCCTGCAACGCTTCCTGTCCACTCATGGCGAGCACCTCCGAATTATCCGTTCTGCAACAACTGCTCTCTGTGTTTGGCTAAAGCCCCCCGGAGTCGCAAGATTGCCTTGGAATGCAGTTGGGATATTCGTGATGGAGAAAGAGACATAACTTCGGCAATTTCACTTAGCGAGAGGTCTTCATAATAGAATAAGGAAACGACAGTGCGTTCTTTTTCCGTCAGGCGCTCCAAACCAAGCAGCAGGGTATCCTTCAAATACATTTCATGAATTTTGTACTCCGGATTCAATGCTTTATCGTCAACGAGCAGCGACAACCGCGTCTCGGATTCTTCTTCGCGGATCGGGTCTTCCAATGAACATATGGCGGTTACCGCCACTTCCTGCAGCATCTGCTGAAATTCCTTCTCGGAAATGTTCAAGTAGCCGCACACTTCTTCGTCCGTCGCCGTCCGAAGATGACGCTGTTCCAACACGGCGTAGGCATCTTCCATCTTCTTGGCCTTGTCTCGTACCGACCTGGGCACCCAGTCGCCGTGCCGCAATCCGTCGATCACGGCGCCGCGGATGCGCCACGAAGCATAGGTCTCGAACTGCAGACCGCGCTTGTAGTCGAACTTCTCAATGGCGTCGATCAACCCCATGACGCCATGGCTGGTCAAATCGTCTTTAACTACGTTCTTTGGCAGTGCCGCCGACATGCGGCTCGACACGTATTCCACGAGCGGCAAATAATGTTCGATCAGCTGCTTGCGGGCGTCCTGATCGCCGTCTTCCTTCCACCTGTACCACAAGCTTTGATGCGACAGCTTGGATCGGGCCGGATCGACCATCATGGTTCACCTTACCTTTCGCTGGTCAGACGGCGAACCGCCTGCGCCACTTCCTCTGGATCGGGATGATCGAGCGATACGAGCCTTGTCGGGGTAAGCGGCTGAAATCCGGTCTCCTGGACATCCTTGCCGCCAGTCCAGCTATCCTTCAACATCTGGCTGAGCTCAGCTTCTTCATCCGGCGTCACGAGGTCGAGATTCTGGCCGCGCTCTTCTTCCGGCTGCGCTTCATGCGAAACCTCAGGCTGCGGCAAATGGATCAGTCCGAGTACAAAACGAACGGCATAAGCGATCAGAACGAATACGACAAAGGCGTAGAAAGTGCGGGACAATGTCGTCAGCAGCGGGTTGTTCCCCAGCGAGAAGATCAAGGTGAGCGCCGCGCCGAAACCGCCGAATGCGGCATTCCAACGCCAGGTACCGATCATGCTATATCTCCTTTACACCGAATTGCACGCTGCGAATGATGAAGATCCCGCTCGCGCTGTCGAGTTCCACCGTGCGTCCGTAATTCGCGCCGGTATCTTCGGCCAGCAGCGGAATGTGAGCCGATTCCAGCGCCACCTTCGCAGATTCCACGTTCCGAGGTCCGATTCGCATCGAATCGCTTCCTCCGGCGAACGCGAACATTTGGGCGCCGCCGGCCAATTTCGCCACCATGCGGCTCTGAATCGCGCCGATCGCTTTCATTCTGCGGATCAATTCCGGTATGGCCGTATCCGCATACTTGGCCAAGTTCAGTTGTCCTTCCCGGGCAATCTCCGAAGAAGGCAGCATGACGTGCGCCATGCCTGCGGCCCGAACCTGCGGATCGTATATCGTCACGCCTACGCAGGAGCCAAGTCCGGTCGTCTTCAGCACGGCACCGCCGGCCGCGACGTTCAAGTCGGCCATTCCGACTTTGATCAAGACGGTTTCCGTCATTCGAACGGCACCCCAAGCGCACGGAACAGCTTTTCGAACGATTCGGGGTCGGGAATGAGGAAGAAATGGCCTTCGGCTTCTTCCCTGCCCTCCAGAAACGTCGTATCGATCAGCAGCGCATCATCGCCCATCGTGCCGAATTGCAGCAAGCCGTAGCTGAGAATGGCGCCGGCCATGTCGACTGCAATGGAGGGTACGGAAGGGGACATATAAAGCCCTGTCAGGTCCCCCAATGAGGATAAATACGATCCGGCCAGAATGTTGCCCAATTCGCACAGCGCGGACAGCTCCATCTCGGAGTATTCCGCCCCTTCGGACTCGCGGATCGACAGCAGTCCCTGCAGCAGCCGGCGCGAGGAATCCAGGGAAATGATGAAAAACATATTGCCCGGCGCGTCCCCGTCCACGCGCAGGAAGATGGCGACAACAACTTCCTCCGAGCCGCCAACGCGCTCCGCAATGGCTTCGAACGGCAGCAGGCTGACCGTAGGCACCGCCATGTCGACCGGCTTGTTAAGCATTTTAGAAAGCGCAGTTGCCGCATTGCCCGCTCCGATGTTGCCGACCTCGCGGAGCACGTCCATTTTGAAATCAGGGTCGTGCTGAAACAGCTTCACGAGCCGCTCCCGAATTGTTCCAACCGGATGATCTCGGCGCGATTCAGCACTTCCGCGAGATGCAGCAGGATGAGCAGCCGGTTGTCCCCGATCTTCGCCACGCCGCTCAAGTATTTGGCCTTCACGCCGCCGACGACTTCCGGCGGATTCTCGATCGCATCGCTCATCACGTCCAGCACGTCATTCGCCGAATCCACGATGAATCCGACTTCCAGTTCGTTTGCCGACACGATGATAATGCGGGAACTGTCCGTCGGCTCCGTCTCCGGTAGGCCGAAGCGTCCGCGCAGGTCGATGACCGGCACGACGACGCCGCGCAAGTTCATGACGCCTTTGACGAATGGAGGCGTCCTGGGCACCCGGGTGACCGGGGACATCCGCTCAATCGTCTTGACTTTGTCCACTTCGATGCCGTATTCTTCGTTCGCCAGCGTGAAGACGATCACTTTCAGCTCTTCTGCCATGCACATAGTCCTCCTTCGAATGGGCAAGTCTCGTTATTTGATCAAAGCATTCGGATCGATGATCAGCGCCACTTGGCCGTCTCCGAGAATGGTCGCTCCGGACACCAGGTCCAGATTCGTCAAATATTTGCCGAGCGTCTTCAGCACGATCTCGCTCTGGCCGATGAATTCGTCGACCAGCACGGCGGCCATCTTGTCGCCTTTGCGAATGACGAGCATTTCGGTTTCCCGTTCGCCCTCTTCGCTGTAATCGGGCGACTTCACCTGCTCGGCAAGCGACACGACGGGAATGATCGTTTTGCGGTATTCAATCATCCGCGTCCCGTGTACGGACCGGATGTCCGATGGGCTGACGGATGCCGTCTCCACGATGGACGATAGCGGGAAGGCGTACTTCTCCGAACCGAGCTTGATCAGCATCGCGGAGATGATCGACAGCGTAAGCGGCAACTGAATCTGGAACATCGTTCCTTGCCCGAGCTTCGAGGTGACCGATGCGTGGCCGCCGAGCGATTCGATCTTCGTCTTCACGACATCGAGCCCTACGCCGCGGCCGGATATGTCGGAAACTTTGTCCGCCGTACTGAAGCCCGACGAGAACAATAGCATGTAGATTTCTTCGTCTTTCATCGACTTGGCCGACTCTTTGGTGACGACGCCGCGCTTGATCGCCGTCTCGAGTACCTTGTCGCGGTCGATTCCCCTGCCGTTCTCTTCGATCTCGATAAAGACGTGGTTGCCGCTATGATACGCCCGCAAGTGTACGGTGCCCGTCTCGGGCTTGCCGGCCTGCAAGCGTTCCTGGGTAGATTCGACGCCATGGTCGACCGCGTTGCGGATCAAGTGCACGAGCGGGTCGCCGATTTCGTCAATGACCGTACGGTCGAGCTCCGTCTCCGCACCGGCAATGACCAGATCGACTTTCTTGCCGAGCGATTTGGCGAGATCCCGAACCATGCGCGGGAAGCGGTTGAAGACGCTATCCACGGGCACCATGCGCAGCTTCAGCACGATGTTCTGCAGATCCGAGCTGACCCGGGCCATATGCTCGACCGTCTCCGTCAAGTCGTTACGCCGCACTTCCGATGCCAGTTGTTCCAGCCGGACCCTGTCGATCAACAGCTCGCTGAACAAATTCATCAAGCTGTCAAGCCGCTCGATGTCGACGCGAATCGTCCGCGGCGCCACGGAACCGTTCCCGGCGGCTGCCGGTTTCGCTGGCGCCGCGGCTGCCGATTCATTGGGCTGACGCGTCGTGCCGGTCGTCGGCGAAGGCTGCGGCGTCTCGACCGGCGCCGCCGATGCCGCCGCTTCGCGGGAAGCGCCCAATTCGTTCAACGAAGACTTGTCGACGGCCGTCATCCGCACCGATTCAATCTCGGAAACGCGCGAGATCTGATCGCGGAGCAGCTGCTCCTCGTTCTTCGTAATGTAGTAAACCGAAAAGCTGCGGTCGAACTTCTCCTGTTCGATGTCCTGCACGGAAGGATGGGACTTTACCACTTCGCCGTGTCTTTCCAGCACATCGAACACCATATAGGCCCGCGCGGCTTTCAGCAGGCAATCTTCGCGAACGGACACTTCGATGAAATAGGCGGAATGGCCGCTTTCCAACGATTGGACGAGTACGGATTGCTGGTATTGATCAAGCATAAGCGAAGACGAAGAAGTCTGACCTGCGGGCTTCGCAGGCGCGGCGCTGCCTGCATCGCCGACGACGATCGCTTTCAATCGCGCCACGAGCTCGGTTACGTCCAGCTTGCCGGTTCCGCCGCCCACGACGTCCTGTACCATGTTTTCCAGCGCGTCCAGACACTTGAACAGCGTATCGAATATGTTGCCGTTCATCGACAGCTTGCCGTTGCGGACCAAGTCCAGCACGTTCTCCATCTCGTGCGTAAGCGAGGCCAAATCCTCGAAGCCCATCGTTGCCGACATCCCTTTAAGGGTATGTGCGGAGCGGAAAATAACCTGAACGATACCGATATCCCCCGGCTCTTGCTCAAGCCGCAGCATATTCTCGTTCAGCGCTTGCAAATGCTCGCCTGCCTCATCGATAAAGATCGACATATACTGATCCATTTCCACTGGCCGACACCTCCTGTTTGCATAAGCTGGCTTGCGTTGCCGCTATTTGCCGGAAGCCTTCACTTCCCGAACGATCGCGGGCCCGATCTGTCCGAGCGGCAGCACTTTCGACACGGCGCCAAGCTCCACGGCGCTTCTCGGCATGCCGTAGACGACGCACGTTTCCTCCGATTCGGCAATCAGGGTCGACACCCCGTCGCCTTGAAGCGCCTTCATGCCCCTGGCGCCGTCGCTGCCCATGCCGGTCATCAGTACGGCGTGGCGTGTTAAGCTGCGATGACCGAGCAACGACTCGAACAACACGTCGACGGAAGGCATGTGCCCGTTGCGGGGGCCCTCGGTCGATAGCCGGATCCGGTAACTGCCGGCCGCATCCCGAACGAGCGTCATTTGATTGCCGCCCGGGGCGATGTAGACGGTTCCCGGCTCGAGCGGCTCGTCCTGTGCCGCTTCGCACACCCGGACCTCGCAGAACGAGTCGAGCCGCTGAGCAAGCGAATGCGTGAATTTGGGCGGCATATGTTGAACGACCAGCACCGGCGCCTCGAAATCCGCAGGCAGCTTGGTCAGCACTTCATGCAAAGCGCGCGGGCCGCCGGTCGATGTGCCGATTGCCACGATCTGGTTGAACGAGATCGCCGATCGGGATTTGGGCTTGACCGCGGGTTTGTCCGGCGCTGCCGACGGCGGCTTCTTCTGCGGCTCCTCGATTCGCTTCGCCTGCGGCGGTTGTTTCTTGTTTATAGCGACAATCGGCGCACGGCGGTCAATCGCTGCAACTGGTCTTGCGACCGAATCGCGCACAGCCGGTTTCGGCTGTTTGGGGACCGGCGGCGCCGGTCCTGCGCGCGGCGCCGACCGGTCGGCTGCGCCGCCGGCGTGTCCGCCGGGAATCATGGGGCCCGGCTTCGCCTGCGGCGGCGCTTCCGATTTCACGCTTGCAGGATCGGATGGCGGCGGCGCTTGCTTGGGCTCGGCGGCGGTCAATTCCCGCTTGGCCGGAGCAACGGCATCAGGCAATTGCACAGGGAGCGCAACGGGGCTTCCTTCTTCGTCCCGCACGGCAGGCAGCATGCGCAGCGTGCCTTGGCGCAGCGATTCCGCGGCGATCCTCAGCTTCTCAAGCAGGTAGCTGGTGACTTCCTGGATGTCCAAATTCACGGTGCTGTCCGGCTTGCGCACGAAATCGAACGCGCCGTACTGCAGCGCCTTGATCGTATCCCGCATCCCGTTGTCCGTTACCGCCGACAACATGATGACAGGCATGGAGCGAGAGGCCATTATGCGCTGAAGAGCTTCCAGGCCGTTCATGCGCGGCATTTCCATATCCATTGTGACGATGTCCGGCTTCAACTGTTCCACAAGCCGAACCGCTTCCTCTCCGTCCGCAGCGGTTGCCACAACCGTAAAGGAGCCGTCCCTGCCCACCATGTCGCTGAGCACTTGGCGCATAAAACGGGAATCGTCCACAATCAACACGCGATAGCTTGTCATGGGCCTGTCGCTCCTTCCGCGGCTGAGTCTGTTGCTCATGTTGGCCGAACGACTCGCTCTACCTCCACAATCGCTTCATCTTCTGCAGGAAGCCGGATAAGCCCGAACGGTCTTTGTCCGTCGCCCTGCCTTCCTGGAGGTAATGGGAAACGATCTTGTCGATGCCTTTGCTTGCCGCCGTATCCGGGAATGCGACGGATAACGGGGTTTGGCGCTTGACGGCTTTCGTCACGTTCGTATCGTCGGGTATGTAGCCCAGTACCGGCAGCTCGATGCCCAAGTACTTGGATGCGACCTGCTGCATGTTGTCAGCGGTTTGTTTGCCTTCTTTGTCATCTCCTACGCGATTGACGACAAGCCGGAAGGCAACCGTGTTCCCCATCGTCTTCACCATCTTGATCAAAGCGTAGGCATCCGTGATGGATGTCGGCTCGGGCGTCGTCACGACGATCGTCTCTTCGGCAGCCAGGATGAACCGAAGCGTCTCCTTGGACAAACCCGCGCCGGTGTCGAACAGCAGGAAATCGACGTGGCCGTTCAACAATCCGATTTGTTCGGCGAAATAGTCGATTTCTTCGTCGGATAAGCGAACAAGTTCCTTGAAGCCGGAGCCGCCCGCGATAAACTCGAGTCCTCCCGGTCCTTTCTGGATAATTTCCCAGATGCTCTTCTCCCGCTTCAACAAATGAAACAAATTGTACGGCGCAGGTGTGCCGAGCAGGACATCGATGTTGGCCATGCCGATATCGGCATCGAACAAGAGCACGCGGTAGCCGCGCTTTTGCAGGGCGAGGGCAAAATTAAGGCTGAAATTGGATTTGCCGACGCCGCCTTTGCCGCTTGTAACCGTAACGATTCTCGTGGCATGCCCGGCCGCAGGAAGCTCGCGGTCTTGCACCATCTGCCGAAGCGCTTGTGCCTGATCATTCATAAGCCGATTCCCCCAGAAGTTTGCAAACCCATTCCTCCGGATCGAAGGCGTGAATATCGTCCGGAACGGTCTGGCCATCGGTGATGTAGGAGATCGTGCAAGAGAAATCTCGAACCAAATTCAGCAGCGAACCGTACGTATCCGTTTCGTCCGCCTTCGTCAGCAGCAGCCGACTGATGCCGTATTTGGCGAATTGGACGACCAATGCTTTCATGTCCGCGTATTTGTGGGTCAGACTGAGCACCAGAAGCGTCTCCGTCTTTTCCCCCGGCGCCAGCAGACTGTTGACTTCCGAGACGTACAGGTCGTTGCGGTAATTGCGGCCCGCCGTATCCATGAACAGCAAGTCGCGGTCCGCCAGCTTCTTGTATGCCCGCGTCAGCTCGCTCGGCGAAAAGACGACTTCCAGCGGCACGTTCAAAATATCCGCATACGTTCTGAGCTGGTCCACCGCCGATATTCGGTACGTATCTGCGGTGATGAAGCCGACCGTTCTGCGATGAGTGAACGACTGGTCGGCCGCGAGCTTGGCGATCGTCGTCGTCTTGCCGACACCGGTCGGACCGACGAAGTGCACGATGCGGGTATGGCTGTCGATGCCTCCGCCCGCGCGATGGACGAGCCAAGACCGGAGCACCTCCTTGGCCGCATCGTATGCTGCGGCATCGTCCGGCTGGCCGCCGGTCGGCAACCGCGCCCGCACCTCTTCGGCGAACTGCTCGACATGCGCGGGTTCGACGCCCTGCTCGGCGAGCTTGCGGCTCCACTTGAGCACGGATTCCGGCATGCTGCGGAACGATTGCTGGCGAGCCATCTTCTGCATCATGTCTTTCATGGCCCGCAATTCCTGCATCAGGGAAACGGCGTCCTCGGGCGGTTGACCGACCGCGGCGCGCTCGGCGGCTGAAACCGGAAGAGCGGTATCGCCAGAGGCGACGGGCTCGGCGACCGATACGGCTGCAGGCGGCGTCGCTGGCGCAGCGGCTGGAGCTGTCGCAACGGGCGCAACGGCAACAGGAGGTGGTTCGGACGGCTTGACGTTCCGGTTGTACAAGTGTCGTACGGTCTGGCTGGGCACGGCAACGAGCGATTCCGTCGCGTCTTGCTCCGGCTCCTGCTGCTGCCGGCTTGCCGGAGCCTGGATCGGCGGCGCCGCCGGGATCGGCCTTTGCACCATTGCCCGGGCGGAAGATTGCCGGGAAGCTTCGTCAACGGCTGCGATGACTTCCACCCGCCGCTTGCGGAATAGACCCATAAATCCGCCGGTCCGGATTTCCTTCGTATTCAGGATGATCGCGTCCGAACCGAGCTCGCGGCGGATCATCTGTACGGCTTCCGGCAAGTCGCTCGTCAAGTACCTTTTCACCTTCATGCGTTCACCACCCCTACGCTCTGCACTTCAATGTTCGGCTCCAATTCGCTGTAAGACAGAACGGGTATATCCTGCAGGCTTCGTTCCAGCAATTGCCGCAAGTACATGCGAATCGTGGGAGAAGTCAGGACGATCGGCTGCTGTCCGGATTGGACCAGGCGATTCACCTGCTCCGAGAGCCGCTGATAGATCGACTGCGACGACGTCGGATCCATCGCCAGATAGCTGCCTTGATCGGACTGCTGCACGGCATCGGCGATCTTCTTCTCCACGGTAGGGCTCAGCGTAATGACCTTCAGCGGTTCGCTCTGCTGCGCGAATTGCTGCGTGATTTGACGGGACAAGCTCTGTCTCACATACTCGGTCAACACTTCCGGATCCTTGGTGTATTTGCCGTAATCGGCAAGCGTTTCGAAAATCGTCACCAGGTCCCGGATCGATATTTTTTCTTTCAGCAGCTTGGCCAGCACCTTCTGAACGTCTCCGATGCCGACGATGGAAGGAATCAGCTCTTCCACCAGCGCCGGATACGTTTCCTTCACGCTGTCGACCAGCGCCTTCGTTTCCTGGCGGCCGATCAACTCGTGTGCGTACTTCTTGATCACTTCCGTCAAATGCGTCGCCACGACGGACGGAGGGTCAACGACCGTATAGCCGGCTAATTCCGCGCGTTCCTTCGTCACTTCGTCGATCCAGAGCGCCGGCAGACCGAATGCGGGTTCCTGCGTCTCAATGCCGGTTACGCTGTCGTCTTCAAAGCCCGGACTCATCGCGAGATAGTGATGAAGTAACAATTCGCCACGAGCGACCATATTTCCTTTCATTTTGATGACATATTCGTTCGGTTTTAGTTGAATATTGTCGCGAATTCGGATGACGGGCACAATTAATCCCATTTCTAGCGCGCATTGCCTGCGGATCATAATGATGCGGTCCAGCAGATCGCCGCCTTGTTGCGTATCCGCAAGCGGAATAAGGCCATAACCGAATTCGAATTCGATCGGATCGACCTGCAGCAGGCTGAGCACGCTTTCGGGGCTGCGTACTTCTTCGATTTCCTTCTCTTCGACGAGCATCTGTTCCTCTTCTTCGCGTCGGGCCAAATTTTTCTGCAGCCGGTAACCCGCGATCGCCAGAATGGCCGCATACGGCATCGTCGTGATGAACGGGATCGGCGTGGCAATCCCGAGCAGCGCGACTGTCCCGGCAACAATATAGAGAAGTCTCGGATAGCGGAAAAATTGCGTGGACATATCCGCGGCCATATTGCCTTCGGATGCCGCGCGCGTCACGATAATGCCGGTCGCCGTGCTGATCAGCAAAGCGGGGATCTGGCTGACTAGGCCGTCGCCGATCGACAGCACAGCATAGGTGCTGAGCGAATTCGTAAGGCTCATGCCGTGGATGGCCATGCCGATGATGAAGCCGCCGATCAGGTTGATCATGACGATGATGATGCTGGCGATGGCGTCGCCTTTGACGAATTTGCTCGCACCGTCCATCGCGCCGTAGAAGTCCGATTCCTTCTCGATTTTCTCCCGGCGCTCCCGCGCTTGCTGTTCGTTGATCATGCCGGCATTGAGGTCGGCATCGATGCTCATCTGCTTGCCGGGCATTGCATCGAGGGTGAAGCGGGCAGCGACTTCGGCTACGCGCTCCGAGCCTTTGGTGATGACGATGAACTGGACGACGACCAGAATGAGAAACACGACAAAGCCGATGGCCAATTGACCGCCGGCAACGAAATTGCCGAACGTTTCGACCACGTGCCCGGCATTGGCGTCCCGCAAAATCAACCGGGTTGTCGAAATGTTGAGCGATAATCGGAATACGGTCGTAATGAGCAGCATCGTCGGGAAAATCGAGAAATGCAGCGCGTCGGTCGTATTCATCGCGATGAGCAGAATCATGAGCGCTATCGAAATATTGAGTACGAGCAGGACGTCCAGCAACCAGGTCGGGATCGGAACGACCATCATGAGCACGACGCCGATAATGCCGACCAATATGCTTAGGTCGCGAATCTTCACTGTTCGATCCCCCCCTCTCTTACCCCACAAATTGACGTGATGCGTTGCTGTTTACTAAGCCTTTTTGCGGCCTTTCAGCCGATATACGTATGCCAGCACTTCCGCAACGGCCTGGAACAGATCGCCGGGAATCGACTCCCCGACTTCCGATCGTTCGTACAGCGCGCGGGCGAGCGGCTTGTTTTCCATCGTAATAATGTCGTGCTTGCGGGCGATTTCGCGAATGCGCAAAGCCAGGTAATCCTGCCCTTTGGCAATGACCATCGGCGCTTCCATCTTCGTGCCGTCATATTGCAGCGCAACGGCGAAGTGCGTCGGGTTCGTGATGACCACGTCGGCTTTCGGCACTTCCTGCATCATCCGCATCAGAGCCATCCGGCGCTGACGCTCCTTGATTTTGGCTTTGATTTTCGGGTCGCCTTCCGCGTTCTTGTACTCGTCCTTGATATCCTGCTTGCTCATGCGCAAATTTTTCTCATGTTCGTACTTGTTGTACATGAAATCCCCGATCGAGAGGGCGAATAGAATCGCCGAAACGAACAGCCCGATCCGGATCGCCAGGCTCGCACAGAAGGCGAAAATTTCGGGAATCGGCATATGTGACAATTTGAGAAATTCCTGTTTGTTCGACCATAGAATTGTAAAGACGACCAATGAAATGACGATCAGTTTCAGTGAACTTTTCAAAAATTCGATCACGGCGCGCATATTGAACATCCGCTTGGCGCCGTTAATCGGATTGAGCGTGCTCAGTTTCGGCTGTAGCGGCTTAAGCGTGAACAGCCAGCCGATCTGCGCATAATTGGCGGCGAAGGCGATCACGATGACGAGAATCAAAATCGGCGACAGCAACACGAGAATCTGCACGACATACCGGTAAAACAACTGAATGACGTTCTCGTCGGTAACCTCCATGTTCAAGCGATGCAGGAAGATATCCCCGAACAGGACCAGCATCCGCTCCTGAAAGAACGATCCAAGCATCAGGAAGCAGCACATGGCGGCGAGCAAGATGAGCGAGCTGGCGATCTCCGGACTGGACGCGACCTGCCCCTTTTCGCGGGCGTCATTGCGTTTCTTGGGCGTCGCTTTCTCCGTCTTCTCCCCGGCGAACAACTGCAGATCCAGCCGATGGCGCAAGCGATTCAAGCGACCTTCCCCCTTCCCCCGAAATCCGCTAAGTGGCTTCTTGCTTCAAGAGCGCGAGCAGTTGGTCGAGTCGCCGGAACATCTCGTCGAATAACATCTGGAACAAGACGCCGAACCCGGGCAGCAAAATAATCAGCAAAGCCATCCCGGTCATAATCTTGATGGGGATGCCAACGACGAATACATTGTATTGAGGAGCCGAACGTGCTAGAAAGCCGAGGCCGATGTCGACCAGAATCATGGCGACGACGATCGGCGCCGATATTTGCAGCGCCAGCTTGAACGTATCCGCGAACGTGCGAACGAGGAAGTCCGCTACGCCTCCTTGCGCAATGCTGTGATAGAGTCCGTTGTCCAGCGGCAGCCACTTGTAGCTGTCCATGATCGCAGCGAGCAAATAATGGTGTCCGTTAAGCGACAGAAACACGAGAATAGTCAGCATGTATTTGAAATTGCCGAGAATCGGAGCATTCGCGCCGCTTATCGGATCCACGATGTTGGCGATTCCGAACCCGATCGTCAGATCCATGAAAGCTCCCGCGATCTGCATGACGGTGAAGAACAGATAAGCGACATAACCGATCAACAGCCCGGCCAGCACTTCCCGCAGCACGGCCAGCAAATAAGCGGCATCCGCGACGACCTTCGTATCAAATCCGATACTCAGAAACACCAACAAGGAAATGAAGAACGCAAGTCCGATCTTCATCGTTCGCGGCACATTTCGGGAAGAAAGCACCGGCGCGACGACCATAAATGCGCTGATTCTGCACAAAACGAGCAGGAATGCGGGAAACACCTGCATGATCATATCCGTCGTAAGCATCTGGAGTTACCCGATATATTGGGCCAGATTGCCCAACAGCCTGCTCGTAAAGTCGACCATGATATTCAAAATCCATGGACCGAAGATGAGAATCGCGATGAATACGGCTACGATCTTCGGTATAAAAGCAAGTGTCTGTTCCTGGATATGCGTGGTCGCCTGAAAGATGCTGACGAGCAGACCGACGATCAAGCCCAGGCCAAGCATCGGCATGCTGACCTTCAAAATCGTGAAGATCGCTTGACCGGCCAGACCGATGATAAATTCCGAACTCATGGTCCACCTCCCGTAATCGGCGTTCTCCCGTCAGGACCTCTAAGGTTGAAAACTGGTCAGCAACGACCTGACGACGAGATACCAACCGTCAACGAGCACAAACAGCAAAATTTTGAACGGCAGCGAGATCATGACGGGCGGCAGCATCATCATCCCCATGGCCATCAGCGTACTGGCGACGACCATGTCGATTACGAGGAACGGAATGAAGATCATGAAGCCCATCTGAAATGCCGTCTTCAATTCGCTAAGCGCATAGGACGGAATGAGGACGGTAAGCGGTATATCCTGAAACGTCTTCGGCTTCTCGGTCTTCGTGTAATTCATGAACAACAGCAAATCTTTCTCCCGCGTATGCTTGTACATGAATTCCTTCATCGGCACGGACGCTTTCTGCAGCGCATCGGTCTGGGTGATTTCGCCTTTCAAATACGGCTGCAGCGCCTGTTCGTTCACTTGAGACAACGTTGGCGACATGATGAACAGCGTCAGGAATAAAGCCAGTCCGATCAGCACTTGATTGGGCGGCATCTGCTGCGTCCCCAGCGAAGTGCGGACAAAGCCGAGCACGATGACGATTCTCGTGAAGCTGGTCATCAGCACGAGAATTGCCGGTGCCAGGCTGAGTACCGTGATCAGAAGCAGCAGCGACAATGCCGACGCGCCGATCGGTTCCGAGCCGTCGCCAAGCGTAACGCCTATAATCGGTTCCGCATACATGCGGCTCTCGAAACTGAACATGGCGGACGAGGCCAACAGAACACCGGCCATCCATTTGCGCATCTTCATGATTTGCCCAACCGTTCATCGGAAGGCGGCTCATCCAGCAACTGCTCCGCGCGCTGGCGTCTTTCCGCCAACTGACGCAGCCGTCGCTCCAGTGTCTCCTCGAAGCTGACGTTCGGGACCTGGTCCTTGGTCGCCTCGTCTGCGCTTGTATCCGGCCGTCTTCGCTGCGCGAACCTGCGCAGCCATTCCGGGATGCCGGCAGGCATCGCCTCCTGCGCCGTATCGTATTCGGCCAGCAGCGCCGCGACCGCATCGGGCTCGATAATGGCGTCCAGCATCGTCACGTTCTCTCCGATTCCGAGCACGTAAATTCGGCCGTTCCATTCCACGATTTGCATCGACTTGTTCGGCCCGAGCGGGAATCCGCCGAGCGACCGAAGCGAACGGTTCATGCCGAATCCACGATTGCGCTTGGCCAGGAAGCGCAGCAGCACGACGATCAGGCCGACGATCACGGCGAGCACGAACAAGATCCAGAGCACTTCCCAGGGAGAGCCGGAACCGTACGAGCCTGTTTCCGTTAACGGTAATCCTTTCATGGCATTGCTTCGCTCCCGACTAGCCGAGTGTCTTCTTGATCGCTTCGATGACGCGGTCCGCCTGGAACGGCTTGACGATAAAGTCTTTGGCGCCGGCTTGGATGGCGTCAATGACCATTGCCTGTTGCCCCATGGCCGAACACATGATCACTTTGGCGTTCGTATCCAGCTTGCGGATTTCCTTCAATGCCGTGATGCCATCCATCTCCGGCATCGTAATATCCATCGTGATCAGATCCGGGTGAAGCTCTTTGAATTTCTCGATGGCTTGCGCGCCGTCTTGCGCTTCGCCAACCACTTCATATCCGTTCTTGCTGAGAATGTCACGAATCATCATGCGCATGAATGCTGCGTCGTCAACGACGAGAATGCGGTTAGCCATTGTCTAATTCCTCCCGAAGGTTTTATTGGATTTTTTGGACACGATCCCATTGACTGACGATGTCCGTGACCCGAACGCCGAAATTCTCGTCGATGACCACGACTTCGCCCTTGGCAATCAGCTTGTTGTTTACCAGAATGTCGACCGGCTCGCCGGCCAGCTTGTCCAGTTCGATGATCGAGCCTTGCGACAATTCCAGTATTTCCTTGATCTGTTTCTGCGTCCTGCCCAATTCAACCGTTACTTTAAGCGGAATGTCCAGCAGCAGATTCAAATTCGTCTCATCCACCGGCGACATTCCCGCACCCGGAAAGCTGGCGAACTGCACGGGGTTGACGTTGACGTTGCGGCCGGCTGCCGCACCCAGCGTCTGCGGGGACGGCGGCATGCCGTAACCCGGCGGCATCGGCGCCCCGTATCCGGGCTGCGGATGCATAGCAGGGGGCGCCTGGTATACCGGTTCCGGCGGCGGCATCGCAGCCGCAGGCGGCTGGTGCGCGGCGGGTGCCGGAACCGGCGCCGGGGCCGGCTCCGGGGCGGTTTGCACAGGGATAGGCTCCGGCTGTACGTCGCCCATCAAGGAGCGAACAAGCTCCTTGGCGAACGGTACGGTGAGCAACTGCATGATCGTGGAATCGATCAAGTCTCCGATCTTCAGCCGGAACGAAATCTTGATGAAGGTGTCTTCTCTCGGAATATCGCCCACAGAGTCATTGGCAACATCAAGAATATCGATGCCCGGAGGCGAAATATTGACCAACCGGTTGAAGATGGTCGACATGGAGGTTGCGGAAGAGCCCATCATCTGGTTCATCGCTTCTTGAACGGCGCTAATATGGATCTCGTTCAACTCTTCATTCGCAGGGTTGCCTTCCCCGCCAAGCATGAGATCCGCGATGACTTGCGCGTCGTGCGTTTTGATGACCAGCGAGTTAATGCCCTCGAAACCGTCAACATACCGCACGTGCACGGCGACGTGCGGGATGGGAAACTCTTCCTGAAATTGATCCCGCGAAATGACGGACACTTGCGGTGTCGTGATGTCGACTTTCTTGCCGAGCAGCGTGGACAAGGCAGTCGCGGCGCTGCCGAACGTAATATTGCCGATTTCTCCGATCGCGTCCTGTTCAATCGGCGAAAGCAGGTTATCGATATCGATCGCGCCCGATTCGCCGGATATCGGCATGTTCGCGTCTTCGCCCGACGACTGACGGAGAAGCGCGTCAATTTCCTCCTGCGATAAGTAATCTTTACTCGTCATTGTTTTCTTCCACCCCTTCGCTGACGATTTCGTGAATTTGGACGGCCATTTTGTCCTTGATCGTACCGGGACTGCCGATGAACTTCACTTTATCCCCCACCTTGATCTCCAGACCCGCATCGGTCGGCTTATGCAAGGCGATGACGTCCCCGACCGACAAATTCAGAAACTCGTGGACGGAAATTTGGGAAGAGCCCAGCTCGGCGACGACGGGCAGCTTGGCTTTGCTCACCCGCTTCTCCAGCATGCTCTGTTCTTCCGGCGCCCTCGTCTTCTTCTGCGACGCGAACCATTGATGGACGGACAGCCGCGACATGATCGGCTCGATCACGACATGCGGGATACAGAGGTTGATCATGCCGGTCGTATCTCCGATCTTCGTGCTGAGGGAGATAAGCGCGATCGTCTCGTTCGGAGAGACGATCTGCATGAATTGCGGATTCGTCTCGAGCGCCTCCAGCCGCGGCTGCATGTCGATCACCGTTCGCCACGCTTCCTGCAGACTGTCGAAGGCCCGGCTGAAAATCCGTTCCATGATGATCGTCTCGATCTCTGTCAGGCTGCCGATCTTCGTCGGCGCGGAGCCCGTGCCGCCAAGCACGCGGTCCAGCATGGCGAAGGCGACGTTGGGGTGTACTTCCAATACCATTCGCCCTTCCAGCGGCTCCGCTTCGAAGATATTCAGAATCGTCATCTTCGGGATCGAACGGATGAATTCGTCGTATGGCAGCTGCTCCACCTGTACGACGCTGATTTGAACGAAGGTTCGGAGCTGGGCGGAAAAGTAGGTGGTCAAAAAACGCGCGAAATTCTCGTGAATCCGCGTCAGGCTGCGAATATGATCCTTGGAGAAACGCACGGCCCGCTTGAAATCGTAAGAACGGATCTTCTTCTGCGTCTCCTCTTTTTTGAGCTCCTCCGCATCCATTTCGCCGGACGACAACGCCGCGAGCAGAGCATCGATCTCGTTCTGCGATAATACGTCTACCATATCTCTCTCACCTCACTTTTTATCCCCGCAAAGCCCCGTCAAATCTGCTGCATGATGAAGTCCTTGATATCTACCTTCGTCACTTTGCCTTCGGCCAGGACCGTGTTAATGGCATTGATCAGGCTGGAGCACAGCTGGTCTTTGCCCTTGGTGCCCTGAAAATCTTCCGGCTTCATGACCCACAATGCCCGGTTGACGATCGGCTTGATTTGAATTTCCTTGATCTTGTCGAATTCTTCTTTGGCTTTGGCGCTGTCTAACTGAACGTTGAAGCTGATAATGACGATGTAGGTGGTGTCGGCAATATTCGTCTTAATATTCGTTAACTCGGATGCGACCTTGATCATTTCATCCGCAGAGATCGGCGTCGCTTTCACGTCCTGTACGACCTCTTTGACTTGCGCCTCCGGATTGTTTGCCTCGGGGCCGCTCAAGTATTGGGTCCAGACATAGACGCCGACCGCGACGATCAACGTGATCGCCAGCAGCAGCGAGATCAGCCAAGGTAACATTTTCTTCATGACGAAGCTCCCTCCGATTGCGTATCCGCCTGGCCATGCAATGCCGCCATCATGCCGATACTGCGCAAATATTGCCGGATGGACCGGATCACATCCGATGAATGTTCGGTCACTATGTATTTCTTGCCAGTCGTTAAAGTAATTAGCGTATCCGGTGTTTGCTCCACCGTCTCGATCAGCAATGCGTTGACATGAAATCGAGTGCCATTCAGTCGTGTAACCAAGATCAAGGCGATCCCCCCAATCCGACCGGGAGAAGGCCAGGCCTCCTCCCGACGGCTGCGTCAATTAGCGTTTCAGATTGACGACTTCTTGCAAAATATCGTCCGATGTCGTAATGATTCTGGAGTTCGCCTGGAAGCCGCGCTGTGCCACGATCATCTCGGTGAATTCGTTCGTCAGGTCGACGTTGGACATCTCCAGTTGGCCGGAGATGATCGCGCCCGTACCCAACTCGACGTTGTTTGCCGTCGTCGGCTCGAATTCGCCTTCCGGGTTCGCATTGGCCGTTACGCGGTACAGGTTGCCCCCAACCTTCTCCAGACCGCCCGGGTTCACCACTTTGGTGACACCGATGTACGATCCGGTGCCCACCGCATTGCCGTCCGCGCCGATGGCCATGATCTGGCCGTCGGTCGCGATGGAGAACGCCGTCACTTCTTCATCCAGCGGCGGCAAGGCGTCGCCGTCGGAGCTGACGACGAGCATGCCGTCGGCATTGACCAATTGCCGGTTCGCGTCGAGCGTGAAGTTGCCGGCGCGCGTCAGGTAGCTGATTTCGCTGTCGGCGGTCGGCTTCACGATGAAGAAGCCGTCTCCGTCGATCCGCAAATCGGTGACGACGTTCGTCGTCATGGCGCTGCCCGGCGTATGGATCGTATCGATCGCGGCTACCGCGACGCCAAGACCGACCTGCTTGGCGTTGACGCCGCCCGAAGTTCCTTCGACCGGAGCGGTGACGCCGGACATCGACTGGCTCAGAATGTCCTTGAACATGACGCGTCCGGCCTTGAATCCGACCGTATTTACGTTGGCAATGTTATTGCCGATGACGTCGAGCTTCGTTTGAAAGCCGCGCATGCCGGATACACCGGAATACATGGAACGAATCATTGAGATTGCCAACCTCCTGATTGTAATGGCGTATGGCCGCTTCTATCGATCGGCGGCCGAGGGCCCCCTCTGAGGCAGGACCGGCCCTTAATGAACATCGTGCTTGATGCGGTTCAACTGACGACGACTGCGCTATCGATCTGCGTGAAGACGTGTTCCTTCATCGCAGCTCCGTCCATCGCGGTCACGACGGTGCGGTTCGGCACGCTTACGATCATCGCGATATCCCGGAACAGCACGAGCGAATCCCGCGCGCCCTTGGCTGCCGCCTGATCTACGGCTCCGGCAATCCGATCGAGTTGATCCGGATCCAGTGCGATGCCCCGCTGCTTCAGACGCTGCTCCGCATGGTGGCTGAACTTCAATTTTTGCTGGTCGAGCAACTTTTGGAAAGACAGGCTCTCCGACTCGGCGACGGCCGTTCGGCCCACCGATCTCAATCCTTGTATCGGCGCCGTCCTACCCGGCGACAACTGACCGACTGCGAACCGGTCATTCATCGGCTTCGCCCTCCGTTCCGGACGGAGTGTCTGTCGACGGCTCAGGCACCGTATCCGAAATCGTCAGCAGATCGTCGATCTTGACTTCCCATCCGCCAACCTTCACATACTGGATGTTATCGCGCCGCACGATTGAATCGACGACGCCCGACCGGTCGACAACCCCGTCCTTCGTCGTCTCCTGCCAGCCGACGGTTTTGCCGATCAATCCGGCTGCCATGCCTGCCGACTGCCTGAGCGCGGCCAACTGCGTCGCCATGTTCATCGTCTGCTCGAGCGAGGAGAACTGCGCCATCTGGGCGATAAATTCCTTGTCCTGCATCGGCTGCATCGGGTCCTGATTGCGGAGCTGGGTAACCAGGATTTGCAAGAACTGATCCTTGCCGAGTTCCGTCACCGGCTTGCGCGCTGCCGTCTGCACGTTTTGTTTCGAATAATAAGGCCATATGTTCGTGGTGCCGGCACTGTCCGACATCCGCGTCACCTCCCATCTGCCCGCTATGCCGTTACGTTCAGCGAACTGCCGAAGCCGCTCTCCCGCAAATAAGCGGTTCTTTCCAATTCCAGCTCGAATTCGGCGATATCGCCATACGCTTGTCCCGAACGGCGATTGCCGTTCCGGCTATCCGGATTGTCCGAGCCTTGCTGACGATGCTGCTGCTGGAAGAAAGAAGCAGCGCTTGCGGATGATTGCTGGACAACTTCCATCTTCTCCACTTGCAAGCCTTGCCCTTGCAGCGCCGTGCGCAATTGCGACATCTGGGCTTCCAGCAAGTCGCGCGCGGCCCCGTTCTCCGTCATGAACTTCGCCGTCAGCAAGCCGTTCTGGATCATGATCTTGATGTCGACTTGCCCCAAATGTTCGGGGTGAAGCGAAATCTTGGCTTCCGAAGCGCCGTTGCCCTGCGTCAGCACGAACTGCTTGATCAGGAATTTGCCCATCTGCTCGGCGAACTGCTGCACCGGCACTTGCGAGGTTGAAGGCGCGTGCGCTTGCCCGCTTGAAAGTGCGGTTGCCGTATCGCCCTTCAGCATCGTCCATACGGGAACCGCGCTGCCCGGTACGCTGCCCGAATCGGCCGAGTCAGCCGTCAATCCGGTTTGCGCGCTTGCCGTTTGTCCGCCATCCATAGCTGCATTCGCCTGGAATGCCCACATCGTGCTTTGCAGCGGCAAAACCGTATGACGAACGACGGACTGCACATTCCCGCCTTCAACTGCTTGTCCGTGTTGAATTGCCGCGGCACTCGACGCGTTCGTCTGTTTCAATGCTTGCAGCACGCGGTGCAGCGAATCGGCGAGTGCTGTTTGCTGCTGCGGAAGCGCCTCTCCCCGCCCGAGCTGTTCGGTCAATTGCTGAACCGATTTTTGCAGCGTGAGGGTGATCATCTGCATTGCGTTCGGATCTTGCTTCGGCAGGTCTGCCATGCTTCCGCTCGTCGACGGGTTTCCCGCCGCCCCGGTCTTGAGGTCTGTCACTTGTTGCAGGATGGGGTCCAAAGAAGGAAACAAGCTCTGCAGCATGGCCAGCAATGCTGCCAGCTGTTCCTGCAAGTTGGCATCGGGCGCTGCGAGCGTGTCAAGCTTGCCCAGTTCTTCATTCAGTCCTTTCAGCAAGTTCAACAAATCGGCCAAACCGGATTCGACAGCCGAGTTGTTGAACAGGCCAGCCAATCCCGACAATCCGCCGAGCAACTTTTGGGATGCTGACTGCGATGCGCCGGATTGGACGCCGCCAATCACCTGAACCAGCATGCCGGCAAATCCGCTGGCCGCAGACGAACCGGACGAAGAGCCTGCAACACTGCCTGCCGTGCTTGTCGACGCCGCGCCAGATACAATACCGTATGCATTCATCTGTTTTCACCTCCTTTCGTGCTGGCTTATTTCTCGTAATCCGATGGAATATCTATGAAACAGCCGGCATCAGCTTGGCCACGAGTTCTGCCGTCTTCTTGCTGTCTTCGGTCGACATGGCGGCGAGCACTTGCGACCTTGGGCTGTCATCGAGCGCGCCCAGGATCAACAGCGTCTTGGCCTGGCTGGTTGCCGCCATCTGCAGCAGCAGCTTCGCGGCATCCGCCGCATTCATCGATGAGAACGTATTCTTCAATTCCTGTGCGTCCAGGCTCGAATCGTTCGCGACGGCAAGCGCTTCAAGCTCCTTCACGCGCGATTGCAATGCCGCGATTTGCTCGTCCTTCACGCTGTCCGAATCCTTCATCTGAAGCGTCACGGCAGCGGCGATGCGAGGCGTCATCTTCTCCATGATCCGGGTCCGGTCGGTCTCCGTCATCGCACCGAGCAGCAAAGCCGCTTCTTCTGTCGTCATATTCTCCAGGATCGGAGCGGCTTTGCCCGGCGTCATCTTGGCGTACACCATCGATAACGACTTGATCCGCTCGCTATACGCTTCCGCGGTGATCGTCTGCTGCTCCCGTTCCGAATTCAATTGATCCAGTTGCGCCTTCAATTGTTCAATCTGTTTTTGTTGGTCGGTCGTCTCCTGCACCGCTTGTTGGAGCGATGCTTCCCGGTCCGCCAATAGCGCGTTCAATTGTTCGATCTTCGCCTTGGCATTGGCGACGGTAATCTCTTCCTCGCTGCTGACGGCAGGCGGCGACGACGCCGGCTCGGGCAGCACGGATTTCAAGACAGGCACTTGATTGCCGATTTCCAGCGCTTTGTTGCGCCAGTCCGGATTGAACAGAAGCAGCAGCATGCCAAGCAAGGCTGCGGTGAACAGAATCGGCGTCAAGAAGAATAGAAACCGTTCGAACCCGCTGTACCCGCTCTTTTCCAAATTGGCATCGGCCATGTTCAACCCTCCCTTCCATTTGATGCCTGATCGCAGTCAATCAAGCGCGACCCGATGCAAACCGAACCATGGCGATCTCATCCAGTTCGTTCTGCTGCTTCTTCAGCCAGTCGTGCTTGAACGCCTCGTGTGCAATCTCTCTGGTGTTCAGCCACACTTTCTCGTCCACGGATTTCTCCACCAGCCCGTTTCGCTTGACCCGCACTTGCGCTTCCGCGTTATCCACGCGCAGCTCTTGACGCTGTATACGTCCAGTCAATACGTCCAAGTAATGCTGAACGGAGGCAAGCTCCGCCAATGTCACCTTTACGGATGCCGTCCGAAGGAGCTGAGCTTCAACCGCTTCCCGTTCGGCCAGCAGCGCGCCCAGGGCTTCCTCTTCTTGTCTTAATTGGCCCAGCGCTGCCGCATAAGCCCATTCCGCCATCGATTTCTCACTGCTTTTCAGATCGACGATTTTCTGTAACGGATACCGGAACCGCATGGTCTGTCAGCCTCATCTCTTGAAAAAATCGATGATCAATCGTTCCGTCGCCTCTTCGAGCGTGACTTTCTCGTCCGTTCGCTGACGGGTGTATGTATGAATCAAATCGATGAATTGAATCGACTTGTCGATTTCCGCATTGGAGCCTTTCTGGTAAGCGCCGATCTTGATCAAATCTTCCGAGTCCCGATAGATGGAGAGCAGCCGTTTCAATTGCTCGGCCGCACTTCGCTGGTCTCTCGACACGATATCGTTCATGACCCGGCTAACGCTCGCCAGCACGTCGATCGCGGGAAAATGCCCCCTGTTCGCCAAGCTTCGATGAAGCACGATATGGCCGTCCAGAATGCCGCGCACCGCATCGGCGATCGGTTCATTCATGTCGTCGCCATCGACCAACACCGTATAGAAGGCGGTAATGGACCCTGTCAGCCCGGTGCCCGCGCGCTCCAGCAGCTTGGGCAGCGCTGCGAACACGGACGGCGTATAGCCGCGCGTAGCCGGGGGCTCCCCGATCGCAAGGCCGACCTCCCGCATCGCCATCGCATACCGGGTGACGGAATCCATCATCAGCATGACGTTCAGCCCTCGGTCGCGGAAGTACTCGGCGATCGTCGTGGCGATCATGGCGCCTTTGATGCGGATCAGCGCCGGCTGGTCCGATGTGGCGACGACGACGACGGAACGGGCAAGCCCCTCAGGGCCCAAATCCTTCTCGATAAATTCGAGCACTTCGCGTCCCCGCTCGCCGATCAGGGCGATGACGTTCACGTCTGCCGCCGTATTGCGGGCAGCCATTCCGAGCAAGGTGCTCTTGCCGACGCCGGAACCGGCGAAGATACCGACCCGTTGGCCTTGCCCGACGGTCAGCAGCCCGTCGATGGCGCGGACCCCGGTACCGAGCGGCACTGTGACCCGAGGGCGGTTCAGCGGATTGCCCGGCGACTTGTGAGTCGAATAACGCGGCATACGTGCCGGCAGCTTCGATCCGTCCAGCGGACGGCCCAGTCCGTCGAGCACTTTGCCCAGCAGCTCCGATCCGACCTGCACCGATAGCGGGCGCCCCGTCGCGACGACATCGCAGCCCGGCCCGATCGCATGCAACTCGCCGAGCGGCATGAGCAGCAGCCGATTGTCGCGGAATCCGACGACTTCCGCCTGAACCGGCGGGCCGCCCTTGATCGGGTGAATGACGCACACTTCGCCGACGCTGGCATCGGGTCCTTCGGATTCCACCGTCAAGCCGATAACCTGCATCACTTTGCCATTCACCCGAATCGGATCCAGGTGCTTCAGCGCCTCTTCGTATCTCGTCATGTCAAGAAGCGTCATTGGCGTTCTCCTCTTCTGCGACATGAGCCGCGATGCGAAGCAGTTCCTCGCGGACTGCGGCGAGCTGCGTATCGATCCTCGCGTCGGTGCTCCCGAACGAGGAACGGACGATGCAGCCGCCCGGATCTACCGTCGCGTCGGGCACGACCTGCAATTCGGCCTGCGCGTCCAGCGACAGCGACAGCTCGTCCTTGGCCGCCTGTACGAATCCGAATTGCGCGGGCGCCACGCACAGCGTGATGACGCCTTGTTCCCTACGGCGGGATAGCGCCTGCGCGAACAGCTTGATGCTGCGCTCCGGCGCTTCCTTGAGGTGTTCGGACAACAGCTTGCCGGCAATGGCGCAACTGAGCTCGACGACGAAAGTCTCGGCTTCGGCGATAATGCTTTCCTTTGCGGCGTGCGCTTGTTCCAGCAATCGGCGCGCTTCCTGCATACGGGAATCCCAAGCGTTCTTCGACTCTTCTTCTCCGCGCTGCAAGCCGGCATGATAGCCTTGATCATATCCCTGCTTGCTGGCTTCCTGGGCGGCATGTTCGTCTTCGGCGCGGCGGGCTTGCCACCAAGCTTCGACCTCTTGCCGGGCTGCGGACCGCAGTCCCTCAGCCGTATCCCGGGCCTCCTGGATCAGATCTTGCGCCGTACGCTCGGCATCTTGCAGGATGCGTTCCTTCCAGTTTCTTGTTTCGACATCGAACTCGGCATTTCCTTCGGAAGAATCGCCGGTATTTAAAGTATTTTGCGGAATCGGGGCAGAACGTCGGATCAGCTCCAGGCGCTTCAGATCATCCAGGGATACGACTCGACCGGATTTGATCAGATTAGACAATGATATCGTCTCCTCCGCCGCGTGCGATGATGATTTCGCCCGCTTCTTCCAATCTGCGGATCGTGCTTACGATGCGGGTTTGCGCTTCTTCGACATCCCGCAGACGCACCGGTCCCATGTATTCCATTTCTTCCTTGAACGAATCGGCCATCCGCTTGGACATGTTGCGGAAGATCGCTTCGCGCACTTCGTCGCTGGCCACCTTGAGCGCGAGCTGCAAGTCGGCGTTCTCGATGTCGCGGATGATCCGCTGGATGGAGCGATTGTCCAGATTGACGATATCCTCAAACACGAACATGCGCTTCTTGATCTCTTCTGCAAGTTCCGGGTCCTGGATTTCGAGCGAATCGAGAATCGTCCGTTCCGTTCCCCGGTCGACTCCGTTCAGGATTTGAACGATCGATTCGATGCCGCCCGCATTCGTATAGTCCTGCGTAACGGTTGCTGACAGCTTCTGCTCCAGCACGCGTTCGACTTGCGAGATGACTTCCGGAGACGTGCTGTCCATCAGGGCGATCCGGCGCGCGACGTCGGCTTGCTTGTCCTGCGGCAAGGACGACAGCACGGCGGATGATTGCTCGGGCTGCAAATAAGAGAGAACAAGCGCAATCGTCTGCGAATTCTCGTTCTGGATGAAGTTCAAAATTTGCTGCGGCTCCGCCTTGCGGGCAAAATCGAAAGGCCTCACTTGCAGCGTGGCGGTCAATCTGTTCAAAATATCGGCCGCTTTGCTCGCGCCGAGCGCCTTTTCGAGAATCTCCTTGGCATAGGTGATGCCGCCTTGCGAGATATACTCCTGGGCGACGCAGATCTGGTGAAACTCGGCGAGAATGCTTTCTTTCTCATAGCTGTCGACCTTGCGTACGTTGGCGATCTCGAGCGTGAGCTGTTCGATTTCTTCATCCCGCAATTGCTTGAACACATTTGCGGACACATCAGGTCCTAACGTGATGAGCAGGATGGCCGCTTTCTGCCGCCCGGATAAAGGAATCGCGGATTTGGGAACCGCCATTTGCACTGCCACCTCTATTCATCTACCAGCCAAGTTCGGAGAAGATTGACGAATTCCTCCGGTTTGCGTTTGGCCAAATTTTCAAGTTGCTTGCGAATTTGACTTTCGCTGGACACGTTGTCGATATCGATCGTCGGCAGTTCGACGCGCGGCGGTTGTGCCGCGAGCGCTTCGGCGGCCGCCTGCGTCGCCTTGCGGCGACGATATACCAAGTAGCCGATTCCGCCAAGCAGTACAAACGCGAGCGCGCCGATCCCGGTCAACCCGAACGGCGAAACGGTGAAGCCGGAAGACGGAGCCGCGATCGTGTTGAACGATTGCGAGATGACCGATACGCGCCGCGCGATCGCTTCATCGCTCAACTCCTGTCCGGAATCCGCCAGCAGCGCGCGCACGTGACTTACCAGCACTTGCTGAATTTGCGTCGCGCGCTCCGGCGTCATGACGGCCGAGTCGATGCCGACGCTGATCGACACGTCTTTCACCTTGTACGGAGCCGATGTGATCAGATCTTTCACCCGGCTCGGCTCATAATTAATAATATCGTGCGTTCTTTCCGATGTATTACTTGAGGAGTTTGCGCCGCCCGGATAGTTGGCGATATCGGTAGAGCCTGTTCCGGCCACGCCGCCCGTCTCCCCGCCGGTTCCGGAAGCGGATTCGCTCGTATGTTCTTCGCTGATCATGATGCCGTTGTTGTTATTACCCGGCAGCGGCACGACATTGTTCGCTTCCGTCGTCTTCTTGTCGAAGTTAAGCGAGGACATGACGCTGATGACCATGTTGTCCATGCCGACGATCGGGCCGAGGAATTGCTGGATGTTTTTCTTGACTTCGTTCTCGAATCTGTGTGTCGTCTCGAACAAGTCGAGCGCGAGGCCGCCCGAGACGCCTGAACCGCCGAGCGCCGCAGAAGGTTCCAGGTCGCCGGCTGACGTGCTCGCGATTGTAATTCCGTCGACCGACAGATTTGGAACCGACGTCTTAACCAAATTAAAGTAGCTGTCGATCTCTTCCTGTTTGGGGCGGAATCCCGGCTTGAACGTCAGAACGACCGATGCCGTCGCTTTCTCCCGGTCCGCATCGCTGACGAAGACGGTTTCCTGCGGAAGAGTGATCAGCACCTTCGCATTCTGGACGCCTTGCTTGCGCAGCAGCAGCTGCTGAACTTCGCCGTTCAACGCATTGCGGTATTTCACTTGAAACTCTTCTTGCGTCGTCCCGATTGCGGAGCTGGACTCGCCGAGCTCCTTGAATCCGATGGAGCCGTTCTGGACGAGACCTTGCGAACCTACGCCCACGCGCGCGCGCGAAGCCGCGGCGCTCGGCACGGATATACTCGAGCCGTCTGCGCTCAACTTGTATGGAATCCCGCCTCCGTCCAAATATTGCATAATGGAAGCGGCGTCCGAACTGTCTAAATTTTGGAAGGCTATCTCGTATTGTGTACGGGTCAGCCATGCGGTCAACAATATGACCGTGATCAACAATAATGCTGCTATCGTTGCGAGCACCCATTTTTGCGTCCTGCTGTACTGGTTCCAGAAGCTAGTCAACTTGTCCCGGACCTGTGCCCACTTCTCGTTCACAATTTCACCTCACCAGCGAATCAAAGCTCATTTTCCGACATGACAATATACCCGGTCCAGGTCTGGCCGTTTCGTTCAGGACGCGACTATATTTGCATGCGCATGATTTCTTGATAGGCTTCGATCACCTTGTTCCGGACCTGGGAAGTCAAACTGAGGCTTAACTCCGCCTTGGAGGATGCGATGAGCACATCGTTGACGTCCGCTTCGCCGATCAGGAATTGATCGTTGACGAGGTGAACCTGCTGCTCTTGAGCCGCCACGCTATCCAGCGCTGTCTTGAGGAACGAGGCGAAACTTTCGGTCGCTTCCGCCGGCGTCGTTTTGGTCAATTGCGTTATCTGGGCGGATGGTGTTAGCGAAGAGATTGGAGTTGTCGGTACAAACATGGCATTCTGTATCATGGGAACCCCGCCATTCGATTTATATTTGGTTTATGTAGCGAAGCTTAGCGTCCGATTTCCAAAGATTTCATGAACATCGCCTTGCTCGCGTTCAAGGCCGTAACGTTCGCCTCGTAGGAACGCGAAGCCGAAATCATATCGACCATCTCTTTGAGCAAGTCCACGTTCGGCATATACACCATGCCGTTCTCGTCGGCGTCGGGATGCGTCGGATTGTACACCTGCTTGAACGGTGTCGAATCTTCTCGAATGGCAGACACCTTCACCCCTGGCGCCTCGACTGCATTCATCCGGTCGTCAAGCATGCTCCGGAACGTCGAAGCGGCAGGCGTCATGACGACTTCCTTGCGCCGGTACGGAACGAACTTGCCGTCTACGAAGCTCGCGCGCGTCGATTCGGCGTTGGCGATATTCGAGGAGATGACGTCCATCCGCAGGCGTTGAGCCGTCAGCGCCGACGCGCTGATATCGAATCCTCCCAATTTCATCCGCGATTATCTCCCTTCGATGCCGGTACGCATCATCTTGACTTCGTGATTGATTTGCTGAACGTACAAGTTATATCTCAACTGGTTCTCGGCGACCATCGCCATCTCTTTGTCGATGTCCACATTGTTGCGATTATTATTGATGACGCTCAGCGACTCCGTCGTCACCTTCGCTCCCGGATACGCCGCCGAGGTGCCGATCGGAATGTGCCGGGCATCCGTTCGCTTGCCGGACAACGATTTTACATGGCCTGACCCGATCGCTTGCGACAGCAGTTCTTCGAACGCGACATCGGACCTTTTAAAATAGGGCGTATCCACGTTCGCAATATTGTTCGACAGCACTTGATGACGCAAGGTTGCCGCGTGCAAGGCTCCTTCCAGCCGCCTGAACGACGCACCGTCCAAAAGATCCATGAATATCTTCCTTCCTGACAGGTGAGAGTTTGCTCCGATAACTCCTTAAAGCAGAGTGAGTTTGCTCCGCAAACTCCTTAAAGCAGTGTGAGCTTGCTCCGCAAACTCCTGATGTTATGAGAAAAAACTCAGAGGGCATCCTCACAGTATTCAACATGTTTAGTCCAAATTCCTGCCCCATTCGACAACTGTTTTGCGATTTCATTAAAAAAAGATCATATTTTGACATAATGAGACCCGCAATCACAATCATCTCCGAGACTTAATCGCAAGACAATAAGAAAAAAGCACCAATCTTCGGAGAAGATCGGCGCTTTGCGTCTGTGAATAAAGTAGGTAATTTTATCTGGAGCTGCCTTGTTGCTTCTTCCGTTCCAGTTCCTGGAGCAACTGCGGATTCAGAATCCGGATATAAGTTCCCTTCATGCCCAGCGACCTTGTTTCGATGACGCCCGCGCTTTCCAGCTTGCGCAGCGCGTTGACGATTACGGAGCGGGTAATGCCGGCCCGGTCGGCGATTTTGGAGGCGACGAGCAGCCCTTCTTTGCTGTCCAGTTCCTCGAAAATCTGCTCGATCGCTTCGAATTCGCTGAATGACAGAGATTGTACGGATACCGACACGATCGCCCTGTTGCGGGCCTCCGTTTCCCTTTCCTCCGCACGCTCGCGCAATATTTCCATGCCGATCTGCGTAGAACCGCATTCCGCCAAAATCAAATCATCCTCTTCGAACAGCCCGTCGCGGCTGGATAGGACGATAGTCCCGAGTCGGTCTCCGCCCCCAACGATCGGCACGACGGTTACGCTCCGATCGCGGAACGCCGGCTCCAGCTCTCCCAGCGTCTCGTGCTTCGATACGTTAACCGCCGTCTCGGCGATGCGCAGGAACGCTTCGTTGCACGAGGCGGGGAACCGCAGCTCTGCAGGGTCTTCCCGGCGCAGCCACGATTCGGCGAAATCGGACGACAGCGCGCTGCCGAGCACTTTGCCCCTGCGGCTTACGACGAACGCATCCGCCTGGATCGTCGATCGCAGCACTTCCGCCATCTCGCCGAAATTAAGCGGTTTGCCGGCCGCTTTCTGGAGCAACTTGTTCAAAGCGCGAATTTTTTCGAGTAGTGTCAGCATTCCTACGTCCTCCTGAAAACAAAGACAAGCTTATAATATATATTGACTCAAATCGCGGTTGCTTGCAATGCCGCCCAGCTTCTCCCGGACATACTCCGGCGTGATGCTCATTTCCTCGAGCTGCAATTCCGGCGCTTCAAAGGAGAGATCCTCCAGCAGCTTCTCCAGCAGCGTATGCAGACGGCGCGCCCCGATGTTTTCCGTATTGCGGTTTACGTCCTGCGCCATGCGGGCCATTTCCGCGATTGCGGCATCCGTGAATTCGATGCGAATTCCTTCCGTTTGCAGGAGCGCCGCGTATTGTTTGGTCAGTGCGTTCTGCGGCTCGGTAAGGATGCGGACGAAATCTTCATCCGTCAAGCTGCTCAATTCCACGCGAATGGGGAACCTGCCCTGCAGTTCGGGAATGAGGTCGGAAGGCTTGGCGATATGAAAGGCGCCTGCAGCGATGAACAGGATGAAATCGGTCTTCACAGGGCCGTATTTGGTCATGACCGTCGACCCTTCCACGATCGGCAGAATGTCCCGCTGCACGCCTTCGCGCGACACGTCGGGGCCTTGTCCGCGGCTCTGGCTTGCGATCTTGTCGATCTCATCGAGGAAGATAATACCGGACTGCTCCGCACGTCGAACGGACTCTGCAGTCACATCGTCCATGTCGATCAATTTGCCCGCTTCTTCCTGAATCAGCACTTTGCGCGCTTCCTTCACGGACAGGCGGCGTTTCTTCCTTCTCTTGGGAAGAAATTGTCCGAGCATTTCCTGCATGTTGCCAAGCTGCTCCTGCCCCGGACCGGAGAACAAATCCATCATCGGCGGGGCCGCGTCTTCGACTTCGATCTCGACCGTCTCGTTCTCCATGCTTCCCGCCGCAAGCTTCTCCAGCGTTTCCCGGCGCTTCGCCTGAATGCCCGGGTCCGTCGCTTCCGCCGGTTCTTCCGCTTGATTCTGATTGCCGCCGAACAGCATCTCCAGCGGATTGCGCTGCGGCTTGGCTTTGCTCGGCGACGGAACGAGCAGCTCGGCCAAGCGGGCTTCCGCCGCCCGTTCCGCCTTGTCCCGCACCGCCTCCATCCGCTCTTCCCTGACCATGCGAATGGCGGTCTCCACCAGGTCGCGCACCATCGATTCCACATCGCGTCCGACGTAGCCGACCTCGGTGAACTTGGTCGCTTCAATCTTGATGAACGGCGCATGCACGAGCTTCGCCAGTCTTCTGGCAATCTCCGTCTTGCCGACGCCTGTCGGTCCGATCATGAGAATGTTTTTGGGCACGATCTCGTCCCGCAAATCTTCCGGCAGCAGACTGCGGCGGTAGCGATTGCGAAGCGCGACGGCAACCGATCGCTTGGCCGGCTTCTGTCCTACAATATATTTGTCCAGTTCCGCCACGATCTGGCGGGGGGTCATCTGCTCGCTCATCGAATCATGCCTCCTAAGAAAAACGGCTCCGCCGCCCTTTAAAGGGCGGTTTCGTTATTCGCACCATAAACCCGGAATCCGGCAACGTCACACCTCTTCGACAACCAGATTGCCGTTCGTAAACACACATATTTCCGACGCGATCTCAAGCGCCGCCCTGGCCAACTCCTTGGCTTCCATATGCGAGGCGTGCTTCTTCATGGCGCGCGCAGCGGCCAGCGCGAAGCTGCCGCCCGAACCGATCGCCAGAATGCCGTCGTCCGGTTCGATGATCTCCCCGTTGCCCGACAGCAGCAGCATCCCGGTGGCGTCGACGACGATCATCATCGCCTCCAGCTTGCGCAGCACGCGATCGGACCGCCATTCCTTCGCCAATTCCACCGCGGCGCGCTGCAGATTGCCATGATGCTCCTCCAGCTTGCCTTCGAATTTCTCGAACAGCGTCAGGGCATCCGCCACGGAGCCCGCGAATCCGGCGAGCACCTGGCCGCGATACAGCCTTCGAACCTTCTTGGCCGAATGCTTCATGATCATGCTGTTGCCGAACGTCACCTGGCCGTCGCCCGCGATGGCGCCCTTGCCGTTATGCCGTACGGCGCAGATCGTCGTCGCATGAAATTCCCCGCTCATCTTGCGCCCTCCTTATTGAACCTGCAGCGATTGTTTCGAGAACGCCTCGATGCTCGCCAGCGCGCGCTCGGCGATCGCCTCGTTCTTCTCCTTCTTGCTCCGGACGCGATGCCCGACGGGCGGGAACAGTCCGAAGTTCGCATTCATCGGCTGGAAATGGCGGAAATCCGCCGTCGTGATGTATTGCGACATGCTGCCCAGCGTCGTTTCGGGAGGAAATACGTGCGGCGTCAGCCCGCGCGCCAGCCTCCCGGCATTCCAGCCTGCAATCAAGCCGGAAGCGGCCGATTCGACATAGCCTTCCACGCCTGTCATCTGACCGGCAAAGAACAGATTCGGCCTGCGCTTGCATTGGTAGGTGGACAGCAGCAACCTGGGGGAATTGATGAACGTGTTGCGATGCATGACGCCGTAACGGACGAATTCGGCTTCCGCGAGTCCCGGAATCATGCCGAATACCCGCTTCTGCTCGCCCCATTTGAGATGGGTTTGAAACCCGACCAGGTTGTACAGCGTGCCGGCCGCATTGTCCTGACGGAGCTGCACGACGGCATGAGGCTGCTTGCCGGTGCGGGGGTCGATCAAGCCGACGGGCTTCAGCGGCCCGAACAGCATCGTCATCTTGCCCCGCCCTGCCATCACCTCGATCGGCATGCAGCCTTCGAACACCATTTCCTTCTCGAAATCTTTGACATGGGCCGTCTCCGCCGAGACGAGCGCTTCATGGAACGCATCGAACTCTTCTTCATTCATCGGGCAGTTGAGATACGCAGCTTCGCCTTTATCGTATCGGGACGCCAGGAACACCCGGTTCATGTCGATGGAATCCTTCTCCACGATCGGCGCTGCCGCATCGTAGAAATAAAAGTATTCCTCGCCAAGCAGGTCCCGGATTTGCTCGGACAGCTCGGGCGAAGTAAGCGGCCCGGTGGCGATGACGGCGATGCCGTCCTCGGGGATCGTCTTGATCTCCTCGTTCACGACCGTCACGAGCGGATGCTCCCGCAGCCTGCGCGTCACTTCTCCCGAGAAGCCTTCGCGGTCGACCGCCAGCGCGCCTCCGGCCGGCACGGCATGCCGGTCCGCCGCCGACAAAATGAGCGAATCGAGCCGTCTCATCTCTTCTTTGAGCACGCCTACCGCATTCGTCAAGCCGTTGGCGCGCAGACTGTTGCTGCACACGAGTTCGGCAAAATGTTCCGTATGGTGCGCGGGCGTGCGGCGCAGCGGCCTCATCTCGTATAAGGTGACAGGCACGCCTTGCACCGCAGCCTGCCAGGCAGCTTCGCTGCCCGCCAGTCCCGCGCCGACGACCGTCACGTGCTGTCGTTCTTGCATGGGGTGTGCCTCCTTACATAGGGATCTTTGGGAGGAGACCAAAGTCTCTCCTTGCTCCTAATCCGCCGCTTCGCTTTCGTCCGGCGCGGATTCGTCGTGCCCGCAGACGGTGCAATGCCATTGCACGTTGCCGCGGCTGCGCTTCTCCACCATCAAGCCGCCGCAGTCCGGGCAGGCTTGAGCAACCGGTTTGTCCCACGAGACGTAATCGCACTCCGGGTAACGATCGCAGCCGTAGAACAGGCGTCCTTTTTTGCTGCGCCGCTCCACGACCTGGCCTTTGCCGCACTTGGGACAGCCGACGCCCGTGTCCTTGACGATCGGCTTCGTATTCCGGCAATCCGGGAATCCGGAGCAGGCGAGGAACTTGCCGAACCGCCCCATCTTGTACACCATCGGTTTGCCGCATTTGTCACAAGTTTCATCGGACGGCTCGTCGCGTATTTCGACCTCTTTCATTTCCTCTTCCGCGACGGTCAGCCTTTTCTCGAACGATTTATAAAATTCCCCGATAACCTGAACCCAATTTTCCTTGCCTTCTTCCACATGGTCCAGGTCGTCTTCCATATGCGCCGTGAACTCCGCGTCGAGAATTTCCGGGAAAAATTCTTCCATCAACTGAATGATCAGCTCGCCGAGCTCAGTCGGCACGAACTTCTTCTCTTCGATGGCTACGTAATTGCGCTTCTGGATCGTCTCGAGCGTCGGCGCATACGTGCTCGGGCGGCCGATGCCGAGTTCTTCCAGCGTACGTACCAAGCGCGCTTCCGTGTAGCGCGGCGGTGGCTGGGTGAAGTGCTGCTTCGGATCGATCTGCGAAGTCTCTACGCGCTCGCCCGCGGACAGAGGCGGCAGCAGCCGCTCTTCATCCGCCTGGCCGTCGTCGTTGCCCTCCACGTAGATCTTCATGAAGCCGGGAAACTTGAGCTTCGAGCCGTTCGCGCGGAACTGGACGGAGCCTGCATTCAGATCCACCGTCATCGTATCGAGTACGGCAGACGCCATCTGACTGGCAACATAGCGTTCCCAGACCAGCTTATACAGCCTGAGTTGGTCGCGGGACAAATAAGCTTTCACGGAGTCCGGCTCCCGCAGTACGGACGTAGGGCGGATCGCTTCATGCGCATCCTGGGTATTGGCGTTCTTCTTCAAATAGATGCGCGGCGATTCCGGCACGTACGTCTGACCGTACTTCTGCGCGATGTAAGCTAGCGTTTCCTCCTGCGCGACAGGCGAAATCCGGGTCGAATCCGTCCGCATATACGTAATCAAGCCGACGGTGCCCTCATTGCCCAGATCGACGCCTTCGTACAGCTGCTGAGCGACCTGCATCGTCTTGGAGGCGCGAAAATTGAGCTTGCGGGCCGCTTCCTGCTGAAGCGAACTGGTGATGAAGGGAGGCGAAGGATTGCGCTGCCGCTCCTTCTCTTTGACATCCCCGACAATGAAGGATGCGCCGCCGATGGCTTCCAGCACTTCCTTCACGTCCTGCTCGTTCTTCAGTTCTTTCTTGTCGCCGTGCAGGGAATAAAATTTGGCCTCGAACGCCGCGGCGCCCTTCAGAAGATGGGCGGTAATGCTCCAATATTCTTCCGGAATGAAGGCATTGATCTCGTTCTCGCGATCGATGACCAGCTTGACCGCGACCGACTGCACCCGGCCGGCGCTGAGTCCCTTCTTGACCTTCTTCCATAGCAGCGGGCTGATCTTGTAGCCGACAAGCCGGTCCAGCACGCGTCTGGCTTGCTGCGCGTTGACCAGGTCCATATCGATCGGGCGCGGTGTCTTGAACGCGTCCTTCACTGCCTGCTTCGTGATCTCATTGAACACGACGCGGCATTCATCCCGCTCATCGAGCTCCAGATAGTGGGCCAGATGCCACGCGATCGCTTCTCCCTCTCTGTCGGGGTCAGCCGCCAGATACACTTTTTTTACTTTTTTGCTGGCGTCCTTCAATTCCTTCAGGACGTTGCCTTTGCCGCGGATCGTGATGTATTTCGGTTGGAATTCGTTTTCGATTTCAACGCCGATTTGGCTTTTGGGTAAATCCCGAATGTGGCCCATGGATGCTTTGACGATGAATTTGCTGCCCAAATATTTGCCGATTGTCTTGGCTTTGGCCGGGGACTCTACGATGACGAGCGAATCCGCCACATCCATTCCTCCTCTCCAACGATCAACGATTGCCTGAATCCTTCTTAATATACGTTAGCATATACGTTCTTCGCAACCAACGCAAACGAAGACGGTTCAGAGTGCGCCGTAAAGCGACCCGGGCAAGCGGTGAATCCGCCGCTTCAACTGCAAGGACAACAGCACCGCGGGAAGGCGGCCGACTTCGATTTCGCAGGCTGCGGACAGCTCGTCGATCGAGCGCGGTTCGTCGAGCAGCACTTCATAGACCGTTTGTTCCTCTTCCGTCCATTCGCCGCCGGCGGACGAAAGGCCGCTCCTATGCAAGAGAATGTCAGGCGACGGTGCGACATGACGGGCAAACGCCGCGATGACGTCCTCCGCAGCGAGCGCGATCGTCGCCGATCCTTCGGACAGCAGGTTCATTGCGCCTCGACTTCTGGGCGATGTTACGGGGCCGGGCACGACATAGACCGTACGATTCGCCTTGAACGCATATTCCGCCGTGATGAGCGCACCGCTGTTCTCCGGTGCTTCCGCAATGACGACGGCGAGCGTCAAGCCGACGATGATCCGGTTGCGCGATGGAAACATCCCCGGATGATAGGGGGTGCCGGGCGGCGCTTCGGACAGCAGCAGGCCTTTCGCTTCGATTGCCCGGTACAGCTGACGATTCTCAGGCGGATAGATCTGATCCACCGGCAGTCCGAGCACCGCAATCGTGCCTCCGGCGCGATCGAGTGCCCCGCGATGCGCGCACGTATCGATTCCCCTGGCCAAACCGCTGACGACCGTGAATCCCCTGTCTGCGAACGCGGCAGCGAATGATTCCGCCACGTGCCTGCCGTATGCGGTAGCCAATCTCGTTCCGACGATGGCAATCGCAGGGCGGGACAGCAGCGACAGATTCCCTCGGTAATAGAGCACTTGCGGCGAGCCTTCCATCCGCCGCAGCCTGGACGGGTACGATTTGTCGGCAATCGTCAGCCCGATTCCGGCGAGCTCGCGCCGCGCCCGGCCGGCCTCGATGCGCTCTTCGCGAAGGCTTGCGGCCAGCGCAGCCGCTTGCTTGAGCGACAGTCCGCAATCGCGCAAGTCGCCTTCTCTCATGCCGGGATAGACCGGACGCTCCCTGCGGGCTTCCCACAGCTTCTGAATCGTCTGCCAGCCGATGCCGTCCGTCTCGTGAAGAGCAACCAATGTTTCACGTGAAATACCGTTGTTTGCCATTATTAGCACTCCTTGTAGAATGAAATCGAATGCTGACGATGAGCTCTCTCTTTCGCTGCGCGAAATGACAAATTGCCGCAACCCGACAATATCCGCTTCCAGCCCCGCCCCCTGAACAGCATCTCGATACGGCTTGCCGGCCTCCCGAACGAAAAAGCAGCCGCCCGGCGCCTCATCAGGAGGCGCGGACGGCTGCTTGCCGATCCGGTTCGATATGCTTGCGCCGCAGGGGGAAGTCCCAAGCGGTATCGTTTTTCTACTATACTAGCATTAACTTTTGCATTTTTCCAGCATGCCGCGCGCTTCGAGCGCGGACACGAGCGTCGACCCCATCTCGGAAGGCGTCGGCGCTACCTTGATGCCGCACTCTTCGAGCTTGGCAATCTTCTCAGCGGCGGTACCCTTGCCTCCGGAGATGATCGCGCCGGCATGTCCCATCCGCTTGCCGGCAGGCGCCGTCGCGCCTCCGATGAAGCCGACGACGGGCTTCGTCATGTTCGCCCGGACCCACTCAGCCGCTTCCTCTTCCGCCGTGCCGCCGATTTCTCCGATCATGATGACCGCATAAGTATCCGGATCCTCATTGAACAGATTCAGAATGTCGATGAACTCCGAGCCTTTGACCGGATCGCCGCCGATGCCGACAGCCGAAGATTGGCCGATGCCGACAGAGGTCAGTTGATGAACCGCTTCATAAGTCAGCGTTCCCGAACGGGAAACGACGCCGACATGGCCTTTCTTATGGATGTAGCCCGGCATGATGCCGATCTTGATCTCGTCCGGCGTAATGACGCCGGGGCAGTTCGGCCCGATCAGGCGCGTCTTCCGGCCTTCCATATAGCGCTTGACCTTGATCATGTCCATGACCGGAATGCCTTCGGTGATGCAGATCGCCAAATCCAGCTCGGCATCGACCGCTTCCATGATGGCGTCAGCCGCGAACGGCGGCGCCACGTAGATGACGGAGGCCGTCGCGCCCGTCGCGGCGACCGCTTCCTGCACCGTATTGAACACCGGAAGCTGGACGGTCTGCCCGCTCTCCAGCGTGATGTCCACCTTCTGCCCGCCCTTGCCCGGCGTCACGCCGCCGACCATCTGCGTGCCGTAATCAAGCGCGCCCTTGGCATGGAACAAGCCGGTCGCGCCGGTGATGCCCTGGGTAATCACCTTGGTATTCTTATCGATCAAAATACTCATGATTCGTTGTCACACTCCCCGGTTCAGTCTCTCCGATCATCGGGATCTTTGAGCGCAAGTTCAAAATCTCTCTTGTCAGACGAGCGACACGATCTTCTGCGCGCCGTCGGCCATCGAATCGGCGGCCACGATGTTGAGCCCCGACCCGTTCAATATCTCTTTGCCCTTCTTCACGTTCGTGCCTTCCAGCCGAACGACGAGCGGTTTATCCAGCCCGAGCTCGCGCGCTGCCGCGACGACGCCTTCGGCGATTACGTCGCATTTCATGATGCCGCCGAAAATATTGACGAAGATCCCTTTCACGTTCGCGTCGGACAATATGATTTTGAACGCTTCCGTCACTTTCTCCTTGGTCGCGCCGCCGCCGACGTCGAGGAAGTTGGCCGGCTCCCCGCCGTAATATTTAATAATGTCCATCGTCGCCATCGCCAGCCCCGCGCCGTTGACCATGCAGCCGATGTTGCCGTCCAATGCGATATAAGAAAGATCGAATTTGGAAGCCTGGATTTCCTTCTCGTCCTCTTCGTCGAGGTCGCGAAGCTCCACGATGTCCTTGTGACGGAACAGCGCGTTGGAGTCGAAATTAAGCTTGGCGTCCAGCGCCATGACGTTGCCGTCTCCCGTCACGACGAGCGGGTTGATCTCGGCAATCGAGCAATCCTTTTCTTCGAACGCCTTGTACAGCTTCAGCATGAAGCCTGCGGCTTTATTGATCAGTTCGCCCGGAATGTTGATCGCGTATGCCAGACGGCGCGCCTGGAACGGAAGCAGTCCGGTAACGGGGTCGATCGTCTCCTTGATGATCTTCTCCGGCGAATGCGCGGCGACTTCTTCGATCTCCGTGCCGCCTTCCTCGGATGCCATCATGACGACGCGCCCCGTGCTGCGATCGACGACGACGCCAACGTAATATTCCTTCTTGATATCGCAGCCCTCTTCAATAAGCAGCCGCTTCACTTCCTTGCCTTCCGGTCCTGTCTGATGCGTGACCAGCACTTTGCCGAGCAATTCGTCCGCGTACTTGTGCACGTCGTCGATACTCTTCGCAATCTTGACGCCGCCCGCTTTGCCGCGTCCGCCGGCATGGATCTGAGCTTTGACGACCGTGACGGCGCTGCCAAGCTCCTTAGCGGCCGCTACGGCCTCGTCGGCGGTGAAAGCCACTTTGCCGCGCGGCACGGATACGCCGTATTGCCGCAGCACTTCTTTCCCTTGATATTCATGAATGTTCATGACTCTTGCATCCTCCCGTTTGCACGCGTTCTCCTCGAGCGGCCGAATGGCGCCATTTTCTGGGGTATTGCAGCCGCCGCGAGTTCAAGCTATGTAACAAACCCTACCTATTGTATCACTTTTCCTGCCTGCGTTCCTCTTTTTTTCATCAAATTTTGTGCTCCATTTGGCAATGATTTCATCTCATTGCGCGAACGATCTGGCAGCATTCGTTTATTATCTCCCTGATTTTGCTAATCATGCTATTGACAATTGGAAGCGCAAGGATTAGACTTACAAGTAATGGAATATGGAATTGCGGAAGGTAAGGAAGCACCTTTCTCCGCCCAACGAAGCCGTTGTGGAGGAAGGTGTTTTTTCGTGTATGTGAAAATGATCGGTGCGAGCGTGGTCGGCGTCGAAGGCCGGTTAATCGAAGTGGAAGTGGATATCCGGTCCGGATTGCCGCAAGTCAATGTCGTCGGCCTCGCCGATGCAGCCATTCGCGAATCCGTGGAACGGGTGCGCGCGGCGGTGCAGAACGGCGGCTTGAAATTTCCGATGGACCGGATCACCGTCAATCTGGCCCCGGCGGATGTGCGCAAGGAAGGCAGCTCGTTCGACCTCGCGATCGCAGCCGGCATCCTGGGCGCCAGCGGACAACTGCAGCCGGGCGGGCTGGCGCATACGCTCCTGATCGGCGAACTGGCGTTGAACGGGGAGGTGCGCCCGGTGCCGGGCATCTTGCCGATGGCCGAGTGCGCGCGCAATGCCGGATTGCGCAAAGTCGTCGTCCCGCAGGCTTGCATATCGGAAGCCCGGCTCATCGACGGCATAGAAGTCGAAGGCATTCGTTCGCTCAGCGATTGGCTGCATGGCGAGCCTGCTGTGGCCCCGGCCCTATCGCGGGACGACAGGCCGCAAGATCCGCTCGTACGGGACATTCTGCGCAGAAATGCCGAAGAGGAGCCTGATCTGGCTGACGTCGTTGGCCACGCCGGGGCCAAGCGGGCCTTGATCGTGGCTGCCGCGGGCATGCACAATATTTTGTTCATCGGGCCTCCCGGTACGGGCAAGACGATGCTGTGCCGAAGATTGCCCGGCTTGCTGCCACGCCTTGGCGATGAAGAAGCGCTGGCCGTCACGAAAATATTCAGCGTTTGCGGCAAGCTCGGCGATGCCCGCGCGGGGTTGATTCGCCGGAGGCCGTTCCGCTCCCCGCATCATACGATCTCGGCGGCCGGGCTGATCGGCGGCGGTTCGGCGCCGCGGCCCGGCGAGGTAACGCTCGCGCATCATGGCGTGCTGTTCCTGGACGAGATGCCGGAATTTTCGCGTCTGTGCCTGGAGTCGCTGCGCCAGCCGCTGGAAGATCGGGAGGTGACGATCGGCCGGGCGCGGGGCGTATGCCGGTTTCCGGCCAATATTATGCTGGCGGCATCGATGAATCCGTGCCCCTGCGGCTATTACGGAAGCGACGGCGATCGGCCTTGCACTTGTTCGGAAGGCGCCGTCGCCCGGTATCGCTCACGCATGTCCGGCCCGCTGGCCGATCGCATCGACCTGCAGGTCGAGATGCCGAGACAACCGGCGAACCCCGCCGATCCCGCCATCATCACGACTCGCGAAGCGAGCCGCATGGTCGAGGAAGCTTGCTCCCGCCAGCGCAGGCGATATGCGGGGCGCAGCTTCTCGCGGAACAACGAGCTGCAAGGATCCTTGCTCAAGAAATATGCCGCGCTTACGCCGTCCGGAGAGCAATTGCTGCATGAGGTGTTCGAAAACCTGGGGCTGAGCCACCGCGCGCACGACCGCATCCTGAAGATGTCTCGCACGATTGCGGACTTGGCGGACCGCGAGACCATTCTGCCGGAAGATGTGGCCGAAGCGATCCAGTATCGATGCCTGGATCACGCATAAAGCCACTTGCTCCATCCCCTCGCAGCAAGCTGCGGGGCAACTCGCCAACATCGAATTCGTTCAGCGCAGCAAGTCGTGGAAACTCCCTCGCCCAGCTCAGAATGCGGCGGGAATATGCCTCAGTTCATTCACCGAGCCGTCCGTATGGAACGTAACCGCGACAACATCGAAGCGCACGGGGCCATGCTCCGCTCCATGCATGCGCAGGTAGACCGCGGCCGTCTCCCGAACCTGGCGGCACTTGCGCGGAGTAATCGCTTCGATCGCCGTCCCGTAGCGGCTCGGCGACGTTCGCGACCGCACCTCGGCGAACACGAGCGCTTCCCCGTCGCGCATAATCAGGTCGATCTCTCCCGATCGACAGCGCCAATTCCGCACGACCGGCGTATAGCCCAGTGTCTGCAAATATGCAAAAGCAGCATCTTCGGCCGCTTGGCCGGCTGCCTTGCGCCCGCGCGAACCCGTACGCTGCGGCGTCCGTCCATTCAAGCCGAATCCCCCTTTCGCGGCATTGTTCATCCCGGGTGAACCGCGACCCTCAGGCAGGTTAAGACGATGAATCCAGCCCCGCTTTACGGTCCGAGCGGTAGACGAAGCTGAGTATTTCGGCTACGAGGCGGTACAGCTCCGGCGGAATTTCCTGTTCGAGGTCCAGCTTGGACAGCACTTCGACGAGCGATGCGTCTTCCTGGACCGGAACGCCCGATTCCCGCGCCTTCTGCAAAATTTCTTCCGCCAGCAAGCCCTGGCCTTTGGCGACGACGACCGGCGCCGAGCTGCGTTCCGGCTCATATTTCAGCGCGACCGCTTTCTTCGGCATAGAGCGCGGCCGTTCGTCTTTTCGCCCATCGGTGTTTAACGGACTCATACGCGAAAATCCACTCCCCGATACGGCTTGGACGCGAATTCGGAAGCCGCGTGCAGCGACGGCATGCGATCCGTCAGGTCACCGGTCGCCGGGTCCTGGGCAACGGCCGGGAAAGCCTGCACTTTCAGCGACAGCAGTTGAAATCCGGCATCTCGCAATCCCGCGCCCAATTCCTCTCGCGCTTGTTCCACCAAGTCCGACATGAACGGATGATCGTTCAGCAGCTTGAGCGACACGATCCGATCCACCACCTGCACGTCGACAACCGTGCTGCCCAAGTGGCGCATGCGCAGATCGAACAGCAGGCGGCAATTGTTCGAGTCCCATTCGCCTTTGCGGCTGCGGCGCGTTTGCACGTGCACGGTCGCGGTTGTGTCGCCTTCCTTGCCCTTCATCGGAACGAATAACGTCATGAAGCTGTACGGCTGACTGTTTTGACGCTCCGATGACAAGAGCAGTTGCTGGCCAGTAATATGGTTCGCCAGCGATTGCGCCGCCTCCCGCAGCGCGGGCGGAGCTTCGTCGCTCGCCGCGAGCAGCAGCAAGGCGCTCTTGAGCGAGTCCGCTGCCTGCTGCGGGGGAGATGCCGGCTCTCCGCTTGGCGCTTGCGGAGAAGTCTGCTGCGGCATCGTCCGCGCATCCGCCGTCGCCTGCAGCAACTGATGCTCGTGTCCGGCGCCCAGCCATTGCAGGAATCTCCCGATCCACGAATCCCCGCCGCGCCGTACTGCTTGATCGGCCGATCCCGCGGCACTGTGCATTGTCCTCGCCTGGACGGCTTGATCGGACGCTGCCGCGCCGACCGTTCCCGGGTCCTTCGCCGTCACATTCTCCGCGGATGAGGCGTTTGCCCCTTGCGACATCCGGGCAACCGCCGCATCCGCTTGCGCGGACAAGATCGAATTCGCCGAGGGCGCCGATTGCGCAGCAATAGCAGGCGACGCTGCTGCAGGAGCGCTTGTCGACCGCCCTGCCGATTCCGCAAGAGCCGAATTCACCGCAGCTTGCGCCTGAGCCTGGCCCGCCTGCGCGGGCAATTCTCCTCTCGCGGCGGACACCGGTCCTGCGGACCCGGCCGCAGTGCCCGACAGCTGCGCGCCGCCCTGCGCCAGCAGCCGGTCCCCTTCGGCCAGCAGCCGCTGCAAGCCCGAAGCCCAGTCGGGAAGCTTCCCGGCTCCCGTCCCGGCGGTATCGCCCAGCCATTGCCGAAACGCAGAAGCGAAGCTGGAGAGCTCGTCGTGCAAAGGCTGGCCGAACAACGTCTGGCGCAGCGCCGCCAAGGTGCTTTCCGTAGGATTCAAGCCGCGTCGGAACGCGACGTCGGCCGCGCCCGCCCAACCGGTCGGGTCCGCGGACGCCTGCTTCGCGGAGGCGGCTGCACGGAAAAATGAGGCCGAATCGCTGTCCAGCGCATACCCGTCCCTCCGCAATCCCCGCAGCAGCTCATATGACCATTTTTGATCCGGCAGTCCGAACTGCCTCAGCACGTTCTTCAAAGCCTCGTCAGGCGCCACGTCGGCAGCGTCGGCCAGCGGCTTCAGCACGATCGCCGCGCCGCTGCTGCCCGGCTGCACCTGCAACAGCGTCCCGCGTCCGATCTGCAGCTCGGCTTCCAGCCTGGCGCGCACCGACACGCCGTTAATATTCATCAGCGCTTCGCCGTTGTCCAGCATTTCCATCAAGATGCCCCGCACGATCTGTCCGATGCGCAGTTCAAGCGTCTTCCCTTCGGCGGGAGCCGCGTTGCCCATGAATGCGCGGAGCATCGATCCGATATTGACGCTCATGCCGCCTTCCTCCTGCCCTGCAAATGCCTCTTTACTCTATGTATCGGAATTTTCGGCGCGAACGATGATGATTACAGCTCGAAAAGCGTTTGCTGCTCATGCAGCAAATTGCCGAGAAAGCTTCGCCGATGCAGCGGTGTCGGACCGAGCCGCAGGATCGCCTCGCGATGCTCCTTCGTCGCGTAGCCTTTATGATTGCCGATCCCGAAGCCGGGGTACAGCGCTTCCCAAATTTCCGAGCATAACCGGTCCCGCGTCACCTTGGCGACGATCGAGGCGGCTCCGATCGATTGGCTGCGCGCGTCTCCCTTCACGATTGGCATCTGGGGCACGTCCAGCTCCACCGTCTCCGCATCGACGAGCAAATATTCCGGCGCAGAAGCGAGCCCCAATACCGCCTGTTTCATTGCCAGACGTGAAGCTTGGCGGATGTTGATCCGGTCGATCGTGGCGGCGTCCACCCGGGAGACGGACCAGGCGGCCGCTTCCCGCAGAATGACATCGTAAAGCCTCTCCCGCTTCTTCTCGCTCAGCTGCTTGGAATCGTTGACCTCTTCCAATACGAGCCCGACAGGCAGAATAACGGCTGCGGCCACTACGTCCCCGAAGAGACAGCCTCTGCCCACTTCGTCAACGCCGGACACCAAGGTCAAGCCTTGTGCCCACAGATCGCGTTCGAACGACAATCGATCGATCGCTTCATCCATAACGTCTTCCCCCTTCAACCCAGCGAATGAAAAAGGAGGCTTCTCAGCCTCGAGACCTCAGCCGTCCGCACTCCTGTCCATTCGCTATTCCATTGCCTCGACCGGCTGCGGCCGTTCCAGCGTGATGCGGCCCAGCTTGCCGGACCGCAAATCTCGCAGCAACACGCCGGCCGCCTTCTCGTAATCGACGATGCCGCCGCTGCCCAGACATCCTCTGCGCTTGCCGATCGCTTCCAGCACGGCGGATGCCGCCGTCAGATCAGGCAACTCTTCCGGCACCGCTTCCGCCAAGCCGTACCGCTCCGCCAGCGTCGCCCCGTAATCGCCAGCCAGCGTCTGCAGGACGAAGCAGGCGACTTCGTCGATATGCAGCACTTCCTCCTTGATCGCGCCCGTTGCAGCGAGCAGGTTGCCTGCCCGGGGATCCTCGAACTTCGGCCACAGAATGCCGGGCGTATCGAGCAACTCCAGCTCCGCGCCGGTCCGGATCCACTGCTGTCCCTTCGTGACGCCCGGCCGATCGCCCGTCACCGCGGCGCTGCGGCCGGCCAGACGATTGATCAGCGTCGACTTGCCGACGTTCGGAATGCCCACGATCAAGGCGCGGACGGGCCTGGGCTTCATTCCTTTGGCGATCTGCCGCTCGATACGGGCGCGCAGCAGCTCTCGCGCCTTCAGCGGAATATCCTTCACGCCCATGCCGCTGCTGGCGTCAATCGCCAACGCTTCGTGGCCCAGCGCGCGAAAATAGGCGCACCAAGCCGCCGTCTGCCCCGGATCGGCCAAATCCGCTTTATTCAAGAGCACCAGCCTGGGCTTCGCGCCGACGATCTCGTCGATCATCGGATTGCGGCTCGATTGCGGAATTCGCGCATCGATCAGCTCGAACACGACGTCGATCAGCTTGAGCTTGTCTTCGATTTGCCGTTTGGCCCTGGTCATATGACCGGGAAACCACTGGATCGTCATCTGTGCGACCCTCCTTCAGCAGGGGCTTTCCCCTGCTTGCAGGGAGTGCCCTTCTAATGCGATACGAAATGGAAATCGCCAAGCGGCCAATAAACGAGATCCGCCCGTCCGACGACCCGGTCGAGCGGGATGAAGCCGATCATTCGGCTGTCCTCGCTGTTCGAACGGTTGTCGCCCATGACGAAGAGCGTGCCTTCCGGCACTTTGCCGTCCGGGAATCTGACGTTCGGGAAGCCTTCCTCCCGGTTGTACAGCCGGCCCGCGGCATGCGCTGCTTCATACGCTTCCCTCAAATAGGATTCGTCGAGCGGTTCTCCGTTAATCGTCACCTTGTCCCCTTCGACCTTGACCGTGTCGCCCGGTTCTCCGATCACGCGCTTGATGAAATCCCGGCCTTCCTCCGGCACATGGAACACGATCACTTCTCCGCGCTTCGGCTCGCGGATATCGTAAATGATCTTATTGACAATGATGCGTTCCCGGTTCCAGAAATTCGGTTGCATGGAAGGACCGTCCACGATGAACGGACTGACCAGAAACCAGCGAATGAGAAACACGAGAATGCCGGCCACCGCGAGCGCCTTGATCCATTCGAACAATTCGCCGGACGCTTTCGATTTGGGCGGGGCGGCCTGCCGATCGTCAGTCGGCGAATGTTCTCGCGCATGGCTTGATCCGGTATCGGCGCTGTCCGTTAGCTGGCCTGCCGGAACCGTCCCCGTTGCATCGGCTTTCCGGTCGCCGTCCAGTGACGGCTCCGTATCGTCATGATCCGGGTTGCGCCGCTCTTCCATTGTCGATTGCCTCCCCTCTATCCTCTATGACCGTGTCTACACGGATTAAATGCTTATGTAGGGCAAGAAAATGCAAAAAGGAGGACTCGCTCCATCAGCTAAGCCCCCCTCAACTGCCTGTTATCGAATTTCCTTGATCCGGGCCGCCTTGCCGCGCAGGTCGCGCAGGTAGTACAGCTTGGCGCGGCGGACTTTACCGCGGCGTGCCACGTCGATCTTGTCGATTCGCGGCGAATGGATCGGAAACGTACGTTCCACGCCTACGCCGTAAGAAATCTTGCGTACGGTGAATGTCTCGCTGATACCGCCGCCGCGGCGCTTGATAACGACGCCTTCGAACAACTGAATGCGTTCGCGGGATCCTTCGACAACCTTCACGTACACCTTCAGCGTATCGCCTGGGCGAAAGCTCGGCACGTCTTGGCGGAGCTGCTCTTGCGTGATCGATTGAATCAGATTCATGAGGGTATTCCTCCTTCCGTCATAGACGTTCGTGCCCCGCTCCCCGCATATGCACATGCGGCTCTTGGCGTGCAGAGGACCGTCCGGGTTACGATAAAACAGAACAACATTTGAAATTCTATCACACGGGCGAACATAATGCAATGCAAACTTGCGTCATAATCGGGCGATGCCTGAACGCTATTCGATCGTCATTCGCTTCGGTTAGGGTTCGATGGCGGGCTTAATCTCGCTGCTCCGATTGGCCGTGCGCCTGAGCAAGCCACTGCCGCTCCGACGGCGTCAGCTCGGCTTGCTCGAGCAATTCCGGCCTTCGCGCGAAGGTGCGCATGAGCGACTGCCGGCGGCGCCACTTGCCGATCTCGGCATGGTGACCCGACAGCAGCACCTCCGGCACCGACCAGCCGCGGAACTCGGGAGGCCGGGTGTAGTGCGGATATTCCAGCAAGCCGTCGCTGAACGAATCGGTGACGGCTGAATTTTCATTGCCCAGCACGCCCGGAAGCAAGCGCACGACCGCGTCGATCACGACCATCGCCGGCAATTCGCCGCCGGTCAATACGTAGTCGCCGACGGACAGCTCGTCCGTCACCAAATGCTCGCGAATACGCTCGTCATAGCCTTCATAGTGGCCGCATATGAAGATCAACTGCGATTCCTTCGCGAGTTCCGCCGCCTTCCGCTGGGTGAACGGCTCCCCTTGCGGGCACATCAGAATGATTCGGGGCGGGGCGGCGTCGCCGTCCCGGTCGGCCAGCAAATGCTCCACCGCCCCGAAGATCGGCTCCGGCTTCAGCACCATACCGCCGCCGCCGCCGTACGGCATGTCATCGACCGTGTGATGCTTGTTCGTGGAGAAATCCCGGAAATTGACGGCTGCCAGCGAGACGATGCCCCGTTCACGGGCTTTGCCGAGTATGCTGCTTCCGAACACGCCGTCGAACATTTCCGGAAACAAGGTCAGTACGTCAACGCGCATTTACAGCAATCCTTCCATCAGATGAACCTTGATCCGCCTCGCCGCCAAGTCCACTTCGAGCACGACGTCGTCGATGACCGGCAGCAGCACGTCCTGCCCTTTGGGCCGCCGCACGACCCATACGTCGTTGGCGCCCGGGGTGAGCACATCCGATACGCTGCCGATCGTCTCTCCCTCATCCGTGATGACGGTGCATCCGACGATGTCGCTGACGTAATACTCGCCTTCGGACAGCGGCGCCCGGTCCTCCGCCGGCACTTTCAGTTCCCAGCCTTTGCTGGCTTCCGCCCCGTTGCGGTCGTCAATGCCGGCCAATTTCAATATGTAGACGTTTTTTTGTTCACGCGCGGATTGGACGGCCACCGGGACGGGATCGCCGGCACCTGGCGGGATCATCCACAACGTATTGCCCGGCTTGAACCGGATTTCGGGGAAATCGGTCTGCGGCCAGACGCGAACTTCTCCGCGCACCCCATGGGTATTCACGATTTTACCGATATTCAGCCACCGTTCCATCGATGCGCTGCCCCCTCATTATTTAGCCAACCTTCATAACCGAAGAGGGGCCGGACATGCATGCCTGCATCCGTTGCCCCTCGTCTTATTCGGAAATGATATCCAGCATGACGCGTTTGTGTTCCTTGACCGCCGCAGAAGATACGACCGTGCGCAGCGCCTTGGCGATGCGCCCCTGTTTGCCGATCACCTTGCCGACGTCGCCGGGATTCACAGAGAGCTCGTACACCAAACCGCGAGCGTCTTCTCGGACCTGGATCCGCACATCCTCCGGATGATCCACGAGCGCGCGGGCAATGACCCGAATCAGTTGTTCCAAAGCCTATCCCTCCGGTTCGTCGAACCGTCGCAGCGCCGGCTCATCGGCCATAGACGATGAAACGGCAAGCAGCGGGGTTCGTTACTTCTGGAGCCTGGATTCGTGGAACTTCTTCAAGATGCCGGCTTTGCTGAGCAAGCTGCGAACCGTATCGGACGCTTGCGCTCCGTTGCCGAGCCACTTGAGCGCCTTCTCCTCGTCGATTTGCACTTGCGCCGGTTGAGCGACCGGATTATAAACGCCGATCTCCTCGATGAAACGACCGTCGCGAGGGGAACGGGAATCGGACACAACCACGCGATAGAACGGAGCCTTGTGAGCGCCGATCCGCTTCAGACGAATGCGAACTGCCATTGGATTTCACCTCCCTTTAAAAGTCCAAACTTTCACTTTCAATGGCCGCCTGTGACTTAGGAATTGCCCTGGCCAACCGGGTAATTCCGTCTCGGATGGGCTTCGAACGCCGAGTTACCCAACCAAAGAGACTGTCGATTAATGGATAACAGCATGCATTCCGTACGAAGCATCGCTCTTTAGCCTAGCCAACCAACCATCGTAACGGAACACAGAGCCTTTATCCGGTGAAGAGGGTTCCGCTCTGGACTTTAACGGAACACAGAGCCGTTATTTCGCGGTTTTACAGTAATTTTTGTAACATTTGCCGCTGATAAAGGCTTACCGTTCCGTTAGCTTTTCAAAAACACCCTTTATTGCCGATTAAGCCTCCTGAGTTCCGTTGCGCTGCCTGCACAGGTTGTTTGGCCCGATCCACTATCCATCGACAGTCTCCCAAACCGGGTAATTCTGTCCCATGCGAACTCCAAGCGCCGAGTAACCCAACCAAACTGGGTAATTCCGTCTCGAATGAGCTTCATGTGCCAACCCGGCCTTGGAGCGCTAGAACGGAAACTTCATACCGCCACCCTTGCCGCCTTTGCCCATCATCGCCTTGAGCGCCTTCATGCCGCCCTTCGGGCCTTTGCCGCCGGGGCCCATCATGCCGGAAAACTGCTTCATCATCTTCTTCATGTCCTCGAATTGGCGCAGCAGCCGGTTCACGTCGGCGACCGACGTGCCGCTGCCCGCGGCGATCCGCTTGCGGCGGCTGAAGTTGATCAGGTCCGGCTTCAGCTTCTCCTGGCGCGTCATCGACTTCACGATCGCTTCGGTGCGGCCGATCTGCTTCTCGTCGACTTTGAAGTTCGGCATGTTCTTGAGCTTGCCCATGCCGGGCATCATGTCGAGCAACTGGTCGAGCGGCCCCATCTTGCGCACTTGCTCCATCTGCTCAAGGAAGTCCTCCAGCGTGAACTCCGCATTGCGCATCTTGCGTTCCATCTCGGCGGCCTTGTCCGCATCGATGTTCGCCTGCGCCTTCTCGATCAGCGACAGCATGTCGCCCATGCCGAGAATCCGCGACGCCATCCGGTCGGGATGGAACGCTTCGAGCTGATCGATCTTCTCGCCCGTGGAAGCAAACTTGATCGGGCAGCCGGTTACCGCCTTGACCGAGAGCGCCGCGCCGCCGCGCGTATCGCCGTCGAGCTTCGTCAGCACGACGCCTGTCAGCGCCAGCTGCTCATGGAAACTCTGGGCCACGTTGACGGCTTCCTGGCCGGTCATCGCGTCGACGACGAGCAGTACTTCATCGGGATCGACCGCGTCGTGGATTTGCTTGATCTCCTGCATGAGCGCTTCGTCAATCTGCAAGCGGCCGGCCGTGTCGATAAGCACATAGTCGCAGCCCTGATCCTTCGCTTGCTGGACGCCTTGCCTCGCGATCTCGACCGGGCTGATCTTGTCGCCGAGCGTGAATACCGACACGCCGATCTGCCCGCCCAGCACTTCGAGCTGCTTGATCGCCGCAGGGCGGTAAATATCTCCGGCTACCATGAGCGGTTTATGCTGCTGCGACTTCAGCAGATTGGCCAGCTTGCCGGTCAGCGTCGTCTTGCCCGCGCCTTGCAGGCCTGCCATCAGCACAACGGTCGGAGGCTTGTCGGCCTTGGCAAGCTTCGACTGCGTGCCGCCCATCAGCTCGGTCAATTCCTTGTTGACGATATCGATGACGACCATCGCAGGAGTGAAGCTCTTCATCACTTCCTGGCCGACGGCCTTCTCCTTCACCTTGGCGATGAATTCCTTGACGACCTTAAAGTTCACGTCGGCTTCCAGCAGCGCCAGCCGAACTTCGCGCATCGCTTCATTGACGTCGTCTTCGGACAGCTTGCCCCGTCCTTTCAGCTTGCCGAACACGTTCTGCAGCCGCGAGGTCAATCCTTCGAACGCCATGTGCGTTCCCCTCCTTCAATCGCCATGATTCTGAACCGCAAGCCTCGGCGTCAACACTCAGTCGCGCAATCTGGCTGCCGCTTCCATCAAGGGCTGCCGCCGATCCGCCGGCAGCAGGCCGATCTCGCGGTCCAGCCGATCCAACCTCTCGCGGAACCTCTCGTGCCGGAGCGCGAGTCCGAGCTTGCGCTCGTAATCCTCCAGCGTCTGTTCGGCACGTTTCAAATGCTCATATACGGCTTGGCGGCTAATCTCGAATTCGGCCGCGATCTCGCCGAGCGAATAATCGTCTTGGAAATAACATTGCAGGAACGTCTGCTGCTTCTCTGTCAACAACGGACCGTAGAAGTCGTACAGGACGTTGATGCGATTCATTTTCTCGAGACTGTTCTCTCCCTGCACCGAGGTCCCCCCTCTGTTAAGGAAAAACACTTTACAGTCACGCACCTCTTCATCCTACGCGAAATAAGGGTGAGTGTCAAGCAGATTTGCTTGACACCCAGGACAATCGCTTACGGAATAGAAAAAGGAACTTTGATGCCAAGGCTTTGCCAGTGAGTGCTGTGAATTTTGCTGAAGTTGGGTACTTTGAGTACCTAAGTCCGTGCAACTGTGAGCGTTTGGCTGTAGCTGGGCACTTTGAGTACCTAAGTCCGCGTAGATGTGCGCGTTTTGCCGGAGCAATTTGTGTAAGCGATTGCCCTGCTTGACAGGCCCCCCTCCTGTCGCGTCCCATCAATAAAACGCCCCGTTGCGGCACAATAAAGTGCGACAACGGGGCGTCGGACAAATGAGACGATACCGGGGCCGATCAGTGCTACGATTGCGCTTTTCCCGCAGAAGCCGCAGTCGCCGCTGCCTGGCGGGAGCCTGTATGTTCGAAATCAGCCTGAGGCGACGTTTTGCGAATGAAGAACGCAAGCACCATGGCAGCCAGGCACATCCACATCGCAACTTCGAACGAGAAGTTGATGCCAAAGACGGTCGACTCCAGACTGATCTGCTGCATCTGGGCAGCATTCGCGGCATCCGCAGGGTCGATCTTGGCCGCCAGAACGAGCGCTTTGCCGTGCGATGCGGCTTTGTTGGCGAAGATCGTGACCATCAGCGCCGTGCCGAGCGCGCCCGCGATGTTCCGCAACGTCTGGGACATGGCCGAACCGTGTGCATTCAACCGCTGCGGCAATTGATTCAAGCCGGCGGTCTGGATCGGCATCATCAGGAAGGACATGCCGAACATACGCATCGTATACAAAAACAACATGTGGTTATAAGTCGTCTCCAGTGTCAACCTGCTCAGCTCGTACGTCGTGATCGTCGTGACGAGCAAGCCGAACACCGCGAGCCAGCGCGCACCGATTTTATCGAAGATCGCGCCCGCCACCGGGGACATCACGCCCATCAAGAGGGCGCCGGGCAGCAGCAGCAAACCTGAATCCATCGGCGATATGCCGCGAACGTTCTGCAAATAGATCGGAAGCAGAATCATGCCGGAAAACATGGCCATCGTAATAATCACATTGATGACCGTCGTAAGTGAAAACATGTCGAATTTAAACACGCGAAACTCCAGAATCGGCCGTTTGGCGAGCAGTTCCCTGGCGACGAACAAGATCAGGAACAAAGCGCCTGCGGCAAGGGCGACAATGACGCGGGCGCTGTCCCAGCCGTCGGTGGAAGCATCGCTGAAACCGTACAGCAAGCCGCCGAATCCAAGTGTGGAGAAGATGATGCTGACCATGTTCAATTTCGGCATCGACGTCTTCGTCACATTCTTCATGGAGATGCCGCCGAAGACGAGAGCGAAGATCGTGAGCGGCAATACGACGTAGAACAGGACGCGCCAGGAATAGTGTTCGACGATCCAGCCGGACAGCGTCGGGCCTACCGCGGGAGCGAAGATCATCGCCAGACCCATCATGCCCATTGCCTTGCCGCGCTGCTCGATCGGGAAGATCGTCAGAAAGACGACCGTCATGAGCGGCATCAGGATGCCGGCCCCCGATGCCTGAATCAAGCGTCCTGCAAGCAGCACGTCAAATCCGGGCGCAAGCGCGCACATGAGCGTGCCGGCTGCAAACAAACCGGTGGCCCACATAAATAATTGGCGCGTCGAAAACCGTTCGATTAAAAACGCGCTGATCGGCACAAGAATACCGTTGACCAGCATATAGCCGGTAATTAACCATTGGATCGTCGATTCGCCGATGCCCAAGTCTTCCATCATGGGAGGAATCGCGACATTGAGCAGCGTCTGACTCAAAATTGCCACGAACGCAGCGATCAAGAGCGATGCGACGATCGGACCTCTGCGTAATTGTTGTTGTATGGCTTCCATACGATCACTGATCCTCTCTAGCTTGCTGAAGCATATTTACGATTTGTCCGTGGATGCGAAGCAGATGTTGGACGTCTTCCTCCGGAAGCTGTTGCATGAGCGGAGCCAGTCGGCTCTTGATCCGTTCGCTCGTCAAATCGAGCAGCTGTTCTCCTTCCGGCGTCAGCTTGAGCACGACGGAGCGGCGATCCTGCTTCGGTCTGTCCCGTACGATCCATCCAGCTTGCACGAGCCGGTCCACGATGCCGCTTGTCGTGCTGGGGCTCGAATGCATGCGGTCGGACAACTCTCCCAGACTGATCGTCGGGTTCAGCTTCACGATCTTCATCGCCATCAGCTGGGTTCGGGTAATGCCGAACGCTTCCGCATCCTTCCGAGTCGCCTGGAAGAAGCTTTGGTTCAACTCCCGCATCGAGTTCATGATCCGGCTGAACGGCAATTGCTCATCCACGTCTTCCCATCCTTCGCACCCGAATAATTCGCATACGAAGCATTTTACGCGCATTGCAATATCGAGTCAATTTAGAAATCCCCCGTTTTCGCGAAAAAAACCGCCAAAATACCGAGTCTGCATCGGTCAAATGGCGGTTAATCTTCCTAATCGTTCCGCATGCTCTTCATTCCTGCGACGCTTCCTCCGATTCGCCGGCGAGACCGACAAACAGCGCGTGAACGAATTGGTCCGCATCGAACTCCTGCAAATCGTCCATCTGCTCGCCGAGGCCGACAAACTTGACCGGCAGCGCCATCTCGTGGCGAATCGCAATGACGATGCCGCCCTTGGCCGTGCCGTCGAGCTTCGTCAGCACAAGGCCGGTGACGCCGCTCTTCTCGCCGAACAGCTTCGCCTGCTGCAGCGCGTTCTGTCCGGTCGCCGCATCGAGCACGAGCAGCGTCTCGTGCGGCGCGCCCGGGATTTCACGCTGGATGACGCGATGGATCTTCGCAAGCTCTTCCATCAGGTTGACTTTGTTCTGCAGCCGGCCTGCCGTATCGCAGATCAGTACGTCTACGCCGCGCCGCTTCGCTTCCTGCACGGCATCGAACATGACCGCAGCCGGGTCCGACCCGGCTTCCTGGCGAATGACGTCCACGCCCGTGCGCTGGCCCCACACTTCGAGCTGCTCGATCGCGCCCGCCCGGAACGTATCGCCGGCTGCCATCAGCACCGATTTGCCCTGCTGCTTGAATCGCCACGCCAGCTTGCCGATCGTCGTCGTCTTGCCGACCCCGTTGACGCCGACGAACAGGATGACCGTGATGCCGTCCGGATTCATCCGCAGGCCGGCATCCTCGCCGCCTCCGCGCAGCAGCTCCATCAGCTTCTCCGACAAGATCGGCTGCAATGAAGGGGGCTGATCGATTTTGCGCTTTTTCACTTCTGTCCGCAAGTCGTCGATCAGTTCCATGACCGTATTGACGCCGACATCCGCTCCGATCAGAATTTCTTCCAATTCCTCGAAGAAAGCTTCGTCAATCTTCTGACGGCGCGCGAACAGCTCCGCCACCCGATCCGTCAATACCGACCGGGTTTTGGCCAGCCCTTCCTTGAACTTGCTTGTCACCGCCTCCGTCTTGGAAGCGATGCTTTCCTTCAACCGTTTGAAAAAACTCATCTTTCAAACCTCCAACCGGCACTAAGCTGTCGCCGTCATCATCTCATTCGTATCTTCGAGTCGAACGGAAACGAGCTTCGAAACGCCGCCTTCTTCCATCGTTACGCCGTACAGCATGTCCGCCTCTTCCATCGTGCCTTTGCGGTGGGTGACGACGATGAACTGCGTCGTCTCGGAAAATTCGCGCATGTACTGCGCATAGCGGGTTACGTTCGCTTCATCCAGCGCCGCCTCGACTTCGTCCAGCACGCAGAAAGGCACGGGCTTGACGTTCAGGATCGCGAATAAGAGACCCAGCGCCGTCAGCGCCCGTTCTCCGCCGGACAGCAACTGCAGGTTTTGCAGCTTCTTGCCCGGCGGCTGCGCCACGATGTCGATGCCGCTGTCGAGCGGACTGTCCGGCTCCGACAGGATGAGATCGGCCCGGCCGCCCCCGAAGAGGCGGGAGAAGACGACGACGAAGTGCTTGCGGATTTCCGAGAACGTCATCAGGAACCTCCTGGACATCTCTTCGTCCATGTCGCGAATGATGCCATGCAGCTTCGTCTTCGCAAGGGTCAGGTCGTCCTTCTGGCCGGACAGGAACTCGAAGCGCTCGCTGACGCGCTTGTATTCCTCGATTGCGCCCAGGTTGACCTCGCCCAGCGAGCCGATCTTACGCTTCAAGTCGCGAACCTCGTTCTGCGAGCCCGCGACATCCTCTGGTACCGGATAGCGCTCTTTCGCCAGCTCGAAGCTGATCTCGTAATCTTCGCCGAGCTTGCGCAGCAAATTGTCGAGCTCGACGTCCATGCGCCCTTCCGCGATTTCCGATTGCCGCAGCGCATCCTCTACGCTCTTCAGCTTTGTGCGCTGTTCCTTCGTTTCGCTTTCCTTGATTTCAAGACTTTTCAGCCGCTCCGCCCGATCGGCGCGCCCGAATTCAAGGCTTTCCGTCAGCTTCGTCTTGCGGATGCGGAGCTCGTTGAGCCGCTCCCGCTGCGCCGTCGATTCGGCTTGCGTACGCGCCGCATCCGCATCGTTGCGCTTCAGCGATTCGGCGAGTTCCTGCCGCTCCGCCGCCAGACGGGACTGTTCCGCTTGCGACCGGGCCAGTTGTTCGTCCATAGCCGCCAAGTTCTGCTCGAGCCGCGCAATCGTCACTTTCAATTCGGTCAAGGCGATCTGCAATTGTTCCTTCTCGCTCAAGGAGCGACGACGCAGCTCCTCCGCTTCCCTCATACGCTCCTGGATGCGCGCTTCATCCTTGGCCAACTGCGCCAGCTTCGCTTCCGCCTCGCCGCGTTCCGTCAGCAGTCCGCCCGATTCCTCGGCGAATGCCGCCTTCTCCCCTTCGAGCGCCGCCTGCTGATCATCCAACTGGCGCCAATCGTCCTTCACGCGCTCGATGTCCGCCTGGGCCTGCTGCTCCACCAGCCGCTCTTTCTCGCCCGCTTCGCGGAGCTGTTCGATATTTTGCGCGGCCAGCGTCAGTTCCTTCTTGATGTCGTCGACTTCGGCGCGGGCCGCTTCGCGGGCCGCTTCCGCGGCGGCGATTTCCTTGTCCAGCTCTTCCAGTTGCCGCTGTCGTCCGAGCAGGCTGGCAGACTTCTTCTGCAAGCTGCCGCCCGTCATCGAACCGCCGGGATTGACGACATCCCCGTCCCGGGTCACGACCCGATACCGGTATTGCAAGCGGGACGCGATCCGGTTGGCGTGTTCGAGCGATTCCGCTATCAGTACGTTGCCGAGCAAATTGCCGACGATGCTCTCGTAGCGCTTGTCGGTGCCGACGAGCTCGGATGCGACGCCGATGAAGCCGTCCGCCTGCTCCAGCACCCGGCGATCTCCATCGCCAAGGTGACGCGGGCGGATGACGTCCAGCGGCAGAAAGGTTGCGCGCCCCGACTGGCGCTGCTTCAGGTAGGCGATCGCCGCCCGGGAACTTTTCTCGTCTTCCATGACGATATTTTGCAGCGCGCCGCCCAGCGCCGTCTCGATTGCCGTCTCCAGCTGCGCGGGCACGCGCACCAGCTCCGCGACTGCGCCGTGGACGCCATGCAGACCGCCGCGCCCGGCCGCCTTGAGCACTTCGCGAACGCCGTGCTGGAAGCCGTCGTAGTCATTCTGCATTTCCTTGATCGTATCGCGGCGGGAGACGAGCGCTTCCCGCTTCTGCTCCCAGCGGCGGGCGTTGCCTTGCGATTCCTCCAGCTTGCGCTGCAGTTCGCCCGATCGCGCGCCTTCCGACACGTAGCGGTCGCGAACGTCCTGCAGCGCCGCTTCCGCCGCAGCCAGCCGCCGCTGTGCGGCCAGACGGCGCGCCTCCAGCTCTTCGCGCTGCCGGTTCCACTTCGCCTCGTCTTCGGCGATGCGGGCCACCCGCCGCTCGAGCATCTCCCGTTGGCCTTCGCCGTAACGGATCTCGTTGCGCGCCTGCGCCATCGCGTTCATCACGTCGAACAGCTCCGCCTTGAGCTTGTTCTCCGCGTCCTCGCTGCCGTCCGCAATGGCCAGCTTCTCTTCCTCCAATTTGAGCTTGTCCGCCAGCGAAGCGTGCTCGGCGCCGGTCTCGGCGCGCTTCTCCTGCAGCAAGACAACTTCAGCGGCGGCTTGCGCATACCGCTCATCCGCCGAAGCAAGCGATTGCTGCAGCCGCTCCCGGTCGCGCTCCAGGTTCGTCCTGCGCTCGTTCAGCACCTCGCCGAGGCCTTCCGATTTCTCGGTCTCTTCGCTGCACCGGAGAAGCTCATCCTGCAGCAACGCGAGTTCGTCTTCCAAGCGCAGCAGCGCCTGCCGGTCTTCCTCCAGCATCGCGTCGTGCGCGCTGACGAAAGTGCCGAGCGACGTCTCCTCCTCGCGCAGCGCGGCGAGCCGTTCGTTCAATTGCTTCCATGAAGCGTGTACGCCTTCGATCTGATGCACATACAAGGCGATTTCCTTGACCTTCAATTCCTCTTTCAGCGCCTTGAACGTCTCGGCCTTCTCCGCTTGCCTGCGCAACGGACCGATCTGGCCTTCGAGCTCGCTCACGAGGTCGTGAATGCGCAGCAGGTTGTTTTCCGTATCCTCCAGCTTCTTCTGGGCTTCCTTCTTGCGCGCCTTGTACTTGACGATGCCGGAAGCTTCCTCGAAGATGCCGCGGCGATCTTCCGACCGGGTGCTCAAAATTTCCTCAATGCGCCCCTGTCCGATGATCGAATACGCTTCCTTGCCGATGCCTGTGTCCATGAAGAGCTCGGTAATGTCCTTAAGCCGACAAGGCTGCTTGTTGATCAAATATTCGCTCTCGCCGCTGCGGTGGACGCGCCGGGTGACGGTGACCTCGCTGAAATCGAGCGGGAGCGCTTTGTCGGCGTTGTCGAGCGTCAAAGACACTTCCCCGAAGCCGACCGCTTTGCGCGAATCGCTCCCGGCGAAGATGACGTCCTGCATGTTGCCGCCGCGCAGCGACTTCGCGCTCTGCTCGCCAAGCACCCAGCGGATGCCATCCGAGATGTTGCTCTTGCCGCTGCCGTTCGGACCGACGACGGCCGTAATGCCGCGCGTGAACTCCAGCTCGGTGCGGTCCGCAAACGATTTGAAGCCGGCCAGTTCAATGCGTTTCAAATACATATTTCCGAATTCACCTCTATGCTCCCGGGCGCCAATGCCCTGCCGAAATTCAAGTTCAGACTTGCAAGCCTTCCGCCAGCGCCGTTAACGCCGCTGATGCCGCACGCTGCTCCGCTTCCTTCTTCGAATGCCCGCTGCCGCTTCCGAGCGTCCGCTCTCCGATCATGACGACGGCGACGAACTCGCGGTCATGGGCCGGTCCCCGCTCCTCCACGATACGGTAATCAAGCGGGCCTTGACCGTGCTGCTGCGTCCGTTCCTGCAGCTCGCTCTTGAAATCCTTATAGGAGATCGTCTCTGCGTCCGCCAGCAGTGGAAACAGGTGCCGGTGCAGGAACCCCCTGACCGTCTCCAGCCCCTGGTCCAAATAGATCGCGCCGACGAAAGCCTCGAAGGCGTCCGCCAGCAAAGACGGCCGCTCGCGCCCGCCCGTCTGCTCCTCCCCTTTGCCGAGGAGCACGACTTGCCCGAGTTCGAGCGCTTCGGCAAAACGGACAAGCGACGATTCGCACACCGCGCTTGCGCGCATGCGGGTGAGTTCGCCTTCCGGACGCTGCGGATACTTGCCGTACAAATATTCGGATACGGTCAATTGCAGCACCGCATCCCCGAGAAATTCCAGCCGTTCATTGTCCCGCAGCTTCTGCTGCTTCCGTTCGTTCGCGTAGGAAGTATGGGTGAACGCCTGGCGCAGCAAATCGGCGTTGCGGAATTCGATGCCGGCAGCCGATTGCAGCTTGCGAAAGGATCCTTTCATATGCGTGACACCGCCTTGCATGATTGACGTGGATGTTCGTACAACCGAAGCGACGCAGGCGGCCGAGGCCGCCTGCGTCGCCGTATTCGCGCCGATTAGGCTTCATATTTGCGCATGATGATCGTCGCGTTGTGGCCGCCGAATCCGAAAGAATTGGACAAAGCGGTGCGGATCTGCGCTTCACGCTGAACGTTCGGGACGTAATCGAGATCGAGCTCCGGATCCTGGTTGTCCAGATTGATCGTCGGCGGCAGCACGCCGTCCTGCAGCGACAGCGCGAGAATGAGCGCTTCCACGCCTCCCGCGGCGCCGAGCAGATGGCCCGTCATCGACTTGGTCGAGCTGACGGCCAGCTTGTACGCATGACCGCCGAACGCCTGCTTGATGGCGGTCGTCTCCGACTTGTCGCCGATCGGCGTCGAGGTGCCGTGCGCGTTAATGTATTCGATTTCCTCCGGCGCGATGCCGGCATCCTTGAGCGCGCGGGCCATGCAGCGCGCCGCTCCGTCCGGGTCGGGCTCCACCATATCGAAGGCGTCGCCGCTCATGCCGTAGCCGATGATCTCGGCATAAATATGCGCGCCGCGCTGCTGCGCATGCTCCAGGCTTTCGAGAATCATGACGCCGGAGCCTTCCCCCATGACGAAGCCGTCGCGATCGATGTCGAACGGGCGGCTGGCGCGCTCCGGCTCGTCATTGCGCGTGCTCATCGCCCGCATCGAGCAGAAGCCGGCCATGCCGATCGGGCGGATCGTCGCTTCCGCGCCGCCGCAGATCATCGCGTCGGTATCGCCGCGCTGAATCATCTTGAACGAATCGCCGATCGAGTGCGTGCCGGTCGCGCAGGCGGTAACCGCCGTCGTATTCGGCCCTTTGGCCCCCGTCAGCATCGATACTTGGCCGCTCGCCATGTTGGCGATCATCATCGGGATGAAGAACGGGCTGACGCGGCGCGGTCCCTTCTCCATCAACAGCGTATGCTGATCTTCCCAGGTGCCGAGTCCCCCGATGCCGGAACCGACGATGACGCCGATCCGGTCGGGATCGATATTATCACCGATCGCAAGCCCGGAGTCCTGAAGCGCCATCAAGCTCGCTGCCGAGCCGAATTGCACGAACCGGTCCATTTTGCGAATCGACTTCTTGTCCATTCCGAAATTTTCAGGAGTCCAGTCTTTCATCTCTGCCGCAATCTTCGTTGTATATTCCGACGTGTCGAAAGCATCGATCCGACTGACGCCGGACTTACCCGAGCGCACGTTGCGCCAGAATGTCTGTATATCGGTACCGAGGGAAGTGACGACCCCCATGCCGGTAACTGCCACGCGATGCTTCAAACCCGGTTCACCTCTTCGGTTCATTCGATCCCAAATGTGGAGAAGTCCCGTCTTGCGAACGGGACCTTGGCGACCATTACGAATGAGATTGTATGTAATTTACGACTTCTCCCACCGTTGTGATCTTCTCTGCATCCTCGTCGGAGATCTCGAGATCGAATTCGTCTTCGAGCTCCATTACGAGTTCCACTACATCGAGAGAGTCAGCGCCCAAGTCGTCTTTAAAGGATGCTTCAGCGGTTACTTCCGCTTCTTCCACTCCAAGGCGTTCCACGACGATGCGCTTCACGCGGTCATAAACATCGGACATCCGGTTCACCTCCCTTAACGTATTATACGTGAATCATGGACAAAAAGCCATAGAGACTACATGTACATGCCGCCGTCGACATGCAGCGTCTGGCCGGTCATGTAGCTGGCAGCGTCTGAAGCTAAATACAGCACGGCGGAAGCGATCTCCTCCGGTCTGCCGATGCGGCCGAGCGGAATATCCTTCTCCAGCTTCTCGCGCATCTCGGCAGGCAGCTTGTCCGTCATGTCGGTGCCGATGAAGCCGGGCGCGACGGCGTTGACGGTAATGCCGCGGGACGCCAGCTCCCGGGCGGCGGACTTCGTCAGGCCGATCACCCCCGCCTTGGAGGCGACGTAGTTCGCTTGTCCGGGATTGCCCAGCGTGCCGACGACGGACGAAATGTTGATGATGCGGCCCGAGCGCTGCTTCATCATGGAGCGGGTTACGGCTTTGATGCCGTTGAACGAGCCCTTCAAGTTCGTCTCGATCACTTCGTCGAATTCTTCTTCCTTCATCCGCATGATCAGATTGTCGCGCGTGATGCCGGCATTATTCACCAGTATATCCAGCTTGCCGAACGTTTCAAGCACGCTGGCGACCATGGCGTCGAATTCGGCGGATTTGCCGACGTTCGCGCGCACCGCGGTCGATTTGCGGCCGAGCGCTTCAATCGCGCGGACCGTCTCAAGCGCAGCCGCCTCGCTGCCGGCGTAATTGACGGCAACATCCGCTCCCGCCTCCGCGAGCGCGATGGCGATGGCGCGGCCGATGCCTCTGGATGCGCCGGTTACGAGCGCCGTCTTGCCGGTCAAATCCCACATAGCCATCCTATCCCGTCTCTCCCTTCCGCTCGAAGCCGTTTACGCGCCTGCGAGCGCGGCTTCGGCCGAATTGATCGTGATCGTCTGCACCGACTTGTCGACTTTGCGGATCAATCCCGCGAGCACCGTTCCCGAGCCGATTTCCACGAACGTATCGACGCCTTGCGCAATCAGATAGCGGATCGTATCTTCCCACAAGACGGGGGAAGTGACTTGCTGCACCAGCAAGCGGCGCAGATCGTCCGCCGACGTGACCGGCAGCGCGTTGACGTTGGCGACGACGGGCACCTCCGCGTCGCGGAAGCTCGCCGCTGCCAGCTCGGCGGCGAGCCGGTCGGCGGCAGGCTGCATGAGCGAGGAATGGAACGGCCCGCTCACCTCCAGCGGAATGACGCGTTTGGCGCCCGCGTCTTTGCCCTGACGGACGACGGCCGCGACGCCTTCGGCGGAACCGGACACGACAATCTGGCCCGGACAATTGACATTGGCGAGTTCTACCAGCCCGACGGTATCTGTCAATTCCCGGCATAGCGCCTGCAGCGCCTCGCGCTCGGCGCCCAGCACGGCGGCCATCGCGCCCTTGCCGCCCGGGACGGCCTCTTCCATGAACGTGCCGCGCGCCCGCACGAGCCGAACGGCATCCTCGAAGCCGACTGCTCCTGCCGCGACGAGCGCGCTGTATTCGCCCAGGCTATGGCCGGCTACATAATCCGGCTGCTTGCCGCGGGCTTCCCTGTACATCTCGAGCAGCGCGATGCTTGTCGCCAGCAGCGCCGGCTGCGTGTTCGCCGTCTGACGAAGCGACTCCTCAGGCCCCTCGAACGTCAGCTTGCCAAGCTCGAAGCCGAGCGCGGCATCCGCGCGGTCGAACACAGCTTTCGCCGCGGCGGATTGCTCGTACGCGTCCTGCCCCATGCCGACCGCTTGCGCGCCCTGGCCGGGGAATACAAATGCGATCTTGCTCAAGATCCGCTTCCTCCTGTCGCGCATAGTCGCGTCGCGTGATTACAATACCAATACCGTCGATCCCCACGTCAGTCCGCCGCCGAAGCCGACCAGCACAAGCCGATCGCCTTCCTTCGCTCTGCCCTCTTCAACGGCCTCCGCCAGTGCAAGCGGGATCGAAGCCGCGGATACGTTGCCGTAGCGGTCCAGGTTTACCATTGCCTTGTCCGCGGACAAGCCGAGCCTCTCCAGCGCCGACTGCACGATGCGGATATTCGCTTGGTGCGGGACGAGCAGATCGATGTCGCTCTTGCCGAGTCCCGCCTTGGCAAGCGCCTCTTCGGCCGCGCTGCCCATGACCCGGACGGCGAACTTGAACACGTCCCGGCCGTTCATTTCCAAATAATGCCGCTTGTCCGCCACGGTTTGTGCATCGGACGGCATGCGGGAGCCTCCGCCGCAAATGCGAAGCAGTTCGCCGCCGGAGCCGTCGGCTCCGAGCACGAACGACCGGAAGCCGCGGCCCTCGGGCACTTCCCCGACGACAACGGCGCCGGCGCCGTCTCCGAACAGGATGCAGGTGTTGCGGTCCGTATAATCCGTAATCCGGGACAACGTTTCCGCCCCAACCACGAGAATGCGCCGGTATAAGCCGGATTGGATGAATCCGTTCGCCGTCGCCAGCCCATAGATGAAGCCCGAGCAAGCCGCGGACAGATCGAACGCCGCCGACTGCTTCGCGCCGAGCCGGTCCTGCAGCAGGCAGGCCGTCGAAGGAAAGAACATGTCCGGCGTAATCGTCGCGACGATGATCAGGTCGATCTGGTCTGCCGTCAGGCCGGCTGCCGCCAGCGCCCGCACCGATGCCTCATACGCCAGATCGGACGTCGCCTGGGCGGCGTCCGCGATGCGGCGCTCGCGTATGCCCGTGCGCGTAACGATCCATTCGTCGTTCGTGTCCACCATCTGTTCCAGATCTCGGTTCGTTAATCGGCGCTCCGGCACGTATTTGCCCGTTCCAAGAATGCCGACAGGGATATTGCTCATGTGCGCTTGCCTCACTTTCCGCTGAATTCGCCTTTGATCGCTTCGATCAGACCGCCCGAAAGCGCCGTGCGCGTCTGGCGAATCGCCGTCATCATCGCCGCCGCATCGGAGGAGCCATGGCCCTTGACGACAAGGCCGTTAAGTCCGAGCAAAGGGGCTCCGTTATATTCGTTATAGTCCATCCGCTTCTTGACGATGCGGAAGCTGGGCTTCAGGATGGCCGCTGCCAGCTTGGCTTTCCATGAACTCGTCAATTCCTGCTTTAGCAAGCTGAAGATCGAACCGGCAGCCCCTTCGAACGCCTTGAGCATGATATTGCCGGAAAAACCGTCGCATACGAGCACGTCGCACGCGCCTTCGAGCACGTCGCGCGCCTCGATATTGCCGACGAAATGAAACGGAGCCGCTTCGAACAGGTCGAATGCGTGCTTCGTCAGCTCGTTGCCTTTGGCAGCTTCGGTGCCGACATTGAGCAGGCCGACACGGGGCTTCGCCATGCCGTGCACTTTCTGCCGATAGATGCTGCCCATCTGGGCATATTGCAGCAAGTGCTCCGGCTTTGCATCCATATTGGCGCCAAGGTCGAGTGCCAGCACGCCTACGTTGTCGAGCGTAGGCAGCATCGGCGCGAGACCTGGCCGCTCGATGTCCGGCAGCCGTCCGACGATGAGAAGTCCTGTCGCCATCAGCGCACCGGTGTTGCCTGCCGAGATCATCGCGTCCGCCTCGCCTTCCTTGACCATCCGGCCGGCGACGACCATGGACGAACCGGCTTTGCGGCGCACCGCGCGCACCGGCTCGTCGTCTGACGCGATCACTTCCGCGGCTTCCCTGACCGCGAGGTTCGCCGGGCATCCGTCTGCGAGCAGCGGCTGCACCGCTTCGGGACGCCCGACGAGCACGAACTGCGTATCCGGCCATTGTATGGCGGCAAGCTTGGCCGCTTCGACTTGGGCCTTCGGCGAGTGGTCGCCGCCCATCGCGTCAATGGCGATTTTCAAGTCGCTTTGCCCCCTTCTCATGCATGTACGTCATCGCGCGACGAATCTTGCTGCACGTTCGAACGATAGATGACGAAATGGCCTTGGAACACCATCTCTTCCCCGACATAGGAAAAAACATCGACTTTCGCTTTGCCTTTCAGCGTTCCGCTGGCGCGCACGTATGCTTTGGCGATGCACTTCTCGCCGAGCCGAACGGGACGGACGAAGCGCAGGTCGGCGGATGCCGTCAAGGCGACCTCGTCGTTGATCACCGCGACGGCCAGCGAATTGGCCTGGGCAAATATATGGTGTCCGCGCGCGATCCCGCTGCGGGAGAACACGTGCTCGGCAGCGATTTCGAAAATCGAGATGCCGCTTTTGTCGAGCTGCAGGTCGACGATTTCCCCTATGACTTCGTCAAGCGGCAACGATTTGACGGCGTCATAGGACCGCTCCGCCATCATCTTGAGCCGTTCGCGCAGCTCGGGAATCGCCAGCTCCAGCCGGTCCAGCCGGATCGTCTGGATGCTCACCTTCAGTAGGCGGGTCAATTCGCGGTCGGTGAGGAACGGATTTTCTTCCAGCAGCTTGCTGAGCCTTTCATGGCGCTGTCGTTTAGGCAATCGCTCCAAACCTGTCACCGCCCTTATGTATGAGGTTCCCGGGTCCCCAACAGCGCTCTCCCCAAAAAGTGAAGACGGCTTACGGAGCCGACTCCGATTACTTTTTGCAGGCCCCTTTATATCTTTTTTGGGGGTTCATGTTGATACCAGGTCACAATCCGAGTATAAAGAAAAACGCGCCCGCGTGCAACGGCGATCGGACTTGACTGCTTCCCGGACCGCCGGGGTCCGTTCTGCGCCGATCACGCCGCCTGACTGGGCGCGTCAACTTTATCTTATTGCTTGATTACTTCGCGCGACTTGTAAGTGCCGCACACCTTGCACACGCGGTGAGCGAGCTTGAGCTCCCCGCACTGCTCGCATTTCACCATGCCCGGAACGACCAATTTGAAGTGCGTCCGACGCTTGTTTTTGCGGGATTTCGATGTTTTTCCAAAAGGGACTGCCATGTTCCCACCTCCTTACCGTATTCTCCGTCCTGTGCAGGCGCAACGTTGTCATTCCTCGGACTTGAACCAGTGTTGCAGCGCTTCAAGGCGCGGATCGATGCGATCGCTTGCGCACGCGCAATCCTGTTCGTTCCGATTCGTGCCGCACGTCGGACATAAGCCCTTGCACGCATCGCTGCACAGCGGCGCAAGGGGCAGATTCACGACCAATTCTTCTTCGAGCAGCGAATCCAGTTCGATCTGATCCTCCGTCACCGGCACGAAATCGGCCTCTTCGTCCGGCGGCGGGTCCGTAGGCTTCATGACGCGGAATTGTTCTTCGAACGGCAGGGCGAAATGCACGTCGATCGGCTCCAGGCAACGAGAGCACAGGAGTTGCATATCGACGTCCAGTTCGCCTGTCACGTGAATGACCCTGTTCGAAGCTTGCGCAACCAAGCGATACGCGAGCGGGCCAAGCGGCGACACGTCGCGCGAATCCCGGAACAAGTCGGTTAAATCGAGACTGCCTGCAAGCTCCAGCGGCTGCTGCCGGGAGAGCAAGTCTTGAACACGTAACAGCATCATGATCACTCCAGACAAACAAAGGTTATTATATCGGGTTTATACGGGCTTTGTCAACGATGAGATCGCGTGCTATATTCAGATGAACGATATTCTGCGCGAAGGAGTTTCTTATGCGGACAGTCGGCTTGATCGTGGAATACAATCCGTTTCATAACGGACATCTCTATCATTTACAACAATCGAAGAAAATATCGAAAGCGGACGGCGTCGTCGCGGTTATGAGCGGGCATTTCCTGCAGCGCGGGGAACCTGCTTTGGCAGACAAGTGGGCGCGGACCGAGATGGCGCTGGCGGGCGGATGCGACCTGGTGCTGGAACTTCCTGTCGCTTACAGCGTGCAGCCGGCGCAATGGTTCGCGTACGGCGCGGTCGCCGTCTTGCACGCAACGGGCGTCGTCGATGCACTGTGCTTCGGCAGCGAGAGCGGCGACCTGACAGCGCTGGATCACGCCGCATCCGTGCTCGCGGACGAGCCGCTGGCGATGGCGGAGATGCTGCGCGCGCGGCTGAAGGAAGGGATGCCTTACCCTGCCGCTTATACGGCCGCGGCCCAATCGTTGCTGTCTGCTCGCGGGCTGGCCGAACACGCCTATACTCTCGAGCAGCCCAATCACACGCTGGGCCTGCATTATTTGATTGCTTTGAAACAACTGGGCAGCGCAATTTCTGCCTACACGATCCGCCGCGAGAAATCGCACTATGCGCAAGCGGACATTACGGATTGTGCGATCGCCAGCGCAACCGCGCTGCGCAAGCAATTGTCCGCTTTCGGCTCGCTGGAGGCGATCGCGCCCTACGTGCCCGCTTCCACGCTGGAAGTGCTGCGCAAGGAAATGGCGGCAGGACGGGCCCCGATCGATTGGGAAGCGTTCGCCCGGCCGCTGTTCCATGAGCTGCTTCGGACGGACGAATCCGCATTGGCGCAATACGCTGAAGTGACGGAAGGGCTGGAATACCGGATTTGCCGAACGGCGCGGGAGCTGCAAGAATGGCGGGTGGATGCGCTGCTGGAAAGGTTGAAAACGAAGCGGTATACGCGAACGAAGCTGCAGCGAACGCTGACGCGCATTTTGCTCGGCCATGCGAAGGCGCCGCTGACGCCGGAGAAACTGGCGGCAGGCGTATCGTATATTCGCGTGCTCGGGTTTACCGAGCGCGGTCGCGAACTGCTGCGGGACATGCGCAAACGCGCGGCCGTGCCGGTCGTCGATTCCCCCGCACGAGGAGATTGGACTTATTTGCGGATGGATGCCCAGGCATCTGCCGTCTATGCGCTGGCTTCACGTCCGTCGGAGCCCGCGGCCGCGCTGCGCGATTATACGCAGCCCCCTCTGCAAATTCGTTCGCGGCGCTGACGCGGGAAAGTTCTAATGCGCAGGGGACAAGCGTACGATGTAGGAATCGTGGATGGCCGAGCTGCGACCGTCCTTACCCTGGACGGCGTCGCGTCTTCGACCGGCAAGAGGAGGGATTCCGTCATGACCAGCACCTCACGCAAACGCAACCGTTCCCGACTGCTGACATTCGTTCTCGGAGGCGTCGCGCTAGCGATCGTCATCGGCATCGTGCAAGCGCCCCGGGAAGCCTTCAGCGCCTCGCTGTCGGGGTTGGAAATCTGGTGGCAGTACGTATTCCCAGGCTTGATCCCGCCGCTCATCCTCGCGGAACTGCTGGCGGCGTCCGGCATGCTGCATGGCCTGGCCGTGCTTGCGGAGCCGCTGACCCGCAGCTGGTTCCGGCTGCCCGGCGCTTCCGGCTGGGCGATCACATTCGGCTGGACGGCCGGCTTTCCTGCCGGCGCCAAGGAAACGGCCCGGCTGCGGGAGTCGGGGCTGATCCGGGATGAACATACGGACAAGACGCTGCTCGTCTCCCATGTCCCGAATCCGTTTCTCGTCGTCGCCATCGTCGGCGCCGGGTTTCTGCAATCGCCGGCACTCGGCTGGGCGATTGCCGCAGGCGTATGGCTGGCTGCCATCGCTGCCGGCGTCGTCTGGTCGCGCATGGGAGCACGGCGCCTTGAACCGGACAAGCCTGACGAGATGCGCGGGTCCGGCAGGGTGAGCAAGGCATTGCGCGCGGCTGCGGAAGCGCGCATGGCGGACCGCCGTCCGCTGGGCAAGCAATTGGCGGACGCCGTCACGAATACGATCGGCACGCTGATGAGCATCGGCGGCTTGATGATGATGGCAGCCGTCGTCATCGGGCTGCTGCAAAGCTGGATTCCCGGGTCGGATGCGTGGATCGCCATCCCCGGCGTATACGAGATGAACCTGGGCGCCTACGCAGCCAGCCGCTCTCCGCTGTTCGAATCCGCGCCGGAGCAAGCAGCCGCGCTGCTGGCGGCCGCGCTCGCCTGGACGGGATGGAGCGGCTTGCTGCAAGCGCGCGCGGCGTTCGCAGGGGCCGGCGTCTTCCCTTGGGGCAGGCTGATCGCGGGCAAACTGCTGCAATCCGCGCTCGCGCTGCTGATCACCTGGCCGCTTGCCCGCTTCGCGCTTCGTCTGGACACGCAGTCGGCCGCATGGCCGTCCGGTTCGTTCACCTTCGACTTCGCAGCTTCGTCCCCGGCACCATGGTCGGGCTGGCGCGACTGGCCGCAAGCATGGCTTGCCGGACTTGCCTGCCTGGCCGTATTTTTGCTGCTCGCCTTAATCGCCGCCCTGATCCGCCCCCGGGACAAACGCCGCGGCGGGCCTCCTCCGTTCGCCAAATAAAAAACCGCCCCGAAAGGCGGCGATTCATCCTAACTTGCGCTGCAGAGCCGCTTCCACTTCCGGCGGCACCAGGTCCTGCACCGGACCGTGGAACTGGGCGATCTCCTTGACAATGCTGGAGCTGAGATACGAATATTTGGGATTCGTCATCATGAAGATCGTATCGATCCCGTCATCCAATTGCCGGTTCGTGGACGCCATTTGCAATTCGTACTCAAAGTCCGTCACGGAACGGATGCCGCGAATGATGATTTGCGCCTGCTTCGATCGCATGTAGCGCACGAGCAAATCGCGAAAGCTGTCAATCTGCACGTTCGGCAAATTCCGCGTTACTTCCTGCAGCAGCGCAATCCGTTCCTCCACGCTGAACAGCGGCTTTTTCGACGTATTGTTCAAGACGGATACGATCAAATGATCGAACTGCTTGGCCGCGCGGTTGATGATGTCAAGATGCCCGAGCGTGACGGGATCGAAGCTGCCGGGATATACCGCGATCCGATGTTCGCCCGCTGCGCCGTTCTGCAAGTCGTTCATTCTCCGGATTCCCCCTCATTAAATTGCGCATAACGATAGACGGACAAGGCCGCTTCTCCATAGACTGCGTACTTGAATCGCTCATACCGGTGGAACCGCTCGGGGTACGACCGGGATGATGCGTGCTCCAGCACCGCAACGGCCCCTTCTGCCGCAAGCCCGCGTTCCGCTATCTCGGTCAGCAGTCGGTCGCCGTTCTCCATCGCATAAGGCGGATCGAGGAAGATCAAGTCGAACGAGACGCCTTTGCGTCCTAACACTTTGACCGCTCTGGCGGCGTCATTACGGAAAACCTCCGCTTGACGGGACATGCCGGCCGCTTCCAGATTCCGGCGTACAACCTCGATGCTGCGCGGGTTCGCATCCACGAATATCGCGCTTCCCGCGCCGCGACTGAGCGCTTCGATGCCCAGTCCCCCCGTGCCCGCGAACAGATCGAGCACCCGCTCGCCGTCGAAGAACGGCCCGATCATGCTGAACAAAGCTTCCTTTACCTTATCGGTTGTCGGGCGCGTCGATTCGCCCGGTACCGCTTTCAGCGGACGGCCCCTGGCTCGTCCCGCAATGACTCTCATGGCCGCAACAACTCCTGCAAGACTGACAAACACGGGAAGCCGCACGGCTCCCGCATGAATTGGTGTTATGGTACCATATTCGCGCGCGAAGCAAAAGCAACTTTTTTTCGCCCGCATGTATAAATCCGGCCCGGCTGGATCAATATGATAGTACCGGTGCCGAGAGGTGCCGGGGACAACCGCGGAGAAGACTTACGTTTCCCCATAAGCTCTTCGTCCGGTTTCTCCTCTCCCATGGAAGGGCCCCGCAGAAATGCGGGGTCCGACTTTTTGTTTCGACAATTGCCTCAAATCGATCAACATTTTTGCTTTCCTTCAGGTTCGAAATTGATTAAAATAGAATTACAATCCGAGATGAACGTGCATCCCCGGCCGATCGCAGAAAAGTGGAGGTAAACCATTCGGTGAGCGAGCAATTATTAACCAAAATTCTCGAAGAAGTCCAGTCTCTCTCAGTGCAAGTGCATTCTGTCGACCGGCGTGTACAATCCATAGAAAACCGCATGGAGTCCATGGAGAACCGTTTGGAGTCCGTCGAGAACCGCTTGGAGTCCGTTGAAAACCGTTTGGAGTCCGTCGAGAACCGTGTCGGTGCTGTCGAGAAGCGCCAAGACGAGACTTACCAGATCGTTCGAGCCATCTACAGCCGCCAAGAGTTAACTGACGCGAAGCTGGACGCCTTGACGATCGACGTTCGGAGGATGCAAGGCGACTTCGTGGAATTGAAGGAAAGTCAAGAACGTCAAGATCGCATTCTCGAATCGCTTGCCATACGCTCCTTTGATCAAGAAGCACAATTGCGGGATTTGAAGAAAATTAAATCTCCTGCATAGCTTGCGTACATACATAGAGACCGGAGCGCGACAAGCTCCGGTCTCTTCTATATGCATCCTTACTTCTACCCGTACGCAGGCGGAACAACGCCAATGTCCGCATCCGGCACGAATTCGCCGCCCTCATACCGCAGCGTCTGGTTGCCCTTCACCGTTACCGCATAATCGACGCCTTCGTAATGCACGGCGCCTTGTACAGCCGTCGCACTCATCCCGACGATCGCCTTCAGCCTTCCCGCCCTGTCCGTAACCGCCCGCGTGCCGAACGGAACACGGGCATGCACAACTCCGTCGCGATACAGCACCGCGCCTTCCCGCGAGGTCGCCCATTCGAAACGCACGCCGTCAACCGTCCGGGCATAGGCCGTCGCGTTCGCGACTTCTTCTCCATGATCCATCGGATAAGGAACAAGGCCCGTGAACCAAAGCTCCTCTTCCGGTGTCGGCACAATGCCGCACAGCCGCTCGACGAAATCAAGCACGCACAGAATCGAAGGCGAATACGTGTCCGTGTAGCCCTCTTCGCCTGTCCACGGGCTAAGCGTCTGCGGGAATCGCGTCATCCGTGCCATCGCACTCAGAATCGGTTGCATGACCCAGGTCAGCTCCACGTGCCGTCCGTGATGCTCGAAGGCATGCGGCGTACGGATCAAGGTCAGGAAATTCGTCGGTCCCGCCCAACTGTTGTACGCCGATGAAGGATCGAACCGCGGATCGTCCATCGCGATCGACGTGAGCGGGTATTTGGCGAAAAACTTGCGCGTGTTGAGCAAGTACCGACGCAGCGCCTGATCGAAAAACCCGCGATCCCCCACCTCGCATGCGAGCACCCGCAGCAGCACGTCGGACTGCACCCGCACGAATTGGCCGTTCTTGTCCCGATCGTAGAAGAAGCCGTCTGCTTCGTCGAAGCAATGGCGCATCAAGCTGTCCCGGCTCTCCGCCGCCTTGGCGCGCCAGCCATCGCCGACATCCTCATTTAATTCGTCCGCCATCAACGCCAAATACATGCGCTGGCAATAGACGTTCGCCGTCAGATCGGGAGCGAGGAAAGGCACGAGCGGCGAATCCGGGTCATACTGACGCGCGTCATCCAGATGGCAGCTATCGGGCACATGCCAGAACCGCGGCGACAGGTCGTGCCCCGTATCGAACGTGCAGAACGCTTCCACGCAGCCGGAGCCCCGCGTATTCCGATAGCGGGCCAGCCAATCGTCGAACTTCGCCATCGCCTCGTACATCTGCCGCAGAAACGCGCGTTTGCGCCCGTTCAGCAAATAATGGTTCCATACGCTTCGAGCCAGCGGCGTCACCATCTGGATCTGCCGGTAGGCCGGCCCCTGGTCCGTCACCTTGTAAGGCATCTGCCCGTCTTCCTTCTGGTAGACGGAAAACAGGCGATAGGTCGATTCCGAGACGTCCGGCAGGAAGCGCGACAGCAGCTCCGCATTGATCGTCCCCGTGCTCTCGAGCCAGCAGCCGGGATATGCGCCGCCTTCACGCAGGACCGGGTCCGGCCCGCCGGTCGGCACGATGCACGCTTGCAGCTTGCGCCAGGCTTCGGAATAGACCTGGTCGAAACGCGAAGCGGAAGAAGCGAAAGCCACTTCGCCGGGACCGAAGCGGTCCGCGCCGCGAAGCTTGTCCAGCACGGATTCATTCATCGGTCGTCAAGCCTCCCCTCCGGGTCGAACCGAAACCGACGAAAATCGACGCTGCCGCCTTCCTCGCCGATCGTATAGTTGAACAATGCGATTCGGGCGCCTTTCCAGAAGCCTGCGCGCATCGAGCACGCGCCTCCGAGCGGCATATACACGCGGCCGTCCAGGCTGAACTGAAACCGCGTCTCGTCATCCGGATTCATCGTGCTCCCCAGCCATACGACGCCGCCCTTCAGCTCCGGACCGTGGTGCGTCCTTCCCTCCGTAACCGCCCGCAGAAACAATCGACCCTCTTCCCGAACGACGCCGATCCAGTTGTCTTCACGGAAACACAAGTAAGCCAGCCCGGCCCGCTGCCCGTCTTTCATGCCATCGAAGCCGCCCAGTTCAATCTCATAAACGCCGCGTGTCCCCATGATCTTCTGCGTAATCGTATTCCGCGCCTGAAGCAAATTCGGCGCCGCCCTGGCGTAGAGCCGCAGCGCGCCCGGCTTCTCCCGCAGCGACCAGCGGTCGTCGACCGGGTTATGGTTCCACTGCCATTGCAGGCCCAGCTCGGGACGATCGAAATCGTCCGAGCTTTGGGGCAAGCAGGCCAGATAGCTGCCGCCCACGCACGGCTTGGCATAGATCGCGACCGGCTCCCCGTCCGCTCCCGTCACCGGCCAGTCGTCCACCCAGCGTACCGGCTGCAGATGGCATACCCGTCCGATCGCCCCCGCGCTCTGGAAATGCAGAAACCAGCTCTCGCCGCTCTCAAGCTCCACAAGCGCGCCTTGATGCGGACCGTTGACCGTCGTCGTTCCTTGCTGCAGCGTGATTTTCCGCTCGTAAGGGCCGTACAGGCTGCGCGAGCGCAATACCGTCTGCCAGCCGATCTCCACTCCGCCTTCGGGAATGACCAAGTAATAATAACCGTTGCGCTTGTAGATCTTCGTCCCTTCGGCGATTTTGCCCACGTACACGATCACGCCGTCATCCAGCAGCGACCGGCCGTCAGCGCTCATGCGGTGAATGAGGATCGGACCCGCACCGACCGTGCTGTGCCCCAGATAGGCGTTGCCGTCCTCGTCCCAGAACGGGCAAGGATCTTCCCATCCCGCGACCCGCTTGACTTCATGCAGCGGCGTCCACGGACCGGCAGGCTGCTCTGCGTTGCTCATGTACAGGCCTTCCTCCGGCGTACAGAAGTACACGTAGTACCGACCGTCGTGAAATCGCAGAGCCGGCGCCCAACTGCCGTGCGCGTAGCGCTCCATTGCGCTGTAGCGCGGATCGATATCCAGCCGGTCGTAAACTTTGCCGATGATCGTCCAGTTGACGAGATCCTTGGAATGCAGCACCGGCATCCCCATGTAGTGGAAGTCGGAGCACACCATATAGAAATCGTCGCCGACCCGAATGACGTCGGGATCGGAGTAATCGGCATTGAGCACCGGATTGCGGTAGTATCCGTTGCCTAAATCTCCCCAAGCTCTTTCCCGCACGCGCACCAAATCATTCATCCGCCAAAAACCTCCTTTTCCACCACTCATCTCATCCTTTGACACTGCCCATCACAAGCCCTTTCATGAAAAACTTCTGCAGGAACGGATAGACGGCGAGAATCGGCAGCGCGGCCAGAAACACTTGCGCAGCCTTGAACGTGCGATCCGATACTTCCGCAGCTTCCAGCAAGTCGTTTGACGAGATCGCGTTCAGATCCGAGGTGACGATGACCGTCTGCAGGTAGCTTTGCAGCGGATAATTCGCCGTTGAATTCATATAGATCAAACCGTCGAACCAGGCATTCCAGTGCGCGACCAGCGTGAACAGCGTAATCGTCGCGATCGCGGGCAGCGACAACGGAATATAGATGCGCCACAGCACCCGCCAATAACCGGCGCCGTCGATAAAAGCGGCTTCCTCGATTTCCTTCGGCAATTCGCGGAAGAAATTCATGAGCAGGATGACGTTGAACACCGGCACGGCGCCCGGCAGCACGAGCGCCCAGAGCGTGTCCAGCATGCCGACTTCCTTGATCGTCATGTAGGTCGGGATCAAGCCGCCGCTGAACAGCATCGTCACGATGAAGAACCAGGCGTAATAAGGACGCGATCGCAGCGCGCTCCTCTCCTTGGACAGCGGATAAGCCGTAAAGATCGTGAGCAGCATGTTGACGGCATAGCCCAGCGCGACCCGCTTGAGCGACACGACGAACCCGTCGATGAATTCATGCTTCGACAGCGCGTATTTATAAGAAGACAACGTAAAATCGACCGGCCACAGCTTCACGAAACCGGCAGCGGCCGCGCTTTTGGAGCTGAACGAAATGGCAAGCACGTTAATGAGCGGCAAGATGCACAATAACGCGGCGAAGGCGAGTACGACATAGTTGGCAACGAGAAACGTTTTCCGTCCGATTGTAAGTTTATGCATCGTCGCCCCCCCTTAAAATACCCGATAACCGGCATAACGGCTGGCCAAATGGTTCGACAGCACGATGAGCCCGAACGAGATGACCGACTTGAACAATCCGACGGCCGTCGCCACCCCGTACTGGGCATCGACCAAGCCGATCCGGTAAACAAGCGTATCGATAATATCGCCAGTGCTGTATACCATCGGGCTGTACAGGTTGAACACCTGCTCGAAGCCCGCATTCAGCACGTTCCCCAGGCTGAGCACCGTCATCAGCGTAATGATCGGCAGCATGCCGGGCAGCGTCACGTACAGCGTCTGCTTCCAGCGGTTCGCGCCGTCCACGACGGCGGCTTCGTACAAGTGCTGGTCGATGCCCGTCAGCGCCGCCAAATAAATGATCGTGCTGTAGCCGAAGTGCTTCCAGGTGTCCGTGGCGACCAGCGTGTACGGGAACCAGTCTTCATTGCCCAGGAAGAAGATCGGCTTGATGCCGAAAAGGCCGAGAAGCTCGTTGACGATCCCGTTCGACGGAGACAGCACATCGATCAGAATGCCCCCCAGAATGACCCAGGACAGAAAGTGCGGGAAATAGATGATCGTCTGAATCGTCCGTTTGAAGAACGCCCCCGCTACTTCATTCAGGAGAAGCGCGATGACGATCGGCACGACCAGCCCGGCAATGATCTTCAGGACGGCGATAAAGACCGTGTTCCATAACACGCTCATAAAGTTCGGCATGTCCAGCATGTATTGAAAATTGTCCCACCCGATCCACCTGGAGTGGAAGATGCCTTTGGCGGGCTGAAATTTCTGAAATGCGATCACGATCCCGGCGATCGGGACATAGCTGAAAATCAAGGTGAGGATGACCCCCGGCAGCAGCATGACATGCAAGGGGATTTCCCGCAGCTTCTTTCTCAGCGGCATAATAACACCTCCGAATGCGTTCTTGAATACGGATGGGGAAAGCAGAGTACCCGCTTTCCCCATCGCGCGATCCGTCTATTTTGAAGTCAACCGGCTTACTGCTTGGCGGCCCATTCGTTCACTTCTTTGGTGATGTTGTCGCCGCCGAGCTTCTTCCAGTCGGCTACGAACTTGTCGAAGCTGTCGAGCGATTCGCCCATGATGATCTTCGTGAACACTTCTTCTTCCATCTTCTGCAAGGAAGAAAGCTTCTCGACCATCGTCGGCGTCGTGCCGCCATAGAAGGCGTCGAGCGTATAGTTATTGTCTTTCACGTACTGATCGATCACGTCGAAGCTGCTGGGCGAACCGAAAATGCGGTCTTGGCCCCAGTTCGCCCGGTTGCCGCTGCGATAGTCGACGATCTTGTCGTAATAGCCTTTTTCTTCAGCCGACAACTTGGACGGATCGTTCGAATTCAAAGCTTCGACGACGTTGCGGTGCGCATTCAGGTTCTTCATGGCCGGCTCCGGTCCGATGAAGTTGTACAGGTAGACCGGGATGCCGCTCGGGCTGAAGCCGAAGCCAGAATCCACCGGCGCGTCCGGCGCGAAGCCTTCCATGCTGAAGTTCAGCAGCTTCATGATCGCTTCCGGATGCTTGCTTTTCTTGCTGACGGCATAATACAGCTGTACCGGCACTTTGCCCATCGGCATCGCCTTCACTTCATCGCTTGATACAAGCTCGAACGCTTTCCATTCCGCATTCGGATCGTTCGTTGCGTTATCCTGAATGACGGCACCCGGCGACGACATGCCGCCATAGAACATGCCGAGCTTGCCGCTTGCGACGGATTCCGTCACTTTGGCGCGGTCCTTGACGCCGAATTCCGTATCCAGAAGACCGTCCTTGTACATCTGTTGCAGCAGTTGCAAGCCTTCTTTGACGCCCGGCTGGATGCTCCCGTATGCGAGGCTGCCGGATTCATCCTTCACCCATTTCTGCGGATAGGCATGGAAGCCGGCGAAGAAGCCCGCAGTGCCGAAATGGTTGTCCTTGAGGAACGTCTTCGTCAAGCCGAGACCGATCGTGTCGGCCTTGTTGTTGCCGTCCGGGTCCTGGGTCACGAACGCTTTGGCGATATTCACCACGTCCTGCATCGTCTTCGGCTCGGGCAGGTTCAGCTTCTGCAGCCAGTCCGTGCGCACGTGCAGGATCGGAAGGCCGTCCACGGCCGAAGCCGTCTTCGGAATCGCCATCAGCTTGCCGTCGATCTTGGCCGTGTCGAACGCTTGTTGATCCTGCTGCAGGATCTCCTTGGCAAGCGGTGTTGCGTATTGCTCATAGACGTCGGTCAGGTCGTAGAGCATGTCGTTTTCCGCGAGGTCCGTGAGCTGCTTGTTCGTCAACCACATAATGTCGGGCAAGTCGCCGGCGGCGATCGACACGTTCAATTTCTGCTCGAATTGTTCGATCGGGACCGTCCACTGATATTTCAGGTTGATGCCCAGATCGTTCAAATACGCTTTCGTGTAAATGTTGCTGTCGATCGAGTCGCCGTTCTCATACTTATACGTAGACTCCGTATAGCGCCATCCTGTAACTTCGATCGGCGGATCGTACTTGGCCGCCGGATCGGCCGGCTGCGCGGAAGCGCTCGTGGTCGGGCTTGCCGTGGGCGACGATGCGCTGCCGTTGTCGCTATTGCCGTTGTTCGATCCGCAAGCCGCCAACATGAGCATGCTGGCCATCGATAATACGGCGATCGGCTTGGCGTTCCATTTGAGTTTCATGCTCTCTCCCCTTGTCTTGTTTGTAATGTGAACCTGTTGCACCTTTAATGTTAAGCTCTGGGCAAAGGGCGAACAATATTCATGATTTGACATTCAGATCAGCTGTTTACTTGTTCAGCAAGGAGGCCCGATATTCTTGCGGCGTCAGGCTCGTCGCCTTGCGGAACGATCGCGTGAAATTGGTCGCCGTGCCGTACCCTACACGCTCGGCGACCTCCTGTATTTTCAGATCCGGGTTTTCCAGCAGCCGCTTGGCTTTGGTCATCCTGGCCGCGCCGATGAATTCGGACAAATTTGTTCCGGTCACCTGCTTAAACAATCGCGACAAGTAGGAAGGATTGAAGTAGGCAAGGTCCGCCAGCTTCACCAGCGATATTTCGTCCGGATCGTGCAAGTGCTCCTGGATATGCTTCTGGATCGTCGTGATGACCGATTGCGCCCTTCTTTCTTCTTCCTGGTTCTGCACCTGGAACAAACGGTCGCTGACGCGGCTCAAATAATCGATCGCCGCCGGCCAGGATTCATGTTCGCCCGGCTGCATCAGCTTGTGCAAACCGATGTCGGCAGCGACGGACTCGATCAGGCGCCACCTGTTCATGTAGGACAGCAGAATCAAGGCGATCGCATAATACAGCTCCTGGGCCGGAACATGGTGCAGCGTGCGGACTTCCCGCAAGCCCGCCGTCATCTCCGACAGCGCCCGCGCAAAGTCCGCCTTCCTGCCGTGCTCCAGATATTCGGAGAGCAGATCCAGCCGGGATTGCCGGACTTGCAGCTTCTCCCGCATGGCGCTTGTCTCCCCCAGGTCGTTCCAGATCGCTTGCTTGTCCAGCAGCAGCATCCCCGAGGAACGACCGATCCGATAGTTCATCAGCATATTGAGCTGGGCGTAGCGCTCCGCCACTTCGCCCCATTCGACCGGGCTATCGTCCAGCACAAAGGACAGGTCGGCTTCCACCGCTTCCCGACAGGCAGCCTGCACCAGTTCCAGACTGCCCCGAAGGAAGGTCAGCAGCCTGTTCCACAGGCCTCGCCTCCCCTGATCGGCTTCATCCGCCCGCAGGGGCTGAATCAACCAGACGAGGTCCAGGTTGTCATTCGCATAATCGACGAACACCGCCTGCGCGGACAGATACGATCCGGCGATCAGCCGGATGCGGTACAGCTGTCTGGACTTCTCGGCGTACGTTATCCGCTCGCCGGCGCGATTGACCCTGCCGAGCAGCAACAGCACCGGCGCGTCCGCCCGCAGCGGAATCCCAAGCTCGTCGAATGGCTGCCGATCGATCTCCCGGCTGTCGAATTGCTCCTTCAGAATCGCGCTGACGTAATCTTTGCGGAGCAATTCCCGGGTCATCTCGGACTGCTCTTGCGCCTGCTTCAGCAGCGCCTCCGCGCGCCATTCCGATTCGATCTCCCCGGCTGTCTGCAGCACGGTCTGAATGACTTTATCGTACCCTTCGGTCTTCAGCAAATAATGGACGCCTTCATGCTGGATGGCGGTATACACGTAATTGAATTCATGATAGCCCGTCAAAAAGATGACCCTGCACTTGGGCCAATTTTCGCGGATCTTCTCGAGCAACTGCAGCCCGTCGAGTCCCGGCATCCGGATATCGGTCAGCACGATATCGAATCGTGTCCTGTCGAACAGCCGCACGGCTTCGTCCCCCGAATAAGCTTTATAGACGTCGAGCTCCGCCTCCGTGACGCTTTGCAGCACTTCGCCGAGCCCGTCGGCGATAATCGATTCGTCATCCACGACCAACAATCTGAACATCGGCGCCCTCACCTTCCTTCCGTCGCTATCAGCGTGATCGTCGCCTTCATGCCGCCCCATTCGCTGCGTTCCAATTGCAGGCCGTACGGTTCTCCGAACTTCAGGCGAATCCGCTGATGAATATTCAATATCCCCGTCGTCTCCGACTGTTCCGGCTTATCCAAAGCCATGTTCATTTCTTCGATCATGGCGTTATCGACATAATCGCCGTTATCTTCCACGATCAGGCGAATCTCGTCTGACTCCTTCTCGAATCGGACGCGCAGCATGCCGCCCGCCGGTTTCTTCTCCAGTCCGTGCTCGAAGGCGTTCTCGATGAGCGGCTGCAGGATCAGGCGCGGCACCATCACATGCCCGACCTGCTGCGGCAGCTCGCCGAACGAGATCGCGATGCGCTTCGAGAATCTCATCCCTTGCAAGTCCGCATACACTTTGGCATGGTTCACTTCCTTGGCGAGCGGCACCTCGTCGGCGTGATTGCGGGTGACGAACTGGAAGTATTCGCCCAATTGGTTCGTGAACCGCTCGAGCTGTTCGTAATCGCCCACGCGCGTCATCGTATTGAGAATGAAGAAGCTGTTGTACAGAAAATGCGGGTTGATCTGGGACTGCAGTTGCTTGAGCTCCGCCTTCTGCGTCAAAATCCGCTGCTTGTACACTTGTTCGATCAACGATTTCAAATTGCCGAGCATCGCGTTGAATCGGGAATAAATATACTGGAACTCGTCGCGGTGCCCATGAACGATCTGCACGTTGAAATCGCCGATTTCGACTTTGCGGAACGCCTTGACCAATCGGTCGAGCGGCTTGTGAATGTATTGATAAACGTATAAAGAATAGACCAGGATGATGGCAAGCGACACGGCCGCAAGCAGCACGAACCAGCTTCGATACTTCGCGAGCGGCTGGAATACGGCTTTCTCCGGCACGTACTTGATCAGCACCCCGCCGAAGAAGCCCGAGAACGTATGCACAGTCAAATATTGCTTGCGATCGACCATCAGTACCTCGGCCTTCTGCACTTGCGAATCGCGATAAATCCGGCCGGCAATCGCTTCGTTCAACGCATCATCCGCATGCGTCGTGACCGTAAATTGCGGACTGTCGAAAATAAGCCCTTCCTCCGGCGAATTCTGCATCGCGTGCAGCGCATCGCGAAGCTTGCCGAGCGATAGTTCGATCGCCAGGATGTACATCGGTGCGCGCTTGCTCTCCGGCATAAGATACGGATAAGCGGCGACCATGTACATGCGCTCGTCGATCCTGACCACCTGCGTGTCAGGTGATTGCGGCATGTTGCTGATGGCATCGAACATCTGCGAATCGAAATCAGACACCGAAGCGGCGGAGATATCTTTCTGGATGGACGGAATATAAGCGTGCACCTCTTTGATATAGGCGCTGCTGTTCTTGATCGCATTCAACCGCTGCTGCAAACTCAGCATGCGCTGGACTTTGTTGATTTCATTCATCGATTCCGGAATCGCGGCGAGCGCGTTCAGGTTGTCGTCGCTCAGGCAATCGAACTGCAAATCGTGAATTCTGCGGAATTCCTTCTCCAATCCGCTGAAGTATTGGGACACCTGTGTCGTCATCGATCTGGAGATTTCGTCCCGCAGCGTGCGGACTCCCCAACTATAGATGATCATGCTGAGAATGTAGATGGGCAGCAGAATGCAGATGAAGGACAAAATCAGTCTTTTGAGCGCGGTCTTCTTCCAGGGGTACCGAATCCATTTCATGACGTTAGCCTCCACTGTCGAACCAAAATCATGCTATTTATCATACCATGGTTCGCGGGATATCCAAGCAGCCGCATGGCACGCAAGAAAAAACCGACTTCCTCGTCCCCTTCGGGACAGTGAATGTCGTTCGCGTCAAAGACAATTCAGAAAAGGGCAGCGCATCCTATACTTTCCTTAGATTCAACAAAAAGGCGGCACCCGGAATACTCCCGTGCACCGCCGTCCGATTCAGTCCGTTTCCTCCGTCGATTAACGCTTCCCCTTCTTCTCGACTACTACCAATACGATGAACGCCGCCAGTCCGATCACAAGCATGCCCATCCAGTCCATCGCCAACACCGCCCGCTTCATTTGGACCATTATACATGAAGAGCGGGGTGCAATTCTGTAATCTGCGTTACACTTTCGGCAAATTGTCGGATGCATAACAACGCCTCGTATTGGCCAGCAGCGCTTCCCGCACCGATGATTCCGGCAGCCCGCGCAGTTCGGCTATGGCGCGAATCGAATCCAGCACCATGGCCGGTTCCGTACGCCTGCCGGCATATGGACCTTCGAACGTCCACGGGCCGTCCGTCTCCACGAGCAGCCGGTCCAGCGGATACGAACGGGCCAAATGCCGCGTCTCTTCGTCGTAGTGCACCTCGGGCGTCACTGAGATGTAGCAGCCGCTCCCGGCAAGCCGTTCCGTCGTCTCCGGACTCCCCTTGAACCAGTGAAAGTGCGCGCGCCTGCTGCCATAATGCTTCAGCACGTCCAGCGCGGCGTCCGCGTCTTCGTGCACGGCATGAAGTGCCAGCGGGCGGTCGAGCGCCGCGGCAAGCCGGACGAAATGTTCAAATTGCCTGACATACGGCGTGCTGTCGAACGGCAGGCAGGCCGCCTCGGCTTCTTGCCTCGTGAAATACGGCAGGCCGACTTCTCCGATCGCGAACGCTTCTCCCTGCGGAAGTCCTGCGATCCAGGCGCACATCCGCCCGAGTTCCTGCTCTGTTAGCGGCGGCTGCTCGGGATGATGCCCGTAAGCCGGAATGATCCGCCCCGGATATTCCCCGGCGAGCCGCCGGGTTTCCAAGCACGAATCGATGCCCATCGACACCGCCACGACGCCATCGACACCCATCGCGAACGCCGCTTCGAGCATGTCCGCACGCTGCTGCGGGTCATACTGATCCAGATGAATATGCGCGTCGAACGACATTGTCCCCCTCCTCTCTGAGCAGCGACAAGATATCCGACTTAAGCTCCGCGAACGCCGGTTCCCGCCATACGTCCGCCTGCCTCGGCCGCGCAAACGGCACCTCGATTTCCCGCAGCACCCTGGCCGGGGCCTTGGACAGCACGTAGATCCGGTCGGATAACGTAAGCGCTTCTTCGATGCTGTGCGTAACGAACAGCACGGAGCGGCGCTGCTCCTCCCATAGCCGCAGCAGCCATTGCTGCATCTCCGTTCGTGTCAGGGCGTCGAGCGCGGCGAACGGTTCATCCAGGCACATGAGGCCGCGCGGCATGAGCAAGGCCCGCAGGAACGACACCCGCTGCTGCATGCCGCCCGACAGCGCGCTCGGATATTCGTCCGCCACGTCGGCCAGACCGATGCGACCCAGCCAATCCAGCGCGGCGGCTTCGGCTTCCCTGCGAGCGACGCCTGCGATTTCCAGCGCAGCGGCGATGTTGCGCCTCACCTTCATCCATGGAAACAGCGACGCCTGCTGCGGCATATAGCTGACGAGCCCCCGGGTGCCGGTGACGATGCGGCCGCCGATGGCGACATCGCCCGCATCCGGGCGTTCGACGCCTCCGATGAGGCGAAACAGCGTCGATTTGCCGCTCCCGGAAGGGCCGATCAGCGTGACGAACTCTCCTTCGCGCACGTGGATCGATACGTCATCGAGCACGACGAACGGCTTGCGGTCCCGCACATAGCGCTTGACGATGCCGGACAATTGCAATTGATCCGCATCGGCTCTCTTCGCGTTCATGTTCGCCCACCTGCCTTCCTGCCGAGTTCCTCCGTCCGGGGTCCCCAATACACGACCAGCCGCTCCAGCCATACCGCTATTCCATAGAGCAGCATGCACAGAGCCACGATGCAGATGACCGACCCGAATACCGCCTCAATATCGTATCCTTTGAACTTCAGGACGAGATAATAGCCGATGCCCCGGCTCGCGCCGAGCCATTCCGCGACGATCGCCGTCGTGACGCTGTAGGTGACCGTAATCTTGAGTCCGGAGAACAGGTAAGGCAGCGATGCCGGCAGCTCGAGCCGCCGCAGGATCTGCCACCGCGTCGCGCCGATCATCGCCAGGTACTCGCGCAAGTGCGGATCCGCGCGGCCCAGCCCGGCGAGCATCGACCAGGCGACCGGGAAAAATCCGACCAGTGTCAGCAGGATCAGCTTGGGCGTCAGTCCGAATCCGAACCAGATCATGAGCAGCGGCGCCAGCACGATCAGCGGCAAATTTTGCGACATGATGACAAATGGCGATAGGACGATGCGCACGAAAACGAACCGATGCAGCGTAACCGCCAGCAGCACGCCGATCGCGAAGCCGATGCCGACTCCCGACATAGCCAGGCCGAGCGTTGAAGATAAGTGATAGCCAAGCATCCCGGCCTCTTCCCCCATGCTGCGGGCGATGGCAGACGGCGCGGGCAGCGACCAGGGATCGATCGCCAGCCAGCGGCAAGCCGCCTCCCACATGGCCAGGAATGCGGCCAGCGCGGCGGCAGGCGGCCACACTTTATGCCATGTCGACCTATTGTCCATCCGGATATTTGGCCAGCAGCCGTTCCATCGAAGCATGCGGCCCGCCGACGAGCAGCTTCACTTGCGACAGGACGGAAGGACTTCCCATCTCGAACATCGCTTCATTCATCCGCTTCAAGATCGCCAGCAGCTCGTCGAATTCGCCTTCCATCGTCGTTTCCAGCGGCCCGACGCGGTAGGCGACGCCGGATTCCTTAATGATCTCGATCGCGCGATCCACGTAAGGGATCACGTCTCCTCCGTCCTTCGTCTTCGGCATGATCTGTACGCTTAACAGGGCTTGTGTCATCGTTTCAGGACTCCTTCCGGATCAATCTCGCTTGCTATTTTCGCTTATTGCGGCAGAAATTCGTTCGTGAACGCCTTATCGAAGTCGATCTTCTGCTTCATGATGCCATGACTTGTCATCCAATCCGCGTAGCCTTCCCATACTTCCTTCTTCTGCTCGCCCCACCGCGGCGCATCGTCCTGATAGCGGGGACTGAGCCACTTCTGGCTGGCCCGCACAAGGTCGGCGTTCAGCTCCGGCACCGCCTGGATCAGCGCCTCGGCGGCATCCTCCGGATGATCGATCGCGAAGCGATAGCCTTCCGCCGCCCCTTCGACGAATGCGCGCACGATGTCGGGCTTGTCCGCGATCATCTTCTCGCTCGTCATAAGCAGCGGCGTATAGTAGTCCAGCCGCTTGTCATAGTCCTTCAAATAGACCATGTTCAGATCTTCCTTCCGCAGCTCCGCTTCTACCCCTGTCCATGCATAGAATATCCAGGCGAAATCGATATCCCGCTTCACTGCCGTGAAATAATCCGCGTTGCCCATGTTGACGATGTTCACCTTGCCTGCGTCCGCACCCTGCTCATCCATCAGCGTCTGCAACACCGCCTGTTCGACCGGCGAGCCCCAGCCGCCGTAGTTTTTGCCGGCGAAATCCGCGGGCGTCTTGATATTTTTGGCGACCGGCGAGGCAAATCCGGACGTATTATGCTGGATAACCGCCGCCAGCGAGACGAGCGGTACGCCGTTCTCCCGCGCCAACGTCATGTCCTCCTGATAGCCGACGCCGAAGTCGGCCGCGCCGCTTGCCGTCATCTGGCTCGCCCCGGTCTCCGGCGGCTGCACGATCTGCACATCCAGTCCGTGCTGCGCCCAGAAGCCCTTGTCCCGCGCGACGTACAAGCCGGTATGGTTCGTATTCGGCGTCCAGTCCAGCACCACGGTCACCTTCGTCAGCGGTTTGTTCGACGAAGGCGCAGCGCCCTGGGATGCCGCCTGCGATGCCGGCGGCAACGACGTCTCCCCCTTCGCGTTATTGTTGCCGCCGCAGCCCGTCAGCAGCAGCAATCCCGCAAGCACGCCTGCGCCCGCCATTTTCCAACTTCTACTCGGGAGTTTGCCAAGCAAACCCTCACCACTCAACTTCCCTTGCATGTCTCTCTTCCTCTCCCATCCGATCTCGCTTGCGCGGTCTCGCAAGGAAGCTCCCGCATAATCGAATAACGCCCCCCGATTCCGGAGGGCGTTCAAATATCGCATGAACGTATGCGCAAAGCAACCAGAATCGGCCGCTTGCGCTCCCGCCTTCCTACGCTGGTCCTAACCAGATCAGGTGTAAGGGTCTGCATCTTAAGGGATGCACTCTCAGCCGGCCGCTACTCCAGCTCCCCTGGGGCATGTATCGAATTGTTGAAGCTCGCTTGCACATCCCATTATAGCAAACACGGCGAGGATGTCTACTGCCTATTCTCGAAAATCTGATCTTCCGCATGGTATAATGAACTTCCAACGGATCATAACCGGAGGGAGAACCTTTATGTGCGGAAGATATACGATCACCATAACGCTCGAAGAGTTTATACTGCTCTATTCGACAGCCGAGTTTGCCGGGGAATTCCATCTGCCCCGCTACAATGTGGCGCCGACCCAGATGGTGCCGGCCATCGTGAATGACGGGAAGCGCAACCGGCTTGGCATGCTGCGCTGGGGGCTGATCCCGCCATGGGCGGAAGACGAGAAGATAGGCGCCAGAATGATCAACGCCCGCGCGGAGACGCTGAAGGAACGGCCGGCTTTCCGGGATGCCTACCGACGCAAGCGGTGCCTCGTTCTCTCCGACGGCTTCTACGAATGGAAGGCGCTCCCCGAAGGCGGAAAGCGCCCGTACCGGATCGTCCTGCGAAGCGGCGAACCGTTCGGCATGGCGGCGATTTACGAGACATGGCAATCGCCGGATGGCCGCAAGATCGGCTCATGCGCGATTATCACGACCGAGCCGAACGAATTGATGGCCGGCATTCACAACCGGATGCCGGTTATTGTGCGGCGCGAGGACGAGGAGCTGTGGCTGAATCGGAATGTGAGCGATCCGGACCTGCTGGACCCGCTGCTTGTCCCCTATCCGGCGGACGAGATGAGAGCCTACCAGGTGGACAAGCGGGTAGGCAACGTCGCTTTCGACGATGCCGAATGTCTTCGGGAAGTATCGGACTAAGGGGCGAATCGCGCCGGACCCGCCGGGAGCGGACAGAGCGGCGCGATCGCGACTGCCGGCTGCCAAGGAGGGCATCCGGTTACCGAAACATCGCCCACAGCCTGATGAGGTGCAGCGTGTTTTGCGGGTCGATCTTCTGGGCCAGCACGAAATCGGCGAGCTGATCCACTTGCATCTCCGTCAATGGCTCGTGCAGAATGCGCCCTGCCATTATTACCATTTGGCGTACTTTGGCCCGGTTTTGCAGATCCGATCTCGTAACGCCGTCCAGCATCGCCTTGATCCGGTCCTTGACGACCGGGTTTTTCATTTTCAGCTTCACCCGCTCCACCAACTGCGGCTGAATGCCGAATTTCTGCCAGCTTGCGCTCACTGCCAGCTCACACCCTTTCCGCCATGACTTACCGTTCATCATATGCGGGCGCTGCGACAAGGATGTGCAGGCGGAAGACTAATCCAGCGGCTCTCCTTGCGATCGGGCTTCTCTTGACAGGTGCTCGCGCAACGGCGTATACGCCGCGGCCGTCCAGAAATCTTCCTGCGCGGACAGCCGGGCCGCATCGTCCCGGGCCTCTTCGAGCACGGCGAAATCGTTCAACAGATCGGCGATCCGAAATTCCGGCATGCCGCTCTGCTTCGTGCCGAAGAAGTCCCCGGGTCCGCGAAGTTCCAGGTCGCGCCTGGCAATCTCGAAGCCGTCGTCCGTCTCCGTCATCGCCTTCATCCGCTCCTGGCCGTTCTCCGACTTCGGATCCGCGATCAGGATGCAATACGATTGATGCTCGCCGCGCCCGACCCGGCCGCGCAGCTGGTGCAGCTGCGATAGCCCGAACCGTTCCGCGTCCATCACGATCATCAGCGTCGCATTGGGCACATCCACTCCGACCTCGATGACGGTCGTGGACACGAGCACATGCGCTTGTCCGGAAGCGAATTCGCCCATGGCCGCTTCCTTCTCCGCCGGCGTCATCCTGCCGTGCAGCAAGCCGATCGACAGCTCCGGCAGCGCTTGACGCAGTTGCGCGTGCAGGTCGATCGCGTTCTGCACGTCGAGCTTCTCCGACTCTTCAATCAGCGGGCAAATGAAGAACGTCTGCCGGCCCATGGAAGCTTCCTTGCGGATGAACCCGAGCACCCGGTCCATCATCCCGTGCTGGACCCAATACGTCTTGATCGGCAGGCGGCCCTTGGGCCGCTCCCTTAACGTCGACACTTCCAGGTCTCCGAATACCGTGATCGCGAGCGTGCGCGGAATCGGCGTCGCCGTCATCGTCAGCACGTCCGGATTCATCCCTTTGCGACGCAAAATGCCGCGCTGATGGACCCCGAACCGATGCTGCTCGTCGGTGACGACGAGCCCGAGTCTGCGGAAAAAAATATCTTCCTGAATCAAAGCGTGCGTGCCGACGACGATATCGATCAATCCCATCTGCAAAGAGGCGACAACGTCCCGGCGCTTGCGCTCGGTAAGGCTGCCGGTCAAGAGCGCAACCTGAATGCCGTATGGCTCGAAGAGCTTGGCGAGCGACTTCGCATGCTGATCGGCCAATATTTCCGTCGGCACCATCAAGGCTCCCTGATTGCCATCGCGCACGGTCGCGTATAAAGCAACGGCCGCCACGACCGTCTTGCCCGCGCCGACATCTCCCTGCAGCAAACGGTTCATCGCATACGGCTGTTTCATGTCCGCAAGTATTTCGTTGATCACTTGCTTCTGGGAATCCGTCAACTCGAACGGAAGCGCTTGGGCGAATGCGCGAATTTGCTCGCTGTCCACGCGGTGCGCGATGCCGTCCGGCTGCTTGCGGCTGGCCGCCCTGTACGCCTGCAATTTCATCTGGAACAGAAACAGCTCCTCGTACACCATGCGGCGTCTCGCTTCCTGCCCTTCCCTCGTGTCCTCCGGATGATGGATGCGCATAACGGCTTCCCGCCGGGGCATCAGATCGTGCTTCGCAACCAGGTCAGCCGGCAGCAGCTCCGGGATCAGCGCGCCATATTGCTGCAAGGCGCGGTCGATCGTCTTGCGCATCCAGGCTTGCGTCAGGCTGCCTCCGATCGAATACACCGGCTGCAGCGTGCCCGTCTTCCCTGCGCCGCGATCGGGGAACTCCGATTCCGATACCGTAATCTGCCTGCGGCGCTGCTCCCACTTGCCGGTCAACGTAATATCGCGACCGATCGTCAGTTGCTCCTGCAGAAACGCCCGATTGAACCAGACCGCCGTCAGCAGCAGGCCTTCCACCGTCACCCTGACCAACAGCCGTGATTTTCGTCCGTATCTCTGCAGCGACGGCATCGTAGCGACCGTCCCGCGCACGGTAATTTTCTCGCCGTCCTTCGCTTCGCGAAGCGGCTTGATATGGTAGTCCTCGTATCGAAACGGATAATATTCAATGAGGTTGCCGACCGTTGAAATGCCCAAGGCGTGAAGCTCCCCTGCCTTGGAGGAGCCCACGCCTTGGATGCTTTCCACGGGAATGGCGAATAAATCGTGCATCGATAACACCAACCTTGCAGCTTCCCGCTCCGCCGCCATGTTGTCAGGCTGAAACCTGACGCGGTTACTTCGCGGGGATTACGAAGACACCGACCGTTCCCGGACCGGCATGGGCGCCGACCACAGGTCCAATCTCCGATTCGGTATAACTTATCGCGTTCAACCGGCCGCGCAACAGCGCCGACATTTCCTTCGCCTGTGCGTCGAATCCGGGCGTCAGCGCGATGCCCAGATGGACAGGCCGATTGCCGACGTCCTGCTCCAGCAGCTCGGCAATTCGGGACAGCGCCCGCTTCTGTCCGCGCACTTTGTCGACCGGGCGGATACCGCCTTCATCGTCGATCGTCAAGATCGGCTTGATATTGAGCAGCGAGCCGACGACGGCCGCCGCCTTGCCGATTCGACCGCCCTTCTGCAAATATTCCAGCGTGTCTACTACGAAGTATAGTCGCAAATCCCGTCGCATTCGCTGCACTTCTGCCACGATCGCATCCGCCGGTTCGCCCCGCGCCGCCATCTCGGCAGCCGCAGCTACGATCATCCCGTATCCGTAGCTGGCCGACCTGGAGTCGATGACGGTCACGTCGCCTTCGTCCTCCAGCATCGACTTGGCAATGAGCGCCGATTGGTAGGTACCGCTTAGCGCGCTGGACAGATGAACGGAAATAATCGGCCGGCCTTCGCCGGACAACCGCTTGAACACATCGAAAAAGTCGGCCGGCGAAGGCTGGGAAGTCGTCGGAAGCACCGATGAATGCGTCAACTTCTGATAAAATTCCGCCGGCTCGAGGTCGATATTGTCCAAATAGGAATCAGACCCGAAATTCACTTTGAGCGGTACCATCGCGATGCCGAGCCGCTCGCGCGTTTCGCGCGGAATGTCCGCCGTGCTGTCTGTCACCAATGCGACTGTTGCCATGAACGCAACCTCTCCTTCTCATAGGACCGGACATCGATCCGCTAGGGATCCACCGCAATCAGGTACGGATATAAAGGCTGACCGCCTTCGTGAATTTCCACTTCGATATCGGGATATCGTCCAAGCCAGGAAGCCAGCCCCGCGCTCTGCGAATCGTCCGCTTCCGCGCCGGTCAAGATCGTCACGATCTCGCCGCCTTGCCCAAGCATCCGTTCGAGCAGCAAGCAACCGGCTTCTTCGGCAGTCGACGCCGAGACGACGATCGTCTTGTCAAGAATGCCGATGTATTCGCCGGCCGCGATCTGGATGCCATCCACCTGGCTGTCCCTGACAGCTTGCGTGACAGCGCCGGACAGCACGCGTTCGAACGCCTGCGTCATGCGCTCCGCGTTCACGTCTTCCGATTCGTCTTCCCGGAAGGCGAGCATCGCCGCCATGCCTTGCGGGATCGATCGCGTCGGCAGCACGCGAACCGGCCGGCCGGCCAATTCCGCAGCTTGTTTGGCCGCCATGACGATATTCGGATTGTTCGGCAGTACGAATAGCGTCTGAGCCGACAGCGAATGCAGCGCTCCGAGCAAATCCTCCGTGCTCGGATTCATGCTCTGGCCGCCGGACAGCACGACGTCCACGCCGAGGCTGCGGAACAGCTCGGCGTTGCCTTCGCCCGTGCTGACCGCCACGATGCCGTATGCCGCAAGCTCGTATACGTCCGGATTCGGGACGCTCTCCGGAGAAGCCGCGACTTCCGGCAGCACGCAGCCCGCGGCCGCGATGCCGGATGCGGCTTCCAGCCCGAGCGCTTCGCCTTCTTCCGACTGCGCGGAAAGCGCCGGCGCCGCGGCGGTTGTCGAAGCGGCCGAATGACTTGCTGCCTGCAACAAGTCTCGATGCTGCTCCCGCATATTCAGAATGTGCAGATGCGTCAACTCACCGAGCGCCGTGGCCGCGTTCAAGACGTCGCCCGGCCGGCTGCTATGCACATGCACCTTCACAACATCGCCGTCTTCGATCAGAATGATCGAATCTCCATCCCGCTCCAATTGCTGCCGGAACGACTTTTCGTCGTACGCGAGCCTGGCAGCGGACGAACGATGAATGAAAAACTCCATGTCGTAAGGAAACGCGATGCTGTCCGTGTCCAGCCGGGATTGCGCCAGAACCGTTCCCCCCGCAGGATTTGCAGGTATTGTCGCTGCAGAGGCCGGCAGCGTCGAGAACTCCGCCCATGCGTCTGGCGACACCCCCGACAAATACGCGCGAAACCCTTCGTACAGACAGACGAGACCTTGACCGCCGGAATCGACTACGCCTACCTGCTTCAGCACGGGCAGCATGTCTGGCGTTCGTTCCAGCGTTTCGGAAGCTTTTGCCAACACTTCTTCCATGAGCGCGCCCAGATCGTTCGTTCGCCGAGCCGCCTGCACCGCATGTTTCGCAGTTTCCCTGGCGACGGTCAGAATCGTTCCTTCGACAGGTTTGACCACCGCCTTGTAAGCGGTATCAACTCCCTGTTGCAGGGCATTTGCGAATTGGAGCACATTCAGCTCGCGTTCTCCCGCCGCCGCCCGGGAGAAGCCGCGAAACAACTGGGACAGAATAACGCCGGAGTTGCCGCGCGCGCCCATCAGAAGCCCCTTGGACAACGCTTCGGCAGCCTGTCCGATGTCGTCCGACGGTCTGCGGGACAATTCTGCCATTCCTGCCGCCATCGTTAAATTCATATTTGTGCCCGTATCTCCGTCCGGGACCGGAAAAACATTCAATGCGTTGATGCGGCTTTCGCTGGCGGCCAACCGCTGCGCGCCCGCCTGCACCATCGCCGTCCAATCCGTGCCGTTCAGCTGGCGTCTATTCAAAACTGACAGTCTCCTTCCTGCGATGCCTACGGCATTGTGAGCTGGACTGACGAAACATTACTTGATCACTCGCACGCCTTGAACGTTGATGTTAACGAAATCGACTTTCAGCCCGACGACCTCTTCCAATACGTATTTAACTTTCGATTGAATGTTGTGGGCTACCTCGGAAATTTTCGTGCCGTAGCTGACGATAACGTACAGGTCCAGATGGATCTGCTCGTTTTCGCGCCGAACTTCCACACCGCGGGTCAGGTTCTCCCGGCCGAGCAATTCGGCGATACCGTCTTTCAGGCCTTTGCGTGAAGCCATGCCAATCAGCCCATAACAATCCATCGCGGCCGAACCCGCGATGACGGCGATCACCTGATCGGCCACTTCGATTTTCCCGTTCTCTGTCGCCAATTGGATCGGCATGGAAATTCACTCCTCGATGTCGGTATTATGGACTTTCCATCATTGTACTATAAATAAGCGCGAGTTTGAAGCTGTTTCCTCCGCCTGTCGTCATAAATCGTCATCTTGCTGCTCTCGTCCGGCACCGTTATGGCTTCAATTATGCATTGCGTCACGATTGCCGACTGTGATATGATAGTGTGGTGTTTGCAAGGTGATCGGTAGGGAGGTGGATTGAATGGCTCGCAAATGTTACATTACGGGAAAGAAACCGGGTTCCGGCAATCATGTTTCCCATGCCAACAACCATAACCGCCGCGCTTGGGGGGTTAACGTGCAGAAAGTTCGCATTTTGGTGAATGGCAAGCCAAAACGCGTATATGTGAGCACCCGCGCCCTGAAGTCCGGCAAAGTGACGCGCGTATAAGGCCATAAGCACACGATTGGACAGTCGAAAGGGCTCTCGGGCAGATCCGGCGAATAGCGGACACTGCACGGCGAGCCCTTTTTTGTACGACCATAGGACTTCCTAGGTTTCACCTCTTATCGTTGAGCTTATATTTCCCGGATATGCGATTTTTCATGGCGATTCGAACGGCATGACACGGTATCTCTGCCGGATTCGGGGTATCAGTTTTTGTGGAACGTATTCAGAATCGCCTTGACGAAGCCGCCGATAAATCGCGGCAGCTTGATGGTGTAAAACTTCATCTCCCATCCCTCCTCCGGCTTTTCCGGCTGTTACTTCAATGTATGCAGCACAGAATTTGTCCTAACACAACTCCGGGGAGCCCCTATCAAAAAAAATGCCGCCTTGCTCGTCAGACGAGCAGGCGGCCTGTTTCCGTCAAGATCGCAATGATGCTACCGCAGCCGGGCGGTCCGCATGTCCGAACAAGTAACTGCCGGCCACCAGCACGTCCGCTCCCGCTTCGCGAACGAGCGGAGCGGTCCGATCCGTGATGCCTCCGTCGACCTGGATGCGGACGTGCGGCCTTCCGATTTCGCCAAGCCGATCGCGCAAAGCCCGGATCTTGGGCACCATGCCATGGATAAACGATTGACCGCCGAAGCCGGGGTTGACCGTCATGATCAACACAAGGTCGATATCTGCCAGCACGTGCTCAAGCACCGCAAGCGGCGTGTGGGGATTCAAGGCGACGCCCGCCTGCTTCCCGAGCTCGCGGATATGATGCACCGTCCTGTGCAGATGCACGCATGCTTCCGCATGAACGGTAATGCCGTCCGCTCCCGCTTCGATCAGCGCGGGAAACAGTGTTTCCGGCTGCTGCGTCATCAGGTGCACATCGTAGAACAGCTTCGATACCGGCCGGATCGTCTGCACGACTGGCGGGCCGAATGTGAGGTTGGGCACGAAGCGGTTGTCCATCATATCGATATGGATCCAGTTCGCTCCCGCCGCCTCGATGCTGCGAATCTCGTCTCCCAGACGGGAAAAATCGGCAGCGAGTATGGATGGGGCTATCGTCAACATCTCAATACCTCCGCGGTTTCTCTTTCCATTCCGCCATGAAGCCGGCGTAATGATCGTACCGGCTTGCGGCGACTGTTCCTTGCTCGACCGCCTCCCGAACGGCGCAACCCGGTTCGTGGATATGCGTGCAGCCGCGAAATTTGCATGCCTCGGACAGGGCGCGGAATTCGCGGAAGCAGCCGCCGATCTCCCCGATGCCGAGTTCGGCAAAATCAAGCTGGCTGAAGCCCGGCGTATCCGCCACGAGCGCACCGTTATCCAATGCCACCAATTCCACGTGACGGGTCGTATGCTTGCCGCGCCCCAGCTTCTCGCTGATATCGTCCGTCTGCAAGCCAAGTCCGGGCACAAGCGCATTCAGCAGCGAGGATTTGCCTACGCCGGATTGCCCGGCGAAGACCGTGATGTGCCCGGCAAGGCGGTCCCGCAATGCATCGATTCCTTGCTGCTTGCGCGTGCTCGTCAACAACACCTCGTACCCGATGGCTCGATACAGCCGGCAGGCATTGTCGATCCCGCGGCGCGCGTCGTCGCCTTCCGCGTCCTCCGAAATACGGTCCGTCTTCGTCCAGACGAGCAGGATATCAAGGCCGGCATGCTCGATATGAACGAGAAATTTGTCCAGCAAAGCGAGATTCAAAGCAGGATGGGCCACGGAGAAGACGAGCACCGCCAAATCCGCGTTGGCAACCGGCGGCCGGATGAGGGAAGTGCGGCGCGGCATCAATTCCTCGACCGAGCCTTCGCCGTTCTCCGTATGCTTGTACCGGACGCGGTCGCCCACCAGAGGCGATTGACCTCTGATTTTGAAAACCCCTCTTGCCCTGCATTGCACGGTCTGGCCGTCCCGCTCGTCCAGCACGTAATAATAGCCGCTGAGCGCCTTCATGATCGTTCCTTCAGGCATCGGCGCGCGTCTCCTTGGGTCTGCGCATCAAGTCGCAGCGCTTCATGGCGCTTCCCCTTGGCTTTGACCTTGCTCCTGGCCATCGCCGTTATCCGTCTGTCCTTGTTCGCCTCCACCGCCGGAATCGGAAGCCGGAGGTCCTTCCGAACTTTGTCCGTTTGGCGGCTCGACGTTCACGCTGGCGGGAACGTCGTCGTAAGGCACCGGGGTCGTGACATGCACCTGGCCGTCGCGCTTGACCGTCACCACGCCGTCTTTGCCCGGCAATAAGGTCAACGTGACGGGGAACGTCGTCGCTTGCTTGATCTTGTAGGTGCCGCAAGCCCGGTTCTCGCCCTTTTCGTCCGTGCACAGAAACTCGATCGTGCTTTCCTGACCTTCCACCGCAGGATATTCCGTGAATTTCCACGTCACTTCCTTCGCGCCCTCCGGCGGTCCGCTGCTCACGTACAGCGTCACTTCCAGCCCCGGCGTGGCCGTTTCATCTCCCTCTACCGGGAATTGCTTGAACACCTGGCCCTTAGGCGTCTCAAAGCTCGATTCGTAAATCGGCTTGCCGTCCTTGAGCTTCAAGTTTTTCTTTTCCAGCTCGGCCTTGGCTTGCTCCTCCGTCTTGCCGACCAGGTTCGGCATCGGGAACGTTTCCTGCCCCTTGCTGACCGTCAAGGTGATCTTGTCGGTGTCCGGATTGAACGTCTCGCCTTCTTCCGGTTTCTGGCCGAGCACCGTGCCGACTTCGCTCTCGTCGAACTGCTCGTCGGGGATGATATTGTCCGGATTGACGCCCATCTTGCCAAGCTTCGAGATTGCGTCCTTCAGCATGCCGCCGGTCACTTTGGGCATCTCGGGCAGATCGGGTCCCGTGCTCACGGTCAACGTGATCGACGAACCTACCCGTACGGCAATATCCTGTTTCGACTGCTTCATGACCCTGCCTTTATCGAACTCCTCGCTCGAATCCTCGAGCACCGGCTCTTCCACCTTGAGGCCGGCGTTCTCCATCTCGATCAGGGCGTCTTCCAATTTCATGTTGATAACATCGGGCACTTGCACGTCCTTCGGCTTCAACTCCTGCTTCAACAACATCACTGCCCACACCAACACCGCAACCAACGCCACGGCCAATATGCCCAGCACGGTCGGCACGATCCAGCGGCGCCTTGGGGGGTCTTCCTCCAGGCCGCGGGAATTCCAGCGAACGTCCGTGTTTTCGTGCGCAGGCGTTACCGGGGCCGCTTCGATCGTGTCCCGCATATCGGGCCGGATCGCCGGAATGACGCGCGTCTTGTCCGCTTCCGAATCGTTGTCGCTCTCGAATGCGATCGGCGGTTCGTTCAGCCGGTTCGGCTGCAAGCTGGTCTCCAGGTCGGCGAGCATCTGCTGGGCAGAAGCGTAGCGTTCCTGCGGATTTTTGCGCATGGCGCGCAGGATGATATTTTCCACGCTTTGCGGAATATAGGGATTGACCTTGCGCGGCTGCTCGAACGGTTCCTGCAAGTGCTTGAGCGCCACGCTGATCGGACTCTCGCCCAGGAACGGCAGGCGCCCTGTCAGCATCTGGTACAGCACGATGCCCAGCGAATAGATGTCCGACTTCTCTCCAGCCGCCACGCCCTTGGCATGCTCAGGGGAGAAATAATGGACCGAACCGATGACGGACCCGGTCTGGGTAATCGTCGAAGACGTAACGGCGCGGGCAATGCCGAAGTCCGTCACCTTCACCCGCCCGTTGTTGCCGATCAGAATGTTATGCGGCTTGATATCGCGATGAATGATTTGGTTATAATGGGCATGATCCAGCGCATCGCAAACTTGGGAGGCGATCTTGACGGCTTCCTCTGTTTGCAACGGAGCTCTTTCGCGGATAATTTCGTTCAAATTCGCGCCGTCCACGTACTCCATCACAATGTAGTGCGTGTCCGCATCCTGCCCGACGTCGTAAATGCTGACGATGTTGGGATGCGACAGCGAAGCGGCCGCCTGCGCCTCGCGGTTGAACCGCCGGATGAAATCTTCATCGTGCATGAATTGCTGACGAAGCACCTTGACGGCCACATGCCGGTTGAGCAGGTTATCCCGCGCCTTGAACACGAGCGCCATGCCGCCGCCGCCGATACGAGCCAGCAGTTCGTAACGTCCGCCCAGCGTTTGTCCGATCATGACGACTCTCCTTCCGAGGCGGCAGCATGGCCGTCTTCGACGATTACGATGGTTACGTTATCATCGCCGCCCGCGTCAAGCGCCATCTCCACCAGGCGGTCGGCCGTGTCCTCCAGACCCGCTCCGGGCTGGCCGAGCGTCATCTCGAGCAGCTTATCCTCGACCATGTTGCTGAGGCCGTCGCTGCACAGCAGCAGGCGGTCTCCCGGCTGCCAGTCGATGATCGCCACGTCGGCTTTCACTTCCTTGTCCGTGCCGACCGATCGGGTAATCGCATGGCGCAGTGGATGACGGGCCGCTTCTTCCGGCGTTAACTGCCCGGCCTTCGTCAGCTCGTTGATGACGGTATGATCTTCCGTCAGTTGCTCCAGGACGCCTTGGCGCAGACGATAAATGCGGCTGTCCCCGACATGCCCGATCCACCCGCCGTTCGGGCTTACGATCGCCGCGACGACCGTCGTCCCCATATTGTGGTATTTCTCGTTCAAGGATGCCGTTTCGAACACGACCTTGTTCGCCTTGCGAATCATCTCGTGCAGCGACTGGATGCCTTCCTCCGCCCCCGTCGCCGGGCTCCAATATTGCAGGGCGTCCTCCAGGCAGCCGACCGCAAGCTCGCTTGCTACGTCGCCTGCCTTGTGCCCGCCCATGCCGTCCGCTACGACTGCAGCCGTCCAGCCGCCGGACAGTTCCCCGCACCATACCCGATCTTCGTTCACCTGACGCACATTGCCGACATGCGTTCTCCAAGCCGATCTCACAGCCTCACCCCGTCGTCGCTTCCATATGTTTGGCCCGCAACTGTCCGCATGCTGCGGCAATATCGTGCCCCTGCTCCCGGCGAATCGTCGCATTGACGTTCTTCTTCACCAAAATGCGCTGGAATTCGAAGATGTCGTCCCGCGGCGTGCGCACATAGTCCCGCTCCGGTACGTAGTTGACCGGAATCAGATTGACATGGCACAGCATGCCTTGCAGCACGTCAGCCAGCTCTTCGGCATGCTCCGGCCGATCGTTGACGCCGCCGATCAGCGCATACTCGAACGTCACTCTGCGGCCCGTCTTGTCAATATAATACCGGATCGCATCCATCACTTCATTGAACGGGTAGCGGCGGTTAACCGGCATCAGCCTGGACCGAAGCGCGTCGTTGGGCGCATGGATGGAAATCGCCAGACTGACCTGCATGTCTTCGTCCGCAAATTTGTAGATGCTGGGGACGATGCCGCTCGTCGATACCGTAATGTGGCGAGCGCCGATATTAAGCCCTTTCGGATGGATCATCGTCCTCAGGAACTTCATCGTCGCATCGTAATTTTCGAAAGGCTCGCCGATGCCCATGATGACGATGCTGGACACCCGCTGATCCTCAGGATCGAGCAGTTGCTGGCACTTCACCACCTGTGCGACGATCTCGCCCGGCGTCAGGTCACGCTTCAAGCCCCCAAGCGTTGAGGCGCAGAACGTGCAGCCGATCCGGCAGCCGACCTGTGTCGTCACGCACACGCTGTTGCCGTAATTGTGGCGCATGAGCACAGTTTCGACCGCGTGGCCGTCGTGCAACTGGAACAGAAATTTGACCGTGCCGTCCTTGGACGAAAATTTGGCGATCTCCGTCAGCGTCACGAAGTCGAAGCACGCTTGCAGCCTGGCCCGAAGCGGCTTGGACAGGTTCGTCATCTCCTCGAACGATTGCGCGCGCTTCACGTACAGCCAATCGTAAATTTGGCCGGCGCGAAACGCGGACTCGCCCTGTTCCTTCACCCAGTCTTGCAATTCCTCCAGGGAGAGGTCGTAGATGAAAGGTTTATCTTTCGGTGCCGTTTTTTTCAACTTCTTCACCACCATTCGTTCTATTTTATCATAAAGGGGGCGATTGCATAAAGACACGATCGATTCTCACTGTTGCGCGGTCCTGCGCATCCGGGCGATGAAGAAGCCGTCGCTGCCGAAATGATGCGGAAGAATTTGCGCGAAGCCTTCGAACGGCTCCGGCAGCGCTTGCCTGGCGCGCAACGGCTGCAGTGCTTCCTCGGGCCAATGCGGGTCCAATCGGAAAGCGGAGTGCTCGGACAGAAAGCGGCGGACGACTTCCTCGTTCTCTTCCGGAGCCATCGTGCACGTGCTGTATACGAACACGCCTCCCGGCTTGACGAGCTTGCAGGCGGTCTGCATCAGATTGTATTGCAGCGTTGCAAGCTCGGCGATATCTTCGGGCTTTCGATTCCACTTGATTTCCGGCTTGCGGCGGATGACGCCCAGGCCGGAACAAGGCGCATCGAGCAGCACCAGGTCCATCGAATCCGGCGAATAATGCCGGTCCAATTCAAGCGCATCCAGCGTGACAGATTCGATAATGTCGAGGCCCAGGCGCTCCTGCTGCCGATCGATCAACGCCCGCTTATGCGCATGGATGTCGCAAGCGACGATCTTGCCTTGGTTGCGCATGATTTCGGCCATATGCATCGATTTGCCGCCCGGCGCCGCGCAGCAATCGAGCACCGATGAGCCGGACGCCGGATTTGCGACTGCCGCGACGAGCATGGAGCTCTCGTCTTGCACGCTCACCAGTCCGTCGCGATACCAAGACGTCTCCGCAAGGTTGCCCGCTTTGTCCGCGACGATGCCGTCTGTCGACAAAGGGGATGCTTGCGCGGAGATGCCTGCAGCAAGCAGCTTGGACAGCATGTCGGACCGGCTTGTCCGAAGCCGGTTAATCCTCAGCGAAGCGTGCGGCGGCTCATTGCACGCTGCGCATATGTGCTCGGCCGTTTCCGTTCCGTAGACGCTCATCCATCGTTCAACCAGCCATTGCGGGAAGCTGTGCGCAACGGAAATCTTCTCGGCTGCTGTCAGATGAAGCGGAAGTGGGGGGGAGACTCCTTCCCGGAGCAGCCCGCGCAGCACGCCGTTCACCAGACCGGCGATGCCGGCGTGGCCGCGCTGCTTGGCGATGCGCACCGCTTCGTCCACGGCGGCATGCGCCGGGATGCGATCCAGCCAGCGCAACTGGTAGTAGCTGAGTCTGAGCAGGCAGCGCACCCAAGGCTCGATTTTGCGCGGCCAGCCTTTGACACGCGCAGCGAGCACGTTATCGATCGTGAGCAGACGCTGGATCGTGCCGTAGACGAGTTCGGTCGCGAGCGCGGAGTCGGCACGCGGCAAGTTCGCCTCCGCCAGCAGCGCGTTCAATGTCAGTCCGCTATATGAACCTTGCTCCTCGACCCGGCACAGCGCTTCGAGCGCAAGCTCCCGCGGCCCTGTCGGCGCTCGCCGGTGCTTGCCGCGGGGTCGGGAGTGGCGGCGTTGATCGGTCGTCATCCGGATTTCCCCTTTCATTTGCGTATTTCGGCGCCGACGAGGCGCATCCGCGAGCGAATTAGTCGATTTTTTCGTGTAACTTCAGGCGATTGGCGCATCTGCGAGCGAATTAGTCGATTTCTTCGTGTAACTTCAGGCGGTTGGCGCATCCGCGAGCGAATTAGTCGATTTCTTCGTGTAACTTCAGGCGGTTGGCGCATCTGCGAACGAATTAGTCGATCTTTTCGTGTAACTTCAGGCGGTTGGCGCATCCGCGAGTGAATTAGTCGATTTTTTCGTGTAACTTCAGGCGGTTGTCACATCTACGAGCGAATTAGTCGATTTCTTCGTGTAACTTCAGGCGGTTGGCGCATCTGCGAGCGAATTAGTCGATCTTTTCGTGTAACTTCAGGCGGTTGGCACATCTGCGAGCGAAATAGTCGATTTTTTCGTGTAACTTCAGGCGGTTGACACATCTGCGAGCGAAATAGTCGATTTTTTCGTGTAACTTCAGGCGGTTGGCGCATCCGCGAGCGAATTAGTCGATTTCTTCGTGTAACTTCAGGCGATTGACACATCTGCGAGCGAATTAGTCGATTTTTTCGATCATCTCGGCGCACGAAGTCCATGAGATCCTTGCCAACAACAAAAAACGGCGCCCGGGTCGCATCAACCGAGCACCGTTCCCGGCGCAAGCCGCGCGCCTTTGGCGAATTCCGCGGCCGCAAGCGCCTTGCGTCCGGCCGGCTGCACTTCCTCAAGCACCACGCTGCCGTCACCCGTACGCACGCGGATGCCCAGTTCGCCGGATTCGAGCACCGTTCCCGGCACCATGTCGTGCCATTCCGGCTTCAACACCGTATCCGCACCTCTTGGCACGCGGCAACGCCACACCTTGAACACTTCGCCGTTCCATAACGTGAAGCCGCCGGCCATCGGGTTCAGCCCGCGCACGCGGTTGAACACCTCACGCGCCGCGCCCTTCCAGTCGATCCGCTCGTCCTCGCGCGTCAAGTTGGGCGCGTACGTGGCGTCCGCCTCCCGCTGCGGTTCGCGCGGCGCCGTCCCGTCCGCGATGCGCGGCAGCCACTCCCGCAGCAGCTCCGCCCCAAGAATGCTCAGCTTCCCGAACAGCGAGCCTGCCGTATCCTCATCCCCGATCGGCAAGACTGCCCGGGCGATCATGTCGCCGGTGTCCAAGCCTTCGGCCATATACATGAGCGTGACGCCCGTCTCCTGCTCGCCTTCGATCACGCACCGCTGAATCGGAGCGCCTCCCCGGTACTTCGGGAGCAGCGAGCCGTGCACGTTCACGCAGCCGAGCTGCGGCAACGCAAGCACCGCACGGGACAAGATTTGCCCGTACGCCGCCGTCACGATCAAGTCCGGCCGCCATGCCGCGAGCTGCTCGACCGCATCCGCCGCCCGCAGCTTCTCCGGCTGCATGACCGCGAGTCCCCGTTCCAGCGCAAACGCCTTGACCGGGGAAGGCGTCAGCACACGCTTGCGCCCCTGCGGCCGGTCCGGCTGCGTCACGACGCCGACAACCTCGCAGCCGCCGTCCAGCAGCATCTGCAAAGAGGGGACGGCGAATGCCGGCGTTCCCATGAAAACGATGCGCATGCTATTCGCCACCTTGCTCCGGCGCCAGCTTGCGCGCTTCGTAGACGGATTCGGCCAGATCCAGGAACAACACTCCGTTCAAATGGTCGAGCTCATGCTGGAATGCGCGCGACAGCAATTCCGTGCCTTCATATTGCACCGGATTGCCGAAGCGGTCCTGGGCTTTGATCACGATCTTGTTCGAGCGCTTCACGTCGCCTTGCAGGCCCGGGATGCTGAGGCAGCCTTCGGCGCCAAGCTGTTCGCCCTCCCGGCTGACGATCTCCGGATTGACGAGCTCAAGCAAGCCGTGCTCCTCGTCGGCGTCCACGACAAATACACGCTTCAAAATGCCCACCTGGGGCGCAGCCAGACCGACTCCGTCCGCATCATACATCGTCTCGGCCATGTCGTCGAGCAGCTTGTGCAGGCTGGCGTTGAATTTCGTCACTTCTTTCGCGCGTTCCCGCAGCACGGGGTCCGGATGTTTTACAATCAATCGGATGGCCATATCCATCAGTCCTTTGTCAAAGCATCATCTGCGGGTCCACGTCGACGCCGATCTGCACGCCGCTTCGCTTCACCGCATCGCCCATGTCCTGCAGCACCTTGGCGGTCAAGGCGCTTGCATCGAGCGTTCCCCGATATTTTACCATACATTGAAAACGGTAGCGATCCTTCAGGCGAGGAATCGGCGAAGGCACGGGGCCAAGCACGTCCATGACCGGTTCGGCCGTTGTCCCTCCGCCATTCCCTCGATCCCGGACGTTCGCCGCATCGAACCCGCCGATTCCGCGCGATGCCGCCGCATCCCGCAGCTTGCTTGCGAACGTTTCTCCCGTCGACATCAGCATCGGCACCGACTCGTGCGTGAACGTCACGGCGATCAGCCTGCCGTAAGGCGGATATCCGAGCATGCTCCTGGCATGCAGTTCCTGCCGCACGAATCCGTCATAATCGTGTCCGGCAACCGAGGCGACCGCCACATGCGCCGGATCGTACGTCTGAATGACAACTTCGCCCGGCAGCTCATGCCGGCCCGCTCGGCCGGCCACTTGCGTGAGCAACTGGAACGTCCGCTCGGCCGCCCGAAAATCCGGCAAGCGAAGCGCCGAATCCGCAGCCAGCACGCCGACAAGCGTCACCCGGGGAAAATCCAGCCCCTTGGCGACCATCTGCGTGCCGAGCAGCACGTCGGCCTTGCGCTCGCGGAACATCGTCAACCACTTTTCGTGCGAACCTTTCTCCGTCGTCGTATCCACGTCCATGCGAATGACCCGAATGCCCGGAAATGTAGATGCCAGCGCCTCCTCGACCTTCTGCGTCCCTGTTCCGAAGAAGCGGATATGCTCGCTCTGACAGGAAGGACAGACGGTCGGTTCGGGCTCCGCATGGCCGCAGTAATGGCACCGTAAATGGCGAGCGCCTCTGTGATGCGTCATCGCGATATCGCAATGCGGGCATGTGCACGTGTATCCGCACGAACGGCACATGACGAACGTCGAGTAACCCCTGCGATTCAGCAGCAGTACGATCTGCTCTTCCCGCCGCAGCCTCGTTTCGATCGCTTCCTTCAGCGCCCGGCTGAACATCGCCCGGTTGCCAAGCTGCAGTTCCTCCCGCATGTCGACGATCTGCACGGATGGCAGCGGGCGATCACCTACGCGTTCAGGAAGCGCTATATAACCGATTGCATCGAGCGCACCCTCCGCGTTGCCGCAGGCAGCCGCCGAAAAGCTCTCCAGCGACGGCGTCGCCGATCCGAGCACAACGACCGCGCGGTTCATCCGGGCCCGCTCGATCGCGAGGTCGCGCGCATGGTATTTGGGGCTCTCTTCCTGCTTGTACGAAGTTTCATGTTCTTCGTCGATGACGATCAGTCCAATTTGTGAAAATGGCGCAAATACTGCGGATCTGGCGCCGACCGCCACTTGCGCCCTGCCTTCGCGGATTTTGCGCCATTCGTCGTAGCGCTCCCCTTGAGACAATCGGCTGTGCAGCACAGCTACGCGTGCGCCGAACCGGCTCTTGAAGCGCTCGACCATCTGCGGGGTCAAAGCGATTTCCGGTACAAGCACGATCGCTTCCCGCCCTTGCGACAAGCATTGCTGGATCGCTTGCAGGTAAATCTCCGTCTTGCCGCTTCCTGTCACGCCATGCAGCAAGTAGGTATGATGGGTGGAAGATGCCAGCGCCGCCGCGATCGGATCGAGCGCCGCTTGCTGCGCCGGCGTCAGCTGCATCGGCAGCGTAGGCGCAAACTCCCGGCCGGCATACGGATCGCGGTCCTGCGTTTCGTGGCGGATGTCGACGATGCCTTTGTCCGCGAGTGCGCGGACGATTTGCGGGGTCACTCCGGCCGCCTCCGCCAATTCCGCCGTCGTCATCGGCACGGGATTCGCGGCCAAGTAAGCGAGCGCATCCCGCTGTTTGCGCGCTTGCGGGGACAACGATTCCCACGCGGCAGCGAGCCGTTCCGGAGACGGCGGATAGACGGTCGCCACCGTCTTGATCGCGACCCGGTCCTCAACTTGCTGTCTTTCCGTCAACAGCCCTTCCTTTAACCAGCGCTTGACGAGCGGGCCGTGCTCCGGAAATTGCTGCACGAGCGACGACCACTTCACGGCAGCGCCTTTGCGGAAGACGGCTCGCAATTCCGCCTCCGATGCGGGCTCGGACGCCGCCCAATGCGGCGAGGACGCGTCTGCCGGCGCGAGATACTTCTCCGTTCGTCCCTTGAGCGCGGCCGGCAGCATCGCCTGCAGCGCCACGACGAGAGGACATACCCAGCGGCGGCTCATCCAGACGCCGAGCTCGATCAGCTCCGGCGTCAGCGGCGGTGTCGCGTCAAGCAGCCCGGCCAGCGCCTTGAGCCGCCGAACGTCCACCTCGGCTTCTTCCGCGAAGCCGACGATGAAGCCCTGCAGCGTCCGCCCGCCGAAAGGCACGGCCACGCGGCTGCCGACTTCGGCCCAGCTCGCCAGATGCTCCGGCACTTCATAATCGAACGGCCGGTCCGTCTCGCGGGCAGGCACGTCCACGATCACGCGCGCGACGATCATGCCCGTCCCATCCGATCCGCCGCCAGCTGCCAGATGCGATTCGCCGCTTCCCGCTTGGCCACCATCGGAATGTCGGCGATCAGGCCTTCAGCCCCGAATACGCTCACTTTATTCGTATCGCTGCCGAAGCCGGCGCCCGGCTCGGACACGTCGTTGGCGACGACCATGTCGCACTTTTTGCGTGCCAGCTTGTCCATGGCGTGCTTCGCCAGGTCTCCCGTCTCGGCGGCAAAGCTGATGATGTACGGAACACGCTCTCCCGGATGCGACGCCTTCCATTCCCCGACCGCCTGTACAATGTCCGGGTTGCGCACCAATTCGAGCGTCATCGTCTCATCTTTCTTTTTCACTTTGACCGCATGCCGGTGCAGCGGGCGGTAATCGGCAACGGCCGCCGCCTTGACGATGGCGTCGAACGTGCCGACCCGGCCCATAACCGCCTCGTACATGTCGGCCGCGGACTCCACGCGGACGACTTCGACACCGCCCGGCGGCGGCGCGTCCGTTCTGGCGCACACGAGCGTGACATCGGCGCCGTAATCCCTCGCCGCTTCCGCCAGCGCAAACCCCATTTTGCCCGACGAATCGTTCGTGATATACCGCACCGGATCGATTCGCTCCACCGTTCCGCCGGCCGTGACGATGACGCGGCGGCCGGCCAGCGGCTTCGGGCCCGCCAGCCAACCGGATATCGCCGCCGCGATCTCTTCCGGCTCGGCCAGCCGCCCCTTGCCGACATAGCCGCATGCCAGTTGCCCCGTTCCCGGCTCGACGAAGCGCACGCCTCGAGCCGCCAGCTTGCGGATGTTGTCCGCCACGGCGGGATGCTCCCACATATGGACGTTCATCGCGGGCGCAAGCACGACCGGCGCCGTCGTCGCCAGCAGTGTCGTGCTCAGCATATCGTCCGCGATGCCGCCGGCCAGCTTGCCGATGATGTTGGCCGTCGCCGGGGCGACGACGACGAGGTCCGCCGCATCCGCCCAATCGATATGCTGCACGACCGCCGCATCCCGTTCATCGAACACATCGGTGGCGACCGGATGGCGAGACAGCGTCTGCAGCGTGAGCGGCGTAATGAACCGGGTCGCCCCTTCCGTCATAATGACGCGGACGGAGGCCCCCATGCCGATCAGCCGACTGCATAAAGTCGCCGCTTTATAGGCGGCAATGCCGCCCGTAATACCGAGCACGATCGTTTTGCCCGCGAGCTGCTTCAATGCGGTTTCCCCCTAACCCAATCTTCTCCCGCAATAACCCCGACCTGAGCCCGTCCAAGTAAAAACGACTTCGTCGTCCCCTTCGGGATAGAGAATGTCGTTTTTATCGAAGACGATTCAGAAAAGGATAGCACATTTTATACTTTCTGAATCGTAGAAAAAAAACAACCGCAAGGGTTGTCCTTCTTCCGGTCGTTATTTGCTCAAATGTTCGACCTGCACATAATCATGATAAATTTCTTCCAACGCGACGCCGACGACCTTGTGCGACTTGGGCGCCATCATTTCCGTTTGTTCGCCGTCCCGCAAACCTCTGGCCCGTCTTGCCGCCGCCACAACCAGCGTATATTTGCTGTCTACCTTGCGAACCAATTCATCGATCGATGGATATAACATGCATTCACCTCTCCGATCCGTTTTCTACTGGGGTCAGCTCTTTCAATTCCTCGAACAGCTCGTGCAGGAACCGTTCACGCTTGCAGTGCTCTGCGGTCATAATCGCCGCAATCCGCTCGCAGGCCGAATCGATCCGGTCGTTCACGACGGCGTAGTCATAATGGTACAACAAGTTCATTTCTTCCACCGCTACGGACAACCGGTGATCGATCACCGACTGCGTCTCCGTCCCCCTGCCGGTAATGCGCTGCTTTAATTCGCCAAGCGACGGCGGCAGCAGGAACACGAATACGCCTTCCGGAAATTTCTCTTTGACCTTCAGCGCGCCTTGCACTTCGATTTCGAGAATGATGTCCTTGCCGGCATCGAGCGTCCGCTCGACGAAGTCGCGCGGCGTGCCGTAATAGTTGCCGACGTATTCGGCGTATTCCAGCAAAGCATCTTCCGCGATCATCTTCCGGAACTCGTCATGGGTTTTGAAAAAATAGTTGACCCCGTCCTGTTCGCCTTCACGCGGTTTTCTTGTCGTGGCGGACACCGAATAGACCAGATCGGCATGGCGGCGGCGCAGCTCGCTGCAGACCGTCCCTTTGCCGACGCCCGACGGTCCCGACAGCACAATCAGCAAACCTCTGTTCATGGAGCTCCCCAATTCATTCGTCATTGTCGTCGTCTTTGGTAGATAGACGATGCGCGACCGTCTCGGGCTGGACTGCGGACAGGATGACATGGTCGCTGTCCGTGATGATCACGGCTCTCGTACGTCGGCCATAGGTCGCATCGATCAGCATATGCCGGTCGCGGGCTTCCTGAATAATGCGCTTGATCGGCGCGGATTCCGGACTGACGATGGATATAATCCGGTTGGCCGACACGATGTTCCCGAAACCGATGTTGATAAGCTTGATTGCCATGCAACGATTCCCTCCGGTCTGTCCTCGTCAATACGGATCGGGGGGCAGTATGCTGCCATGCTTCCATTGTTGCCGAAAGCCGCTCCCCGCATACTGCGAGATAGATGTGCGCAGGCGCACCCTAGTGATTTATTGATTTATTGTACTTCAAATCCATAGGACGGACAAGAGCATGATTGGGCGTTCCATGCATTAATCATTCCGCTGCCGCTGTGCCTTGCTCTTGTCAGCGACATATCGGGTAAGACTGGCAGTCATTTCATAGAACAGGAACGGCGTGATCAAGTAGATCCCGTTGAACAGAGGTATGGCCGCATCCAGCAATTCCTGGGCGATCGCCACGCCTTCTGCGCGTCCTGCAGCTCCTTCGAGGCCGCTCATGCGGCGGCGGACTTCATCGGACAATTGAATGCCCGGCACCTCATTATGCAAGTATTCCGCGTTGCGCCCGCTGGCCAGCGGCATGATGCCGATGAAGATCGGAACGTCCAGATGCCGCGTCGCATCCGCGATCCGCTCGATCAGCGCGGCGTCGTATACCGGCTGCGTCATGATATAGTCGGCGCCGGAAGCAATCTTGCGCTCCAGCCGCTGAACCGCCTTGTCCAGATGCTTCACGTTCGGGTTGAACGCGGCGCCGATGACGAATTTGGCTTTCTGCTTCAGCGGCTTGCCGGAGAACGCGATGCCTTCGTTCAATTGCTTGATCATCCGAATGATTTCGAAAGAGGTCAGGTCATAGACGGAACTGGAGCCGGGCAAGTCGCCGAATTTGGCCGGATCGCCGGTGACCGCGAGAATGTGGTCGATGCCGAGCGCGTCGAAGCCCATCATATGCGACTGCGTGCCGATCAGGTTGCGATCGCGGCAGGCGATATGGGCGAGCGGGCGGATGCCGATCCGCTCCTTGATGATCGCGCCGAGCGCCATGTTGCTCATGCGGGTGACGGCCAGCGAATTGTCGGCCATCGTCACCGCGTCCGCGCCGGCGTCCTTGATCGCCTGCGCTCCTTTCATGAAGCGGGCGATATCGAGATCGCGCGGCGGGTCGAGCTCCACGATGACCGTATGCCGCTGCTTGACGAGCTCGACCAGGCTCGGCTCCGCGTTGCCGACGGAGCCTTGATCGGCGGCGGGTTCCGTCTCTGCCGCGACGATCGGCGCGGCAGTTGAAGCCGCCTGCCCGTTCAACTTGCCCGTGCCGGACGAATTCGGTTCGTATGCGTGCAGCGCGCCGGCGATCGCCTCGATATGCGCCGGCGTCGTCCCGCAGCAGCCGCCGATCAGCCGCGCGCCGAGATCGGCGAACCGCAGCGCCGATTGCGCAAAATATTCGGGCGTCGCCTTGTATTCCACTTTCCCGTCCACATAATCGGCGATGCCCGCGTTCGGGAACACGCTGAGCGGGACGCCGAGGTCGCGCGGGATCGTCTCCATGGCGCGAATAATCGCATTCGGGCCGCTGCGGCAATTGAAGCCGATGACGTCCGCGCCTTCGGCCTTGAGCCGCCGAAAGGCTTCGCTCAAGGGCACGCCGTCATGCGTGCGGGCAGCATCTTCCACGGCGAATTGGCAAATAACCGGAATATCGCTCTTCTGGCGAATCATATGGAGCGCGAGCGACAATTCTTCCAGATCGAAGAACGTCTCGAGCAGCAACCCGTCCGGCTGTGCCGCGAGCAGCGCACCGATCTGTTCTTCGAAATCGCGCTTCATCTGCGCCGTGCGGACATTCTTTCTCCGGCCGGCGCGGATCGCTCCGATCGCGCCGACCACGTAAGCTTTGTCTCCCGCGGCCTGCCTGGCAATCGCGACGCCCGCTGCGTTGATGTCTTCGGTTTTCTTCTCCAGCCCGTATTTGGCAAGCTTCCCGTGCTGCGCGGAAAACGTGTTCGTCTCGATCACTTCGGCGCCCGCTTGGACATAGCGCCGATGCACATCGGCGATGACTCCGGGCTTGAGCAGATTGTATTCCTCATAGGAAACCCCGATCGGAAAGCCCAGTTGGTACAAGTACGTTCCCATCGCCCCATCGCCGACCAGCGGCTTCGTCCGAAGCGCCGCGCGCAAATCCGGTTTCATTCGTTTCCCCATCCTATCGAAATAGTCGGTCCAGCCTTGTTGCAAGGCCGAACCGACATTTTTATGAAGTAACTATTAATGTAGCATCTTTCCTTGTTTTCGCCTACCCCTGTTTTGCCAAGCGGACAGTAAACAAAGCGGATGAAATCAGCGTTGCAGCCCCGTCATGACGTCCAGCTACTTCAATAAAGGAGTAATGGTTGCTTCCATCGTGTCCAAAATGTCGTTAACCGGCTTGCTCTGGGTGTACAACAAATCAAAAAGAACCCGCATCTCCGTGTCAATTTCTTGCCAGTTTTTGTGCGACGGGTTGATGCGCGCCGTCTTCATTTGATCGATCACCGCGATCTGGATGCTTGCCCTTGACGGAACGAGATGAGAGTTCATGAATTCGTCTGACTCCAGCACGGACTGTCGTGAAGGGACGTAGACCTCGGAGGTAATTTTCATATTATCCGGCTGACTGATGAATTTCAGAAACTCCAGCGCTTCCTTCGGATGCTTCGCCCCCTTGAAGATTGAATAGCCGGCGATCCCCATTGCGCTGATCGCGCCGCTCGGACCTGCGGGCAGCGGAGCGATGTCCCATTCGAAATCGGTGATACGCCGCGCCGTTTCGACATAGCTGTAAGGAAACTGGTACATGCCCAGCTTGCCAGATTCGAATGTCGTCTGATCGCCGGCCTTCGGATGCACCTCGTACTTAAATATCAAATCGCTGAACAGCTGCATAGCCTCGCGGCCGCCGGAGGAGTTCAATGTAAAGCGGCTCCCGCTCTCATTGAACATTTCGGCTCCATAGGCCCGGAACAAAGACATCGTCGCCCCGGTCCATTCTTTCAGATCGGATGCAAGCTTCACACCGTAGATGCCTGTGGCCGGATCTGTCAACGCCTCCGCCGTCCGAATCAGCTGCTCATACGTCCAGTCGCCTTGCTCGTACAGCTCAATCGGTGTTTTGACACCCTTGGCACGAAATAGCGTCTTGTTGTAGAACATAAGCGTCGGCGGCGTGGAGAAAGGGATGCCGTAAATGTGACCATCTACGCTGAACAGCTCCATCGCAGATGGCAAGAAGTCTTTGAAGTTGTATTCCGGGTCCGTCTTCAGTTCTGAAATATCGATCAATTGTCCTGCACCCATAAACTGGGGGATCATCCGCTCGGCAATCCAGCCCAAATCCGGCGCAGTCTTGGAAGCAATCATAATCGACAGCTTCTGCTGGTAATCGTTGAACGGAATGTACAACACGTCGATGTCGATATTCGGATGCAACACCCGAAATTCAGCCGCCATGGACTCATACATTTCCGCCCGCTCTTCGCTTCCCCAGACACTGAACTTCAATGTGATCGGCTTTAATCCTGGCGAGACGACCGATGGCTGCGGATCGGGTCCTAAGCCGCTGCATGCGGAAACGACGAACGACAAAACCAGCAGAAGCACAAAGCTCCGACCGGCAACCCAGTCCCGCATATTCATAGACCCTCAACTCCCCAGCCGTCCCTTATAGCGGGCAAATCGCGAAATTCTGTCGGCGTGCATCCCGCAACCTGTTTGAAAACAACCATAAAATGCTTCGGGCTCGCATAACCGCACAGTTCGGCAATTTCATAAATTTTCAGCCGCGTTTCTTGCAGGAGCTTCTTCGCCTTGGCAATCCGGCATTGCTCCACATAATCGGAGAAATGAACACCCGTCTCAGACTTAAAGAAAACGGACAAATATTTCGGGCTCATATACACTTCGTCGGCGACCTTCTGCAGCGAGATCTCCTCTTGCAGATTAGCGTGAATCCATTCCTTGACGTTGCGAATCGCCTGCCGTTCGTTTCTGCTTTGCTCCGATTCTCCGGAAACAGCACGGTCGTCCAGATCATGCCGAAGCTTGTTGAGGAATTGCGTGAGACGGATGCGATCGATCGGCTTGAGCATATAGTCTGCAGCCCCGTAGCGAAGCGCCATCTGTGCGTACTCGAATTCGTTGTACGCTGAGATAATCAATATTTTCATCTGCGCCGATCGTTGGTGAAGCCGCTTGATCAGTTCCAGCCCATTCATCTCGCCCATGCGAATGTCTGTAATAAGCAAATCCGGAACAGCGCCGCGCATCAGTTCAAGCGCTTCATGGCCGTTGACTGCCTGCCCGACGACCTTGAAGCCGCTTACCACATTCTCGACGAATTCACAGATCCCTTGCCGGATTTTCCATTCATCCTCTGCCACAATCACCTTCAGCACGATTCGTTCCCCCACTCGAAAGGAAGTCGGACCAGAAACGCAGCACCCGCGCCTTCGTTCTGCAAGGCGGTCACGCCGTAGGGCTTCCCGTAACGGATCCTGAGACGCTGAAACACATTGCGCAGCGCTACCCCTTTTACCCGCTCCCCGGCGAATCCGGTAATTTCCTCCGCATAATTCTCCCGCATCATATTGTCTTGAAGCATCTGTCTCTGTTCATCACGCAATCCCCTGCCGTTGTCTACAATCCGAATGACCAGGTCGTCCCCTTCTACATAAGCAGAAATACGCACCTCGATGTGGGATTCAGCCGAATTGAACCCATGCTCGATTACATTTTCGACAAACGGCTGCAATATCAATTTCGGTATGAGGCAATTTTCCACCGATGCATCGACCTGGATTCGAAGCGCCAGCCTGTCGCCCAACCGAAGCGACTCGATCTCAAGATACGATTCGACAAAATGCAATTCATCCCGCAGCTTCACCGGCAACTCCTGCTTATACACCGTATACCGAAGTAAATTACCTAGATTACATATAAGATCGGACAACTCCAGCATTTTGTACTTCAAGGCGATTGCATTCATCGATTCCAACGTGTTGTACAGGAAATGCGGATTAATCTGGCTCTGCAGCGCCGACAATTCGGCTTCCCGCTCGCGGATGCGGGCCTCGTACACTTCCTTGACCAGACGACCGATTTCCGTGACCATCGCATTAAACCCTTTGGACAGAAACCCGATTTCGTCATTCGTGATCATTTGCGCCTGTTCGTGAAAAGCTCCCCGCTGTACGAGCCACATTTTGCTGCGGAGATGCCGGATCGGCTTGACAAGCCCGTTCGCAATGAACAGCGCGAGCAAGTAAGCAACAAGCAGCGCTGCTCCAGAGATGACTAACGTAAATTTGATCAGTTGGTAAGCGTCCTGTTGCAGTTGATCCGCTTGCATAGTGCCGACCACTTGGATGCCCGAATAATCGGATTCGACCGAAACCCGGATGAACGAATCGTCATTTGCAGCATCCGTCTGGCCGCTCATCTCCACCTCTCCGGAAGGGAACGGATACAGCAAATTGTGGTCGCGGTCGTATAATGACAGCTTCAGCCCGGAATTAGACAAAGTTGAAGTCGGCGTGATAAGGGAACTGAACGCCTTGGCGCTCAAATCGATTTTGATAATTCCCAGGTACTTGTCCGTATAAGGCTCCAAAATTTTGCGCAACACTGATACGGTCGCGGATTTGTCTCTCAGTGTATAACCCGGCACATGCGGCTTCAGTATAATCAACTCACCGTCCGTCGCTTCGACCCCATTGATCCATGGCTCGGATTCCCGCGTCCACTGGGCCGCGACGTTGCCGCGGCTGCTGAATACGCTGCCGTTCGGCGCAAGCATGACGACGCGCCGAATTTCCGGTCGATCGAACTCCAGGGAGGTGAGGAACAGGATCATCTTCTGCTGCGTATTGGACGGAATGTAGGCAGGCCCACCACGGCTATCAGCCACGCGGGACAATGTATTCATAACCTCCAGGTCATAGAAGGGAAATACGGACAGCCGTTCCAGATCCTTCATGAACCGATCCAGGTTAAGCTTGATCTGGTCGGTTGTCTGCAGCGCGCTCACGGTCGTATTCGCCTTGACTTGCGTGATATATTCGCGGTACGTCAACACCCCGCTGATACCGAAAGGAATCGTAATCAGCGCCACGAAAATAACGATGAACTTGACGCGCAGCGGAATATACAGGGAGGTCCATCGTTTCAAGCAAGATCATCCTTTGTCTTCGTTATCCCCGAGCGCATGCCGGATCAACTGCTCGAACAACAAAAAGTGCGCATCGATAATTTGATCGGGGCTCAGCACGACGCCGCCGGCATCGAGTCCCATGCTGGTCTCGTATACAAAGCTGGTGCCGCCGCACACATGATGCAGGGCGGACGCCAGATTGAACGAAGGAGGAGGATACGCTATGCCGTCTTCCGCGGGAGCGGTGCGCACAATATACGGCAGCCCGCTCTCCCGGGACCGCCGATCAAGCGCCCTGTCTAAGCGGTGCAGCTTCTCCTTCTCGTATACGGGCACATAGTGCGTCGGCAAAATACAATTGGCGCCGTTGCCCCCGGAATGCAGCAGCGCGACGATGTCGGGCGCTTCCTCGTCGACCAGAGCCACAAGCCGCTTCGTTTCGGCCGCCCATGGCTGGAAGAAGTTGTCGTGCATCAAATTGATGCCATGATCATTAAAGTACGCGCCGAGATAATCGACATGTCCGGCGATTGGATGCACGGACTTGCAGCCGGGGTAACCGCACAAGCTCCCGTCCGTCCAAGTCCCTTGCATATAGTATCGCATGGTTTCGAACGTCTTGCCATGGAAACTGTCGAACGGCACCCGCACCCGGCCGTCCGGGTTCATGCAGGGAATGAGCAGCAGCCTGACAAGCGACGCACGCTCCGAAATAAATGGGTATCGCCGCCCCCTCCCGTCTTCGCCGGTTTCGAGTACCCGGATCAATTGCAGCAGCGCCGCAATCGCGTCCATCTCACCGCCGTGGGTCGCGCCCGCCATGAGTACGACCGGCCGGGCACCGCGCTTGTCGGCATACAGCGCAGGATCGCCTGCCCCGCTTGCGGAGCTGTAGTTGGCTTTGCGCGCAAGCGCTTGCTTCTCCCCATATTCGAACAGGAAGATGTCGCGGTTGCCCGCGGATTGCCCCAGCACCCGTCCTGTACCCGCTGCCGCCCCTGCCGCCGCCGCTTCGATATGCGCGAGCCGGGTCTGCCACCAGACTGGAATGGCTTGTTGTTCCACATTGTCGCCCCCTGGGTAAAAGCTCCGAAGGGAATAACCCTCCGGAGCGCCGAAATCAAGTCACGCCTGTTCGCAGGCACGCTTACTGCCTTGTCAGCAAAATATAATCGTTGCCCAGCGAATAGCCGGTGCTGCTGGCATTCTTGCCGGTCACGATGAACCGGAATTGCTTCGTGCCGGATGAGTTGAACGTATACGAGCCGAAATCATAGACGACATACTGCTCCGTCGCGGAATACTGATCCTCCTCCGAGCCCAGGTAAGCGCTCGCCTCCGGCAGATACAGCTTAAACTTGCCGCGCGTATTGTTGACCTTGGCTTGCAGCTTGATGTTGTATGTCCCATTCTCCGGTATATTCAGCGCATACTGGATGTAGTCGCCTATGCCGTCCGCCTCCAGCTTGTTCCAATACCCGCCGCTGGCGGCCGAATCGACATGGTTCGATTGTACGGCGCCGGAGACGGTCTTGGTTATGCTCTCCGCCTCGCCGGTCACCTTGCGGACGAGCTTGATAAAATCGTTACCCAGCGAATAACCGATGCTGCTGGCGTTCTTGCCGGTGACGATGAACCGGAATTGCTTCGTGCCGCCGGTTGCGAACGTGTATGTGCCGAGCGTAATTTCACTGTAGTGATCGGTTGCACTGTATTGATCCTGCTCGTCTCCCACATATGCGCCATCCTGCGGCAAGTAAAGCTTGAACTTGCCCCGGGTATTGTTCATCTTCGTGCGAAGCCTGATATCGTACGTGCCGGCCTCCGGAACATCCAGCTCATACTGGACGTAATCGTCCGACGCATTCGCGTTCAGCTTGCTCCACGCCAGACTGCTTGCAGCCGAATCGACATGTGTGGTCAGCGCGTCCCCGGATGAAGACATTGCAGGCATATCTTCGGCTTCACCCATTGTCTTGCGGACGAATTTGACCGCATCAGCAATCGTGTATCCCGCGTCGGTGGCCAGTAGCTTGACATAATTGCCCGTTCCCGCGGCAAGTGGATAATTGTTGATGAATATCCACTCGCCGCCGTTCTGCTGCTGGTTCACCGTATGGTACGTATCGACGCCCCCGTCATAATTGATCTCCAGAGGGGCCGCATCCGGCCGATTGGCGTAATCCGTCCAGCGCATATACAATGAGTAGTATCCCGATTGGCCGATATGCGGCGTCCACATTGCCCACTTCGTCGCATCCGCGCCGCTGGTGCCATCCATCGCATAGTCAACGCCATTGTAACCGGCGATGCTGCTCGTCGTCTTCCATGCCGTATCATTGGCAAATCCGTGGTCCGCATTGTCGACAATCACCACGTTAAGCGGTTCTGGCAATGCGGGCGGCGCCGGGTTGGCGGACTGCGTGCCAGTCAAGCTGAACTTGGCTTTGAACGTCTTGCCGTGAGCATCCTTCACATCTACCCGCAGCTTGATCGTCGGCGTATATTGCAGCACCGTAACGGCGCTGTCGGCCGAGATCAGGCCGGTGCCGCTCTTGGCGATGCCGATCTCGATGACGCCACCGTTCAGATGCGTCGGGTCCGCTACAGACACTTCGATATCCATGGCCGTCTCCTTCGTCATGACTGACGCCTGTCGGTTCGACGTGATGATCCCGACCGTCTTGGTCTTATCCTCCCAGAAGTTTGCGCCGATCACGTTCAGCACCGTTTCCTTGACGGCCTGGGCTTGTGTGGAATTCTCCAATATCGCAATGTCCGGATTGGAGGCGTAGCTGCTCGTCTGCGCCGCCGTACGATTCGGCAGCAGCACGTAGGAGTAGCTCGCGCCGGAAGGGTTCGTGCCGTGATCGAACCACAGGTTCAGGAAGCGGTTCTCGTACAGCGTCGTCGGCGTGACCGGGCGATCGTTGATTTCCTTCCAGCTGCCCTCGCGCTCCTCGCGCAGCGCCTTGACGGTAGCCGTGCCCGGGAAATAATAACCGATGTCGGAATCGACCACATTGCCGGCCAGATGCGCCCAGCTTGTGCCCGTCATCGTCTCGGACCAGCCAAGCGCCGTCGACTTGACCGAACCGTCGACAGTGAAGGCATTGTCGCCGCTTGCGTTCAACTTCCGGTTCTCGACGACCGATTCCACCGTAATGCCATCGGTGCTGCTAATGCCTGCGCCAAGCGCCACGATCTCGTCGTCGAACATGAACCACGACTTTTTGCCAGTCAGTTCCTGATTGTACGGATGCAGGCTCATGCCAGTCACGCCGTACAACCCGAGCAAGCTCGCCCCGCCTACCCAGTTCTGATCCGAGAACCGCCGCGTCGTACTGGTCGAGTTTTTCAGCACCGTCGTGCCCGGCAGCCGGTAGGAGTTGACGGTCGGCCAATAGTTGTCGCTGAATTGCATCAAGTCGTTGTTGTACAGATACGTCATCCCGTCGGACATATGGAACGCACGCAAATTCTCGTTCTGCAGAATCTCGAAATTGTGAATGCGCGTGGACTGCATGCTGATGCCGAAGCCGAAGCCCGGGCGCAGATGCACGACGCGGTCCATATTCGGGAATTGATAATGGCCAACCAGTTCGCCGCGAGGCGTAATCCCGCTGTCATTCATGATCGTCTTGGTTAACCCTATCAAATAAAGCGATGCGCTGTCATAAAAATTAACCGACGTGTCCGATAGAATCCAATATTTTGCCATTCGTTTGTACGCCAGCGCATTGCTCGACGGGGCAAATTGCGCCATCCGGATGATCGTGCCGACCAAATCCTGCCCCTCTACGTGCTCGCCCAGATCGATGCGGCTGATCTCCCTGCCGGAGACCATGCTCATCATCGCGCCCTTGTAGACCAACGGCTCAAAGGAGTCGTAAACCCATTCGTACATATTGCTCAGATCGGGATCGGTCACCTGCCAGGTCGAGCCGCTCAGCAGTTCCACGACCTCGACCATGTTGTTCAGCAGCGATCTTCCGTATCCACCGTTGTAAGGGATATTCTCATGGAAAATGTAGCTGCCGTCCTCGTAAAAGCCATGACCCTCCGTAACATAATCGAAGACGTCGCTGAGCGCATTGCGGGCGGACGCGAGCTTTGTGCTACTCTTCACGATGACGCCACGAACGGCAACTACGTTTGCTTTCCACACCCGGTTCGATGCCGTGCTGACTGTATCGCCCCGCAACAAGGTCGGATCCGGACTGAACGCCTCCACCGCGTCCATGTAGTGGTCGACCTGAGTTGAAGACAGCTGGCTGTACAGCAACACCGTAATATCGTTCAGTGCAGAAGGCGATCCGATCTCCCAGTCCCACCAGTTGTCATACCACGTCACACCCTCGTTGTAGCGATTGCTGTACATCCAGTCAAGCGCGCTCTTTATATCGCTGAGCAGCGTGCTGTTGCCCTGCAAAGTGGAGCCCGTCGTGCTGAAGGCAATCGCCATGTTGCGCAACCTGCTGTAGCTGCGGGTAATATCCGCCGAAAGCGTCGCGCTGGCTGAGTCGCTCCACAAATAAGTGCGTCCCGCCGACTTGTTCATCGAATCCCAGGCGGATTGGCCCGAACTGCTAATGGACGCGACGCGGCTAGCGATATCCGTATCGTTCGTATCGTACGACGTACCGCCGGTCAGCATCACCTTCCATTTGTCACGCAGCCCGTCATATTCGTCCGCTGCAGAGGCGCGGCTCACCGGGCCGATAGCGAACGTCGCCAGTGTCAGAATCGCCGCAACCAAAAGCCAACTCCCGATGCGCCTCGTTTGCCTCATACCTTGCATTATCGATTCCTCCTTGTAAGCTCGAATGGAAAACCGCAACACGCCCGATTCCGGATGTCTTTTACTTTAGGCCGGTGTTCGCAATGCCTTCCACGAACTTGTTCTGCGCCGTAAAGAATACGATCAGCAGCGGGATCGTCGCAACAGTCGAAGCGGCGAGCAGCAGCGGCCAATCGACGCCCACCTCGGTCGTCAGCAGCGCAAGACCGACCGGCAAGGTGAACAAGTGGCGGGAATTCAAGTAAATCAACGGTTCGAAAAATTCATTCCACCGCTCCAGAAACGTGAAGATGCTGACAGTGGCAAGCGCCGGGCCGGCGAGCGGCAACATAATCAGGCGAAACGTCTGCCACGGCGTGCAGCCGTCCAACTTGGCCGCCTCATCAAGCTCTACCGGAACGGTGATATAAAATTGACGGACGATAAACGCGCCAAAAATCGCGCCCGTTCCCAGCATCGGCGGGAAGATGAGCGGGATGTGTGTATCGACGAGATGCAGCTTCGACATCCAGGTGAACAGCGGGATCGCCGTCACCTCTGTGGGGATCATCATGCCTGCAAGCAGGAACAGGAAAATCACATTGCGCAACGGGAAATGCAGCTTGGCGAAGCTGTACCCGGCCATCGCAGCGATAAGACACGTGCCTGCCGTCACCGCAACCGCAATATAGCTGCTATTGAAAAAATAAGTGCCGAACGGCATCTTCGTGAATATGCCGGTGTAGTTCTCCCACGCGATCGGGTGCGGCAGCCATTGCGGTGGAAACTGAAAAACGGCCGACTCCGGCTTCAGCGACGTTGTCGCCATCCAGAAGAACGGAAACAGCATGACAAGGCTGACCAGAGTAAGCACGGTGTACGTCCAGAGCGATGCGAACCTGCGGTTACTGTTCATAGTGCACCCACTTTCGCCGCAAATTCCATTGCACAATCGTCAGCATCAGAATGAGTAAAAACAGAATAAATGCCACCGTTGACGCATAGCCGAACTCATAAGACCGGAACGCAAGGCGGTAAATGTAATATACCAGCACATACGTGCTCGTTCCGGGTCCTCCCTGGGACAACACATACACCTGGCCGAACACCTTCAGCGATCCGATGATCGTAATGATCGTCGTCATGAAGACGGCGGGCGTAATCAGCGGCAGCGTAATAGAGCGAAATCCTTCCCAGGCGGAAGCGCCGTCGATGCGGGCTGCTTCATAATAGTCCTTCGGCACGGTGCTAAGCGCCCCGAGAAAAATGACCATATTCATGCCGACATTTTTGAGTGCGCTGACCAGAATAACGACTGGCATCGTCCATGTCATCGAGAACAGCCACGGAATGTCCTTGCCGCCGAATTGCCTCACAATCAAGTTCACCAGACCGCCGTCAGTTGCGAAAATGAATTTCCACACGATCGCCCAAACCACGAATGAGACGATAACCGGCGAGAATATCGCGGTGCGGAACAGCCCGATGAACGGCACCTTATGTCTCAGCAGCAAAGCAAGCGACAGCGCCATTATAATATTGATCGGCACCATGCCGGCCGAGAAGATGACCGTATTTTTGAACGACGTCCAGAAGACCGGATCCGATGTCATCACTCGTGTATAGTTATCGATCCCGATGAATTGCAGCCTGTGTACGAGCGACCAGTTCGTGAAGCTCATCGCGAACGCATAAAGCACCGGACCGACCAGAAACAAGGCATACCCAAGGACAATCGGCAAAATCAGCAAGTATCCGTACCACATCTCCGTACGTCCCAACCGTGTAATTCGCATGATTTCCTCCCTGTTCGATAACAGCATAAGCGCGGCGCATCCGCGTCTTCGCGGCCTGTTGCCGTCCTTTAGACGCGGATGCGTCCGTCAGGCGCCACGGCTTACTGCTTCAATAGCGGATTGACAGCTTTCTCCATCCGGCCGAGCGCGTCTTCAGCGCTGATTGCTCCTGTCAAGAATGCCTCAAAGTTCAAACCGATCTGCTCGTCGATCTGCACCCAGTTCACATGGCCCGGCCGAACACGGCCCTTGTCCATTAAGTCGTAGGCAGCGATCTTCATGGTCTCCGCCGACGGTTGCGGGAACTGGTTCAAATAAGCATCCGAGTACAATATCGATTTGCGCTGCGGCACGTAGAATGCGGCAATTTTCGTTGCGTTCTCCTGGTTTGTCAGGAACTTCAGGAAGTTGGCCGCTTCGTCTTGTTTGTCGGACTTAAACACGGAATAGCCAGCGAAGCCAAGCGGCACAATCAGACCGCCTTCACCTGAAGGCATAGGCGCGATATCCCATTCAAAGTTGACTTTGTCGCGGTATTTGGTCGTATTCGTGACATTCTCCAGCGACATGCCAAGCTGGCCGCCGTCAAACGCGATTTGTGCGCCGATGCTCGGATGCGACTTGGTGTCGAGCAAATTTTTGTAGTAATTCAACGCCTTGACGCCTACCGAAGAGTTCATCTCGAACGTCGTCATCTTCTCATCGAACACTTCGCCGCCCATGCCCCATACGAGACCGAACAGGTAGTCACTCCACAGCTTCGGATTTACGCCGAAGGTCGATCCGAATACGCCATTGGCGGGATCGGACAACGCCGCAGCCGTTGCTGTGAACTGGTCGTATGTCCATTTTCCTTCCTTGTACCACTCCATTGGTGTTTTCTGGCCTTTTGCTGCGAACAGCGTCTTGTTATAAAATATAACTTGCGGCGGCGTCGAGAACGGTATGCCGTACAGTTCATTGCCCGATTGAAAAATGTTCAGCGTGCTTGGGACGATATCCGCCAACTCGTAGGTTGCATCGCCCTTCACCGTTTCGGAAATGTCCGCCAATTGTCCGTTCTGCAAAAATTGCGGCACCATCCGCTCTGCCAGCCAGGCGATATCCGGCGCCGTATTCGACGCCACCATGACCGAAAGCTTCTGCTGGTAGTCGGCGAACGGGATCGAAATAACCTCCACGCTCACGTTTGGATTCAGCTTTTTGTACGCTTCGGCCAGTTCCTGATACGTCGCAATGCGGGCATCGCTCCAGACCGTCATGGTCAGCTTGACCGGCTTCTTCTCCTCCGGTGCGGCTGACTGCACTGGGGCAGCCGATTTTTCCGGCGAAGTTATGCCCTCGGATGAACTTGTCGAGGTATTTCCCCCGCATGCGGCCAATAACCCTCCTGCTAGCATCAGCACCATTGATAAACCTAACCACTTTTTCAATCTTCCCGCCATACCCCTCACCTTTCTCGGAAGTCATGCAAGCCCTTCCATACCAGGAGTATACCGATGCAGCTACATGTGTCGAAACCACGCACAATCTAGAAATGGTTCGTATTATCCCTCACTTGCGAAGGGTTCGAGTTTTGGGGTAGAATCCCACTGGAATTCACATCCTTTACCCGAATAACGTAGTTCCAGCCTTTACGTTCAATATGCGCGAAGTTGTTGTAGCTTTCATAACCTCTATCGGAAATCACAATGGTCTTGCCTTTGATCGGGGAACGATCAACCATGGTTTGCCAGCGCCCTTCCCTCGTTGCTTTGCCTTCGTGGCTGAACAAGGGCATCCACGTATAGTCTGTTGCACAAGTCGTAGGCTGCGTTTAGATGCAAAAGATTATAGCCTTTCGTATTCGGTTGAATTTGAAAATAGGTATCCTTATCCGTAGGATCCGTCGCGATATGTAAATCCGAGCTGTCGATGGCAAGTAATCGATATCCGAGATTGTCCTTGATATCTGAATACGATTGAGTACATGCGTAGAACAAGAATTCCATGGCAGTAGGAAGAATTTTATTCCGCTCTGTTTCGCATTTTTACGCAAAAAAGAGCGGGCTATCGTTTCGATAACCTGCTCTTTTCCGTGATTTTTGGTCCTGCGCCTTACCTTAATGACATTGCCCTACTGGTGGCCCGAACCCCCACAGAACCCCACGTGCGGATTTCTCGCACCTGGCTCTTCAGATATGGGTTCACAGCATAGCGTAGTTCTTCAATCGATTGTAGGAATGAAAAGTTTCGGTCGCTTATGTCTAGTATAACATCCATAAATAATGCAACTATATTCCAAAAAAAGTTTGTGGTGTAATGTTCATAGAACATTTCGACCGAAGAGATATCATGCCCTTCAAATCCAAGAAAGACGACAAAACCCGGTTCCAGCAACTCAGTCACTGCGAACGTGGTCCCTAACCCGACAAAACCCGGTTATAGCATCTCAGCCACTGCGAACGCGGTCCCTAACCCGACAAAACCCGGCTACAGCATCCCAGCGACTGCGAACGTGGTCCCTAACCCGACAAAACCCGGTTACAGCATCCCAGCGACTGCGAACGTGGTCCCTAACCCGGCAAAACCCGGGTGCAGAGTTTGAGTAACGTTACTTAAGAATCGTTCTACTAGTTAGGCACGCTATGTGTAAAAATTCCTTTGGAAATTTCGCCGATGTCATTCCCTCCATTGCGAGTCTTTTATTTGAGACCGGATGTCAGCATTCCTTTAACGAAATATTTCTGGGCGAATACGAACACGATCACAAGCGGGAGGGTGATCGCGGTTGTTGCCGCCATTAACAGCTCCCATTGGACATTCTCGTTCTTGAAGACAGTCAGGGCCAACTGAACGGTTCTCATGCGATCGCTGTTTGTAATAACCAATGGCCAGATGTAATCGTTCCAAGTCGAAGTCGTCTTCAGCACGGCAAGGCTGGCAAGCACCGGCCCGCTCAATGGCAAATAGATGCGTGCATATCTCCGCCAGGTCGAACAACCGTCGATTTCCGCCGCTTCATCCAGTTCCAGGGGGAACCCAAGATAGTATTGACGGCAAAGAAAGATGCCGAAGGCCCCGGCCATATGGTTGATCATCAGACCGGGATACGAATCGACGAAGCCCTTGCCTCCCATACCGAACAAATCGTTGCCGCCGGCCAGCGGGAAATGCTTCATGATAATGAAGATCGGCACCATCGTAATCTGCGGGGGGATCATCAATCCGAGCAGGATGCTTCCGAATATGAACGACTTGAACCGGAAATCCAGCCTGGCAATGGCGAATCCCGCCAATGAATTGAACAGCAAGCTGACGATTGTAACGGTAGCCGTGACGAATATCGAGTTAAAGAAATAAATTCCCCAGCTTCCCGTCCCCAAGGCGGTGGCATAGTTGCTGAATTGAAGATGCTGCGGAAAAAAATGAAATACAGGCGAATTGATTTCCGCTGACGTCTTCAGCGAAGTGAATGCCATGATGAGGAATGGCACCAGCATCACGATCGTAATGATAAACAGCACAATCGAATACACCGATTTTTCCTTTAGGTTGGTTTCCATCCGTCTTTCTCCAATCTGTGTAGCGAAGTCTTAATAGTGCTGCTTGCTCATCTTGAAATTCAATAAGGTCAATAGCAGCGTAGCAACCACCAATGTCATGGCCATCGCCGAAGCGTAACCCATCTGGAAGAAGCTGAACGCCCGCTCGTAAATCTGGTGTACGATGGTTGTCGTAGCATTGACCGGACCGCCCTGCGTCATAATATTGACCTGTTCAAACACGCTGAAGGAACTGACCGTGCCCATGACGAGCAGGAAAAAGGAGGTTGGCGTAAGCAGGGGCAGTGTGATGGAACGAAACTGCCGGAATGAGGACGCTCCATCTATTCTGGCCGCTTCATATAAATCCGCCGGAATTTGCTGCAGCCCCGTCAGGTAGATAATCATGTTGAAGCCTACCAATTTCCATAAGCTCATCACGATAATGGACGGCAAAGCCAAGCTGGTGTCATACAGCCACTTCTGGGGAGACAAGCCGACCCACTTCATCGCATGGTTGATCAATCCCATGGAAGGATCGTACAGCCACAGCCAAACCATGGACATGGCGACCATCGATGTCACATTGGGCAAGTAGATGGCCATCCGGTGCAGCTTCTGCGCAAATACACGCTTGTTTACCATAACGGCGACCCAGAGGCCGAGAGCCATCTGCGGCACAATCGTAAAGATGGAATAAATAATCGTGTTGCGAGCCGCAATTTTGAAAGATTCATCGCTCCATAAGTCGATGTAATTTTGCAATCCGACAAAATCCATTCGTTTATAGAGGTCATAGTTCGTAAAACTGAAATAAATGGTGATGACGACCGGAACAAACGAAAAGATGATGTAAATCAGATAGCTCGGAAGCAGCATGACGTACGCTGACGGATGCTTGTATTTGCCGACCCTCCCCCTTCCACGGGGGAGGGTCGGGCGTTTGTTCGATGATATCGATGCCGTCGTTTCACTCATGCGAATACCTCTCCATCTCGCGCAATCGTTACTTCATTTTCTCAATTTCGCCCAGCAGCAGCTTCTGATTATCTTGAAGAGCCTGTTCGGGTGTCTTTTTGCCATAATAAGCTTCCGTAATCGCTTGCTTCGTATACTTGATGCCGACCGCTGCCCAATTGACCTTCGGATTCGCCACACCTACACCGATATTGTCTACAATCGCCTTGTTCAAAACCGGATTGTCATTGATATATTGATCCTGCAACGATGTCCGGACAACCGGATCGTTCGTCGCTTTATACCTGTTCCACATTTCTTCTTTGCCCATGGCATATTGGATGAAATCCCAAGCTTCTGTCTTATGCTTGCTTTCCGAGCTCATAAAGAGATATTCCATACCGCTCCAGATGGCGCTTTGCTGCTCTTTCAGTTGAATAAACCCGATGTTGTCTTTCATCTCGGGACGATCCTTGATCATCTGAAGAATCACGCTCGGCTGAACATTGGAGATGGCGGCCTTCCCTTGGGCGAACAAGCTGATCTGTCCTTCCTTGGCAAAGGTCGTCTCGATGGCGACATTTTTGTTCTTGTACAAGTCAGTCAAAAATTCGAGCGCTTTCACAAAAGGGGCAGAATCCAGATTCGGCTTGTCATTGACCACATATTGGCCTCCGGCCTGTACGGCGAACGGAATCAAATGCATATGATCGTCGTTCGGCAGGTTCATCCCCGCTCTTGTCACCTGGTCGCCATCGCGCTTGGTCAGTTTAACCGCAGCTTCAGCCAATTCCTCCCAAGTGGTCGGCGGCTTGTCCGGATCGAGTCCGGCTTCCTTGAAGTAATCCTTGCGATAAGCGACAAGGAATGGCGTCGGGTAGATGCCCATGCCGTAGATTTTGTCCTTGTACTTGCCCGCTTCCCAGATGTAATCGGGAAAGTCCGATTTGTCGGCCCAGCCGTTCAGATAGCTGTCCAGCGGCTCGCACTGGCCCTTATCGGCCCGGGCCGACAGGGATACAATATAATGTCCGGGCTGTCACCGCTTGCATAAGCGACATTCAGCTTCGTATCGATGCCGTCTCCGAAAGGCGCGTCCGCGAACTCGATCGTTATTCCCGGGTGGCTGTTCTCATACGCTTGGATCATTTTCACCCAGTAATCGTGCCACAGCGGATCGTTGCCGCCTTTCCAGAACTTGAGCACGACCGGTTTCGTGTCCGCGGCGCCCGCCGAGTCTGCAGAATTCGTAGCCGTGTTCGCACAGGCCGACAGCATGAGCGTCAAGGATAATGCGAGTGCGATAACTGCCCGGATGCTTCTTGCTTTCATTCTTGTTTCCATATTGCCCCTCCTTGTGAGTGTTGCTTTCATTCTAATTGCAGAGGGATTCAGCGAAAATGCGTAATCTTCAGCTTTCCTTGCCATTATTAAAGCGGTTTCAATTCACTGTTGCCAATTATTCAGAATTTCTTTCCTTATTTTCAGGTTGCTCCGCTTCATAGCGAAATTCGTTGGGACTGATGCCGACAATTTTCTTGAAAACCTTGGAGAAATAACTGAAGCTGGGATATCCCACCTTATCGGCAACCTCGTAAGCTCTCATATCGGTATGCAGCAAATAGTGCTTGGATTTCTCTACGCGTATGGCTGTCAAATAGTCGTTAAAATTGGTGCCTGTCTTCTCTTTGAACAATTGGCTCAAGTAGTTTGCATTGACATGCGCATGCTCCGCCACTTCGCTTAACGACAGCGGACTGGCGTAGTGCTGCTTCATGTACTGGACAGCGTTGCCGATGATCGAGCCATATTTGAACTGAAGCTCTTCATCGTCCGGCTTCCCGGTCTCCTTGGCTTGTCTTGCTTTCCTTACGGCCGCCATACTTCGTTCCAGCGTGTCCATCAATTCTTTCTCCGTAATTTCAGCTTTCAGCAAATAGTCGACAGCCCCCCATTTCAGAGCTTGCTTCGCATATTCAAATTCCGCATGACTTGTCAGCAGAACGACTTCGAGATCGGGATACTTCTCCGATTGGGAACCGAAGAACAGTGCAACTCGCTCGCGTATGTTCGTTAATCCCACATGATCGGACATCTCGCCCCGCGCTTCCCAGATCGTATTCATCCTGTGCGCGGAAATCCCGACACCGTTATCTTCCACGCTGATTTCAAGATGCAACGGATCGCTCGCTGCAGCGCGAATTCGAATCCAACCCCGCTCCTTCATGGGCTCAATGCCGTGAAAGATCGCATTCTCGACAAGCGGCTGCAGCAGCAGTCGGGGAATCGGAATTGCTTCGACACCGTTCTGAATGTCCCATTCAACCAGGAAGCGCCCCGGGTATCGGAATGTCTGCAGTTCCAAATAATCTTTCAAATAATCGAGCTCGACGGACAAAGGAATAAGCTCTTCCTTGGTCTCGAAGGTTTTGCGCAGAAGTCTGGACAACGTCGTCAGCATCGTTTCCGCATCTTCATTGTTTCCGAAGCTGATCATAATCCGAATGGAGTTGAGCGAATTGTATAGGAAATGCGGCTTGATCTGCGCTTGCAAAAATTCGATTTCCGCTTGACGTTTGCGTTCCTCCCGGTTACGCTGCTGCTCCAGCAGTTCTCTCAGACGCTTGATCATCCGATTAAAGCCGCGGCTGAGCTCGCCGATTTCGTCCTTTCGGACGACCGAGGTCTCAATTTCAAGATCCCCCTGCTCCACCTGTCTCATAGCCAGGCGCAGCTGTCTCACAGGAATCGAAATACTGCGCGCGATCAGGTAGGAAATGAGCAAGGCGACCGTCAAGCTCAAGCCCCCCACCCAAAGCATAATTATCATGAAGTTGTTCATGCTGGACAAGAGCGATGCCAGCGGAACCTCCTCCACGATCATCCAGTTGACCTCAGGAATCGGATAATACGAACGCATGTAAAGTCTGCCGTCGATCAGAACGGTTTCGCTTCCGGGAGCGAAGCGATCGAACAGCGAACTCAACTGGGAGAAGCTCTCCAGCCTGGTGCCGCTCTGTCCCCGGTTTGAATGAGAGACAAGGTTCCCGCTACGATCGATAATGTATGTCCGGCTGCCCGGTTGTATCGCATGCTCGTAAGTACGGTACAGCACTTCCTCATGAATATTCAGAAACACAACCCCGATCGGTTGGTCCGAATATACGCCTTTCATTACTCTTGCAGCGGTAAATACGAGCAAGTCCTTCCCCAAGCTTTCTTCATCCCGATAGGTGCTTACCCAGACCATTCGTCCATTGCTGCTCAGAACATCCGGGTACCAGGGCTGGGACAGTGCCGGCTCAATATGGTAATTTTGATTAAACCACGTATTAAAGGTGCGACCGTTAAACGAATAAAGCACACTGTAAAACTTGAGATTGTCGAAATAAAACGAATACCTGGAAGTAATCTCCATGACCCGGCTCGTCTCCCAGTTGCTCTGGAACTGATCGCTTGGCTTGTTCTGCATAATCTCGATAAGCTCCGAATTGAAGGCGTACAGACTCGAAATGGAAGCGATCTCCTTGATCAGGTTATTCATCAAAATCACGCAGGATACTCCGACTTCTATAAGTCGGGGATGAATGCGTGTCAGGCTATGCCTGAATGACTTATTTGTCTGTTCTTCTCCTCCGAATTGTGCTATTATTTGGATAGAAAGGGGGCGAACGTATGATCGCAACTTTGACGGCTAAATTGAAGATCAAGCCGACAGAGGATCAGGCAAAGGCGCTGCTGCTTACTGTCTTGGCTTATCGAGCCGGGTGCAATGAGGTTTCTTCCGTTGTGTTTAACCGTAAACGGTTGAATGGGCGCACCCTGCACGAGTTGACCTACCGGCATTTGCGTACAGTCTGCGGACTACGCTCCCAGATGGCCCAGTCGGTACTCAAGACGGTGGTCGCCAAATACAAGGCCAATCGCAGCAACGGTCACGCATGGACACATGTGCGGTTCAAGAAGCCGGAATATGATCTGGTATGGCATCGGGACTATTCGCTGCTTCCGAACGCGGAGCGTTCTTTCACTGCCGGATTGTTCTCCCTCAATACGTTGCAGGGAAGAATCAAAGTTCCGTTCGAACGTAAGGAGATGGAGCATTACTTCGATGGCTCATGGAAATTCGGGACGGCAAAGCTCGTGTACAAGAAACGCAAGTGGTATCTGCATATCCCGATGTCCAAGGAGATCGCAGAACCGCAGCTCGCAGACATCAAACAGGTGGTCGGCATTGACCTGGGTATCAACTTCCTGGCGACCTCCTTTAACTCGCAGGGAAAGACGACATTCTATCCGGGCAGACAGGTGAAACGCAAACGCGCGCATTACAAGCGATTGCGCCAGCAGTTGCAGAAGAAACAAACACCATCCGCCCGCCGCAGACTGAAACGGATTGGCGACCGAGAAACCCGTCACATGACCGACTTGAACCACAAGGTCAGCAAGGCACTCGTTCGCCAGTATGGGGCAGGCACGCTGTTCGTATTGGAAGACCTGACCGGCATCCGCAACAAAACCGAACAAGTCCGGTTGAAGGATCGCTATGTGACGGTATCGTGGGCGTTCTACCAGTTGCGCAGGATGGTGGAATACAAGGCGCAGCTAGCAGGCGCTATAGCGATTGCCGTAGATCCGCGGTATACTTCCAGACAGTGCCCCAAATGCAACCATGAGGAGAAAGCGAACAGGGACAAGAAGCGGCATTGGTTCTGCTGCAAGAATTGCGGCTACAGGAGCAATGATGACCGAGCAGCCGCCATGAATCTGTTGGCCAAAGGCTACAAATACCTCGAAGAGGTACCGGCATAGCAAGCTATGCCGGCAGGGCAGTCGTCAATCTGCCCGGTCAGCGAGCGAAAGCTTGCTGCAGATGTGACACCACGTTCGCATGCGAACGCCAAGAGATCGGAGTCGCAAGACGCTCACACGATCGGTAGTCACAAGCCCCCACTTCAAACGAAGTTAAGTGGCGGGTAATTGACATTGTCGGTAATTTGCTGAAGGACCGCGACGCGGGAATCTCCGAGCTGCCGGACAATGATCTTCTCCGACAAGGAGTAGGTAGCGGCAAAAGCACAAGCCAGCAGAATCACAAACAATATAAAATAAGACCAGACGATTCGCTTCTGAAAGCTGCTCCTGAAGTTCATGGCCTACGCCTTCCTCCAACCTGTTGCCGTAATTTGCCTTGCGGCAACAGCGACGTTAAACGAGACAAGCCGGCTGCCGCAGCAGCCGACTCTGTAAATGACCCTTACCAATACACTTTCTCGTTCTGCCGATAGGTCACATTATTGACGAAACGCTTGATGAGCCGTTCGGACAGCTCCTTCACAATCTTCGGATGACGGCCGGCAATATTCTCCCTTTCCCCGGGGTCCGTCTGCATATCGTACAGCTCGTCTATGTCGTTTATATTTTGTATGTACTTGTACCTGTCGTTGCGAATACACCTGAAATTATTCTCGCAGGTGACGATGTCGTTCCGATGCGCGGCTCGCTCCCCCCGAAGTATCGGCAAAATCGACAAGGCATCCGTAAAACCCCCGACAGGCGGCAGGTTGGCCAGCTCGCAGACGGTTGCATTCAGGTCGATCAGTTCGACGAAAGCATCGGACACTTGACCCGCGCCGATTCCCGGGCCGGCTACGATGAGCGGCACATGAATGGAGGGCTCGTAAGCTACCGATTTGGTGTAAATCCCGTGGTCGCCTATCATTTCCCCATGATCGCTCGTGAAGATCAAGCAGGTGTTCTCCAGCATGCCGCGTTTCTCCAACGATTCCATAATCAGACCGACCTGATCGTCGATGACTTCAATGGAGGCACAGTATTGGCGCCGCGTCTTGGCGATCTCCTCCGGATCATCCGTAATCATCCGTCGATGAATCCAGCCCGGCTTCCCTTCCGGCGAAGGCCGGACAGGCTCCGGCATCTCGGCATTCCGATACTTCTTCGCGTATTCCGTTGGCGGATCGAACGGATTATGCGGTCCGACAAAGCTGACGAAATAAAACCAGGGGAAATCGTCGGGAACCCGCTCCAGCCACTGAACAGCCTTCTTGCCTATGTACACGTCGGCAAACGCATCCGTCGGCAGAACGGAATCCCTGCAATCAAGCGCGAAGGAACGGGCTGCCCGCTGTTTATAATCCTCATGAAAAGCTTGGTACAAGCCAAGCTCCTGCAGATGGAAGCCATAAGGACCCTGCGGGGAAGGGAACATGCCGGCATGCATCTTGCCCTCGCATTCCTCCGGATGTGTGAAGCCCCATTGATACGCACAGGGCCTGTCGCCGTACCTTCCGTTATAAGGATCGGGTTTGGCCAGGTCCAGCTTGCCGATACACCCGACACGATAGCCGCTGTCGCGAAACCGCTGATAGAAGGTCGGAACATTCGGCGGCAAATAAGCATTGTTGTCAAGCGCGCCCAGTCGGCCGGGATGCAATCCGGACGCAAGGGCAATGCGTGACGGCACACACAACGGGGAGTTGGTGTAGCAGCGCGTAAACTGCATGCCCTGCGACGCGAGGCGATCGATGTTCGGAGTTCTGACGAAATCGGCGCCCCGATAGCCTACATAGTCAAATCGCAACTGATCCCACATGATAAACAGAAAGTTCGGTCTTATGCCGGGCATCTGCGCGGCCTCCATTCGGCTGCATGATGGAATAAGGAAAGGTGAATACCCGTCATCCTGCAGATCACCCCGCATCCTCGATATCATACATCGCGATCATATATGGGTGATCGGCATCGTAATGCGTCAAAGTAGTCGGCTGATCCACGCGGCCATGCGGACGACAGTTGCTGCCTTCCTGTCCTGTCGCGGCGTCCCCCAGATCGCTGCGGCATTGTTCAATCAACCGCTCCAACTGTGCCGCAATCTCCGGATGGGCTTCGATGACATTCGTCGTCTCGCCGATATCCGTCTCCAGATGATATAACTCCCGAACGGCCGCATCCTTTCTCCATACGTGCAATTTCCAAGGTCCGAAACGAACGGCCTCCAGATTGTCCTTCAAATAATAGAAAAAAACTTCGCGGGGAGAATCCGCCCCTTCCCCTCCCGACAGCAGCGGACGAAGATCGCACCCGTCGATGATTCGGTCCTCCGGCAGTGTGCCTCCGGCCAAGCCAACGAGTGTAGGCAGGAAATCAAGCGAGGTCGTCAGCGCTTGGCTGACCGTTCCCGCAGGAATCGTTCCCGGCCAGCGCATGATGCAGGGAACCCTCTGCCCGCCCTCCCAAGTTGTTCCCTTCGTCCCCCGCAGCGGGCCGTTGCTGCCCTCGTTATCGCAGCGCGAGCCGTTGTCCGAAGTGAACACAACGAGCGTGTTCTCCTCCATTCCCTGGCGCTTCAGCTCATCGAGCAATACGCCTGTCACCCAGTCGATGCAAGCTACGGCGGCGCCGTATGCGCCATTGCGCGACTCGTTCAGGAAGCGATCGGGGACATACAGCGGCAAATGCACATACATATGGGCAAGATAAAGGAAGAAAGGCTTGCCGGCAACAGCATTCTCCCGAATGAAGCGAACCGATTGCTCGACATAACGTTCCGTCAGCGATGCTTGACTCGGCTGCTGTTGCAATACTTCCTCATCGAGCATGAGCGGCAAAGGCGGAAACTGTGTCCGGCCGGCCTGGTAGCCCATATCGTTGCTGTACGGAATGCCGTAGTAATGATCGAATCCGTGCCGGGTCGGCAGAAATTCCGGCTGGTCGCCGCAGTGCCATTTGCCGATCAGCATCGTGGCGTACCCCTGTTGCTGCAGCGCCTTGCCGATCGTCCATTCGTCGCTATGCAAACCGATTCCTTGGCCGGGAAACAACACCCATTTGCCCTCAAAGCTGCCGAAGCCGATTCGCCTGGGATAGCAGCCGGTCAACATCGCTCCCCGCGAAGGAGAACAGACCGGGGAGGCCATATAGAAATCCGTGAAGCGAATACCCTCCTGCGCCATCTTGTCCAGTACGGGAGTGTCGTGGGCGATCGAGCCGTAGCAGCCCAGGTCTCCGTAACCCAAATCGTCGCAATTGATCAATATAACGTTAGGCTGTCTGTCCTTCATCGCCATCAATCCTTTTCTTAGGGCTCTTTGCAACAGTCCGGTTGTAACTTTACTACCACACAAAACCATCGTAATATCTATAGAAGAACTCAAGGGATATATAGAAAAACGAAAGGTTTGATGGAAGGACATGGAGGAATCGGATATCGAGCTTCCTATCGTCAAACATATGTTCAAGCGCTCCGTATTGCCGTCCGGAGCCTTATCTGAACATATTTCGCTGTATCATGATTTCGTCTACGTGCAAGAAGGGACCGTCACCTATATTGTCGACGGCGTGCACCATACACTTCATAGCGGCTGGGCCGCATATATTCCGCAGGGCTGCAGGAAACAGGCATACATGGCGCCCGGCGGCACGATGATCAGCTACTCCTGCTTGTTCCATCTCCAAGATCCTATGAAAAAACTGTCCCTCCCCTTGCTTGCCGGCAGACCTTCGCCAATCATTCTGCGGCAGCATTTTGCCAACTTGCATCAAATCTGGACCGATCGGCAACAAGGGTATCGCTTAAAATCAAGCGCGCTTGCGCTTCTGATCATGTCGGAAATGTAAGCGTAAAACAGTCCCCACCTGGCAAACAGATGGAGACTGAGCTATCTTATTTTGTAGATGAAAAAACGCGACAGGTTAGCGGCAACGACGGCGACCAAGGAAGCAATGCATCCAGTGCATCCG
>Ga0222419_100032_pt1 | contig 290049 bp, 278 predicted proteins | sample 1B20Ametagenome_FD_182474 | JGI IMG/M metagenome (GOLD analysis project Ga0222419, IMG submission 182474) | Enriched microbial communities from leaf-cutter ant dump, University of Wisconsin, Madison, United States - 1B20A (version 2) | ecosystem: Environmental > Terrestrial > Nest > Insects... | reverse complement strand
TATCTGCTCTTGCGCGCCGCCCATGCCGCACAAACCGCCGTCACAAGACCACTCACTTTCATCCGCCTGGTGCGCCTCAACCTCATGCACACCAGACCTATTAATGCCCTCAGAACGCCACCGCCAACGCCAAACCGTGACAGAAATCAAATGATCCTGAACTTGTGAGCGAGATTAACCGGACACCAGTGGGACAAGCCCGGCAATGACGGCGGTGGGGAATGGGGAGTTTTCCAACGAAAAGCGGGAATCTCTGTTTCAGGGCACAAGACACAAACCCCACCACCCCGTCACCACCGGGCTTGTCCCGGTGGTCCATGGGATTTTGCGGCACCACATGGATTGCCGGGACAGGCCCGGCAATGACGGCGGTGGGGAATGGGGAGTTTTCCAACGAAAAGCGGGAATCTCTGTTTCAGGGCACAAGACACAAACCCCACCACCCCGTCACCACCGGGCTTGTCCCGGTGGTCCATGGGATTTTGCGGCACCACATGGATTGCCGGGACAGGCCCGGCAATGACGGCGGTGGGGAATGGCGCTGCAAATGCAGAAAGGCCCGGCAGAGCCGGGCCTTTCCAAAGTCAGAGACGATAAGCCGAGGCTTATTCGAAGGTCTTCGCGGCCTTGAAGGTGACGCGGTAAGCGCTCTCGCTGTTGATTTCACCCTTGACGGACGAGGTGAAACCACCACCCGGAGCCCAGGCCAGTTCGGCAGCGCCGTAGAACAGGCCGTCGGTGAGCGGGTAGTCGCCGTCGTTGAAGTAGGCACCGAGTTCGCCGGTGACCTTGACGGTTTCAGACACGGCAGCAACGAGCTGAGCCGACACCTGGCCGAAGTCCTGCTCGTCGAACGGAGCCGCGAGCGAGTCGATGTTGGCCGAGAAGTAACGGGCACCGAGATTGATGCTCACACCTTCGGTAACAGTGACGCCGACCGAACCGCCGAAGCCGAAGCCGTCACCGACATTGCCGGTAACTTCATCTTCAGCGCGGGTATATTCACCCGACAGCGCGATGGTGAAGAGGTCGAAGGTGGCTTCGCCGCTGACCAGAGCGTGCAGCGAATTGAAGCCGCCAGCAGCAGCGTAGTTCACGTCGGCATAGTCGATGTAACCCAAAGCCGCACGCAGCTTGAAGTTCTCGAAGGTGCCGGTGGCACCGGCATGAATGCCCCAGGCATCCACTTCGCCGTCGAGCACGCCGATGGCAAGGCCGGTCAGGTGAGCGGTGATGCCTTCGCCGGCATAGCTCACGACGCCAACGAGGGTACCAGCGCCAGCAGCACCGGTATCATCGCCGGAGAGGTTTTCCAGGCCGCCAGCAACGCTCACGCCATTGCCGAGATCGGAAACGATCTGGATGGAGTGCTTGCCGGTGAACTCTTCGTCTTCGTCGTCCTGGAACAGAACGCCGGTATCGACCTTGTCATAGCCGAAGGTGGTGAGGAAGTTGAACGGCTTGCTGTCGCCGAAATTGGCAATCGAGCCCTTCTTACCAGCCATGATGACGGTGGAATCGCCAACCGACACATAGGCTTCGTCGATCTCGAAGTCCTGGGTGTCAACGCGCTCGGTCGCGCCACCGAGGGCAGTATTGCCTTCGTTGGTGTAACGATACTGATCGATCGACTTGATCTTCAGGACGGCCTTGGCAGGGCCGAATTCGCTGTCGGCGGTGCCGACGAACTTCAGCCAGGCTTCGACCTTGCTCTCGTAGTCGGTGCCGAAGTCACCGATGCCGGGATAGGGATCGCTCGAAGCAATGGTGTCGGCATACTGCACGCCGCCACGAACCGGAACGCCACCGATGATGACGTTGTCGGCGCCATCAGCATAGCGATAGTCGCCCCACTTGAATTCGTAGCTCACGCCACCCGAAATCTGCAGGCAGTTGGTGTCGGACGAGATGGTCAGGCCCGACAGGCCGAGAGCGTCGCAGACGTCCAGCGAGGTGAGGACGCCCAGGTCGGCAGCGTAGCCAGCGGTCGAAAGACCAGCGGCCGCAACAGAACCGAGGATAAGGCTCTTGAGTTTCATTAAGTGACCTCCAAAGTCAGTCATTTTGGTGCCGGTTACCCAGCGGTTTGTCGAAACGCGACCACACTATTCGTGGTGCAGTGTGTTGCCGTCGCGTTGCGACCGACAAACGATCCCATGCATGGATTCGCAAGGCCCACTCTACGCATGCAAAAACCCGACGCAATCGCGCAAAGCCGGTTTTGCCGCCGCCACAATATGGTTGCATACGGGTTGTTGCAGATTCAGCACACATACGGAAACCTTCCGTTAAGACTTCTCACCGGGGCGTTAAAATCGGCGGATTCCGGGCGCTTTGGGCGGGAATGGAACGCGGAAAGGCATCGTGGCGGGGGCGACACGAGCGTGACCATGGCGCGGCGGAAATGTGGAAAGAGATGGGGGAATGGCAGGGCTGGTGCGTGTGGGAGGGTCTCCTCATCCTGCCCTTTCCGCAGGGGGAAGGGGCTTCGGACTGCGGCGATAGTGGATGGATGGATGGATTGCCGGGACAAGCCCGGCAATGACGGAGGTGGAGGGTGGGGAGTGTTCTTCCCGCACTTTCATTCCCCTGCGGGAGGCTGTTTGGGCAAACCGAGGCTATCGCGGGCGTGAATATGCCCCTCCATCATCGTCACCACCGGGCTCGTCCCGGTGGTCCATGGGATACCGAGGCCCCGCATGGATTGCCGGGACAGGCCCGGCAATGACGGAGGTGGGGGGTGGGGAGTGTTCACCTCTGCCTATGGGAGAGGCCGGCGCGCAGCGTTATGTGATGGGGCCTTGGGGCCGGCATTTGTCGGAAGGCCCCCTCCTCCCACGGAAAGAACGGAGGGGCGGGGCTCACCCGCTCCGGAGCCAGGCGGGACGGCCGGCGATCCAGGTGGCGTTGACCTGGCGGGTGGCGTCGAGGTGGACGAAGCTGGCCACGGCGCCGGGGCGGAGATGGCCGTGGGTTTGGGCGATGTTCATGGCCTGGGCCGGATAGAGGCTGGCCATGCGAATGGCTTCGTCGAGGCTGAGGCCGATCGTATCGACCATGAAATTGACCGCGTCGATCATGTCGAGATCGGCGCCGGCCAGGGTGCCGTCGGCCAGGCGCAGCGCGCCATCGGCGCGGGTAATGGTGCGGCCGTTGAGCGTCAGGGTCTGGATGTCGGTGCCCGTCTGGGACATGGAATCGGTGACGAGAAAGATGCGGCCCGGCCCCTGTTTGGCGCGCAGGGCAATGCCGATGCTGGCGGGATGGACGTGGATGCCATCGGCGATGAGGCCGACAAAGGTTTCGGGGCGGTCGAGCACGGCCCCCACCAGTCCCGGCTCGCGGTTGCCGAGCTGGCTCATGGCATTGAACAGATGCGTGGCCATGGAGGCGCCGGCGGCGAAGGCGGCATTGGCGGCGGCATAGCCGGCATCGGAATGGCCGATGCTGACAATGGCGCCGGCCCCGCTGAGCGCGGCCACCTGTTGGGGGGTGACGGTTTCGGCCGCGACGGTGCAGAGCAGGTTGGGCAGGGCCTGCGCCGCCGAAACCAGGCGGGCCAGGTCGGCCGCGTCCATGGGGCGGATCAGGGCGGGATCGTGCGTGCCCTTGCGCGCCAGGCTCAGGTGCGGGCCTTCGAGATGCAGGCCGAGAAAGCCGGGGACCCGCGCCGCGTCGGCCGCCAGGCCGGCGGCGATGGCCACGACATTGACCGCTGCGGTGTCGGTGATGAGGGTGGGCAGGAGCGCGGTGGTGCCGAACCGGGCATGGGCGGCGCAGATGGTGCGGATGGCATCGAGCGAGGGATCGTTGTTGAACAGCACCCCGCCGCCGCCATTGACCTGGAGATCGATGAAACCGGGCACGAGCATGCCCCCGTCCAGATCGACCCGTTCGGCATTGGCCGGAATGTCGGCCATGGGCACGATGCCGCTGACATAGCCGAATTCGACCAGGAGCGCGGACTCGGCGTGCCAGGCCTCGCCATCGAAGAGGCGCGGCGCGACGATGGCCTTGAGGTCGCTCATAGCGTTTCCGTCACCTTCCTGAGCAGCGGCGGCGCATCGGGATTGAGGCCGCGATGCCGCGCCAGCGCTTCGACGAACCGATAGAAGGAGACGACGAGCGCCAGCGGATCGGTGAGCGGATGGCCGGTGGCGGCGAAGGGCAGGCGCGCGGCGGCGCCGGGGCGATCGCTGGTGAGGAAGGCGCGGGCGCCCTGCCCGGCCAGTTTATGCGCCATATCGGCCACCGAGGCCTCGGCGGCGTCGCGCGCGGCCAGCGCCAGCACCGGATAGCCGGGCGTAACGATGGAGACGGGGCCGTGCATGACTTCGGCCGCGCTATAGGATTCGCCCTGGATGCCGCAGGTTTCCTTGAATTTGAGCGCCGCCTCGTTGGCAATGGCGAAGCCGGGCCCGCGCCCGAGCACGTAAAGCGCATTGTGGCCATCGAGCGCGCCGATCATCTCCGACCAGTCGCAGGCGACCGCCCGGGCCAGGCTTTCGGGCAGGGTTTCGACCGCGCGCCGGAGGCCGGCATCGCCGCTCCAGCGGGCCAGCAGGGCCAGGCCGGCCACCACGGAGGTCACGAAGGTCTTGGTGGCGGCAACGCTTTTCTCGACGCCGGCATGCAGGTCGATGGTGAAATCGCTGGCGGCGGCGAGCGGGGAATCCGCCGTGTTGGTGATGGCGATGGTGGCGGCGCCGCTGCGGCGCGCCGACTGGGCCATGCCGACGATGTCGGGGCTCTTGCCCGATTGCGACACGGCGATGGCGACGGCCGAATCGAGTTTCAGGTCCCGGCCATAGATCGAGGCAATGGAGGGCCCCACCGAGGCGACGGGCAGGCCCAGGGTCAGCTCGATGGCATATTTGAGATAGGACGAGGCGTGGTCGGAGGAGCCGCGTGCCACCGTCACCACAAGGGCGGGATCGACCGTGCGCAGGCGCGCCGCCGCGGCGTCGAGCACCGGGGCGGCCGCGCCGAGGAAACCGGCCACGACCTGGGGGATTTCCTCGACCTCGCGGCGCATATGGGTGATCTCGGTCACGGCTTGGCTCCCTTCGCGGAAAGGTCGCCCAGGCGCAGCTCGGCGACAAAGTCATAGGTGTCGCCCCGATAGATGGAGCGGGTATATTCGATGACCCGCCCGGAGGCGAGATAGGAGGTGCGCTCGATGCTGAGCCCGGCCGAGCCGACCGGAACCTGCAACAGATGCGCATCGCTTTCGCTGAGATTGGCGGCCCGGATGCGCTGAATGGCGCGCACCGGCCGGTTGCCGGTCTTTTCGAGGTGCTTGTAGAGCGAATCCCGGATCGAAAGCGGATCGGGCAGGATTTGCGCCGACAGGCTCGCCCGCTCGATGGCCAGCGGGGTTTCGCCGCTGAGGCGCAGGCGATAGATACGGGCCACCTGCTCCCCCGCCCCCAGGCCGAGAATGACGGTTTCCTCGGGTGAGGGAATATGCAGGCCGCGCTCCAGCCATTCGGCGCGCACCGCCATGCCGCGCCGGGCCATGTCCTCGGTAAAGGAGGTGAGCTGGGAGAGCGATTGTTCCACCCGCTGGGCAGGCGGCGCGACGAAGGTGCCCGAGCCGTGGCGCTGCACCAGCACGCCATCCTGCACGAGTTGCTGCACGGCCTTGCGCACGGTGACGCGGGAGACATCGGCGCGCAGCGCCAGGTCGCGCTCGGAAGGCAGCGCGTCTCCGGGATTGATGGCGCCGCGCCTTATGGCATCCTCTATCCAGCGCTTGAGCTGCAGATAAAGCGGGCCGCCCGGCGGCAGGACGACCGGACCTTCGGCAAACATAGCGCCCGATACGTCAGTCACACAGCCTCCTCAGCGTCCTTCCCCAGGTCCGGAAAACGGGTGTTCCGGACGATTTCGTCCGCAATCGATCTATAATACCAATAAGATACCATTCAAGGAACTGCAAGGTAAAGCCCGCAGCCTGCGGCGGAATAGCACCGGAATATCAGGCCTACGCCGCCAGCCCGTTATGCCGGCTCGCCAGCAACTGGACAAGTGGTATTTTTTTGGCATTATCGGCGCCATGCCGGAGTATGCCATGCCCCCCAGACAGACCGAAATGAGCCACGCCCAGTCCAGCGGGCTGGACCTGCGCACGGATGGGGAGGTGCTGGCGCTGCTGGCTACCGGCCAGGCCGAGGCGGCGCGCTGCGTGGCGGCGGCGATTCCGGCCATGGCCGAGGCGGCGCGGCTGATGGCGCGCAGCATCGCGGCGGGCGGGCGCCTCATCTATGCGGCGGCGGGCAGTTCGGGGCTGATGGCCCTGGCCGATGCGCTGGAACTGCCGGGAACCTACGGCATCGCACGGGCGCAGATCGAGGTGGTGCTGGCCGGCGGCATGGCGGCGCTCGAAGACATGCGCGGCGGGCCGGAGGACGATGCGGCGGCGGCGCGCGCGGCTGTCGAAGCCCTGCGGCCGGGCCCGCGCGACTGCCTTATCGCGGTGACCGCCAGCGGCCAGACGCCCTTTCCGCTCGCGGCGGCCGAAGCGGCGCGGGCGGCGGGAGCCGGCACGATCGGCCTTGCCAACAATGCCGGGGCGATATTGTTCGATGGGGTCGATGTCGGCGTGTGCCTCGAAAGTCCGGCGGAAGTGATTGCCGGATCGACCCGCATGGGAGCGGGCACGGCGCAGAAGATTGCGCTCAACATGATGTCGACGCTGATGGCGATCCGGCTCGGACATGTGCATGACGGCTACATGGTCAACGTGGTGGCGGACAATGAAAAACTGCGCGACCGCGCCCGCGCTATCGTCGAGGCGGTGGCCGGGGTCGGCACCGGCCGGGCCGATGCGGCCCTGGCGGCCAGTGCCGGCGCGGTCAAGCCGGCCATCGTCCTGGCGGCAGGCGCGCGCGACGCGGCGGCGGCCAAGGCGCTGCTGGAGCGGTTTGACGGGCATGTGCGCCCTGCCCTGGCAGCCCTGCGCGGCGAGGTGTAACCCGCCCCTCGCAAAAATCCCGATGCATGATGTCGAAGCGCGGCCCGTCCTTTCGTCGCCCCGATGACGATTGTGTTCACGCTGGAGACGACAGATGCAAACCGAATCCCCCGTCAATGACCGCGACCTGGTGCTGACGCGGTTGCTCAATGCCGCGCCCGAAGCGGTCTATCGCTGCTGGACCGAGCCGGACCTGCTGGTGCAATGGTTCGCGCCGAAACCCTGGACGACGTCGCGCGCCAGCCTCGATGTCCGCCCCGGCGGCGGGAGCCTCGTGGTCATGGCCGACGAGAATGGCAACGAATATCCCAATCCCGGCCAATATCTCGAAGTGGTGCCGAACCGTAAGCTAGTGTTTACCGATGCCTATCTAGGTGATTGGCAGCCTTCGGAAAAACCCTTCTTTACCTGCATCCTGACCTTCGAGCCCGAAAACGGCCGCACCCGCTACAAGGCCATTGCCCGGCACTGGACGGCGGCGGACCGGGCCACGCACGAGCAGATGGGGTTTCACGAAGGCTGGGGCCTTTGCGCCGCGCAACTGGAAGATCTGGCGCGCCGGCTCTAGGCGGCTTGTCCAGACCGCGCCCCGCGCGGTTGCAAGTGCGGGCGGAGTAGGACAGATTTCCGCGATGCCCGGGAGGGGGCGCGGAGGAACATGGATGGGAGTGGTCAGGCGGCGACATGCCATGCTGGCGCTGGTGGCCGCGGCCACGGTGGTCGCCGTGGCCCTGGGCGCCTGGCATCTGGCGACGCTGCGGCTTCTCAACGAGGCCGAACGGCAGGTGCAGGACCGGCTGACCATCAGCCAGCGCTCGGTGGAAAGCGAAATCGAGCGCTTCCGTTACCTGCCCGGCGTCATCGGGCAGGACGAGCGCATCGTGCGGCTCCTGGAACAGGATGGCGGCGGCGATACGATTGCCAGGGCCAATGCCTACCTGCAGGCCGTGCGGGGCATGTCGGGAGCGGACGAACTCTATGTGCTCGATCTGTCCGGCATGACGCTGGCGGCGAGCAATTGGAACGAGCCGGGCAGTTTCGTGGGCCATTCCTATGCTTTCCGCCCCTATTTCCGCAATGCCGTGGACCAGGGCAGCGGACGCTTCTATGCCGTCGGCGTCACCACGGGCAAGCCGGGCTATTTCCTCTCGAGCCGAATCATGGCGGCGGGCCGGATCATCGGGGTGGCGGTGGTGAAGGTCGACATGTCGCCCCTGGCGGCCACCTGGGCGCAGGCGGGCGAATTGAGCGGGCTGGCCGATGGGGCGGGCGTGATCTTCCTTGCCGGCGAACCGCGCTGGATGTATCGCCCGCTGCGGCGCCTCCCGCCCGAAACGCTGGACCGGCTGGCCGGCGAACGACGCTATGACGGCGTGGCGCTGGCCAAGGCCGCGCCGCTCGGCCTGCCCGAGGAGGCCAGCGGCGGCATCCGGCTGCGCTACGAGGGGCAATATTACCTGCTCGACAGCCGCCTGCTGGAACCCGATGGCTGGCAATTGCTCTCGGCGCTGCCGCTCGAGCCGGTGGAGCGCGAGGCGCGACTGACCGGCGGCGTCGCGGCGCTGCTGACGCTGATGCTGTTCGCATTGCTGGCGCTGGCGCGGCAGCGCCGGCAGATCACCCGCATGCGGCTCGAACAGGCCGTGGTGCTGGAGCGGCGCGTGGCCGAACGCACCCGGGAACTGGCCCATGAGGTGGATGAGCGACGCCGCGCCGAGGCGGAATTGCGCGCCACGCAGGAAAACCTCATCCATGCCGCCAAGCTGGCGGCGCTGGGCCGCATGTCGGCAGCCATCGTCCATGAAGTGAGCCAGCCGCTTTCGGCGCTCGACAACACGCTGGCGGCGGCGGACCTGCACGCGGTGCGCGAAAGCCCCGACGAGGTGCGGCGCTCGCTGGGTTCGGCGCGAAAACTGCTCAAGCGCATGCAACGCACGGTCAAGCATCTGCGCAGCTTTTCCTCGCGCCGCGAGCCGGGCCCGCCCGAAGCGGTGCCGCTCGCACCGGTGCTGGAAGCGGCGCTGGACATCGTGGCGCCGCAGGCGCGCGACGCCGGCATCGCCATCGCCGTGACCGTGCCTGCCGACCTGCCGCCGGCGGCTGGCAATGCGGTGCGGCTCGAACAGGTCTTCATCAATCTGTTGCTCAATGCCATCGATGCCAATGCGGGCACGGGCAAGAGCGACATCGCGCTTGTCGCGCATGCGGAAAAGGACAAGGTGCAGGTGGATATTGCCGATAACGGGCCGGGCATTCCCAAGGCCGTCGAGGAACGATTGTTCGAGCCGTTCTTCACCACCAAGAAGACCGGCGAAAGCCTGGGGCTGGGCCTGTCCATCACCCGCACCCTGCTCGAGGAATTCGGCGGCGCCCTGCGCTTTGCCCCGCGTCCGGAAGGCGGCACGCTGGCCAGCGTCACCCTGCCCGTCCACGCCGCGCCCGCAATGGCCCAAAGGCTGGTTTCCGCATGAGCCGGGGGCATATCCTGTTCATCGACGACGAGCCCGAATTGTGCCGCGCCGCCGAGGACTGGCTGGGCGTTTCCGGTTTTTCGGTCACCAGCTTCACCCAGCCGCAGCGGGCATTGGACGCGGTCGATCCCGAACGGCTCGATTGCGTGGTGAGCGATGTGCGCATGCCCGGCCTGGGCGGGCTGGACGTCCTGCGCCATTACCGCAGCGTAGCACCCGACCTGCCGGTGGTGTTGCTGACCGGTCATGGCGATGTGGCACTGGCGGTCGATGCCATGCGCCAAGGCGCCCATGACTTCCTCGAAAAACCCTACGATGCCGAACATCTGGTGGCGGTGCTCGACCGGGCGGCGGAGCGCCGCCGCATGGGGCGCGAATTGCAGCGCCTGCGTCAGGCCCAGGGCGGAAGCGAGCTGGAAAGCCGGCTGATCGGGCAATCGCCGGCCATGGTCGATCTGCGCCGTTCCATCGTGCAATTGGCCGATATCGACGTGGACGTGCTCATTACCGGGGAAACCGGCACCGGCAAGGAAGTGATCGCCCGGGCGCTGCACGATTTCGGCAGCCGCGCCAAGGGGCAATTCGTGGCCATCAATTGCGCGGCAGTGCCCGAGAGCGTGTTTGAAAGCGAGATTTTCGGCCATGCCAAGGGCGCCTTTACCGGCGCACTGGGCGCACGGGAGGGCCGTCTTGCCTTCGCCAAGGGCGGCACGGTGTTTCTCGACGAGATCGAATCCATGCCCCTCGCCCTTCAGGCCAAGGTGTTGCGGGCCATCCAGGAGCGGATGGTCGAGCCGCTGGGCACCAATGCGTCCCAGCCCATCGATGTGCGCTTCATTGCCGCCACCAAGGTGGATTTGCAGGCCGAAAGCGAGGCCGGACGCTTCCGGCCGGATCTCTATTTCCGCCTGGCCATCGTCGAACTGGCGGTGCCGCCGCTGCGCGCCCGCAAGGACGACATCGCGCTGCTCTATTCGCGTTTCTGCACCCTGGCGGCGCAACGCTTCAACATAAGCGAGCCCCGGATCGAGCCGGCGGAACTGGCGGCGCTGACGGCCAGCGACTGGCCGGGCAATGTGCGGGAACTGAAGGCCGCCGCCGAGCGCGCCGTCCTGGGATTGGGACGCATGGCCCGGCCCGGCGCGAGCGAAAGCCGGCCAGCCGATTCCCTGCCCGACCGCGTCGCCCGCTTCGAGGCCGACGCCATTCTCAAGGCCTTGCGCGACGCCAATGGCTCGACCGCCGAAGCGGCTGAACGGCTGGGCGTGGCCCGGCGCACGCTCAACGAGAAAATCCAGCGCTACGGGCTGCGCGACCACGCGCAATAAGCCTGGAGCAGGCTCGAGCCCTGGCGGAAATCCGCCAGGGTCGCGGAATTGCTGGCGGCATTCCGCTCAAAATGATTCCGCTTGCCCGCGTAACCTCTTGATTTTGCTTGTTCCTGATTTTGGCACGCCGCTTGCTCTCCTGTTCGTGACCGTCACGAGGAGGTGGCGGCGATTTGCACATGCAGGGAGGAAACAGCATGTCCTTTGTTCCCACGCGTCCGCTTGCGGGCCTTCTGTTCGGCGTTGCCATGATGAATGGCGCCGTGCCGGTCCAGGCGCAGGAATTCATCAATATTCTCACCGGCGGCACGTCGGGCGTCTATTATCCGCTCGGGGTGGCGCTGTCGGAAATCTATGCCGAGAATATCGAGGGTGCCCGCACCCAGGTGCAGGCCACCAAGGCCTCGGTGGAGAATCTCAACCTGCTCCAGCAGGGCAAGGGCGAACTGGCCTTCGCGCTGGGCGATTCGGTCAAGGCCGGCTGGGACGGCGTGCAGGAAGCGGGCTTTCCGCAGCCGCTGACCGAATTGCGGGCCATTGCCGCCATCTATCCCAATTACGTGCAGGTGGTGGCCAGCGCCGAATCCGGCATCACGTCCTTCGGCGATCTCAAGGGCAAGTCGATGTCGGTGGGCGCCCCGGCTTCGGGCACCGAACTCAATGCCCGCGCCATCTTCGCGGCCTCGGGCATGAGCTATGACGATCTGGGCAAGCTCGAATACCTGCCCTATGCGGAATCGGCCGAACTCATCAAGAACCGCCAACTCGATTCGACGCTGCAATCGTCGGGATTGGGCGTGGCCTTCATCAAGGATCTCACGGCCACCATGGACATCAATATCGTGGCCATTCCGGCCGATGTGGTGGAAAAGATCGGCGCGCCCTACGTGCCCAGCATCATTCCGGCGGGCACCTATGACGGGCAGGACGAGGACATTCCCACCGCCGCCATCGGCAATATCCTGGTGACGCGAGCCGGGGTCAGCGACGAAACGGCCTATCAGATGACCAAGCTGTTGTTCGAGAACCTCGACAAGCTCAAGGCCGCCCATGCCGCCGCCGGCGCCATCGACCCGGCCAAGGCCACCGAAGGCCTGTCCATTCCGCTCCATCCCGGCGCCGAGCGCTATTACAAGGAAGCTGGCCTGCTCTAGGCCGAAACGCACCGCCCGGAAGATACTTCCGGGCGGTTCTGTCCTGACGGGTTCTGGGAGGAAACTCGATGACGTCTGCAACGAGCGCGGCCATGATGTCGCAAAGCGCCGAGGAGGCCGTGGAGGGCCTTCCGCCCGGGTTCGGCACCGGAATCATGGGCAAGGTCGCCTTCGGCATCGCCATTGCCTTTGCCCTGTTCCAGCTCTGGACTGCCGCCTATGGCACGCTGCCCAGCCAGGTGGTGCGGGCCATGCATGTGGGTTTCCTGCTGCTGCTCGGCTACGGGCTGGTGGGCAATCTGGTGGCCAGGACGCGGCTGACGCAGGCCCTGTTCTGGGTCCTGGCCGTGCTGGGCTTCATGACCGGCCTCTACAATTGGATCTTTTATGCCGACATCCTGCGGCGCAGCAGCTTCCTCACCCCCATGGACCTGGTGGTCGGCGCCACGGTGATCGTGCTGGTCTTCGAGGCGGCCAGGCGGCTGATGGGCATGCCGCTCGCCATCATTTCGGGCTTTTTCCTCGCCTATTGCCTGTTCGGACAATACCTGCCGGCCCAATTCGGCCATCGCGGCTATGACCTGGCACAGATCATCGAGCATTTCGGCTTCGGCACCGAGGGCATTTATGGCACGCCGATCTATGTATCGGCCGCCTATATCTTCATCTTCGTGGTCTTCGCCGCCTTTCTCGAACGGGCCGGCATGCTGGCCCTGTTCAACGATTTCGCCCTCGGCCTGGTCGGCGGCTGGCGCGGCGGGCCGGCGCAGGTCTGCACCCTGTCCTCGGCGCTGATGGGCACCATTTCGGGCTCGGGCGTCGCCAATGTGGTGGCCAGCGGCCAGTTCACCATTCCGCTGATGAAGAAATTCGGCTTCAAATCCGCCTTTGCCGGCGGGGTGGAAGCCACCTCATCGATGGGCGGGCAGATCATGCCGCCGATCATGGGCGCGGTGGCCTTCATCATGGCCGAGACGCTGGACGTGCCCTACAGCGCCATCGTCACCGCCGCCATCATCCCCGCCATCCTCTATTTCGGCACCTGTTTCTGGGTGGTGCATCTGGAAGCCGGCAAGTCCGGCCTGCGCGGCATGAGCAAGGCCGAATTGCCCAATCCCTGGCAGGCCGTGCGCGAGCATTGGCCCCTGGTGCTGCCGCTGGCGGCCCTGGTCTATCTGCTGTTTGCCGGCTACACGCCGATCTTTGCCGGCACGATGGGCCTGGCGCTGGTCGTGGTGCTGATCCTGGGCATGCCGCTTTCCGCTTCCATTGGCCCGCGCAGCTTCCGCTATGCCTTCTGGCTCGCCTTGGGCCTGGCCTCCGCTGCGTTTCTCGAATTCGGCGTCAACCTGCTCATGGCGGTGATCGGGGTTCTGGTCGTGGCCTGCATCTTCGTGCGGGGCGGGCGGGAAACGCTGGCCATCGTGCGCGATTCCCTGGCCGAAGGGGCGCGCAATGCCCTGCCCGTGGGCATTGCCTGTGCCATTGTCGGCATCGTCATCGGCACGCTGACCCTCACCGGCATCGCTTCGACCTTTATCGGCGCGGTGATCGCCATCGGTGAGAACAATCTGTTCCTCTCGCTGGTGCTGACCATGATTACCTGCCTGGTGCTGGGCATGGGCATCCCCACCATTCCCAATTACATCATCACCTCGTCGCTGGCCGGGCCGGCCCTGCTGGAATTGGGCGTGCCGCTGCTGGTCAGCCACATGTTCGTCTTCTATTTCGGCATCATGGCCGACCTGACCCCGCCAGTGGCGCTGGCCTGTTTCGCGGCGGCGCCCATGGCCAAGACGTCGGGACTGAAGATTTCCATCCAGGCGACCAAGCTGGCGGCGGCGGGCTTTATCGTGCCGTTCATGGCCGTCTATACGCCGTCCCTGATGCTGCAGGACGGCGGGGCGATGGCCGCGCAATTCGGCTATCCGGTGGAGGTTGCCTATATCGTCTTCAAGACAGTGCTGGCCATCGGCCTCTGGGGCGTGGCGGTGGTGGGCTACCTCTTCCGCCCCACCAACCTGCTCGAGCGGCTCGCCGCCTTCGGCATCGGCGTGCTGCTGGTGCTGGCCCTGCCCTGGACCGACGAGGCCGGTTTTGCCCTGGCGCTGATGCTGGTCGGCCAGCATTGGTGGCGCAGCCGGGGCCCGAGCGCCGCCGAGGCGGCATCGTGATGCTGTGCATCGCCAGCGCCGGCGCCGTTACCGCCCTGGCCGTTTCCAGCTTCACGCTGAGCTGGAATCATTCGGTGGAGCACACGCGCTGGCAGGAAACCTGGCAGGTCGAAGCTGCCGGCCTGCGCGTGATATCGGCGCGGGTCGAAGGATCGGGGGCGGGCATTGCCCTGCCCCCGGACGCCACCTGGACCAAAGGGGGTTGGACCTATCGCCCCGATGTACCGGCGCTGGAGACGGTCAGGCTCGCCGCCTCGGGCAGGACCGATGGGGGCTGGCAACTCTGCGCCGGCGATACCTGCTTCGATCTGGGCGCCGAGGCCGGACAGGACGCGGTGCTGACATCCGCTCCGGCTTGCCCCGAAAGCCCGTGAGGCAGCCCGTCAATCGGAAAACAAATCCGGATGCGCCTGGGCCAGCCGGGGCAATGAGAGCAGGATTTCGCTGAGATGGGTGCGCATGGCCGCTTCCGCCGCGTCGGGGGCATGGCGGGCAATGGCATCGACGATGGCCGCGTGCTGGCCGATCAGCACGTCGATGGGGGTGGCATCGGGCATGGACAGATGCCGTACCCGATCCATCTGCGCCTTGAGGTTTTCCAGCACCCGCCAGGCGTAATCGGCCTCCACCGAATAGGCCAGGGCCTGGTGGAAGCTTTCGTCGAGCCGCAGGAATTCGAGATGGTCGCCATGCTTTTCGGCGTCGCGCTGCGCATCGATGATGCGGCGGAATTCGTCGATCCGCTTGGGTGAGGCTTCCAAAGCCGCCTTGTGGGCGATGGCCACTTCGATGGCTTCGCGCACGAATCGCACATTCTGCACCTGGCGGATGGAAATCAGCATGACGAAGGTGCCGCGCTGCGGCCGCACCTCAACCAGCCCGACCTCGGCCAGCTTGATGAACGCCTCGCGCACCGGCTGGCGCGACACGCCCAATTGGCGGGCGACATCGGCCTCCGAAAGCGGATTTCCCGGCCGCAGCTTCAACTGCACGATGGCCTGGCGCAGCGCATCGAACACGCGGCTGCCCATGCGGCCGGCGCGGGCATTGGGGTCGTCTTCCAGGGGCGATAGCTCGATAGGTTCGGTCATATTGACTTTCTGGATACTACCATACTAGTATTTCTTCAATCGGCGATCAGCCGAGATGGGAGGACAAATATGCAGACAATTTCCTTTAAAACCCTTCTGGCGGCCGGCGCGATCGTCGCCATCATGCCGCTTTCGGCGCTGGCGGCCGACTATACGCTGAGCGTCAACACGGCGCTGGCAACCTCGGACCCGCTCTATAAGGGGCTCGAAGCCTTCCGCGACAATGTCGCCACGGCCACCGACGGCGCCATCGAGGTCAAGCTGTTCCCGAACTCGCAGCTCGGCTCGGACGAGGACGTGCTCGAGCAGGCGCGCGCCGGCGCTCCCGTCGCGGTGGTGGTCGATGGCGGCCGCCTCGCCGCTTTCGTCAACGAATTCGGTGTCCTGGGCGCGCCCTATCTGGCTTCGGGCTATGACGGCATCCGCAAGGTGGTGGTGTCGCCCCAGTTCGAGGAATGGGTCCAGAAGCTGCACGACACTTCGGGCCATCAGGTGCTCTCGTTCAACTGGTGGCAGGGCGAGCGGCATTTGTGGACCAAGATGCCGGTCAAGGTTCCGGCCGACCTCAATGGCTCGCGCATGCGTACGCCCGGCGCCCCGGTCTGGGTGGAAACGGTCAGCGCCATGGGCGCCACGCCCACGCCCATGCCCTTTGCCGAAGTCTATGCGGCGCTGGAGCAGAACGTGATCGATTCGGTGGAAGCCCAGCTTCCGGCCGGCTATGGCTCGAAATTGCAGGAAGTGACGTCGGTGCTGACCAAGACCGGCCATATCAACCTCATCACCGGCCTGGTCACCTCCGCCTCCTGGTTCGACAGCCTGCCCGAGGATTTGCAGAAAATCCTGCGCGATGAAGCGCTCAAGGCCGGCGACATCGCCTCCTACGGCACCGAGGACGCCCTGGCCCAGATCGAGGCCGACCTGGTGGCCGCGGGCATGACCGTCAACGAGATCGACGTCACTCCGTTCAAGGAAGCCACGGCCGGCGTCTACGACAAGCTCGGCTATGGCGCGCTGCGCGACGAATTGCAGGCTATCGCCAACCAGTAAGCGCGCGGGAGCCGGGCCACGGGTCCGGCTCCCGCCCTTGCGATTTCAGGACCCATCAATGCTCAAGCGTTTGGCTCAACTTGAGCTGGCGATCTGCTTTGCGCTGCTCGCCAGCATTACCGGGCTGGTCTTTGCCGCCGCCGTCACGCGGTTTTTCGGCCATCCCATCATCTGGTCCGTCGACATGGCGCAGCTTCTGTTCGTGTGGCTGTGTTTCCTCGGCTCGAACAAGGCGATGCGGGAAAAGGGCCATCTCGGCATGGAAGTGCTGGTGGGGCGCCTGGGCTATCGCCCCCGCTTCTGGATGGAACTGGCCTGCACCGCCATCATCATCGCCTTCCTTCTGGTCATCGTGGTCGAGGGCTGGAACCTGACCTGGCTCAATCGCGAGCGTACCTTCGGGGACAGCACGCTCTCTTATGCCTGGGTGACCGTTTCGGTGCCCGTGGGCTGCCTGCTGCTGACCGCGACGCTGATCTACAACACCATCCGCGCCTTCCGCGGCCGCGCCGAACACCTGCTCATCTACAACCGCACGCAGGCCGAAATGGACGCCGCAGCCCCCACGCTGGAGCTTTAGACCATGGCCCTGATTTCCATCGTCTTCGTCGTCCTGATGATCGTGGGCATGCCGGTGGCCTTCGCCACGGGGATCGCCGGTTTCGTCTTCTTCCTCACCACCCAGGGCATGCCGCTCTCCATCGGCGTGCAGAAGATCGCCTCGATGAGCCAGAGCTTTCCGCTCCTGGCCGTGCCCTTCTTCGTGCTGGCCGGGCACCTGATGAACGAAAGCGGCATTACCGGCCGACTGCTCAAGGTGGCCCTGATTTCGGTGGGCTGGATGTCAGGCGGGCTGGCGCAGGTGGCCATCGTGCTCTCCACCCTCATGGGCGGGGTTTCCGGTTCCGCCGTGGCTGACGCGGCCATGGAGGCGCGGATCCTGGGGCCGACCATGATCGCCAAGGGCTATGGCAAGGGCTTCGCCGCCGCCGCCATCGCGGTGGGCTCGCTCATCACCGCGACCATTCCGCCCTCCATCGGCCTCATCCTTTATGGCTTCGTGGGCGATGTCTCCATCGGGCGGCTGTTTTTGGCCGGCGTCATTCCGGGCGTATTGATGATGCTGGTGCTCATGCTCACCACCTATCTCATCGCCAAGAAGCGCGGCTATGTGGTGGCGGACAGCAAGAAGCCGACCTTCAAGGCTTTGCTGGCGGCCTGCTGGGACGCCAAATGGGCATTGCTGTTCCCCGTCGCCCTGGTGCTGGCCATTCGCGGGGGCCTGTTCACCCCTTCGGAAGTCGGCTCGGCGGCGGTGGTCTATGCGCTGGTCATCGGCTTTCTCGCCCATCGTGAGCTGACCTTTGAAAAGGTCTGGCGGTGCTTCGGCCAGGCCACCTCCGATGTCGGCCTCATCATGCTCATCATCCTCATGAGCGGCATGGTGGGCTATGCCACCATCTACCTGCAGGTGCCCCAGCAATTGGCCGGCTGGATGCTGGCGGGCATTACCGACCCGAACATGATCGTGCTGGTCATCCTGTTGTTCCTGCTGGTTGCTGGCCTGGCCCTGGACAGCACGGTGATGGTGCTGCTCCTGACGCCCATTTTCGTGCCCATCATCACCCAGATCGGCATGGATCCGGTGCATTTCGGCATCCTGATGATGTCCATCGTCACCCTGGGCGGCATGACCTGGCCGAGCGGCTCGGCCATGTTCGCGGTGTGCTCGCTGATGAATGTCTCGATCGAGGAATATTCGCTCGAATCGATCCCCTTCATCGCCGCCGTGGTGGCGCTGATCGCGGTGTTGCTGTTCTTCCCCGGCCTGGTGCTGTGGCTGCCGCACCTGGCCTTCGGCAATTGATGCCGGCCTGACGCAAACGGGGCGCCGGACGGCCCGGCGCCCTGCCCTTTTTCGGAGATCCAAATGAAGCAGACCTGGCGCTGGTTCGGCCCACCGGACCTCGTGAGCATCGACGACATCGTACAGGCCGGCGCCCAGGGCGTGGTGACGGCGCTCCATCACCTGCCCAACGGCGCCATATGGACGCGCGACGAGATCGTCCGGCGCCAGCAGGACATTGCCCGCCGCGCGGACGGCACGCCCTCGGGCCTCTGCTGGGATGTGGTGGAAAGCCTGCCGGTTTCCGAGGACATCAAGAAGCAGCAGGGCGAATGGCGCACCCATATCGCCCATTACAAGGCCTCGCTGGAAAACCTGGCCGCCGCCGGCATCGCCACCATCTGCTACAATTTCATGCCGGTGCTGGACTGGACCCGCACCGAATTGCGCCATCGCCTGCCCCATGGCGGCACCGCCATGCGCTTCGACCACACCGATTTCGCCGTCTACGACATCCACATTCTCGAGCGCGCCGGCGCCCATGCGGATTTCCCCGAGGCGGTGCGCGAAGAAGCCGCCCACCGCTTCCGCGATCGTCCCGAGGCCTGGCGCAAGGCGCTGGCCGCCAGCGTCACCATGGGCCTGCCCGGCGCCGCAGAAGGACTGTCGGTGGAAGAGGTGCGCGGGCAATTGGCCCAATACGACCATATTCCGGCCGACCGATTGCGCCGCCATTTCATCGCCTTTCTCGAAGACGTGGTGCCACTTGCCGAAAAGCTCGGGCTGCGCCTGTGCTGCCATCCCGACGATCCGCCCTTCCCGCTGCTCGGATTGCCGCGCATCATGTCCACCGAGGCCGACCTCCAGGCCATGCTCGACGCCGTGGATTCCCCGGCCAATGGCCTTACCCTGTGCTCCGGCTCGCTCGGGGCGCGGCCCGACAACGACCTGCCCGGCATCATGGCGCGGCTGGGCCCGAAAGTGCATTTCCTGCACCTGCGCAATACCAGGCGCGAAGGCACGGCCATTGCCGGCTCCTTCCACGAAGCCGAGCATCTGGGCGGCGACACCGACATGGTCGCCCTCGTTGCCGCGATCATTGCCGAGGAACGCCGCCGCAAGGCCGAAGGCCGCCCCGATCACCAGATCCCCATGCGCCCCGACCATGGCCAGGACATCCTGGACGATCTCAAGCGCAACGCGCAGCCCGGCTATCCCAGCATCGGCCGCCTCAAGGGCCTGGCCGAACTGCGCGGCATCATGACCGCCCTCGAACACGCCGAATTCGGCCTCAAGCCCACCTGAGCTCCGAATTGAATGACGGCTATGCGGGATCAAAGCAGATGGTCAGTTGCAGCCGAGGTTTTTCAGAACCGCCGCCACCAAGACCTCTGGGCGATCTTCCTGCACTAGATGCCCGGCTTCAGGGACAGGGATGAGCGGGCGATCCGAGATCATAGCCGCAAGAGCCTCACCTTTCTCAAAGGGTATCCATTCGTCGTTCCGGCCCCAGAGGACTGTCACGGGGCAGTCCATCCGCGCGTATCGTCCTTCAACCTCATCAGTGAACTTCTGATCCATCTGCGCGATTTGGCGATAGAACGCAGGTTGGCCGATTGGCCCGAGCCATGGCGCGCTGTAAATTCCCAGTGCCTGTTCCGACAAAGGATTGTAGGCGGCCGTTTGCAAATAGGCTCGCAGCAGCGCCCGGTGCATGTAATCCGGCATCTCGGAGAAAGCCGCTTCATGCTTGCGGACATGCTGGACCAAAGCGGACCCCCATGGGGCGAGGGCAACCGCGTCGAAGATTATCAAGGAACCATAACGCAAGCCGTTCAGGTAATAGGCGCGGAGCGCCGTGGCCCCGCCGAAGTCGTGCGCCAACACATCAGGGCGTTCGAGGCCCCATTCCGCGAACAGGACGGCGAGCGTCTCGCTCTGCACGGCTAAAGACACGTCTTGCCCCTCGCGCATCTCCGACAGCCCGTAGCCGACCAGGTCGAAATAGTAGATGGTCCTGCGGTCGGTGAGTTGCGGCACGATCCTGCGCCAGACCTGCGAGGAAAAGGGTGTCCCATGAAGCGCCACCAGCGGCGGCCCGCTCCCGACTTTACCCCAATGAACGGCATTTCCTTTGATGATAGTAGTATTGGGCAGGTTCAGCATGATGACCGCTCATATTGCAAGTTAGCTAAATGACAATATGATGGGAGCTATGGATAGATCAACCCAAATCAAGGCGATGGCGAGCGAGCAGCGTCTAACGGTCCTTCGACTGTTGGCGGAGCCGCAAAAGCACTTCGGCCACCAATGGTCGGCCGATCCGGTCGAGTTCGGCGTCTGCATGACACTGATTGCTGAGGCTCTGGCCGTTGCACAACCTACCGCCAGTCGGCATCTGGACATTCTCAGACAGGCAGGCTTCATCACGGTGCGGAAGCATCTAAAATGGTCCTACTGCAAGCGAGATGAAGCCGCGATCAGCGATTATCTCGGTTGGTTGGGTAAGGAGGTTTCTGCGATCACGACTGACAGCTAAAAGCTCTTCGCGCCATGGCGTAAGGGTGCCGCCAACATATGACCGCAAATGCGGCATGCTACAGGCCGCCGATCCCCTTCCATGGTTCGCCTAATTCCGGGGCCTTGAGCGCTCCGGAATCCGCCACCGAACCACGAAGGATCCATGTGCGCAGAGCGCCGTCGCGCCCGCAAAGGGCGACCGCGACAGCCGATTCCCGAGACACGTCCCGACGATCTTTTCGATTATTCCGACGAACCCACGCCGGACGGCCGGGAGCGCCGCAGGTCGCCGCTTCGCATCGCCGATATGGAGTCGTTGCCCGTGTTCGACGACTGGCCCGAGAAGGTGCCGATCACCGAAGCCGAGCTTGAAATCTTCGAGCGGCATTTCGGTGACGTGCTCGACCGGCTGTTCAGCCCCATCGGCACTGATCCCCACAATCAGGGCCTGCCATAGCTACCAGGTGCTCGTTGTCGATCCCGAGGGCGGCCATTGGGTGAAGTTCGTTTCACCTGCGTTCCGGCATCGCAAACAAGCCGCACGGCCTTGATTACTCGCTCACGCTTCACGGGCCTTCGGGCGAACGGCTGGTCGATAACGCCCGTCCGGTCGCCGGGGCAGAAGGGGCGAGCCGATGCACCCGCGACACCGCCAAAGCCATACCGAACACCATCAGCCCGAACACCATCAGCCCGCACAACAGAGTGACCACCGCAACCGGGTAATAATGCTCCGCCGCTCATCCTCCCCGCCGCGACAGCAAAACCGAAACGGACCGATGAAAAGCACGAGGTGGCAAGGGCTATAGCTGCGCCGCGGCGCAGCAAATCGAGCGGTGCGCGAATAAAATCGGGATGATATACGAAGCAAGCACCCCACAAGTCGGAGTTCTGTAGCCATATTGCATCATCCCAGCGACATGATGTCTTCCGCGATCTCTTTCAAATCGTCATTGAGCTGATGATCCCGCCCTTCAAGGCGGCGGATGATGGCCTGCGGTATCGCCCGGGCATATAGCTCGACATGCGCAATCGGAACGACCTCATCATCGCTGCCGTGATAGAGATGGATTGGAACGCCATCGGGAAGGTCCGCTCCGAGTTCGTCTTTAGGCTCTATATCATCGCTCGGCCAACCGCCCTTGCCTATAAATGGCCCGGAAACAAGGAAGATACCGCCCGGCTTGAAATGGGGCGGGTCGGCGGCCATAGCGTTAATCAGAACCGTGGCGCCGACCGAATGGCCAATAAGGATGGCACCGTCATGCAGGCTGGCGAATTCTTTCTCAAGTGCCTGCTTCCAGATCAGATAGGACGGATCAGCCTCATTGGGCATACGCGGATAGCGAACCTCGTAATCCCGCCCCAATGCCTTCACCAGGCTATCGACCAGCTTATTGTCCCATTCGGCGTATGTGCCCTGCCCGGCCCCCTGGATAAACAACACTTGACGTCGCATTCGCAATCTCCCAGCCCTGACGAGCCAACAAGAGCACAATTGAGTCAACAGGAACACAGCCCGACGCCTCTTCGAGGCGCAGCCTGAGAAACCTTCCCATACGCTTGGGGGGCACAAAGCGAGCGTCGCCGATCCCCAAGACATATCAGGCTGCGTGGAACCGCGGCTCTCAACACCGTGGGTGCGCATGCGACCCTATCGCACCATAGAGGACAATCGGTGGAGAATGGCGGATGAGTCGGGACTGGCGTCGAATTTTCTCTATCCTGCAGAACTATCAGGGGGCTAGGAGGCCTCTCGCAACCCCATGACTTGCCTGCCTTTTGTTTCCACGCCTTCGTTTCCCGGCGACCGTGCGAGTCGCGCGAAAGGAGATGAAGATGCAAGAAACCTCCCCCGATCAGGCCGAATTGCCAAGCCGATGGAATATCAGCCCCAGAACTCTCGAGCGGTGGGGATTCGTGGGAGAGCCGCCTTTCATGAAACGCCCCAATCCGCTCCCGCCCGATCGGATCACACCGGCCGAACGCCACGCCGAACTATGCAACTTGCTGGCACTCGGGCTGGTCCGGTCATGGATGCGAGACGATCCCTGATATCACCGACGGAGAGGTAGCGGCCCATCCTACGTCAGCCCGAAGTCCTCCCGGAACCGGTCGATCTGATGCATCCGCTCATGCAGGACGGTAGCGATACCGATATCGCCGTTGGAGAGCCGGCGCCAGTAGACGAAGTGCCGCTCGTAGCGGAAGAAGAAACCCTCGACCCCGAACTCGGCCGGAATGGGCCGCGAGACAACGCCATGGGTCTCGATCCGCTCGAACGCCTCGAATATGCCGGTAATGTAGCGATCGGCCTGCGCCTCGCCCCAGTGGTCGCGCGTATGGCGATAGATGTCGTCGAGGCGGAGCGAAGCCGCCTCTTGGATGCGGACAGCCATCCGGTCAGGAGGCCCGGTTGCGGGCGATGACCTCGGCCGCGGTCAGCGGCTTGTAGCTGTCCTCAGGCGCGGCGAAGGCGCGTGTCAACTCTGCCTTCAGCCGGTCGAAGGCCTCGCGTTCAGCCCGCTCCTTGTCGCGCCGGATCAGGTCGCGGACATATTCGCTGATGTTCTCGTAGGAGCCGTTCTCGCCGACATTGGCCGCGACGAAGTCGCTGAGCACGCCGCTGAGGCGGACGGTCATGGTCGTCGTTCGGGACATTGCGGCGCTCCTTCATCTCATTCGTCTTCAATATAACCAAAAATGCACACAGTCGCAACGCGCTGTGCGCCATGGCCCGAGATGCGCCGGTACAGAACTGGATCGATCGTGTCTCCGGTTCCTGTTCTCGCGGATCATCGAGACCCGCGGCACTAAACCGAGCGAGATTGGTATTGATGGAGATGCCGACTGGAACGAGCAGGTGACTTTGGAGATCGGACCGCACCCAGAGTTGTCCGACACGCAGAAGAAAGTCATCGCGCTCGACTACGGAATGCGCGGCGGAAAGGCCAGGATCCCGGTCCGCAAGGCGCTTCTCTACTACGCGCTGAAGCGGCTGGGACTGGACACCGATCCGGCTGCGCGACGCCCTCACGACCAACAGATCGTGCTTCTGAATAGAGAGAGCATAGGGAAGAACATATCGCCGGACCGAGATGATCGGAGAACCGATTTAGAAGGTCGGACTGGTTAGAGGGCGGAGGGTTGCAATGATCACTGGGTATCACGCCAAGCTCTTCGCGCATGAATTGAGCAAGCGGCATTCTGTTGCCGACACCGAGAAACTTGCAGGAGCGCTTTTGGATGCTCAGGTCGACCTAAATCCACATCAGGTCGAGGCTGCGCTTTTCGCCTTTAAGTCACCCCTTTCAAAGGGGGCGATACTCGCTGACGAAGTTGGTCTTGGAAAAACGATTGAAGCCGGCTTGGTGCTTGCCCAGAAATGGGCCGAGGGCAAGCGACGTATCCTGATCATTACACCAGCAAATCTACGAAAGCAGTGGTCCCAGGAAGTAGAAGAAAAGTTCTTCCTTCCAACGCTCATTCTTGAGGCCAGGAACCACAACAAAATGTCGAAGGGTGGGATGCGCAGCCCATTCGAGCAAAACCGGCTGGTCATCTCTTCGTTTCAATTTGCAGCACGTCACGCCGAAGCATTGATGGTCATCCCTTGGGATTTGGTGGTCATTGACGAGGCACATCGTCTCAGAAACGTGTACAGGCCAGATAATCGTATTGGCCGCACTCTGAAGGGCGCGCTTGTCAACACTCCCAAGATCCTGTTGACGGCAACGCCGCTGCAGAACTCCCTGATGGAGTTGTATGGGCTAGTCAGCCTGATCGACGACTTCACGTTCGGTGACGCCAAGAGCTTCCGGGCCAAGTACTCACGGCTCACTGGCGATGACCAGTTCGACGAACTGAAGCAACGCCTCCAAGCGGTTAGTCATCGCACCCTGCGGCGGCAGGTTCTCGAGTATATTCGCTACACCAATCGGATCCCGATCACACAAGAGTTCGTACCGACGGAGGCGGAGCAGGCACTTTACGACATGGTGTCTGACTACCTCCGCAGGCCTTCGCTGCACGCGTTGCCGTCGGCTCAGCGCACCCTCATGACGCTGATCATGCGCAAGCTGCTCGCATCCTCCACCTTTGCCATTGCAGGGGCTCTTGATTCCCTTGCGAGAAAACTCGAGCGACAGCTTAAGCAGGATACAGACCTCCGGAGCAAACTCGAGGAGGAGCTGGCGGAGGACTACGAGGAATTCGACGAGCTTGCTGACGAATGGTCGGAGGGTAGCGATCAGCCGGAACTTCTTTCTCCGGACGACATCAACGCGATCGAGCAGGAAATCTCCGACCTACGCGAGTTTCGAGATCTCGCTGTTTCTATTTCTGAGAACGCCAAGGGAGAAGCGCTGCTGAGCGCTCTGAGGGCTGGCTTTGCAAAGACGCAGGAGCTTGGCGCCGCCCAGAAGGCCATCATCTTCACAGAGTCTCGGCGCACGCAGGAGTATCTCGTCCGTCTGCTTTCCGAACATGGATACGGAGATCAACTCGTTCTGTTCAACGGGTCCAACAATGACCCGCAGTCCAAGGCGATCTATGAAGCCTGGCTGGAGAAGCACAAGGGCACAGATCGCATTACCGGCTCACGAACGGCAGACATCCGCGCCGCGTTGGTCGAGTACTTCCGCGAACGCGCTTCAATCATGATCGCCACCGAAGCGGCCGCAGAGGGCATAAACCTCCAGTTCTGTTCCATCGTGGTGAACTATGACCTGCCCTGGAATCCTCAGCGCATCGAGCAACGGATCGGTCGCTGCCACCGGTACGGGCAGCTCTACGATGTAGTTGTGGTCAATTTCCTGAACAAGAACAATGCCGCGGATCAACGCGTCTATGAACTCTTGGCGGAGAAGTTCCAGCTGTTCTCGGGGGTTTTCGGCGCATCGGATGAAGTCCTGGGATCGATCGAATCCGGTGTCGAGTTCGAGAAACGGATCGTCTCCATCTACCAGAATTGCCGAACGACCGAGGAAATCGAGGCCGAATTTTCGCGTTTGCGCGGCGAGATGGATGAGAACATCAGCGCCGCCATGGAGGACACGCGCCGGAAGCTCCTCGAGAATTTTGACGCGGAGGTCCACGACCGCCTGAAGATCAATCTCGACAAGAGCAAGGAATACATCGGTCGTTACGAACGGATGCTCTGGGCGGTGACACGGCACGAGCTTCGCGATCATGCGCGGTTCGATGATGAACATCTGACCTTTACGCTGAAGGAATCGCCGAGCGGAGTCGCGGTCCCCACCGGAGGTTATGGCATCGCCAAGAATGGTCTGAGCGAGCACAGGTACCGCTTGGGCCATCCGCTGGCACAGCATGTCATCCAGCGCGCCAAAGACCGGTCGTTGAACGGCGCTTCGCTCATCTTTGATTACTCCGCCTGGCCGGCAAAGGCGGTCAGCATTGAGCCGCTCGTAGGGCGCAGTGGCATATTGGCTGCACGCTGCCTCAGCTTCTCCGGCTTTGACGAACAGGATCATATTCTGCTCGCGGCCATCACGGATGAGGGCACTGTCATCGAGGAAGAGACCGTTCGGCGCCTGTTCGAAATGCCCTGCCGTGTCGTGGACGATCCCGCGTGGATCGACAGTGCCCGACTTGAGGGCGCTCTCGCCGCGCGCGAGAAGGCTGTCACCGAAGCTCTGAAGCGCCAGAACGCGGAGTGGTTCTCAGCCGAGAGCCAGAAGCTCGAAAGGTGGGCCGAGGACAAGGTGTTTGCAGCCGAGAAGGAATTGAAGGATGCGAAGGCGCGGATCCTAGAGCTCAAGCGTGAGGCGCGCACCGCCGAGTCCCCCGAGGAACAGCGCCGCATCCAGGTGCAGATTCAGGATCTGGAGAAATCCAAGCGCCGGCTGCGCCAACGCATCTTCGAGGTGGAGGACGAGATCATCGAGGAACGAGACCAGATGATCACCGACCTTGAAGCCCGCCTCCAGCAGCATGTCAGCAAACAAGAGCTCTTCGCCGTCCGTTGGGCGGTGGTGTGAGCCAACAGAACGCAGGAAAGTCCGTCACATGCCGAACGTCGAGAAACAACGAGAACGTCTGATCAGCCTGTTGAAGGAGTTGTTCCAGCTCGACCAGCCCGACCTGGACTTCGGCTTCTACCGCATCATGCATGCGAAGGCCGGCCAGGTGACGAAGTTTCTCGAGGAGGACCTGCTGGGCATCATCCAGGGGGCATTTGGAGAGGCTGACGAGGCGCGCGTCGCAAAAGCGCGGGTGGCCTATGAGGCGGCGCGAAAGCAGGCTGTGGAGTATGGCGCGCCGGACCCCGACGCGACCGAGCCGGTGAAAAAGGCTAAAGCCGTCTGGGATGCGGCCAAGGACAGCGGCAGCAACGAGGGCGACGTTTACGATCACCTCTACCGCTTCTTCGAGCGGTACTACGACAGCGGCGACTTCATGAGCCGCCGCTATTTCGCGCGGGAAACGGACGGCAAGGCAGCCCCCTACGCAGTCCCCTATGACGGACGCGAGGTTTACCTGCACTGGTCCAACCGCGACCAATACTACATCAAGACGTCGGAATACCTGGCCAACTTCACCTTCGACCCGACGCAGGCGAAGGAGTTCCAGACACATCACGGCGCGCTGCTGGCGCAGAAGCCGCTCAAGGTCCATTGCCACATCGTCTCCGCCAGCGAAGGCGAGCACAACAACGTCAAGGCATCCGAGCAGACCGAACGCTACTTCATCATCCACGAGCCGGAGCCGGTGAGGATCGAGACGGGCGACAGCGGCGAACCGGAGCTGTTCATCCAGTTCCAGTACCGCCCGGACCCCGAGAAGACCGGCCAAGAGGGAACGTGGCGGAAGAAGCGCCTGACCGAGGCGGCCGAGAAGGTGAAGGCGTTGCTGCCCACGCTGGAGGGCGCGGACGATTTTGTGACCGCGCTGATGACCCCGGCCCCGACCGAGACGGAGAAGGACCGGGCTCTGCTGGAGAAATACCTGGCTCAATATACGGCCCGGAACACGATGGACTACTTCATCCACAAGGATCTGGGCGGGTTCCTGCGGCGCGAGCTGGATTTCTACATCAAGAACGAGGTCATGCGGCTGGACGACATCGAGTCCGCCGATGCGCCGCGAGTGGAGACCTATCTCGCCAAGATCAAGGTGTTGCGACGCATCGCGTATTATCTGATCGACTTCCTCGCCCAGCTTGAGGATTTTCAGAAGAAGCTGTGGCTGAAAAAGAAGTTCGTAGTCGACACGCAGTACTGCATCACGCTCGATCGCGTCCCCGAGGAGTTCTATCCGGAGATCGCAGCCAACGAGGCGCAGAGGGAAGAGTGGTCGTCTATCTGCAGCTTCCCCAAGAGCAATGCTCTACCCAAGAGATCTGATACCAAGTCTAGGACTCTTGTCTTGGACACAGCATACTTCTCCGATCGGTTCGTCGAGAAATTGACCTCCAAGATCGACGTATCATCAGAGGCGCTCGATGGTCTTTTGATTAACTCCGAGAACAGTGATGGTCTAAATTTAATTCGCCATTCTGCAACTGGATCCGTGAAATCCATCTACATTGACCCACCCTTCAATACTGGCGATGACGGCTTCGTCTATAAAGACAACTATCCGCATTCAAGCTGGCTCTCATTGATTCGGACGCGCCTCATCCAAGCTTTGCCACTGCTGGATCAGTCCGGAACCTTTTCAATCAGTATTGGTCCAGAAGAGATTGGATCGCTACGTTTCATCTGCGATGATATCTTCGGCGAGACAAATCGCCTTCCCCTTGTCACCGTGAAGCGCGGTAGCGTTACCGGGCACAAGGTAATCAACCCCGGCGTAGTCACGATCTCTGACTACCTTCTAACATATGCGAAGAAAAAGAAATCTTGGATTGGCAATGACGTCTACTCAGAGCGAGAGAGGGACGTTCGATACAATCAATTCATTCTAAATCGTTCAAAGAGTCACACAGAGTGGAGCTTCTGCTCCCTGCTCGATGCCTTCTCTGAACACACCGGGATCGAAAAGAGACAGCTCAGAAAGCACTTCGGCGACGAACTCGAGACCAAAGTAGTAGATTTTGTTAGCGAGAATGCTGACGCGGTTGTTCAAACGGTGACGGTTGATCGAGCCGGCGTTGGAGCCGATTTTCTTGCTGCCGTCGATCGTTCAGCAGATGAGCCAGGCGTTGTTCACCTGCATGCGCGGACCGGGAATCCAGATGTATATCTCCTCGGGGGAAAGAAGATAATCTTTTATGCGGACAAATTGCAAACTATCGGGGATCGACGTGTTACTGCGGAGCGCGCATCTGATATCTGGCTCGATGTCTTGCCGAATGATCTTCATAATGAGGGCGGCGTCGAATTGAAGAAGGGCAAGAAGCCTGAGGCGCTTCTTGCTCGGATCATTGAGATGAGTACCGGCAAATCGGACGTGGTTCTCGATTTCTTTTTGGGTAGCGGGACTGCCTCTGCAACTGCCCAAAAGATGGGTCGTAAGTGGATCGGGATCGAGGCAGCCGCCTATTTTCGAGAGAAATCCCTTGCGAGAATGAAGCAGACCCTTGCGGGTGATACTCGCGGCGTAAGCAAGATGTTCAACTGGAAAGGTGGCGGCGCATTCAAGTATTTTCGCCTCGAGACATATGAGGATACGCTAAACAATCTTGCGCTCAGGTCGTCTCCCGCCAAGCATGGCCGTCTTGTGATGCTCGGCGATGGGCCGTTCGCAGCCCTCGCAATGATACTCCGCCGTCTCCGGCCGCCCCTTCTGCCAGCGCAGCCGCTCGAACTTGAGCCATTGCATCGCGCCGCAATGCGGACACGGCACGAAGTAGCGTCGCTGATCCGACGCCTCGAACTCGCGCTCGATGCGCGACAGCCCCCGGATCGTGGGCGTCGAGACCAGCAGCACCTTGCGCCGATGCGCGAAGGTCAGCGACCGGGCTTCGGCCAGCGTGACCGGATCACCTTCCTCGTCCGCCGAGGCCGGATAGGCATCGACCTCGTCGAGGAAGATGTAGCGCGCCGGGGTGGACCGCAGGCCGACCGCCGAGTTCGCGCCTGTCATGATCAGGATGCCACCCGCGAATTCCTTGGACAGCATCGTGTTGCCGGCATCGCGGGACCGCGCGGGCTTCACCCGCTCGCGCAGCTCCGGGCTTTCATCGATCAGCGGATCGATCCGCTGGCGCGAGTTTCGCTTGGCCAGTTCCACCGTCGGCTGGACGGCCAGCATCGGGCCCGGTGCCTGGTGGATGACGAAGCCGATCCAGTTGTTCCCCGCCTCGGTCGCGCCGACCTGCGCAGCCTCGCGCATGTAGGGCGTGCGCACCGTGCGATACCGCCCCGGTTCGGCCGAGGCGCGGCCCGAGAGCATCCGGTGCCGGTCCGCCCATTCCGACACGGTCAGGTCCGGGTCGGGCCGAAGCCCGCTGCCCCAGGCACGCAGGATCTCCGCCGCGCCGTCGAACCCGGTCAGGCCATCGTCACCATGCTCGCCATCATCGGAAGTCGGGCCGGACCTCGGCGAGTTCGTCGAGGTGGGCGCGTACATGTTTCTCCAGAGCCTTCTGCATCGCGGCAGGCTCCACGCCGAGATCGGCCACCATCAGCGCCGCCGCGCGCGCAGGCCAGTTCACCCATGAATCCCGTTCCTCCCGCGCCAGCCGGAACACCAGCGCCAGCGCCCGGGCCCGGTCGATCAGTTCTCCCTTCAGCTTCTGGAGACGGATGCGCCTCTCCTGTGCCTTCAGCACCTCGTTCGCGGTCTTCGCCTGGGCGCGCTTCTCTCTCGCGGATTGGCCGCGGAAACGGTAACTGACAGCCAGACGAAGGCCGATGCCGCGCTCAACCGCATCTGGCGCAACGACGAGGACGGTCGCGCCATCCTCCTGCACATTACCGACGCCGGTCTCGCCGCCATCGGCATAGAGTCGGAGGGGCTCGACACCGCGCTCACGGACGCCAACGAAACGCCGAGCGCGGACGCCCCGGAGGATACCCCGCGTGAGAGCCACCCCGCGCCCAAGGCGCGCACGCCGCGCGAGGGCACCAAGCAGGCAACCCTGATCGCCATGCTGCGCGCGCCGGAAGGCGCAACCGTCGAGGAGATCATGACCGCGACCGGCTGGCAGTCGCACACGGTGCGCGGCGCGATGGCCGGGGCGCTGAAGAAGAAGCTCGGGCTCGAAGTGACCTCGGAGAAGATCGAGGGACGCGGACGGGTCTACAAGCTTTCCGCCACCTGACGAGCCAACCCCAACAACATGAACCGCCGTCCCGCCGGGGCGGCGGCTGTCGTTCTTGTAGCGGGGTATCTCAGATGGCGACTTTCCAGTAGGCTAATACCTCCCGAACCTCGTCGCGAGGATAGTGGGGACCGGCGTTCACTAGATCATGATGGATTCGCGCTAGTCGTCCGTCTGCAGCAATCTTGATGCGCGGCGAAAAGGAGGCCGTTCCAAGAGGGATGGTAGGCCTGTCCGGCCTCGGCCAGCTTTCGGGATAAGCATCCCACTCCGACCAGCCCTCAACTTTTGCAGCAAGCGCCGCGACCTCTGCGTGGTCGCACGACCACCCGTAGAGGTGTCGGGCGCAGACCCGCAGTAGCATCTTCACTTCGGACATGACGTCAGTGAAGGCTTTCAGCGGCGTCGGAAGCAACACCATGTTCGCCACGCATGAGAAGAAACGCCTGTCCTGAACAACGGCGTTGCTCATTTGAAAGAACGCATCATCCACACCCCAGATATGGCAGCACGACCAATTCGGCCGCTCATCAGAACGAAGCCCTAGTGCGAGGGTTAACGCCTTGTTTGCATGCACATTCCCCTCGGATTTGTGTACGGTCACGCGCGTCTGCCGATTGGTGTTCATCTGCGGCTCTGACCAGTTCGCTTTGTAGAAGAGGCTGCGCCGAGCATGTTCTGGGTACCACACCGGCAGATACTGAAACGTCTTCGGATCGACCCATCGGGCGGTCCGCTCGATCAGTTGCATCACATCCGCAAGGCTGAGCTCGCGACGAAGGGCCTCAAGCCCATCCGGAAGCGTTGCGCCGCTGGTGTCAACGATCTCTATTGTCAGAATGCCTCTCCATCACGAACTGCCGATTCGACGAACTCGAATCGCCTCGAATAACCGTCGTAATCCAAAGCTTCTCACTATACTCACGAGAGTAAAGATCGCGCCCATCTTCAGGTTCTGCGCCAGCGTCGTGTGCAGCCCGAAGATCGGGAAGATCAGGATCTGCGTGACGACGGCGACACCGTAGCCGACGGCCACGTTTGCGACGGACTCGACCAGCGACATGAGGCGCGACTGCTTCATGCCGGCGCACTTTCACCCATCGGCCAGCAATTCAGCTGCGAGAGTTCTGAGCGCATGCGCCGCAACCAGCGGGACCACTCCGTTGCCACAGAGGCGAAGCCGGTCCACCCGCTGGGCCAGCCCATCAGCGCCTCGACGAACAGCGGGTTCAAGGTGCGGCGCGCATCGGAGGTATCGTTCCCAGCCATGGACGTCACCAGGACCTGGCGGCCAAGGAGGCCGTTCACCGGCGTGTTGGCAAGGCTCGTCGCCCCGTCCTTGTGATCGCGCGCCGTTGGCGTCATCCACATCCCCGCCGTATGGGACAGGTCGGCCGTCCGGCGGTTGCCCGCGCTCGGCTTGCACCCGTCGTTTGCCATTGGCGTCGGCCAGTCCCGCGCCATGCGATCCAGACCCTTCTCGTCCTTCCGCTCGCCACCCCGGCTGCGGAAACTGTCGGTCTGCGGCGTCGGCCAGAGGCGGATCGCGTCGCAGAGCGTCACTCCGTCGTGATGCCGACTCCGGGGATCCGACCGTGCACTGGTCCGGTTCCGCCCACTCTTGCTGTCGCTCACCGTGGCGGTCGGCCAGAGCCGCAGGAGCTCCGTCCGGTTGCCGCCACTCGACCGGGTTCCAGAGCAGGCGCGCGGGGTCGGCCAGTTCGTCTCCCTCGCGGATGGCGAGGATGAAGAGCCGCTCACGCTTGTGGGGTGCGCCGACTTCCGACGCCGTGAAGAGGACTGCCGCAAGGCGGTAGCCCATGCCGACCAGTCCTGCGGCGACTTCGGGGAAGCCGAGGCGGAGATGATGGGCGACGTTCTCGAGGAAGACGAAAGGCGGCTCGACCTCGCCGATGATGCGGGTGACATGTGGCCAGAGGTGGCGCGGATCGTCCGCACCCCGTCGTTTGCCCGCGACGGAGAACGGCTGGCACGGATAGCCCGCATTGACGATGTCCACCGCGCCGCGCCAAGGGCGGCCGTCAAAGCTGGCAACGTCGTCCCAGACAGGTGCTTGATCCAAGGTCGCGTCTTCCATCCGCGCCACGAGGACGGCTGCGGCGTAGGTTTCCCGTTCGACATGGCCCACAGCACGATATCCGGGGATGGCGACGGCGAGCCCGATGTCGAGTCCGCCCGCGCCGGAGCAGAGGGAGAGGCCGAAGAGGCATGCGTCTGCGGCTCCGGACGCGCATCCGGAGGAAGGTAAAGCCAGGTCATGCATGTGACGCGGCGGTCTTGCGCTTCCGCGCGGGTTCGGGGGCGGCGTCCGTGACCGGAGCGGCGTTCATGTCCGGAACATCAGCGGGGGCTTCGGCATTCTGGCCCAGCCGCTCGGTCCTCACCTGCGCGAAGGTCCTACCGTCGCCGTCGAGGATCGCGTCACGGCCGGTCTCGGCCTGCCAGCGCTCCACGGCGACATCGACATAGGCCGGGCTGATTTCCATGGCGAACACACGGCGGCCGTTGGCCTCGCCCGCCATAATCTGCGACCCGGAGCCCGAGAACGGCTCGTAGCAGAGGCCGCCCCGCGCCACATGCTGGCGCATCGGGATCCCGAAGGCGTCGAGCGGTTTCGGCGTCGGGTGGTCGGGGCGGTCGTCCTTCGCAAAGCTCGGCAACGCCCATGCCGAGGGAAGCGTCTCCTCGGCGACCTTCGGCGGGCGGTTCGGACGGCGCCAACCCATGAAGCAGGGCTCGTGCTTCCACAGGTAGTGTGATCGGGTCAGGACGCCGCGGTCTTTCACCCAGATGATCTGCTGGTGGACGAAGGCCCCGGCCTTCTCCCAGCAGGCCTCGAGCATTGCCTGGCGACGCGAGGCGTGCCAGCAATACCAGGCGGCGTCCTCGGTGATCGCCTCGACGATGGCAGCGGCGATGAAGCCGTCGTAGAGGTCCGCGCCCTGCGAGCTGTCGTCCCAGGTCACGCCGTAGGACTGCGACCAGTCCTTGTTGCGCGTCGGGTGGTTGGAGCCGTCGTAGTCGACGAGATACGGCGGGTCGGTCGCGAACAGCACTCCGCGCTCGCCGTTCATCAGGCGGCGGACATCGGCATGAGAGGTCGCATCACCACAGAGCAGACGATGCTCACCGAGGATCCAGAGATCGCCGGTCCGCGAAGCCGGATTGCGCGGCGGTTCGGGGATGGTCACCGGCGGCACGCTGGCGCCGCCATTTTCCTCGCCCACACTTTCGGGCACGAAAGCCAGCAGCTTGTCGAGTTCGCCGTCGGAGAAGCCGGCCAGTGACAGGTCGAAATCTTCGGCCAGCAACTCGTTCAGCTCGGCCGACAGCAGCGCCTCGTCCCAGGTGCCGAGTTCGGTCAGCTTGTTGTCCGCGATGCGGTAGGCCCGGCGCTGCGCCTCGGTCAGGTGACCGAGCACGATGACTGGCGCTTCGGTCAGCCCGAGTTGCGTCGCCGCAAGCACGCGCCCGTGCCCCGCGATCAGCTCGCCGTCCTCCGCCACGAGGCAGGGGACGGTCCAACCGAACTCGGCCATGCTGGCGGCGATCCTGGCGACCTGGTCCGCCCCATGCACCTTCGCGTTCTTCGCGTAGGGCTGGAGCCTGGCCAGCGGCCACATCTCGATCCGCTCGGGGGCGAAGCTCAGCGTCATGGGCAAGGGGTTTCCGTCGTGCGGGTGGATTACCAGCTGGCTTCCGGACTCCGGATGCCGCGCCGGACTCCACGCGGGGTCCAGCGGCGTCCTGGCTGTCAGGCCCGAAAGTCAGCGTTCATTGGGATCTGCGCGGGGTTCTGGTGAATCCGGCTTCCGGGTGGCTTCCCAAAAATCCGGCCCTGTCGCTGGCGATGCGCCGCGCTTCGCCCGCCAGCATACGGTTTTCGCGAGGAAGGACCCGCGATGTCGGCGACTCACCCCATTCGGGCGTAAATGGGCGTCGAAATGGCCTTGCCGAAATGGGCGTAATTGGGTGTATATTCGGGCATGGCACAGAATCCGATCAATACCGAGACGATCCTGATCACTCAGGAGATCCTCACGCTCATTGCCGAGATCGACGAGTTCAAGGGCGCATGGCGTGCGCTCGGTACCCTGGCGCCCGAGCGGCTTTCGGCCCTGCGTCGCGTCGCCACCATCGAAAGCATCGGGTCGTCGACACGCATCGAGGGAAGCAGGCTCTCCGATCGGGACGTCGAACGGCTGCTCGCCAATCTCGACGTCAAATCCTTTGCCACGCGCGACGAGCAGGAGGTGGCCGGCTACGCCGAGGTGATGGATCTTGTCTTTCGCGCCTGGGACGACATCCCGATCACCGAAAATCACATCAGGCAGCTGCACCGCGACCTGCTCGTCCACAGCGAGAAGGACACCTGGCATCGCGGCAACTACAAGACCTCCTCGAACAGCGTCGCCGCGTTCGATGAGGCAGGCAAACAGATCGGTATCGTCTTCGAGACGGCGACTCCCTTCGATACTCCCCGCCTGATGACCGAACTCGTCGGCTGGCTGACCTCCGAGCGCGAGCAACGACGGCTGCATCCGCTGCTCGTGATCGCGGTGTTCACCGTCGTGTTCCTCGAAATCCATCCCTTCCAGGATGGCAACGGGCGGCTCAGCCGTATCCTGACCACGCTGCTGCTGTTGCAGGCAGGCTATGCCTACGTGCCCTACAGCTCGCTCGAAAGCGTGATCGAGCAGAGCAAGGAGGGCTACTACCTCGCCCTTCGGCAGACGCAGGGCTCGATCCGCAGCGAGGCACCCAACTGGCAGCCATGGCTGACCTTCTTCCTGCGCGCCCTGCAGCAGCAGATGAAGCGGCTTGCCGCCAAGGTCGAGCGCGAGAAGCTGGTGCTGCCGAGCCTGCCCGAACTGTCGTTGCGCATTCTGGATCACGTCCGTGAGCATGGCCGTGTGAGCGCAGGCGACATGGTCAGGTTGACGGGCGCCAGCCGGAACACGCTGAAACAGCAATTCCGTCAACTAGTCGACAACGGCCATCTGGTTCGGCACGGTGGAGGACGGACGACCTGGTATACGCTGCCGTAGGTGCTTCAACGAAAAGGGGAGAGCGAGCCCTTCGGCGCACTCTCCCCATCTTGTCCTTCGGATAGCACGATCGTGTTGCAGGTGTCGAAAGGAAAAGTGTTGCAACACATTGGAGTCACTGCGCATTCAGCCGCGCCGCAATCTTGGTGAGCGCGAGTTGCCAGCGCCGCCAGGCGGTGGTGCGGTCGCAGCCGAGCTCGCCGCTGATCTGCTTCCAGGGCACGCGCGCCGCGCGAGACCAGACCAGCTTGCGCTCGGCTTCCTCGATCCAGAGCACCCAGTCGAAGGTCTGCTCGAGCCGCGTGATCGCCGCAGCCGATGGCCGGATGCGCATCGGCTCGGGCTCCATGAAGGCGATCTCGCGACTCGTCCGGACGATCTCCGGCCAGGTATTGAAATAGCCCTGCACCTTCACCGGCGGCAGCTTGCGCAGGGTGCGGAATGCCTCCTCGAAATGGTCGGCGACGTCGTCGGCGGTCCAGATGCGGTCAGCCATGGCGTGCCTCCCTTTCCGAGGGGCGCGGGCCGTAGAGCTTTTCGCCCAGCTGCCTGACCAGTTCACGCTCGGGCCATGTCAGCCGGTCATCATCGGCGGAGACTGCCAGGACACCCTGTTCCTGCCAGCCCTCGCGCTTGACCCGCTCGGGATCCCGGCGTTCGCCGCCGTAGCCCTTGGGATGCCACCTCATGCGACACCCCCGTTCGTCTCGATCGCCCAGAGCAGGATCGCGATGGCGTCCGCCTCGTTGTCGTCGACGGGGCTGAAGCCGCGGGCGCGGACGGCGGCGATCATCGCAGCCTTGTCGGCATTGCCCCTGGCCGTTGCGTGACGCTTGATCGTACCGACCGGCACGCCCTCGTAGGGCACACCCCGCAGTTCGGCCCATGCGGTCAGCGTCGCCATGAGCCCGCCGTAGATATGGCTCGCGTCGGTGCCCGCGTGGCGGCGGACCTCCTCGAACCAGATCGCCGCGATGGGTCCGGACAGCCGATCGATCTCGGTCAGCCAGTTGGTGAAGCGCAGGTAGCGCATGCCGCCGCCATCGAAGCGGCCGGGGCGAAGCGAGACGGTGCCGCTGGTGATCAGACCGTCGTGGCCGCGGATTGCCCAGCCGGTCGAGGTGCCGAGATCGAGCGCAAGGATGCAGCGGTTGCGGGGCGCGGCGAGCGGCAGCGATTCAAACCTTGCGCCGTCGGAATTCGGGATCAGAGTCGGCTGAGCCATGATGGGCCTCCTTTGCCGGTGGCTTGTGGTGGTGGAAGACGACGGCGGTCTGGTGCTTGGCGGTACGGGGCCGCCGTCGTCGGATCGGGAAGCACAAGGGAGTGTCACGGCGGCGCGCGCGGCTGCCCCGGACGTATGGGAGGAGTGGCCAACCCTGTGGGGCGGCCCTCCCATACGTAGTATGGGGGCTTCACACCTGACTGTTCCGTGGAGTGCAAGAGGCTGATTTCATTGCGGAACAAGACTTCATGAAGTCTTCGGGCATGAGTTCGGGACCTGACTCTTGTTTTCCCGTAACTCGTTGATTTTGTTGGGCGCACAGTTGGTGAAGTCATATGAGTCAGGCCTCACTCATATGAGTAAGGTCGTCTTCGGTCCCTTCCGGGTAGATCCAGACAGAGGGGTTTTCGACCTGAAGGCAGAGCCCGGATTGGGGGCATTTGAAGTGGCTGGGCAGGACCTGGCGGATCTGTGTCGTGACCTCGCCGGTGGCCGGATCGACATGCTCGACGGGCGTGCCGAACTGCATACCCTCGACGCAGAGATAGCCGAAGCGCGACCGGGTGATGGGAAAGCCGAAGCCCGAGGGATCGCGCAGGAACTTGACGAAGCCCTTGGTGGCCAGCACGCTGAGGCGCTCGCGGATCGTATGCTTGCTGCCCAGACCGCCCCGGTTCTCGAACTTTTCCGCGAACTGCATTGCGGTGTAGAGGCGTTCGCTGGCTGCCTCGTCCAGCAACATGCCGAGAATGACGTCATGCTTGCGCAGACGTTCGGCATCGAACCTGGCACCGACCTCCTTGCGCACCAAGCGCTCGTTCATCGGGTTCAGCTCGACCCATTCGCCTTTCACCTTGTCGATCAGCTTTCCAGGCAGCGCAGGTCCGTTTCGCAGCTCGATCTCGAGCCTGCGGACGGTGCTGTCCTCGTCGGGAAGGTGCATCAACAGGCCGGTGGTGTAGAAACCGCGCAGCGCGCTGGCCCCGGAAAGGGCGAGGAAGGGATCGTCCTTGACCTGTTGCCTGGTGGCCTTGCGCGTGTGGTGGGCGAGGATGACGCCCGCCTCCGGATTGATCGCCTCGCGCAGGGACTCCACCCGGTCCTTCAGGAAGAACATCATGGCGGCGTTGTCGTTCTCGCCGCCGCCGTCGAAGAGGTTGCGGATCGGGTCGATGACGATGATGTCGGGCGGCGCATCCGGAAATGCCGCCCGGATCGCCTCGGCGACGCGGGCGACACCCTTCGCATCGAGGAGCAGCCTGAGTTTCGGCGTGGCGATGAATGTGTCGCGCGCGGCGGCGATCACGGTGACGGGCAGCGCGATCTGCTGCATGCGCTCGCGCAGGTAGTGATACTGGATTTCGGCCTGTAGGTAGAACACGCGCAGCGGACGCGGCGGCGTGAAACCGAGGAACGGCACGCCCGCCGCCATGTGCACGAGCCAGGAGATCAGGAAGTCGCTCTTGCCGACCTTCGGCGCGCCGCCCAGCACCAGAAGCCCGCCTGGGGTCAGGACGCGCGGGCCGATGATGTCCTCGGGCATCGGGCTCGTGTCGTCGAGCAGCGCGCCGAGGCTGAAGGTCGGGAGGTCGGCCGGTGCCGTCATCGTACTGTCGAGGCGAAGAAGCGGCGGTCCGTGCCGCTTGATGTGCAACTCCCACAGACGGTTCGTCTCGCGCTTCAGCCGGTCGAGCGGCCAGGACGGACGCAGCATCGCGGCGTTGTAGCCGCAGATCGCCGTCCAGCCCTCGTCCATCGAAATCCGGCCCTCGTGGACGAGTCGCAGGAAATAGCCGATGGCGGTTTCTGGCGCGGCTCGGCCGTGGCCATGCCGACGCCGAGCATGGGCGGCATGTCGGCGACGCGCTCGGCCATCTCGGGGAGATCAACCTCCATCCCGGTCGCCTCGCGGATCTGCACGAGCCGGGTCAGCCCGCCCTTGTGATAGACGGTGCCGGGGACGCGGATGGGCTGGTGGGCCGAGCGGAAATGCGTGTCGCCGCCGACCTTCAGCGCGATCTCGCCGCGAAGCTGGCAGAGCATGGCGAGGTCCGCGCCTTCCGCTGGCTCCGTCAGTTGCCACCAGACATGGAGCTTGGTCGCGCCCTCGAGCGTGCGCCCGCCGCTCTCGACGATCAGCGTCGGGCGACCGAGATGGTGGACGAGGTGATCGAGCTTGGCAGGGATGTCGCCCGAGTCGAGATCGACCACGAGGCTCTGCATCTGCGTCACGTCGGCGGCGCGGGCCTGCCCGGTCTCCGCGACCGTGCCGGGGATGACATAGACCGCGGCGCCCTCGCGCGCGGCCCAGCCCGCGAAGGTCGCGAGCTTCTCGGGCGCCGTGGCGTCGGCCTCGATCCAGATGTTGTGCGGGCGGCCATCCTTGCCCTGACCCTTGTCGACGAAGCCGCGGACCGGGATCAGACCCTCGCAGTAGCCGAAGACCACGTCGAGGAAGCGGGCGATCTGGCTCGCATCCGGTTCGACCGCGAAGGGATCGGGCAGCGGCGGCGCGTCGTTGAAATCCCGCCAGGGGTTGAAGTGGATGATGTTGTCGTCGCTCATGCTGGCAGGCTCCAGCAACGCTCGGCCCAAGGGCAGAAGCGGCATTCGAAGAAGTCGCGATTGGCGGCGATGCGCGGCAAGAGCTCGCCCGCGTCGGTCGCCTGCAGGATCCGCATGCCGCGATCCGACATGCGCTGCGCGAGATCGGCATCGAACGGGACCAGTTCGTGATGAAGCTCGGCCGTATCCTTGTTGATCGCGGTGAACACCGCGGGCGCGGCCGAGATGCCGGGGACGCTTCCTTCCATGTAGGCCTGACAGAGCGCGATCTGAGCGGCGTAGACCGGCTTCGACTTCGTCACGCCGTCCTTGACGCAGGCGCGCCAGTTCTTCGCGTTCATCGTCTTGCATTCCCAGAGGGCGGGAACGGCGAGACCGAAGCCATCGGGTCCGGCGGCGATGATGCCGTCGACATGACCGCGGATGCGTCCGCCCGCGACCGAGAAGCCGAACTGGCCACCATCGGGCCGGTTGCCCTTGCGGGTATAGAGCTCAAAGCCCGCGCTCCGCAGCCAGGCGACGGCGAGATCCTCGAGCGCATGGCCGATGGCGAAGATGCGCAGCCGTCCTTCGGCGTCGCGGTGAACTCGAACTGCAGGGCGCGCTCGCAGGCATGGCCGAGGCGGGAGCCGCCGAGAGAGTCGCGCGACGGCCGCATCGCCTGATCGGCGGTCAGCGCCTGATCGACGGCGGCGTTGACCCGGTCGGCGAAGCTGGGGCGGTGGTTGAAATCCAGCATCAGAACGGCACCTCCGGCGTCTGCGCCCGGGCGATGTCGGACATGGCCTCGCGAAAGCCCTCGACGGCCTCCTCGATCAGCGCGCGCACCTGCGCCTCGGTCAGATCGGCGAGCGGGGTCGCCCAGCCGATCTCGTCCATCAGCAGCGCCACACGTTTCATCGTGGCGGTGATGGCGGCACGTTCCTCCTCGGTCAGGTCAACCATGGCGACACGCCGCCGCGCCAAGCGCGTCCAGAAACCCTGGCAGGACATCGAGCAGAACCAGACCGAGGGCCGGGGCTGCTGCGACCGGAACGGATCGGACCAGCCAAAACCATGGCTGGGTTGCCGGCAGACGGCACAGAGCGTCCCACGCGGATGCCAGAGTCGCCGCCGGTCCGCGGCCGTGATGGTAGTGAAAGGGGTCATGGATCATGCCGCCCTCCGTTCGGGAGCGGCCGCCGCGTCGATCAACTGGCGGACGGCGCGTTTGTTGAAGCCGAAGGTCATCAGCGCCGAGGCGCGATAGCGCGTCAGGCCGAAGTCGTGCCGGTACTCGGGCGGCAGGTATTGCAGCTGCTTTTCCGTCGGCGGCTGACGCAGCCAGGAGCGGGTCTTGAAGGCGCTCTCGTCGCTCTCGTGGGTGTTGAGCCAGTCGTCCGCCTGTGCGAGGCAGACTGTGCGCTCGCCCACGCCCAGCAGTCGCGGGCGTTCCCCCTTCGCCCCGCCGATCGCGTACCAGACCCCGTCCAACCAGAAGATGCCGCCCCAGGCCGTGAAGCCGGTGGCCATCAGCGCATCGTCCGTGCCGAAGAGATCGACCCATGCGAAGCTGGACCGCTTCAGGAGATCGATCTCGGTCATCATGAAGCCGGAGAGCGGCGCGGTGCCACCACCTTCGCCCGCGCCAGGATCTTCGCGCGGAAGCGCCTCGCCGCAGAGCGGGCACTCGGTGGCGGCGAGCGGAATCTCCGCCGCGCAGGCAGGGCAGGTCTTCGTCGGCGCTTCGCCCGACACGATCTTGCCGTCGAGATCGACATCCTGTTCCAGCGTGCCGTGGATCAAGCTCGAGGTGCCGAAGTCCAGCACGATGCAGTCCGTCTTGACGATACCGGGGTATTCCTCGGGGTCGACGGTGCGCAGGCCGCGCCCGACCATCTGGATCATGGTGGACTTGTAGGAGCTGGGGCGCAGCAGCACGACGCAGGAGGTGGGCGGGTGGTCCCAGCCCTCGGTCAGCACGGCCACGTTGACGACGACGCGGATGTCGCCCGCCGCATAGCCGGCGAGGAGCGCCTTGCGGGTCTCGGCCGCCAGATCGCCATGGATCAGCGCGGCGGAAACGCCTGCCGCCCGGAACGCCTCGGTGACATGCTCGGCATGCGCGACGGTGGAGCAAAACACCACGGTCTGCCGATCGCCCGCCTTCTCCTTCCAGTGCCGGATCACTTCATCGGTGACGGGCGCGCGGTCCATGATGCCCGCCACCTCGGCCATGTCGAAATCCGACATCGTCTTGCGGACGGAGCGCAGCTCGTCCTGCACGCCCACATCGATGACGAAGGTGCGCGGCGGCACCAGATGGCCAGAGGCGATCAGTTCGCCCAGCCGCACCTGATCGGCGACATTGTCGAAGACCTCGCGCAGCCCCTTCCGGTCGCCCCGGTTCGGCGTTGCCGTGACCCCGAAGATCCGGGCATCGGGATTTACTTCGCGCACCCGGTCGATGATGCGGCGGTAGCTGTCGGCCACCGCGTGATGTGCCTCGTCGACGACCAGCAGGTCGAGGCGCGGCATGTCGGCAAGGTTCGAGGCCCGCGCCAGCGTCGGCACCATGGCGAAGGCGACCTGGCCGCCCCAGGACTTTTCCGTCGCATCGATCACCGAGGTGGCGACGCCCGGCACGACGCGCTGAAACTTGGCGCGGTTCTGCGCCGTCAGCTCGTCGCGATGCGCCAGCACGCAGGCCTTCGCGCCGCCGCCGATCATCTCGCCGGTGACCGCCGAGAGCATGATGGTCTTGCCCGCGCCGGTGGGCGCCACACCCAGCGTGTTGCCGCGGGAGGCGAGCGCAGCCACGCTGCGCTCGACGAAGGTCTTCTGGCGGGGCCGCAGGCGCATGACCGGCTCCCCCTTACTGCGCCCAGCTCGGCCGACCGGCGACGCCGGGGGCGGACGCGGGCTGGACGGAGTGGGACGCCGTGGTGGGCTGCTGCGGAGTGTGGCCCTGCGCGGGGGTGGCCGCGAGCTGCGGCGCGACCGTGCCCATTAGCGCGGCGTAGTCGCGGTGATCGGGGGTGACCGCGGCGCGGATCTCGTTCTTGTCCTCGCCGTTGGTGTCCTGACCGATGTCGATGCGGGCGATGAACTCGACCCCGTCGAGATCGCCGAAGCCGTTGATCCGGCGGCGGGCCTGCGCCTCGGGCGAGTTGTCCTTGTCGGACACGCCGCGCGCGGAGTTCAGGATCGCGGATCAGGCCGCGACCCATGTTGGCCCAGTCCGGGCCCTTCGGGCTGTAGAGGCCGATCAGCGACCAGACCTTGCGGCGGGCATAGGGCCCTTCGAGCACCGTGTATTCGGCGTCGAGGTAGACGGCGCCGGTAGCCGCCCGGCGCGCCCAGCCACCGGTCCAGCCCTGCGAGGGATCGTCGAAGCCGCCGGGACGCAGCGTCAAGCGCACCTTGGCGAGCGTGCCTTTCGGGATGACGTTGGTGTTCGATTGCGCGGAGTTGAAGTCGTTCCAGGGTCCGGACATTGCGCGGCTCCTTTCAGTTCTGGAGGGTGGATTGAGCGTGGGATGGCGCCTCGGCCGCGGGATCGGCCGGGATCACCGGCGGCCAGGACAGGCGCTCGGACGCCGGGCGCGCGGGGCGCTGGATCTTCTCCATGAGGCGGCCGAGATGCGGTGCCTCGATCATGTCGAGGCGACCCGAGCGATCCTTGGCCGGATAGAGCCAGGGGTTCAGCGTCTGGCAGACGAAGGCGCGCTGCGGCTGGCCGTTCGCATCGGCGATGTCGGCCATGGTGATGACCTGATCGACGATCCCCGGCAGCTCGAGTCCGGTCTTCGATCCGTCGATCTGCGGCTGGAAGACCTTGCGGTTGAAGTCGTCGAGCTTCTCGTCGAGGATGCCGACGAACCAGACATGCTTGCCGCGCGTGTGCTGCAGATGGGTCAGCCAGCTGATCATCTCGCGGCCGTGCAGCCCGTAGGCGCCGCGGATATCGGGCTTGCCGGTCTTCTCCGACGTGGCCTCGGGCTGGCCGCGGCACCACTGGAAGCAGAGCCGCCCCGCCACGGTGATCGAGTCGATGAAGACGGTCTCGTATTTGCCGATCACCGCCGGATCGCCGTAGCGGCCGCAGACCTCGTCGAAATGCGCCTGGCTGTAGGGTTGGTCCTCGCGCAACGCCGGGTTCGGCCCGCCGATGAACACCGCGAAATCGCGGCATTCCTTCCAGGTGCGGGGCCGCAGCGTGTCGATCTCCAGCCCCTCGACCGCGAGATCGCCGGCCTCAAGGTCGAGGAAGAGTGTGGTCGAGGCGTTCAGCGTCCAGAGCAGCGACGTCTTGCCGATGCCCGACCGACCGAAGATGACACCCTTGATCCCCTTGCGCTGCGCGAGGCGCTCATCGGCGCCGATGATGGGAAGGGCCATCACTTCCCTCCCGTCTCGGCGATCAGCGCGTCGATCGCGATGTCCGAGCCGAGCGCACCGGCCTTGCGCGCCTCGTCGTGAACGGTGCGCAGCGCGTCGATCTCGCGATAGAGCGCGGATGCCCGCTCGTTCAGGCCGAGGAGAGCGAAGGCCAGATCGTCGACCGTCGCGGTCTCGACCGGCTTGACGGTTTCATCGCGACGGTTGCCAAGGGCGGGGATCCGGACGGTTTCGGGCAGCTTGTCGAGGCCGTATTGGCGCTCACGCAGCTGGCCCAGCTTGTGCGGGGCGGTCATTTCGTCACCTCGTCGTTCAGGGAGAAGCGGAAGCGCGGCTTGCCGGTCCGAACCGTGCGCGCGCCCTCGAAGGCCGTGCGGATATGCGTGGGCCAGGCGGAATACTTGCGCTCGGCAACATCGAAGGAGATGTCGACGTATTCGGCTGGATCCCCGCCATCGGCCTTGATGCGCTCGACGAGCGCCGCGAGCTTCGTCTGGTCCCAATCGACGCGCTTGGGCAGGTCGGCGATGACGGTCACCGTGCCGTCCTCGAAGCGGATCGTGCCGGTATCCTTGCCCTCGGCCCGGCGCGCTTCCGTCGCCCGGTCGCCGTATTTCAGAGCGATGGCCCCATCGAGCCAGTCGCAGAGGGTTTTCGCGGCACGCAGCTGCCCGGCGGCTTCGTCATGCAACGACGCGAGCTGTTCGGCCGACAACGCCGCGATTTCGCGGATCTGCAAGGTGCGCAGGTCGTCGAGCGTGAGGCGGTTGGGGATCATCGTCTCCACCTCCCTCACGCCGACATCGGGCGCTGGGGCTCGGCTTCCGACCCGCGGACCTGTTCGGCCTCGAAGGCCTCGACGTCCTCGAGGCGGTAGATGACCCGACCACCGAGTTTGATGAATTTCGGACCTTCGCCCGTCCACCGCCAACGCTCCAGCGTGCGGTGGGAAATGTTCCAGCGAGCTGCCAGCTCGATCTGCGACAGGTGCCTGAGCGCCATCTGAATCTCCTTCGGGTTTGTGCGAAAACCTGCGGGAGTGAAGATCGCAGAGGGGCTGGTAGGGCTTCGGAAGGGCAGCGGTAGGGGAAACGGTAGGTGCCCCGGAAATGCGAAAAGGCCGCCCTTCCAGACGGCCTTATTCATAAAATCCAATGGTTTGGATCAGACCTCGATCCAGCAATTTCCTTCAGATTGTCGAATGAACTTTTGCCAGTCGTCTCGCCCGCTGAACGCTTTCGACAGGCTGTTCGTCTTGTCCGAGAACCCGGCCTCCGCGAGTGCCACGATGACACGCAGCACTGGTTTCCCCGCCCAATGGGCGTCGAACAGTTGCTCGAGGAGCTTGCGATGCTTGTCGCCGCGAAATTCGAACGTCTCGTCCTTGAGCCAGACGATACCGAAGTCGTCGGAATGGTCGATCGGGTATCGCCGTTGCGCCTGTTCTGGATAGACCCGCGCGGCAAGAACCCTCGGAGATATCGTCAGCCGATCCGGCGTCTCCAACACGTCCTCGACCGTCACCAGGGCATGCCGACGATCCGGCGCCGCAGGCAGACGGTCACCGCGGGTCGAGGTGAGAATGATGCGCTTTTCGGTTGCCGGCCGACGACCCACAAGGACGCCGACCTGGGACCAGACGTGGAGATCGCCAAGGCGGCGACCGAACCAGACGGGCACTGCCGTGCTGGTCCCGGCCATCCTGATCGAACCGATGTCCCAGAGATGGTCGGGAATCAGCGATGTGATCTTCGCGGATCCTTGCCGCTCGAACGGCATGAGCATTGCCGCGAACATGCGGGCGTGATCGACCTGATAGGCAGAGATCGCATCTTCCTCGATTTCGATCCAGCGGCCAACGCTGTTGAGATAACCGAACGCTTTGCGCTCGGGGGACCAGACTGCGGGGATGGGTTCATCCTCGTGGGCATCCATCGCCGCGACCACAGGAAGCTGTCCGCGTGCCGCCAGCAGACCGGAAGCGAGCAGTGTTTCCGCCGCTCGCGGAAAATACTCGGTGAGAGTGGCGCCCGCGATCTGCGTGCCACGAGCTTCCAGCACTTTGAACAGCAGGTCGATGGCGGCCTTATTCAACGAGCTCGGCGACATCGCTGTCATCCTTCAGGATGCCCCACCGCCGCAGGTATTTCTCGCCGATCAGGCGCTCCTGCGGCGTCATGTCCTTGAGGTTGCAGCCATGCGGCATGGTGACGGTGAGCGTCAGGGATTTGCCGCGCCCACCATCGGGCCCGGGCCGAAACTTGATGGTGAAACGTGCACGGGTGATCAGCCACTCCGGAGCCTCGCCGAAGAGCCCCGGTGCGTGCAAGCTCCCGGACCCGCCACCGAGATCCAGTCCGATCCGGTGGTTGGCCATCTCCCAGATCGTGCGTTCGGCACCCGACATCGATTCCAGCGTGACACGCTCCTTGGGATCGCCGAGATCCATGAAGCGCAGCTCCTTCACCGTGACACCCTCGATCCCGTCCGCCATGTCGGTCGGGAAATCGAACGGCTTCAGCAGGACGCTCAGGTCGTACTCGCGAAGGGGGATGTGCTTCTCGGCGAACTCGATACCGAGCAGGTCCCGCGCCATGAACCGGGTCAGGTCCACACGATCCTCGCGCGTGTTGGCGACGACCTCGATCACGCCCGTGGCCGCTTCGTAGGTCAGCGCCGCTTCGAAGACCGGCCGCACGATGCGCCGGGCGAGCTTGCTGTTGGTATCGAAGCCCAGCATGTCCTCGGGGCGGCCCTCCCGATAGATCGCCACCTGAACGAGTTCACACTCCTGGTCATCGAGGATGACACGGTGCCGGTCGAAGATGTCCACATGGACATTGGGAGTCTCGAACCGTTCCCGGATCGCCGCTGTGAAAGCCGCCACCGAGATGGGGTCCTTCCGGACCGAGCGGTCCTTTTCGACTTCGAAGCCGTTCCACGAGCGCCCGCGGCGGCGCTCATCGTTGTAGCGAACCTCCTCGGCAAGACGGAACCGATCATTCTCATTCAGGAACACCCAGAGCGAACGGTTGTTCGCTCCCTCGAGCGTATCGAACGTCGCCCGGTCGACCACCACGTTCTGGAGCGCGGTCTGACCGGGCTCATCGGCCAACGCCGCGACGCGGCCCGCATCGAGAATGACGCGCTGGCGCTCATCCTCGTTCATGGCGTCCACCGCCTTGATCAACGGCTCGACGACCTCCGCCTCGGGCATCGTCCAATCGACGTGCGGCAGCGAGGTGAATGCGCATGCGGCGAAGTAGTCCTGCAGGCGGGTTACCGGGGTCTTGCGGAAGAAGGAGGCGATCGACGTCATGGAGGGCCCTTTCCTGGCCGGAGGAGGAGAGAGAATCGGTGCGCAGCGATACGCTGTCGTTCGATATATATCGAACATCACGGGCTGTCTACTTGCGCGAACCTTTTTTGTTCGGCATACCGAACACGCCATTCCATCCACGAAGGCAGGCAAGGAAGATCAGATGACCACGTCCCTCGGCGCAAAGATCAAGCGTCATCGGCAGGAAAAGGGTTACTCCCTCGACAAGCTCGCCGAGCTGACGGACTCCAGCAAGAGCTACATCTGGGAGCTCGAAAACCGCGACACACGAAAACCGTCGGCCGAAAAGCTGACCCGCATTGCGCAGGCCCTTTCCGTCACCACCGACTATCTCCTCGATGACAGCGCCGAACCGGGTGACGAAGTGCTGAAGGAAGCCTTCTTCCGCAGGTTCAGCAAGCTGACCACCGAGGATCAGGAGAAGATCAGCCAGATGATCGATCTCTGGGGGAAGAAGGATTGAGATTTCCGACGACCCCGCAAGGCTGGGCGATCCGCCTCACGCAATTGATCTCGGCCGTCCAGCAGGCCCATGGACTGCCGCGCTTCCCGATCGACGTGGCAGCGGTCGCCAAGGACTTTTCGCGGCAGGTTTTCCCGGACGCGCCGATCACCATGGTGGAGGGAACCGCGCTGTCGAAGGGCATCGAGGGCATGTTGCTGCCACATCCGAACGGCTCGGGCGAATGGGGGATCGTCTACAATGACGCGATCAGGTCGGCCGGTCGGCGGAATTTCACGCTGGCCCATGAACTCGGCCACTATCTGCTGCACCGCCACGCCCATCCTCGCGGACTTCAGTGCTCGAGCCGCAACATGGCCGACTGGAGCGCCGAGCGCGGCACCATCGAGGCGGAGGCCAATACCTTCGCGTCCTACCTTCTGATGCCGCTCGACGATTTCCGCGCACAGATCAGAGGGCGGGACGTCGACATCGACACCATGACCGAGCTTGCCGAGCGCTATGCGGTATCGCTCACCGCCGCGACCCTCAAATGGCTCACCATCACCGACAAGCGGGCCATGATCGTGGTCAGCAAGGACGGCTTCATCGACTGGGCGTGGTCCAGCGGTCCGCTCATCCGGTCTCGGATCTACTACGCTGCCCGCCAGACCGTGATCGCATTGCCGGCCGGGTCGCTTGCAGCGCGGGAAGTCGATGCGGATACCGGGCGGCACGGTGTCCTGCACGCGCCAGGCATATGGCTCGGCACCGAGCCGGTCCGGGAGATGACGGTCTTTTCTCCGAGCAACGAGATGGCGATCTCTCTGCTGCTCTATCCCGACCATGCACCATCGAGATGGGAAATGGCCGATCTCGATGAGGAGGCGACACCCGACACCTACGAAAGGTTCATGGGCGGGCGCGCAGACTGATTCGCCCGGATACCTGATTGCCCTGCTCGTTGGGATGGTTCTCGCGCGATCCACGTCGCGCAGATTTTCGCTGGTGTGCGAAACGTGGCTGAATGTCCACAATATATTGAAATACTTGTGTTTTTATGATTTCGCGATACGGTTTTGGCGAGCATCAAGATCGCGAACCATCACCATGTCCAGCCATTTCGACAGCCCGCTCGCGGGCGCAAATCCCCTGAGTCCGGAGCGCATGTCACCCGAGGACCGACTCGCCGAGATCGGCCGGATTCTGGCCGCCGGCGTGGTTCGGCTCGAGACAGGGAAGGCAAGTTCTTTATCTGCCGAACCCGGAGACTGTTTTGTGGACTTCCGCCCCCGAAAGAGCGGTGCTCGTTGCGGAAAACGCATCCGCATCGGAGGAATTCATGAGGCATGACAAGAGGATGGTGGCGCAGACCCCCGGCATGAGCGCCGAGGTCGACCGAACGGTGCTCGCCCGGCTGACGGCGCTGAAGGCCAAATCGGTGAAGGAACTGAAGGTCGATTGGCAGGCTCTGTTCGGCGGGACGGCTCCGAACAACAGCCGTGCCTTTCTCGAACTGCGCATCGGTCATCGCATCCAGGAGCTGGCCTACGGCGGCCCCGACCGTGACACCAGGCGAATGCTCGACCTGCTGGCGGACGAGATCGAAGGTATCGGACGCGGCAAGAACCAGATCGTCGATCCGCGCAATCCTGTCGCGGGAACCAGACTCGTTCGTGAATGGAACGGGATTGAGCACACCGTGACGGTCATGAACGACGGCTTCGAATGGCAGGGCCGCAGGTTCCGCTCTCTTTCTGCCGTGGCTCGGGAGATCACCGGCACCCGCTGGAATGGTTACCGTTTCTTCGGCCTGCGTGAGCGGGAGGGTGCCTGATGGAGAGCATGGTCAACCCGAAACGCCGCCTCCGTTGCGCCATCTATACCCGGAAGTCGAGCGAGGAAGGGCTCGACATGGAATTCAACAGCCTCGATGCCCAGCGCGAATCCTGCGAGGCCTATGTCGCCAGCCAGAGGTCGGAAGGCTGGGCCACGATCCGGGAGCGATATGATGACGGCGGCTTCTCTGGCGGCACCCTCGACCGACCGGGGCTGAAGCGGCTGCTCGCCGACATAGAGGACGGGCTTATCGACGTCGTGGTCGTCTACAAGATCGACCGTCTCTCGCGCTCGCTGATGGATTTCTCGAAGTTGGTCGAGGTGTTCGACCGGAACGAAGTGACGTTCGTGAGCGTCACGCAATCATTCAACACTACCACGTCCATGGGACGGCTCACGCTGAACATCCTGCTCAGCTTCGCCCAGTTCGAGCGCGAGGTGATTGGCGAGCGGATCCGCGACAAGGTGGCGGCGTCGCGGAAGCGCGGGATCTGGATGGGCGGCTATGTGCCTTTCGGCTACGATGTTCAGGATCGCAAGCTGGTGGTCAACGCGGCCGAGGCTGCCGCTGTGCGCCGCATCTTCGAACGCTTCGTCGAACTCGGTTCGGCGACGACGCTGGCCCGCGAACTGCGTGCGCAGGAGTTCCGAAACAAGCAAGGGACGCTGGTCGACAAGGGCTACCTCTACCGTTTGCTGAACAACCGCGTGTATCGAGGTGAAGCCGTCCACAAAGGGAAGGCATATCCCGGCGAGCATGAAGCCATCATCGACGCCGAGCCCTGGAACCACGTCCACGCCATTTTGCAGGAGAGCCCGCGCAAGCGTGCGAACAACAGCCGGATGCAGACGCCTGCACTGCTCAAGGGCCTGATCTTCAGCGAAACCGGCGCAGCCATGACGCCGACGGCCACGCGCAAGGGAACCAAGCTCTACCGCTACTATGTCTCGATGGATGTGATCCGGAACCGCGAGGGTGGCGAATCCGAAGTGCCGTCGCGGCTTCCGGCGGGCATGGTCGAGGACGCGGTGGTGACGGAAGTCCGTCGTATCGTGCAGACGCCCGAGGTGGTGACGAAGGTTCTCGATGCCTTGCAGCAGGATGGCCCGCAGGTTCGAGAAGCCGAGGTCATCGCTGCGTTGAACGATTTCGGTGCGCTCTGGAACCAGCTCTTTCCTGCGGAACAAGCGCGGATCATTCAGTTGCTCGTCCGGCGCGTCACCGTGACCGCTGACGGGCTCGCGGTTGATGTCCGGGCCGAGGGCATCGGTGGGGTCATCCGCGAGATGATCGCACCCGCTCGCATGGAGGCTGCGGAGTAATGACACAAGCCAATGACACGATCAGGGTGCTGATCCCGCTGAAGGTGCGAAAGAAGAACGGGCGGCCGAAGCTCCTGCCGCCGGTGGATTATCGCCCGAGCGAGGACCGTACTCCCGATCCTCACGTCCTGCGCGCCATCGGCCGGGCGTGGAGTTGGCGTCGCCGCATGGAAGGCGGAGAGTTCGCCACGGTCCATGATCTCGCCAAGGCTGTCGGTCTGGCAGAGCGGCATGTCGGTCGCCAGCTGCGATTGGCCTATCTGTCGCCCACCGTCCTCAAACGCCTGACCTGCGGCCGGGAGTCTCCAGCGGTCAGCCTCATGTCCCTCGTGGAAGCAACTGCCGCACCGTGGCCGGAGCAAGCCAAGAAGGTGTTCGGCTGACCCTCAGTGAAAGCTCGCCTGAAACGTCGTCGCAGTGAGAGCGACATGGGCATCGAGCGGTGGGTGGAGTTCGAATGCCTTCGGCTCGCGCGAGAAGTTCCAGAGCCGGAACAGGCGCCATTCCGACCGGCGTTCCTCGGCCACGGCCAGTTCGTTGCGGGTGATCAGGAACGGCGTGCGCTCCCATCCGTTCGTCGTCTTCACCTCGATCAGGCGGGACCGCCCATCCGGTGCAAAGCTCTCGATATCATAACCTGCACCGTCGCCATCCTCTTCCGACACCCAGCGTACCTTCCGCGCCAGATCCTCGCGCCCCACGGCATGAAGCGAAGCCCGTTCATGCGCCAGCACACATTCCTCGCCCGCGCGACCGAGCGCGCGGTTTCGCTCGTCCCGGCCCGCGACATCAAATTTGCGGGCGATATGCAGCATCTGCTCCAGCTCCTGCGGCGGTGGCTGGTTGGACAGCGTAGGGGGTGGGCCGATCCAGAGCCGCGCGGCCTCCTGTAAGCCGGTGACCGGACGCATGCCCGGCATCCGGCCGAGCCAGTCGGGATGCAGCGCGAGCCAGCGCGCCACTGCATCGACCAGCGTCATCTGGAAATTGAACGCCGGCTTGTAGCCGGGAATCCAGTCCTCGCCGAGCCCCTTCAGCACCGCACTGATGTTCTGGTGCTTGAACTCGACCGAACCCTCGGAACGGTCATCCAGCAGTGGCAGGAGTGCTCGGCGATGCTCCGTCTTGCTGTATCGGCGCTCGGCAATATCGTCGGCGAGCATCGCGAAGTAATCCGCGACGATCAGGTCGTTCTCTTCATCTGTCCATGGCCCGTTCGACATCGCGCCAGGCTAGAGGGGAGAAGTCCTTTTGTCATCAGAGACTTCCGATGCACCGCCAACAGCCAGCCCTTCTGAGCACGCACGTCTGCGCATTGAGCCGCAGAGCTTCGCCGCCCCCGAGTGTCTCCGCGCGTCAGCCTGGCGCTCATATCCGCGACAACTTGCCAGCATGAGTGCTTGCTCAATTGACTGAAAACCCGACGAATTTCGATGCCGCCCTGATTTTCCGGCAGGGCGCTCGAAGAGAGACGCGGGCCGTTCAGAGACCAATATCGGCCGTGGCAGCAGTCTCCGCAGGGCGGACCCAGCCGCCAAACTCCTTTGAGATAAAAAGAAAAAGGCCCCGCACTGGGGCCTCATGGCAGGTTCGCAACTTGAAAGTGGCGGGCAGAGAACGACGAAACCGAGAACTATGTCTACTCTATAGCCCTCTATGCCCCTCCAAAATGAGGGGAAGATAGAGCTGCATCACAGTCACTAGATGTGCGTTCCGCTATAACTACGCGGCATAGCCTGCGTTAGGCCCAGCCTCCAAGCTCGGCAGCGACCTTGAGGAAATAGCTCGGAATGTGCGCGAGCACCGCGCGTACAATCTCCTCTTGCTGGCAAGCTGCGCGGACGCCGCCGCGGTCGACGACATTTCCCCAGACGAGACCGAGAAGGCTCGCGACATGCCTATCCGCGAACCCGGCCTCGTGAAAGGCAATCGCCGCGCGATCAGTCAGGCCGTATTTAATTTGTTTTTGCAGCAGGCTGACGCCCGTGTGCAGTGCGTCGTCCAAGTCCTCGGTCAGGTCCGCTACCGATGCAACGATCATAGCAACATCGTAGCCGAAACCACTCTCGCACAGTGCAACAGCATCTTCGATGGTGACATGGTCACGCCCGACCCGAACTCTTGCATCAGCTAATATGTCGAAGATCACGGCATAGGATCTGCCCGCCACCCACTCCTCAAGAGAGCGCGGAACTAAATTTTGATCGCTAATCGCCTGGATCGCCCGGGACGTGGTGAACCGCAGTGCCAACGGAGAGATTTCGGCGAATAGCCGGTTCTCTTGCACTGCGGTCTGCAGGGTTTCAAGGTTCTCAGTCAGCCAAGTTTTGAGTTCTGCAACCGCCGCTGGCGGTAGGGGGGACCGTCGAATAAGCGCGCGCTGGTCGCCATCGGTGTTGGCCGTAATCGAATCCCCGATCGATCGAAACACTTCGACGAGACGAACCCGCGTCTCCTCGTCAGCGAGGTGATAAGCTAATGTATTAGCTGCAAGTTCACCGATCCGCGCTGCCACGTCCTCTCCCTCGGCAAAGGTCATATTGGCAACGAGGAAGGCGGCGATATACTGAACAGCGCGGGCGCGACCTTCGATGAACCGGCGGAATTCCCGTTCGCTGATATTAGGTTGCGCCGCGAGCGCTGCGACCACCACCTCATCTATCCGGGCGGCATCGGCGAACGCGAGGTCGAGCCAATCGGGCGGAATCTCTTGGACGATCGGCGGTTGGCGCTGCTGATACGCATCGAACAAAGCAAGGATCGAACTGCGAGAGGGTTCAGAGTTTCGAGCATCGAGCAGTTCGGTTGCGCGGTCCCACGTCCATCGGCCGCGAAATTGCTGCCGTTGATCGTAGATGGACGGGGTCGAGAAGATGACACTGCCTTCGGTGTGCATTCCTGCGCGACCGGCACGCCCCATCAGATTGTGGAAGTCGCGCACCAGGATCTGTTCGCCGCCTTGGCGCGTCGATGTGACAATCAGATATTTGAGTGGAAAGTTCACGCCTTGGGCTAGCGTCGAGGTACAAATGACGAACTTCGCCAGCCCCTCTTTCATAGCATGTTCGATCGCGAGCCGGATGCCGTGCGGCGTGTCGGCATGATGAGCGAATATCCCCAGCCCCGCTGAGCGGGTGGCCGAAGCGCCAGCTCCGAGCTCAAGTTCGCAAAGCGCGCGAATCTTCTCTACCTCTGCGGCGTCGGAGGTCTCGATCGGCCATTCAAGGGCGACCCCGCGATCGATGATCTCGACAGCACGCGAACAGATTTTCGTCACGCTGTCTTTTCGGCCGCAGAAGATCGCAACACTGCCGTTGCGAACGACGTGCAGTCCCAGAAACAGACCGACATCACCGCCGGTTTTCTCAGGAAATCTACGCTGGGCAGTTTCCCTGCCGCGGAGCGGTAGAGCGATGTCGCTGATAATGCGAGGCACGAAATATTCTCGCTCGGTCGGATCCTCTGGCTTCACGTATTCGAGTCGTCCGCGTTGGTCCTGCCAGCTCGCAAAGGCGATGCTTTTCGTCGTCGGCAGCAGGCCCTCGGCGCCGACAACTGCATTGGCATCGCCGATCAGCCATGCTGCGACATCCGATGCGTTGCCGATCACGGCAGAGATGAGAATGATCTGGGTTTCAGCGGGGAGCGACATGCGCAGCGAAGTGAGGAGGAGTTCATAGGTGGGCCCCCGGGTCATTCCGTCGAATTGATGTCCTTCATCATAGATCACCAATCCGATCCTCTGGGCGAGGTCCGGAGCCCGGCGCAGCATATAGAGGAGCTTTTCGGGCGTCACGATGAGCACCGAGTCTTCGGCAAACAGCGCATCGAGTGCGAGGTCGAATTGATAGGCGTCTGACGCTTCGTCTAGGCGCACATTCTCACCGGCAAAGGCCGTTACCAAGTCGCCCCGAATGTCGTGGCAGAGCGAACGATAGGGTGCGACAATCACTGCAAGGTGCGCTCGACCGGATAGAAAGGCCGATCGAATGATGATTTCGGTGGCGCGAGTCTTACCAGCGCTGGTCGGCATCTGAATGACTACGGAACGTCCAGCGAACACGCCAGCATCCGCGATCCGCTGCTGAGCAGGCCAGAGTTCGATCGGAAAATGCGGCTTCGCGAGCGCTTGGAGCCACGCGTCCGGCGCCAAGCCTGATGCTGTTGGCAGGATCGCCCGGGCAGAATTTCTGAGCTTGTGCGCACACAAGGCGCCCGCAATGTCGGCGTAGAGCAATTCGCGCGGTGAGCCGGATCGGTGGAAATACTCGCGGATTCTGCGGCACGCTTCGGCAATGCCATCCGCCCCGGCCGCGAAGCTGAAATAGCCGGCTAGCGCCTGGAGAAGCTCCGTCGCCACCGCTTGATGAGCATGGGCTGCCTCGGTCGGAACGAAGCTATTCTTGAGGATGCTGTAGACGAGATGACCAAGCCCGCCCGCGAGGTCGAGGCTCGGCTCCGTCATGTGCCGAATGATTACCGTCGCGCTGCCGACATTCCCGGCGATGTAATATGCCGCTGCGCACAGGAGGGAAAATTCGGTGTCTAAGTCGACATCGAGCTGCGCGTTCAAATACGCATCGAAGAAAACAGAGGAAAAGCGTAGCACATCTTGCGGGTCCTCATCCAACTCGTCCCAGCCGGGCGGTTGAGGAAGCGCGTCCGGTGCGACTCCTGCGCCTTCGAGCGTATCTGCGACGGCGGCCGCAACATCTCCCAAGATGCCGATCGCCAATGAGAAGAGTAGCGACGGGTCGCGCGGCAACGCATTGAAGTCCGCTGGCGCGACGCGGAACTCGTGCATCTTTGCCCGTGCTCGCGCAGTGGATAGGATGGTGAGCGCGGTCGCCTCAGGCCTCATCGGCTGCCCTCTCGTAAAGCGTATGCACGAGCTTCATCAGTGACGGTCCGCGGATAACCAGAAGGCGCAAATTCTCTTGGTTAAAATGCACCGCACCGTTGGTCGCCGCCATATCGATCTTGGCGAAGACGGCCTCGTCGAGAATGGCGGCCGCTCCGTTGATGCGGCGAAAGGGTCGGTCGGCCTCGTTTTGAAAGCGCTCGACCTTCCGGGCATCGTCCATTTCACCCCGATCGAAGAAGCGGCGCTTAATGGCATTGAGGCTCATGCCCTCGCGAAGTCTATCCTTTACACTGTCATCGATCGCATCCTGGAGCCGGTTCGCACCGGACGCAGACATGCCAGATTTGGACTCGAAGATAAAAAGCTCGTCGGCCGGACCGGGGTTGTCCTCGTTCGAGAACTTGAACCCGATAACATCGCAACCCTTTGTCGAGTCATTTCGGTTCCAGCGATCCTGGTAGCGCAGTTCGCGTGGGCACCAATATCCTAGGAAATATTCGATGAAGTCGGCGACGACGATCTCGCCAAAGTCTCCCGACCGGAGGCTCGGTCCGGGTGCCACCTTCGCATCGGGGAAGAGAACGGTCCTTAGATAATCGGGATGGCCGAGTCCCGTTCCGCCGGCCATGAACGGTAAATCCGCATCGGCGATGTAGTGGTTGCGGAAATGCCGAGCCCAGTTTGAAAGGATTTCAGCGTCATCTTGCGGATTTAGTTCCCATATCTCGATTTCACGGCCACACGCCGTTGCCTGACGCTCTCCAGTATCGACCAGCCAGTTCAGATAGCTCGGTGTCGTCACAGTATGCCTCCCCCAAGGCCGATAAATAATATGGCATAGATTCGAAACCATCTTTGCAATGCAGAATGCACGCGTCTCTTATACGGTATAGTTGAATTCAGATTTCAGAATTAGTTCTTAGCAATACCGTCACTTCGGTTCATTTTCAATTTTCATAAACCTTCTCACATGAACAACCGATAAGGATAAACATTCCGAGGCAAGTCGGGAACATTCGCTATCGTGCGGGCCAGTTTCTGCGAATAGCGAATGCTAACCGGCACTGGGTCGTAGAGCGCGTCGTTATTCCAATCCATCTTCGTAAGGGCCAACGCCTCATGGGCTGTGAGTTCAAGTGGCCCGCTACCGGCATGACGGATCAGTTGCAGCGGCCGGGGGATACTCTTCTTGCCCTGATAGTAATCGCCTTTGGTTGACACCTCGGGAGCATTGCCCGCCACCCATACCAAGGCGGAATTGCCCGTGCGGATCACCATCGTCCCGCGCGGTACGGGAAACCCCGACGGTTTTGACGGCGGCTTCTCTACTCCCGACTTGATGAGCCAGACGCCGCGCCAGCACGACGCCGAGCTGACCTCGACGCACTCTATTTCCGCTACGCCGGTAAGCGCATCGAACGCGCCCTCGATTTCAGCTTCCTTGAACGCGGTCGTTTTGTGAATGACCATGCGTTTTGGTAGATTGCCGCCATTGCGCCCCTGATAGAGTTCCAGGCTACGGGCGAGGACCGCGCGCATGTCGTCGCGACTTAGAAAGGGGTTCCGGCGGGCTTCGGCCACGTCGGCCACCGGGTCTCGCGCCTCGAACGCGACGAACTGCATGCCGCCGCCGTCCATGTCGAAGACCTGCGAGCAGCACGTCACATAATGCGCATCTTGTTGGTCACCACGCAGGGCATAAGCCAACCCGATGTAGGCGGTGTCCGCCGGCACACCCTTCAGCGGCGCGAGCTTCCATGGTGTGCCCGCAGCCTTCACATACAGTGCGGTTGAAAGACGCCACGCGAGCGAGGCCTTAAAGTTGAAGGTGAAGACGCGATCATTCAGAACCTGGGTCGGAATATTATACTTGGCGCCCAGAGCCTTCAGCACGTCGTGTGCGTCAAAGAATTTTCCGCGTGTCGCCGTGTCCCAATTGTCGGGAAAGTGGACCAGCACAACGTCGAACTCGTTGCGAACGGCGTCGAGGCGGCGGAGCGCGGCATCCATTGCAAGGTATAGACGATGCTGCGCGTTGCCGTCACCCTGCAACTGGTCGAGGTGTTCAGGCCACTTGATGTGCGCGCTCGCGGGCGCGGGATCAAGCGACACGCGGAACAATCGCTCAAAACCGGGATATTCCGGCACATATTCTGATCGGTCGGAAGGCCGATGCACGCCGCGCAACAGCTTCATCAGATCGCCACGACGATGGAAAGCGCTCTCCGGGCCAACCGTCGCGATTCTAATGCGGGGAGTGTATCCGCTAAACGATTCTTTCGAATACGGTCCAAAGTTCAGGAGGCCGCGCAATGGATGGACATCTATCTGGGTGGCGTCAGATGGTGAAAACGACAGGTTCGGCTCATCCAAGAGCGTGAATGGCGGCAGCTCGGTGAGTGCTGGGTTCGCCATCATTTGCTCCTGTCGAAGTAAGTATGGTGATGCGACGGTCGGCTAAACCCTGTGACGGGTGACACCTTGAACACGGCATCAATGCCAGAGCCATCTTCGAGTCCGAAAGCGCTTCTAAGCGTGCCGCCCGTCTCGGTCAGAAGCTGTGCCCAGGCACCAATAATGCTGGCCCAATTCCTATTATATCGCGGGGCCCATCGTTCGCGGCGCCAGTCACCGGCAGGATCACCCCGTCGCTCGGCTTGCATGCCCATTTCAGCCGCACCTTCCGTTTGTGGAGTGTCTTGTCGGGGCAACTGGACGAACGTGTAAGGCTCGAAGCCGCACCACCACTTTCCATCGACTTGTTCCAGCTTGAGGAGAACACCCTCCTGAAACGGGAAGCCAAGCTTGGGGACTGTGCCAAACAGACTGGTGCCGTAAGCGTCGCGCAGCCGGGTTAGGGTTTGCTGCTGACGCCGCGTTCGATCAGGATCATCGCCGTCGCGCGGTGTCGCAACGACGAGCGAATGGCCCGAACGCCTGTAGCGTGGGATGAGCGGGCGCTGTCGGGCGAGAGATCGCACGAACGTGTCGTATAGCAATCCCATCGCCCAGCTATCGGCGACCGGATCCAGGTCGATCGTTCCAGCGAGCGATGGGCCAAGCGGAGCCAAGGCATCCAGGATTTCTTGGTCCCGACCGAGCGCTGCTAGCTCACGCCCCAAAGCGGCCGCCGTCGCCCGACATCCCTTCGCCTTGAAGATCTCGCGCACCTCTGCCGATGTAGTCGATTGGCTCAGCCTGATGCGTCTGGCCGCCGCCGGCATCGACTGGAGCAGAATTGCCGAATAGCGCAGCACCGGGAAGGCGCGGGCTTTGGCATGTGGAATCTGAACGGTTACGAGGCGCGGCGCAGGTCGCCCTTCCATCACCCGATCAAGAAGCGGCTTGGGTAAATCGGTTACCTTGATGATATCGGCAGCCAGTTCGTCGAAGGTGGCGCACTCAACGACGGCCACGTCCACGCCTGCCGCTCCGGCGCGCTCTAGAAATTCGATCACTGCGGGCAGTAAACGCGAAGCTGAAGAGGTGAGCCAGTACACTCCGTTCGGAAATGGCGACGGCGCATCGAGAACCGTGTTCAGCGCCTCCATGATCGAAGCGTCGCGTCCGCTATAGCCGACGAAGATCATTCCGAAGCGCTTGCCGGATTCCACCAGCACATGCCGCATCCGGGCGTCCTGTTCCTCCAGTTCCGATCCCGTGTTCTTAATCGCGATCGACTGATAATCACCGTGGAGCTTAGCGACCAACGGCCAGTCCGATTCATTGAGGCACCGCATGGCACGGTCGGCAGAATCGATCGCCGCCACAGTCGGGCGACTCTGGTTGTCTACTGGCAGAATCCCATTTGCCGAAAGCGCCGACTCCTCGATGAGCGGATCGAAGTTGGTCGTGAAAACGCAATCGACCTTGCCCGCAGCCATAAGACTGCCAAGCACCTTGTGACCAAAACAGGGAGTGCCCTTGGAGATCGCATCGTCTATATACTGTCGGCGATGCCGGGCCTCAGGATAAACCGCTTCGAAGGCCTTGGCATATTCCGTAGGATCACCGTCAGGCGGCAACTGCGAGTTTTGGCGGAAAAAGGCATCGATCCTGTCGATCCAGATCGGATCAGCCGTATCAATCTCGCGCTTTGACAGGTTTGTTTCGCGGCAAAAGATTTGCGCCTTGAAATCGCGGATCATGGCATAGCCGGTCGGAATGCCGGAGGCGGCCGATGCGCCTGCGCCGAGGAACCACGCCACAAGATTTGGCCTGAGATCGAACGCTGTCGCGAATTGTGCGGCGGAGATAGTTTTTATCGACACAGGCTCCCCTTTCAGGTCGTCGTAGGGAGCGGGTCGGTTCCCTCGCTCAAGATGGCGAGATAACGCCGGTAACTGAACACGCGCCCCCGTTTGCGTCCGGTGATTTCTTCGACGATGCCGAACCGTTCCAGATCGGCGAGCGCCGCATTGACAGTGGGGGCTGAGAGCCCTGTTTGCTGAACGAGTTGGTTGGCCGTCAGGAACGGGTTTTGCTGAAACAGATCGTGGATACGCAGCGCAGAGCCTGCCCGGTCGCTCTCTGTCGTGATCCGCTCGCGGTCTTCCTTGAACAGATCGACAATCCGGGTGGCTGCTTCGAATGCCTGATTGGCCGTATCCGCAACACCGGCAAGGAAGAAATCGAGCCAGGCTTCCCATGCCCCGTGCTCTCGCACCTCCTGAAGCAGGCGGTAATAGTCGGCACGATGCGTTTTAAGGTAGAGGCTCAGATAGAGCAGCGGCGTGCGCAGCACCCCGTTGACGCACAGGTACAGCGTCACCAATAAGCGACCGATCCTGCCGTTTCCATCCATGAACGGGTGGATGGTCTCGAATTGGACATGCAGCAGCCCAGCCTTGATGAGGGCGGGTAGGCGCGAGCCGTCCTCGTGCATGAAGCGCTCAAGCGCATCGAGACAAGCATCCATCTCGGTCGGCGGCGGCGGCACGAACAGTGCATTGCCTGGACGTGAACCACCGATCCAATTCTGAGACCGCCGAAACTCGCCGGGATTTTTTGTGCCGCCGCGCCCGCTTTGCAGCAGTCGCTCATGCATTTCGCGGATCAGACGTAATGACAGCGGCAGATATTCCAGACGCTCCAGCCCATACATCATCGCATCGACGTAGTTTGACACTTCACGGATGTCGTCGATCGGCTGGCCGGCCTGCGCCTCGGTTTCGAAGCGGAGCAGGTCCGAAAGAGTCGATTGTGTGCCTTCGATCTGGGATGAAAGGACAGCCTCCTTCCTTACATACATATAGAGGAACAGTTCCTGACGCGGCAGCAGCATCGTGATGCCGTCCAGGCGCCCCAAGGCCCGTTCCGCCAGACTTAGCCGCTCCAAAAGGGCCAGCACGTCGATCTGCGGCTCCGGCGGCAGTGGGGGCGGCACGAAGGCGCGCACGATCTCACCCGCTACAGGGGTCTCCACAAAGCGGCCTAACCTGAGATTGGAAGCTGATTCGGACATGCCCCATTATGCGGGCGCTACGTTATTTAAGCAATCGTCACTTGGCTTAAATAGCGTTTGAGCTATGGTAAGCGCTCTTAAATAACCGGCGACACCATCATGGGCGCGTCGCAAAACGAAAAAGTAGGACAACGACAGTCCGCGCCTGTCGGAAAGGAGCAGAAACATGGTCCTCTTGATGCTGATGAGCGCCGCCCTGATCGGGATGCTTTGCGTCGCGGCCTATACGCTCGCCGTTTACGCACTGCCCTTCATGCTCGGTTTGACGGCAGCGCAATTTGCCTATCATACAGGTTCCGGCTTGATTGGCGCAGGGCTGGTCGGTCTGGTCGCAGCCGGTGCCGCCTTCGGCATCCTGGCGCTTCTGTTCGGTTCGCTACGCTCGCCGATCCTGCGCTTGATCGTCGCGCTGATTTTCGCAGCACCCGCCGCTGTCGCTGGCTACGCGCTGGTCCATGGCATCACGAAGGAAGCCGTCCCATCCGAAATCTGGCGGCAAATCTTCTGCATCATCGGCGGCGGCTTTGTCGGGGTTTCGGCCCTGATGAGACTGGGGGCACCTTCGGCCGGTGGACCTGCGCCCATCCGCTAATCCAACAGCATGATTTCAAACTGGCCCGGCACCAAAGCGCCGAGGCTTTGCCACTGACAGCCCTCCGGGCCGGTGCGGCTACCGCCGCAGTTCATCGGATCTTGCAGAAGGTTCCTAGGGGCGCTGCCCCCGCGCGGCGCAAGAAAACTCTTCGGCCTTTCGCGGCATAAACGGCCCGCTCCCCGCAAGCGGGTCCCCTCAATTTATTCCACGGTGCCAAAGACTTTCCTTGCACCTTGTTACCCCGGTCTCGCCGACGGGCAAGGGTTCAGGAGCGGCGCTTCGCTTCTCTGAACCCCAAACCCGAAGGAATAGAGACATGACCAGCAACACCAACACCCCCCGCAACGTGATTTTCAATGCCGATTGCATCGACGCGATGCGGGCTTTCGACAAAGGATCGGTGGACTTCATTCTGACCGATCCGCCCTATCTGGTGAACTATCGCGACCGTGGCGGCAGGAAGGTGGCAAACGACGATAACGCCCGCTGGATGCGCCCCGCCTTCAACCAGATGCACCGCGTCTTGAAGGATGCAGGTTTCGCCGTTTCCTTCTACGGCTGGAACAAGGTCGATTTGTTCATGGACGCATGGAAGGCGGCAGGCTTCCGCGTGGTCGGTCATATTGTTTTCCGCAAGCGTTATGCGTCATCGGCGAAGTTCCTGCGCTATCAGCACGAACAGGCTTACTTGCTGGCGAAGGGCAATGTTTGCCTGCCCCAAAACCCCATCCCGGACGTGATCGACTTCCCGTATGCGGGCAACAAGCTACATCCGACGCAAAAACCGGTCGAGGCGTTGCGCCCGCTGATCGAGGCGTTCACGAAGCCCGGCGACCTCGTGCTGGACCCATTCAGCGGCAGCGGCTCCACCCTGGCGGCAGCGCAGCAGCTCGGCCGCGACTGGATCGGCATAGAGCTGGACAACGGCCATTATCACACGGCCAGCAAGCGCCTTGCAACGCGGCAGCATCACCGGGCGGCGGCATAAGCGGCCCCTGCAACGGCGCTCGCCGGCACGGCGGGCGCCGCCATTCCCCGTTTCAAACAAAAGGATTTTCACCATGCGCTGGATTGTTACAGTCGATCATCATGGCGGTTGCATCGGAATGGGCGAGGACGCGGACGGGGCACCGGCACGCGGAACGCCCGACCAGGCCGAAACCCTGCCGATGGATTTCCGGCTTCACGACGCCCGCGGCGATGTGTTGTTCGAGGGTCGTTGCGGCGACATTGGCGTGCCTGAAAATGGCCCGCCTAAAAATGCGCTCCCCGTGCTGCGCCCGGCTCGCAAAAATAAAAAATAAGATAAATACAAATTAAGTATAATTGTGATCGCGTTACGCGCTCCAGTTATCTGTATATAACAACTACAACATCACCACTTTCTCCATGACCATCTCTATCCGGGCCTTGTTCTGAATCGCCCGGATTAGGGAGGCGAGGCCATGCTGCGTATCGACTGGCGCTCTCCGGCGGCTTACGCATACACAAAAAACATTCCTGCCGCTGGTTTTGCTTGGGAATATCTGCGTCGCAACGACGATTACCGGGAAGATTTCATATCCGCCAGCTTGGATGCGGACGGAAAGTCCGGTGCGGACAAGCTCGAAGTCTTCGTTCGCCGCTGGGGGTTGCGATTTTCCGAGCGATCCCGACGCATCGCCTGATATTCGTCCGCCGGTCTGGTCGCCGGAGTTGCAGCCGCAAGCGGTGATGTTGGCACCCGTCCAGCACCAGAGTGGCCACACCGAACCCATTGTCACGCGGGCTCAGCTCGACGGCCTTGATCTACGCCAGGCCGAAGACGGCTGGCATGGTATCTGGCAGGTCGATGGTGTCGTGCATCAATTCTGGCTGTGCGACACCGTGCCGGACGCAGCCGCCTTTTACGCGGCGACGCTGCCCATGGATGCCTATATGGAACTTCGCGCCCATGCCGCACGCCGCCTCTGGCGTTCGCTGACCGGACGCCAACCCGGTGCGGATTTTCGGGCGCTGCCCGCGCAACTTCGGCAATGGCATATCCTGTCCCTGCGCGCGCTCGACGCTCGGCTGCGCGGCGAAAGCTATCGCGCCATCGCCGAAGTCCTGCTCCGCTTCCATGGTAGCAAGGAGGATTGGGAAGTCGATCCGAGCAAGAACAAGGTGCGCCGCCTTGTCGCCCACGGCGTCAAGATGATGCGCGGCGGCTATCGCCTGTTGCTCCATTACCCGATCAAGCCGGACACACGCCAATAGCACCAACCCTTCATGGCTTATTGGCTGCCGCCTGTTCCAGAATCTTCCGATAGCCCTCCCGCGAGAGCCATTGCGCCCGATCGAGGTGGCTTTGCCAGCAGCGGCGTGAGCGCAGTTCATCGGAGACCGGATCACGATGCAGCACGACTTGCGCGACTTCTTTCCAGTCCGCATTCTCGGCCTTCGCGTCCAGCAGCCGCATATAGGTCACGAAATGCTGCTCGTCATAGGGCGTGATCGCATCACCGGTCGGCGCTACGTCATCCACATCGGGATCGAGTTCGACGGGTGTTCGCATCGTCGCTCCCCACCTTTGGAGAGGGTTCGTCTGCGGTGCGCCCCCGCAAACATCCTCTCTGACTCCTGGTGATCGGGGAGTTAGTAACCGTGACTAGACGGCCCCATGGCCTTTAGTTCGAAGAACCTGTTGCATACGCCACAGGCTCCCCGACCACAGGGTCAAGGAGTGTGGTGCCGTCACGGCCGGCACCAACCGCTAGTCAGGGGTTACTACGCCCCCGGAACAGCGCGTCACTGTTCCTCACTTAGCCTTACCTGAAATGGGCGGAAATGTCTTTGCCTATTCGACGCGGCAGGCAACGAGCCGCTGAAAACGCGCGCCTTTTCGTTCTCAAGGGGGGTGCCGCCAACGCATAGGCGCAAATGCGGCACGCTACCCGCCGCCGATCCCTCGCCATGGTTCGTCACAGCCCGCTTCCGAAACGGCAGCGGCATCAACCACGAACCAGAGGTGATCCATGGCCGTCCGCCCCAATGCGGATTTGCCGCCGCGCCTGTTGCGCGTACAGGAAGCCGCCCGCTTCCTCGGCATTTCCATCCGAACCCTTGAGAAACATCGCACCTACGGCACCGGCCCGACCTATCGCAAGGTTGGCGGGCGCGTCCTCTACACCGTCCGCGACCTAGAAGCCTGGACGGCGATCGGGAGCCGCAAATCCACCCGCGACAAGACCGCCGGCACCGTTTTTCCCGCGCGCCCGCTGACCCCGCAAGAGCGGGATGAGTGCTGAATGGCGCGCGATAAGGATCATAGACCCGCCGCGCAGCCGGACGATGTCAGCGAACGCAGCCGCCTCGACCCCTTCGTGGTCGCAACTGGCGACGCGCCGCCGCGCGATCAACGCGACCTGATGGAACGGCCGTTCTTCTCGCTCGCCAAGGCGAAGCGCATCGCGCCGATCCTCTACGAATCCGCTGGCGTCCGCGTCGAAGTGTTTGCCGGAGCCGATTGCGGGCTGGCGACCATATGGGACGCCGACGTGCTGATATGGGCCGCCTCGCAGATCGTCGCGGCCGAGAACAACGGCCTGCGCACATCGCGTTTCTTCCGCTTCACTCCCTATCAGCTTTTGACGGCAATCAGCCGCGGGACCGGCGCGCGGGAATATCGCCTGCTGAAAAACGCGCTGATCCGCCTGCAATCGACGTCGATCCGCACGACGATCCGCCAGGGCGAGCATTGGCGGCGCCATCAATTCTCATGGATCAACGAGTGGGAGGAACTGACCACCCGCGACGGCCGCGTCGAGGGCATGGAATTTGTCCTGCCTGACTGGTTCTATCGTGGCGTCATCGACCGCTCGCTCGTCCTGGCGATCGATCCCGCCTATTTCCGGCTGACTGGCGGCATCGAGCGATGGCTGTATCGCGTCGCCCGTAAACATGCCGGACGCCAGCCCCACGGCTGGCAGTTCGAGGTCGCGCACCTTCACCAGAAATCCGGCAGCATGGCGCGGATTTCCGATTTCGCGCTCGACCTGCGCCGCGTCGCCGCCCGGCAATCGCTGCTCGGCTACCGCCTCGACATTCGCCGCGACGGGCGGCGCGAACTGCTGCAAATCCGGCCGCTCAAAGCATCCACAGTGCCTGTTGATAGGGGTGTGGAAACGCTCGTGACTTCGGGCGCAAACGGTATCGGGATTTCGGGCGCAGCACTATCGGGACTTCGGGCGCACGGACCACAGTTAAGTCTCTGGCCCGAAACGCGGAATCCGGCCGCTAACTTAGAGTCTAACAGAGAATCTAACTTTTCTTCTTTGACGCGCACGCACGCGAGGCGTGGTGCCGGTGCCGCCCGATCCGTCGCCGACGTGCTGCGCGATATGCTCCCCGGAGACCTGTCCGACAACGGCGGAGAGCCGTCATGACCGGCCGGGCAGGAAGCCGGACGCACGGCCGTCCGCTGCCGGACGGGCCTGCGCCATTCACCACATTGGTCGAACTGACCTTCGAGAAACGCCGGATCGAGCATTGGATCAGGTTCGGCCGCAAGTGCTACGAACAGATTCTCGACCGGCGCCGCAGCGTCGTCGGCTTCGCGCCCGATAGCGTCTTCGCCTTCGTCCGTTGGGCGGCGGGCGAGCATGGCACGATCATTTCCCGCATCGACATCGTGCGCGCCGTCCGCCGCGGCGAACCGTTCCAGACATTGCCCTTTGTCCGTCCGGGCGGCGACATCCTGTTGCGGCTCAATGGCTGGACAAAGGTGCAGCGCGCGCTTGCCGCCATCGACGCCGTTGACGTGCTCGGCGTCGATCCGTCCGACGCATCGCCCGATCACTGGCGGCACGTCCATAACCGGCTGACCGTCAATCAGGAGCCGAACGCCTACACGCCGGAACGTCATGCCGCATGGATCGGTCGCCGGAGGATCGACCCATGACGCGCCGCCGCATCCTCGCGGTGATGGCGCTCGCCGTCGCCACCATTGGCGCAACCAGCGCCGTCGAATGGCCGACCAAACTCATCTGGAACGCCACGGCCAGCGCGCCCATCGGCTTCTATTCAGTCGAGCCGACTGACCGGATCGAGGTGCTGGAGCTGGTCGCCGTCATGCCGCCCGAACCGCTCGCCCGCTTCATGGTCGAGCGCGGCTATCTCGGGCGCGGCGTGCCGCTGTTGAAGCGCGTCGTCGGTCTTCCAGGGCAGCGGGTTTGCCGCATCGGTCGCGCGATCACCGTGGACGGGATCGAGATGGGCGACGCGCTGGAGCGCGACCGGATCGGCCGCACGCTGCCCGTCTGGCAGGGCTGCCGCATCATCGCCCCCGGCGAAATCTTTCTGATGAATTGGGACGTCCGCGACAGCCTGGACGGCCGTTATTTCGGACCCTTCCCCGCAAGCACCGTCATCGGCCGGGCGCTGCCGCTCTGGACCGACGAGGACGGCGACGGCCGCTTTGAATGGCGCGCGCCGACACACTGACCATCCCCCGAACCGCAACAGAAGGAGACTATCCGTGCCCAATCTGCTCTTTGAACCCACCGCCAACGGCTACGCTGGCCGCGTTCGTCTGTTCGGCATCAACGAGGCGATCGTGCTCGTCGCCACCGATCCGGGCGACGCCGAGAACGCGCCGGACTATCGCATTCACCTCGACGACGAGGACGGCCCGGAGATCGGCGGGGCGTGGAAACGTGTCGGCGAACGCGCCGGAGATTATATCGCGCTGGAGATCGACAGCCCGCTTTTCCCCGCGGTGTTCCGACCGGCGCTGTTTCAGGCCGACAACGAAGGCCGCACGTTCCGGCTCGCATGGAAGCGGCCCCGGTCGCGCGAGGATCGCAGTTAGTCGATGGCCGTTCCGATCATTCCTTTGTTCGCGGGAAAGCCGTCTCATTCCTTCGTCCCGCTCGACCGCAGGACGGCCGGCGCGCGCAGCGAAGGTCAGGGGCGGCCTTTGGCCGGCGCTTCGCGCGCACCCTTGACCGTAGCGAGCACGCTGGCAGGCTGGCGTCGTCGGGGAGAAAGGTCGGCACGGCGACGTGCCGTTCTCGTAGGTCTTGGCGTGCTCGCGTTCTGCGTGGGGCCGACCGTGGCGATGGCGCAATCCGCGCCGGTCGCGCATCCGGTCGCCGTCGATCCCTATGCCGCTCACATCGCCGAGGCGGCGCAGCGGTTCGGCATCCCCGAACGCTGGATTCGCGCCGTGCTGCGCGCCGAAAGCGCGGGCGACGTGCGCGCGATTTCATCGGCGGGCGCATTGGGATTGATGCAGGTGATGCCCGCCACATGGGCGCGCTTGCGTGTCAGCTATCGGCTCGGCCGCAACCCCTATGACCCGCGCGACAACATCATGGCGGGCGCGGCCTATCTGCGCGAAATGTGGGACCGATACGGCAATGTCGGGGCGATGCTCGCCGCCTACAATGCCGGTCCCGGTCGCTATGACGATCATCGCTCGACAGGCCGGGCATTACCCGCCGAGACCCGCGCCTATGTCGCCGCCCTCGCGCCGGTTCTCGGCGGCGCGGCGGCATCCGACACGGCGACCACGGCACCTACACCGCCGCCCGATTGGCGCGAGGCGGCGATCTTCGTGGTGCGCTCGACCGACGCCCGGCCTGCCGTCGTGTCGTCATCCGTTGCACGATCCGACGACGCTCGCGGTGCCGTTCCGGTGCGTAATCCCCCCGATGCGAAGCCGCAGGACGGCAGCATCTTTGTCGCCCGCGCGAGCATCGGAGACACGCCATGATGGCGGTGCTTCCATGCTCGGCGGGATTGGTTCCGGTGTGCAGTCAGGCGGATTGTCGTCTGTCTGCATATCTGGTCGGAGGGGCAGAAAGGGACGAAGGAGCGGAGGGCAAGATAAAGGAAACCGGCACTACGCTGGCTCGGTTTCAGGGCAAGCCCTTGTCTGCACACTGTTTTGGGGCGGCGCGAGCGGCACCTTGCTTTTCGACCTGTAGTGCCGCGCCCTCGCGCAACACCTTGGCTTTGCTGGCTTTCGACCGGCACCATAGCCCGAAATCGGCTGTTTTCCGTGGTCTCGGCCTGGAGGCACGGCTTTGAGCGACGACGAGGAATTTCGCTTCCGGCCGAGGCCGGGCCGCGTCCGCACCGATGCGCCGAAGATCGGCAAGGCCAGGAGCTTCCTGACCCAGGCGAAGAAGATAGCCCGCCAGCATAGCAACCGCCCGTCGCGGTCATCCGCGCCATCGTCGCCGCGCTCCAGATCGAAGCCGAGCACCACAGGCGGCAAGGCAGCGCGGGCAAGCGCAGGACCGGGTTTGAAGCGTGGGCGCGGCGCGGCCTTTGTCCGGTCGCGCACTCTGTCGGGCGGCTGGAAGTACAGCGCGCCGGGAATGCGCCGTGTCGTCGTCAAGACCCGCTATGTCCAGAACGCCGGCAAGAACGGCAAGTCCGCCGCCCACCTTCGCTATATCCAGCGCGACGGCACCTCGCGCGATGGCGAGCACGGCCAGCTTTATTCCGCGACCGAGGACCGCGCCGATGGCGACGCCTTCGTAGAGCGCGGCGCGGACGACCGCCACCAGTTCCGGTTCATCGTCTCGCCGGAGGATGGCGTGGACCTGACCGACCTGACTGCACACACCCGCGACCTGATGAGCCAGATCGCGGCCGACCTTGGCACCCGGCTCGATTGGGTCGCGGTCAACCACTACAACACCGGCCATCCCCATGTGCATGTCATCGTCCGGGGCAAGGACGAGTTGGGCGAGAACCTTGTCATCAACGGCGACTATCTCGCCAATGGCATCCGCGAGCGGGCGAGCGAGTTGACCACGCTCGAACTTGGCCCCGTCACGGAGATCGAGCAGAGCCGCAAGCTGTCGGCCGAGATCGACCAGGACCGTTTCACCCGCATCGACCGCGCCATGGTCGAGGAAGCCGATGACCGCTTCCTCGACCTGCGAAACGAGCAGGCCGATCCGAAGCGCCAGTTCGACCGGACGCTGCGCCTGCGCCGTCTCACCCGACTGGAGAAGATGGGCCTCGCCACCGAGCACGCGCCGGGCGTCTGGGAGATGAGCGAACGCATGGAGCCGACCTTGCGCGAAATGGGCGAGCGCGGCGACATCATCCGCAACATGCACAAGGCGCTGAAGGCGGGCGGGCTGGAGCGAGATCCGATGACGTTCCAGATTCACGACGCCGCGCCCGAAATCCCGATCGTTGGCCGCGTCGTCGATAAATATCTGTCCGACGAATTGGGCGAGAACCTGACCGTCGTGGTGGATGGGATCGACGGCCGGACACACCATGTTCCCGGCATCGACGCGGCCCGCGTGACGGACGCGCGTATCCGCAGCGTGGTCGAGATCGGCCCGCCCGATACCGCGCAGCGGCCGTCCGACCGAGCCATTGCCGCTATCGCCGAAGACGGCATCTATCGGCCGAGCCGCCATCTCGAACAGGCAAAGTTCGAGGGCCGTGTTCCGGGCGGCGATTATGAGGGCTATGTCGATGCTCATGTTCGCCGACTGGAGGCGTTGCGCCGCGCCGGCATCGCCGAGCGGATCGACGCCGACCAATGGCGCATCCCCGAAGATTTCGAGAGCCGCGCCGCCGCCTATGACGCCGGCCGCAACCGGCAGGCCAGCGTGCGCGTCCTTTCGACCTTCGATCTTGAAAAGCAGATCGGCGCGGACGGCTCGACCTGGCTCGACCGGCGGCTCCTGTCGAGCGAGCCGTCAGACCTGTCGCCATCGGGTTTCGGTCAACAGGTGGCCGATGCGATGGACCGCCGCCGCGAACACCATATCGACCAGGGCGACGCTACCCCGAAGCCGGACGGTCGCGTCTTCTACCGGCGCAATCTTCTCGGCACGCTGCGCGAGCGCGAGATCGCCAGCGCCGGGGCCGAGATGGCGGCAGCTAAGAACCTGCCGTTCCGTGCCGCGAGCGACGGCGAGAGGGTCAGCGGCAAGTTCACCGGGACCGTCCAGCTATCGAGCGGGAAGTTCGCCGTGGTCGAGCAGAGCCATGAGTTCACCCTTGTCCCATGGCGGCCGGTCATCGACCGGCAGCTTGGCAAGGCGATTAGCGGCATCGTTCAGGGCGGATCGGTGTCGTGGCAATTGGGGCGGCAAAAAGGTCTCGCACTCTAGCTCCTCGGGAACACCGAGAGCGTCAAACTACATAGAGAAGGCATAAGGCATTGTGATATAATGCATGATCGGATAAAGAACCGTAGATCATCTCAGACTGTGGGGGTATCGGCATGGGAGCCGGAAAAACATCAGACAAGTAAGCCGTAACAGCAAGCATTGTTGTTGCGGCGTTCTGTAAGACCAATCCCATCTGATTGCTGACGAGCAGACGCTGCCCGGTATTCTTAATCGAGCGGTTTATTCGTCATGACCACCACACGTCCCACGTGGGCCTATACTGTGTCGGCAGCATTGTTGCTGATGGCCCCCTTCGACATCCTCGCTTCATTGGCGATGGATATTTATCTTCCTGTCGTTCCCTCGATGCCCGGCATCCTGCACACGACGCCATCCGTTATCCAACTCACGTTGAGTCTCTATATGGTGATGCTCGGCGTGGGGCAGGTTATTTTTGGGCCAATCTCAGACCGAATAGGGCGCAGGCCGGTCCTCCTCGCAGGCGCTGCCCTTTTCATCATTGCCTCTCTCGCGGCAGCATTGTCGTCCTCTGCCACGGCCTTTGTCGGCTTTCGGTTGCTTCAAGCTGTTGGTGCATCGGCCGCACTGGTTGCAACATTTGCGACAGTTCGCGATGTTTACGCCAACCGTCCAGAAGGTGCCGTCATATACGGTCTTTTCAGTTCAATGTTGGCCTTCGTTCCCGCTCTTGGACCTATTGCAGGGGCGTTGATCGAGATGTCATTCGGATGGAGGGCAATATTCATCACCTTGGCCGGATTGGCATTTCTAGCGCTCCTGAATGCTATGCTCCGGTGGCACGAAACTCGGCATCAAGATCAGGCAAAGATGCGTCGACCCGTGTGGCCGATTTTTGTGAGCCCTGCCTTTTGGGTTTATACGCTCGGTTTTAGTGCCGCTATGGGCACCTTCTTTACCTTCTTCTCGACCGCACCACGGGTGCTAATAGGTCGAGCCGGCTATTCCGAAATTAGCTTCAGTGTCGCCTTTGCAACTGTCGCGCTAGTAATGGTTGTGACAACACGCTTTGCGAAATCCTTTGTGTCCAAATGGAGCGTCGCGGGATGTGTCGCGCGTGGGATGGCGTTGCTTGTCTGTGGCTCTGTCTTTTTGATGCTGGGCGAATATTTCGGATCGCCGTCATTTCTCAGCTTTATCCTGCCGATGTGGGTTATTGCTGTCGGTCTTGTTTTCACTGTCTCCGTGACAGCCAATGGCGCTCTTGCGGAGTTCGACGAGATCGCAGGATCAGCCGTCGCGTTCTATTTCTGTATCCAAAGCTTGATCGTCAGCATCTTCGGAACATTGGCAGTGACGACGTTGAATGGCGACACAGCATGGCCCGTGATCTGCTACGCCACGGCGATGGCGGCACTGGTGTTAATCGGGCTGGTGCTGCTTCGATCCCGTAAAACTCTCGGCAATAGGTCGCCAACCGCCTGATCGACGATCAGCGACATGCGGCGCACTCGTTATCGCGACGTTGAGCATAGCGGTATCCTGTCCGGCAGGATACCGCTTATCTCCCTTATTCAGTTTATCGCTGTCGCGGAGCATCTGAACTTTCGCCACGCCGCCAATACGCTCGGCGTCAGTCAATCGAGTGTCAGCGCTCGCATCCGAGCGTTGGAGGTGGAATTGGGCATCTTGCTCTTTGAGCGAAATACACGCGGCGTCCGGCTTACGGAAGCAGGCAGGCATTTCGTGGAGATGGTCTCGACGGGTATCGACCAACTCGACCATGCCGTGAAGACCGCCGGCATGACAGCATTGGGAGATTGCGGTCGGCTACGCATCGGAGTTCACGGACTGATCGCCGGTAGCTTTCTCGACAACCTGCTGGCCGGCTACCGTAGAGGGCATCCCTGCATTGCCGTCGAGATGATCGAAGCGACCGCACGCGATGCGGTCATGCAGATTCGAGCGGGGAAGATCGATGTGGCGTTCGCTGTCGGCGCGTTTCAGCTACCCGACTGCCATTCACGGCCGATCTGGACCGAACCACTTGTGGTCGCGCTGCCGGTCGATCACCATCTTGCAGACCAACCCAGTGTCACTTGGGACGATCTTGCATCCGAACAATTTCTTGTTCGCCATGGAGGCACCGGGCCGCAAGTCCATAACCATATCGTGTTACGCCTCGCCGGTCGTTGGTCCCAACCCGCGATCCAGCGTTTTGAGGTGGAACGCGGCACTTTGCTATCCATGGTCGCGCAGGGCTTCGGGGTCACGCTTCTTGGCGCGGCGAGCGGATTGTTCCCGACAGCCGGTGTCGTCCTACTACCGATTACCGACGAGCCGGAGCCGGTCGTTTTCTCGGCGATATGGTCGCCGCACAACCGTAGCGCCGCGCTCCGAAATCTATTCGCTCTGGCGGGCGAAATGAGTCGGTCAACCCAAACCGCATAGGCATCAGAATGTCGGCAACCTGTCCTATTTGCCGCCGATAGTATCCGGTAGCCCTCCCGACCTTCGTTACCTCTTGCCAGTAGCAAAACCGCCCATTCTCTGATCGGCTCCGACAATTTTGCCGATTGGAGCCTGTGTGCGTGGAGGTCGAATACTTTGGGGGCAGATCGCCGTAGTCTTTGCCATCGTCGTGGTGACGACCTGGGCGGCGACGCAATGGACAGCGTGGCGGCTGGGGTTTCAGCCGCAACTCGGTAGCCCATGGTTCGAGATTGCGGGCTGGCCGATCTATCATCCTCCCATCTTCTTCTGGTGGTGGTTCTCCTACGACGCCTATGCGCCCGAAATCTTCACTGAGGGCGCGATCATCGCCGCATCGGGCGGCATCATCGCCATCGTCGCCGCCATCCTCATGTCGATCCTCCGGGCGCGGGAAAACCGCGACGTGGCGACCTACGGTTCGGCGCGATGGGCCGAGGACAAGGAAATCCGCGCCGCCGGCCTACTCGATCCCGATGGTGTCGTGCTCGGCCGATACGACCGCGACTATCTGCGCCATGACGGGCCGGAGCACGTCCTTTGCTTCGCGCCGACCCGCAGCGGCAAGGGCGTCGGCCTCGTCGTGCCGACGCTGCTGACCTGGCCGGGATCGGCCATCGTTCACGACATCAAGGGCGAGAACTGGACGCTGACCGCAGGTTTCCGGTCGAAGCATGGCCGCGTGCTGCTGTTCGATCCGACCAATGCCGCCTCGTCCGCCTACAATCCGTTGCTGGAGGTGCGACAAGGCGAATGGGAGGTCCGCGACGTGCAGAACATCGCGGACATATTGGTCGATCCCGAAGGCAGCCTCGACAAGCGCAACCATTGGGAAAAGACCAGCCACTCGCTTCTGGTCGGCGCGATCCTGCACGTCCTCTATGCCGAGCCGGAAAAGACGCTGGCGGGCGTCGCTAATTTCCTGTCCGATCCCCGCCGCCCGGTCGAGGCGACGTTGCGCGCCATGATGGACACGCCGCACCTGGGCGATGCCGGCGTGCATCCCGTCATTGCATCGTCGGCGCGCGAACTGCTGAACAAGAGCGACAACGAACGGTCGGGTGTGCTGTCCACCGCCATGTCGTTCCTGGGATTGTATCGTGATCCCGTCGTGGCCCGCGTCACGGCACGATGCGATTGGCGCATTGCTGATCTTGTCGGCGGCAAGCAGCCGGTCAGCCTCTACCTTGTCGTGCCGCCATCCGACATCAATCGCACCAAGCCGCTCATTCGCCTGATCCTCAACCAGATCGGTCGCAGGCTGACCGAGGAACTGACCACATCGGGCAGGCGCCATCGCCTGCTGTTGATGCTGGACGAGTTTCCCGCGCTCGGCCGTCTCGACTTCTTTGAATCTGCGCTCGCCTTCATGGCGGGCTATGGCCTCAAATCCTTCCTGATCGCGCAGAGCCTCAACCAGATCGAGCGGGCCTATGGGCCGAACAACGCCATTCTGGATAACTGCCATGTGCGCGTCAGCTTCGCCACGAACGACGAGCGCACGGCCAAGCGCGTGTCCGATGCGCTCGGCACCGCAACCGAGATGCGCGATTCCACCAACTATGCCGGCCACCGGCTTTCGCCCTGGCTGGGGCATCTCATGGTGTCGCGGCAGGAGACGGCGCGGCCGTTGCTCACACCGGGCGAGATCATGCAACTGCCGCCGACCGAAGAAATCGTCATGGTGGCAGGCACGCCGCCGATCCGCGCCACGAAAGCCCGCTATTTTGAGGACGTGCGCTTGCAGGAGCGCATCCTGACCCCGCCCGCGCTGGCGGCGGCGAGCACTGTCCCAACCGACGACTGGACCGACCGCATCGCCGTGGCGGCAGGCACCACGCCCCCGGCCATTGCCGACGATATGGGCGGCGATCCGGCCAATGCCGGTATCCGCCGCGAGCCGGAATTGCCTGACCATGAGGAAATCGTCGCGCCGCCACCATCGCCTGCGGATGAGTTCGACCTTCTCGACGAGGAACCCGACGTTGACGCCGCCAAGGCCAGGGCCGTGCGCGCCCGGATGCGGATGGCAGCGCGGCAAGCCTCGCTCGACCCCGGCGACGGCATAGACCTTTGAAGGGAGGACGCCGATGACCACGCGCACCCGCATGAACGTCTATTTCGATCCGGTCTTGCTGGAAAAGGTCGAGGCGCTGGCGCTCCGGCGCAACGTCTCGAAATCCGCCATCGTGGAGGCAGCCGTTGCGTCCTTCCTGTCCGGCGATACGACCGAGCGGCTGGAAGCAGCCATGTCGCGCCGCATGGACAAACTAGGCCGTCAGATGGACACGCTCGACGAAGACCTCGCCGTTCTCGGCGAGGCCGTGTCGTTGTTCGTCCATTTCTGGCTGACCGCCACGCCGCCCGTGCCGGATTCCGCGAAGGCAACCGCCCGCGCCAAGGGCAACGAACGCTACAAGGGATTCATGCAGACGATCGGCAGGCGTCTGGCATCCGGCGACAGGTTCCTCAAAGAACTGTCGCGCGATGTCGAGTCGTTCGAAGACAAGGACGATCTGGACGGTTCGGCGAACACTGGCGATCCCGAATGAATATTCAACCCGTCCTATTCGCCGCCGATGGCACTCTATAGCCCTATGCGCTTCGATACTTGTTGAACCGGCCTGATTTCAGGCTCTTTTAATCGACCCCGATCCGGGGACCGTCTGTTGCGCGCCCCGAACAATGCGGGGCCGCAATGTCATCCACTCACGAAAAACCAGAAGCCATTGCGCGTGGCGCGCGCATGTTGCGCACCGCGCTCGGCCCGGCCATCGCCCGCTTTCTCGAAGACCCCGCCGTCTTCGAGGTGATGCTGAATCCCGATGGCCGCATCTGGATCGACCGGCTTTCCGAAGGGCTGGCCGATACGGGCGAAACCCTGTCGGCAGCCGATGGTGAACGCATCGTGCGGCTGGTCGCGCATCATGTTGGCGCGGAGGTTCATGCCCGGTCGCCCCGCGTCTCGGCCGAACTCCCCGAAACCGGCGAACGGTTCGAGGGCCTGTTGCCGCCCGTCGTCGCAGCCCCGGCCTTCGCCATCCGCAAGCCCGCCGTCGCGGTGTTCACGCTCGACGATTACGTCGCCGCCGGCATCATGACCGCCGAACAGGCAAACATCCTGCGCCGCGCTGTTGCTGACCGCGCCAACATCCTCGTCGCAGGCGGCACGTCCACCGGCAAGACCACGCTGACCAACGCGCTGCTCGCCGAGGTGGCGCACACATCGGATCGCGTCGTCATCATCGAGGACACGCGCGAACTGCAATGCGCTGCGCCGAACCTCGTCTCCATGCGGACGAAGGAAGGCGTCGCCACGCTCTCCGATCTTGTCCGCTCGTCGCTGCGCCTGCGTCCCGACCGCATTCCGGTTGGCGAGGTGCGCGGAAGCGAAGCCCTCGATCTTCTGAAGGCATGGGGAACAGGACACCCCGGCGGCATCGGCACGATCCACGCCGGGAGCGGGATCGGCGCGCTGCGCCGCCTCGAACAACTCATCCAGGAAGCCGTCGTCACAGTCCCGCGCGCGCTGATCGCCGAGACCATTGACCTCGTTGCCGTCCTCGCCGGTCGCGGTTCCGCGCGCCGACTGACCGAACTCGCCCACGTCGAAGGTCTCGGCCCGGACGGGGACTACCGCATTCACCCCGCAATTCCCCACAGCACAGGAGACAATTCATGATCCGCACCACCATGCGCGCACGCCGCGCCCTCGCAACGGTTGCCGCCGTCGCCTACGCCAATCTCGTCCTCGTTCCCGCCGCCCATGCTTCCGGTTCGTCGATGCCATGGGAAGCGCCGCTCCAGAAGATTCTCGAATCCATCGAGGGGCCGGTCGCCAAGATCGTCGCCGTCATCATCATCATCGCCACCGGCCTCGCGCTGGCGTTCGGCGACACGTCGGGCGGCTTTCGCAAGCTGATCCAGATCGTGTTCGGTCTCAGCATCGCATTCGCAGCGTCGAGTTTCTTTCTGTCGTTCTTCTCGTTCGGCGGCGGGGCGCTCGTCTGATGGCGGTCGCGTTCGAGCAACTGGACGTGCCGGGATTCACGATCCCGGTCCACCGGGCGCTGACCGAGCACATCCTGCTCGGCGGCGCACCGCGCTCCACCGCCATCCTCAACGGGACGCTGGCCGGGGCCGTTGGCCTCGGCCTGCGCCTCTGGCTCGTCGGCATCGCCATATGGGCCATCGGCCATGTCGCTGCCGTGTGGGCCGCGAAGCGCGATCCGCAATTCGTCGAGGTCGGGCGGCGCCATCTGCGCGTCCCCGGTCATCTGTCGGTCTGAGGGGAGAGCGCCGCCATGATGAACCTCGCCGAATATCGCCGCACCGCCACGCGCCTCGCCGATTTCCTGCCCTGGGTGGCGCTGGCCGCCGAAGGCGTCGTGCTCAACAAGGACGGCAGTTTCCAGCGCACCGCGAAGTTTCGCGGTCCCGACCTGGACTCCGCCGTCGCCGCCGAACTGGTCGCCGTCGCCGGCCGCATCAACAACGCCTTCCGTCGTCTCGGTTCCGGCTGGAGCATCTTTGTCGAGGCGCAGCGCAGCGAAGCCGCGACCTATCCCGACAGCACATTCCCCGATCCGGCATCCGGCCTGATCGACGCCGAGAGGAAAGCCGATTTCGAGGAAGCCGGGGCGCATTTCGTGTCCGGCTACTTCCTGACCATCCTCTATTTGCCGCCCGCCGAGGATGCGGCCCGCGCCGAGACATGGCTTTACGAGGGCCGCGAGCAAAGCGGCGTCGATCCCCATGAGGTGATGCGCGGTTTCATCGACCGCACCGACCGCGTGCTGGCGCTGCTCGACGGCTTCATGCCGGAATGCCAATGGCTCGATGACAGCGAGACGCTGACCTATCTGCACTCGACCGTTTCGACCAAGCGCCATCGCGTCCGCGTTCCCGAAACCCCGATCTATCTCGACGCGCTGCTCGCCGATCAGCCGCTAACGGGCGGGCTGGAACCGCGCCTGGGCGACCAGCATCTCCGCGTCCTGACCGTCATCGGATTCCCGACCGCGACCACGCCCGGCCTGCTCGACGATTTGAACCGGCTCGCGTTCCCGTATCGCTGGAGCACGCGGGCGATCCTGCTCGACAAGACCGACGCCACGAAGCTGCTGACCAAGATCAGGCGGCAATGGTTCGCCAAGCGCAAGAGCATCGCCGCCATTCTGAAGGAAGTTATGACCAACGAGGCGTCCGCGTTGGTCGATACCGATGCCTCCAACAAGGCCGCCGACGCCGACATGGCCTTGCAGGAGTTGGGGGCCGACGTGGCGGGCATGGCCTACGTCACCGCGACAATCGTGGTTTGGGATGCCGATCCCCGGATTGCCGACGAAAAGCTGCGCCTCGCCGAGAAGGTGATCCAGGGCCGTGATTTCACGGCGATGGTCGAGACCGTCAACGCGGTGGACGCATGGCTCGGCAGTCTGCCCGGACACGCCTACGCCAATGTCCGGCAGCCGCCTATCAGCACTTTGAATCTCGCCCACATGATCCCGCTGTCAGCGGTGTGGGCGGGGCCGGAACGGGACGAGCATTTCGGTGCGCCCCCCTTGCTTTACGGCAAGACTGAAGGCTCGACCCCGTTCCGGTTATCCCTTCATGTCGGCGATGTCGGCCACACCCTCATCGTCGGGCCGACCGGCGCGGGGAAATCCGTGCTGCTCGCACTCATGGCGCTCCAGTTCCGGCGCTACCCCGGTTCTCAGGTCTTCGCGTTCGACTTCGGCGGTTCGATCCGGGCCGCCGCGCTTGGCATGGGCGGCGACTGGCACGACCTGGGCGGCGGGCTGACCGAGGGCGACGACTTCTCCGTCTCGCTTCAGCCGCTCGCCCGCATCGACGACACCTACGAACGCGCTTGGGCGGCCGACTGGCTGGTGGCGATCCTCATGCGCGAAGGCATCGCCATCACGCCGGAGGTGAAGGAACACCTATGGACGGCGCTGACTTCGCTCGCATCGGCCCCGGTCGGGGAACGCACGATCACCGGCCTGTCGGTGCTGCTCCAGTCGAACGACATCAAGCAGGCGCTCCGGCCTTATTGCGTCGGCGGGGCCTATGGCCGGCTGCTCGACGCCGAGGCCGAACATCTCGGCACGGCGCAAGTGCAGGCGTTCGAGATCGAGGGGCTGGTTGGGACCGGCGCGGCTCCGGCTGTCTTGTCCTACCTGTTTCACCACATCGGCGACCGGCTCGACGGACGGCCGACCTTGCTCATCATCGACGAGGGCTGGCTGGCGCTCGACGATGAAGGCTTCGCCGGCCAACTCCGCGAATGGCTCAAAACGCTGCGCAAGAAGAACGCCAGCGTCATCTTCGCCACGCAAAGCCTGTCCGACATCGACAACAGCAATATCGCGCCGGCCATCATCGAAAGCTGCCCGACGCGCCTGTTGCTGCCGAACGAACGCGCGATCGAGCCGCAGATCACGGCGATCTATCGGCGGTTCGGCCTCAACGACCGGCAGATCGAAATCCTCGCGCGGGCGACGCCCAAGCAGGATTATTACTGCCAGTCGCGGCGCGGCAATCGCCTGTTCGAGCTAGGCCTGTCCGAAGTCGGCCTCGCGCTCTGCGCCGCATCCTCGAAATCCGACCAATCGCTGATCGCCAGCCTCGTCGCCGAACACGGCCGCGCGGGCTTCCTCGCCGCGTGGCTGCGCGCCCGCGAAACCGGCTGGGCGGCCGACCTCATCCCGAATTTCCCCGAAGCCGAAAAGGAGTCCTGACCATGAAAACCAATTCCATCCGTTCGCGCGCCGCGCTCCTGGCCGTGACCATGTGTGCGGCGCCGCTCGCCGTTTCGCCGATGGTGGCGACGCCGGCTTATGCGCAATGGACCGTCTTCGATCCGAGCAACTATGCGCAAAACGTCCTCACGGCGGCGCGCACGCTGCAACAGATCAACAACCAGATCACCAGCCTGCAAAATCAGGCGCAGAGCCTTATCAATCAGGCAAAGAACCTGGCGAGCCTGCCGTATTCGTCGCTCCAGGCATTGCAGCAGAACGTGCAGCGCACGCAGCAGCTGTTGAGCCAGGCGCAGGGCATCGCGTTCAATGTCCAGCAGATCGACCAGATGTTCAGCCAGAAATACGCCAACATCTCGATGTCGGCGACCGACGCGCAGCTTGTCACCGACGCCCGCTCGCGCTGGCAGAACACGGTCGGCGGTTTGCAGGACGCCATGCGTGTTCAGGCCGGCGTCGTCGGCAACATCGACACCAACCGCACGCAGATGTCGAACCTCGTCAGCCAGAGCCAGGGCGCGACCGGTGCGTTGCAGGCGACGCAGGCGGGCAATCAGATTCTCGCCCTCCAGTCGCAGCAGCTTTCCGATCTTGTCGCGCTGCTGTCCGCCAACGGCCGCGCGAGCGCGCTGACCGAGGCAGAACGCGCCGCCGCGGCCGAACAGGGCCGCGAACAGCGCCGCCGCTTCCTCACGCCGGGGTCGGGCTACCAACCCGGCAACGCGCAGATGTTCAACAACGGCAACTGATCGCGGGGCATCACCATGGATAGCAAGATGCTGGCCCGCCTCGGCGCGATCGTATTCGTCACCTTTGCCATCACGGCGACCGCGATCGAACTGACCCGCAAGCAGGATGCGCCGGCATCGCCGCCCGCGCGCCTTGAGCGGCCCGAACGCGATCCGCTGCGCGACGGACAACTCCGGTGCCAGCAGCTCGGCCAACAGGCCGCGAGCGACCCCGAATGCCTGCGCGTGTGGGCCGAGACCCGCGACCGCTTCCTCGGCCACACGCCTGCGCCCGTGCCGCCGTCCTCCAGCGAAGGGCGGTGACATATGGGCGGCTCAGGCGTCATCGACAATTTCCTCGGCACCTTCACCCGCTACATCGACAGCGGGTTCGGCCTTCTCAGCGGCGAGGTCGCGTTCATTGCGACGACATTGATCGTCATCGACGTGACGCTCGCCGCCTTGTTCTGGAGCTGGGCAGGCGATGAAGACATCATCGCCCGGTTGGTGAAAAAGACGCTGTTCGTCGGCGTCTTCGCCTATCTCATAGGCAACTGGAACAACCTCGCTCATATCATCTTCGACAGCTTCGCCGGGCTGGGCCTGAAGGCGAGCGGCACGAGTTTCACAGCCGCCGACCTGATGCGGCCGGGCAAGGTCGCGCAGACCGGCCTCGATGCGGCCCGCCCGCTTCTGGAAGCCATCTCTCCGTTGATGGGTTGGATCTCGGTTTTCGAGAACCTGATCCAGATCGCTTGCCTGCTGTTCGCCTGGGCGCTGGTCATCCTCGCCTTCTTCGTCCTGGCGGTTCAGCTTTTCATCACCCTGATCGAGTTCAAGCTATCGACGCTCGCGGGCTTCGTGCTGATCCCGTTCGGCCTGTTCGGCAAGACCGCCTTCATGGCCGAGCGCGTGCTTGGCAATGTCGTCTCATCCGGCATCAAGGTTCTGGTGCTCGCCGTCATCATCGGCATCGGCTCGACGCTGTTCGGCGAGTTCACCAAGGGGTTCGGCAACGCGACTCCGAGCGTTGACGACGCCATGGCGATCGTGCTCGCCGCGCTGTCTCTGGTCGGTCTCGGCATCTTCGGACCCGGCATCGCCTCCGGCCTTGTCAGCGGTGGCCCGCAACTTGGCGCGGGCGCGGCGGTCGGCACCGGTCTTGCCGCTGGCGGCATGGTGATGGCGGGCGCTGGCGCTGCCGGGCTTGCCGCAAAAGGCGGTGCCGCTGCGATGTCCGGTGGAGCCGCTGCCGTCCGGGGCGGTGCGACCGCAGCGGGAGCGGCATCCGCTGCCTATTCGCTCGGTTCCATGGGCCAATCGGGGGCGTCCGGTGTCGCATCGGGCCTCGCCAGCGTCGGCCGCGCGGCGGGCGGCGCTGCTCGCAATGCGGCGGCGCTGCTCGCAATGCGGCGGCGTCTCCGCTTCGTCGCGTCGCTGCCAGCGTCAAATCCAGCTTCTCCGATGGCGTGAAGGCCGGTTTCGGCGCGACGGGCGGTTCCTCGACCGCCGGCACCGTGGGCGGCGCGGCCGAGGCTGCGACCGCATCCGGGCAGGCTTCCGGCACGCCGCCTGCCTGGGCGCGGCGAATGCAGCGCGGCCGACACATGGGCCACGCCATCCAGACAGCCAGCCACGCCGTCCGTTCCGGGGACAGCCACGGCTCCGGTTCTTCCATCAACCTCTCTGAAAGCGACCGCATATGAGCATCTTCAAGCGACCCGCCGTTCACTACGGCAAGACACCCGAACCCGAAACACCGTATCAGCGCGCCGTGCAGGTCTGGGACGAGCGCATCGGCTCGGCCCGCGTGCAGGCGAAGAACTGGCGATACATGGCCTTCGGATCGTTGATCCTGTCGGCCGGCTTCGCGTCCGCGCTCGTCTGGCAATCAGCGCGCGGCACCGTTGTTCCCTGGGTGGTGCAGGTCGATCATCTCGGCCAGGCGCAGGCCGTGGCACCGGCTGATGCCGACTATCGCCCAACCGATCCGCAAATCGCATGGCATCTTGGCCGCTTCATCGAACAGGTCAGGAGCATCCCCGCCGATCCGATCATTGTCCGCCAGAACTGGCTTCGCGCCTATGAATGGACGACGGATCGCGGCGCATCGGCGCTCAATGACTACGCCCGCACCAACGACCCGTTCAAAAAGGTCGGCAAGCAGCAGATCGCCGTCGATGTGTCGAGCGTGATCCGGGCTTCGCCGGATTCGTTCCGCGTCGCATGGTCCGAACGTCACTACGAGAACGGCCAGCTTTCCGCGACCGAACGCTGGACCGCGATCCTCACCGTCGCCGTTCAGCCTTCGCGCGACGCCGACCGGCTCAAGGCCAATCCGCTCGGCATCTACGTCAACGCAATTTCGTGGTCGCGGGAGATGGGCCAATGAGAGCGATCCCCCATAGCCCCGCGATAGCGGCAGCCCTGGTCTCAGTGACCATGCTCGCGGGCTGCGCGACCATGAAGAAGCCGCCAGAAATCAGTTACGATTCCAGCGTGCCGCCATTACCGGCCATTCCTGCCGCCGTGACCGATGATAGGCCGAAGCCGGTGCTGATCCCGCCGGCCTGGACGGTCGCGCACGGCGGCACGACCGCCAGCACGCCGACCGGGCGCGTCGAGAACGCCAACACTGCCGCCCGCGTCGAGCCGCGCCGCGAAGGCTATTACAACGCCATCCAGATTTATCCGTGGTCGGAAGGCGCGCTCTATCAGGTCTATGCCGTTCCGGGGCAAATCACCGACATCGCTCTGGAGCCGGGCGAGAGCCTGACCGGCGCGGGACCGATCGCGGCAGGCGACACCGCCCGCTGGATCATCGGCGACACGGAATCCGGCGCGGGCGTCACGCGCCGCGTCCATATCCTCGTCAAGCCGAGCCGCCCCGGCATCACCACTAATCTCGTCGTGACGACCGACCGGCGCACCTACATGCTCGAACTGCGTTCCGGCGAAAAACCCTACATGCCCGCCGTGGCCTGGGCCTATCCGCAGCCGCCCGCCAGCCAGCGCCAGAGCGTTCCGGCAACGCCGGTTATCCCGGTCGCTGCCGCACGCAATTATCGCTACAGCCTGACCGGCGCCAGCAATCCGCCGTGGAAGCCGGTCGCGGTCTATGACGACGGGCGGCATGTCTATGTCGAGTTTCCGCGCGGCATCGTGCAAGGCGAGATGCCGCCGCTGTTCGTCATCGGGCCGGAAGGCGAAGCGCAGATCGCCAACAGCCGCATCTATCAACACATCCTGATCGTGGATCGCCTGTTCGGCGCGGCCGAACTGCGTCTCGGCAGCGGCGACAAGCAGCAAACCGTCAGGATCGTCCGCACAGACGGGAGGCCGTCATAATGACCGATACCGAAGCCAACACCGAAACCAGCACTCCCGTCGCGCCGATGCGGCTCCGCGCCGAACCGCCGCGCGTCACCCGCCTGTCGCGCAAGGTGCTCGCCAGCGCCGCCGCCGTCGCCTTCGTCGGCATCGGCGGGGCGCTGATCTACGCGCTCCAGACCCACAACACCGGCCAGGGGGGCGAGGAACTATATTCGACCACCAACAGGCAGGCCGCCGATGGTCTCGCCGGGCTGCCGAAGGACTATACCGGGCCGGTGCTCGGGCCGGCGCTGCCGGGCGATCTTGGCCGCCCGATCCTCAATGCGCAGAATGCCGGCCAGCCTGTCGCCACGCCCGTTGTGCCGACGCCGCGCGTGGACGAGGCCGAACAGCGCCGCCGCGCCGAGGAAGAAGCCGCCCGCGTCAGCACCGTGTTCTTCCAGGCGCGGAGCGGATCGACGCCCGGAACCAGCACCATGCCGGGATTGCCGGGCATCGACATGGCGGCCCAGCCCGGACAGGCGACGGCGCAGGACAGGCAGCTTGCATTCCTCAACGCCGCCGCCGACCGCCGCACCGTGACGCCGGATCGCGTTATGCCACCGGCATCGCCCTTCATCCTTCAGGCCGGGGCCGTCATTCCCGCCGCGCTCATCACCGGCATCCGCTCCGATCTTCCCGGCCAGATTACCGCGCAGGTTACGGAGCCGATCTATGACAGCCCGACCGGACGCATCCTGCTCGTCCCGCAGGGAACCCGCATCATCGGGCAGTATGACAACAACGTGCAGGCCGGCCAGCGCAGGGTCTTGCTGGTGTGGAATCGCCTGATCCTCCCGAACGGACGTTCGATCGTGCTGGAGCGCCAGCCGGGCGCCGACACGAAAGGCTATGCCGGGGTTGAGGATGGCGTCGATTATCATTGGTGGGATTTGGCGAAGGCCGCCGGCCTTTCGACGCTGCTTTCGGTCGGCTCCGAACTCGCCGTTGACGACCAGGACCGGCTCCTGCGCGCCATCCGCAACGGCGGCCAGGACACCATCAACGACGCCGGCCAGCAGATCGTCCGCCGCCAACTCAACGTCGCGCCGACGCTCACGATCCGACCGGGCTTCCCCGTCCGCGTCATCGTCACCCACGATCTTGTGCTCGAACCCTACAGGAATTGACCATGACCAAGCTGAAACTCGGCCCCATCGCCGACGACAAGCCCGTCAAGGTCACGGTGGAGTTGCCCACGCCGCTCCACCGCGATCTTGTCGCTTATGCCGCCGTGCTGGCCCGCGAGACGGGCCAGCCTGCCGCCGATCCCATGAAGCTGATCGTGCCGATGCTCGAACGGTTCATCGCCACGGATCGCGCCTTCGCCAAAGCGCGGCGGTCGACCGGCTGATCGTAAACGGGTCTATTCGGGGATCGGAATGGGCAGGCGCCAACATCCTGCCCTCGACCGAGGGGGTGCCGCCAGCGTGTAGGCGCAAATGCGGCACGCTACAGGCCGCCGATCCCCCTCCAAGGTTCGCTTAATTCCGGGGCTTGCAGCCGCCCGGAAGCCACCCGCGAACCACGGAGGATTCCATGCCCGCGCAAAAACGCCACGCCCCAAGAGGGCGGCCACGACAGACAGCGCCGAGGGCGCTCCCCGACGACCTCTACGACTACAACGACGATCCCGCGCCAGCGGTCGGTCGGCGTCACAATCCATCCCTCAATGTCTTCGATGTCGAGAACCTGCCGGTCATCGACGATTGGCCGGAGCGCGTTCCCGTCACGGTGGCCGAGGTCGATATTTTCGAGCGGTATTTCGGCGATGTGCTTGATCGGCTGTTCGGCCCGATCGACGATCCCGACACCGGCAAGAATAGCTTGCTCGATTTAACACCAGATGGTAATCAAAAGCCATGAGCGAGGATCGTGATCCGAGCCTCGACATGCTTCTGGACCTCGACGGCCAGGTGCTCGTTGTCGATCCCGATGGCGGCCATTGGGTGAAGTTCATCGTCACCCGCATTCCGGTCTCGCCGGAAAAGCCGCACGGTCTCGATTACTCGCTCACGCTTCACGGCCCTTCGGGCGAACGGTTGGTCGGGTTCGATAACGCCCATCCGGTCGGCCGGGGCAGACGCGGCGATCCGATGGATCATCGGCACCGCCTCCAGACCGTGAAGCCTTACGCCTGGGAGGATGCGGCCACGTTGCTGGCCGACTTCTGGCAGGCGGTGGACGCAGTGTTGAAGGAACGAGGCGTGATATGACCACATTGAAAGTCGGGATTGCCGACTATGAAGAAATGAAGGCCCGCACCATGCGGATCGCCAGGGGCGAGGAAAAGCCCGCGCCGGACGATCCCAAGGTCTGGTTCACTTCGACCGAATCCTTCGCGCAAATCCTGTCCAGCGGGAACCGCGAATTGCTGCGCGTCATCCACGATCAGGCTCCGGGGTCTCTCGATGAACTGTCGCGGATCACCGGGCGGACGATCCCAAGCCTGTCCCGCACCCTCAAGACCATGGCGACCTATGGCCTTGTCCGCATGGAGCCGGGGCATGGGCGCCGGGTGGTGCCGAAGGTGCTGCATGACCGCGTGGCGCTGGAATTGCCCTTGCTCGACCGGCGCGAAGCGAAAGGGGGCCACGCATGAATATCCAGAGTCCGCATGTGGCGCAGCGCGCCGCCCTCTATCTGCGCGTTTCGACCCCGCGGCAGGCCGAGCATAACGTCTCGATCCCCGACCAGCAGCGGCAGGGTGAAGCCTATTGCGAGACGCGCGGCTATCAGCTTGTCGAAACCTTCGTTGAACCGGGCAACAGCGCCACGAACGACCGCCGCCCGGAGTTCCAGCGGATGATCGAGGCGGCCACCACCAAGCCGCCCGCGTTCGATGTCGTCGTGGTGCATAGCTTCTCGCGCTTCTTCCGCGATGAATTCGAAATGGAGTTCTATTACCGGAAGCTGGCGAAGAACGGCGTCAAGCTCATCTCGATGACGCAGGAGTTGGGCGACGATCCGATCCACGACATGATGCGCAGGATCATGTCCCTGTTCGACGAGTATCAGTCGAAGGAGAACGCCAAGCACGTCCTGCGCGCCTTGAAGGAGAATGCCCGGCAAGGCTTCTGGAACGGCTCGCTGCCGCCCATCGGCTACCGCGTGATCGATGCCGAACAGCGTGGATCGAAGATCAAGAAGAAGCTGGAGATCGACCCGCTGCACGCCGACACCGTGCGCATGATCTTCCGGCTCGCCCTGGAAGGCGATGGCACGTCCGGCCCGATGGGCGTGAAGGCCATCGTCAACCACCTCAACAAGAACCGCATGTTCACGCGCAGCGGCGGGCGTTGGGGCATCGGCCAGCTTCACCGCATCCTGACCCGCCGCACCTATATCGGCGAGCATCAGTTCAACAAGCGGACCAAGACCAAGGAGTTGAAGCCGGTCGAGGAAGTCGTCACCGTCGCGGTGCCGCCGCTGATCGACGTTGAGACGTTCAACGCCATCCAGCAACGCTTGCAGGCCAACAATCCCAAGGTGACGCCACCGCGCGTCGTCAGCGGCCCGAACCTGCTCACCGGCATCTGCTATTGCGGCAACTGCGGCGGGGCGATGACGCTGCGCACCGGCAAGAATGGCCGCTATCGCTATTATGCCTGTTCGATCCGCGCCCGGCAGGGCGAAACCGGCTGCAAGGGCCGGGCGATCCGCATGGACAAGCTGGACCGCGTGGTGGTCGGCCATATCGAGGAACGCTTGCTCGACCCGGAGCGGATCGAGGAAGTCCTCGCCTCGCTGCTGGATCGCCGGCAGGAGGGCGTCGAGCGGCGCAGCAAGCACATCGCCGAATTGAACCAGCGCGCGGCCGAGGCCGACATGCGCCTCAAGCGTCTTTACGACGCGATCGAGTCCGGCTCACTCGACCCGGCCGAATCGGCGCTCGGCGAGCGCATCATCGGCCTGACCGCGCTTCGGGATCAGGCGCGGGCCGATGCCGCACGCACGGAGGCCATGCTGGCGAGCGCGTCCCATCACTCCCTTTCAGGCGCAGCCGTGCGGGAAATGGCGACCGAAGCGCGCGGCCGGCTGCGGCAGGAAAAGGGGGGCTATCGGCGGGAACACGTCCGGGCCTTCGCACAGCGCGTCGAGGTCGCCGACGACGAAATCCGCATCATGGGGACGAAAAGCACCCTGTTGCGGACGTTGGTGGCTGCAAAAGGAGGGAAATCGGCGGGAATCGGCGTTCCCGGTTTTATACCGAAGTGGCGGAGAGGAAGGGATTCGAACCCTCGAGACAGTTGCCCATCTGCACCCTTAGCAGGGGTGTGCCTTCGACCACTCGGCCACCTCTCCGGCGGGGTCGGTCTAGCGGGACCGCCCGGGGATGGCAAGCGGTTTTTGTCCCGCCGCGCGGAGAGAGCGGCGGGCTGTGAATTGTTCCTCGCGGATCGGACGGCGCGCCGGGACGAAAGCGGCTTCCGTCCCGGCTCCGGCGCCATGGCCGCTATTCGCGCAGCAGCCGCATCTGCGGCTGACCGTTGCCGCGCAGGGCCGGCGAGATGCCGCGAATGTCCACGGTCGCGGTCACCCTCTGGCGGTGCGCGGCGAACATGAAATCGGGCGTGACGTTGACCGGTTCGTCGAACTGCACGATCACGGTGTAATGGCGCATGTCGAGCGCCAATTGCACGCCGATCAGCATGCCGCGAAACGGCTGTTCGAGATAAAAGCCCTTGACGCGCATGCCCACCTGGAAGGGCACGGCCACCCTGTCGGGCAGGTCGGCCCGCGCGGTGTTCCAATCGCGGTAGCCATGGGTGCGCGCCACTTCTTCGAGCGCGGCGCTATGGGTGATCGGCTGGCCGGACCGCGCGCGGTCTTCGCGCAGGGCCCTGGCCTCGGATTTGAGGGTCTGGGCGGAAAGCGTATCGAGGGAAAAAGTCATGTCGGGTCCTCTCCGGGAGGAGGCGACTGGTCCATGGGGCCCGCATTGCCATGATGCGCCTCGGAGAAAACAACCGAAGAATCATCGTTCAGGGCTGGGCTTCACCATGGGCCAGGGCCCGCGGGCGGCCGGCGCCAGCAACCGCAGGCTAAATGGTCCCGGCCGGGCGGGAAGTCAAGGGCGGCGATCAATTGCCGTGATGGGGCGATCAGACAATTAACGTTGGGCGGCGGCGCCAAATGCAGCATAAGGGCAGGCGGGGCGGCGCATCGCGCCGCCGGATCGGGGGAAGAATGACGGAAATTCTGCTGTTCGTGGCCGGCCTCTTGGGGGGCGCGCTCAATTCGCTGGCGGGGGGCGGTTCCTTCATCGTCTTTCCGGCCCTCCTGTTCGCGGGCGTGCCCCCGGTCATTGCCAACGCCTCGAACACCTATGCCGCCCTGCCCGGCTATGTCAGCGGCGCCATCGGCTATTGGAAGGCCATGGCCGGCTACAAGGACCGGCTGGTGCTCTATGGCATCGTCTCGGCGCTGTTCGGCTATGCGGGCGCCGAATTGCTGCTGGTCGTCTCCAATGCCGTCTTCGCGCTGGTCGTGCCCTGGCTCATGGCCTTTGCGGTGGCGCTGTTCGTGTTCGGCAACAGGCTCAACGCAGCGGTGCGGGCGCGCAGCGGCGACGGCCGGGGCATGAAGGCGCTGGGCGCCGTGCTGCTTTTCCTGCTGCTGGCCGCCGTCTGCGTCTATGGCGGCTTCTTCAATGCCGGCCTGGGCATCCTGCTGCTGGCGTTCCTGGCCATGGCGGGCATGTCCGACATCCACGCCATGAATGGGCTGAAGCTCTATATTTCCACCATCGTGGCGCTGGTGGCCGTGCTCCGCTTCGCCTTGGACGGCGCCATCGACTGGTATCACGGCTCCATCGCGCTGGTCGGCGTCACCATCGGCGCCTATGGCGCCGCGCGCATGGCCCAGCACATTCCCACCGCCTGGATCCGCCTCGGCGTCATCGTCTATGGCATCGGCATGACGGCCTATTTCTTCTGGGACGCCTATGCCTGAGCCGGCGCCCCTGCCCTAATCGGCCAGCCGGATCCACACCGCCGCGTCATGGAACGGCGCGCCGCCGAAGGGGGGCGCGGGTTCGGCGCTGGTCAGCGTGTTGATGCCCTTGCCGCCGCGATGCGCCTTGTTGCGGTGCAGGCCCTCGGCGATGAGCACGCCGGTGGGTAGGATGGGGCGAATGCGGGCGGTCAGCGCCACCTGCCCCCGGCGATTGCCGACAATGACGGCGGCGCCGTCCGCGATGCCCAGGCGGGCGGCATCGTCGGGATGGATGAAGACCGAGGGCTCGCCCTCGCGTTTGAGGCTGCCTGGCGTATGGCTGAACGAGGTATTGAGGAAGGTCCGGGCCGGGCTGGTGGCGAGCTTGAAGGGATGCTCCGGGCCGGTCGCCTCGTTGATGGCCCAGTGATCGGCGAAGCGCGGCATGTCCGCCGGGTCGCAGACCCAGCGATAGCCCTTCCTGTCGGCCACGGCCCGCCAGTCCGGCGCGAAGCGGAAGCGCCCGTCGGGCCAGCCGAAACCATGGGCGAAGCGCGCCACGTCGTCGGGCCGCTCGCGATCGACGAAGCCGGTCTTTTCCACCTCTTCGAGCGGCGGATAATTCGAGCGCGCGAACGTTTCGGCCACTACGTCACGGTCGCTGGCGTGGAAAATCGGGTCGTCGCTGCCTAATCGCAGGGCGATGGCGTTGATGACCTCGTGGTTGGAGCGCGCCTCGCCCGGCGCCGCCACGACGGCGGGACCATAGAGCACACGCGTATGCCCCCCACGCGTGTAATAATCGTTGTGTTCGAGGAACATGGTGGCGGGCAGCACGATATCGGCCAGCTCGGCGGTTTCGGTCATGAATTGTTCATGCACCACCAGGAACAGGTCCTCGCGCATAAAACCCTGCCGCACCAGGGCCTGGTCCGGCGCCACCACGGCGGGATTGGTGTTCTGCACGATCATCGCCTTGACGGGGCCGCCACTCCGCAGGGCCCCGGCATCGCCGTTGAGGATCGGCCCGATCTCGCACATGTCGAGCAGGCGCGGCGCCTTGCCCTTGAACAGATGCAGGCCTTCGAGCCGGGACTTGTCCAGCGCGAAGGTGCCGGAATTGGAGTGGAAGGCCCCGCCTCCGCGATGCGCCCAGGCGCCGGTCATGGCGGGAATGCACAGCGCGGCATGCACATTGGTGCTGCCATTGCGCTGGCGCGAAAACCCATAGCCCAGACGGAAGAAGGTTTTCGGCGTCCGGCCCACCAGATGCGCGAAGGCTTCGATTTCGGCCACCGAAAGCCCGGTGATCCCGGCGGCCCATTGCGGCGTGCGGGTTTGCAGATGCGCCTCGAATTCGGGCGAGAAATCGGTATAGCGCGCCATATAGGCGCGATCCGCGAGCCCGTCGCGCAGCAGCACATGCATCACGGCCACGGCCAGCGCCCCATCGCTGCCGGGGCGCAGCACCAGGCCCATGTCGGCCTGTTCCAGGGTGGCGTTGCGATAGATGTCGATGGCGACGATCCTGGCGCCGCGCTGCTTGCGGGCGCGCATGGCGTGGGTCATCACGTTGACCTGGGTATGCACCGCATTGGTGCCCCAGATGACGACGCAATCGGCCTCGGCCATCTGTTCGGGATTGACCCCGCCGAGCAGGCCGGTGCCGGCGATATAGCCGGGCCAGGCCAGGCCGACGCAGATGGTTTCATATTGCAGCGAATAGCCGCGCGCCGCCCGCAAGCGTTCGAGCCCGTCGCGCTGCACGTGGCCCATGGTGCCGGCATAGAAATAAGGCCAGATGGCCTCGGGTCCGTGTTCGTTCTCGATGTCGAGGAAACGCGCGGCGATCTCGTCCAGCGCCTCGTCCCAGGAAATGGGCTGCCATTGCCCGCTGCCCTTGGAGCCGATGCGGCGCAGCGGATGGGTCAGCCTTTCGGGGTGATGGATGCGCTCGGCATAGCGCGCCACCTTTTCACAGATCACCCCGGCCGTATAGGGATCGTCGCGGGCGCCGCGGACCCGGCCCACCGAGCCATCGGGCAGCAGGTCGACATCGAGCGCGCAGACCGAGGGGCAATCGTGCGGGCAGACGGAGCGGATGGTGCGAAGCGGAGTCGGGGCGTTCATGGCGCCCCAACCTAGTCCCGGTACTCGCCCGCGACAATCCTTGTGTGGCCGGTCCGCCCTATGCCGACCAGGGCGCCAGCGCCCGGCTGGCCTGCCGGGCATTGCGCCGGGCGTGCTCGGTGGCGTGCCGGGCCAGTTGCGCGGCCCCGCTGTGGAATTGGGAAAAGGTGATGCGCCCGCTGCGCGCGGCAATGGTCACGCCGCGCCAATTGGGCCGCACCGCCTCGACATCGGCCCAGTCCAGCGCCGTCCGGCGCCCGAAGGCGTCGCAATGCTCCACGCGCTGCCGATCCCATCGCACCTTGGTGAACAGGCCCGAAAGCCCGATGCCGACGGCTCCGGCGCCCAGCAGCAACACCGCGGCATAGGTCGCCGCGAGTTGGGCGAAACTGGCCGTCTCGCTCATGAAGACCACCGCCGAGAGCAGGATGGCAGCCAGCGCGGCGGCGCCGTAACAGGCGAAATATTCCACCATGGAAGGCCGCAATTCCGACCACCCCTCGACCATGACCGCCTCTTCGGGCTGCACCAGCCGCAGCGCCAGGAAGGCGGCATAGCCGAAGGCGATCACCCCCGCCGTACGCGACAGCGGCAGGTGTGGAAGGGCCGGGACATGTTTGAGAACGAGGAGAACCGAAATCACCAAGAGCGGCAAAGCCACTTCCTGCCATCGCAAGGGCACGCTGAAAATCTCCGTTTTGAGGCCGTTGACGCATCGGCGAAGCAATGACTTCACACTACGCAGGCAAAGTGATTTGACCATTCACATTTTTGCCATAAGTGCGGCGCGAGCCTCACAAACCGATTCAAGCGCTTGAGAAATCGATTCAAGCCAATGGCAGGATGAATCCGACTTTCGGCGTAAAGGGCTGGTACAAAAAGACTTTTCCGCCATTCAACGCGGATGCGCCTTTTTTCGGTAACACTCTCGTCACCGGCCCGGCAGGTTTGCCTGCCGGAACCCCCGCTCCATCAGGTCCCGCTTCTAATCCGCCTTGGGGGCCTTTTTGCGCTTGAGCGGCGCGTCGCCGATCTCGCGGCCCTTGGCCCATTTGGGCTTGCCCTTGTCCTTTTTCGGCGCCTTGGCCTTGCTGGCGCGCTTCTTGTCCGGCGCCGCCGCGCCGTCGCCTGCCGCCTTATGCGGCTTTTTTGCCTTGGGCGCCGCTTCGGGCGACTCGATCCGCGCGGGATCGTAATCGAGCATCTTGTCCTTGCGCGGCTTGGGACGCTCCACGCCGGGCGGAATGGCAATGGCGATGCGCACATTGCGCTCGCCGGTGCCGTTCTTTTCGACATTGGCCAGGAAGGTGGGCGCCTTGTCGGCGGCGATCTCGAAAATGCTCTCGTTCTGGAACAGCCGGATCGAGCCGATATCGGCCTTGCTCAGCCCGCCCGCCTTGCAGATCAGCGGCAGCAGCCAGCGCGGCTCCGCCCTTTGCTTGCGGCCCAGCGAGATCTTGAACCAGGAGCCGCCGGCAAAGGCCTCGCGGTTGCGCTTGCGCTCGGGCTCGGCGGGCAGCGCGGCAATATCCTCCGGCGCCGGGCGCGCGGCCAATTGCTGGCGCAGATAGGCGGCGGCGATGGCATCGGGCGCATGGCGTTCGAGCAGCCGCGCCACCAGCCCCGCCTCATCCTCGGAGATCGGCGTGCTCAGCGCCTCGGCCGACAGGATAGCTTCCCTGGCCTTGTCCTCGATTTCGGCGGCCGTTGGCGGCGCCATCGTTTCCACCTGCAGGTTGGCGCTGCGCAGGATGCGCTGGGCGACGGCGCGGCGATGGCTGGCGGCGATGATGACGCAGGTGCCCTTGCGCCCGGCCCGGCCGGTGCGGCCCGAGCGGTGCAGCAGCGTTTCGGGATTGCTCGGCATGTCGGCGTGGATGACCAGGTCGAGATTGGGCAGGTCGATGCCGCGCGCCGCCACGTCGGTGGCCACGCAGATGCTGGCGCGCCCGTCACGCATGGCCTGCAAGGCATTGGTGCGTTCGGCCTGGCTCAATTCGCCCGACAGCGTCACCACGCCGAAGCCGCGATTGTGCAGCCGCGCCGAGAGGTGCTTCACCGATTCCCGGGTATGGGCGAAGACGATGGTGTTGACGTTGTCATACCAGAGCAGCGTGTTGATGACGGCATTTTCCTTGTCTGTCGCCGGCACCACCATCAATTTGTAGTCGATATCGGCGTGCTGCTGGCCTGCGCCACTGGCGGCGATGCGCAAGGCGTCGCGCTGATAGGTTTTCGCCAGCACGGCGATGTCCTTGGGCACGGTGGCCGAGAACAGCAGCGTCCGCCGCTCCTGCGGCGCTGCGGCAAGGATGAATTCGAGGTCTTCCTTGAAGCCCAGGTCGAGCATTTCGTCGGCTTCGTCCAGCACCACGGCCCGCAAGGCCGACATGTCCAGCGCCCCGCGCGTGATGTGGTCGCGCAGGCGGCCGGGCGTTCCCACCACGATATGGCAGCCCCGCTCCAGCACCCGCCTTTCGCTGCGCGGGTCCATGCCGCCGACGCAGGAGGCGGTACGCGCGCCCGTCCGGGCATAGAGCCAGTCCAGTTCGCGCTGCACCTGCAAGGCCAGTTCGCGCGTCGGCGCGATGGCCAGGGCCAGCGGCGCGCCGGGCGCGGGCAAGGTCTCGGCCGCGTCCAGCAGTGTCGGGGCGATCGCCATGCCGAAGGCCACGGTCTTGCCCGATCCGGTCTGGGCGGAAACCAGCAGGTCGCGCTCGGCCGTCCCCTCTTCGATAATGGCGGCCTGTACCGGCGTCAGGCTGTCATAGCCCTTGGCCTCGAGGGCGTGGGCAAGGGGGGCAGGAATGGTTTCGGGCAGGGACATCGAGGACTTTCAAAAGGGAACCGGCGGACATTGCGGAGCCGTTTCCGCCTATGCGGAAATCTCCGTTTCCCAACTGGTTCCGCAAACAGGGGTTCCCGCTTGCGCGAAAACGACCCGGAGGGAAGATTGGCATTATAGCACGAACAAGCAAAAAGGCCGCCCGGCTGGGCGGCCCTTTCGGAACGGAAGCGCGGCAGCGCCTAGCCGACGATTTCGTCGTCGGTGAAGAAGAACTTGATTTCTTCGGCGGCGGTTTCGGGGGCGTCCGAACCATGCACCGAGTTTTCACCCACCGAAAGGGCGAATTCCTTGCGGATCGTGCCCTCGGCAGCATTGGCCGGATTGGTGGCGCCCATGATCTCGCGGTTCTTGAGAATGGCGTTTTCGCCCTCGAGCACCTGCACCACGACCGGCGAGGCGATCATCTGTTCGACCAGTTCGCCGAAGAAGGGGCGTTCCTTGTGGACCGCGTAGAAGCCTTCGGCCTGGGCGCGGGTCATATGGATCTTCTTCATCGCCACCGGGCGCAGGCCGTTCTCCTCGAACTTGGCGACGATCTTGCCGATCAGGTTGCGGCGGACGGCATCGGGCTTGATGATGGAGAAGGTGCGTTCAATCGCCATGGCGGTTTGATCCTGCTTGCATGCTTGGAAAGGTGGCGCCTTTTAGCTTCTGCGGGCGTCACAGGCAAGCGGGCCCGCGCGGTCGGTCAAAATGCCGCCGATCCACCGCTCAATCGAAGTCCACCGCCGTGGTGCCGGTGCCGATCACCCCGCCATCGGGGGCCAGCAGCGTCACCTCCACCTGCTTGACCGAGCGGTCGGCCGGGACGGCGACCTCCACCTCATTCCTGCTCATCTGCAAGGTGCAGACATCGGAGGTGGCCTCGGTGGGGATGGTGACGGCCAGCGCGCCGTCCACCACGGCGCCGGTTTCGGCCGGGCCGGGCTTTTCGCAGGCCCCGCCCTGGTAGTCGAATTCGATGCGGATCTGGGTATCGTTCATCCATTCGGCATCGAGATCGTCGAGCGCGGTGCCGTTGTCCTGGGCCAAAGCCGGGCCGGCCACGCTGAGACTGGCCAGGAGGCTGATAAGGGTGCGGCTGGAGATCATGGCGCTATCCTTGGCTGTGGTTTCATTCTGAACGCCCGTCCTGCCGATTGGATGCGGTCTTTTCGGCAACAGCATGGCGCTCTCGCCCCCAGGGCGGTTGCCACGGTCCGGTCTAAACACTATCCAGCACCCGACATCGTGTCGCCATCCCGCGTCCCACCGGGCATTCGCCTGCGGGCCCCTTCCCGCCTTCCATGTTGTTTTTGCCATGTTGACCATTTCCAACCTCACCTACCGCATCGAAGGCCGCCCGCTGCTCGAAGAGGCGTCCGTGGTCATTCCCGACGGGGCCAAGGTCGGGTTCGTCGGCAAGAACGGCAGCGGCAAGACCACGCTGTTCCACCTCATCGAGGGGCATCTGGGCGCCGATGGCGGCAATATCGAGATCAACAGGCGCGCCCGCATCGGCGGGGTGGCGCAGGAAGCGCCGGCGGGCGATGAAACCGTGCTCGAGGTGGTGCTGGCCGCCGACAAGGAGCGCACGGCGCTGCTGGCGGAGGCCGAAACCGCCACCGACCCGCATCGCATCGGGGACATCCATATCCGCCTGGCCGACATCGACGCGCACAGCGCCGAAGCGCGCGCCTCGGCCATTCTCAAGGGCCTGGGCTTCGGGCAGGACCGGCAGAACGGGCCGACGCGAGAATTGTCGGGCGGCTGGCGCATGCGCGTCGCGCTGGCGGCGGTCCTGTTCAGCCAGCCCGACCTGCTGCTGCTCGACGAGCCGACCAATTACCTCGACCTCGAAGGCACGCTGTGGCTGGAAAAATACCTCGCCACCTATCCCTATACCGTCTTCATGATTAGCCACGACCGGGACCTGCTCAACAAGGCGGTCAATTCCATCGTGCATCTCGAACATCGCAAATTGACCTTCTACAAGGGCAATTACGACACGTTCGAGGCAACGCGCCGCATGCAGATGGAGCTGAACAACAAGAGCCGCGAAAAGACCCTCGACCAGATTGCGCACCTGCAAAAATTCGTCGACCGGTTCCGCGCCAAGGCCACCAAGGCCAAGCAGGCCCAGGCCCGCGTCAAGATGATCGAAAAGCTCAGGCCCCCTGAGGCGATGTTCGATGAATATGCCGCGCCCTTCCGCTTCACCCAGCCCAAGGTCGACCTGCCCACGCCGATGATTACGCTCGACGGCGTTTCGACCGGCTATGGCGATACGGTCGTGCTGCGCAACATCACCCAGCGCATGGACCCCGATGCGCGCATCGCCCTGGTCGGCGTCAACGGCAATGGCAAGTCCACCTTCGCCAAGCTGCTGGCCGGCGAATTGCCGGTCATGAGCGGCACCATGCGCATCGGCAAGAAGCTGGAGATCGCGCATTTCGCCCAGCATCAGATGGACAAGCTGCAACCCGAGCGCACGCCGCTCGAACACGTGGCCGAATTGATGCCCGGCGAGAACGAATCCCGGCGCCGCAGCCGCCTGGCGCAGATGGGCCTCACCACCAGCCGCATGGACACCAAAGCAAAGAACCTTTCGGGCGGCGAGCGGGCGCGGCTGCTCATGGGCCTCATCACCTTCGGCGGGCCGGGGCTGATGATCCTCGACGAGCCGACCAACCATCTCGATATCGACAGCCGCGATGCGCTGGTCCATGCGCTCAACGAATATGAAGGCGCCGTGCTCATCATCAGCCATGACCGGCACCTGATCGAAGCCACCTGCGACACGCTCTGGATCGCCGAGAACGGCACGATCGGCGAACTGGACGAGGATCTCGACAGCTACCAGCGCAGCATCACCTCCAATAAGGACCGCGAGAGAGGGTCTGGCGAGGGGCGCGGCGGGCGCAAACTCTCCAAGCAGGAAGCGGCGGCGCGCCGGGCCGAACTGGCCCCGCTCAAGGCGTCCATTAAGGATGCGGAAACCAAGATCGCCCGTTTGCAGGTGGAAATCGAAAAGATCGACGCCCAATTGGCCGATCCCAAAGTCTATAACGGCGCTCCCGACAGGCTGATTGCCCTGGGCAAGGACAAGGCGCGGTTCGGCGCCGATCTCGAACAGACCGAAGAACACTGGCTGGCGCTCAGCGCCCGGCTCGAGGAAGCGGAGCGTGCATGAGCAGCTTGACCGCCAGGGATGTCATTTTCACGCTGGGCCTCGAGCGGCATCCCGAAGGCGGCTGGTTTGCCGAGACGTTCCGCGATGACGCGGCGGATTCGGAGGGGCGCCCGCGCTCGACCGCCATCTATTACCTGCTCGAAGGCGGCGCCGTGTCCCATTGGCATCGCATCGACGCGGTCGAGGTCTGGCATTTCTATACCGGCGCGCCGCTGGACCTGAGCCTTTCCGACGGCGTCAGCGTCGCTGCCCATGTTCTGGGCAGCGATCTCGCGGCGGGCCAGCGCCCGCAATTGGTCATTCCCGCCAAAACCTGGCAATCGGCGCGCAGCCTGGGCGCCTGGACGCTGCTGGGCTGCACCGTGGCGCCGGGCTTCCGCTTTTCCGGGTTCGAGCTGGCCGATCCCGGCTGGAGCCCGCGCGGCGCGCATTGACTCCGCCCCGCCCCTGGCGTCTGCTCGCCGCCTCAATGCCGGAAGATTTCATGCGCCTGCGTTTCCTCCTCGTGCTCAGCCTCGTCTTCACCGCCGTGCCGCCGGCGGCCCAGGCCATGGATTTTTCCCGGTTCAGCAAGGCGCAGCGCGGCGAAATCGTCAGTTTCGCGGCCAATAACAGCCTTTTCGTGCTCTATCACGAATTGATGCATCTGCTGGTCCACCAGCTCGACGTGCCCGTGCTGGGCCGCGAGGAGGACGCCGCCGACAACATGGCCACCTGGACCCTGTTGCGGCGCTACGACGCGGCGGCCGATGCCGCCCTGGCCGACGCCGCCCATGGCTGGATCCTCACCGGCGTCGCCTATAACAGCGATCCGGACGACGACGACCTGGCCGCCGCCCACACGCTCGACCGCCAGCGCGCCTTCCAGATCGTGTGCCTCATGGTGGGAAGCGACCAGCGCACCTTCCGGCCCATCGCCAATCAATATGCCATTTCCCACGACCGCCAGGACACCTGCGCCTGGGATTACGAACTGGCCAGCCGCAGCTTCCGCGATATTCTCAAGCCGCTGGGCAAGAGCGGCGGCGGCACCGAGGTCAGCGTGCATTACCGCAATCCGGGCCGGGCGTTGAAATATGCCGCCGAAGCCTTCCGCGCCAGCGGCGTCTTCGAGGATGTCGCCGATGAATTGCGCCGGCGCTATGCCCTGCCGGGGCGCGTGCGCTTCAACGCCGAAAGCTGCGACGAGCCCAATGCCTTCTACGATCCCGACAGCGTCGAAATCATCTTCTGCTATGAATTGATGCAGGATTTCATGGAGCTGTATGCCGGGGAGATGCACGGCAAGACGCCTTAGCGCCGCTCCCCGCCGCGCTCACCCCTGCTTGGCCCAGCGCCCGTCCGCGCCCTGCTGCCAATAGGTCACCTCATTGCCCTCGCGCAGCGCCCGCCAGGCGGTGCGGGCTTCCGCCACCGCCTCCGGATCGTGCCCGGAAAACAGATAGACGAGGCGCTGGTAATCTCCCGCCGCCTGCGGCACGGCGCGGTCGACGAAAAAGCGCACGCTGGCTCCGTTGGCATTGTCCGGCCCGGTGGTGATGAGGATGGGCTGGAGCGCTTCGCCCGTCTCGCCCGCGAGGCCATGGGCCAGGAAGCTGTCGTCCCGATAGGTCCAGAGATGGGCGTCCAGCGCCTCGGCCCGTTCGCGCGAGCCCACTTCGATCACGGCGCGCCAGCCGCGTTCGAGCGTCTTTTCGAGCAATTGCGGCACCACCGCTTCGAGGGGGCGGGTTTCGAGGTGGTAGAACAGGATTTCGGCCATGGCGCGATCTTAGCCGCTCCGGGCCACCCGCGCCAGCGCCCCACCGCCCGGCCGGCCACAACAAAATGCGGCCCGATTGGCGCGAAACATTGTGGCCCTGCCCGAACTCGCGCATGGTGCGCGCGTTTCCGCCAGCCCCGAGCCATTGCCCCGGCATGAGAAAGCTGACCACATATCTGGCCCGTCTGTTCGCCAATGATGCGCTGATCCTGTTCGGCGTGGTCTGCGTCCTGCTCTGGCTGGTCAATTGCCTGCGCTCCTTCGAGATCGTCTCGGTCAAGGGGCAAAGCCTGTGGACGCTGTGCGTCGAGGCGCTTTACGCCCTGCCGCCGCTGGGCCTGTCGTTCTTCTACATCTGCGTCGGCATCGGCATCGTGCGGGCGCTCGTGGCCCTGCAGGCCAGCCACGAATTGCACATCGTCCATATCAGCGGCGGCCTGGGCGCGCTGTGGCGGGCGGCGGCGCTGGTCTGCGTGGTGGCCACCGGCTTCGTGCTGCTCTTTGCCCATTATATCGAGCCCCATGCCAATCGGCGCCTCAACCTGCTCACCGCAGAAATCGCCGCCGACCTGGTCAGTTCGGCGCTCAAGCCCAACCGCTTCACCCAGGTGACGCCCGGCGTGGTGCTGCTGATCGGCGGGAGGGCCGCCGGCGGGGAAATCCATGAATTCTTCGCCGACGACCGCCGCGACCCCGAAAGCCGCCGCACCTATATCGCCGAAAGCGCTTCGGTTTCGAGCGACGGCCACAATTACATTCTCCAGCTTCGCAACGGCGTACTGCAATATACCGAGGCGTCCGGCCGCTATTCGGAAGTCCGCTTCAACCGCTACGATCTCAACGTGGATAATCTCAGCCAGCCCGCCGCCAATCTCGACACCCTCGCCCAGCGCGACAGTTTCGAGCTGATCGCCCAGGCCATGCAGACCGGCCAATGGCCCGACGCGTGGGTGCGCAAGCTGCTCGAGCGCTCGGCCGAAGGCCTGCGCGTCATCGGCATCGCCATGCTGGCCCTGGCCATGGCCGCTTTCCCCTCGGGCCGCCGCGCCCGCCTGCGCCTGCCGCTCGAAGCGGTCATCCTGCTCGTGGCCTTCGCCGAGCGCGGCATCAGCGCCTATAGCCCGCTGGGCACCGGCACCGGCGCGGTGCTGCTGATCGCCGGTGGGCTGGGCGTTCTGGTGGCGCGGACCTGGCCACAGCATCCGCGCCGGGAGGTACCCGCATGAGCCTTATCGACCGCGTGGTCCTGGCCCGCCTCGCCTCGCGCATCGGCGCCACCGTTTTCATCATCTACGGGCTCATCGCCCTGGTGGAATCGCTCGACACCTGGCGCTTCAACCACGTGGCACAAGAAAAAGGCTTTGCCCTGGCCGTGCTCATGGTGGCCATGAGCGCGGTGCGCTGGACCATCAAGACCCTGCCGGTCACCGTGCTCATGGGGGCCATACTGGGCTTTGTCGATCTCAAGGCCCGGCACGAATTGACCATCATCAAGGCCAGCGGCATTTCCATCTGGCGAGCGGTGCGCGCGCCCACCCTGGCGCTGATCGTGGCCAGCTTCGCCATCGCGCTGGGCGCGGAAACCATCAGCACCCAGATCAACCGCGAATTGAGTCCCATGACGCGCAGCCAGGGCTCGCTGCTCACCCCACCGGGTGAAATCTGGCTCGAACAGCGCGACGGCGACAGCCATTACGTGCTGCTGGCCCGCTCCATGTCCCATGGCGGCGCGCAATTGGGCACCGTCACCCTGTTCGACCTCAATAACCGCGATGTGCCGCGGATCGAGGCCGACCAGGCCCTCCTGGAAAACGGCGAATGGGTCTTTCCCACCGCCCGGGCCTATTCGCCCGACCGCTTCCCGCGCACGCTCACCGATTATCGCCTGCCCACCAGTTCCACCGCCGCGGAAATCGGCCTCAAGCTGGCCTCGACCGACGACATGACCTTTTTCGAGCTGGGTGCCATGCTGGGGCGCGGCGTGGCCGATCCCCTGGTGCGCGCCGCCGCCACGATGCGGCTGGTCAAGCTGCTCGCCCTGCCGCTCGTCCTCACCGGTTCCCTTTTCATCGCCTTCGCCTTCACCGCCGGCTATCGCCGCAATTCCCAGCTCGGCCCGGCCGTGCTTTACGGCCTCATCCTGGGCTTCCTGGTCTTCGTCATCACCGAAATGGCCGACCGCGCCGGCACCAGCGGCGTCCTCGACCCGCTCTTTGCCGCCCTCGGCCCCGCCATCGTCGCCCTCGTCATCGGCACGACCGTGCTGCTCTACAAGGAAGACGGACGCACCTGAGCGGCAGGGAACGTGCAGCCCGAATACGCGCCAGACCGCCACCGGGCTTTATCCCGGCGACACAGCCATCGAAACGCGATGCCTTTCCAGCGCTAACACAATGTCATTCCCGCGAAGGCGGGAACCTCCGTTTCACGACACTCCCCGCCACCGGGCGTTATCCCGGGTATCGGCCCTCGCATGGATTACCGGCCCGCGCCGGCTGGAAACAACCGGATTTTGGCCGTATTCATCGAGCAATTGACATCGCGTCGGTGACGCCGCATTGAAGGCGTCTTGTGGGAACCCTTGCGGACAACAGCATGACCCTTGCATCCTTCCGGCGCGCCAGCCGCGCCCTGCTCATCTCTCTCGCCCTTGCCATGGCTTCGGCCCTGCCGGCAGTCGCGGCGACCGTGGTGAGCGTCAATGGCCAGCCCATCTCCGATACCCAGGTGGACCAGCGGCTGCGCCTGTTCCGCATGGAGGGCAATAATGGCGGCCGCAAGGGCGCCATGGAACAGCTCATCACCGAGTCGATCCAGATGCAGGAGGCCAAGCGCCTCGGCATCGAGGTCACCAATGCCCAGGTCGACCAGGCCTTCCTGCAGATCGCCCGCAATCTCAAGGTCAGCCAGGATCGCCTCACCGCCATGCTGCGCCAGGGCGGCGTCAGCAGCGATACCCTGCAGGATCGCCTGCGCGCCGCCATCGCCTGGAACGCCGTGACCCAGCAGGCCGTGGTGCCGCAGGTGCAGATTTCCGACCTGGAACTGGACCAGAAGGCCGCCAGCCAGATCGCCGATTTCCAGAAATTCGACTACATCCTCAAGGAAGTCATCTTCATTGGCTCGGGCGGGCGCTCGGGCCAGGCCAATCGCTATCGGTCGAGCTTTGCCGGCTGCGACAGCGCGGTCGATCTGTCCCTGGCCTATACCGACGTGGCCGTGGTCGATGTCGGCCGCCGCCATGCCACGCAGATGCCCGACGCCATCGCCAAGGAACTGGCCGGGCTCAATGTGGGCGGCATCACCAAGCCGCGCGTGGTGGAAAACGGCGTTTCCATGCTGGCCGTATGCCAGAAGGAGCAGGCCGAGGACCTTACCTTCGTCAAGAACGGCCTGGAAGCCGAGGCCGGTGGCGATGCGCTCAACAAGCAGGCCGCCGAATATCTGCAAAACCTGCGCGACCAGGCCAAGATCATCTATAATTGATCCTGCGGGCGGCCGCGTGCCGCCCCCAACCATAAACCAGGATCGGATGCGTGGCCGGGCCGTTCCGGCGCGCATTCCATCTTCATTCCCGCCCCTGCGGGACGCCTCCGTTTGAGCCCCGCGTCGCGGGCGCCATGATCCCGGGAGATAAAATGGCGGCGCCGCTGGCCATCACCATGGGTGAACCTGCCGGCATCGGACCGGACCTGATCCTTGCGCTGTTCGCCCGGCGGGCCGAACTGGCCCTGCCCCCTTTCGTGGTCTTCGGCAACAAGGCTTTCCTCGAAAGCCGCGCCCGGCGCCTCGGCCTTGCCCTCGACATCGCCCAGACCACGCCCAGGCAGGCGCCCGCCTTTTTCCCCCAGGCCCTGCCGCTGGTGGAAATCGACGGGCCGGTGCCCGATCGTCCAGGCACGACCAGTCCCCTTTCGGCCCAGGCGGTCATCGGCTCCATTAAAGCGGCGGTCGCCGCTACCCTGGCCGGCGCCTGCCGGGGGGTCGTCACCGCGCCGATCCACAAGGGCGCGCTCTACCAGGCCGGCTTCCGCCATCCGGGCCATACCGAATTTCTCGCCGAGCTCTGCGCGGCGGGCGGCGAAGCGCCCCTGCCGGTGATGATGCTGGCCCATGAGGAATTGCGGACGGTGCCGCTCACCATCCATGTGCCGGTGCGCGCCGTGCCCGATCTCCTCAGCCGCCGGCTCATCCTCGACACCCTGCGCGTCATGGCCCGCGACCTGCGCCACCGCTTTGCCATCCCCGCCCCGAAAATCGCCGTGGCCGGGCTCAATCCCCATGCCGGCGAAGGCGGCTCCATCGGCCGCGAAGATGTCGAGATCATCGGTCCGGCCATTGCCGACGCCGTGGCCGAGGGCATCGACGCATCCGGGCCCCATCCCGCCGATACCCTGTTCTTTCCCGCCCATTGGCGGCGGTTCGACGCGGTTCTGGCCATGTATCACGACCAGGCGCTGATCCCGATCAAGACCGTCGCCTTCGATGCGGGCGTCAATGTCACGCTGGGCCTGCCCATCGTGCGCACCTCGCCCGACCATGGCACCGCCTTCGACCTGGCCGGCACCGGCAGGGCCTCCCCGGCCAGTTTCGCCGCCGCCATCGCCATGGCCGACCGCATGACCGGAGCCGCCCGATGAGCCAGATCGACGATTTGCCGCCGCTGCGCGAGGTCATCGCCAGTCATGGCCTGCGCGCCAAGAAGGAATTGGGGCAGAATTTCCTGCTCGACCTCAACCTCACGGCCCGCATTGCCCGGGTGGCCGGGCCGCTGGAGGGCGTGCGCGTCATCGAAGTGGGTCCGGGGCCCGGCGGGCTCACCCGGGCGCTGCTGGCCGAAGGGGCGCGCGAAGTCATCGCCATCGAGCGCGATGCCCGCGCCCTGCCCGCCCTGGCCCAGATCGCCGAGGCTTATCCCGGGCGCCTGACCGTCATTGGCGGCGATGCCATGGACATGGATTATGCCATGCTGGCCGACGGTCCGACGCGGATCGTCGCCAACCTGCCCTACAATATCGGCACGCAATTGCTCACCGGCTGGCTGACCGCCGAGCCCTGGCCCTCCGCTTTCGAGAGTTTCACGCTGATGTTCCAGCGTGAGGTGGCCGAGCGCATCGTCGCGCGTCCGGGCGAGGATGCCTATGGCCGGCTGGGCGTTTTGGCCGGCTGGCGGAGCGAGGCGCGCATCGCCTTCAATGTCGGGCGCCAGGCCTTCGTGCCACCGCCCAGCGTCACCTCCGCCGTGGTCCACCTGGTGCCCAGGCCGGTCGAACCCGGCCTGCCCGTCAAGCTGCTCGAACAGGTCACTCGCGCCGCCTTCGGCCAGCGCCGCAAGATGGTGCGCCAATCGCTCAAATCGCTCGGCGTGCCGGTCCCGGCCCTGCTGGAAGCGGCCGGCCTGGCGGGCGACGAGCGGGCCGAGGATTTGCCCATCGAGGCCTTCCTCGCCATGGCCCGCGTCCTGCCCGGCCTGCGCGTTTAGCAGTCAGGCCCGGATGGCGCGCTCGATGCTGACAATGGGCTGACGAATATCAGTCTGATGGCAATCAGCAAGGCAAGCAATGCCGCGCCGCCGCTGACCAGCATCACCCCCGCCCAGCCCCACGCCGTCCAAGCATATCCGCCCAATGTGCCCAGGATCGAGGCGCCCAGGTAATAGGTCACGAGATAGATGGCCGAAGCCTGCGCCTTGCCCACCGATGCCCGCCGGGTCACCCAGGCGCTCGCCACTCCATGGGCGGCAAAAAAGCCCATGGTTGCAATGGCTAAGCCCAGAATGATTACCCAGGTCGAGGGCACGATGGTGATGAAGGTGCCCAGCCCGATAATGGCCACCAGAGCCCAGAACACCTTGCGCCGGCCCAGCCGCTGCGACAGCCCGCCGGCCCAGGTCGAACTGGCGCTACCCAGGAGATAGACCAGGAAAATCAGGGCGATAGCCGAATGGCTTAGTGAAAAGGGCGGCAGGGCCAGCCGGAATCCGGCATAATTGTAGAGCGTCACGAACCCGCCCATGAGCAGGAACGAACTGGCAAAGAGCCAGGGCAGCGCCGCATCCGCGAAGCAGGCCCGGCAACGCCGCCACAACTCGCCCAGGCGGATGGGATCGCGCGCCGATTGCCGTGGCTGAGGCAGCAGCAAAGCCACCGACAAGGCCGCCAGAACGATCATTCCGGCAAGGATTCCGGTGCCCAGGCGCCAGCCCAGCCAATCCGAGAGCACGCCCGAAATCACCCGTCCGGCCATGCCGCCAATGGCGGTGCCGCCGATATAGAGTCCCATGGAAAAGCCCAGGGCCTCGCCATCCATTTCCTCCGAGAGATAGACCATGGTGACCGCCGGGATCCCGGCCAGGGCCAGCCCCATCAGCGTGCGCAGGGTCAGGAGCTGCCACCAGACCTGGGTGAGCGGCAGCAGGAGGCCGAGAAACGCGGTCAGCAGCAGGGCCCAGACGATCAGGCGCCGTCGCCCCCAGCGGTCGGCCAGGAGGCTGGCGGGAATGAGCGCCAGCGCCATGGTCGCGGTGCTGGCCGAGAGCGCCAGCGAGGCGGTGCCGGCATCGCGCACCCAATATTGCGCGAACATGGGCAATAGCGGCTGCACCGAATAGAGCGAGGCAAAGACCGAGAAGGCGGCAAGGAAAAAGGCGATATTGGCGCGCAGGAAAGCCGGCGTGCCGCGCCGGATCGCGGGAGGAGCGGCACTATCGGTCACGTCCTCTTCCCCCTCGTCCTTTGAGTCAAGGCGTTCTCAAAGAGAATCGATCTGGCTCTGCAAGTCCTTGACGAAGCTCGCCAAATTCAACTGCCGCTCGCGCTTGAGCCGCGCAGCCGCCAGGATGGAGCGCACGCGCTGCACCGATTCCTCCAGGTCGCGGTTGACGATGACATAATCGTATTCGCCGTAATGGGCCATTTCGACCTTGGCATTACGCAGCCGCTTTTCGATGGTACCGGTGCTGTCCTGGGCGCGGCGATCGAGCCGGGCGCGCAATTCCTTGATCGTGGGGGGCAGGACGAAGACGGTGACCATCTCGGCGCGCGCCGTCTCGTAGAGCTGAAGCGTGCCCTGGTAGTCGATGTCGAACAGGATGTCGTTGCCGGCGGCAAGCCGCTCTTCGACCCGGGCGCGGGGCGTGCCGTAGAAATTGCCATGCACTTCGGCGGATTCGAGCAATTCCCCGTCGCGCCGCATCTGCTCGAAGGTCGGCACGTCGATGAAATAGTAATGCTTGCCCTCGATCTCGTCGGTCCGCCGCGCGCGGGTGGTGACCGAGACCGAGAGCTTGATATTGGGATCCGCCTCGAACAGGGCCCGCGAAATGGACGATTTCCCCGCGCCCGAGGGCGAGGCAATCACCAGCATGACGCCGCGGCGCTGAAAGTCCATGTCCCAAGCCCTATTCGATATTCTGAACCTGTTCGCGTAGTTGATCGATCGCCGCCTTGAGGTCAAGGCCGATGGCGGTCAGCTCCACCGCGTTCGCCTTGGAGCAGAGCGTATTGGCTTCGCGGTTGAATTCCTGCGCCAGGAAATCGAGCCGCCTTCCCACCGCGCCGCCGCCGTCGAGCAGCGCCCGCCCGGCCGCGACATGGGCATCCAGGCGGCCGATTTCCTCCTCGATATCGGCCCTGGTGGCCAGGAGCAGCGCTTCCTGCGCCAGCCGCTCGGGCGGCAGGGCGATATCGGCGGCCAGGGCGGCGAGCTGATCGCGCAGTTTTTCGCCAATGGCGGCGCGCGAGCGGGACGGATGGGCCCTGGCGCAGGCGGTAAGCGCTTCGATACGGTCGAAATGCCCACGCAGCAGCGTCGCGATGGCCGCGCCTTCCTGCCGGCGCGCCGCGACCAGCATGTCCGTGGCCGCGGCGGCCGCTTCAAGCACCACCTCGGCCAGTTCCGCCTCGTCCAGATCGGCGCCGTCATCGGCCACCAGCACGCCGGGAATGGCCAGGATCGCCTCGGGGCGCGGCGGGACGGCAGGCAGCCGGTCCGCCAGGGCCGCGAGTGCCGCCATGACCCCATCCAGCGCCAGCGGATCGAGCCGCAGCCCGCCGCTCACGCCAGTGCGGTCGAGCATGACATTGACGCTGACCGAGCCGCGTTGCAGCGCCTTGCCCAATATCTGGCGCAGCGGCATGTCGAGCGCATCGAGCCCTGGCGCCAGCCGCATGCGGATATCGAGCCCGCGGCCATTGACCGATTTGATCTCCACCCGCAGCCGATGCGCCCCGAAGGCGCGTTCGGCCCGGGCAAAGCCGGTCATGCTCGCCAGCGGCGCCTTCACTGTTGCGGAGCGTCCGGCGCCTCGCCGGCTTCCTCGGCCTCCAGCGCCTGGCGCGCCGCTTCGGCGTCGGCTTCCGCCTGCGCGGCGGCCTCGGCGGCTATGCGGCGATATTCGGCCACGTTCTTCTGGTGCTCGGCATAGCTCGAGGCAAAGACATGCCCTTCGCTCGGCGTCGCGCCCTTGGCCACGAAATAGAGATAATCGTGGCTGTCGGGATGGGCCACGGCCTTGAGCGCCTCGATGCCCGGATTGGCGATCGGCGTGGGGGGCAAGCCGTCGATCTGGTAGGTATTATAGGGCGTCTTGGCTTCGATCTCCGAGCGGCGGATGCCCCGGTCGAGCGTGCTCTGGCCCTGGGTGATGCCATAGATGATCGTGGGGTCCGATTGCAGCCGCATACCCTCGCGCAGGCGATTGACGAAGACCGCCGCGATTTCCGCCCGCTCCTCGGCGATCCCGGTTTCCTTCTCGACGATGGAGGCCAGGATCAGCAATTGCGCCGGCGATTCGAGCGGCAGGTTTTCGGCCCGGCCGGCCCAGGTTTCGGCCAGCGCCGCATTCATGGCAGCCTGCATCTTGTCCAGCACCGATTGGCGCGTGTCGCCGGGCGTATAATCGTAGCTGCCCGGCAGGATCGAGCCTTCGGGCGGCAGCGTGCCGATTTCGCCGGTCAACCGGTCATCGGCGTCGATGCGCTGCACCGCCTGCCACACGGTCCAGCCCTCGGGAATGGTCACGGCATAGCGGATCGGGGTGCCCTCGGTCAGCTCCCGAAGAATGTCGGCCATGCTGGCATGGGCGGGAATGTTGAAATCGCCGGCCTTGACGACTGTATTCTCCTCGACGCGCCCGCCGAACTGGCCGAAGATCAGCGCATTGGTGATGAGCCCCTGCTCTTCCAGCCGGTCGGCGGCCGAGCGCAGCGAATTGCCCTGCTCCACCCGGAACACCTTGTCCTGGGTCGTGGGGCCCTCGCCGTAATATTGCGCGGCCACGTAGAAGAAGCCGCCGGCGGCCACGATCAGGCCGATCACCAGCAGCGTCAGGAAGCCGTTGAGGACGTCGATCAAGGCATTGCCCGAGCGGCGGCGGCGCCGTTTCCTGCGATCAATCATGGTCTATTCACTCACGAGGGGGCCAGATCGGGGGCCGTCCCGGCCTTGTGTCATTGTCGTTGCGCCAAACTGTGGCGAAGCGCCGGCAAAGACAAGGGGCACATCGCGCCCAGACGCGATGCGCCCCTCACAAAGGGTGGAAAAATTCAGTCCGCCTTGCGCAGGACCAGCGTGGCATTGGTGCCGCCAAAGCCGAAACTGTTGGAAAGCGCCACATTGACTTCCCGGTCGATCGCCGTGTGAGGCACCAGGTTGATCGGCGTTTCGACCGAAGGATTGTCCAGGTTGAGCGTGGGCGGCACCTTGCCGTCGCGCATGGCGAGCAGGCAGAAGATCGCCTCGACCGATCCGGCGGCCCCCAGCAGGTGGCCAACAGCCGACTTGGTCGAACTCATCACCGAACCCTGGGCGGCATCGCCCAGAACGCGGCTCACCGCGCCCAGCTCGATTTCGTCGCCCAGCGGCGTCGACGTGCCGTGCGCATTGATGTAGTCGATGTCGGCAGCGGCAATGCCGGCGCGCTTGATGGCCGCGCTCATGGCGCGATAGCCGCCATCGCCGTCGGGCGACGGCGCGGTGATGTGGTAGGCATCGCCCGACAGGCCATAGCCGATCACTTCGCCGTAGATCTTGGCGCCGCGCGCCTTGGCGCGCTCGTAGTCTTCCAGCACCACGATGCCGGCGCCCTCGCCCATCACGAAGCCGTCGCGATCCTTGTCATAGGGGCGCGAGGCGGCCTTGGGATTGTCGTTAAAGCCAGTGGAGAGAGCGCGCGCCGCCGAGAACCCGGCCAGAGAAAGCCGGTTGACGCAGCTTTCCGTGCCGCCGGCCACCATCACATCGGCATCGCCCAGGGCAATGAGACGCGCGGCATCGCCAATGGCATGGGCGCCGGTGGAACAGGCCGTCACCACCGAATGGTTCGGGCCCTTGAGGCCGAAGCGGATGGACACCTGCCCGCCGGCCAGATTGATGAGCCGACCGGGAATGAAGAAGGGGCTGATGCGGCGCGGCCCCTTTTCATGCAGCGTCACCGAAGCATCGTAGATGCCGCCGATCCCGCCGATGCCCGAGCCGATCAGCACGCCGGTGCGTTCCTGCTCCTGCTGGGTCCTGGGCTCGACGCCGGCATCGGCAATGGCCTGGCTGGCCGCCGCCATGGCGTAGACAATGAAGGGATCGACCTTGCGCTGCTCCTTCACCTCCATCCATTCGTCGGGATTGTACTTGCCATCGGCATAGTCCCCGAGCGGGATGCGGTGGGCGATCTGGCAGGCAATATCGTCGACCTCGAAGTCGTCGATGCGCTTGGCACCGCTCTGGCCCGCGAGCAGGTTGGCCCAGGTGGCCTCCACTCCACAGCCCAGGGGCGTGACAAGTCCCAAACCGGTAACGACGACGCGGCGCAATTCCATGGTCGACAGCCTGGTTCCGTGGCTTTTAGCTGGTGGCCTTGGTCAGGAAGGCGACGGCATCGCCGAAAGTCTGGATGGACTCGGCGGCATCGTCGGGAATCTCGACCGAGAATTCTTCCTCGAACGCCATCACCAGCTCGACCTGGTCAAGCGAATCCGCGCCCAGATCGTCGATGAAGCTGGCCTTCTCGGTGACCTTATCCGCATCGACATTGAGGTGTTCCACAACGATCTTGCGGACCCGATCAGCGACATCGCTCATATTAGACTTCCCTTTTTAGAAATCGAAGTTTCGTTTCTTATTGGCGCACAGCCAATTCATCAAGCGCCGTGTTGGCTTTGCACAGCGGCAATGTAAGCGGCCTTCCCTGCGCCCGCAAGGCAGACCGGCACGAATGACCGGGGCGCGACCTAACATGTTTTTTCCGGCATAGCCAGCCGCGTTTCGCCCGCTTTCCAAGGGTTCCGTGGTCATTGCGGGAAACCTTCCCGCATTCCGCCGGATCGGGCGACTCATCACGGCCCGATGGAATCGGCGCCGCCGAATGGACCGCCGGGCAAAGGTGGAGCGGAACATCGCCCACACCTTGAAAGCGCGGTTCAGATCATCGCCATGCCGCCATTGACGTTGAGCGTATGGCCCGTGACATAGGCCGCCGCGTCGCTGGCGAGAAACACCGCGCAGGCCGCCACTTCCTGGGCCGTGCCCAGGCGCCCCATGGGCACGGTATTGAGAATGGCCTCGCGCTGCTTGTCATTGAGTTCGTCGGTCATGGCCGAGGCGATGAAGCCCGGGGCGATGGAATTGACGGTGATATTGCGGCTGGCAACCTCATGGGCCAGCGCCTTGTTCATGCCGATCAGGCCGGCCTTGGAGGCGGCATAATTGCCTTGGCCCGGATTGCCCATGACGCCCACGACCGAGGAAATGCCGATGATGCGGCCCCAGCGCTGCTTCATCATGCCGCGCAGCACCGCGCGATTGAGATGGAAGGCGGCAGTAAGGTTGACGGCGATGACGTCGTCCCATTCCTCGTCCTTCATGCGCATGAAGATATTGTCGCGCGTCATGCCGGCATTGTTGACCAGGATGTCGAGCCCGCCCAGGGCCGCCTCAGCGGCGGGGACGAGCTTGTCGACCTCGTCCAGCTTGCTCAGATTGGCGGGCAGGATCGGGCAATCCCTGCCGATCTCCCCTGCCGTATCTTCCAGCGCGCCGACGCGCGTGCCGGAAAGGGCCACATTGGCCCCGGCCTTGGCGAGAGCCTTGGCGATCTCGCGGCCAATGCCGCCGCTGGCGCCGGTGACGAGAGCGCGTTTTCCATTGAGGTCAAACATTTAGGGCCTCCAAGGGGCAAAGTGATTCAAGCGCTTCAGATTTCGATTCAAGCGCCGAGCTGGCCGGCAAAGCCTTCGATGTCGGCCGGCGTGCCGACAGCCTGCGCCGTGGCGTCGGGGACGATGCGTTTGGCCAGGCCCGTAAGCACCTTGCCGGTGCCCAGTTCCACCAGGTGGTCGACGCCGCCCTGTCCGGTCAGCCAGGACACGCTTTCGGTCCAGCGCACCACGCCGGTGACTTGTTCGACGAGGCGCTGGCGGATTTCCGCCGGGTCGGCGATCGGCGCGGCCAGCACATTGGCGACGACCGGCACGGCCGGGGCATTCATGGCCACTTCCCCGAGCGCCACGCCCATGGCTTCGGCCGCCGGCTGCATCAGCGCGCAATGGAACGGTGCGCTGACCGGCAACAGCAAGGCGCGCTTGGCACCCTTGGCCTTGGCGATTTCCACCGCCCGCTCGATGGCGGCATAGGCGCCCGATACCACGACCTGGCCGGGTGCATTATCATTGGCCACGGCGCAGACCTCGCCCTGCGCGGCCTCGTCGGCCACCGCCCTGGCGGTTTCGAGATCGAGCCCGAGCAGCGCCGCCATGGCGCCATGGCCCACCGGCACGGCCTTCTGCATGGCCTGGCCGCGCGTGCGCAGCAGCCGCGCCGTATCGGAGAGCGAAAACGTGCCGGCCGCGCAGAGGGCCGAATATTCGCCCAGCGAATGGCCGGCGACGAATTTGGCATGGTCGGCCAGGCGGACGCCTCCCGCTTCCAGCACGCGCACCACGGCAAGGCTCACCGCCATCAGGGCGGGCTGGGCGTTTTCGGTCAGGCGCAGCACGTCATCGGGGCCCTCGAACATGGTGGTCGAGAGTTTTTCGCCCAGCGCCTCGTCCACTTCCTCGAAAACCGCCCGGGCCTGCGGAAAGGCTTCGGCCAAATCCTTGCCCATGCCGACGGCCTGGCTGCCCTGGCCTGGAAAGGTGAAAGCGTAAACGGCCATCCATTGTCCCTCGCGCAAACATATAGAAGCGGGCATTGCCGATAGTGTGTGGCAGAGTCAAGGCGCGCCGGGCCCGGGCCTTGCCTTCTCCCCCTCTTTCCCCTATAGGGCGCCCAGCAATTCGTTTGGCCGGGGGCTGAACGGAGGGTTTGTGCTTTTCGCACCGACAGGGTCCGGCGGACCCGGCCTCCCGTGTTCCCGCTCTTTGCAAGACTGCTTTGACGCCTTTCCGGCTTCAAGGAGGCTCCGCGCCAGGCATTGCGTATCGTAACCTAAAGGAAGGCGCATCGATGGCCCTTTACGAACATATCTACCTGGCGCGCCAGGACGTCAGCCAGCAGCAGGTCGAAGAACTGACCGCGCAGCTCACCGAAGTGCTCGGCCAGGGTGGCGGCAAGGTCACCAAGGCCGAATATTGGGGCCTCAAGGGCCTCTCCTACCGCATCCGCAAGAACCGCAAGGCGCATTACACCCTGCTCAACATCGAAGCCCCGGCCCCGGCCGTTGCCGAGATGGAGCGCCAGATGCGCATCAACGAAGACATCCTGCGGTTCATGACCGTGCGCGTGGACGAACTGGAAGAAGGCCCTTCGGCGATGATGCAGAAGCGCGATCGCGACGACCGCGATGGCCGCGGCGATCGCGGTGGCCCGTCCGGCGACCGTCGCCCCCGCCGCTTCTAATCCAAGGACAGAACAGCCATGGCTATCAAAGACCTCACCACGACCCAGGCCCGCCGTCCGTTCCAGCGCCGGCGCAAGACCTGCCCGTTCTCCGGCGCCAATGCGCCCAGGATCGACTACAAGGACGTGCGCCTGCTCTCGCGCTACGTTTCCGAGCGCGGCAAGATCGTGCCGAGCCGCATCACCGCCGTGTCGGCCAAGAAGCAGCGTGAACTGGCCCGCGCCATCAAGCGCGCCCGCTTCATCGGCCTCATGCCCTACGCCGTCCAGTAGGACCGGCCCCGGCACATCGTTGGGGTCGCGGAATGGTCCGCGGCTCCTAACCGTTCCTGCACGAACGGGACAGCCACAAGGAATAATCGAAATGAAAGTCATTCTGCTCGAGCGGATCGGCCGCACCGGCACCATCGGCGACGAAGTCAACGTCAAGGACGGCTTCGCGCGCAATTTCCTGCTGCCCCAGGGCAAGGCCCTGCGCGCCACCGAGGCCAACCGCAAGCGGTTCGAGGCCGAGCGCGCCCATATCGAGAAGCGCAATGAAGAGCGCCGCGCCACCGCCGCCGGCATTGCCGAGGGGCTCGACGGCACCAGCGTGGTGATTATCCGCCAGGCCGGCGAAACCGGCCAGCTCTACGGTTCGGTCGCCGCCCGCGACGTCGTCGAGGCCCTGGCCGGCGCCGGCTTCACCGTGCAGCGCAACCAGGTCGAGCTGGCCGATCCGATCAAGTCGGTCGGCGTGCATACCGTGTCGCTCGCCCTGCATCCGGAAGTCGACGTGTCGATCAGCGTCAATGTCGCCCGCTCGGACGACGAAGCCGAGCGCCAGGCCGCCGGCGAGGACGTGACCGTCCACACCTTCGAGGCCGATGAAGAAGGCGATTTCGCCGCCGGCCAGGCCGACGCGGCCGACGAAGACCGCTTCGAGGAATAGACTTTCCCGCCTGTCCCCACCAGAAAAGGCCGGGCCGGGCGCCCGGCCTTTTCGTTTGCGCCGGAGACTCAGGGGAAAAGCCATACAAGCCCCGCCGATCACAATCCCCGTTGTCCCCGGTGTTCACACAGAACATTTCCAGTACATTAACCGCTTCGCCGCTAGCCCAAGACTCCCGCCCGAGTCGCGTGGTTAAGAAAGGTTAACGCTTCCATCGAGACGAGCATGGCCGATATCGCCCGCCTTCCCTCCGCCGAGGAGAAATCCTTCCGCGTCGCGCCCCACAACGTGGAGGCCGAACAGGCTTTGCTGGGCGCCATCCTCATCAACAACGAGGCATTCTACCGCGTCGCGGACTTTCTCGAGCCCGAGCATTTCTACGAGCCGATCCACCGCGACATCTACGAGATCGCCGGCAAGATCATCCGGGCCGGCAAGTCGGCCGATCCGACCACCATCAAGACCCATCTGCCCGAGCAGCTCCTGCCCGACATGACCATGGCGCAATATCTGGCGCGCCTGGCCGCCGAGGCCACCACGGTCATCAATGCCGCCGATTACGGCCAGGCCATCTACGACCTCGCCATTCGCCGCAACCTGATCCTGGTGGGCGAGGAAATGGTGTCGGTCGCCTATGCTTCCGATGTCGAGATGACCCCGGTCAAGCAGATCGAGAAGGTCGAGGGCGAGCTGTTCCAACTGGCCGAGAAGGGGCGCTACGACGGTGGGTTCCAGGCCTTCGGCACGGCGCTGACCGCCTCCATCCAGATGGCCGGCGAGGCCTTCCAGCGCGATGGGGGCCTGTCGGGCATCGCCACGGCGCTGCACGATCTCGACCGGCAGATGGGCGGGCTGCAAAAGAGCGACCTCGTCATCCTGGCGGGGCGTCCGGCCATGGGCAAGACCTCCCTGGTCACCAATATCGCCTTCAACGTCGCCAAGGCCTGGCGCGGCGACGTCACGCCGGACGGGCACAACAAGACGGTCGATGGCGGCGTGGTCGGCTTTTTCAGCCTGGAAATGAGTTCCGAACAGCTCGCCACCCGTATCCTGGCCGAGCAGGCCGAGATTTCCTCCTCGGACATTCGCCGCGGCCGCATCCACGACAGCCAGTTCTCCAAGCTGGTGGATGTCTCCAACATGATGAGCCGCGCGCCGCTTTATATCGACGATACCGGCGGCATCAGCGTGGCCCAGCTCGCCGCCCGCGCCCGGCGCCTCAAGCGCCAGAAAGGGCTGGACCTGCTGATCGTGGATTACCTGCAATTGCTCTCCGGCTCGTCGCGCGCCGCCAGCCAGAACCGCGTGCAAGAACTGACCGAGATCACCACCACGCTCAAGGCGCTGGCCAAGGAGCTGGAAGTGCCGATCGTCGCGCTGTCCCAGCTTTCCCGACAGGTGGAGGCGCGCGACGACAAGCGCCCGCAACTGGCGGATTTGCGCGAATCGGGTTCTATCGAGCAGGACGCGGACGTCGTGCTGTTCGTGTATCGTGACGAATATTATCTCAAGAACAAGGAGCCCAAGGAGGGAACGCCCGAGCACCTGGCCTGGCAGAGCGAGATGGAGAAGGTCCACGGTAAGGCCGAAGTCATCATCGCCAAGCAGCGTCACGGCCCCACCGGTACGGTGCAATTGAGCTTCGAGGCGCAATTTACCCGCTTTGGTAACCTTGCTCGGGCAGATTACCTGCCCGAACGCATGGAATAGGCATGGCGCTGACCTCGGGCCTTGGCGGCCAATTAAGCATCGATCTGGGCGCGCTGGCGCGCAATTGGCGGGCCCTGGACAAGGTGAGCGCCGGGGCGCTGACGGGTGCCGTGGTCAAGGCCGACGCCTATGGCACCGGCATCGACATGGCGGCCAAGGCGCTGCACGCCGCCGGCGCCCGCTTCTTCTTCACCGCCACGCCCGACGAAGGCATGGCTGTGCGCGCCGCCGTTCCGGACGCCCATATCTTCATTCTCGACGGGCTCTATCCGGGCGCCGCCAATCTCTATGTGCGGCAGAACCTCATGCCGGTCATTTCCTCCCTGGCGATGCTCGATGAATGGCTGGGCAAATGCGTCGAGCGCAACGAGGCCTATCCCAGCGCCTTCCATTTCGATACCGGCATGAACCGCCTGGGCTTCCGCCTCAACGAGGCCGCGCAGGTGCGCGAACGCATCGAGCGGCTGGGCTACGCACCGCAGATGGTGATGAGTCACCTGGCCTGCGCCGACCAGCCCAACCATGAAAAGAACCGCACGCAACTGGCCCTGTTCGGATCGGTCATGGCGCAATTTCCCGGCATTCCGGCCTCGCTCGCCAATTCGGCCGGCCTGATGACCGGGCGCGATTATCATTTCCAGATGGTACGGCCCGGCATCGCGCTTTATGGCGGTCGCGCCGTCAATGGCCGGAAAAACCCGATGCAGCCGGTGGTGACGCTGCATGTGCCCGTCCTGCAAGTCACCGAGGCGCGCACCGGGGAAAGCGTGGGCTATGGCGCGGCCTATTCGCTCTCGCGCAACAGCCGCCTGGCCATTCTGGGCTATGGCTATGCCGACGGCGTGCTGCGCTCGCTCTCGTCCACCAATATGCGGCCGGGCGGCAAGGTGATGATCCGGGGCCGGCTCTGCCCCATTATCGGCCGGATTTCGATGGACCTCACCATCGTGGACATTACCGATCTGGGCGACGACCTGCCCGCGCCCGGCGAAGGCGCCGAAGTGCTCGGCCCCAATGTGCCGCTCGACGAGCAGGCCGATGCCGGCGGTACGATCGGCTATGAATTGCTCACCAGCCTCAAGGGCCGCTACAACCGCAATTATGTCGGGGACGGTCACCTGCCCGAATAATGCGCGGCAGACACCGGTTCATTCGGAGTGACCCGGCAAAAGTTCTCTTTTTGTTCTTGTTGGTGCAATTGCTTTCTGCTAAGCAGGCCCGACAAGCTGAAGTCCCGGGGGCCTCTTGCCGCAAGCCGTTCCCATCCACGCCATCCTGCTGCGCGCCATCGGGCCTGCCACGCATGGATTGATGAGCATGACACAATGGCGCGAGGCATCGGCGGCGGCTGGCTTCATCGCTCCCGAAACGCTGGTCAATACCGGCAATATGGTTGCCGGCTTCGCGGGGACGGGCATCGAGGCCGAGCAGGCCATGGTGCCGGTGCTGCGCGGCTTCGGGCTGGGAGAGAACGTCATTCCCATCGGGCGCTCCCCCGCCCGGCTGCAAGGCCTGCTTGCCGCCAATCCGGTGGCTGAAGCCGCCGCGACACGGCCGGCGGAAACCGCCATCTATTTCTTTGCCGCCCGGCAGCCCGATTTTACCTGGCTTGCCGCCTATGACGGACCCGAGCGGGTGCATGTGGTGGACGATCATCTGGTTATCGATTTTCACCAGCCGGTCGCCAAATCGGGCCGCTTGATCCGGCTGATCGACAAGCATTGCGGGTCCAGCACCGCCCGCAACTGGAACAGCATGCGCCGGCTGACCGAACGCGCCGTGGCGCGCGAGGGGGCTTGCTAGTGGCCAGGACGAAAACCTCCTTCATCTGCCAGTCCTGCGGGGCGGTTTCGAGCCGCTGGCAAGGACGCTGCGATTCCTGTGGCGAATGGAATTCCATCGTCGAGGAAATCGTCGATTCCGGTGTCGGGGCCGGCCCCAAGGCCGCCCGGTCCAATGGCAAGCCGACCAATCTCGTGCCGCTGGCCGGCGAAACGGAAAGCGCGGCGCGCGTGGTGACCGGCCTTGCCGAACTCGACCGGGTGACCGGTGGCGGTTTCGTCAAGGGCTCGACGCTGCTGGTCGGGGGCGATCCTGGCATCGGCAAGTCCACCCTGCTGCTGCAATCGGCGGCGGCCCTGGCGGGCCGGGGCAAGCGCGTCATCTACGTGTCGGGCGAAGAGGCCGTGGCCCAGGTACGGCTGCGCGCCCAGCGCCTGGGGCTGGGCGAGGCGGGCGTCTTGCTCGCTGCCGAAACCAATGTCGAGATCATCCTCGCCACGCTGGAAAACGGTCCGCCGCCCGATCTCGTCATCATCGATTCCATCCAGACCCTGTGGACCGACCGGGTGGACAGCGCCCCCGGCACCGTGACGCAGGTACGCACCTCGGCCCAGGCGCTGACGCGCATCGCCAAGAAGAGCGGGGCGGCGGTGGTGCTGGTGGGCCATGTCACCAAGGACGGGCAGATCGCCGGACCGCGCGTGGTCGAGCACATGGTCGATGCCGTGCTCTATTTCGAGGGCGACAGCAGCCACACCTTCCGCATTCTGCGCGGTGTCAAGAACCGCTATGGCGCCACCGACGAGATCGGCGTCTTCGCCATGACCGAGCGCGGGCTCGAACAGGTCGCCAATCCTTCGGCGCTGTTTCTCGACCAGCGCGACCGGGACGCCGCCGGTTCGGCGGTCTTTGCCGGCATGGAGGGCACGCGCCCCATCCTCATCGAAATCCAGGCCCTGGTGGCCCCCTCGCCTCTGGGCACGCCGCGCCGCGCGGTGGTGGGTTGGGACAATTCGCGCCTTTCCATGGTGCTGGCGGTGCTGGAAACCCGCTGCGGCGTACGGATCGGCGCCAACGACATCTATCTCAACGTCGCCGGCGGGCTGAAGATCAACGAGCCGGCCGCCGATCTCGCGGTGGCGGCGGCGCTGATTTCCTCGCTGACCGGCGCGGCGCTGCCGCCCGATGCGGTCTATTTCGGCGAAATCTCGCTGGCGGGCGGCGTGCGGCCGGTCGTGCATGGCGCCCTGCGCCTGCGTGAGGCGCAGAAACTGGGGTTCAAATCGGTGGTTACCGGACGCTTGAGCGCGGCCGACAGGACGCCGGGACTGGACGTTACCGAATATGCCCAGCTTGCCGACATGGTCAGCCGCATCGCCGCGCAGGGAAAGATGCCGGTGCGGGACGAAGAGGCGTGGTAAACGAAGAGTTTCCCGCAAGATTGCCAATGCGGCGACGGACTGGCCTTGGCATGGCGCGTCAAAGCCGCTAATGGTCCCGCAACAGGCCGGGGCGGCAGAATAACTGGACAAGACATATGCTGACTGCGTTTGACGTTGGTGTGGGCGTGCTGGTGCTGATCTCGGCGATCCTGGCCACGGCCCGGGGATTGACCCGAGAAGTCCTGTCGCTGGCGACCTGGGCGGGCTCCGCCGCCATCGCCGTCTATATGTGGCAATATCATCCCGACATCGCCCGCCAATATATCGCCGAGCAGGTCGTGGCCGACATTGCCACGGTGGTGGTGAGCTTCATCGTGGCGCTGATCGTGCTGCACCTGCTCACCATGCGCATCGCCGATTTCGTGGTGGACAGCCGCATCGGCCCGATCGACCGCACATTGGGCTTCGCCTTCGGGGTGCTGCGCGGCATCCTCATCGCCATCGTGGTAACGATCTTCGGTGTCTGGCTCCTGGGCAACAACCTGCCCGAGTGGGCGCGCAATTCGCAGTCGCTGCCGCATCTGAAGAATATGGGCGATACGCTGATTTCCATGCTGCCCGACGATCTGGAAGAGCAGGTCACCGAAATCCTGCATGGCGGCGGCGCCAACCTGACCGAGGACCCGCAGGCGCCGGCGGCGCCGCTGGAAGGGGCCGACCCCAATATCGACGGCACCGTGGACCCCACGGATCCGGTTCCGGAAAGCATTCCGCAGACCTGATCCGGACCGTTCGACAGGCTTGCCCCAAGCCGGTCGCGTCCATATGTCCATTGGAAGTGGACGGTAAAGTGCAGTATTGGCGAGAGCCGACGGCCCGGCGGGGACGGGCCCCTGCCGCCTTGGCGGCATAGCAGCAAGTGCGTGGAGAGCCCGGTGATCCATCCAGAAGACGACGCTTTCGATCTCAATGGCGACACGCTGCATGAGGAGTGCGGCGTGTTCGGCATTCTGGGCCATTCCGATGCCGCGACCCTGACGGCCCTGGGCCTGCATGCCTTGCAGCATCGCGGCCAGGAAGCGGCCGGCATCGTCAGCTTCGACGGGCGCCAGTTCTTCCAGGAAAAACGCATGGGCCTGGTGGGCGACCACTATACCGACCCGGCCGTGCTGGCCAAGCTGCCCGGCCATATCGCCATCGGCCATACGCGCTATTCGACCACGGGCGAAGTCGCCCTGCGCAATGTGCAGCCGCTTTTTGCCGAATTGGAAACCGGCGGCATCGCCATCGCCCATAATGGCAATTTCACCAATGGGCTCACGCTGCGCCGCCAGATCATCGCCACCGGCGCCATCTGCCAATCCACGTCCGATACCGAAGTGGTGCTGCACCTCATCGCCCGCTCACGCCATTCCTCCACCGCCGATCGCTTCATCGACGCGATCCGGCAGATGGAAGGCGGCTATGCCATGCTGGCCATGACCCGCACCAAGCTGATCGCGGCGCGCGATCCGGTGGGCATCCGGCCATTGGTCATGGGCGAACTCGACGGCAAGCCGATTTTCTGCTCGGAAACCTGCGCGCTCGACATGATCGGGGCGAAATATGTCCGCGATGTCGAGAACGGCGAGGTCATCATCTGCGAAATCCAGCCCGACGGCTCGATCAGCATCGATGCCCGCAAGCCGGCCCATCCGCGGCCCGAGCGGCCCTGCCTGTTTGAATATGTCTATTTCGCCCGCCCCGATTCGGTGGTGTCGGGTCGCAGCGTCTATGTGGCGCGCAAGCGCATGGGCATCAACCTGGCCAAGGAAGCGCCGGTCGTGGCCGATGTGGTGGTGCCGGTGCCCGATGGCGGCACCCCGGCGGCCATCGGCTTTGCCCAGCAAAGCGGCATTCCCTTCGAGCTGGGCATTATCCGCAACCATTATGTGGGCCGCACCTTCATCGAGCCGACCCAGCAGATCCGCGCCTTCGGCGTCAAACTCAAGCATTCGGCCAATCGGGCCGAAATCGAGGGCAAGCGGGTGGTGCTGGTCGACGATTCCGTGGTGCGCGGCACCACTTCGGTCAAGATCGTGCAGATGATCCGCGATGCCGGGGCCACCGAGGTCCATATCCGTGTCGCCAGTCCGATGATCTTCCATTCCGATTATTACGGCATCGACACGCCCGATCCCGACAAGCTCCTGGCCAACCAGTACAAGGACCTGGAGGCGATGTGCCGCTTCATCGGCGCCGATTCCCTAGAATTCCTTTCCATTGACGGGCTTTACGAGGCCGTGGGGGGCGAGAAGCGCAATGCCAGGGCGCCGCAATTCACCGACCATTACTTCACCGGCGATTACCCCACGCAATTGACCGACCTCAATGGCCAGTCGATGAGCGAGCCCAAGCGCCTGTCCCTGCTCAAGGAAGCCGGCTGATGACCGACCAAAAGGACCTGGCCGACAGGATCGTTCTCGTCACCGGCGCTTCGCGCGGCATCGGCTATGCCGCCGCGCTGGAAGCGGCCCGGCGCGGCGCCCATGTGGTCGCCGTGGCGCGCACGGTGGGCGGCCTCGAAGAACTGGACGACCAGATTCAGACCGAAGGCGGCTCGGTCACGCTGGTGCCGCTCGACCTGCGCGACGGCGATGCGATCGACCGGTTGGGCGCCGCCATTTTCGAGCGTTGGGGGCATCTGGACGGGCTCGTGGCCAATGCCGGCCAATTGGGCGTGCTCAGTCCAGTGGGGCACATCAAGCCGGACGAATTTGACAAGGTCATGGCTATCAATGTGACAGCAAATTACCGTCTCATGCGCTCGCTCGACCTGCTGTTGCGCAAGTCCGATGCGGGCCGCGCGGTGTTCGTTTCCTCGTCCTCCGCCCGTTCCGCCCGGCCTTTCTGGGGGCTTTACGCGGCCAGCAAGGCAGCGCTCGACGCGCTGGTCAAATCCTATGCCGGCGAGATCGCGCAGTCCGCCATGCGGGTCAACATCTTCTATCCCGGCGCCGTTCGCACGGCCATGCGCGCCAAGGCGATGCCGGGCGAAAACCCGGAAACCCTTCCCACGCCAGCGGAAATTGCGCCGCGCCTCGTGGATATGCTGACCCCTGCCCTCTCCGAGAACGGGCGGCTCTTCGATATGGCCAGCGGCCGGTTTGAAGATCTGTGACCATGGTGAACCTGCGCCCCGTCGCTCCGGCCGATCTCGATGCGCTCTATCATATCTGCCTGGTCACGGGTGACGCGGGCGCGGACGCCTCGCCGCTACATACCGACCCGCAACTGGTCGGCCATCTCTACGCCGCCCCCTATGCCATGCTCGACCCCGCCCATGCGCTGGTCGCCGAAGACGAGGAAGGCGTGGCCGGCTACCTCGTCGGCGTTTACGACACGAATGCCTTCGCCACGCGGCTCGAACGGGAATGGTGGCCGCCCCTGCGGCAGCGTTATGCCGATGCCAAGGGCATGAGCGCGGCCGATCTCGAGCGCATCGACGCGATCGTGCATCCGCATGTCAATCCGCCCGAACTGGTCGCGGCCTATCCCGCCCATATCCACATGAACCTGCTGCCCCGGCTGCGCGGCCGGAGTATCGGCACGAGCCTCCTGCGGATGTGGATCGACCAGGCCCGCAGGGCCGGCATCTCCGGCATTCACCTGGGCGCCAGCGCCAGCAATGCCGGCGGCATCGCCTTCTGGACCCACAGCGGCTTCATGCCGCAAAGCACGATCGGCTCCACCGTGTGGTTCGGAATGAACCTCTAGAGCGGCGGCGCTGAAGCCCGCTCTGCCTATGCCGGCAGGCGCTGGAGCAGGATTTTGTCGATCCGGTGCCCGTCGAGGTCGGCGACCTCGAAACGCCAGCCATCGGCCTCGAACGATTCCCCGACATCGGGCAGGTGGTTCATATTGGAGAGCACGAAGCCGGCCAGGGTTTCATAGCGGGCGTCGCGCGGCACCGGCACCTTGAAACGCTCGCTGAAATCGGCCACCGGCATCCAGCCAGCGATCAGCCAGGAGCCATCGGCGCGTTCGATTACCGCCGGTTCCTCGCCGGGCTCTTCATTGTAGATGCCGGTAATGACTTCGAGCACGTCGCCAAAGGTGACGATGCCCTCGAAATGGCCGTACTCATCCACCACCAGCGCCATTTTCACCGGTGAATGGCGGATGGCTTCAATCACGTCGAGCGCCTCGGCATGCTCCATCACCACCGGGGCGGCCCGCACCAGCTTGCGCAGGTCGGCCTGTTCGCCCCGAGCCAGCGAAGGCAACAATTCGGCCACGACGATAACGCCCAGCACGGAATCGTCGTCACCCTCCTGCACCAGCACGCGGGAATGGTGCGCAGCCAGGATCACCGCGAGATTCTCGGCGTAATCGTCCTCCAGATCGATCACCGACACGTCGGGGCGCGGCGTCATGAGGCCACGCGCGGACCGGTCCGCCAGCCGCATGACCCCCGAAATCATCGAATGTTCTTCGGTTTCCAGCACGCCGGCGGTGGTGGCCTCGGCGATAATGGTGCGGACCTCTTCCTCGGTCACCGATTCTTCGGCCTGGCCCGATTGCCCCAGGAGGCGCAGCACCAGCTTGCCCGAAATATCGAGCAACCAGACGATCGGCGTCCCGACAAGAGCCAGGAGCGCCATGGGTTGAGCCACGCGCGCCGCCACGCCTTCGGGATTGCGCAAGGCAATCTGCTTGGGCACCAATTCGCCCAGGATCAGAGAGGCATAGGTGATAAGCACAACGACGAGGCCCACCCCGCCGACATCGGCGATATTGGCCGGCACGCCGATTGCCGCCAGCCATTGGCTGAGGCGGGTGCCCAGGGTGGCGCCGGAAAAGGCGCCGGACAGGATTCCCACAAGGGTGATGCCGATCTGCACTGAAGACAAGAACTTGCCTGGCTCCTCGGCCAGCCGGAGAGCGGTGGCGGCGCCCGCATTCCCCTGATCGGCAAGGACTTTGAGGCGCGCGGGGCGCGCGGAAACGACGGCCAGTTCGGACAAGGCCAGGGCGCCGTTCACGAGAATCAGAACGGCGACGATGAGGATTTCGGTGAGCAATAAAGTGCTTGGTTTGCACGCCGCGACCAATGGCGGGTGTTTCGACGGCGCGCACTATAAGGCAAAGCGGCAAGACGTGAATAGGCCATCGGCCAAATGGCCGCAGGCACGATGCGAAAGCGGTCTATTTCTTGTCGACGTAGGGGTTTTTGCCGCCGCGCACCCAAAGGCGAATGGGCGTGCCGGGCATGTCGAATGCCTCGCGCAGGCCATTGACCAGATAGCGCTGATAGGATGCCGGCAGCGCATCGGGGCGCGAGGCAAAAACGATGAAGCTCGGTGGCCGGGTCTTGGCCTGGGTCATGTAGCGCAGCTTCAGCCGCCGCCCCGAAACGGCCGGAGGCGGGTGCCCCTCGACCATTCCGGCCAGCCAGCGATTGAGCCGCGCCGTCGACACGTGGGCGTTCCAGGCCCGTTCGACCGCGAAGATGGCATCCATAAGCCGGTCGATATTGCGCCCGGTAAGGCCCGAAAGCGTCACCAAAGGCACGCCGCGCACTTGCGGCAATAGCCGCTCGCAAGCCTCGCGCAATTCCGCCAGGGTGGCGTTCTTGTCCTCGATCAGGTCCCATTTGTTGAGCGCGATGACCATGGCGCGGCCTTCTCGCTCCACCAGGTCGGCCAAGGCCAGGTCCTGCTTTTCAAATGGAATGGTGGCGTCGAGCAGGAGCACGACGACTTCGGCATATTGAATGGAGCGCAGGCTGTCGCTGACCGCCAGTTTTTCCAGCTTTTCGGTCACGCGTGAGCGGCGGCGAATGCCGGCGGTATCCACTAGGTTGATGGTTCGCCCCTGCCATTCCCAAGGCACCATGATGCTGTCGCGGGTAATGCCTGCTTCCGGCCCCACCAGCACCCGATCCTCGCCCACCATGCGGTTGACCAGCGTGGATTTTCCGGCATTGGGCCGTCCGACGATAGCGACATTGAGGTAGCGGCGCGGATTCCAGCGCAACGTCGCTTCATCCCCCTCGCCCTCCAGCATATCGGGGGTGATGTCCACGTCGATGTCGGGCAGCAGGTCCAGGCCGCTCTGTTCCGCATCCGCGGCCTTGCCCTCTTCCGCCTTGTCGATGGCGGTCGAGACGATCGAATAAAGCTCGGACAGGCCCAGCCCATGTTCGGCCGAAAGCGGAATGGCTTCGCCGAAACCGAGCCGATAGGCTTCCACGAGACCCGCTTCGGCGGCACCGCTTTCGGCTTTGTTACCCACCAGATGTACGGGCTTGCCAGCCTTGCGCAGCACTTGCGCGAAACGCTCGTCGAGCGGCACGACGCCGGCACGCGCATCGATCATGAACAGGATGATATCGGCTTCGCGGATCGCCAATTCCGTCTGCTGACGCATGCGGTCTTCGAGGCTGCCGTCCTTGACGTCCTCATAGCCGGCCGTGTCCAGCACCTTGAAGCTGAGATCGGCAATGCGCCCATCGGCCTCGCGGCGGTCGCGCGTCACCCCGGGCGTATCGTCGACCAGCGCGATCTTGCGGCCCACGAGGCGGTTGAACAGGGTGGACTTGCCAACATTGGGCCGACCGACAATGGCGAGCGTGACGGTCATGGCCGCATCCTTGAAAGTGTTGCGCCGGCCTTATTCGGCAGCAGGCGCCGGTTCGGCATCGTCGATGATGGCATCGATCTGATCGGCCGCCGCGTCGGCGGGTGTCGCGGCGTCCTCGGCCGGAGCCTCGGCAATATCACCCTGGCTGGTCATCTGCGCCAGGTAATAGGCGATACGATTGCGCGTGGCATTCTGCGCCAGGGGGTCGTTCAGCACGGCCTCGAAACTGGCCTGAGCCGCAGCAAAGTCACCGGCCTTGTACTGAGCGAGCCCGAGCAGTTCACGTGCCGTGCGCCGCAGCGGATTGTCGTCGGTTGCAATGGTGGATACGCGCGCCTCGACATCGGCCAGGGTGCCGTTATCGACCAGGATATTGGCGGCCAGCAACAGGGCCAATTCGCGCAGGCGCGGATTGGACTGGTCATTGGCCAGCGTATCATAGGCCGCGACAGCCCCCTCCATGTCGCCCGATTGCCTGAGCAATGCCGCCTTGCTGAACTCGGCGAGCACGGGATAGCCGCCCGAACCATCCGCAGCCAGCGCGTCGAGTTGCTGTTCGGCCGAAGCGATATCGCCGGCCTGCGCCGCGTCGAGCGCGCCATAAAGCCGGTCGGACGAGGCCGCCGACTGGCTGCCGCTGTACCAGGCCCAGCCTTCGTTCACCGCCACGAGCACCACGATGGCGACGGCCGCGCCGATAATAATGGGCGCAAACCGCTTCCATAGCGAGCGCATCCGGTCGGAACGGAGTTCTTCTTCAACTTCGCGGAAAATATTGTCCTGCGACATGGCCAGCCTAGTTTGCTCGAAAGTGGCGCACGTGTATCACGCGCCCCCGCGATTGCAAACCGCGCGCATGGGCGCGCATCCCGGTGCGGACTAGAATTTCAACGGCCATGACGCAATCGCCTCTAATTGGCCGCCCGCCATGGTGTGAACCAGCCAGAACCGATCCACGCGCAAGAGCAGCGGTCGGCTGAGTGCGCGCGGCGCGATCGGGGTCGGTGCGTACCATAAACTCATATGCGGATTGAAGCGCTGGCGGCTCGTCCGACGCTCGAAATGCCGCATCTGCCGGTCGAGAGTCGAATAGAGCAATCCCGCTTCCCGCGGCGGCGCCGAACAGGCCAGCACGGTCGGCACGGGTCGCCGGCCGCGGCGCGGATGGCCGCCATCCCAGGTTTCCAGGCGATCGAAATGGAGGTCGAAGGGCGGCACGCGGATCGCGTCTCCAATGGCCAGCGCCTCCTCCAGTTCGTCGGGCGCCATGGCATCGCCATTGCGGATATTGGCGAGCGAAATATGCAGCCGTTGTGCCTGTGTGACCCGGCGAACGGCATGGGCGCGTGCCAAACGTTTGGCGTAAGCCTCGACGCGCTGGGCCAATTTGGGTGGCGGCAACAGCGCGAAATAAGAGCGATGCAGCGGAAAACCGCGCTCTTGCGGGCGTGGCGCGCCAAAAAGATCGAACTGCATCTCCATCGTAAATGTTCCCATTATGTTCTCATTTAAAGAACAGCAGGGGAAGCACGGAGTCAATCCGGTTTTGGAGAATGGCGATCACTTCGCCCACAGGCGGAATGCCGGCCGCCAGACCTCAGCGGCCCGATTTGCCCTCAACGATATCGTCCTTGATGCGCAGCCAGGTATTCTGGATATGAGTGCGCATCGCATTGGCGGCGGTTTCAGCGTCGCGCGCCCGGAGAGCCTCGATCATGGCGGCGTGCTCGCCGGCGGCGCTGGCCCATTTGTCGGGCGTGCCGTTACCGACATAGCGGATGCGCTTCATGCGCGCCTGAAGCAATTCATGTACTTCCATCAACGCTTCATTGCCGGTGGTTTCAACCACCATGGAATGGATGCGCTGGTTGAGCTTGTAATAGGGCAAGCGCTCGCCGGCCGCGAAATGCCGCATCATCTGCTCGTGAACCCCGGCAATGGCCTGGATCTGCGCATCGCTGGCGGCGGCGCAAATCTGCCGGGCGGCCATGGCTTCGAGTTCAGCGAGCACATCGAGCATGCCGCGCACTTCCTGGCGGGTGAACTGGCGCACGATGGTGCTGCGGCCGGGCCGCAGAACGATAAGCCCCTCGCCTGCGAGTGTCCGGATGGCCTCGCGGATGGGTGTGCGAGATACGCCAAGCAATTCGCACAGCATCGCCTCGCCCACCTCGTCGCCGGGCGCCAGCTCGCCTTCGATGATGAGATCGCGCACCCGCCCGGCAACGACCTCGTGCAGGGGCAGGCGTTCGATCTGGGTGGTCTGAGGCGACATCGGTGCTTTCATTATACGTTAAAGGCTCCCGTTCCCGAAGGCCGGAAGCCGGCCCGGGCGTGGATCGTCCCGGTCAGCGAAAATAGCCATCGGGCAGCACGTGCATTACGTCGGGTTCCCTGCCCGTGTCGAGCGTCATGGCGAGGGTAAATGTGTCAAGGTCCAACTGCTGGACCTGTTCGCAATCCACGGCAACGAAGACGAAATCCTGCGGGGCGTCCACACACATGGCCGAGGCCTTGGCCGGCATGCGGTGGCGGTGGATTTCGCGGCCCGTTGCCTCGTCGAAAACGCTCATCGAGCAATCGAGATAATTGATGGTCATCAGCCGATTGCGCTTGCTGTCGTGATAGATGCGGTTGCAATCGGGAGCGGCGGGAAAACTGCGCCGGATCGTCCGGCTCGCCGTGTCGATCACCGAAATGGTGCCCGAGCCGCGATTGGACACGTAAAGCGTTCTGCCATCGGCACTGAGATAGCGCCCTTCCGGCCTGTCGCCGGTCCGGATGGACAGAGGTTCCACCGCGGGGTCGCGCGGATTGAATATAGTGACGTCGCCCGAATCGAGGTTCATCGAATAAGCCGTTTCGCCATCGGCCGCGAGCGCGAAGAGATGCGATTTGCGTCCGCCGGTCGGGGCGACATGATCCCAGCCCTGATCGAAAGCGCGAGGATTGTCCTTGACCAGCACGTGGGCAGTATATTCGGACAGGACATAGAGCCGGCCAAGGGCATCGAGTTCAATGCCGTGAGGCCGGGCATGGGCGCCGGTATCGTAGTTATGCACGACCCTTTGCGCGGCAATATCGACCACGATCACCGCGCGGCCCCGCGTCCCCTCGATGCTCGAATTCTGGACCCCGTAATGGGTGACATAGGCATATCGATTGTCGGCATCGACCACGAATTCATGCGGAAATTCCGGTAATGCAACGGATTGGCCGACCGGCCGGCCGGTTTCGAGGTCGTACCAGGAAATCCGGTGGTCGCTCTTTTCCACGAGCATCAAGGTCTGCGCCACGGCGATGTCCTTTTAGTAAAGTGTCATGGGGCGGCGCGGACGCCGCCCCTATCGGGAGGAACCCGATTATTTGCCCCAGATGGCCTGGTAATGTTCGCGGTAGCCATTCTCGGGGTCGAACTTGTTGTCGGCACCGCCATCATATTCGATATTGTCGGCGGTCACGACATGAAGCGGGGACACATAACCCGAAGGTTCCTCGCCCTGGATGGCGCGGTTGAGTTCATCGACCAATTGCCAGCCCTGCAGGTTAAGCGGTTCGGCCACGGTTACCGCCTGGTACTGGCCGGTGCGGATGCGCTGGTAGGCGCTTTCCGAGCCGTCGCCCGCCGCCACGGCGACCGGGCGATCGGTGCCGCCAAGACCAGCAGCAGCGAGGCTGGGCCCCATGAAATCGAAGTAGATATCGTTGATGGCGATGGAATGGGTCCATTTGGCGCCATAACGCTGGAGCAGCGCCGTGGTCAGCGTCGGCATGCGGTTCGCCGTATCGGCGATTGGCGTGTCGACATATTCGAGCACTTCGCCGCCCAAATCCTCGATCTCCTTCTTGATGCGGTCGGCCTTGGCCAAGGCGATGGCGCAGCAGCTATCGGTGAAGATCACCACCTTGGGAGCACCGTCGGCATCGACGAAGGCCCAATCCGCGGCGGCCGCCGACACCGCCATCGGGTCGGTCGTCACATTGGTGAAGATGCCGTTTTCAGGATCCGGGCCGATTTTCGGGCCGGCATGCCAGGCCACCAGCGGGATACCGGCCGCCTGGGCAGCCTCGACCCCCACCTGCTGCTCGATGGCGTCGAAGCCGAGAATGGCGATGCCATCGGGCTTGAGGGCCAGTGCCTGGTTGAAGCTGGACGTGCGGTTCTGCACGGAACCGGCGCCATCGAGCACGCGGATTTCCCAGCCCATCACGGCGCCGGCTTCCTGAACGCCGTCGGCAACGCCCAGAATACCGCCATTCTTCATGTCGCCGGCCAGGACCACGATGGTCTTGTTTTCGGCGGCGGCCGGACCGGATGTGGGGCCATCCCACTCGGTGACGCGGCCGGCATATTTGTCGATCGTGGCCTGTGCATCGGCCATCGGGTCGGCACTGACGCTACCCGTCGCCGCCACCAGGCTTGCCGCCAACACGGCGATCCCGATTCCAAGTTTCAGCATGTCTGTCTCCTCCATGACACTGAAATGATTGTTGTTATTTTCCCGCCGCGCCCTTCTTGCGCTGCGCGTAACCGGCAATACCGATGGCAATCAGCAGGGTGAGGCCGTTGAACATCGGCTCGACCCAGAACGAGCCACCAAATTGCTGGATGCCGGAAATACCCACCGCCAGGATGGCGACGCCGACAATGGTGCCCCAGACATTGACGCGGCCCGGCTTGATGGTGGTAGAGCCCAGGAAGGCTCCGACCAGCGCAGGCAGCAGGAATTCGAGGCCCACGCTGGCCTGGCCGATACGCAGCTTGGAGGCCAGCAGGACGCCGGCCAATGCCGAAAGCAGGCCCGAGGCGATGAAGGCGCCCATGACGAACTTGCGCACCGGAATGCCGTTGAGCGCGGCGGCCTTGGGATTGGCGCCGATGGCATAGAGATAGCGCCCCACCGGCAGGTATTCGAGAACGATCCAGAGCAGCAGCGCCATGACCAGCACGTAAAAGCCGGTGATGGGGAGCCCGAATATCATGGTGCCGTTGAGGGCATAAAAACCGTCGGGCAGCACGCCGACCATCTGCCGGCCGCCGGTATGCCACAGGGCGACCGCGTAAAGCACGGTGCCGGTGCCCAGCGTGGCGATGAATGAATCGATCTTGGCCACTTCGACAAGCAAGCCGTTGAGCAGGCCGACAAAGGCCCCCAAGGCGAGCACGATCAGCACGGCAAGCGGCCAGGGAATGCCGAACATGGTTTGCAGGCTGATGGCCAGGATATGCCAGATGACGATGCCGTAGCCCACGGTGAGGTCGATGCGCCCGGCGGTCATGGGGATCATGGCAGCCAGAGAGAGCAGCGCCACGATGGCCTTGTCGGAAATGATCGAGCGCACGTTGAGCATGGTCGGGAACGTCTCGGGCAGCAGGATCGAGAACAGCACGATCAGCACCAATGTGAGAATGACCAGACCATAGACCGGCACCTGGCGCACCAGGCGCTGCGCGAAGGTCATGCTCTTGAGTTCGGCCTTGGTGGGCTCGATGGCGGCGGACTGTATGGATTGCATGCTTTTCTCCGCTTCACGCTGCTTCGGAAGCCGAAGCGGCGGTAATCAGGGCCGACGTGGTCAGGCTGGGACCGGACATTTCGCTGACGATCTCGCCGCGCGAAAACACCAGGGCGCGGTGACAGATATGGGCGACTTCCTCGAAATCGGTGGATACGACCACGACAGCCAGCCCCGCCTCGAGCGCCTGGGCGATCAGGCGGTAAATGTCGGCCTTGGCCCCGACATCGACGCCGGCGGTGGGGTCTTCGGCAATCAGCAGGTGCCGGCCGGTGGCCAGCCAGCGGGCAATGACCACCTTTTGCTGATTGCCGCCCGAAAGGGCCTCCACCGCGAGGTCGGGATCATTCGGGCGCAGGCCCACGGATTGTCCGATCTCCCTGGCGCGCTGGGCTTCGGCGCGTGGCGAAAGCGGGGAGAAAAGCCCCCGCTGGCCGGCACCGGGATTGAGGAAGGTATTTTCTCGGACGCTGAGGGACAGAGCCACGGATTCCTCGGTACGGTCCCGGGCCACCAGTCCAATGCCGGCTTTCATCGCGGCGATGGGACTGGACAAATCCGGCGCATCGCCATGGAGCAGGACGGCGCCTGTCGTCTCCACCGCGCCAAACAAGGCACGCCCGACCGTTTCCTGGCCCGCACCGCGCAACCCGACCAGGCCGAGCAGTTCGCCCCGATGCACGTCGAACGACAAGGGCCCTACCCCGTCGCATTTCAGGTCGCGCACTTCGACCACCTTGTCGCCCGCCGAATGCATGGCACGGACATAGAGTTCCTCGACAGCACGTCCCACGATCAGTTCCACCAGTTCGGCGGGATTGGTCTGGGCAATGGTCTTTTCACCGACCAGCAGACCGTCGCGCAGAACCGCGACGCGATCGGCGATGCGGAAGATTTCATCAAGCCGGTGCGAGACATAGATTATGCCGACGCCACGTTCCTTGAGCGGCCGAAGCGCCGCGAACAGGCGCTCCACTTCGTCCGCAGGAAGACTGGCTGTCGGCTCGTCCAGCACCAGGATATCGGCTTCCACCGCCAAGGCCCGGGCGATGGCGACAAGGGATTTTTCGGTGCGGGTGAGGCTCGAAACGCGCTCGCTGGGGTCGATGTCGCAGCCCACCAGTTCGAGCGCCTCGGCGGCGCGCGCTTCCGCCGCCGCCCAGTCGATCAAGCCGCGCCTGCGTGAAAACCCCTGCGCCAGCGCCACGTTCTCGGCCACGGTCATCCATTCGATCAATCCCAGATCCTGATGGATGAAAGCCACCGACTGGCGCTCGTTGGGCCGGGGCGGCTTATGGGCATAGGGTTCGCCGCGAAAGCGGATTTCGCCACCATCGGGCCTGTGGATACCCGCCAGGGTCTTGATGAGTGTCGATTTGCCGGCGCCGTTCTCGCCCAGAAGGGCAAGCACCTCTCCCGCCTTGAGGTCGAGCGACACATTCTTCAGCGCGTAGGTGCCGCCGAAATGTTTCTCCACCCCAATGAAGCTCAGAAGACACGGGCCGTCGGCCTCTTTCGTCTGCTGCTGCATACCGCATTGCCCAACATTTTTATTGCGCATATTGTATATCGTATACATAATGCGCTCATTGCATGGCTGCAAGGAAAAAATGAGATGACTGCACAAACCCGCCCCCTTCTCGCTTTCGCCCTGGGCGACGCCGCCGGCATCGGCAGCGAGCTGGCAGCCAGGATGATCGCGGACACGCAGGTCAGAGAAGCAGCGCGGCTATTGGTGGTGGGCGACAGGCGCCAGCTCGAGCAGGGTGCCGCCCAATCGGGACTGGCACTCGACATTTCCGATTGGGACGCGGATCGCTTGCAGGACGTGGCGCTGGTCGAGCGCCGCAATATCGCGGCGGACGAGGTTCTGGCGGGGCACGGAAGTGCCGTGACCGGCGGGGCGGCGCTCGACAATTTCGCCAGTGCCTTGCGCATCAGCGCGGCAGGCGCGGCGCAAGCTACATGTTTCACCCCTTTCAACAAGCACGCAATGCGTCTGGCCAATCCGTCCTATGTCGATGAAATCGGCTTCATACAGGCCGTCCTCGACACCGATGCCGAAGGCGCCGAATTCAACGTGCTCGACGAAATCTGGAACGCGCGCGTCACCAGCCATGTGCCGCTGAGCCAGGTGGCCGGCTTGCTCAATGAAGACCTGGTGCTCAAGCGTATCCGCCTCACCGACGAAACCATGCGCGGCGCCGGCAAGCCCCGGCCCCGCATCGCGGTGGCGGCGCTCAATCCCCATGCCGGCGACGGCGGCAATTTCGGCCATGAGGACGATGCCATCATCGCCCCGGCAGTAGCGCGGGCCGCCGAATTGCAGATCAACGTGAAAGGGCCGATCCCGGCCGACACCGTCTATATGCGCGCGGTCAAGGGCGAGTTCGACGTGGTGCTCTCCATGTATCACGACCAGGGGCAGATCGCCATGAAGCTCATCGGCTTCGATCGCGGCGTGACCTTGATCGGCGGCTTCCCGTTCTGGATCGCCACGCCGGCACACGGCACCGCCTACGATATTGCCGGCAAGGGCATGGCCAATCCCGACGCCACGCGCAATGCCGTGCTGCTGGCCGCGCGCCTGTCCAGCCAGTCCGGCGCATCCCTGGCGCCCCCCGACGAGCAGCGCCGCGCCATCGCGGCGGAAATCGTGCGGGGCGCCGAGGCAGCGGCATGACAATCCTGGGCGCCATCGCCGACGACTTTACCGGCGCCACCGACCTTGCGGGCCTGCTGGCGCGCAGCGGCATGCCCGTCAGTCTCAGGATCGGCGTGCCCGGCACGCCGCCCGGGAACAGCGCCGCCTTCGAGGTGATCGCGCTCAAGACGCGCACTGCACCGGCGGGCCAGGCGGTGGCGGAAGCCCGGGCCGCCCTGGCCTGGCTGAAGGCGGCTGGAGCAAGCCGTTTCTACTGGAAATATTGCTCGACCTTCGATTCCACGCCGCAGGGCAATATCGGCCCCGTTGCCGAAGCGCTGCTGGCCGATCTCGGCGCCAGCCAGACCATTTATTGTCCGGCTTTCCCGGAAAACGGGCGCCGCGTTTTCATGGGGCACCTCTTTGTCGGACACCAATTGCTGGCGGAAAGCCCGATGAAGGACCACCCGCTGACGCCAATGCGCGATTCCAACCTCATGCGGCTGCTGGCGCCACAGGTCGGCGGCGCGGTGGACCTGCTCGACCATGCCATTGTGGCACAAGGCGCGGGGGCAGTCCGTTCGGCGCTCGACGCCTTTGCCGCGCGCGGCATCGCCCATATCGTAGCCGATGCCATCGGCATGGACGACCTCGAAGCCATCGCCGCCGGCGCGGCGCACCTGCCGCTGCTGACGGGGGGCTCTGCCCTGGCCATGCCGCTTCCTGCCCTCTATCGCGCCGCCGGGCTGCTGGATGCCGATATGAGCCGGCAGGTCCGCCCGCAGGTCGGCTCCGGCACGGTCATCCTGTCAGGCAGTTGTTCGGCCATGACGCGGGCCCAGGTCGCAGCCTATCGGCAAACAGGGGCCCCTGCCCTCAATCTCGATCCGCTGGAGCTTGCAAGATCGGGCTCGGCGCCGGCACTCGATTGGCTGGCCGGGCAGGATCTGGTGCAAGCGCCCCTGCTCTATGCCAGCGCCGAGCCCGGTGAAGTGCGCGCGGCCCAGGAACGGCTGGGGGTGGCGGAAGCCGGTGCGCTGGTGGAAGGGGCTCTTGCCGCCGCCGCACTTGTGGCCCGCGACCGTGGCGCACACCGCTTCATCGTCGCGGGCGGGGAAACATCGGGCGCCGTCGCCAAGGCGCTATCCGTCCAGCAACTCGATCTGGGCATGGAAATCGCGCCCGGCGTCCCCTGGACGTTTTCGCATTCGGACGGCCAGACGATTGCGCTGGCGCTCAAGTCCGGCAATTTTGGCGATGAGGATTTCTTTGCCAGGGCACAGGACATATTGGACGCCGCATGAGTGCCGAATCCCAGTTGCGTGAGCAGATTTGTCTTCTGGCCAGGTCCCTGTTCGAGCGAGGCCTGACCGGAGGCTCATCGGGCAATATTTCCGCGCGGATGCCCGATGGCGGGCTGCTCGTTTCGCCCACCGGCAGCAGTTTCGGGCGGCTCGACCCGGCGCGCCTCAGCCGGTTCGACGCGACGGGCCGGCTGATCGAGGGCGATGCGCCGACCAAGGAAATGCCGCTCCACAGCGCCTTTTACGACACGCGCTCCAGCGCCGGCGCCGTGGTCCACCTGCATTCCTGTCATGCGGTGGCATTGTCCATGTTGCCGGGCGTGGACGCGGACAATTTCCTGCCACCACTGACGCCCTATGCCATCATGCGCCTGGGCAAGATAAAATTGCTGCCGTTCTTCCTGCCGGGCGATCCGGCCATGGGCACGGCTTTACGAAGCCTGGCCGGCCGCCGCAGCGCCGTAATGCTGGCCAATCACGGACCGGTGGTCGCGGGCAAGGACGTGGAAGCGGCCTGCAACGCCATAGAGGAACTGGAAGATACGGCACGGCTGGCCCTGCTGACCCGTGGCCTGGCACCCCGAATGCTGACGGATGAGCAGATCCAGGCCGTCGTCACCAAATTCGACATCGAGTGGGATTGATGAAATTTTCCGCCAATCTGGGTTTTCTCTGGGCTGACCTGCCCCTGCCCGACGCCATCCGTACCGCAAAAGCACACGGCTTCGACGCGGTCGAATGCCATTGGCCCTATGCCAATCCGGCCAAGGCTGTCGCCGCGGCACTGGCCGAAACCGGCCTGGCCATGCTCGGGCTCAACACCATCAGGGGAAATCCGGGCGAGAACGGTCTTTCCGCCCTGCCGGGCCGTGAGGCCGAAGCCCGCGCCGCCATCGACATGGCGCTCGACTACGCCCAGGCCATCGGGGCTGGCGCGGTTCATGTCATGGCCGGCTTTGCCCAGGGTCCGGCGGCGCATGACAGCTTTGTCCAGAACCTCGCCTATGCCGCCGGCCGGGCGGCGCGGCACGGCCTCACCATCCTCATCGAGCCGCTCAACCGCTATGATGCGCCGGGCTATTTCCTCACCACGACAGACCAGGCCCTGGCGATCGTCGCCGCCGTCGGCGTGCCGAACCTCAAGCTGATGTTCGATTGCTACCATGTGCAATTGATGGAGGGTGATCTCACGCATCGGCTAAGCGCGCTGGCGCCCCATATCGGGCATATGCAATTTGCCTCTGTACCCGATCGCGGTCCCCCCGGCAGGGGCGAGATCGATTATCGCCATGTCTTTGCCCATCTCGCCGCCATGGGTTATGACCGGCCGCTGGGAGCGGAATACAAGCCCGTTGGGCCGACGGAAGACAGCCTCGAATGGCTCAAGACCTTTGCTGATATTGGGGGAGCGTGAATGTTCTTTGGCGAATTGGAAGGAGCGGGCTTCGAGCGGATCGACCCGCGCTTTGACGACTGCCTGATCGGTCATGCGCGCGTCGAACGGCTATGGACCGGCGCGCGCTGGTGCGAAGGCCCGGCCTGGTTCCCCGCCGGGCGCTATCTCGTCTGGTCCGACATTCCCAACAACCGCATGTTGCGCTGGGACGAAACCGACGGCTCCGTATCGGTGTTCCGCCAGCCCGCCAACAATACCAATGGCCATACGCGCGACCCGCAGGGGCGCCTGGTTTCCTGTGAGCACCTGACCCGCAGGGTGACCCGCACCGAGCACGATGGCTCCATTACCGTCATCGCCGACCGCTGGCAGGGCAAAAGGCTCAATTCTCCCAATGACGTGGTGGTGCGCTCGGATGGCTCTGTGTGGTTCACAGACCCGACCTATGGCATCCTCATCGACTATGAGGGCGAGCGCGCCGAAAGCGAAATCGGCGCCTGCAACGTCTATCGCGTCGATCCGCAAAGCGGCGAAGTCGCTGCCGTCGCCACCGATTTCCACAAGCCCAACGGCCTGGCCTTCTCGCCGGATGAAAGCCATCTCTTCATTTCCGATACCGGCGCCAGCCACGTGCCCGGCGGCCCGGCCCATATCCGCAAGTTCAAGGTGAGCGCCGATGGCCGCTCGCTCAGCGGTGGCGAGGTCTTTGCCGAATGCACCGCGGGCCTGTTCGATGGGTTCCGGCTCGACCGCGACGGCCGCATCTGGTCCTCCGCCGCCGATGGCGTGCATTGCATCGATGGCGACGGCACGCTGATCGGCAAGATCCGCATTCCCGAATTGGTGGGCAATGTGTGCTTTGGCGGGCCGAAGAAGAACCGCCTGTTCATCGCCGGCACGACCTCGCTCTATTCCGTCTATCTCACCGTCAACGGCGCGCACTGACCATGACCAGCAAGATCGCTCTCGTTACCGGCGGCGGCACGGGCCTGGGCAAGGCCATGGCCCGCGCCCTGATCGCGGATGGTTACAGCGTCACCCTGGCTGGCCGCCGCGCGGACGTGCTCGATGCGGCAGCCGCCGAACTGGGGCCGCAAGCTCATGCCATCCCCGCCGACGTCACCAATCCGCAATCGGTCGCGGCCCTGTTCGAGGGGATCGTGTCACGCCATGGCCGGCTGGACCTTTTGGTCAACAATGCCGGGGTGGTGGCGCCGGTCGTGCCGTTTGAGGATATCGACTTCGGGGATTGGCAACGGATCGTCGCCGCCAATCTCACCGGCGTATTCCTCTGCATGCAGGCCGCGTTCCGGGTGATGAAGGCGCAAAGTCCAAAAGGCGGCCGCATCATCAATAACGGCTCGGTTTCCGCCGCAACGCCAAGGCCGCTCTCGGGGCCCTATACCGCCACAAAGCACGGCGTGACCGGCCTCACCAAATCCGGCGCGCTCGATGGCCGCCCCTATGACATCGCGGTGGGCCAGATCAATATCGGCAATGCCTCCACCGCCATGACCGGCTTCATCGAGGCCGGCGCCCTGCAGGCCGACGGGCGCCTTGCCGCCGAGCCCACCATCGACGCCGCCGATGTCGCCCGCGCGGTCGCCTATATGGCTTCGCTCCCCCTTACCGCCAATGTGCTGGAAATGACCGTCATGGCCACCAAAATGCCGCTGGTGGGCCGGGGGTAACTCGCTTCAGCTCCCCACTCGCTGTCCCTCTATTATTGAGGGCTATGCTAACGCTTTGAAATCATGGCATTAGAAGTGTTGTGATACGACTATGCCGTTAGCCAGCAAGGAGCCTCGCGGACGCTCCCCCGACCCGTGCCTGGTCAAATCCGGCCTGACCGCCCCCACTCTCTCATCGGGCCTTTTGGGCGGGCGAGTCTTCGAGAGCGGCAATCAATTTGCCGATGCGACGGTCCCGAACGTCCGTGCTCCTGGCTTCCTCGATCGTCCTGACGTGCTTTTGCCGAAGCCCGAAGGGCAGGCGGTCAAAGGACGCTCTGGCTTGCGGACAATCATCGAGCGCCGCTGCGAGGTCGGTCGGCTCGGCGACCTCCCGCGGTGCTTCATCGATTTCGACATCGATCTCGATGATGTCGCCTTCGCTGATCCCGGCGGCGGCGCGGTTGGCAGCACTGATCCCTATAAGGTGCTGCCCGCGCATTGCCGCCACCCTGCTGCGCCAGGTATGGCCATTGATCGTGATCGTCACGGGCGGGCGGCCCTTGGGACCGAGCGCCTGCATAACCTCGTCAGGCACCTCGACGCCTGTCGCATTTCCGGAAGGAATGACTTGTGCCCGGAATTTCATCTGACGATCACCTCAACGTTTACCCAATCGTGCCAGTCCGCTTGTTGCGGTTCACTGGAACATGGACGATTCCGATTTCTCGAACTGTCATCCTGTCCTGACGAGCGACGCGGTCGCCTTGCGGACCACCGGCAGCACGAGCAACAGCACGGGAAATGCAATGATCCAAGAGATCCACCATGCAGAAAGCCACATGCCCATGAGCTGCGGCGAGACGCCATTGCCGTTGACCGTACTGATTAAGGATACGATGCAGGTCATGAAAACAGACAGCAGCAAGGGCATGACCACGGAACTGTAACGCGCAGGCAGCTTGGGAATGCCAAAGAGAATGGTGGTTGATTTGTTTGAAGCGCTCATTTCGATCTCCAGGATCCGGTCAGCAAGGCACCCTCGTCAAAACTGACGAACGCCCCGGCCATGCCGGAGTAGCGGGTGCGTTGGATGACGTGAACGCTTACGCGTCGACACACCAATTGCGTCGACGCGCAAACTGTTATCCCGTGCCGGCCCGAGATGGCAACCCCTTGAGCGCACTTCGAGAGTCGAATGCCTTGATGCTCGGCATCTTGCTCTCCCGTCCCACCGCCGGCCTCGTCGCCGAGTTTGCAGGGTGGCGACGGCTGTGGAATGCTGGCCGCGATCGTGGCGGGCTCGCATTGGCGTTGATGTTCGTGAGTCCCAGGCGATCTCCGCAGTCTTCCACGGCCTATTTCCGCCTGACCGGTTCGATGTGGACCATTCTTTGCGAAGAGCCGGACACGCCCAAGGGCGCCAGACCAGTCTCAATTTTTATGCGCTATGACCGATATTTCCGCGCGGGTACTCGCGAAGTCTTCACTCCCACTCGATGGTTCCCGGCGGCTTGCTGGTGACGTCGTAGACCACGCGGTTGATGCCGCGGACTTCGTTGATGATGCGGGTGGCGGTCTTGCCCAGGAAGTTCATGTCGAAGGGATAGAAATCGGCGGTCATGCCGTCCACCGAGGTGACGGCGCGTAGCGCGCAGACGAATTCATAGGTGCGGCCATCGCCCATGACCCCCACCGTCTGCACCGGCAGCAGGACGGCAAAGGCTTGCCAGATCTGATCGTATTGGCCGGACTTGCGGATTTCATCGAGATAGATGGCGTCGGCCTGGCGCAGGATATCGAGCTTTTCCGGCGTGATGCCGCCGGGGCAACGAATGGCGAGGCCCGGCCCCGGGAAGGGGTGGCGGCCGATGAAGCTTTCCGGAATACCCAGCTCACGACCGAGCGCGCGCACCTCGTCCTTGAACAATTCGCGTAAGGGTTCCACGAGTTGCATGTTCATGCGCTCGGGCAAGCCGCCCACATTGTGGTGCGACTTGATGGTGACCGAAGGGCCGCCGGTGAAGGACACGCTTTCGATCACATCCGGATAGAGCGTGCCCTGAGCGAGGAAGTCGGCGCCGCCGAGCTTCCTGGCCTCGTCCTCGAACACTTCGATGAACAGCCGCCCGATGATCTTGCGCTTGGTTTCCGGATCGGTCTGGCCTTCCAGCTCGCCCAGGAAGGTCTTCGAGGCATCGACATGGACAAGCGGGATATTGAACTGGTCGCGGAACATGGTGACGACCTGTTCGCTTTCATTGAGCCGCATCAGGCCGTGATCGACATAGATGCAGGTCAGTTGATCGCCGATAGCCTCGTGGATCAGCACCGCCGCGACCGACGAATCGACCCCGCCGGAGAGGCCGCAAATAACCTTGCGGTCGCCCACCTGGCCGCGGATTTTTTCGACCATCTTCTGGCGGTAGGCCGCCATGGTCCAATTGGCATCGAGGCCGCAGATGCGATGCACGAAATTGGCGTAAAGCCTCGCCCCATCGGGGGTATGCACCACTTCGGGATGGAACTGCACGGCCCAGATGCGCTTCGCCTCATTGGCGATCATGGCGAAGGGCGCATTGGGCGAGGTGCCGATCACCTCGAAGCCCTCGGGCAATTGCGTCACCCGGTCGCCATGGCTCATCCATACCTGGTGATCGGTGCCGTTCTCCCACACGCCTTCATAAAGCGCGCTGGGCCTCTGCACCGTCACGGCTGCCCGGCCGAATTCGCGGTGATGGCCTGCCTCGACCTTGCCGCCCAGCGCCATGCACAGAGCCTGTTGGCCGTAGCAGATCCCCAGAATCGGCACGCCCGCATCGAGGATGGCCGGGTCGAGCGTGGGCGCGTTTTCATCCAGCGTCGAGGCCGGCCCGCCTGAAAGCACCACGCCTTTGGGCCGCAGCGCCTGCATGGCCGCGGCCGCCGACTGGAACGGGTGGATTTCGCAATAGACGCCGGTTTCGCGGATCCGCCGCGCGATGAGCTGCGTGACCTGCGAGCCGAAATCGACGATCAGGATGGTGTCGGAGGCGATGTCTGGGTGCTGCATGGCGGGGCTTTAGCGACAGTTCCGGGATTCCGCAAGCGCGGCGTGCGCAGGCCCGGCATGCTGCCGCCTCAGTTCATCACCGCAATCGAAAGATTGAGATAGCCCGCAAAGCTCACCCAGGCCAGATAGGGCAGGAACAAACCCGCCGCCAGCCCGTCCCGCTTGCGGGCGACAAGGATGAATCCCAGGATGCAGAGCCATATGGCAACAAGGACGGCAAAGGCGAGCCATGGCTGGTGCGCCCCGAACCAGATTGGCGACCAGGCCCAATTGAGCAGCATCTGCGCACCCCACAATGCCATTGCGGCCGTATTGGCACCGAGCATCCAGATGCGCCAGCCGGCGATGGCGATGAACACATAGAGCAATGGCCACACGACGCCGAATACCCAATCGGGCGGATTGAGCGGCGGCTTGACCAGCGCCTGATACCAGGAATCCGGCGCCGATTGCGTACCGACCAGGGCGCCGATGCCGGTGACGAGAAGCAGGAATATAGCCAGGACAATCCAGGAATGGGGCGTCCGGAACCGGGCGGCGGAGACGGCGGCCATGGCATTGTCCTTTCGTGGCTTGCCATGCTCAACGTCCTTCCGGCGCATCCGGTTCACCTCATGCCGCCTTGCCCAGGAGGTGGCAGTAAAAGCCGTCGGTGCCGGTACGGCGTGGCGTGAGGCAGATACCGCCGCCGGGCGTCGTCAGTCCGGCGGGTAATTCCGTACCGAAGGCGCGCTGCCAGGCGGCCCCGATATCCAGGCTCGCCAAGCCGTCCCGGCTGGCCAGCAATCGCGCCACCTGCTCGTCGTTCTCCTCAGGCAGGATCGAGCAGGTGACATAGACCAGCGTGCCGCCGGGCTTGAGATATTGCCGGGCGTCTTCCAGCAGTGCCGCCTGCTCGGCCTGGCGCTGCGCCAAGAGGTCCGGCGTCAGCTTCCATTTGGTGTCGGGCCGCCGCCGCCACGTACCGGTGCCGGTGCAGGGTGCATCGACCACGACGCGATCGAGCCGCCCAACCAGGTCGTCGAGGGCATTGTCCTGCGGGGCGCGGACCTGGGCATTGCGCACACCATTGCGTTTGAGGCGTTCGTAAATGGGCGCCAGCCGCGCGCGGTCTGCGTCATAGGCGAAGATTTGCCCCTTATTGCCCATGGCCGCCGCCAGCGCCAAGGTCTTGCCACCCGCTCCGGCACAGAGATCGAGCACCTGTTCGCCCGGCCGCGCGCCGGCCAGCGCGGCGACGATCTGGCTACCCTGATCCTGTATCTCGAACCAGCCCTTCTGGTAGCCCTCGTCGGTGGTCACATTGGGCGTGCGCGCATCCCGAGCACCAGCCGGCAGGCTAATGCCCCAGGGCGCGATCGGTGTTGGCTGCGGCGAAAACCGCGCAAGCGACTTCATCACGCGCTCGGGCGTCGATTTGAGCAGGTTGGTGCGCAGGTCGAGCGATGGCCGGCCGGCCATCGCCCTGCCCTCTTCGACCCAATTGGTCCCCAAGGCGCGCTCGAGCGATGGCGCCAGCCATTCCGGCACGTCGGCGCGAATATGCGCGGGCGCGCCGGCCAGGTCGGTGCGGGCGCCGGCCATTTCCGTCTCGGTCAGCGCCGCAGGCGCATGGCTGTCGCCGGCAAAAGCCGCGGCCAGGCTTTCGGGCGTCTCGCCCCAATCGCGCAAGGCCACGGCCAGGACCAGCGCGCGCGGGCTGTCGCTGCCCATGGCGAAGGCATGGGAGGCGCGGCGGCGCAAGGCGTCATAGACGAGATTGCCGATGGCGGCGCGGTCCCCGGCCCCGGCAAAGCGATTGTTGAGCCCCCAGGCTTTCAACGCTTCGGAAACCGGACGCCGACGCTGCTCGACATCGGCAAGCACGTCAATGGCGGCGGCGAGACGGCCGGGCAGGCGCATATTTCCAATCCTCGAAAAGCGACAGGCTGAATGGGCCTGCCGCGATCTTTGCTATCGTCCGCTGCGATAATTGGGCGCTTCGCGGGTAATGGTCACGTCATGCACGTGGCTCTCATGCAGGGCGGCCCCGGAAATCTTCACGAATACGGAGTTTTCGCGGAATTCGCGCAGGGTATGCGCTCCGGTATAACCCATCGAGGCGCGCAGGCCGCCGGCAAGCTGGTGCAGGACCGCGCCGACCGCGCCCTTATAGGGCACCTGGCCTTCGATGCCCTCGGGCACCAGCTTCATCTGGTCACGCACGTCCTGCTGGAAATAGCGGTCGGCCGAACCGGCGCCCATGGCGCCCACCGAGCCCATGCCGCGATAGGATTTATAGGAGCGTCCTTGGTAGAGATAGACTTCGCCCGGCGCTTCATCGGTGCCGGCCAGCAGCGAGCCGACCATGACGCAGGAGGCGCCGCCGGCCAGGGCCTTGGCCATATCGCCCGAGAACTTGATGCCGCCATCGGCAATGACCGGCACGCCGGCCTTGGCGCCTTCCTCGGCGCAGGCCATGACGGCGGCGAGCTGCGGCACGCCGACGCCGGCCACCATGCGGGTGGTGCAGATCGAGCCTGGCCCGATGCCGATCTTGACCGCATCGGCCCCGGCATCGATCAATGCTTTCGTGGCTTCGGCCGTGGCGACGTTGCCGGCCACGATGCGGGTGGAATTGCTCTCGCGCTTGACGCGCTCCACCGCCTCGGCCACGCGCACCGAATGGCCATGGGCGGTGTCGATCACCAGAAGATCGACGCCGGCATCGATGAGGTGCAGCGAGCGCTCGAAGCCGTTGTCGCCCACCGTCGAAGCGGCGGCGACGCGCAGGCGCCCCTGCGCGTCCTTGACCGCATTGGGGTTGAGCTGGGCCTTTTCGATGTCCTTGACGGTGATGAGCCCGATGCAATGGTAGTGCTCGTCCACCACCAGCAACTTCTCGATGCGGTTGCGGTGCAGCAGCACCTTGGCTTCTTCCTTCGAGACGCCCTCGCGCACCGTGACCAGGTTGTCGTGGGTCATCAATTCGGCGATGCGCTGGTTGGGATTGGATGCGAAGCGCACGTCGCGGTTGGTGAGGATACCCACCAGCTTGCCGGTGGCCCGGCCGCCCCTGCCTCCGTTCTCGACCACGGGGATGCCGGAAATCCGGCTCTGCTGCATCAGGGCCAGCGCATCGGCCAGGCTCGCTTCCGGGCCGATGGTGATGGGGTTCACCACCATGCCCGATTCAAAGCTCTTGACCTGGCGCACCTGCTCGGCCTGCTCGGCGGCCGTCAGGTTCTTGTGGATCACCCCCAGTCCGCCGGCCTGGGCCATGGCAATGGCCATATTGGCTTCCGTCACCGTATCCATGGCCGAGGACAGGATGGGAAGATTGAGGCTTATGTCCTTGGTGACATAGGTGGAAATGTCCGTCTCGGTGGGCAGGACGTCCGAGCGCGCCGGCTGGAGCAGCACGTCGTCGAACGTCAGTGCCGCGTCGCCGGTAATAGTGGTAATAATCTTCGCCAAGGCCAGACCCTTCCTGCCTTCTGATGACACCAGAGATGAACGGAATGCGAACCGCGAAGAGGACTCGCAGGTTCAGGTTGGCGAGGGTCAATAGCACCGGCGGACGGCTTTGCCTAGAGGGCCGGCTCGCGGCATGATCGTCGTGCCAGATCGGTTTGCCAATCGCATGGGCAAGCCGCACTTCCATACAAGATTATGCATTTTGGGGCTAGGCGGGGCCACGGCACTCGCCCATAGTGTCGATGCCGCATTCGCGGTTATGCGATTCATCCCCGGTTTCCCGTCGTGATCCGCGTCACTCCGCTCATTCTGGCGGTCGCCCTGTTCATGGAACAGATGGACTCGACCGTCATCGCCACATCGCTGCCCGCCATCGCCGCCGATATCGGCAGCGAGCCCATTGCGCTCAAGCTGGCGCTGACGGCCTATTTCGTGGCCCTGGCCATCTTCATTCCCATCAGCGGCTGGATGGCCGACCGGTTCGGCGCCAAGAACATTTTCCGGCTGGCCATTTTCATCTTCATGCTCGGCTCGCTGGCCTGCGCCTTCTCCTTCTCGCTCGAAACCTTCGTCATTTCGCGCTTTTTCCAGGGCATGGGCTCGTCGATGATGACTCCGGTAGGACGCCTGCTCCTGGTGCGCTCGACCCCGCGCAACGAATTGGTGAACGCCATGGCCTGGCTCACCGTGCCGGCGTTGATCGCCCCGGTGACCGGGCCGCTGATCGGCGGATTCTTCACCACCTATCTTTCCTGGCACTGGATTTTCTGGATCAACATTCCCATCGGCATTGCCGGTATCGTGCTGGCCAGCATCTTCCTCAATGTCCCTGACGAGCGAACGCCGCGCCCGGTCGATCTCGTCGGCTTCGTCATAATGGGCCTGGCCGTTTCGGGGCTGGTCTTCGGCCTTTCGGTCATCAGCCTGCCGGCCCTGCCGGTGATCTATGGCTATCTCACCCTGGCGATCGGCGTCACTTCCGGCGTGCTCTACCTGTTGCATGCGCGACGCACCAAATATCCGCTGCTCGATCCCAAATTGCTGCGGCACGGCCTTTTCCGCACCTCGATCACCGGGGGCTCGCTGTTCCGCATCGGCGTGGGCGCGGTCCCCTTCCTGCTGCCGCTCATGTTGCAATTGGGGTTCGGCCTCAACCCGTTCCAGTCCGGCGCCATCACCTTCGTCTCGGCCATCGGCGCCATTCTCAGCAAATTCCTGGCGCAATTCGTCTATGCGCGCTTCGGCTTTCCGCGCACGCTGGGTTTCGCCGCGATCTTCGGGGGCCTGTTGATCGGCGCGCAGGGCCTGTTCACCGCCGAAACGGCGGTGCCGCTCATCATGGCGGTGCTGCTGGTGGGCGGGGTTTTGCGCTCGGTCTTCTTCACCGGCTCCAATGCGCTGGGCTATGCCGATATTTCCGACGAGGAAGCCAGCCAGGCCACGGCCATCGTGGCGGTGGCCCAGCAAGTTTCCGTGGCGTCGGGCGTGGCCGTGGCCGGCGCCATCCTGGAGATGACCAGCGTTTTCAGCGGCGGGCACCTGACCCTGCTCAATTTCCAGATCGCCTTTTTCACCGTCGGGGGGCTCAGCGCCCTGGCGGGCCTCGTCTATTTGCGGCTGCCGGCCGACGCCGGCAGCAATGTTTCGGGCCATAAGGCCCTAGCCAGGAAGTGAGCGGCCTTTTATCGGCCGGATGAACATTGTCGCGCGCTACGCCCCTGATCCTCGCCACCGCGATCTTCATGGAAAACATGGATTCGACGGTGATCGCCACGTCGCTGGCCGCTATCGCCGCCGATATCGGCACCAATCCGATTTCGCTCAAACTGGCGCTTACCGCCTATCTCGTGGCGCTCGCCATCTTCATTCCCATTTCGAGCTGGATGGCCGACCGGTTCGGCGCACGCCGGGTGTTCCGCGCCGCCATGCTGGTCTTCATGGTCGGCTCGGTGGGCTGCGCCTTTTCCGGCTCACTGGCCGAATTCGTCGTGGCCCGTTTCGTGCAGGGCATGGGCGGGGCGATGATGGGACCGGTGGCCCGGCTGGTCATGGTGCGCACCACGCCGCGCCATCAATTGATCGACGCCATGGCCTGGCTCACCATTCCCGGCCTGATCGGCCCCATCGTCGGCCCACCCTTCGGCGGCTTCCTCACTACCTATTTCTCCTGGCACTGGATCTTTCTCATCAACGTGCCCATCGGCTTTCTCGGCATTGCCCTGGTCGGGTTGGCGCTGCCCAACGATCTGCGCAACCGGCCGCGCGCCATCGACGTCAAGGGCTTCCTGCTGGCGGGCCTGGCTTTCGCACTTTTCGCCTTCGGCAGTTCGGTGCTCAGCCTGCCGGCCCTGCCTATTTCCTATGGAATCGTCGCCACAATCCTGGGGGTCGCCATCGGCGGTTTCTATGCCTTGCACGCGCTGCGCAGTGAATATCCGCTGCTGGACCTGCGCCTTTTCGCCCGGCCCAATTTCCGGGTCAGCATCCTGGCCGGCAGTTTCTTCCGGCTGGGCCAGGGCGCCGTGCCCTTCCTCTTCCCGCTCATGCTGCAACTGGGCTTCGGGCTCGACCCGTTTGAAAGCGGCATGGTCACCTTTGCCGGCGCCATCGGCGCGCTGGCGGCCAAATTCACCGCCAATTGGATGTTCGCCCAGTGGGGGTTCAAATATCCGCTTATCGCCTCGACCGGCATTTCGGCGCTCGGCATCTTCGCCATGGCCCTCTACGACGTCACCACGCCCATCCCGCTGATCGTCGCCATCCTGGTCTTTTCCGGTTTCTGGCAATCGACCTTCTGGACCGGATCGAGCGCCTTTGTCTTTGCCGATATCGAGGACAAGGATGCCGGGCAGGCCAATGTCATCAACCAGGTCTGGGGGCAATTGATGTTCGCCATGGGCATCGCCGTGGGCGGCGGGGTGCTCGAACTGGCCCATCGCCTGCGCGGCGGCGACACCATCGCCGTGGCCGATTTCCACATCGCCTTCATCGTCACCGGGCTGGTGGCCAGCGTCGCCGCGCTGCTGTTCGTGCCGCTGCCCCGCGATGCCGGCCATCAATTGCGCGGCGGCCCGCACCTGCATTGAGCGGCGCGGTCAGGCGTCCGGATTCTCCGCTATCCCCTTGAACCCCTTGGCCACGAGATAGGCTTCGGCGGAATCGCTGCGGCTGGAGGGGGGCTTGGAATGGAAGGTGGATTTGAAATGCCGCTTGAGCATGTGCAGCAATTCATGCTCGGTGCCGCCCTGGAACACCTTGGCCACGAAAGCGCCCCCCGGATTGAGCACGTGGATGGCGAAATCGGCGGCGATCTCGATGAGATGGACGATGCGCAAATGGTCGGTGGCCCGGTGGCCGGTGGTCGGCCAGGCCATGTCGCTCATCACCAGGTCCGCCTTGTGACCGCCCATGGCCGCCACCAGGGCCGCCGGCGCATCCTCGTCGGTAAAATCCTTCTTGAGCAGCACGACGCCGGGAATAGGGTCCATGTCGAGATAGTCGATCCCCACGATCAGCGGCTTATCCACCGTCGAGCCCACCGCCGCGGCCGCCACCTGCGACCAGCCCCCCGGGGCAGCGCCCAGGTCGACCACCCGCATGCCCTTGCGCAGCAGCTTGTGCTTTTCATCCAGCTCCTTGATCTTGAAGGCGGCGCGGGAGCGATAGCCTTCGGACCGGGCCCGTGCCACATAGGGATCGTTGAGCTGCCGCTCGAGCCATTTGGTCGAGGACACCTTGCGCCCCTTGGCGGTCTTGAGGCGGATTTTCAGGTCCCGGTCGGACTTGCGCCCACCGGTGCCGAGCGCCTTGTTATTGGCCATGGGGCCGCCTCCGTCCAAAAGAGCTGCGCTTGTGGACGCGATCGGCGTCCATCAGCGAAATCAGGATGCCCTCGCGCAGCCCCCTGTCGGCGACGCGCACCCGCTCGGTCGGCCATTCGCGCCGTATGGCCTCGAAAATGGCGCAGCCGGGCAGCACCAGGTCGGCCCGGTCCTTGCCGATGCAGGGATGGGCCACGCGCCGCTCGAACGGCATGCCCAGAAGCGCGCGCATGGTTTCGTCCACCTGCTCGCGCCGCATCCAGAGCCCGTCTACCTTCTGCCGCTCATAGCGTTCCAGCCCCAGATGCAGCCCCGCCAGGGTGGTGACGGTGCCCGAGGTGCCGATCAGATGCACCGGATGGGCACCAATCATCTGGCGCAGCTTTTCCCGCCCCCGGAATTGCCGCAAATGTCCCGAGACATGATCCACCATGGCCTTAAATACGTCCGGGGTCACATCGACGCCGCCGAATTTCTCGGCAATGGAGACGACGCCCACCGGCAGCGATTGCCAGGAGCGGATCGAGGCGGACATGCGCCCCTGCGCCCGTGGCCGGCCGCCGCGGAAATCCAGCCAGGCCAGTTCCGATGAGCCCCCGCCGATATCGAACATCAGTGCGCCCTGGGCATTGCTTTCGATGAGGTCGGCGCAGCCGGTCACCGCCAGTTCCGCTTCGGTGCGCCGGTCGACGATTTCCAGTTCCAGCCCCACCTCGTCGCGCACACGCCGCAGGAAGGCCGGGCCGTTTTCGGCGGCGCGGCAGGCTTCGGTGGCAATGAGGCGCATGCGGGTGGGCTGGTGGTCGCGCAACTTGTTGCGGCACTGGCGCAGCGCCTCCAGGGTGCGCTTCATGGCCGCGTCCGACAGGCGCCCTGTCACCGAAACGCCCTCCCCCAGCCGTACGATGCGGGTAAACCCGTCGAGCACGCGAAAGCCGTGGTCATGCGGACGGGCGATCAGCAGCCGGCAATTATTGGTGCCCAGGTCGAGCGCGGCATAGAGGGGGCCGCGATGGCGGCGCGGCGGCGCAGACGGTTTCGTCCGCGGCTCCGGAACGGGCGGCGCGCCAGCCGTTCCCTGCCCCCGGACGGGTCCGGAAGGGGCATGGAGCCCTGTATCGGCCTGCGGCGCCGATACAGCAGCAGACCGAATCGGATCGGTCACATCTGTCTCCTTCGTGCGCGGTCGCCAGGCCGGAAGCATCCGGCCGCGCCCGAACGCACATCATGTTGCGTGTCGCCGGTGAGGGTAGAACAAGGGGCGCGCCAGCGCAATGCAAACGATGTCCCCGGCAGAGTGCGCGCAAGCGCTTGCAATCTCGCCGCGCTTTGTCTAAGGAAACCCCGCGCCGCACCAGCGAGCCTCCGGGCTCCACCGCCGGCCGGCCAACAGGCCTTCTGTTGGGGAATAGTTCAACGGTAGAACAGCGGACTCTGACTCCGTCAATCTTGGTTCGAATCCAGGTTCCCCAGCCAACTTCCTGATAAGCTCGAATTTTCATCTTTGTCCGCCGCTACCGCGCGGTGATTGGTCCGATACCAAGCGGTATGGTGGCGAAACGCTTGGCGAGATAGATCGGCTGGGCCGATGAACTCCGAATAGCTAAATCCGGCTCCATATTCGACCGCTATGGACGAGCACATGCTTGGCCGCCCCATCCCAGGCTAGTCGAAACACAGCGGATATTCAGGAGAAGGCGGGCAAGCCCGTTACTGCATCCGCTCACCGGAGGTTGCGTCGAACAGATGGACCAGATCGGGGTCGGCGACGATCGGCAGTTCGTCACCGGGGCGGACAGAAGCGCGCGTGCGCAGCAGCACGGTGGCGGACAAGCCGCCCAGCCTGCCCTGGACCATGGTTTCCGATCCGGTCGGATCGACGTTTTCGACGTTCAGCACCGCGCCACCTTCGCCGATCACCATGTGTTCGGGACGGATACCCAATTGCAGCGGTCCGGACAAAGCCGAGGGGGCGGCGGCCCAGTCGCGGCCGGCGAAATGCACGCGCCCGTCGACGACCTCGGCGGGAAAGATATTCATCGAGGGCGACCCGACGAAACGCGCCACGAAGGTATTGGCCGGACGGTCATAGAGATCGAGCGGCATACCGGTCTGCATGACGTGGCCGTCCTTCATCACCACGATCCGATCCGCCATGGTCATGGCTTCGACCTGGTCGTGCGTCACATAGATGGTGGTCACCTTGAGCCGGTTGTGGATCGCCTTGAGTTCGGCCCGCATCTGCACGCGCAATTGGGCGTCGAGGTTGGACAGCGGCTCGTCGAACAGGAAGACCTGCGGCTGCCGCACGATGGCGCGGCCCATGGCGACGCGCTGGCGCTGGCCGCCGGAAAGCTGCTTGGGGTAGCGATCGAGATAGGGCGTGAGGCCCAGGATTTCTGCGGCCGCCGCCACTTCCCGGCGGATTTCCTCCTTCGGCTTTTTCAGCAGGCGCATGGAAAAGCCCATGTTCTCGGCCACCGTCATATGCGGGTAAAGCGCGTAATTCTGGAACACCATGGCGATGTCGCGGTGCTTGGGCTCGACCTCGTTGATGACGCGGCCGCCGATCGAAATGGTGCCGGCGGTCACTTCCTCGAGCCCGGCGAGAAGGCGCAGGATGGTGGATTTGCCACAGCCGGATGGCCCGACCAGGGCCACGAATTCGCCATCGGGCACGTCGATGGACACGCCATGGATGGTTTCGACCAAGCCAAAGCTCTTCCGAAGGTCGCGAATTTCTACTGAAGCCATGGTGTCCTCACGCGGTCTGGGCAGCAAGAAGGGATAATCCGGTATGATATCCGGGATCGAGGTCGGGGGTGGCCGGGACGTAGTCCACCGGGCCGTCCGGCGTGCGCCCCTGGAAGGCAAAGCCCCGGGAACCCCGCCAGTAATTGCGGAAGAAAGCCGAGTCAGCCAGAGCCTGGATGCGCGCCAGTTCGGCAGCCTGCGGCGCGCCGGCGGCCCGCGCCAAAGCGGCGGCGCGGATGGTTTCGGGCAGCGGCCACCAGGGGAACCAGGGCTCCAGCAACGCGCCCGATACCGCCGAAACCGACAGGGGAATGCCCGGCTCGCGGAAGGCATAGTCGAACAGACGAATGAGCACGTCGGCCAGGCGCCGTTTCAGCGCCGGATCGCCGGCAGCGCCGATATGGTCGAAGGCAAAACCCACGAACTCGATGCCGTGGCCGGCATTGAGGGCATCCAGTCCGGGAACGTTGCGCAGCAATCCGGTATCGTCCAGCCAATGGTCGAGGACATAGGCGATCATCTTGTCGGCCCAGGCGGCTTCCTGAGCCAACCCTGCCCGTTTCAGCATACCGGCCGCGCCGAGCAGGATCATGCGAGGCCCATGGTCGTCGCGCTCGGCCGCAATGGCGGTCCGCGAGATTTCCGCCTGCTCCTCCATCTGGAAGCGTCCGTCCTCGATGGCGGCGCGGATGCGGTGGAAGAAGTCCAGGTGATCCGGAAGATCGGCGGGCGCATAGCGGGCAGCAGCGGCAATGAGGCCCTTGGCGAGAAAAATATCGGAATAGCTGAAGAGATCGTCTTCCCGCGCCTGGGGGACCGCTCCGCCCTTTCCGTCCCGACGAACCGGCGTCAGAGCCCGGTCATAAAGGAAATAGCCGTGGCCATGCTCCGCCTGAAGCGTACGAAGCCGGGCGTAGAGAGGCCTGGCGAAAGCATCGAGACGCGCTGCCAGGTCGGGCTGCGAGGTTCGGTAATGGGCCGCGAAGGTCACCAGCGCTTCGAGGCCCCTGCCCTGTATCCAGCCACAGATCCAGTCCGGGCCGCGCAGGCCGTCCGCCGCAATATAGTCCAGGCCGGTCACCGGATTGACCCGGGTGTTGATGAATACACCTTGCACCGGCGGCCGGGACAGCAGCCAATCGAGGGTTATCCGGTTGGCCGCATCATAGCGCGCGGCAGCGTTTGCCAGGTCCGCGATCATTCCTTCATCCCCGTGGAAGCGACGCCTTGCACGAAGTTGCGGCGCAGGATGACGAAAGCGAGCACCGAAGGGATCAGCACACAGGCGGAAGCTGCCGACAGCTTGCCCAGGTCCACGGTGTAGCCGGTGGAGAACAGGGCCAGGCCGACCTCGATCGTATAGGCCGAGCGGCGGGTGGCGACGATCATCGGCCAGGCGAAGGTGGTCCAGGCCTGGAAGAAAGCGAGCACGGCCAGCGCCGCCATCGGGCCGCGCAGGAGAGGCAGGACGATGTGCCAATAGATCCACATCTCGCCGGCGCCGTCGATCCGCGCCGCTTCGATCAGTTCATCGGGGATCGAGGCCAGCACGTTCTGGCGAATGAGGAAAATACCGAAGCTCATCACCAGGTAACCGATCAGCAGGCCCTGGGTCGTGTTGAGCATTCCCAGGTCCTTCACCTGGAAATACAGCGGGATCATATAGACCTCGAACGGCACGATCGCCGTCGCCAGGAACAGGGCGAAAACCACGTTGATGGTGCGGAAGGGGAATTTGGCGATGATGTAGCCGGCGATCGACGAGGTCAAAACGATGGCGATCGTCGAGAGGATGGCAAAGCTCAGCGAATTCCAGATCCAGAGCAGCAGCGGCGTCTCGCCCAGCACCGCGCGGAAATTGTCGAGCGTGGGATCGCTGGGGATGAAGGTGGGCGGCCAGGCCACCATTTCGGCAGGCGTCTTGAAGGCGTTGGCGACCAGCATTACCAGCGGCGCCAGCATCAGGAGCCCGAACAGCGCCAGGCCGATATCGATGGAAAGGTCCATCACCTTTCTCTGGCCGTGGGTCATTTGCGGGTTCCTTTCTCGCGCAGCAGGGCAAACTGGGCCGCGGTCAGCACCAGAACGATAATCAGCAGGATCATGGCCTCGGCCGCGGCATAGCCGACGCGATAATTGCGGAAGGCATTTTCGAGCATGTCGAGCACGAGCACCCGAACCTGGCGGCCCGGCGCACCCTGGCTGTCCGAGGCCAGGACGAAGGCCTGCGCATAGACGTTGAAGCCGGAGACGAGGGTAACCACCGACACATAGAGGGTGATCGGCTTCAGCAGCGGGATGGAGAGGAAGCGGAAGGCCTGGATGCCGCTGGCCCCGTCCAGCCGCGCCGCCTCATAAACCGAGGTCGGCAGGTTGCGGAAGCCGACGAGATAAATCAGCACCGCATAGCCCAGCGCCTGCCAGCTACAGAGAACGATGATGGAAAACAGTGCCAGGTTGGGGTCGAAAAGCCAGGATTGCGGGCTGCCGCCTAGGCTGACGATCAGGGCATTGAGCGGGCCGAGCTTGGCATCGAAAATCCATTTCCAGGCCATGGCGGCCGGTACCAGCGAAACCACGTGCGGAATGAATACGGAGGTTTCGTAAAACCCCGCAAAGCGCGACCGGGTGCGGTAATGGATCAGTCCGGCGATCACCATGGCCGTCGGTATGGTCAGCAGCATGACGCCGAAGGCGATGATGGCGGTATTGACGAGCGCCGTCTGGAACAGGGAATCCCCGAAGAGTTCGACAAAGTTCGCCAGTCCGATGAACGGGCGGTTGGTGCCGATCAGGTCCCAGTCGCGGACGGACAGGTTCATCGTTTGCACGATCGGCCACATGCGTACCCAGGCAAAGATCGCAAAGGTGGGCAGCAGCGCGAGGATGGCGAAACGGAAGCGGCGGCGTCTAAGCATGGCGCGAGCTTTCGATGGCAGCCTTAAGCGGCGTTGTGAGGCTTGTCTCGGGATCGGGGCCGCCCTCAGGCGCCCCCGGCAGGCTTGGGTGCCGGGAGCGGGATACCGCTCCCGGGATCGATGCGCCGGTCACTCCGCCAGGAGCCCTTCGCGCTTCAGGATCGAATTGGTTTCCTCGGCGGCCGATTCCAGGAAGGCAAGGATCGCCGCGTCGTCGCCGGTAAGGTCCGGATTGGCGAAGGCTTCGGTCAGCTTGGCCGCAAGGCGGGTCTGCAGGTCTTCGATCACCGCGATCGAGGGCACCGTGAAGAAGGTGTAATCTTCCGGATAATCGACGAAGGCGCCGAAGGCCGCGACCTTTTCGGTCACGCTGGAATAGTCGACGCCGGCCCGATTGGGCAGCCAGCCGACATTTTCCAGGAGCCAGACCAGGTTCTCGGGCGCGTTGGCTGCCTTGGCGAAGTCCCAGGCGGCCTGCATGTCCTCCTCGGAGCCATCGCCCGCTACATAAAGGTTGACCGGCAGCGCAATCGAGCCGACCGGCAGCGGAGCCGTGGCATATTCGAGGTCGGGCGCCTTGGCGGCAATATCGCCGATCACCCAGCTCTCGCGGATGAACATGGCCGTCTGCTCTCGCTCGAATGCCTCGGCATCGGAGGGCATTTCGATGGTGACGGTGCGCTTGTCGTAGAGATTGTCGAGATATTGCCCAAGCGCCTGGACACCGGCCTCATTGGCATAGCCGGCGCGCCACTTGCCGGGGCTGACTTCCTCGATCAGCGTGCCGCCATAATTGTAGAGCACCAGCCACCACTTCTCGGCAATGCCCTGGCTGCCGCCGGAGAGGCGGAGCGACCACCCCGAAACGGTCGGATTTCCGTTGGCGTCGCGCTGCGTCAGCTTTTCCGCATAATCGGTATATTCGGCCATGGTCTTGGGCGGGCCTTCCAGGCCAGCCTCGGCAAACATGCGGGTGTTGTAGAACAGGGAGCCCTGGCCGCGGAACAGCGGCACGCCATAGACCGTGCCGTCATAGCTGGCCGCGTCGATGAAGAACTGGCCGAAATTGCTGGTATCGGTGACGAATTCGGCGACATCGGCCGGCGCCTCGGGCATCAGTCCGGCCTGCACGTAGCGACCGGCGGTGGAGGTCGAAAGCTCGATCACCGAGGCGCCTTCCAGCCCGGAGCTGAGGCCCAGGGCAACCCGGCGCTCATGCTCGCGCAGGGTGATCGGCTCCACATTGACGGTGAGGTTCGGATAGGTTTCCCGCAGGCCCTCGGCAACGCGTTCATAGAACGGCGTCATTTCGGGATAGCCCGAGAGAATGGAAATTTCCTGGGCCACGGTCGGCAGCGTGAACGCGGCCAGCGCCGTGGCGCCGCAGAGCGCCGAACACAGTGAGGCAAGCTTAGTCATGGCAGTCTCCCTTTGATGTTTCATCGTGATGTTGCCCGCCTGCCGCGTTCAGCACGGCCGTGGCCAGCCTTTCGGCCGAGCGGGGCGCCAAGCCAGCCGGAAGCCCATAGAACCGGTGGGCCTCGTTGACTTCGTAGCCCCCGAAGGCGAATTCGCCTTCGGGAGGAATGTAGCCGGGATTGTCGTCGGCATAGCCGAGAACGAAGAGCGGCGCGGAGGAACCGGCGCCCATGGCCTCTCGCAATTCCTGCGCCGTGCGGGCAAAGATTTCGCCCGGCATGGCCAGCAGGCGGGCGCCGCCCCAATTGGCCGCGGTCACTCTCTCCATGAGCGGAGGCGGGTTGTCCGCCGCCAGCCGTGCCGCCCAGTCGATCCAGATATCCAGCATCCGAGCGCGGATCGGCGGGGCGGTTTCGCGCTCGGCCTGCCAGGCGGCGCGCTGTGCCGGAAGGTCATCATCGGGGGCGAAGCTGAGTTCGGCGAAGGCTTCGCCGGCCGACACACTCTCGCCCAGCGGCCGCAGCGGCGCGGCCAGGGCCGAGGCGGCGACGGCGCGGCCGATACGCTCGGCCTCCGCGTAGCTGCGCAGCGGATGGCGCGCCGGGTCCAGGGACGCGGCAGCCGAATGGCCGGTATTGACGTCACCGGCGCAGCCGGTGGCGAAAAGTGCCACCGCGCCGGGCAGCGCCGCTTCCAGGGCGGTGCGGACATAATGGGGGTAGTCGGCGGTCCACAGGAGATTGTCCGAGGACAGGACGACCGGATGGCAGGCATAGGATACCAGCACGGCCATGACCGAGCCATCGGCGCGATCGAGCCGCAGGACGGGCACGCCCCTGTCGACCGGCCCATCCGGGCGGCGCCGGTTGCGCGCTATCCCGGGTTCGGTGCCCGTGCCCCCATGCAACGTCACCGGCTCCATGGTTTCGCGGGCACGACGCAATGCGGTGAGGAAGCCGGCTTCAAGCCGATCCAGAAAGGCCGGGGCGGCCGCGCCGGCCAGGCGTCCGGCCATGCTGACCGGCCCGCCATGGGTATGGGTGGCTGCCAGCGTAACCTTCTCGGGCGGCAGGCCGCTGGCTAGGCGCACCCTTGCGGACAAGGCAGCATCGATGCCGATGACATCGGCAATCGCAATGGCTGAATCACCCACCACGAGGGCCCGGACGGTCAGCGGATCGTGGGCGCCGGAGGCCGGCTCCACCCGGGCGGCAAAACCGCTCATCGCCAGTCCGGCCGGCGGAGTGATGTCGACAACCGAAACACCGGCGCGGATCATGCGCTCCCTCCCCCGGCACTGAACACGATTTCGCCGGCCAGCACCGTCTGCCGCAGCGCCAGCCCGTCATCGCCCTCGGCCCAGTCGAAGAGGATCATGTCGGCCCGTGCGCCCGGTTCGAGCCCGCCCGGCAGGCCGATGGCCGAAGCGGCGCGGGTGCTGGCCATGGCAAGGCATTCGCCCAGCGGCAGGCCCGTCATCCTTGCCGCCCGCGCCACGCAGGTGCGCAGGGCATCGCCGGATCCGGCGAGGAAGGATGTTCCGGCCAGGGCAAGCCGGCCGGACGGCAGGATTTCCACATCGCCGCCGATGGGCGTGCGATATCGTCCCGGCGGCAGTCCGGCCAGCGCGACGGCATCGGATACCAAGATCGAATTGGCCGCCCCCTTGGCCCGCAGCATCGCCTTGACCGTATCGGCGGGCAGATGGTGACCATCGGCAATGAACGAGGCAATCAGCCGGTCATCGGCCAATTGCGCCCAGATCATGTTGGGGTGCCGGGGCAGCGTGGCGGCACTGCCATTGCCCAGGTGGGTCGAAAGCGTCGCTCCGGCGTCGGCGGCCAGGCGGATTTGCTCGGCGGATGCAGCGCTGTGTCCCAGGGAAACGCGAATGCCCATCGCCACGGCAGCGCGGATCGTCTCCAGCGCGCCCGGCACTTCAGGGGCAATTGTCAGGATGCGAATCAATCCGTTCGCGGCGTCTTGCCAGCGCGCCACCTCGTCGGGGTTCGCATCGCGGACACAGTCCCGCCGGTGCGCGCCGCGCGGCCCGTCCAGCGGCGAAAGGAACGGCCCCTCGACATGGATGCCCGCCACCATGCGCTCTGCCAGCGGATCGGTCGAGACGGCCTGGGCGATGGCGGTGACGGCAGCCAGGATTTCGGGCTCGAAGGCCGTGATGATCGTGGGCAGGAACCGGGTGACGCCTTCCGCCGCCAACCTCTGGCACAGGGCGATAATTGTTGCCGGCGCCAGCGCGCCGTCGTTGAGGTCGAGGCCGCCGAAGCCATTGACCTGCAAATCCACCAGGCCCGGGGCCAGCCAGGCCATCCCCGGTTCCGGCGCGATGGGCTCCACGCCGACCACGACCCCGTCCTGGACGCTCACCCGCAGCGCGCCGCTCGCAAAGGGATCGCGCCCGGAGAAGGTTGTTGTGCTCATAGCCAGCGCACCCTGCCCCGGAATTTCTCGATGAAGCGGGCATTGGCCGCATCGCCGCCAGCCGCGTTGCCGGAGCGCCAGACAGGCGGCTCGATGCCGCGTTCCACCAGCAGGCTGACGGTGTGGATCACCAAGGCATTGAGCGCGAAGGCATTGGCGAAGGTCGAGATCGCGGCAATGTCCTGGCTCATGCCCGGCACGCGGACCACCGCGTCGCCGACCGGCACTTTCGTGTCCACGGCCAGATCGACGATGTCGAGCAGGTTCTGCTTGCTGGGATGGCGCGCCGGGTGCTCCTGGGGCGTTCCCTCGGCATGGGCGCGCGAGGAGACGCCAATCACCTTGACCCCCCGTTCCCTGGCCTCCAGCGCGGCATCGATCAGCGCCGCGTTGATGCCATAGGCATTGACCAGGATCAGCATGTCGTCTGGGCCCAGACCCCGGTCGCGGATGACGATCCTGCCGATGCCCGGGGTGCGTTCCACGGCCATGGACCGCAACGCGCCATTGGACAACAGGGTGCCTTCATCGAGAATGGCCGAGACATGCATCAGCCCGCCGGCACGGAAAAACACTTCCTGGCTGGCAAGGTTGGAATGACCGCCCGGGCCATAGATATGCACCAACCGGTCCGCGCCGACCTGATCGGCAAGCACGGCGGCCGCCGCCTCGATGGCCGGGGTTTCCTCGGCCTCGATGCGCTGCATGATCGCGGTCACGGCGGCCAGGTAAATCCTGACCAGCCCACGCCCTTCGCTCGACGACCCCTCAGTCATCACCCTGCCCTCCATTGCGGATCCCTGGCCGACAAATCCGCCGGCACGAGGGTGAAGCGAGCAGGTCCCTTGCTCCTGCCGGCATCCGCCAATTTATCTCTCAAGGAGTACATGCAATCGGTTGCATGTCAACATGGGATCATGGCGTTCGTCATTGTATCGATGATTGGAGGCACCGTTCCGCGGCTCAGCCGGGAAGCGATCCGGGTGCGGACGCGGTGGTGTGGCGGAGCACGAGATCGGTGGTGAGCAGCCGGCGTTCGGGAGCGGCATCGGGGTCCGCGATGCGCTCGATCATCAGCTTGACCGCTTCGGAACCGGTGTCCTCGGCCCGCGTGGTGATGGAGGTGAGGGCCGGATGGGTCATTTCCCCCAGCACGTCGTCGCAACCGATCAGCGAATATTGCGTCGGCACGTCGACGCCCCGCGCATGCAGCCCCGCCAGAATGCCCTGCGCCAGGATATCGTCGAAGGCGATAGCCGCCGTGGTGCCGGAATTGGCAATCGGCTCCGCCATTGCCAGGCCCGCCGGAAAACTGGCCTTGCCCGCCGGCAACAGGACGAGTTCGCCGCCCGCTGCCGCCACGGCCTCCTGCACCGCCCGGAGACGGACCGCATTGGACCAACTGCTTTCGGGGCCGCCGACATAGGCGATGCGCCGATGCCCCAGTTCGGTCAGGTGCCGCACCGCCTGGCCGACGCCGCGTGTATAATCGACCAGAACCCGCGGCAGGCCTTCGAGATCGCGGTTGACCAGGATCACCGGACCGGAGCGGCCAAAACCCTCCACCGTCCCGGGATCGAGCCGCGACGAGACGAGGATGGTCCCTTCCACCTGGCCGGCGAACCGCGACATCAGCCGCTCCTCGCCCCGCGGATTTTCATCGCCATTGCCGATGAAGATGCAATAGCCCGAGCGGTCGGCCTCGCGCTGAACGCCCACGATGAGGCGCGGGATGAACGGATTGGTGAGGTCATGCACCACCAGGGCCAGGTTGGCCGCCCGTCCGGTGGACAGGGCCCGCGCCAGCCGGTTGGGCGAATAGCCCATGCGCTTGGCCACGGCCAGCACGTGCTCGGTGGTTTCGGGACGAATCATCTGCGGCCGGGTGAAGGCCCGGGACACGGTGGAGCGATCGACCCCCGCCGCCTCAGCCACTTCACGGATGGTCACGCGTCCGCGCTTGTTGTCCACCAGCCAGCCTCCCCCACAAGTCCCCCCTAGCAGCGCCGGCACGATTGTCAATGGCGGCACCGGACGGCAACGCCTATCGAGGGATCGGCGCCGGAAGAGGAAAACATTTATGCAACCGGTTGCGTAACTTTTCAAACCTGCTACCGTCCGGGCGAAATCAGGGAGGATGATCGTGCAGATCCACATTCATGACAGCACCGACAGCATGGCTCGATCTGCGGCCGCCGAAGGGATTGCGGCGATCAAGGCTTCCCTGGCGGCCAGGGGGGAAGCCAATGTCATCCTCGCCACCGGGGCCAGCCAGTTCGGCATGCTCGAGGCACTGATGGAATCGGACATCGACTGGGGCAAGGTTCGGGCCTTTCACCTCGACGAATATATCGGCCTGCCATTGAGCCACCCCGCCAGTTTCCGCCGCTATCTCAAGGAAAGGGTCATCTCCAAGGTGCCCGGCTTCAAGCAATTCGTCCTCATTGACGGGGAAGCCGCCGATATCGATGCCGAAATCGCCCGCATCTCGGCGCTGATTTCGAGCCATCCCATCGATGTGTGCTTCGCGGGGATCGGCGAAAACGGCCATCTCGCCTTCAATGACCCGCCGGCCGATTTCGACACCACGGCGCCCTATATCAATGTGGAGTTGGACGCCGCCTGCCGCCAGCAGCAGTTCGGCGAGGGCTGGTTTGAAACGCTCGACGCCGTGCCCCACCGCGCCGTCTCGATGTCGGTCCGGCAAATCCTCAAATCGAAAACCATCATTCTCACCGTTCCCGACGCCCGCAAGGCCGAGGCGGTGGCGCGCTGCCTGGAGGGCCCGGTAGACAAGATGGCGCCGGCCTCGATCCTGCAGACCCATGGCGCCACCTCGGTCCATCTGGACCCCGCCGCCGCATCATGCTTGATCAGGGGCGTTTGAACCGGCGCTCTCCGAAACGCCGGAGCGCGGGATTCGAGCGCCGCTTGCCGCGCTTACTGCACCAGGGGCGTGGTGGCCGCGTCGAGGTCGATGCCTTCAATGTCGGCCTGGCCGGCGAGCAGGCTGATATATTGGCGCAGGGCCTTTTCTTCGACCTGGGCGCGCAGGCGGTCGGCGATCTGCCCCTGCACCGCCTCGAACGGCACGATTTCTCCGGGAATGGAGCGGTCGACCGCCACGATATGGAAGCCGAAGCGTGTCTTTATCAGGTCGCGCAGCACGCCCGAGGCACCGAATTTGAAGATGGCCTGCTCGAATTCGGGCACCATGTCGCCGCGCGCGATCTGGCCGAGATTGCCGCCCTGTTCGGCCGAGGGGCAATTGGACAATTGGGCAGCCAGTTCCGCGAACCGTTCGGGCTCGGCCAGCAGCGTATTGAGCGCCTCCTCGGCCCGCGCCCGCATCAGCGGCACGTTCACCTGCGGGGTCACCTGGAACAGGATATGGCGGGCATGGACGAGATCGCCGCTGATGAATTCGGTGCGGTGGCCGTCGTAATAGCGCCGGCACTCCGCTTCGGTCGGCTCCGGCATGGCCACTTCGCGCGCCAGCAGCGTTTCGATGGCCGCCGCTATCGCTTCCGCCTCGCTCGTCCCGGCCGCCAGCAGGTCCGTGGCCACGGCGCGCTGGCGCAGCAATTCATGGGCGGCGGCCAGTTCCGCCGCCCCCTCGGGCCCGGGCGGCACTTCCACGCCATTGACCAGGATCGTCATGAGCGCACGCTGTCCTTGGCGCGGGTCTTGGGCGTGCGCACGATCTGGTAGGGCCGGAAGAGATAGGACAGCGCTCCTGCCCCGCTCCAGATATGGATCATGCGGGTGAAGGGCGAGACGAGGAACAGGGTAAAGCCCAGCAGGATATGCAGCTTGTAGGTCAGCGGCACGTCCAGCATCAGCGCGGCCGCGCCGGCATTGAACGTCACGATGCCCTGGATATAGGTGGTCAGCTTCTCGAACAATTCCCCGTCCATATGCGCGGCCGAAAGCGGCACGGTGAGCAGGCCGAGCGCCAGCTGCAGCCACAGCATGAGGGTGATGGCGATGTCCCATTTGCGGCTGTTGAGGCGGATGCGCGGATCGGAAAGCCGCCGGAAGATCAGGATGGAGAGGCCGATAATGGCGATGGCGCCGGCAATACCGCCCACCACCATGGCCAGCAATTGGTGAGCCGCCGGCGTCAGGGCCCATTCGGTCATCCAGTGCGGCGCCAGGAACCCGACGAAATGCCCCAGGATGACGGTCAGCACTCCGTAGTGAAACAGGTTCGAGCCCAGTCGCAATTCGCGCTTGCGCAGGATCTGCGAGGAATCGCTCTTCCAGGTATAGGGCTCGCGGTCGAAGCGGATCAGGCTGCCGATCAGCAGGACGACGAGGCAGATATAGGGGTAGACCGCAAAGAGCAGCGTGTTCACATATGGATTTTCCAGCATGGAAGCCTCCTCCCGTTCATGTGGCCGGGCCGCCGCCCGGATTGGGCGGTTCGGCAAAGGCCGGGCGCTCGGCCCAGTCGCGGTCCAGCGTTTCGGTGCGCTCGGGCACCGGCGCGATCTTTGCGGCATCCACCGGTTCGGCCCCCGCCAGGACCAGCAGGGCCTGGGGCACGGCGGCATAGGCGCTTTGCCGCGCCAGCAGGGCACGGGCGATCGAAGCCAGGATATGGGCGCAATCGGCCAGCATGTCGCGCGCTTCATCCATGTCGCGCAGGCTGAGATATTCGAGCACCACCGGCAGGTAATCGGGCAGTTCGGGCGCATTGAGGTCGTAGCCGGCCGCTCCGTAAAGCGATTTCAGTTCGACCATGGCCGTACCCCGGTCGCGCCCGTCCCCATGCACATGCTCGAACAGGTGCAGCGACAGGGCCCGCCCCCGGTCGAACAGGTCGACATAGCGTTCCTCGGCCGCCAGCCCCTCGCCGGCGCCGATTTCATCGGCCAGCGCCAGCACGGCCTCTCGATGCGTGGGCCCCAGCAGCGGCGAAGCGCGCACGATATCGGCGATTTCGGGCAAGGCCTGCCGCATTGTGGCATCGGGATAGGAGAGCAAAGCGCTGAAGGCCTTGAGCAGCGGAATCATGGCGCCCTCACGTATCCAGCGGCCGCATCGGGTTGAGCTTGCGCCGCCCCATCTTGCCGCCGAACAGGGTCGAATGCGGCGGCCCGAAATCGCAGCCATTACCGAAGGTGAAGCCGCACGATCCCTTGAGCCCATAGGCGTCCTCGGCCTCCTCGCGGTGGCTGGTGGGAATGACGAAACGGTCCTCGTAATTGGCGATGGCGAGGTAGCGGTGCATTTCGCGCACCTGCGCCTCGGTCAGCCCTGCCTGGGCCAGCACGGCGGCGCCGTCGCCTTCGCCGAGCTGGCGCTGCCGGTGATAGATGCGCATGGCCAGCATCCGTTCCAGCGCTGAGACGATCGGCGCCTCGGCGCCGGCGGTCAAAAGGTTGGCCAGGTATCGCACGGGGATGCGCAGCGAGCGGACATCGGGAATTTCTCCCACCGTGTCGATAGCGCCGGCATTGGCGTGGGACTGGATGGGCGAGAGCGGCGGCACATACCACACCATGGGCAGGGTGCGGTATTCGGGGTGCAGCGGGAAGGCGATTTTCCAGTCCACCGCCATCTTGTAGGCGGGCGAGCGCTGTGCCGCCTCGATCCAGTTCTCGGCGATACCGTCGGCGCGCGCCTGCTCGATCACCGCCGGGTCGTTGGGGTCGAGGAACAGCTTGAGCTGGGCTTCGTAGAGGTCCTGCTCGTCGGCCATCGAGGCCGCCGCCTCGATGCCGTCGGCGTCGTAGAGCAGCACGCCCAGATAGCGGATGCGGCCCACGCAGGTTTCCGAGCACACGGTGGGCTGGCCCGCCTCGATGCGCGGATAGCAGAAGATGCACTTCTCCGCCTTGCCCGAGGTCCAGTTGTAATAAATCTTCTTGTAGGGACAGCCGGACACGCACATGCGCCAGCCGCGGCATTTATCCTGGTCGATCAGCACGATGCCGTCTTCCTCGCGCTTGTAGATCGAGCCCGAGGGGCACGAGGCGACGCAGGCGGGATTGAGGCAATGCTCGCACAGGCGCGGCAGATACATCATGAAGGTGTTTTCAAACTGCCCGTAAATGTCCTTCTGCACCGCCTCGAAATTATAGTCCTGGCTGCGCTTGTCGAATTCGCCGCCCAGGATTTCCTCCCAGTTCGGGCCCCATTCGATTTTCTCCATCGGCCGCCCGGTCACCAGGGACAGCGGCCGCGCCACCGGCGCGGTGGCCAGTTCCGGCGCCTTCTGCAAATGCTCATAATCGAAGGTGAAAGGCTCGTAATAATCGTCGATTTCGGGCAGGTGCGGGTTGGCGAAGATTTTTGCCAATACGGCCAGTTTGCCCCCCTGCCGGGGCACGATCTTGCCGTTCTTTTTCCGCTCCCAGCCGCCTTTCCAGCGGTCCTGGTTTTCCCAATCCTTGGGATAGCCGATGCCCGGCTTTGTCTCGACATTGTTGAACCAAGCATATTCCATGCCCTGACGCGAGGTCCAGACCTGCTTGCAGGTCACCGAGCAGGTATGGCACCCGATACATTTGTCGAGGTTGAGCACCATGGCAATCTGGGCGCGGATTTTCATGAGGAAGCCTCCTCGGCAATCGGATCGACAGGGTTGGAGCGGTCGAGCCATTCGACCTTGGCCAGCTTGCGCAGGACCACGAATTCGTCGCGGTTGGAGCCAACCGTGCCGTAATAGTTGAAGCCGTAGGAAAGCTGGGCATAGCCGCCCACCATATGGGTGGGCTTGAGCACCGTGCGGGTCACCGAATTGTGGATGCCGCCGCGCTGCCCGGTAATCTGCGAGCCGGGCACGTTCACGATCTTTTCCTGGGCGTGATACATCATGCACATGCCTTCCTGCACGCGCTGGCTCACCACCGCCCGCGCCGCGATGGCGCCGTTGAGGTTGAACACCTCGATCCAGTCGTTATCGACGATGCCCGCCTTTTTCGCGTCCACTTCCGACACCCAGACGATGGGGCCGCCGCGCGACAGCGTGAGCATGATGAGATTGTCGGTATAGGTCGAATGGATGCCCCATTTCTGGTGCGGCGTAATGAAATTGAGCACGATCTCCTTTTCGCCATTGGCCTTCTTGCCCAGCATGGCGGCGGCGGTGCGCGTATCGATGGGCGGGCGGTAGACGGCAAAGCCCTCGCCGAAATCGCGCATCCAGCGGTGGTCCTGGTAGAATTGCTGGCGGCCGGTCAGCGTGCGCCAGGGGATCAGCTCATTCACATTGGTATAGCCGGCCGTATAGGAGACGTGTTCGCTTTCGATCCCCGACCAGGTCGGGGAAGAAATGATCTTGCGCGGCTGCGCCTGAATATCGCGGAAGCGGATTTTCTCGTCTTCGCGGGTGCGCGCCAGGTGCGCGTGCTCGCGCCCGGTGATCGCGCTCAGCGCTTCCCAGGCCTTCACCGCCACCTCGCCATTGGTTTCGGGCGCCAGGTACATGATGGTTTCGGCCGCATCCACATCGGTCAGGATGCGCGGCCGGCCCTGGGTCGATCCCGGCTCTTCCACCCGGTGGTTGAGGTCGCCCAGCCCTTTCACCTCGGCCTCGGTGTTCCAGCCGATGCCCTTGCCGCCATTGCCCAATGTGTCGGCAAGCGGTCCCAGCGCCGTATAGCGCCGATAGGTGTCGGGATAATCGCGCTCGACCACGCCGATCTGCGGCGCGGTGACGCCGGGGATCAGCGCGCACTCGCCCTTTTTCCAGTCGGCGACATCGAAAGGCTGGGCCAGTTCGCCCGCGCTGTCGTGCAGGATCGGGGTCAGCACCACGTCGCGCTCCACCCCCAGATGCCCCTCGGAAAGTTCCGAAAAGCGCTTGGCGATGGCCTTGTACGTCTCCCAATCGCTCCTGGCTTCCCAGACAGGATCCACCGCCGCCGACAGCGGATGGATGAAGGGGTGCATGTCGGAGGTATTGAGATCGTTCTTCTCGTACCAGGTGGCCGTGGGCAGCACGATGTCCGAATAGAGGCAACTGGTGGACATGCGGAAATCGAGCGTCGTCACCAGGTCCAGCTTGCCCTCGGGCGCGTCGTCGCGCCATTTCACTTCCTGCGGTTTGGCCCCGCCTTCCTCGCCCAGGTCCTTGCCCTGCAGGCCGTGCCGCGTGCCCAGGAAATGGCGCAGGAAATATTCGTGCCCCTTGCCCGAGGAGCCGAACAGGTTCGAGCGCCAGATGAAGAGGTTGCGCGGGAAATTGACTGGATTGTCGGGGTCCTCGCAAGCCATGGCCAGCGCGCCGGATTCGAGCCCGGCCACCACATGGTCCTTCACCGGCATGCCGGCCTTTTCCGCCTCGGCGGCGAGGGAGAGCGGATTGACGTTGAGCTGCGGCGCCGAAGGCAGCCAGCCCATGCGCTCGGCCCGCACGTTGAGGTCGATCATCGCGCCGCGATAGGGCGCGGGGTCGGCCAGCGGCGAGAGCAGTTCGGCCACGTCGAGCTTTTCATAGCGCCATTGGTCGGAATGGGCATAGAAGAACGAGGTGCCGTTCATGTGGCGTGGCGGGCGCACCCAGTCGAGGGCGAAGGCCAGCATGGTCCAGCCGGTCTGGGGCCGCAGCTTTTCCTGCCCCACATAATGGGCCCAGCCGCCACCCGAAACGCCGATCGTGCCGCACATCATCAGCACGTTGATGATCGAGCGATAGCCCATGTCCTGGTGATACCAGTGGTTCATGCCGGCCCCGATGATGACCATGGAGCGGCCCTTGGTCTTTTCGGCATTGGCGGCAAAACCGCGCGCCACGTCGATGGCATGGGCGGCCGGCACGCCGGTGATCTTTTCCTGCCAGGCCGGCGTATAGGGCACGTTGTCGTCGAACCCCTTGGCACAATCCCCGCCCAGCCCCCGGTCGAGCCCGTAATTGGCGCAGAGCAGGTCGAACACCGTGGCCACCGCCACCTCGCCGCCGGCCAGTTTCAGGTGCCGCACCGGCACATGGCGCGTCAGCACGTCCCCGCCCTGGTCGTTGCCGGCGAAATGCGGATGCGGCGTGCCACCGAAATAGGGGAAGGCCACCGGCAAAACGGCGTCGCGCCGGTCGATCATGCTCAGCGCCAGGCGGGTATCCGCGCCGGTTTCGCCGTCCTTTTCCTCGAGGTTCCAGCGCCCCTTGGGTTCGCCATCGGCCGGCCAGCGATAGCCGATGGAGCCCTGCGGCACGACGATGTCGCCGCTGGCCTCGGCCATGGCCAGGGTCTTCCAGTCGGCCCGGTCGCCGGTTCCGGACGCGGCCTTGCCGCGCCTGGCCGCCGCCGGGTCAAGATCGCTCTGGCGCAGATAGCGGTCCGGCACATAGCGCTCGCCGTCCTTGCGCAATTGCACCAGCATCGGCATGTCGGTCAGCCGCCGGCAATAATCGTCGAAATAGGGCGTTTTGCGCTCGAGGAAGAATTCCTTGAGGATGACATGGCCCATGGCCATGGCCAGCGCCGCGTCGGTGCCCTGCTTGGGGTGCAGCCAGAGGTCGGAGAGCTTGGCCACTTCCGAATAATCGGGCGTCACCGCCACGATATTGGTGCCGTTATAGCGCGCCTCGACGAAGAAATGCGCATCGGGGGTGCGCGTCTGAGGCACGTTGGAGCCCCAGGCGATGATATAGCTTGAATTGTACCAATCCGCCGATTCAGGCACGTCGGTCTGCTCGCCCCAGGTCTGGGGGCTCGAAGGCGGCAGGTCGCAATACCAGTCGTAGAACGAGAGCAGCGTGCCCCCGATCAGGCTGAGATAGCGCGCGCCCGAGGCATAGGACACCATGGACATGGCCGGAATGGGCGAAAAGCCCACCACCCGGTCCGGCCCATAGGTCTTGATCGTATGGACATTGGCCGCGGCGATGATTTCCGTGGCTTCCTGCCAGTTCGCCCGCACGAAGCCGCCACGCCCGCGCATGGCCTTGTAGCCCTTGGCGATCTTTTCATCCGCCGTGATGGCGGCCCAGGCCTCGACCGGGCCGAGCGTCTTGCGGGCCTCGCGCCAGGCCTTGATGAGCCGCCCCCGGATCATGGGATATTTGATGCGGCTGGCGCTGTAGAGATACCAGCTATAGGAGGCCCCGCGCGAGCAGCCGCGCGGCTCGTGATTGGGCATGCCGGGCCTGGTGCGGGGATAATCGGTCTGCTGGGTTTCCCAGGTCACCACCCCGCTCTTGACGTAGATTTTCCACGAGCACGAGCCGGTGCAGTTCACCCCATGGGTGGAGCGCACGATCTTGTCGTGCTGCCAGCGCTGCCGGTAGCCCTCCTCCCAGGTGCGATCCTCGTCGCGCAATTCGCCGTGCCCGTCGGCAAAGGGCTCGCGGCGGCGCGCCAGATAGGTGAGACGTTCGAGGAAATGGCTCATGAAGTCCTCCTTGTCGCTGCGCCCGGGGCGCCCGCATTCGCCTCGCCCATCACCGGGGCGCGCCGCACCTCGGTCAGGTAATTGAGGATCAGCGATACCCAGACGATGCCATAGAGCAGCATGAAGCAGCTCGAATTGAAGCCCACCAGGTCGAGAATGGCGCCGAACATGATGGGCAGCAGGAACCCGCCCAGCCCGCCGACCATGCCGACCACGCCGGTCACCGCCCCCATGTTCTCGGGAAATTCGTCGCCGATATATTTGAAGGTCGAGGCCATGCCGCAGGCGAAAGCGATGCCGAGCACGAAGAGCAGCAGGGTGAACAGCCAGGCCGGCAGCGCGATCGCCAGGACCATGGGTTCGCGAACCGTGTGAATGGTCAATTCGGTCTGCGGGTAGGACAGCAGGAACAGGCAGAGCCAGGCCACCCACAGCACCCACCAGGTCACCGCATGGGCGCCGAACCGGTCGGACAGCCAGCCGCCAAAGGCCCGGAAGGCGCCGCCGGGCAGCGCGAAGCACACCGCCAGCAGCGAGGCCTGGGTGATGCTCATGCCGTATTCGGAGCCGAAATATTGCGGCATCCAGATCGACAGGGCGGTGAAGCCGCCGAAGACGATCGAATAATATTGGCAATATTTCCAGACGCGCGGATCGCGCAGCACCGCCAATTGCGCTAGGAGGGGCGGGGACATGTCAGTGCGCGCCGGGTCGGGCGCCGAGAAGACCCAGAACAGGCCCGCCGTCGCCACCAGGGCGATGGCATAGACCCTGGGCACCATTTCCCAGCCATAGGCGTCGATCAGCCAGGGCGCGAGAAACATGTTGAGCGCCGCGCCCACCGTGCCGGCGCCGAAGACGCCCATGGCGAAGCCGCGCTGGCTCTTGGGAAAAAACCGCGCCACATAGGGCGTTCCCACCGAAAACGACGCACCCACCAGCCCCAGCGCCAGTCCCAGCAGCAGGAATTGCCACAGGGCCGTGGCATAGGCGGTGATCCAGAGCGGAACGGCGCAGCCGAGCAGCAGCCCCGCCATCAGCCGGCGGCCGCCGAGCCGGTCGGTCCAGATGCCCAGCGGCAGGCGGAACAGCGCGCCGGTCAGCACCGGGGTCGCCGTCAGCAGGCCGAATTCCATGGAATTGAGGCCGAGCTGCTCGCGGATGGGAATGCCTGTCACGCCGAACATCATCCATACCGCAAAACACATGGTGAAAGCCCATGTGGTGGCGATCAGGACGGTGATATTCCGAAACCCGGCCATTCCTCCCCCCGTGCGCATTTTCATACGAGCGATGGATAGTGCCAGACTACGCTAACTGTTTTTTTTGGCAAGAACAGGTGTTTAGCGCAAAGAACGGCGCGATTCCCCATTCCGCGCTTATTGCCGCTCCGTCACCACCCATTCCAGGATTTGCTCCACGGCGGCAAGGCCGGGATCCTCGGCCTTGCGGATCACGGTGAGCAATTGGAACCACAATTCGTCGTCGGCGCTGTCGGCAAAGGCCCGTACCGCGCCACTGACGAAAACCGGCAAATCCATCGCCGCCGCCTCGGCCCGCGCCGCCAGGGCCTCCACCAGGCCGGGATCGAGCCGCGCCAACAATCCCTCGACCAGTTCAGGCCGGCCCAGCCCGTCGATCACCTGCCCCAGCATGATTTTGGCTCCCCGCTGACGATGCACGCCATCATGCCATATCCGGCCTCGGACGGAAGCCGTCGCGCCCGCCACTTTGATCCAGGGCAATTTGCCCCGCGGCCAAGCTGGTAGAAGCGGACCAGAGGTTCCAGACGGCGAGGCCGCATTGAGCGACGATATCCATGCGCTGGTCGAGCGCTATTCCCAGCCGGTGCCGCGCTATACCAGCTATCCCACGGCACCCCATTTCCACGCCGGAATCGATGCGCGCCTCTATGCCCGCTGGCTGGGCGAATTGCCGGCCGATGCCCGGATTTCGCTCTACCTGCACATTCCCTATTGCGACCGGTTGTGCTGGTTCTGCGGCTGCCACACCAAGCACACGCTGCGCTACGAGCCGGTGGCCCATTATCTCACCGCGCTTCACGCCGAGATCGCCTGGGTGGCCGAAAAGCTCGGCGGCAAGGGCGGGGTCAGTGCCATTCATCTGGGCGGCGGCTCCCCCACGCTCCTGACGCCCGAGGACCTGCTGGCGCTCAAGGCGCGGCTCGCCGCCGCCTTCACCATCGATCCGGCGGCGCAGATCAGCATCGAGATCGACCCCAACGACCTCGATGACGGGCGCTATGACGCCATGGCCGCGTTCGGGCTCAACCGCGCCAGCATCGGCGTGCAGGATTTCGACCCGCGCGTGCAAAAGGCCATCAACCGCCTGCAGAGCTTCGAGCAGACGCGGGCGGTTGTCGATGCCATGCGGGCGCGCGGCGTGCCTTCGGTCAATCTCGACCTGCTCTATGGCCTGCCCTACCAGACCGAGGCGGGCCTTGAGCGCACCATCGCGGCGGCGCTCTCGCTCCATCCCGATCGGGTGGCGCTTTTCGGCTATGCCCATGTACCCTGGATGAAGCCGCACCAGAAGATGATCCCCGAGGAAGCCCTGCCCGACCGGCATGCGCGCTTCGCCCAGGCCCGGCTCGCCGCCGCGCTGCTCACCGGGGCCGGGCTCGATCCCATCGGCTTCGATCATTTCGCCCGCCCCGGCGACAGCCTGGCGGAAGCGGCGCGCCAGGGCCGGCTGCGCCGCAATTTCCAGGGCTATACCGACGACAATGCCGACGCGCTGATCGGCCTGGGCGCGTCCGCCATCGGCCAATTGCCGCAAGGCTATGTGCAGAACATCACGCCCACGGGCGAATACAACAAGGCGGTCCTGGCCGGCGGCGTGGCGACCGCCAGGGGTTTCGTGCTCAGCCCCGCCGACAAATTGCGCGCCCAGGCCATCGCCATCCTGCTGTGCCGCTTTCGCCTCACGGCGCGGGACCTGGCCGGTTTCGGCGCCGCCGGCCGCGCGCTCATGGGCGAAGCCGAAGCCATCGCCCTCACCGATCGGGACGGCCTTGCCGAAATGCAGGATGGCGCTTTCTGCATCACCCCGCGCGGCCGTCCCTTCGTGCGCAGCATCGCCGCCCGGTTCGATGCCTATTTCGGCAGCGGCACGGCCCGGCATTCCGCCGCCGTCTAGGCGCGTGACCTAAAGCGCGGCGTCATGCACGTCGACGCGGAGGGCGGCGCTGGCCAGGAGAATGTCGAGCAGGCGCTTTTCGAGCAGGACGGGCAGCGGAACTTCGAGGCGGCAGGATTCCGCCTCGGCGGTTTCGGCGCGCTCCAGCCGTAATCCGGCGGCATCGGCCCCCTGGGCGACCAGGGCCCGGCGGACGCTGAGGGCGGAAGCGGCTTCGGCGAAATGGGCGATGGCGAACCGGCAGCGGCGGGACATGGCGGGCTCAGTGGATCACGTTCTCGCATTCGGCGGCCTGCCGCAGCCGCGCCAGGTCGCGGATGACGAAGCTGCCCCGGCCCGGCAGGTCGATGATGCCGCGCATCTTGAGCTTGGTGAGGTTGCGGCTCACCGTTTCGATGGTCAGGGCCAGGTGGTCGGCGATGTCGGCCCGGCACATGGGCAGCGCGATGCGCTGGTCATTGGCCTGCTTGCCGGTGCGCGCGGCCAGGGCCATCAGGAAGCCGGCAATCCGCTCCACCGCCGACTTGCGGCACAACAGGTCCGAGAGGTCGTACATGCTGGTGATTTCACCAGCCGCCATGGCGAGGATTTTCTCGCCCAACTCGGGCCGTTCGCGCATGGCCTGCAACATGTCGCCGCGCGCCGTCACCTGCACCCGGGCCGGGGTCAGCGCGTCGCAATCGAAGCGATAGGTTTCGCCATGCCCGAAGCCGATAATGTCGCCGGGATAGGCGAACGCCACCACCTGCCGACGGCCATCGGGAAAGATCTTGGTGGCGCGGAACACGCCGCTCACCACTTCATAAAGCGTTTCGGCGCGGTCGCCCTCATGGAAGAGGACTGTCGTGGCGCCGACGACACGGCCGGCTTCCGCGACCGGTCGGTTTACGGGTTGGCTTTCGGGGGCGGCGTGGGGAAACAGATACATCGGGGCGTTCCAGTCTTCTTGGATGGAACGGAATTGACCACGCGCGCGTAACTGGCCTATCCGGTAAATGTAACCGATTGTAACGGCCGAGCCCCATCCGCTGGACCATGCCCCAAGGCCCGCAGCACATTCTCGTCGTCGATGACGACGCCCAGATTCGCCGCCTGCTGCGCCGCTGCCTCGAGGACGAGGGGTTCCGGGTCAGCGAGTCGGGCGATGGCGCCGATATCGAGACGGCCTTGCAGGGCGGCGTCGACCTGGTGACGCTCGACCTCAATCTGGGCCGCGCCGATGGCCTGGCCGTCGCCCGGCAGGTGCGCCAGGTTTCCGACGTGCCGATCGTCATGATTACCGGCAAGGGCGACATGATCGACCGCATTGTCGGGCTCGAGATCGGCGCCGACGATTATATCGCCAAGCCCTTCCACCTGCGCGAGGTGCTGGCCCGCATCCGCAGCGTCCTGCGGCGCAGCGCCGGCACCGTCCGGCCCGGGAATGCCGGCATTATCCGTTTCGACGGCTTCGTGCTCGACCCCGGCCGGCGCAGCCTTTCGGGCCCCGATGGCGGGGAGATCGCCCTCACCACCGGCGAATTCGACCTGTTGATGCTGTTCGCCCGCCATGCCCATGCCGTGCTCGACCGCGACCGCATCATGGACCTGCTCAAGGGCCACGACTGGGCGCCCAACGACCGCAGCATCGACAATCAGGTGGCACGGCTGCGCAAGCTGCTCGAAACCGATACCCGCCATCCGCGCCTCATCAAGACGGTGCGCGGCGCCGGATACAGTTTCACTCCCCGGACGCTGGACCGCTGAAGTCTGGGCCCTGCCCTATTTCGCCGCCTCCAGCGCCTCGGCGATGGCATGGGCGAGGTCGGCCTGCCGATAGGGTTTTCCCAGCACCTTGAGATGGGCGATGGCGTCGGCGTCGCGGCGCACCAATTCGTCGGCATAGCCCGAGGTGAGCAGGACCGGCAGGCCGGGCCAATCGCTCGCCACGCGCCGCGCCAGTTCATAGCCCGAAATGCCGCCGGGCATGACCAGGTCGGTGAAGACGAGATCGACGCCCCCGGCATCCGCTTCCAGCAGCGCCAGCGCCTCATGCGCGTCGGCGGCCACCAGCGTGCCATAGCCCAGGGCTTCGAGGCGGTTGACCGTCAGCCGCCGCACGCGCGGATCGTCCTCCACCACCAGCACGGTGCGCCCGGTCACGGCCGGCCCGGCATCCTCGGGCAGGTCGGGCGCGGCAACCGCTTCGCCATGGCGCGGCAGGTAGATATTGACCCGCGTGCCCCGCCCGGGCTCGCTGTAGATGGTGGCGTGGCCGCCCGATTGCTTGGCAAAGCCGTAGATCATCGAGAGCCCCAGCCCGGTGCCCCGGCCCGGCTCCTTGGTGGTGAAGAACGGCTCGAAGGCGCGTTCGCGCACGTCGGGCGGCATGCCCTCGCCGGTATCGGCCACCGACAGGCGCACGTAATCGCCCGGCGGCAAGCCCTCGATGTCCTCGGCCATGGGCGCATCGACGCTGACATTGCCCGTCTCGATGCTGAGCCGCCCGCCATCGGGCATGGCGTCGCGCGCATTGACCGCCAGGTTGACGATGGCGCTTTCCACCTGCGATGGATCGATCCGCGTCGGCCAGAGGCGGGGCGTCAGCGCATTGGACAGGGCGATGGTCGGCCCCATCGTGCGGTGCAGCATTTCGGTGAGGCCGAGCACGAAATCGTTGAGATTGACGATTTCGGGTTCGAGGTGCGAGCGCCGGGCGAAGGCCAGGAGCCGCGCCGTCAGCCGCGCGCCCAGGTCGGCCGCTTCCAGCGCCTCGGTCGCCAGTTCGCGCTGCGCCGTGGTGGTCAGCCGCGCCTCGAGCATTTCGAGATTGCCGATGATGACGGTGAGCAGGTTGTTGAAATCGTGGGCGATGCCCCCGGTCAATTGCCCCATGGCCTCCATTTTCTGGGCCTGGCGCAGCGCCTGTTCGGTGGCCTTCTGGGCCGACAGGTCGTGGATGATGCCGGTGAAATGCACGCCCCCATCCATCTCGAACTCGCTCACCGCCAGATGCATGGGGAAGGTCGAACCGTCCTGCCGGCGTCCGGTCACCTCGCGGCCGATACCGATGATCTTGCGCGCGCCGGTGCGGCGGTAATTGGCGATATAGCTGTCATGGGCCGAGTGATAGGGCTCGGGCATGAGGAAATTGACATTGCGCCCGATGAAATCCTCCGCCGGATAGCCGAACAGCCGCGCCGCCGCCGGATTGACGCTGGCGATGATGCCGCGCTCGTCGATGGTGATGATGGCGTCGACGGCCGATTCGAGCATGGCCTGCAATTTGCGGGCCTGCCCGATCAGGGCGTTATGGTCTGGATCCGGTGCGCTCAAGGCTCTTTTGGGGTTCGGGGCAAATCGTTGCCGCCGAACCTATCCGCTCTTGGCGCCGCCGCAAACGGGCCCGAGACGAAAAAACCCCCGCGCCGGAGCGCGGGGGCGGCAAGCGGGACAGGGCTGCCCGCTGCTCAAAGGCCCAGGGCGGCATAGGCGGCGTCGAGACGCTCCTGAGCCTTGTTCGGCACTTTTACGGCGCGGGCTTCATCGAGATTGGGCTGGCCGTCGCCCACCACCACCACGCCGACCATGCCCATGGCATAGTGCGGGGTACACTTGACCCCATAGGTGCCCGGAACGTCGAAGGTCACCGTCAGCGTTTCATTGATCTTGCCCTTGAACGCGTCGGCGCCCTCGGGGATCATGTTCTTGATGGTTTCGACATTGTGGCCCTTGTCGGTGGGGATGAAGGTCACGGTGTCGCCCGGCTGGATTTGCAGCCCCGCCGGCTCGAACACCATGGCGCCGGCCTCGCCCTTGTTGAGCATGTGGACTTCATAGTCCGCTGCCAGCGCGGGGGCCGCCAGGCCGCATACCGCGACAATGGCCGTAAGAGTGGCTGTGATCGTGCGCATCGGGGTTCTCCTTCTAAGGCAGGTCTGCTGACCCGTCGGCGCCGTTCTAGGCACCGCACCCCCTCCCGTCTTTGATCCAGGACAAATATTGGTCGGAAGGCGATATATCTGAAAACGCTCGGATATTTGCTTTCAATCAATGATCTTTTGCGCACCCCGCCATAATCTCCATAACGAAAGCACAGGCAAAGTTGTGCTAGGTCATGGAGAAAGAAATGACTGAGACTAACAAACTTTCGCGTCGAGCTTTGTTTGCCGGAGTTGCGGCTATCGGCGCGACCGCCCAATTGGGTGCAATGTTGGCCGCCAATGCGCAAGAAATAGCCGCTAACGAACCCGTCGACATCAATGCATTGGAACGGGTCAAGGTCGAGCTGTTGCCCCCGCCCTTCGTGCATGCGCATGACCAGGTCGCCACCGGCGCCCCGAAGATCGTCGAATTCACGCTCACCATCGAGGAAAAGCGCCACGAGGTCGATGACGGCGCCGAGGTCTGGGCCATGACCTTCAACGGCTCGGTCCCCGGCCCGATGATGGTGGTGCATGAAGGCGACTACGTCGAACTCACCCTGGTCAATCCCGACACCAACCTCATGCCGCACAATATCGACCTGCACGCCGCCACCGGCGCGCTGGGCGGGGCGGCGCTCACCAATGTCAATCCCGGCGAAAAGGCCATCATGCGCTTCAAGGCCAGCAAGGCCGGCGTCTTCGTCTATCACTGCGCCCCGGAAGGCATGGTGCCCTGGCATGTCGTCTCGGGCATGAACGGGGCCATCATGGTGCTGCCGCGCGACGGGCTCAAGGACCCCAGGGGCAATCCGCTCCGCTATGACCGGGCCTATTACGTGGGCGAGCAGGATTTCTACATCCCCCGCGATGCGGACGGCAATTATATCGCCTATGAGAGCATTGCCGATTGCCACGCCGACACGCTCGAAGTGATGCGCGGCCTCATTCCCAGCCACGTGGTCTTCAACGGCCGCGTCGGCGCGCTGACCGGCGACAACGCCCTCAAGGCCAATGTCGGGGAAACCGTGCTCATCCTGCATTCGCAGGCCAACCGCGACACGCGGCCCCACCTGATCGGCGGGCATGGCGATTTCGTCTGGCCCACGGGCAAGTTCCACACCCCGCCCGATGTCGACCAGGAAACCTGGTTCATCCCCGGCGGCACGGCCGGCGCGGCGCTCTACACGTTCCACCAGCCGGGCGTCTATGCCTATGTGAACCACAACCTGATCGAGGCTTTCGAGCTGGGCGCGGCCAGCCACTTCGTGGTCGAGGGCGACTGGAACGACGATTTGATGACGAGCGTGCTCGCCGCCACCCCGATCTGACCGGGGCGTTTCCCTCCCAGCCGGGGAGGGCGCAAGAACGGAGGGCGGCAGGCGCCGCTCTCCTCCCCCTTCTCCTGGAGGCAGACATGACTGCCCTGGTTCACCCCCTCAAGGATTTTGCCGGCCTCGCGCTGCCGGCGGCCCTCCTCGTTCTCGGGCTCGGCGCCATTGCCGCCCAGGCCTTGCCGCCGCTCTTCCAGCCCGCAGCCCAGGCCTATCCGGCCCCCCAGACGGTCACCCTGCCGCCCGGTACGCGCGATTACCGCGTTGAAGGCCACTTCTTCATCGACAGCGCGCCCATCGATGCGCCGATGACCACGATCCGCATCGCAGCGCCGCTGACCATCATGAAATACCAGGTGAGCGCGGCCGATTACGCCGCCTGCGTGGCCGACGGCGCCTGCGCGGCGCCCGAGCCGGCCGCCCTGGGCACTGGCAATGTGCCGGCCACCGGCATCAGCTTCCAGGATGCGGAAGCCTATGCCGAATGGCTCAGCGCCCGCACCGGGCAGGTCTGGACGCTGCCCACCGACCAGCAATGGGCCTATGCCGCCGGCAGCCGCTACGCCGACGATGCGCTGGGCCTGGCCGACGATGCCGCCAATCCGGCCCTGCGCTGGCTGGCCAATTACCGCCAGGAAGCAGCCCGCAAGCGCGAGGCCGATCCCCTGCCTCACCCGCTGGGCACGTTCGGGGAAAACGAGAACGGCATTGCCGACATGGCCGGCAATGTCTGGGAATGGACGCAGACCTGCCACAGGCGCGTGCATGTCGATGCCGTCGGCGCCGTGCTCAGCACCCAGCCCGCCTGCACAATCCGCGTGCTCGAAGGCAAGCACCGCGCTTCGGTGAGCTATTTCATCCGCGATGCGCGCAGCGGCGGCTGCTCGGTCGGGCTGCCGCCCGACAATCTCGGCTTCCGCCTGGTGCGGCAGCCGCAATGGCACGAGCGCCTCACCGCCTTTTTCGGCGCATGAGGAAAAAGGCATGCGGCCGATTGGCCGATACCAACCCCGCCGGTTTTGCTGTAAGAGCGCAGCAACAACCAGGAAAGGGGGCGGAATTGGCCGACCTCGACCGCAGCCTTGTCCGGGCGCTGCCTTTATTCGCCCGCATGACGGATGAAGAACTGGACCGCCTGCTCGCCCGCGCCGTCATCCGCCGCGTGCCGGTAGGCGAAGCGGTGTTCGAGCAGGGGCAGAAGGCCAATCAGTTCTTCCTCCTGCTCCATGGCCGGCTCAAGGTCACGCAGGTGACCAATGACGGCCAGCAGATCATCGTGCGCGTCGTGCATCCGGGCGACCTTTTCGGCTTCGCCCAGGCCCTGCAACGCGACGATTATCCCGGCACCCCGGTCGCCGCCGCCGAAAGCATCGTTATCTGCTGGCCCAACGAGGTCTGGCACAGCGTCGTGGCGCAAAATCCCAACCTGGCTGTCAATGCCATGCAGTCGATCGGCCAGCGCCTGCAGGAAGCCCATACCCGCATCCGCGAAATGTCCACCGAGGAGGTGGAGCGCCGCGTCGCCCATGCGGTGCTGCGTCTTATCGACCAGGCCGGTCGGCAGGAGCCCGAAGGGGTGCGCATCGACTTCCCCCTTACCCGGCAGGACGTGGCGGAAATGACCGGCACGACGCTGCACACCGTCTCGCGCCTGTTCAGCGCCTGGGAATCCCAGGGCATCGTCAAGGGCGGCCGCCAGAAACTCCTCGTCCGCGACCGCGCCCGCCTCAAGGCCCTGGCGGAGGGAATGACGGAATAGCCGCCCGCCATCACCCCGCAACACCATTCTCTCTCCCTGTCATTCTCCCCAAAACATCGCCCCGCAATACCATCCCCCACCCCGTCATTCCCGCTCTCCACCCTGTCATTCCCGTGAGTTCAGGGAACCTCCGTTTCAGGTCACAAGCACAACCCCCACCACCCCGTCACCACCGGGCTTCGTCCCGGTGGTCCATGGGATTTTGAGGCATCGCATGGATTGCCCGGACAAGCCGGGCAATGACGCAGGATGGGACGGGCCATGAAGAGCGACGCAATTCCCACCGGCGTCGCCCACCCTGACATTCTCCCCAAAACATCGCCCCGCAACACCATTCCCCACCCTGTCATTCCCGCGAGTTCAAGGAACCTCCGTTTCAGGTCACAAAACACGAACCCCACCACCCCGTCACCGCCGGGCTCGTCCCGGTGGTCCATGGGATTTTGAGGCACCCCATGGATTGCCGGGACAAGCCCGGCAATGACGCAGGATGGGACGGACCATGAAGAGCGACGCAATTCCCATCGGGCGTCGCCCACCCTGACATTCCCGCTCTCCACCCCGTCATTCCCGCGAAGGCGGGAACCTCCGTTACCCGCCCCCAGACGCCTGGCATGACTTTTTTCCATCGCTTTACCGGCGCCTGGCCGCGTCCGGCGCGCCCGCCGCGCCGCGCCAACTTGCGCTGACGCAAGGACAGGGCATTCTAGGCCCGCTAGGCGAAGGCCGTCTCCGCCCCGAAGGTGTTCCATGACCCAATCTCCTCCACCCAAGCGCGTCCCGGTCCCGCGTGGCCTGGCCCGAACCGGCCCGGTGATCCTGGCCTATGGGTTCCGGCCCTTTTTCCTCTTTGCCGGCATCTGGGCGGTGCTGGCCATGGGCCTGTGGATCGCGGCCCTCGCCTCGGGTTTTCCCATCGGCGGAACCGATTATGGCGGGCCGGCCTGGCATGCCCATGAAATGCTGTTCGGCTACAGCACCGCCGCCATGGCCGGGTTCCTGCTCACCGCCATTCCCAACTGGACAGGGCGCCTGCCCGTCTCCGGCACGCCGCTGGCCGTGCTCTTTGCCGTCTGGCTGCTGGGCCGGCTGGCGCTGGTCGCGCCCGACACGATCGGGCTGGGCTGGGCCATCGGCCTCGACATGGCCTTCCTGCCTCTGCTCTTTGCCATCTGCCTGCGCGAAGTGGTGGCCGGGCGCAAATGGCGCGACCTCAAGGTGCTGGCGGCCGTGCTGGGGCTGGCCCTGGCCAATGGCATCTATCACGCGCTCATCGTGTGGAATGGCGATACCGGCCTGGCCAGCCGCCTCGCAGTGTCCGCCTATATCATGCTGATCGGCATTATCGGCGGCAGGGTGGTGCCCAGCTTCACCCGCAATTGGCTGGCCAAGCGCCATGCCCAGGCGCTGCCCGCGCCCTATGACCGCTTCGACAGCGCCGCGCTGCTCGGCGGTCTCGTGGCCCTGGCCGCCTGGGTGGTCGCGCCCGACCATTGGGCCAGCGCCCTGGCCTGCGTCGCCGGCGGCCTGCTGCACGCCATTCGCCTGGGCCGCTGGCAGGGCTGGCAGACCGGGACCGAACGGCTGGTCCTGGTGCTGCATGTGGCCTATGGCTTCGTGCCGCTCGGCTTTTTCGCCATCGCCCTGGTGCCCGCCGGGCTCATCGATCCGGCTTCGGCGCTCCATGTCTTCACCGTGGGCGCCATCGGCCTCATGACCCTGGCGATCATGAGCCGGGCGACGCGCGGCCATACCGGCCTGCCGCTCACCGCTCCGCTCGCCACCGGTATCAGCTATGGCCTGGTCTTCGCCGCCGCCCTGCTGCGTCCATTGGCCAGCATCGTGCCCGACCATTACCTGGCCCTGATTTCGCTCAGCGGCCTGTGCTGGATGTGCGGCTTCGGCCTCTATCTCGTCGAATACGCCCCTGCCCTGCTCACCCGCCGCAAGCAAAGGCCGGAATAGAAACGGGGCGCGATCCGCTCTTTCGTCAAAACCGCATGGCGATTTCGGGCGCCATGCGGTCGGGCGTCCAGGGCGGGTCGTAGGTCAATTCGACGCTGATTGCCGTGACGCCGGGCACCTGGCCGACCCGTTCGGTCACCGCCTCCTGCAGGAAGCCGCTGGCCGGGCAGAAGCGCGCGGTGGTGGTCATCAGCACCGCCACCGCGCCGTCCGGGCGCACGTCGATGTCATAGACGAGGCCCAGGTCGATGATGTTGTGGCCCAGTTCGGGGTCGATCACCTCGCGCAGCCCGGCGCGGATATCGGCCTCGATCTCCAGGCGCGGCGGCAGGCTCATGGCCGCTTGCCGGCCCGCACCATCAGCCGATAGGTGCTGCCGTCCTCGTCGAAATTGCCCACATGGGCATGGCCGCGCGTTTCCAGTTCGATGAACAGGAAGACCGGCTCGCGGCCCAGCAATGCGAACAGCACCTCGCCCTCGCTCATGGCTTCGAGCTGGCCGAGAATGCGCACCATGGGCTCGGGCGGGTCGAGTTCGGTGCAATCGAGATAATAGGCCGGATCGGCCCAGCTTTCGGGATTGGCCGGATCGCCGCCGGGGCGCGCGGCGGCCTCGGCCGCCTGGCCGGGCGTGAACACCACCTGCCAGTCGCCGCCACCGATTTCCGAGGCGTCGTGCGCAAAGCCCTTCGAGGCCATGACCCCCAGCAGCGGATCGGGCCGGAAGGTGGCGTAGAGCCTGAGGCGCTGGCCCGGCGCCAGCTTGCCCACGGCCTCCATGATGGCGCCGAAAGGCTCGCCGCCATTGCGCAGCAGCGGACGCACATCGAGTTCGAGATCGCTCATAGGGGGCTCCTTTGTCTCCGGGCTGGCAGGAACAGCCGCGGTCGGGGGTGGTTGCGCCAGTTCGCCGGCAGGTCGACCAGCATCCGGGCGCGGTAGAATTGATGGATCAGCAGCAGCACGGCGGCGCCTTGCACCCAGCTCGCGGCCCGCAGGACTTGCGCCTGGCCCAGCGCCAGGGCCAGCGCGCCCGCCAGGACGGCGGCGAAATAGAGGGCGAAGTCGAATTTCGCCCGATTCTCGCGCACCAGGTCCTGCACGCGCGGCGTGGGCAGGCGCCCCATGACCGGCGCGAAGCATTCGAGCCAGGTGAGGAAGGGCACGATCTTGTAGAGCATGGCCAGCCCCAGCCCGCCCAGCCAGCCCAGCAGCACGAGATAGACCCCGGCGGCGATGCCGGGCTCGAAATCGACCAGGGCGGCGCCGGCCACGACCAGCCCGGCCAGCGGCAGCAGGATGAAGGCGCCGATGGCCGCCAGCATGTGCAGCTCCAGCGCGTGCCGGCGGCGCGTGCGATAGAGCGTGGCGACGTCGCCCAGATAGGTGCCGATCGTGCCCAGCGCCGCCAGGCCCGCCAGCGTCGCCGGGATCGGCCAGGGCGCGTTGAGCGCGATCAGCCCGGCCAGCGCCAGGCACAGCAGCGCCAGGGCGGCGACCCCGCTCCAGAACACGATTCTCGGCCATCTGCCCTTGCGCTCGGGCGCGATCAGGAACATCGAGAGCAACCGGTAGCTCACGCCCATGGCCGCGAAGCTCAGCCAGCCGCCCAGCCCGAAACCGGCATGCAGCGGCACGCCATGGGTCACCAGCGCCAGCGCGAAATCGCCCCCGATCAGGCCCGCCAGCGTTCCGGCCAGGCTCTCCCCCAGGACAACGGTGAGCATCAGGCTCATCAGCGCCACGGCGACGAATCCGGCCGGCAGCGGCACGGTGCGGGCCCGCAGCAATGTGGCGAACAGGACCGTCGCGGCGATTGCGAAACCGCCGATCAGCAACAGCCCGCCCCAGGCCAGCAGGTCGGCCGGCAGGCTTGCCAGCCCGTCGAGCCCGGCAAAGCCGGCAAGGAGCGTGGCGAGGCCGGCCAGGATCAGCACCAGCGCCAGCGGCGCCAGACCGGGCCAGACCAGGTCGCGCCCCACCAGGACCGGCAGGAACTGGAACAGCGCCCCCAGCATCAGCAGGCTCAGCCAGCCGATGGCCAGCAGATGCACCACGATCAGCGTGCGCGGCGCCAGCAGCGCCTCCTGCGGATAGCCGAAGCCGAGCCCGATCAGCCCCAGCGCCGCCACCAAGGCCGCCAGCGCGAAGGCGAAATAGGCGAGGGTCCAGCGCGATATGCTGGCCATGGGCATGGTGCGATCCTCCCGGAGCGGCGGAGCCGGCCCGTGGCGGCCGGCCCCATTCCTTTATGCGGCGACGTCGCGGCCGAGTTGCACCCGCCAGACTTCCGGGCCGCTTTCGAGATAGGTCCAGGAGAACTGGCCGGGATATTCGGCCTGCAATTGGTAATGCAGCGGGCGCGGATCGTGGTCGTTGACGATCACGAAGCTCTCGCCCACCGCCAGCCCGTTGGCCATGGCGAAAATCCGCGGATGCCGCTCGCGCGGCTGGATGGTGCGCACGTCGATGAAGGGAAGCTCGGTCATCTGTCCTCTGGTCCTGTCTCGAATAGTCCGGCCGCCCATGAAGGAAATCGGCGGGGCGGCGGCCATGCGCCCGCACCTGGCCCCAGACTAGGAGCGCCTTTGCCCGCGCACTTTGTCGCGGCGCAAACTCGAACCGGCCTCCCCCCGCACCGTCGGGCCGCCAAATCGCGTCATCTTTGATCCCGATCAAAGATCGCGGCGGCCTTTTGGCTAGGCATCGTCGATGCGGGCCCGCCCGCACCAGGCAATAGGGTCGGGGACAGGACGATGCTGGCAGATTTCACACGCGACGAACGGGTCGGCGCGCTCATCATTCTGGGCGGGCTGGTCATTGCCGGCCTGGCCATGGCCATTGCCGGGCGGGGCGACCTGCTGGGCGTCCACGGCCTTCTGGTCTTCGGCCTCGCCGTCATCGCCGCCTTCGCCGCCATCAGGCAGTTCGACCGGCCCGAGCCCGGCCCCGAACGGCTTTCCGAATATTACGACGCGCCCACGCGCTTCGGGCTCATCCTCACCCTTGTCTGGGCCGTTATCGGCATGGGCGTGGGCCTGTGGGTGGCGGCGCTCCTGGCCTGGCCCGACCTCACCTTCGACGTGCCCTGGCTGAGCTTCGGGCGCCTGCGCCCGGTCCATACCAGCGGGGTCATTTTCGGCTTCGGCGGCAATGCCCTCATCGCCACGTCCTTCCACGTGCTCCAGCGCACCACCCGGGCGCGCCTGCCCGACGCGCTCAGCCCCTGGTTCGTGCTGCTGGGCTACAACCTCTTCTGCATCGTGGCGGCCAGCGGCTATCTCATGGGCCTCACCCAGTCCAAGGAATATGCCGAGCCCGAATGGTATGCCGATATCTGGCTGGTCGTGGTCTGGGTCGTCTATTTCGCCATCTACCTGCGCACGCTGGCCCGCCGCAAGGAGCCGCATATCTACGTGGCCAACTGGTATTACATGGCCTTCATCCTGGTCGTGGCCATCCTGCACATCGTCAACAATCTCGCCGTACCCGTCTCGCTGGGCTCGGCGAAATCCTACTCGCTGTTCTCGGGCGTGCAGGATGCAATGACCCAATGGTGGTACGGCCACAACGCGGTGGCCTTCTTCCTCACCTCCGGGTTCCTGGGGATGATGTATTACTACCTGCCCAAGCGCGCCAACCGCCCGATCTTCTCCTACCGGATGTCGATCATCAGCTTCTGGGGCATCACCTTCATGTATATGTGGGCCGGCTCGCACCACCTCCATTACACCGCCCTGCCCCATTGGGTGCAGACGCTGGGCATGGCCTTCTCCATGGTGCTGCTGGTGCCGAGCTGGGCGTCGGCGGGCAATGCGCTGCTCACCCTCAACGGCGCCTGGCACCGGGTGCGCGACGATGCGGTGCTGCGCTTCATGGCCCTGGCCGCGATCTTTTACGGCATCACCACCTTCGAGGGATCGTTCATGGCTATCCGCGCCGTCAATTCCCTCAGCCATTACACCGACTGGACCATCGGGCACGTCCATGCCGGGGCGCTGGGCTGGGTAGCCATGATTACCTTCGGCTCGCTCTATTCCATCGTACCCACCATGTTCAAGCGCGAGCGGCTCTATTCGGCGCGGCTGGTCGAGCTGCACTTCTGGCTCGCCCTCTCGGGCACCGTGGTCTACGTCTTCGCCATGTGGAATTCGGGCGTCATCCAGGGGCTGATGTGGCGCACCTATGACGAGAGCGGCGGGCTCACCTATTCCTTCGTCGACAGCCTCGTGGCCATGCATCCCTATTACATCGCCCGCGCCTTTGGCGGCCTGCTGTTCCTGCTCGGCGCGCTCACCGCCCTCTACAACGTCGTCATGACCATCCGCATGCCGGCCCCCGCCGATGCCGGCACCGGCCGGGACTTGCCGGCCCGGCCCGCGCTCCAGGCAGGAGAATAAGAGCCATGTTCCGCTTTCACTACAGCCTCGAGCGCAGCGCCATCGGCCTGGTCGGCTTCATCATCCTCGTGGCCTCCATCGGCGGCTTCGTCGAGATCGCGCCGCTCTTCACCATCGACGAGACGGTCGAGAGCGCCGACGACATGCGGGTCTATACCCCGCTCGAAGTGGCCGGCCGCAACATCTATATCCGCGAAGGGTGCTATGCCTGCCACAGCCAGATGATCCGCACCCTGAGCGACGAGGTGGACCGCTATGGTCCCTATTCGCTGGCCGTGGAAAGTTCCTATGACCATCCCCAGCTCTGGGGCTCCAAGCGTACCGGGCCCGACCTGGCGCGGCTGGGCAACAAATATTCCGATGCCTGGCATACCGCCCATCTCTACAATCCGCGCGACCTGGTGCCGGAATCGAAAATGCCTGCCTATCGCTGGCTGCTGCGCGAGCCGGCCCGGCTCGACGACCTGGGCGCGCATCTCGAAGCCCTGCGCAAGGTCGGCGTGCCCTATACCGACGAGCAGATCGCCCATGCCAGCGAGGACGCCTACGGCCAGGCCAATCCCGACAGCAACGAGGCCATGGGCGTGGCCGAGCGCTATGGCGACGTCACCAATATCCGCACCTTCGACGGCAATGCCGGCCGGGTGACCGACATGGATGCGCTGGTCGCCTATCTCCAGGTGCTGGGTACGCTCACCGATGCCGCCTTCACCACCGAAATGACGGAGACGGAGTGATGCCGTTCGATCATGACACCGTTGTGGGGTTCTCGAAATCCTTCGGCCTCATCTACCTGGTGGTGCTGAGCGTCATCTGCCTGGCTTGGACCTACTGGCCCTCCAACCGGAAGAAATTCGACGAGGCGGCCAGCGTCCCCGTGCGTGAAGAGGAAGACCGGCCATGGCGCTGAAGGAACGCGACGAATTTTCCGGCCAGTTGACCACTGGCCACGAATGGAACGGCATCAAGGAACTCAATACGCCCGTGCCGCTGCTGCTCTGGGGCTTTCTCATCGTCACGACCATCGCCGCGGTGACCTGGACCCTGCTCATGCCGAGCTGGCCCGGCGTCAATGGCTATTTCCGCGGCCTGCTCGGCGCCGACCAGCATCAGGCGGTGCGCGAAAGCGTGGCCCAGGCCGAAGCCCTGCGCGCCGACTGGACCGGGCGGCTCGCCAGCGAGGATTTTTCCAGTCTCGCCGCCGACCAGGGGATCATGGACATCGTGCGCCGCGACGGTCGCCGGCTCTTCGCCGACAATTGCGCCGCCTGCCACGGCGCCGAGGCCAGGGGCAATAAGGGCTATCCCAATATCGCCCAATCGCCGATGATGTGGGGCGGGGACGCCGACACCATCGCGGAAACCATCCGCGTCGGCATCAATGCCACCCATCCCGAAACCCGCTATGCGCAGATGCTGGCCTTCGGCGGGGACCAGATGCTGAGCGGCGAGCAAATTTCCCTGCTGGCCGATTATATCAGCACCCTCAATGGCCCCACCACCCTCACCCTTGAGCAGAAGGACGAGGCGGAAACCCTGTTCGCCGACAATTGCGCCGGCTGCCATGGCGAGGACGCCAGGGGCATGGTGGAAAGCGGCGCGCCCAATCTCACCGATGCCTACTGGATTTATGGGGGCGACCGCGCCACCATCCGCCAGACCATCTATAATGGCCGCCAGGGCACCATGCCCTCCTGGGAGCCGCGCCTCACCGCCGCCCAGATCCGCATGCTCACCCTCTATGTGCTCGACCTCAGGGGCGAAACCCCATGAGCGCCCCCGCCGCACCGGCGCCGCGCGCGCGGCGCCTGCCTCTGGGCTGGCTGATCGGGCTGGGCATCGTCGCGGTGCTGGCCCTGGCCAATGCCCATCTGGTCTATGTCGCCTTCACCTCGCAGCCCGATTGCGTCGCCCATCTCAAGGCGGCCGATGGCAGCGGCCAGTTCAGCGCCGCCAAGTCGAGCTGCTAGCCCCATGCCGCCCCTCTCCCCGATCGGAAGCACCATGACCCAGGAAATCGACGTTCTTCCCCCGCACGAACCGCCGCTCCGGCGTGCCGTCGATCACAATCGGGGCCTGGCCGCCGGCGCGCCCCTGCTCTGGCTGGCCCGGGGCTGGCGCGATCTCTGGACCCGCCCCGGCCTCAGCCTTGCCTATGGGCTGGGGGTGACCGTGCTGTCCTATGGCGTCATCTATGCCATGGTCGTGCTCGATTGGGTGCAGGTGCTGTTTCCCGCCCTGGCCGGCTTTCTCGTGGTCGGGCCGGTCCTGGCCACCGGCCTTTACGAAAAGAGCCGCCGCCTCGCCGCCGGCGAAAAGCTGTCGCTCCGCCACATGCTGCTGCCGCGCGGGGGCCTGCACGTCTTCTTCGTCGGCGCGGTGCTGATGACCCTGATGCTGGTCTGGATGCGCGCCGCGATCATCATCTATGCCCTGTTCTTCGGCTGGCGTGCCTTTCCCGGCTTCGACCATGTGGTGAGCATGCTGTTCACCACCACGCCGGGCCTGTTCATGCTGCTGGTCGGCACCGCGGTGGGCGGGCTCTTCGCCGCCTTCTCCTTCGCCATCGGCGCCTTCTCCGTGCCCATGGTGCTCGACCGCAAGGTGGATGCGTTCTCGGCCATGGGGCTCTCGCTCTCCTATGTCGCCAGCAATATGCCCGCCACCCTGGTCTGGGCCGCGCTGGTCGTTCTCCTCATCCTGGTCGGCATCGCCACTGGCCTGGTCGGCCTCATCCTCATCTTCCCTCTGCTCGGCCACGCCACCTGGCACGCCTATATGGCGGTCAGGGGAGACTAGTATCGCCATGAGCTGCTGCGTTCCGCCCGCCGCCTTTGCCGAGGCCATTGCCGGCGGTCCCGATCGCGGGCCGTCCGACAACGCGGTCCGGCTGGCCAGCCGCGCCCTGGGCGAGGAGGGCTTGCGCCAATCCGATTTTTCCGTGCCCGCCATTCATTGCGGTGCGTGTATCCGCACCATCGAAAGCGCGCTCGATGCCGTGCCCGGCATCGTCTCGGCCCGCGTCAATCTGTCCAGCAAGCGGGTGGCCGTGCGCTGGCGCGACCAGGGTGCCGTGCCGCCCATGGTGCGCCGCATGGTCGAACTGGGCTACGAACCCGTGCTGTTCTCGCTCGATGAAGCCGGCCGCGACACCGGCTTTTCCGCGCTCGTCCGGGCGCTGGCCGTTGCCGCTTTTTCCTCGATGAACATCATGATGTTCTCCGGCTCGGTCTGGGCCGGGGCCGATGGGCCCACCCGCGACCTGCTGCACTGGATTTGCGCCGGGCTCACCCTGCCGGCCCTGCTCTATTCGGGTGCCGTCTTCTACCGTTCCGCCTGGGCGGCCCTGCGGGCGCGGCGCACCAATATGGACGTGCCGATCACCATCGGCATCGTCCTGGCCTTCGCCCTCAGCCTTTACGACACCATCTATTCGGGCGAGCGAGTCTATTACGATGCCGTCGCTTCGCTCATCTTCTTCCTGCTGATCGGGCGCACACTCGATCATGCCATGCGCGAGCGCGTTCGCACCGCCGTCACCGGCCTTGCCCGGCTCGCCCCCGCCGGCGCGCTGGTGCTCGACCGCGAGGACGGTCCCGCTTTCCTGCCGCTTGCCGAAATCGCGCCCGGCGCCGTCATCGCCGTGCCCGAGGGCGAGCGCGTGCCGCTCGACGGCGATGTGCTGAGCGGTGAGAGCGCCCTCGACAAGAGCCTGCTCACCGGCGAAAGCCTGGCCGAACCCGTCCGACCCGGCCAGAGCGTGCCCGCCGGCGCGCTCAATATCGGCGCGCCGCTCACCATCCGGACCAGTGCCGATGCGGGCAATTCCACCCTCAGCCGCCTCGTCCACCTGCTCGACGGGGCCGAGGCGGGCCGCAACCGCTATCGCCGCATCGCCGATCGCGCCGCCGCCTGGTATTCGCCGGTCGTGCATCTGGCGGCCCTCGCCGCCTTTGCCGGCTGGATGGTGTTCGACGGCGATCTGCACAATGCCGTCACCGTCGCCATCGCCGTGCTCATCATCACCTGCCCCTGCGCGCTCGGGCTGGCCGTGCCCATGGTGCAGGTCATGGCCGCCCGCCGCCTGTTCGAGGCCGGCATCCTGGTCAAGGACGGATCGGCGCTGGAGCGGCTGGCCGGGATCGACACCGTCGTCTTCGACAAGACCGGCACGCTGACCACCGGCCTTGCCACGCCCGTCGCCCTTTCGGGCACGTCCGCCACGCTGGCGCTGGCCGCGAGCCTGGCCGCGCGCTCGCGCCATCCCTATGCCCTGGCCATCGCCCATGCCTTCCGGGGTGGCGCGCATGACTGGTCGGATGTCATCGACCATCCCGGCCTGGGCATCGAAGGCAGGCTGGATGGCCATCTTTACCGGCTCGGCCGGGTCGGCTGGGCGGGCCCCGAAACGGGGGATGCAACCGGCTCGATCTTCTCCCGCGACGGAGACAATCTCGCCACGTTCAGCTTCGAGGATCGCCTGCGGCCCAATGCGGCGCTCAGCGCTGACAGTCTGCGCACGCGACGCTATCAAATGCTGCTGCTGTCCGGCGACCGTCCCGCCCTGGTGGAACGGCTCGCCAAGCGCCTCGGCATGGCCGGTTCCGGCGGCCTCATGCCCCAGGACAAGCTGGCGCGCATCGCCGCCTTGGAAGACGCCGGCCATCGCGTCCTCATGGTCGGCGACGGCCTCAACGACACCCCCGCCATGGCCCGCGCCCATGTCTCCATGGCCCCCGCCACGGCGGCGGACATCGGCCGCAACGCTGCCGATTATGTGTTCTTGCGCAATGACTTGCTGGCAATCCCTCTCGCCGTATCCATTGCCGGAGAAGCCCGGGACCTGGTGCGGCAGAACCTCTTTCTGGCCGGCCTCTACAATGCCATCGCCCTGCCCATCGCCATTGCCGGGCTGGTCAATCCCTTTCTCGCGGCCATCGCCATGTCCCTGTCCTCGGTCGTCGTCGTGCTCAACGCGCTGCGCCTCGGCTGGCATCCCCTGCGCCGCAAATCCCGCGCCAGCACAGCGGAGGTTCCGGCATGAGCGAATTCTTCTATCTCATTCCAATTTCTATTGTTTTAGGCCTGCTTGGCCTTATCGTCTTTCTCTGGACGCTGCGCGACGGGCAATATGAAGACCTCGACGGCGCCTCCGAGCGCATCCTTTACGACGAAGATCGCCCCCGCCCTTGATCCTGGACAAGGCAGGCGCGAAAACCATGCCTATACTGGCGCCGGGCACGACGCCCATGGGAGGAGGACATGGCACAGCATTCTTCGCTCGAGCCGCTCCATCGCAGCCATGAAAGGCTGCTGGAAATCTGCGACGAACTGGAAGCCATCGCCGATGGCCTGCCCGATCGCGTACCGGCGGCGCAATGCCAGGTCCTGGCCGGCGAGGCCGTCGCCGCGCTGCTGCAAGCCCATGAAAGCGAAGAACAATTGCTGCTGCCCATGCTGGGGGATTCGCCGCGCCCGGAACTGCGCCAGCTCGCCGCGCGGCTGCGCCGCGAGCATGAATTCGACGGCGAAACGGTGATGGAAGTCGAAGAAGCGCTCCTGGCTTTGGCCGCCGGCCAGCCCAATCTCTCGCCCGACGCCATCGGCTATCTGCTGCGCTCCTTCTTCGAGAGCCTGCGCCGCCATATTCAGAGCGAGCAGAACCTGCTCATGCTCCTTGGCGACCTGCCGCCCGACCGGAGATCACTGCATTGATGCAATTATTTGCCGCGTTCGCGCTTTTCCTCGCGCTGCATTCGGTCCCGGCCATGCCGGCGATCCGGCAGCGTCTCATCGCCCTGCTCGGGCGCCGGTTCTACCTCGCACTCTATTCGCTGGCCTCGATCGCCAGCCTTGCCTGGGTCTTTTATGCGGCCCTGCAACTCGATTATATCGAGCTTTGGCCGCCGGCGGCCTGGCAGGCGCATGTGGCCTTGCTCCTCGTGCCCATCGCCCTTTTCCTGCTGGCAGCGGGACTCATCAGCCCCAATCCCGCCTCCATCACTTTCCGACGGGGCGAGATGCAGCCCGGCGCCATCGTCACCATCACCCGCCATCCGGTGCTCTGGGGGTTCATTCTCTGGGCCGCGAGCCACCTACTGGCCAATGGCGATCTGCGCAGCCTGCTGCTGTTCGGCGCGCTCGCGCTCTTCGCCATTGCCGGGATCTTCATGACCGAGCGCCGCAGCCGCCGCCGGCTGGGGGCTGACTGGCCCCCGCTTGCCGCAACCAGCAGCATAATACCCTTTGCCGCCATCCTCGCCGGTCGGGCCCGCTGGCGCGTCGACCGCGCCATGGCCATCGGCGTCCTCGTCGCCGCCCTTGTCACCGCCGCCCTGCTGGGTGGTGGCCACGCGGCCCTGTTCGGCGCCGATCCGCTGGCCCTGGCGGCCAGCTAATTTTCGCCCGCCCAGGCCCTTGCCTCGATCTCGCCCGGCAGGCCGAGCAGGTCGATGGCCCGCGCCGCGAGGTGATCGACGATCTCGGCAACACTGGCAGGCTTCTGGTAGAAGGCCGGCACCGGCGGCATGACGATGGCGCCCATTTCTGTCACCGCCGCCATATTGCGCAAATGTCCCAGATGCAGCGGCGTTTCCCGCGCCAGCAGCACCAGTTTCCGCCGCTCCTTGAGCTGCACGTCGGCCGCCCGGATGACGAGATTGTCGGTGAGGCCGGTGGCGATGGCCGCAAGGCTGCGCATGGAACAGGGCGCCACGATCATGCCGGCGACCGGATAGGAGCCGCTGGCGATCGTCGCCCCGATATCGCGCGGGTCGTGGAGCCGCGTCGCCAGGGCGGCGATCTGCGCCGGCGCCTCGGGCCCGATCTCGTGCCGCAAGGTGCGCTCCGCGGCCGCCGAAACCACCAGTTCCGTCTCCACGCCGTCCCGCGCCCCGAGCCGTTCGGCGATCCGCAGGCCCAGCGCCGCGCCCGATGCCCCGGTCAATGCCAGGATGACCCTTCTCACATCCGTCATGGCGCCAGCCCCAATTCGCCCCAAAGCGCATCGATGCGCGCGACGATATCCGCGTCCATGCTCAGCGGGCGTCCCCATTCGCGGGCTGTTTCCGCACCGATCTTGTTGGTCGCATCCAGCCCCAGCTTGCCGCCGAGCCCCGGCCTGGCCGAGGCGAAATCGAGATAGTCGATGGGCGTATCGGGCACCACGACCAGGTCGCGCGATGCGTCGAACCGGGTGGAGAGCGCCCAGACGACATCGCTCCATTGGCGCAGGTCGATATCGGGATCGACGGCGATGATGAGCTTGGTCATGCTGAATTGCGGCAGCATCGACCACAGCCCCATCATCACCCGCCGCGCCTGGCCGGGATAGCGCTTGTCGATGGAAACGACCATGGCGCGATAGGAACAGGCCTCGGGCGGCAGCCAGAGATCGACGATTTCGGGAAATTGCCGCCGCGCCAAAGGCACGAAAAGCGGCGTCATCGCCTCGCCCAGCCGCGAGGGTTCGTCGGGCGGGCGGCCGGTATAGGTGGAGAGATAGAGGGGGTCGGCGCGCAGGGTCATGGCGCTCAGCCTCATCACCGGAAACGGCTCGACGCTGTTATAATAGCCGGTATGGTCGCCATAAGGCCCTTCCGGCGCCGTTTCCGTGGCCGAAACCGTCCCTTCGAGCACGATTTCCGCTTCGGCCGGCACCGGCAGGTCGACCGAAACGCCCCGCGCCAACGGGCTGGGGCGGCGGCGCAGCAATCCGGCGAAAGCCAGTTCGTTGAGGCCATCGGGTAGCGGCATGACGGCAGCGAGCATGGTCGCAGGATCAGCCCCGATGGCCACCGCCACGGGCATGTCCCGGCCCGCTTGTTGCCAGAGCCGATAATGCCGCGCCCCGCCCCGGCTGGGCAGCCAGCGGATAATCGTCCGGTCGGGCCCCAGCACCTGCATGCGATAGATGCCGACATTGACGTCGGCCGGATCGTCCGGCGCCCGCGTCACCACCAGCGGCCAGGTGATGAGCGGCGCCGGCTCGCCCGGCCAGCACCATTGCACCGGCAGCAATCCCAGATCGACGTCGCCATCGCGCAGCACTTTTTCCTGGCACGGCGGGTGTTTCACCATGCGCGAGCGCAGGTTGAGCGCCGCCTGCACCATGCCCCGCTGCGCCCAGGCGCCGGCCAGCCCCCGCGGCGGCCGCGGGGCGCGCAGGTCGGCCATGGCCTCGCCCAGGGCCGGAAGGTCGGCCGGTTCCAGCCCCATGGCCAGGGCGATGCGCTCCACCGTGCCGAAGAGGTTGACCAGCACCGGCATTGGGGAAACGCGGCCATCGGCGTGCAGGGGCTGCTCCAGCAGCAAAGCCGGCCCGCCCTTCTCCAGCACCCGGCGATGAAGCTCGGTCACCTCGTGGCGCATGGAAATGGGCCGCTCTATCCGCCGCAGCAGCCCGCGCGGCTCCAGCAGGCCGAGAAAGTCGCGCATGGTGCCGGCGGTGGGGTGGCGCTGCCTGGGCAGGAAGGGCGGGGTCATGGCGCATATCTGCCCGCGCCATCCGCGCTCTTCTTTGCGCTGCCGCAAGGCGCGCCCGCTTTGCCGCTTCTAGGCTGGCCCCATTATCCATTCCGGAGCATCGCCATGCTGATGCCGCGCCCGCTTTCGCTCGTGCTCGACCACGCGCCCCTGCCCGTCCTGCAGCGTCTGGTCGAAACGATCTTCAACAAGGCCATGCAGCAGCATCCCGACCTGTTCGACCGGCTGGGCCCGCAAGCCGCCAAGCGCTTCGCCTTCATTCCCACCGATCTCGACCTGGCCTTCGTCGTCCATCCCGCCGGCCCCGGCATCGCGGTTTACCGCAAGGCCAGGGCGCCGGCCGCCCATGCCGCCATTTCCGGGCCGCTGCTCATGCTGCTGGCCCTGCTCGAAGGCCGGATCGACGGCGATGCGGTGTTCTTCTCGCGCCAGCTCACGGTCAGCGGCGACATGGAGGCCATGCTGGCCCTGCGCAACGGGCTCGACGATTGCCTTTTCGACCTGCCGCGCGACCTTTCGGGCCTAGCCGGCCCCTTTGCCCGGCCCGCGCGGCGGCTCGCTGAAATCCTGCGCGACCGCGCTTTGGTTGGAATGGTCTGAACCATGGAACTGATCTGCCCCGCCGGCACGCCCGCCGCCTATCGTGAAGCCGTCCAGGCCGGTGCCGATGCCGTCTATTGCGGCTTCCGCGACGAAACCAATGCCCGCAATTTCCCCGGCCTCAATTTCTCGCGCCCGGAAATGGCGGACGCCATCGCCCATGGCCGGAAGCAGGGCGTACAGACCTATGTGGCGCTCAATACCTTCATGCGCGCCGGGGCCGAGGATCTCTGGTATCGCGCCGCCGACGACGCCGTGGCCTCGGGCGCCGATGCGCTCATCCTGGCCGACATGGCCTTGATGGATTACGTCGCCAGCACCTATCCCGAGCAGCGCCTGCATGTCTCGGTCCAGGCTTCCGCTTCCAATCCCGACGCGGTCAATTTCCTGGTCGAGAGCTTTGCCGCCAGGCGCCTGGTGCTACCGCGCGTGCTCACCGTGGCCGAAATCGCCAGCCTGGCGCGCCAGGTCGATTGCGAACTGGAAGTGTTCGCCTTTGGCGGGCTGTGCGTCATGGCCGAGGGGCGGTGTTCGCTCTCGTCCTATGTCACCGGTCAATCGCCCAATATGAACGGCGTCTGCTCGCCCGCCAGCCACGTCAATTACCGCCAGGACGGCGCCGACATGGTTTCCGAGCTTGCAGGCTTCACCATCAACCGCTTCGGCGCCGACGAGCCGGCCGGCTATCCGACCCTGTGCAAGGGGCGGTTCCACATCGCCGACGAAAGCGCCTATGCCTTCGAGGATCCGGTGAGCCTGGACGTCATGGATCAGCTCGATGCCCTGCGCGCGGCCGGCGTCACCGCCCTCAAGATCGAGGGCCGGCAGCGCGGCAAGGCCTATGTGGCCGAGGTGGTGTCGCGCCTGCGCCAGGCCCTTTCCGCCCCGCCCGAGGCGCGCCAGGGCCATCTCAGCCAGCTTCGCCGCCTCAGCGAGGGCCAGCGCACCACGTCGGGCGCCTATGAAAAGAAGTGGCGCTGAACCATGCCGGCGCTCGAAGACCTCAAGATCACGCTCGGTCCGGTCCCCTATCTGTGGGCCGGGGAGAAGTGGCGCGATTTCTATTACCGCATCGCTGAGTCGGGGCATGTCGATGCGGTAACGCTGGGTGAGGTGGTCTGCTCCAAGCGCGACCACTTCACCCGGCCCTATCTCGACGACGTGGTCGAGCGCCTCACCAGCGCCGGCAAATCCGTCGCCCTGGCCTCGCTGGCCCTGGTCACCCAGGAGCGCGAAGCGGCTGCCACGCGCCGCCTCGCCGCCGGCGCGGCAATCGTGGAGGCCAACGATCTTTCGGCTCTCAAGGCGTTGCGCGGCCGGCCGCACCTGGTCGGCCCCTTCGTCAATGTCTATAACGGCGCCACCGCCCGGCTCCTGGCGCGTCACGGCGCCACCCGCCTTTGTTTCGGGCCGGAACTGCCTGCATCGTCCATGAAGGCGATCATCGCCGGCGCGCCGCAGCTCGATTACGAACTCATCGCCTTCGGCCGCCTGCCGCTGGCCATTTCCGCCCGTTGCGCCCATGCCAGGGCCAAGGGCCATGCCAAGGACAATTGCCAATTCGTCTGCGGCGAAGAGCCCGACGGGCTCGACGTCGATACGCTGGAAGGCCAGCCCTTCCTCACCATCAATGGCGTGCAGACCATGTCGCGCCATTGCCAGGTGCTGCTGGGCGACCTGCCGGAGCTGGCCGAAATCGGCATCACCCATCTGCGCCTCTCCCCACAGGATTGCGACATGGCGGCGGTAGCCGAGATTTACGCCCTGACGCGCGATGGCCGGATCGCGCCGGACGAAGCCCTTGCCCGGCTGGAAAGCGTCTATTCCGGCGCGCCCTATGCCAATGGGTTCATCCATGGCCAGGCCGGCATGGCCTGGGTGGCGGCATGAAGCCCCTGCCCCCATCCGCGCACCGGGCGCCGCCCGACGCCCTGGTCGGGCGCATTCGCGGCATCATCGCCTCGGTGGCGCTCGACTGCAATTGCCGCCAGCGGGTCAACGAGGCGTTGCAACGCTTCCTCGACCTCGAGCAGCAGCGCGAAACCCGCCGCCACCTCCTTGCCTCGCGCCAGCACCGCGCCGCCATCGCCGCGCTGGTGGACTTGCTGGGCGAACTCGAAGATATAGGCTGGCAGGAGGCCGACCGCACCGTGTTCACCGAATTGGCCATGCTGTTCGAGGATATTGCCCAGCACGCCCTGCGCGGGGCCGAGGACTTGCGCCTGCTTGAGCGGGAACGGGAAAATCCGGCATGAATGCCGCCATGCGCCCCCTGCTTGCCGCTGGCGGCTTCGTTCTGCTGAGCCTGGGTGCCCTGGGCCTGGTCCTGCCCATCCTGCCGACCACGCCGTTCCTCATCGCCGCGGCGGCGTGCTTTTCGCGCTCCTCGCCCCGTTTCGAGGCCTGGCTGCTGGGCCATGCCGCCATCGGGCCGGCGGTAAAAGCCTGGCGCCGCTCCCGCGCCATTCCGGCCGGGGCCAAACTGGCGGCGATCCTGGCCATGGCCGCCAGCTATGCCATTCTATGGTTTTCCGGTTTCGGACCTGTCGTCCGCATTGCCGTGGGGGCCAGCCTGCTGGCCTGTGCCGGCTATATCCTCAGCCGGCCCTCCGCCTGATCCCTATTGAGCGGCGGCGGCTTGCTGCGCCGCGGACCGGCGCGCCAGCCAGGCCTGCATTTCGCGGATTTCCACCTGCTGGGCACTGACGATTTCCTGGGCGAACATCAGGATCCATGGATCGCTGGCATAGGCTTGCGCCACCTGCGCCATTTCCACTGCGCCCTGGTGGTGCGGAATCATCGAGCAGACGAAGGCGGTCTGGAAATCCGCCGCCATCATGCCGCGCATCATGTCCGAATGCATGGGCTCCATGGTCTGGATCAGCGCCGCATGGGCCGCATCGGTCCCCGCCGCCATCGTGTCCAGATGCTCCTGCATCGAGGCCCCGCCATGTTCGGCATGCTGGTCGCCGCAGATGGCGGGTAGCGGCAAGCTCGCCACTTCGCTCGCCGGTTGCTCGCGCACCAGCAGCGCCCCCGCGAATGCCACGACCAATACCGCCGCCGCGCCCCATTTCATCATGTCCATTCCGCAACCCTTTCTGCGCCTCGCCATTGTGTTCTAACCAGGGGGGCGGGCATAAGGCTTGATTGAAGTCAAAGATATGCGCCGAATGAAGGCTTAACTCGCGCCCAGCCATATTGTTGCTGAATTGGAGTTCAAGGTGACATCTCTGAAACAAGCCTTGGGGCGCGGGCCCGGATGGACGCTCGGAACCATCGGGCTCGGCAGCCTCGTGGCAGGGCTGCTCACGACGACCCCGGCCCAGGCGCATGTGAAGTGGTTCGCACCCTATGTGGTGGGCGCGGCCCCCGCGCCGGTCAGCGAAACCCTGGTCAATGGCTGGTTCTGGCTCGGTATCCTGCTGGTCATGGGCTTTTTCGGCGCCACCGTCCTGGTCGAGCGGAGCGCCTTCGGCCCACGGATCGGCGGCCTGCTCGACCGGGGCACCGATCCGCTCTGGACCCGTGCCGACGATTTCATGCGCGCCGTGGTCGGCGGCTTTTTCGTCGCCATTTTCGCTGTCGGCGGCATCTATCTCACGCCCGACCTGCAAACCCCCAACGAATGGGTGTCGTGGCTGCAATTGCTGATCGCCATCCTGGTCTTTTCGCGCCGCACCATGCCCCTGGCGGCGGCCGGCATTATCGGGCTCTGGGTCATCGCCCTGCGCGATTACGACTTCTTCCACCTGCTCGATTACCTGGCGCTGGGCATCGGAGTCGCCGGCTACCTGACGCTAGCCGCCAATCCCGAAGGCAAATGGTACCGGCAACGCTTCGCCGTATTGCGCTGGGGCGTCGCCATCGCTCTGATGTGGTCGAGCCTGGAAAAATTCGCCTATGCCGAATGGTTCTATCCGCTGGTCGAGGAGCGGCCCTTCCTCACCTTCGGCCTGCCGCGCGATACGTTCATCCCCATGGCCGGCGTGGCTGAATTCACCATGGGTTTCGGCCTGTTGTGGACGCCGCTGATCCGCCGCCTCTCGGCCATCGCCCTGCTCGTCATCTTTACGGCGGCGGTCTATCCCTTCGGCCGCGTCGACCTGGTCGGGCACGCCCTCATCATGGGCACGCTCTTCCTCATCGCCGCCGATCCCACACCCTCGGGCCCCCGGCTCAAGAGGGTCGTGCCCGCCCTGGCCGGCGTCCCCATGGGCCTGCTCGCCGCCATGGTGGTCATCGCCGGCGCCTATTGGGGCCTGCATGGCCTCTTCTACAACGACCAGCCCGGCCAGGTACCGGTCGCGCCGGCTGGCGAATTGCTCACCCACATGCCCAATGCCGAACATCCCCACGGCATGACCATGCCCCCGGCCCAATAGGCAAATTCGAGGCGGCTCCGCACCCGTGGGCCGCCTCGTCCACAAGGACATGGCCCGCACCCACATTCTCCGCCATCGCCCGGTCTGTCCGACGCCCCCGCACAGCGGGCACGAAAGCCCCCTCGCAATCAATGTCGGGCATTGAGTTCGAGTGTGGCGAGGGGGATGGTTTTGTTGCGCCCCCGCGCCCTCCTCAAGCCCCGCTCATGACGAAATGGCCGTGGCCCACTTCGTCGTAGCGCCGCACCGGTGCCACGTAATCGCTTGGGCGCACCGGGCTGCGAATATCGTCATTGTCCAGATCGCGCCGGCGATGGCGTTGGGCCGGATCGGCAACCGGCACGGCGGCGAGCAGCTTTTTCGTATAGGGATGCTGGGGATTGGCGAAAATATCGGCACGGTCGCCGATTTCCACGATCTCTCCCAGATACATGACGGCCACGCGATGGCTGACGCGTTCGACTACGGCCATGTCGTGGCTGATGAACAGATAGGAGAGTTTCAGGCTCTTTTGCAGATCCAGCATCAGGTTGACCACCTGGGCCTTGACCGACACATCGAGCGCCGACACGCTTTCATCGGCAATGATGACGCTGGGTTCCACCGCCAGCGCCCGGGCGATGCAGATGCGCTGGCGCTGGCCGCCCGACAATTGATGCGGATAGCGATTGGCCATATGGGCCGGAAGGCCGACCTGTTCGAGCAGCGTGCCTACTCGCCCGGACGCCTCCGCAGGCGCGGCGAGGCGATGGAACAGCATGGGTTCGGCAATCGCGGCGCCCACGGTCATGCGCGGATTGAGGCTGGCAAAGGGATCCTGGAAAATCATCTGCATGCGCTTGCGCCGGCTGCGCATGGCCTCTTCGTCGAGCGCGGAAATATCCTCGCCATCGAGCAGGATCGACCCCGATTCCGCCGTCAGCAGCCGCAATACCGACAACCCGGTGGTGGATTTGCCGCAGCCCGATTCTCCCACCAGCGACAGGGTTTCGCCGCGGCGCAGGTCGAAGGATACGTTCTCCACCGCATGCACGCGGCCGGAGATGCGGCCCATCATGCCCGATCGGATGGTGAAGCGGGTCGATAGGTTCTTTACCTCCAGCACCGGCGAAGCCTCCCGGTCCACGCTGTCGAAGCTGGCGGCGGCTTCTCCCAGAAGCCCGGTTTCTGGATCGGCAATGGCGAAGGGGCGCGGGCCCGGCTCGTCCTGCATCGAGCCCAGCATCGGCACCGCCGAAAGCAGCGCCTTGGTATAGGGCATTTCTGGCCGCGCAAAGACATCCGCCGTGGGCTTTTCCTCCACGATCCGGCCATGGCGCATCACCACGGTGCGGTCGGCGATCTCGGCCACCACGCCCATGTCATGGGTGATGAACAGCACCGACATGCCCTCTTCCGCCTGCAAGGAGCGGATGAGTTCGAGAATTTGCGCCTGGATGGTGACATCCAGCGCCGTGGTCGGCTCGTCGGCAATCAGCAGCCGCGGGTTGCAGGCCAGGGCCATGGCGATCATGGCCCGCTGGCGCATGCCGCCCGAGAACTGATGCGGAAAATCGCCATAGCGCCGCCTGGCCTCGGGGATACGCACCTTGTCGAGCTGGCGGATGGCCTCGGCCCGCGCTTCGGCCTGCGACACCTGGCGATGGTTCACGATCGCCTCGGCGATCTGTTCGCCCACCGGCATCACCGGGTTGAGGCTGGTCATGGGCTCCTGGAAGATCATGCCGATGCGCCGGCCGCGCACCGCATTCATCTGCCGGTCGGACAGGCCCAGCAATTCCTCGCCTTCAAGGCGGATGCTGCCGTCGATCCGGGTCAGGCCCGGATTGTGCAATTGCATGACCGCCATGGCCGTCACGCTCTTGCCCGAACCCGATTCGCCCACCAGCGCCACGGTTTCGCGCGGGCCGACGGTAAAATCGATGCCATGCACCACCTCGGTCCAGGTACCGCGATTGCGGAACGCGGTCTTGAGGCCGGATACGGCGAGGACGGGCTCGGTCATCTGTGTTCCTCCATTTCCGGCGACCTAACGGCGAAACATCACATTTGTCAAGTTATCATTGACAAGTTCGTTTTTCCACGATCACCTCATAACATGCTGATAATCAGCATGTATTTTTATATTTCCCTTCTCATGACCGGCAAAATATGCGACATAAGTTGACAGGTTAGCGCAGCGCATGACAAGCAGGAGCGAACCTTGAGAGGATGGCGGGCGTGAAAGTTGCCGTGATTGCCGATGACCTGACGGGGGCGCTGGATGTCTGCGCTCCGCTGGCGGCGCGTGGCCTGGCTTGCCATATCGCCACGCATCCCGGCGGCACCGAAGCTGCCCTGGCGCAATCGGGCGACGTCGTCTGCGTCAACAGCGCCAGCCGCGAAATGCCCGAAGCGGAAGCCGCCGGCATCGTGGCCAGGATCGCCGCGCGCCTCGCGCAGGAACGGCCGCAGATCGTCTTCAAGAAGGTGGATTCGCGCCTCAAGGGCCATGTCGCGGCCGAAACCGAAGCCTGCCTCGCCGCTTTCGGTCGGCAATGCCTGGTCATTGCCCCGGCCATTCCCGACCAGGGACGAAGGGTGGCCGATGGCGTCTTGCGGGGTGTCGGCATTCCCGACCCGATCGCCATCGCGGATCGGTTCACCCCGGATCTTCCCGCCACAATCCCCGATTGCCGGACCCTTGCCGATCTCGAACGCGCCGCCCGGGCTGACTGGCAGACGACGCTGCTGGTCGGGGCCAGCGGGCTCGGCGAAGGGCTGGCCCGGCAGCTTGTTCCAGGCGATGGACAGCGCGCCCTGCCCGCTCCCGCCTTGCCGCTGCTGCTCGCCATCGGTTCGCATGACCCCATCACCCTGGCGCAGGTGGCGGCGGCCGTTGCCGCCCTGCCCGGCCTCCGGCATGTCGTCAGCGCGGATGGCGCCTTTCCCCCGGGCGCGCCGCTTGGCGACATCGTGCTGTTCCAGGCCGGCGCGCGCCCCGGCCATCCCGGCCATGCTCAAATCATGGCCCGCTTCGGCCACGGCACCGCCCGCCTCTTGCGCGAGGGCTCCTTTGCCAGCGCGTTGATTTCGGGCGGAGAAACCGCGCAGACGATCCTGCGGGCGCTCGACATCGCCTGTGTGCGACTGATCGGCGCGGCCGCGCCGGGCATTGCGCTCGTCCGTGCGGAGATCGGCGGCAGGCGCGTAGATATATTGACGAAGTCGGGGGGCTTCGGCACACCGGATGAACTGGTTCTGCTGTGCCGGTCCGTCGAGAAGACCCGGCGCAATAACGGTCCCAATATCGGGGAGGAAAAGGCATGAGCGACACGACATCGGCGCCCGGAGTATTCGGCGAGGAGCCACGGCACCGAACGCTTTTTGCCGATCGGGTCTATCAATTGCTGCTCACCCGCATTTCCAACGGGGAATATCCGGCCGACCACAAGCTGCCCAGCGAGAAGGACTTGTCCGAGCAGTTCGACGTTTCCCGCCCCATCGTGCGCGAAGCGCTCGACCGGCTGCGCAAGGAGGGCATGATCTATTCGCGCCAGGGCTCGGGCAGCTTCGTGCGCCTGCGCACCGAACAGCGTACGCTCGGCTTTCCGCCGGTCGAAACCATTGCCGACATCCAGCGCTGCTATGAATTCCGCCTCACCATCGAGCCCGAGGCGGCCTATTACGCGGCCAAGCGGCGCAACGAGGCGGCAATCAACAGCATCGCCCAGGTGGTGGACCTGCTCAGCTGCGCCACCGACCAGCAGCGCCACCGCGAGGATGCCGATTTCGCCTTTCACCTGGCGGTGGCCGATGCCTCCAACAATCATTATTACAGTTCCGCCATGCAGGCCCTGCGCAGCCATATCGCGGTAGGCATGAAGCTGCATGGCCTGGCCCTCATGGGGCCTGGGCGCGGGCTCGAGCAGGTTCTGGGCGAGCATCAGGACATCTATCAATCGATCCGCGACGGGCGCGCCGACGATGCGCGCGACCAGATGCGCCGCCACCTCGAAGGCTCCCGCAACCGCCTGTTCGAGGACAGAGTGCTGGATTTGTCGCTTTAGGCCTTCCGGTTTGGCCTGAAACAGGCGTTCAAAAGACCTCGCCCCGAGCCTGTCGGCCCCTCGTGGTTCGACAGGCTCGGGGCGAGGGCCATTGGCGTTTCAGCGCAGACGCGAAGCGCCCTAAAACGCTGCCCGATAAATCCCCAATATGTCGTCCAGCCCCATATCGCGCGGGTTGAAATCCAGCAGCCGGCGGATGCCGTGGGCTTCCCTGGCCATGGGCTCCAGCGCTTCGGCAGGCACGCCGATCCTGCCCATATGCATTTCCACGCCCAATCCCTGGCAATAGGCAAAGGTTTCGGCCAGCACATCCTGGCCCGGCAGGTCGAGCAAGTGCGCCACCAGGGCGGTCTTGTCCGGTTCCGCCGGCGCGTTGAAGGCCAGGGTGTGGGGAAAGATCACCGCATTGGCCAGGCCATGAGGCACGTCGTAGCGGGTGCTCAGGGGATAGGACAAGGCGTGTCCCGCCGTGGTGTTGACCGGTCCCAGGCAAAGCCCGCCATAAAGCGCGGCCATGGCCAGGCCCGCCCGTGCCTCGACATCGCCACCATCGGCGACGGCGCGCGTCAGGTAACGCCCCACCAGCGCAATACCTTCACGCGCATAAAGATCGATCAGCGGATGGGCGCGCTTGCTGGTGAAGGCCTCCACGCAATGCGCCAGAGCGTCGACGCCGGTGGCAGCCGTCACCCGGGGCGGCAGCGAAGTGGTGAGATTGGGGTCGATGACAGCCATGTCCGGCACCATGTGCCGGCTGTCGGCCGCCAGCTTGGCGCGGCTCTCGGGGTCCAGGATCAGGGCGCGCGTGCCCACTTCGCTGCCGGTGCCGGCGGTGGTGGGCAGCGCCAGCAGCAGGCAGGCGCGCGGGTCGGCCTTGTCCAGGCCGACAATATCGGTAAAGCGCCGGGCGCTGCGCACCAGCACAGAGGTGAGCTTGGCCAGGTCCATGGCGCTGCCGCCACCGAAGCCGATCACCAGGTCGGGATCGAAGCCGCGCGCCAGGTCGAGCAGGCGTTCGAGATTGGGCAGATCGGGCTCGGGGCGCACTTCGGAAAAGACCATGGCCTCGGCCGGCAGGTTCAACAGGTCCACCCGGCTGGCATTGAAGGCATCGGCCACCACCAATACGCGCCGTTCGGTCCAGGCCGGCACGAAATCGGCCAGCCGCGAAGCCTTGCCCGCCCCATATTCGATGCGCGAGGGCTGGGCCAGGGAAAGCGGCCGCAGCAAGCGGGCGCCCTGCGCAATGGCGGTGGAGAACGCGGTAGACATTTACTTGGCACCCTTGGGATTGAGAGCGTCGTTGAGGCCGTCGCCGATGAAGCTGAATGCCACCGAGGCTATGGCCAGCGCGATAGCCGGAGCCGCGAGCAGGTGGGGATATTGCTGCCAGGTGCGCAGGCCATCCGAAATCATCAGGCCCCAGCTCGGCGTGGGCGGCTGCACCCCGACGCCGAGGAAGCTGAAGGCGCTTTCAAGCACCATGGCGCCGCCCAGTCCCGCGCTGACGGCCACGATCAGCGGACCGATGGAATTGGGAATGAGATAGCGCAGGATGATCCGGCTGCTGGGCAGGCCGAGCGAGCGGGCGGCCAGCACGTAAGGCTGGTTGCGCACGCTGAGAATTTGCGCCCGCACCGTGCGCGCATAAGGGGGCCACATCACCAGCGAAATGGTGCCGAACACCATGACGAAGTCGATGAATACGGTATTGCGGAACAGCACATTGCCGGTTTCGAGATACATCGCATCCATCCAGCGCCCCAGCGGAGGCTTCAGCGACGTATTGATGACGATCACCAGCAACAGATTGGGCACCGACATGAACACATCGGTGAACCACATGATGGTGGCGTCGGTCTTGCCCCCGATATAGCCGGCCATCGCGCCCAGGCCCGAGCCGATCACCACCGAAATCGCCGTCACCACGATGGCGACGAGAAAGGCGGTGCGGGTGCCGTAGATGACGCGGCTGGCCACGTCGCGGCCCAGTTCGTCCGTGCCCAGCCAATGGGCGGCGCCGGGTGGCAGGTTACGCGCGTCGAGGTTCTGCGACAGGAAATCGTAGGGCGAGAGCATGGGGCCGAATATGGCGACCAGGATCAGCGCCACGATCAGCGCCAGGCCCACCATGGCGATGCGGTTGGCGCGCAGGCGTGCCCAGGCATCGGACCACAGGCCGGCCGGCTGTTCGCTCGGGGCGGCGGCAAGGGGTTCGCTCGTCGTGGACATGGGCTTACCTCTTGTCGGCGGCGCGCGGATCGAGCAGCGGATAGGCCAGGTCGATCAGCAGGTTGGACAACATCACCAGCGCCGAGGCGATCAGCGTCACCGCCAGGATGATGGGATAATCGGAATTGAGCAGCGATTGCACCGCGAGCCGCCCCAGTCCCGGCAGGCCGAAGACCAGTTCGACGAAAACCGCGCCATTGACCAAGGTAATCATGATGAGCCCGAGTTGGGTCAGCACCGGGGTCAGAACCGGGCGCAGGATATGGCGGGTGACGATCTTGTGCGCCGGCAGACCCTTGGCGCGGGCGGTGCGCACGAAATCCTCGCTCAGCACCTCGATCACGGCCGAGCGCGTCTGGCGCACGATGAGGGCGATGGGGTGAAAGGAGAGCACGATGAGCGGCAGGATCACCCGCACATCGAAAATGCCGCCCCAGCCATAGGGCACCGTGCCCCCCGGCAGTACCAGGATCAGCAGCACCATGAGGATCGGGCCGGCCACATAGGCGGGAATGGCCCAGATGAACAGCGCCGAGCCCAGAATGGCATAGTCGATGGCGGTGTTCTGCCGCAGGGCGGCGATCACGCCGAGCGGAATGGCCACGATAGTGGTGAGGATGATGGCCAGCACGCCCAATTGGATGGAAACCGGCGCCGCCGCGGCGATGGTGCGGCCTACGGCCCGGCCCGAGGTCAGCGAATTGCCGAAATCGCCATGCAGCACGTTCCAGATATAGCTGCCGAACTGCACCAGGAATGGCCGGTCAAGACCGGCCGCTTCACGGATTGCCTCGATGCGGGCAGGGTCGAATGCCACACCGCCCGGCTCGCGCAGGAAGATCAGCTTGATGGGATCGCCGGCGCCGTAGAAGGCCAGGGCATAGACGGCCAGGAGGACCAGCAGCACTGACGGAATCCAGAGCAGCAGGCGTTTTGCGGCATATAGGAGCATGACAAGCCTCGCGGTGAGAGGCCGCGCGCATCGCGCGGCCTCAGGAGTCGACCGGGGAGGAGGACCTCAGGTGATCTCGATGTTCCAGGGCGCGAAGACCTGCCAATCGAGATTTTTCTCCATGCCTTCGATATTGGGCAGGGCCCAGCGGGACATGGCTTCGATATACCAGGGAATGAGCTGGTAATCCTCGCGGAAGATGCGCTGGGCTTCCTGCGCCAATTCGTTGCGGTGCGGATCGTCGACGGTCAGCGGCGCGGCCTCGTCGAGCAGGCGATCGACTTCCGGATTGGAATAGCCGTTCATCTTCTCCTGGGCGACGCGCGAGTCCGAGTGGATGATCGTGCGCAGGAACTCGGTGGCGTCCGGCACGCGCGAGCCGGCATCGTCACGAATGATATGCACGTCCGAGGGCGCGAAATTGTCCAGGGTCGGCTTCAGCTCGACCGCCGTGATTCCCAGGTTCTGCCGCCATTGCTCGACCAGGAACTGGGCCGCGGCCTGCTCGGCGGGGGCAATGACGCCGGCAAAGATGATGCGCGGCAGGCGCTCCGGACCGCCATAGCTCGACTCGGCCAGCAGCCGCTTGGCCTCTTCCGGGTCGTAGGGATAGGGCTCCCAATTGGGATCGACACCGTCCACGCCCACCAGGATTTGCTCGGCCTGCTTGTGCGGGCCATTGGGGAAGGAGGCGCGCATCATGCCGGCACGATCCACGGCCAGGATCAGCGCCTTGCGCACCTTGGGATCGTCGAAGGGCGGCGTGCGCGAATTGAAGTAGAAATGCTGCCCGTTGGGGATTTCGGTGCCTTCGCTGAATTCGGGGCCGAGATCCTGCACGATGGTGGGGGTCACCAGCGCGGTATGGGCATGGTATTCGCCCTGCTGCAGCAGGGCCGTGGCCGTCACCGAATCCTCGATCACGCGCAATTCGATGCGGCTGAGCTTGGGCGCGGGGCCGAAGAAATTCTCGTTGGGTTCCCAGGCGACGAAACCGTCATCGAGGTTCATTTCCACCAGCTTGAACGGGCCGGAGCTGACCACCCCCATTTCCGGTGTGTACCAGTCGGGATTCTGGTTGCCGTCGGCGGCGCGCGATTGTGTCACCTTGGTGACCGGCACCAGATGGTTGGCCAGGCGCATGTAGAAGATCGGGTCGGCTTCCTTGAGCGTCACCACGATGGTCTGCGCGTCGGGAATGGCCACGCCGGACAATTCGGTCGCATCGCCGGCGGTGATTTCGTCGTATCCGACCACCCCGGCCAGCACCAGCGGCACGCGCTGATTGGCACTGAGCGGCATCGAGGCCATCTCCCACGAACCCTTCACGTCCTCGGGCGTGATCGGCGAGCCGTCCGAGAACACCGCCTTGGGGTCGAGCTTGAAGGTCCAGACCGTCCAGTCCTCATTGGATTCCCAGCTCGTGAACACATAGGGCTGCACCTGGTTCTTGTCGTCGAAATACATCGGCGAGGCCCACCAGAGCGAATGCCAGCGCAGGGCTGCACCGCCACCGCGCATCGGCGACCAGTTCATGTCGAACGACGGATGAATGATCTTGAAGGTCTGCTCCTGGGCCAGCGCCTTGCCGCCAAGCATGCCGAAGGCAGTCATGCTGACCAGAACGCCGGCACCGCCACGCAGCACGTCACGGCGGGACACGCCGCCGCCAGTCGTCGTTTTATCGACCATTGGAATTCCTCCCACAGATTGCAGCCGCTTGCCCGGCGCTCGGCCGTCTGCGGCAATGGTTGGCGATCATGTCACAGCGCAACAGCATGTCAACCTGTATTTTATGAATTCCTAACATGTCACAGTGTCGCACAGTCAACATATTGAATTTTAATATGAAAATAGACCTTTGCAATCTCCTGCGAGCCATGATAATCACTTTACAACTTGAATGCGAGGAGTGAGACAGTGACCTCTATGGATGTGAAGGCGGATGGCGTGATCCGCGCAGTCGATGGCGATCCGAGCCGCGAGGAGGCGTTCATTCCCGTGCATGTGGCCCAGTCACATGCCGCCTTCCTGCTGCGCCTGGCCAATGGCGATCTGGGCTGCACCTGGTTTGCCGGCACCGAAGAGGGCAAGCCGGACGTCTCCATCTACTTCTCCCGCCTGCCCGCCGGCGCGAGCCAGTGGACCGAGGAGGTCCGGATTTCCGACGATCCCGAACGCTCCGAGCAGAACCCGGTACTGTTCGAGACGCCGGCCGGCGATCTCTGGCTCATTTACACCGCCCAGGAATTCGGCAATCAGGACACGGCCATCGTGCGCCGTCGCATCTCCAGGGACGGTGGCAGGAACTGGGGGCCGATCGAGGTCTTGTTCGATGAGCCCGGCACCTTTATCCGCCAGGCCATGATCGTCCTCTCCAGCGGCGAATGGGTGCTGCCGATCTTCCATTGCCTGCCCGTTGCCGGCGAAAAATGGCATGGCCAGAACGATGTCAGCGCGGTCAAGATTTCCACCGACCAGGGCGTGAGCTGGACCGAGCACGCCGTACCCGAGAGCAAGGGCGCGGTTCACATGAATATCGTGGAGCGGCGCGACGGCAGCCTGCTGGCGCTCTATCGCAGCCGCTATGCCGACACCATCATGGCCTCGACCTCGGCCGACAAGGGCCGCACCTGGACCGCGCCGGTTGCCACGCAATTGCCCAACAACAATTCGTCCATCCAGTGCCGCAGCCTCGGGGATGGCACCCTGGCTCTGGTGTTCAACAATGTCTCGGCCAGTCCCGCCGTGCGCGCCGAAGCCAAGGGGGCTCCGATCTGGGGCGTGCCCCGCACGCCGCTCTCCATCGCCCTTTCCATGGACGAGGGGCGCACCTGGCCCTTTATCCGCGACGTGGAAATCGCCGCCGAGCCGCCGCCCGAGCTGAATCTCGACAAGCCCGACCGCCGGGCGCGCGAGCTGTCCTACCCGACCGTGACCGAAGATGCCGAAGGGCGCATCGCCATGGCCTTCACCTATTTCCGCAAGGCCATCAAATTCGTCCGCTTCCCCAAGGATTGGGTTAAGAACGCCTGATCCCGGCACGGAGAGAGCCAAAATGGCCAACAGCATCGCAAAGCCCATCGCCATCACCATGGGGGACCCCGCCGGCGTGGGCGCCGAAGTCATCGTCAAGGCGGCGGCGGCCCTCTCCCCTGCCGAGCGCGACGCCTTGCTGGTGGTGGGTTCCGCCGCCGTGCTGGAGCGCGCCATTGCCGCCACCGGCGTCGGCCTGCGCATCGGCCCCGCCGATGCGCCCCCGGGCGACGACCTGCTGCGGCTCGACCATGTCGAGAGCCCCGGCATGCCCCTGCCCTTCGGCAAACTCGACCCGGCCGGCGGCGAGGCCAGCTACCGCTATATCGCCCGCGCCGTGGACCTGAGCCTGGCCGGCGATGCCGCCGGCATCGTCACCGCGCCGATCAACAAGGAAGCGCTCAACCTGGCCGGCCATCATTTCGACGGCCATACCGGCATGCTGGCCCATCTCACGGGCGCGAAATCCTCCTTCATGCTGCTCGCCTCCGAGCGCCTCAAGGTCATCCACGTTTCCACCCATGTGTCGCTGCGCGACGCCATCGGCCGGGCCACGCCCCAGCGCATCCTCGAAACCGTGCGCGTGGGCCATGCCCATCTCAGGCGCATCGGCTATGAGACGCCTCGCATCGCGGTGGCCGGGATTAATCCCCATTGCGGGGAGAACGGCCTTTTCGGCCGCGAAGACGACCTGCAGGTGGCGCCCGGCGTCGAACTGGCCCGTGCCGAAGGCATCGACGTGGTCGGCCCGATCTCGGCCGATACGCTCTATCATCGCGCCTATTCGGGCGCTTTCGACCTGGTCGTGGCCCAATATCACGACCAGGGCCATATCCCGATCAAGCTCGTGGCCTTCGACGAGGCGGTCAATGTCTCGCTGGGCCTGCCCATCGACCGTACGTCGGTCGATCACGGCACCGCCTTCGACCTGGCCGGCACGGGCAAGGCCAAACATGTCAACATGCTCGCCGCCATCGCCTATGCCAGCCGGCTCGCCGCCACGCGCGGCTGAGCCTTTCCCGTCCAGCCGCCAGAGGTGCATCATGTCTTCAATTCGCGGAGTGTTCAGCGCCGCCGCCAGCCCGGTCAATGCCGATCTCAGCCCGGATGGCGCCGCCCTTGCGGCCCATTGCCGGCAATTGCTCGATGACGGTTGCCACGGCATCGCCCTTCTGGGCTCCACCGGCGAGGCCAATTCCTTCTCGCTCGAAGAGCGCAAGGGCTTGCTCGAAGCCGTGGTCGCGGCCGACATACCGGCCTCGGCGCTCCTGCCCGGCACCGGCCTTTGCGCCCTGCCCGAAACCATCGCGCTGACGCGCCACGCGCTCGACCTGGGCGTCACCAAGGTGGTCATGCTGCCGCCCTTCTATTACAAGGGCGTCAGCGATCAGGGCCTGTTCGATGCCTATAGCCGGGTCTTCGACGCACTGGCCGACGACCGGCTCCAGGTCATCCTCTATCATATCCCGCCGATCTCGCAGGTCCCGCTCAGCCTCGATCTTATCGCCCGGCTGATCGAAAAATATCCGGGCACCATTGCCGGCGTGAAGGATTCGGGCGGTCAGATCGACAATATGGTGGCGCTCGCCCGGCGCTTTCCCGCGCTTTCGATCCTGGCCGGTGCCGACCCGCTGCTGCTGCCTCTCCTGCAGGCAGGCGGCGCGGGCTGCATCACCGCCACGTCCAACCTTGCCGCGCGCCAGCTTCGCACCGTCTTCGACAATTTCGCCGACCCCGCCGCCCGGGCCGAGGTCGAGGCGGCGCAGGCGCGCATCGTGGCGTTGCGCGAAGCCAGCAACAGCTTTTCCCAGATCCCCACGATCAAGGCGATGATCGCCCGCCGCTACGATGCCCCGGGCTGGCGCCGCGCCCGCCCGCCGCTGGTCAGCCTGGGCGACGAGCAGATCGCCAGCCTCTATCCCCTTCTGGACAAGGTGGACGAGGACCATCCGGCATGATGCGCATCGACGATGCCCTGCTCATGGGCCGGCGCGGCCTCAGGACACGGCCCGGCAGCCTGCTGCTGGGCCCCACCGGCGCCCGCCTCTGGGCCGATTATCTCGAAGATTGCCCGGGCTTCGTCGGCGCCCTGGATTTCATCCACAAGCTCAACATTCCCCGGCTCTTTTCCGTCGAATGCGCGGTTCCGCAGCCCCCGTCGCCCGCCGCGGTGGAATGGCGCCCCAGCCATCTCACCACGCACAGCCGCCTGGGCGATCTCAGCCTCGAAGAGCGCCGCTATATCACCTGGGACGACGTCGCCCTGTCCCTGCAACGCTGGCGCAATACCGGGCCGGAACCGGCCACGCTCCGCCTCGTCACCGACACTGACTGGATCGCTCCGGCCGAAACCGGCCTGCGCGGCGAACGCCGCATCGACAATCATGGCTTCACCCTGCGCCTGGCCTTGGCCGCCAGTGACGCGGATGCCTTTTCGGGCATCACTCTGGCGCCGGGCGAAAGCCGCGACCTCGTGGTCGCCGCCGCCCTCGGTACGGCCGAAACCGACCCCTGGCCGGACCTTTCCGCCAAGGTCGCCACGCGGGTCCGGCAATCCATCGATGCCCTGCTCGCCCGGCAGGTGGAGGATTATCAGGCCTGGTTCGACCAGGTACCGCAATTTTCTTCCAGCAATCCGGTTCTCGACCGGCTCTATGCCTATCGCTGGTTCCTCATGCGCCACAACCTGGCGCGGCCCGGCCTGGCCCCACTCGACGGCACCTTCTTTTACGAAGGCCGCTCGCACAAGATGAGCAAAACCGCGTGGGCGCCTATGGGCTGGGAATTTTCCAAGCTCATTCCCCTCTCCACCCCGATGCACCTCATCGAGGCGCGCTGGCATCGCCAGCAGGGTCTTGGCGCCGGCGTCTATCCGCTGCTCGAACAGGTGCAGGCCGAGGATGGCCAGTTCAATGCCCGCACCCTTGAGCGCATCATCCACCCCTATGCCAATTTCATGGGCTGGGCGAGCTACCAATATGCGCTGGCCCAGGGCTTCAGCGCCGAGATCAAGGCTGCCCTGCCCATGCTCAAGCGCCAGGTGCGCGGCGAAGACCGGTTCCTGGCCACCGGTGGCGATGGCCTGCCCATCCAGCAGCGCCACCAATTGACCGGCAAGGAATACCAGCCGAGCTATTGGTATTTCCACGATTATCCGGACGATCCGCTGGACCCGGCAACCTATACGCCGCTCAAGCGCGTCGATCGCGCCATCTATCAATATCTCAACGCCCGCGGCGTTGCCGGCCTCTGCCGGCTCGCCAGAGATCCCGAAGCCGGGGCCTTCGACGCACTGGCCGAAAAAATCGCTGCCAGCGTGCTCGACAAGCAATGGGATGCCGGGACCGGCTTTTTCTACGACCTGCACCACCAGACCGACGAAAAGGCCATGGTGCGCAATATTGTCGGCCTCTATCCCTACTGGGCCGGGATTACCGGCAAGGCCCATCTTCCGGGGTTCATCGAGGCCCTGGGCCCGGACCATTTCGACACGCCCAATCCCTTCCCTTCGACCTCACCGGAATGTCCGGTTTTCCAGGCCGGCGGCAGTTGGAAAGGCCGCTTTCTCAAAGGCCGCAACGGTTGCATGTGGGACGGCCCCACCTGGCCCTACACAAATTCCATCGCACTCGATGCCATTGCCCGCGTCAGCCGCGACAACGGCCACGAGCAGGACGCGCTGTTTGCCAAATTCTTCTGGAAATATGCCCTGCTGCATTTCCGCCAGCGTGACGGCATCAACGCCTATCTCGTCGAGCATTACGACAGCCTCACCGGCGAGCCGATCAGCGACGAGCCCGACTACAATCATTCCTATCTGATCGACCTCGTCATCCGCCACGTCGCCGGCCTCACAATCGCCGAAACTGGCCAGGTCTCGATCGACCCCATCGATATCGGGCTGGATCACTTTTCCCTTCGCGGCGTGCTGGTCCAGGGCCGCACGGTCGACATTGCCTATGAACGCGGCGCCCGGCTCGAAGTCCACGTGGACGGCGCCCCCTATTCCATCGATGGCGGCACATAGAGCGCTTCACCCACAGCGTCATTCCCGCGAAAACGGGAAACTCCGTTCAGCCCCTCAACCACCGCCCATCAGCCCGAAACACCACCCCTCCCACACCGTCACCACCGGGCTTGTCCCGGTGGTCCAGCGGATGCTTCGTCACGCCATGGATTGCCGAGACAAGCCCGGCAATGACGAGGGAATGGCGCGGCAGGAACACGGCCCTGGACCGCAAGCCCCAACCCCACAGCATCATTCCCGCGAAAATGGAAAACTCCGTTCAACAGAGGCTCTCCCTGCGCGGGAGTGACCCGGTGAGAAAAGACAAAAACGGGGGAACACCACCCCTTCCCCACCTCAACCACCGCCCATCGGCCGAAACGCGGCCCCCTCCCACACCGTCACCACCGGGCTTGTCCCGGTGGTCCAGCGGATGCCTCGCCAATCCATGAATTGCCGGGACAAGCCCAGCCATGACGAGAGTATGGCACGGCAGGAACACGGCCCTGGACCGCAGGCCCCAGCCCTACCCTTTCACGCCGCGCAGGAGCGCCGCCGCTCGTGCGCGCAGCGGTTTGTCGATCATCTGTCCGTCGATCGCCACCGTGCCTTGGGTCGCCATCACCGCCTTTGCCCAGGCCAGTTCCTCCGCGCTGGGCGCAAAGGCGGTGTTCAGCAGCGGCACCGCGGAAGGATGCACGCAGGTGGCGCCGTCAAAGCCGTGCCGCCGCGCTTCGCGCGCCGCTTCGGCGATGGCGTCGACATCGCCGTAATCGGCAATCGAGCGCAACAGCCCCAGCGACAGTTTTCCGGCAGCTTTCGCGGCATAATGCACCAGCAATTTGGGCAGGCGCAGCACGTCGGGCTCGGGCACGCCGCCCAGCGCCAGCGCCAGGTCCTCGCTGCCGACATTGACGGCGGCGAGGCGCGGATGCCGGCAAATCTCCTCTGCCGCCAGGATACCGGCCGGGCTTTCGATGGTCGCCAATACCGGCAGGTCGCCGCCGAGGCGCGCCAGCATGGCGTCGAGCCCATCCATGGCCGCGACGCTGTCCGCCTTGGGATAGACCAGCAGGTCGATGCCGGCGGCGAGGGCCGCCGCGACATCGGCCTCGTCGCCGGCATTGACGCGCACCGCCACCCCGCCCTGGCCCTGGCGCAGGCTGCGCACCGCTTCGGCCAGGTTGGCGCGGGCGAAAGCCTTGCGCGTGTCGGGCACCGCATCCTCAAGGTCGAGAATGACATAATCGGCGCCGCGCAGATGCGCTTTGGCGATGAACCTTTCCTGGTCGGCGGGGACGTAAAGCAGCGAACGCATCATCCCATCCTGCGGAAGTGGCGGTCGAAGCCCAGTTCGGCCAGCAATTCGGGCCCGTTCTCGTTGAGCGCCGGGGCCGGACGGCGGAAGCTGCCCGGCGTTTGCGACAAACGCGGCGTCACATTATGCATCGGCATGTCGCCGAATTCTACGTCGTCCAGCGCCACGACGATTTCCCGCTCCTGGAAATGCGGGTCATCGAGCGCGTCGGCGATATTATAGACCGGCCCGACCGTGGCACCCGCTGCCCGCATTTCGGCCAGGGCCGCGTCGCGCGCGCGGGTGGCGAACCAGGCGCCGATGGCCGCATCGACCAGGGCGCGGTGCCGCACCCGGTCCGAATTGCTGGCAAAGCGCGGGTCTTCGTTCATGTCCGGCCGCCCGATGATCTCGAAAATCCGCCGCGCCACGTTCTGCGTGGAGCCCGACAGCGCCACATAGGAGCCATCGGCGCAGCGATAGACATTGCGCGGCGAGGCGGTGTTTGAGGCGCTGCCGACGCGCTGCTTGACGCGGCCGGTCTTGCTGAAAATCCCCGCTTCGGGGCCCAGCACCGAGAACATGGATTCGAGCAGCGACAGGTCGATCACCTGGCCCGCGCCGCCCCGCGCGTCGCGCGCGTAAAGCGCCGTCATGGTGGCCGAGGCACCGTAAATGCCCGCGATCATGTCGGCCAGGGCCAGGGGCGGCAGCACCGGCTCGCGGTCAGGAAAACCGGTGCGATCGGCAAAGCCGCTCATGGCTTCCACGATGGTGCCGAAGCCGGGCAGATGCGCATAGGGCCCGGTCTGGCCGAAGCCGGAAATGCGCACGACGATCAGTTTCGGATTGCGCTTCAGCAGCGTTTCGGGCGCCAGGCCCATCTTTTCAAGCGTGCCGGGCCGGTAATTCTCGATGAACACGTCTGCCGTCTCGATCAGCGCCCAGAGCACCGCCATCTGCGCGGCTTCGCGCAGGTTGAGGCAGATGGAGCGCTTGTTGCGGCCATAGGCCGTCCAGAAGAAGGAATGACCGTCCTCCTTCCAGTCGCGCAGGGGATCGCCTTCGGGCGGTTCGACCTTGACCACGTCGGCGCCGAAATCGGCCAATTGCAGGCTGAGCATATTGCCCGCCATCAGCCGCGACACGTCCACCACGCGCAGGCCCATGAGCGGGCCTTGCGCCTGGGCGTCGAAAGCCTGGTGCCTGAGGCTCAACGGTCGAGCCTTTCTCCGCTCGCCTTGTCGAACAGCAGCACCTTGGCCGGGTCGATGACGAGGCGCAAGGCCTGGCCCGGCATAAGCAGGTCGGCATCGCGGATGACGGCGCTCAATTCCGTCGCGCCGATCCGGGCGCGCACTTCCTGGGCTTCGCCGGTCGGCTCGACCACTTCGGCCTGGCCCGCCACGCCGCCCTCGCCCAGCGTGATGTGCTGGGGCCTTATGCCATAGACGATGCCGGTGCCCTCGGGCAGGTCGAGCGGGCGGGGAATGGGCAGGCGCTCCCCGTCCGGCAGGGCCACGCTTTGCGCCTGCGGCCCCAGCGTGGTGACCTCGATGAGGTTCATTTCGGGCGAACCGATAAAGCCGGCGACGAACAGGTTCGCGGGATTATTGTAGAGGTCGAGCGGCGCGCCGGCCTGCTCGATGCGTCCGCCATTGAGCACCACGATGGTGTCGGCCATGGTCATGGCCTCGGTCTGATCGTGGGTCACGTAGATCGTGGTCTTGCCCAGCCTCTGGTGCAGGGCCTTGATCTCGCCGCGCATGCGCACGCGCAGCTTGGCATCGAGATTGCTCAGCGGCTCGTCGAAGAGGAAAGCGCGCGGATTGCGCACGATGGCCCGGCCCATGGCGACGCGCTGGCGCTGGCCGCCCGAGAGTTCGCGCGGCAGCCGCTCGAGCAGGTTTTCCAGCCCCAGGATGCGCGCCGCCTCGGCCACGCGCGCCTCGCGCTCGGCTTTCGGCACGCCGCCGAGCTTGAGCGCGAAGCTCATATTGTCCGCCACCTTCATATGCGGATAGAGCGCATAGGACTGGAACACCATGGCCAGGTCCCGCTCCTTGGCGGGCATGTTGTTGACCACGCGCCCGCCAATGGTGATTTCGCCGCCGGAAATGTCCTCGAGCCCGGCGATCATCCGCAGCAATGTGGATTTCCCGCAGCCCGAGGGACCGACCAGCACCACGAATTCGCCCGTTTCCATGCTGAGCGAGAGGTCGCTGATGACGCTGACGCCACCATAATCCTTGCTGACATGGCGCAGTTCGATTTCCGGCATGAAAGCCTCCTATTTCTCGCTGACCGCGAAGCGGCCGACGGCCATGCGGCCGGCCGAGCCGAGCCGGAGCCCGCTCATGCCGTAGTCAAACGTGTCGTCTTCGGCGCGGGCGACGACCCTGCCGTCCACGCTGAGCGTCAGCGCCTTACCCTCGGCCCCGAGTTCGATCCGATGGCTCCTGCCCGGTTCCGGGGTGAACGGCGCGGAGGCCAGGATGGTCTGCCCGAAATCGTGCCGCAGGATCACCGCTTCCCCGTTCTGGAAGCCGCCGGCATAGAAGCGGTCGGTGCCGTTGACCCGCGCCGTCACCAGGTGCGATTGCCCGGCCAGCGGCTCGATATCGGCGCTCACCCGCACGTCGCGGGCATAGATGTGCCCGGTCCACATATCGGCATTGCTCGCCGTATGGGCGTGAATGCGGCCGAATTGCCTGGTCCAGTGCCCGCGGTTCCAGGTGAAGCGCGAAATGGCGCCCCATTCCTGCACTTCCGTTTCCGGGTCGATTTCGAGATGCCCCGGCCCCGAGACGGAAAAGTCCGCGAGGTAGAGCCGGCCGAGGAATTTCAGCCGCCCGAAATATTCGATATTGATGCCGATCTCGTCGATGGCTTCCTTGCCCTCGGGCACGACGAATTCATAATCCTGCCAGCCGGCGCTGGAGGGCACGTCCCAGGCGCCGGTTTCCTCGATGGCCCCGCTCATGGTGCGGCGCACATAGGGGGCGACGCGCAGATTGCCGTCGCCGTTCCAGGGATCGAGCCAGAGCTTGAACCGCACCACCTGCCCGGCATCGACCACCGGCGAGAACATCGGCCGATAGCGCTCGTCGTCGAAATCGCTGCGCCGGTAGAAGGGCTTCCAGAACACCCGCCCGCCCTGGCCGCGCTCCAGGCGGTCGAGCAGGATTTCGAGCGAGCCGCGCGAGCCCTCGACATGTTTTTCGTCCGAATGCCGCACGGCAATCTGGTTGAACCCTTCGGTGCGGAAGCCATGGGTCGAGCCGGGCAGGTCGAAATCGAAGCGCAGCCCGCGCCGGGTGAAATCCTCCAGCCACAGGACCGGCACCTCGCGCCCCGCCAATTGCAGCGCCAGCACGCTCAATTCGCGCGCGAAGCTCGGAATATCGACGATATTGACCGCGCCGACGATCCCCGAGGCGGCGAGGAAATCGTTGATCGGCTTGCGATATTTGTCCCAGCTCGCGTCGAGCCCCTGGAAGGTGCCGACGATGGCGGCGGCATTGCCGGCATTGCAGTCGGTGTCCCAGCCGGCCATGGTGGCGATCTCGGCGGTGCGCGGCAGCGAACCTTCGCCATAGAGGATGGCCATGATCGTCACCCCGGCATTGGGGATGATGTGGCAGACGCCCGGATAGCGGTCATAGCCCCATTCGGCGCCGAGCATGGCCCGGCAGGCGCGCCAGTCATCGGGATTGGCGGCGTGGAAGGCGATCACCGCCCGGCACACTTTCGCATAGGTGGATTCGGCGTCGATCTGCGCCAGCGCCGTCTCCACGATCTCGTCGATGCTTCCGGCCTCGAAGGCCGCCGCGATGGCCGCCGCGCAGAAGCGCGCGCCGTTGAGCCCGTCCCCGTCATGGGCGACGCTGGCCGCCATGGCCGACATCTGCGCCGCCCGCGCCGGATTGCCCGGGTTCACCCAGCCCCAGCTATCGATGAAGATCTGGCCGCCGATCTGCTCGGCCACCGTAGTGCCGTTGGTGGCGATGGCGCCCGAGAGCGGCGCCGGAATGCCGGCCTGCAAATTCTTGTAGGCGGTGTGTTCGGTGGAAACGCCATAGCCGCCCCACCAATACATGCCGTGCTCCTCGGCGGCGTAATTGAGCCAGGTTTTGCCCACGTCCTCGGCGGTGCAGCCGAGCCCGTAATCGCGCAGCGCCCGGATGAAATAGACCGGCCCATTGGTGTCGTCGTCGGCGGCGAAATTCTTGAAGTCGCGCAGATATTGGTTCACCTCCCCATAGGTGTCGCGCACCCGCTCATAGCTCCAGATAGTGGGCTCCACCGGCGCGCCCAGCCGCACGCCGATGGCCTTGGCGATAAAACCGGCATAGATTTTTTCGAGGATTTGCTGTTCGGAGAGCATAGGCAATTTTCGAGGTCCTTAGGCGAGGTCGAGCTGGGCGAAGGCCGCTTCGCGCGCCCGTGCGGCAGCGCGATCCTCCGCGATGATTTTGGCGGCATTGGCGGCGAAGGCGTCGGCCGAGGCCATGAGGTCCAGCCGGTTGGCGGCGTTGAGCCGGTCGAGATCGGCGGGCGCAACCACGGCCTCGCCATGCAGGGCGCCCAGGATGGCGCCGGCCATGACGCCGATGGAATCGGTGTCGCGGCCCGAATTGATGCCGTCGACGATGGCGGCGCGGAAATCCCCGCCATTATAGAGGCAGAAGCCCAGGGCCAGCGGCAATTCCTCGATGGCCTTGAGCCGCGATGGCTGGTAGGCGTCGGTGCGCCGCCCGGCCTTGTCGGCGGTGTGGTTGACGTCGTCGCCCATGGGCGAATAGGCCGCGATGGCCTCGTGGAAGGCCGTCACCAGCGCGGCATGGTCGCGGTCCCTGCCCCGCGCGGCCCGGGCAATGGCGGCAATATCGGCAATGGCGGCGCGCGTGCCGTCCTTGGCCAGCGCCAGCGCCGTTTCCACCACCACTTCGATATCGGTGCCCGGCACGAAGGCGGCGGCAATGGCGGCGGCGAGCACGCCGGCCGCTTCCAGCCCATAGCTTTCCTGATGCCCGGCGCCGAAGGCGATGGCCTCGTCATAGGCGGCCTTGGGATTGGCCGCGTTCACCGCGCCGATCGGCGCCATATACATGGCGGCTCCGCAATTGACCATGTTGCCGATCCCGCCCTGGCGGGGGTCGCAGGCGGTCAATTGGTGCCGCTGGAAAATCCATTTTTCCGGGTAGAACAGCCGTTCGAGCAGCATGGCCTCGCGCTGCAATTCCGGAATCCAGCGCGGTGTCCAGGCGATCTGGCGCACCATGCCGTCGGCCATGTCCCAGGCGTCCAGGTGCCGCCCCGCTTCGGCATAGACGTCGCATAGCGCCAGCGTCATCAGCGTATCGTCGGTGACGATGCCGTCGCCGCGCACCCGATTGTTCCGCTGCCCGGGCGGCAGGTCCATCTTGTGCCAGCGCGTTTCGAGGCTTTCGACGCGCCCGTAGCGCGCTTCGATGGCGGCGGCGGGCAATTTCTCCACCGGCGCCCCCAGCGCGTCGCCCAAAGCCACGCCATAGATCATGGCCCGTACCCGGCTGCGGAAATTCTCGGTCATTGTCGGCTTCGATTCTTTCAATTCACGTTCGAGACGCTCCCTCCCCACCCTCCCCCTCGGGGGAAGGGATCGCGGGAGGGAGCCCTTGTCGTCGGCGTCGGGCCCGTTATTCGCCCAGCACGCTCCGCGCATATTCGGTCAGGCGTTCACCGCCGGCCGCATTGTATTCGGCGACGAAATCGCCCCATTGGTCGAGACTCGCCTGGCCGGTGATGAAGCGGGCCACCCAGGAGCGATAGACCTGCTCGGCGGCGTCCACGTCGGCGGCATATTCGGCCGGCCAGACGAAGGCGTTGTCGGGCGTGAAATCGGTCTTGAGGTTGTCGAGCATCTGCTGGGCGGTGTCGCTCAGCATCGGGGTCGGCGGCTGCCAGTTGGCGGCGTTGAAGAAGCGGGCATACCAAGTGGAGATCTGGTCGGTGAAGGTCACCTTGCCGTCCGCGTCCTTGGTATATTGAGTGCCTTCAAAGCCCATGCGGTCGATGTCCTGGCCCGCCTTGGAGGCCATGAAATCGAGCACCTTGAAGGCCTCTTCCTTGTGCTCGGAGAGCGAGGAAACGGCAAAGCCGCGCGCTTCCTTGGAGACGTCCACCGCCGCGAGGCCCTGGCCGCCCGGACCTTCGGGAATGGGCAGCAGCGTGAGGTCGATGTCCTCGCCCGGATGGGCCTGGCGCATCTTGCCGGTATAGATGTCGATCACCTCGGGCGAGGAACCGAAGATCACCCCGGCCTTACCGGAATAGAACTTGTCCTCCTTCACGTCCCAGGTATTGGTGACGAATTCCTTGTCGAACAGGCCCTTGTCGGCCAGCCGCGCGTAGAATTCGATCTTGGCCTTTTCCTGGTCGGTGACGCGGGAATTGACCCATTGCCCATCGGCATTCTTCATCCAGGTGCCGGTGACCCCGAAGGCCTGGTTGAAGATGGAATCCAGCTCCGAGGTATTGCCGTAGCCGGTCAGGCCCAGCGTATTGCCCGTCACCCCGTCGCCGTCGAGATCGGCGTCGTGGATCGCCTGGAACAGGGCTTCGTAATCGTCCACCGTCTTGGGCGGCTCCAGCCCCAGCTTGTCCAGCCAGTCGCTGCGCATCACCGGCTGCGGCGCGCGCGGCGGGTAGATGTAGAGCAGGTAGGGATAGTTCTTGAGCCGGTCCACGTTATGCGGCCAGAGCGCGTCCTTGACGTTCTCGGAGTTCTCGATCCAGGGATTGAGGTCTTCCAGAATGCCCTGCTCGGCCATCTTCTGGTCGCCGCCCTGGAAATAGATGATGTCGGGAATGTCGCCCGAGAGCAGCATCACGCCCAGCGCATCGGCATAGCCCGAACCGGGCATGTCCACGATCTGGATATCGACATCGGTGCCCTGCGCCTTCAGCGCCGCCTCGATGGCCTCGATTTCCTTGACGTCGTCGGGATTGGTGGTCAGCAGGTCCTTGCTCACCAGCCGCAACGTCGTCTGCGCCATGGCCGGCGCGGCCATGCCGCCCAGCATGGCGAAGGCCGTCGTCGCCAGCAGAAGTTTCTTCAAAGTCATCGGATCGTTCCTCCTTGGTTTTGTTTGTCAGTCACACCGCTTTCGCGGAATTGGTTGAATCGGCATCCGCCGGCCCCACGCCCAGCCCCGCCGTCATGGCCCGGCTCGCCCGGGCAATCCAGCGATGCCGGCCGCACCGCATGAGGGGGCCTTCCACCCGTCGCGGACACAGCCCAGACCCGCCATCCGCCGGCCCCACGCCCAGTCCCGCCGTCATTGCCCGGCTTGTCCGGGCAATCCAGAGATGCCGGCCGCACCGGATGAGGGGGCCTTCCACCCGTCGCGGACACAGCCCAGACCCGCCATCCGCCGGCCCCACGCCCAGTCCCGCCGTCATTGCCCGGCTTGTCCGGGCAATCCAGCGATGCCGGCCGCGCCGGGCCGCCCGGACAGGCCCGGTGCCGGTGCGCATCAAGCGTGTGGCGGAGCCCAGGCCTCATCCCTTCACCGCCCCGGACATCGTCCCCTTGGTGAAGAATTTCAGGATCAGCGGATAGATCGCCAGGATCGGCACGATGGTGATGAGGATCATCCCGGCCTTGAGGGCGCGGATATTGATCTGGGCCAATCCGAGATTGTTGTTGACGTTGTTGGCCCCGACGATGGCGACCTTGTCGCCCTCGATGACGAATTGCCGGAGCACGACCTGCAAGGGCCACTTACTCTGGTCGTTGAGGTAGATCATCGCCCGGAAGAACTCGTTCCAGTGGAAGACGAGATAGAACAGCGCGATCGTCGCCAGGGCCGGCTTGGCCAGCGGCAGCACCACCCTGAAGAAGGTCTGGAACGGGTTGGCGCCGTCCAGTTCGGCCGCTTCCAGCAGCTCCTTGGGAATTTCCTCGAAGAAACGGATGAGGATGATGAGGTACCAGGCGTTGATGGCCTTGAACAGGATCACCGACCAGGGCGTGTTGAGCAGGCCCATGCGCTTCATCAGGAAGTAATCGGGAATGATCCCCGGCTCGAAGACGATGGTGATGAGCACGAAGAGGAAGATCAGCCGCCGCCCGGGCAGGCCGGGCCGCGACATGCCCCAGGCCATGAGCGCGGTGCCGAAGACGCCGATGAACACGCTGGTGGCCGTCATCCAGATCGAATTGAAGATGCCGCGTTGCACATTGGGATGTTGCAGCAGCAGCATCCACACATCGGGCGAGAAACCGTCGGGAAAGATCGCTAGGCCCGAAAAGCCCGCCACCTTGCTGGCATCGCTCAGCGACAGGGCCAGCAGGTTGAGCAGCGGCTGGAGCGTGAACACCACCAGCAGCAGCAGCGAGGACAGGATAATGACATATTCCATGCGCTCGAGCGGCGTACGGCGGGAATTGCCGGTCATCACCACACTCCCTTGCCGGTGAGGCGCTTGCTGACCAGGTGCGAAACCATGACCAGCACCATGCCGATCACCGCCTTGAACAGGCCCGCGGCGGTGGCCAGCGCGTATTCGCCGGTCGAAAGCCCCATGCGATAGACATAGGTGTCGATGATATCGATTGTGGAGGCGTTGACCGCGTTCTGCATGTTGATGACCTGGTTGAGGTCGGCGCTGAGGAACATGCCCATATTGAGGATGAACAGCGTCGCAATGGTCGGCACGATGCCCGGAATGGTCACGTACCAGATCTTCTGCCAGCGATTGGCGCCGTCCATTTCGGCGGCGTCGTAGAGCTGGGGGTCGATAGCGAAGATGGCCGCCAGGTAGAGCAGGCTGTCCCAGCCGGCCGAGCGCCAGATTTCGGAAACCACCAATACCCAGCGGATGGTGCCGGTATTGGTCATGTAATTGATCGGCTCGAAGCCCATGGCCTGGCCGATCTGGTTGACCGCCCCGCCATTGGGCGAGAGCAGGGCGATGAAGACGCCGGCGATCACCACCCAGGAGAGGAAATGGGGCAGATAGATCGCCGACTGGATGGCGCCGCGCAGCTTGCCGTTGCGGATTTCGTTGAGCAGCAGCGCCACCACGATCGGCACGGGGAAGACGAAGGCGATCTTCATGGCCGAGATGATGAGCGTATTGGCCAGCACCTGGTAGAAGATCGGCGAGGAAAACAGGATCTGGAAGTTCTTCCAGCCCACCCAGATATTGGGCGGGATGATGCGCACCTGCTCGAAGGCCATCTTGGCTTCCCAGATCGGCACGTAGTGCCAGATGAGGAAGAAGACGAGGCCCGGCGCCATCATGGCGTAATAGGGCCACCAGCGGCGGACCTGCACGCCGAATGCTGCTCTCGACGATAACAGTCTGTTAGCCGGAGATGGGCTGTTGCTATTCATATGTCATCTCGACGCGCATATTTTCGCAAATATTTTTGGGAACGTTCCCAAAACAACAGGCATCAATCCGGCCGTTTCTCGGCATCGTCATGATCGTGCTCCTTCCTACCCGACCAATTGCCGGGGCCGGCGCGACAAGTCGGCCAGCGAGGCGCGGTCGATCAATCGGCACGGCATGTAGATGCGGCCATGTTCGGCACGGCCTTCGATTTCATCGAACAGGCTGGCCACGGCGCGGGCGCCGATATCGCGACCCGGCTTGGCGATGGTGGTCAGGCCCGGAAAGGTGAAGGCGCCCGAAGGGATGCCGTCGAAGCCCAGGATCGAGACGTCGTCGGGGCAGCGCAGCCCGCGCTCGCGCACCGCCATCATGGCGCCGATGGCCATCATGTCGTTGGCCGCGAAGACGCAGATATGGCCCAGCCGGGGCCGGTCGAGCAGTCGCAGCATGGCGGCGCGGCCGCCTTCGAGCGTATATTCGCCGTCTTCGAGCGCCAATTGCGCCGGGTCGACATCGCGGGCGATGGCGTGGCGATAGACGGCGTTGAGGAAGCGGGTGCGGGCCAGGCGCGATTTGGGGCCGACGATGAGATTGGGGGCGTGATGGCCCTTGGCCATCAGGTGGTCGAGCCCCAGTTCCACCGCCTGGGTGATGTCGGAGCCGACGCTGGAGACGTCGGCGAAGCGCTCCGCGCTCGAGCCGATCAGCACGAAGGGCAGGCCGAAGCGGTCGAGATCGTCGAAATTGTCCGAAACCGGATTGATGACGGCCCCGTCCACCCGGGCCCGGCGCAGGGCCCGCAGGTGCGCCTCTTCCTTGTGCTTGTCCCAGTCGGAGGAAAAAACCAGCAGCGAGACGTCGTTTTCCGCCGCGCGGTCCTGGGCGCCGCGCGCCACGTCGGCCCAGAAGGGATTGGTGATGTCGGGAATGACCAGGCCCAGCATGCCCGAGCGGCCCGAGCGCATGCCGACAGCCAGGTGGTTGCGCTCGTAGCCCACGGCCCGCGCCGCCGCCAGCACCCGTTCGCGCGTTTCGTCGAGGATGTTGTCCGCGCCGGCCAGGGCGCGCGCCGCGGTGCTCTTGGACACCTGCGCCTTCTCGGCGACGTCGATGATGGTGGGCCGGCGCGTGCGCAAGAACGGGACTCCCGGGGCCGGATCATCCGGCTTTCATGGGAACGTTACCACGCATGGCTGCCATGTCAACAGCCCATGGGCCCGCTAGCCCCGCTCCCGGTAAACCGCCCGCAATTCCAATTCGTTAGCCCGGAAACAGGCGTGGATATGTCCGCCCTCCCCGCCCAGTTCCGGCACCCCCTCCCGGCATTCCGCCCGAACATACCGACACCGCTCCGCAAACGCGCACCCAGCCTGGGGACGCGAGGGGTCGGGCACGTGGCCTTCGAGGCGAATCCGGCTGCCGCCGCCGCGTTGGTGACGGCCGGGAATGGCGGCCAGCAGGGCCTCGGTATAGGGGTGGCGCGGGCGCATGAAAATGGCTTCGGTCGGCCCCAATTCGACGATCCGTCCGGCATACATCACCGCCACCCGGTCGCTGATATTGGCGACGACGCCGAGGTCGTGGCTGACGAAGAGATAGGTAAGGCCCAGCTCGGCCTGAAGCTCGCGCATCATGTTGATGATCTGGGTCTGCACCGATACATCAAGCGCCGACACCGCCTCGTCGGCGATCACCAATTGCGGATTGGAGGCCAGCGCCCGCGCGATGGCGATGCGCTGGCGCTGCCCGCCGGAAAAGGCATGCGGATAGCGCCCGGCATAATCGGGACTGAGCCCGACCCGCGCCAGCAGGTCCTGCACCCGCGCCTCCACCTCCTGCCTGCCGACGCCATTGACCTGCAGGACCTCCCCGATGATGTCGCGCACCCGCAGGCGCGGATTGAGCGAACCGGTCGGGTCCTGGAACACCATGCGAATATCGGTTTTCAGCTTCCGCCCCGCCGCACCCCGGGCGCCGCGCAGGTCCACCGCGCCATCGGGCGCGGCATAGTCCATGCTGCCGCCATCGGCCTTGTGCAGGCCCACGATGGTCTGGCCCAAGGTGGATTTACCGCAACCGCTCTCGCCCACCAGGCCCAGCGTCTCGCCGGCGAAAATCTCGAAGCCGACATCGTTGACCGCCCTTATGCTGCCGACCCGGCGTTGCAGGAAGCCGGCCCGCAGCGGAAAATGCTTGTCCAGATGCGCCACCCGCAACAGCGGTTCGGCCGCGATGCCGCGCGCCGGCGCTGCTGCATCCGCCCGCCTGGGCGCCGCACGGTTCCGCCGAAAGCGCGCTGCCGCCGGCCCATAGGCGTGACAGGCAACGAACTGGCCCGGCCCGGTGCCGAAATCGGGCGGCGCCTCCCTGTCGCAAAGCCCGGCCTCCGCCCAATGACAGCGCGGATGAAAGGCGCAGCCCCGTGGCTTCAGCGCCGGCGGCGGCACCATGCCCGGAATGGCTTCCAGCGGCGCCTTGAAATCCCCATCCAATCGCGGCATCGAGGCCAGCAGGCCTTGCGTATAGGGGTGCCGCGGGTTGTCCAGCACCGCCTCGACCGGGCCGCGTTCAACGATACGGCCCAAATACATCACCGCCACCTCGTCGGCGATCTCGGCCACCACGCCCAGGTCGTGGGTGATGAACAGCACCGACATGCCGCTGTCCTTTTGCAGCCGGCCGATGAGATCGAGGATATTGGCCTGCGTGGTCACGTCGAGCGCGGTGGTCGGCTCGTCGGCGATCAGCAGGCGCGGCTTGTTGATGAGCGCCATGGCGATCATGGCGCGCTGGCGCTGCCCGCCCGAAAGCTGGAACGTATAGGCATCCACCCGCCGCTCGGGATCGGGCATGCCCACCTCGTCCAGCATGGCGATGGCGGCCTGCCGCGCTGCCTGCCGGCTCACCTTGCGGTGCAGCAGCAGCGCCTCCTCGATCTGGTTGCCGATCGTATAGAGCGGGGAGAGAAAGCTCATCGGCTCCTGGTGGATCATCGCCACGTCCGCGCCGCGCAGCGCCCGCATTTCCGGGCCACGCACCCGCTGGGCGGCGATGTCGAGCGTGCTGCCATCGGCGCGCCGGAGCATGATGGAGCCGCCCGCGACCTCCCCCGGATGGTCGATCACCTGCAGGATGGCCTTGGCGCTCACCGATTTGCCGCAGCCGCTTTCACCCACCAGGCACAGCGTCTTGCCCGCCGGAATATCGAGGTTGAGCCCGGACACCACGCGGATCGCGCCGGCGAAGTCGATGTCGAGGTCACGGATTTCGACGAGGTTTTCAGGCTTCATCCATTCAGTCCGCATAAGGGTCGGCCGCGTCGCGCAGCCCGTCGCCAAGGAAATTGAGCGCCAGCACGGCGATGACCACGGCCAGCCCCGGCAGCAGCAGCCAGGGCGCCGAGGCGATGGTGCGCACGTTCTGCGCCTCCTGAAGCAGCACGCCCCAGGACACGATCGGGGTCCGAAGGCCGATGCCGAGATAGGACAGGGCCGTTTCCGCCAGGATCATGCCGGGAATGGCCAGCGAAATGGTCGCAATGATGTGGCTGAGGAAGCTGGGCAGCATGTGCCGGAAAATGATGCGCACCGGCCCGCAGCCGTCGAGCCGCGCCGCCTTGACGAAATCCTCGCTGCGCATGGCCAGGAACCGCCCCCGCACCACCCGTGCCAGGCTGGTCCAGCCCAGGACCGAGAGGATGATGGTGATGAAGAAATAGACCTGCAATGGCGGCACCGAAGGGGGAATGGCCGCCGCCAGCCCGATCCAGAGCGGAATGGAGGGCACGGATTGGATGAATTCGATGAAGCGCTGGATGATATTGTCCACCACGCCGCCGAAGAGGCCGGAAATCCCGCCGATCAGGATGCCGAACACCAGGCTCAGTCCCACCCCGACCAGGCCGATGGTCATGGAAATGCGCGTGCCGTAGATCGTGCGGCTCAGAATATCGCGGCCCAGCCGGTCGGCCCCGGCAATGAAGAAGGGCTGGCCCTGCTCGATCGGCCCGAACAGGTGGATGTCGGCGGGAACCAGGCCCAGCAGCCGATAGGGTTCGCCCCTGACGAACAGGCCCAGGGCGATAGGCGTTTCCGGATCCTCCTCGAACAGGCGCCGCCCGGAATTGTAGTCGATCACCGATTTGTAGGCGTTCACATGGGGAAAGAAGCGCCAGCCTTCGCCATCGTCGCGGCCCCAATGAATCGGCTGGGGCGGCGCATAACTATAGGCGGGCAGGTAGGATTCCAGCGTGACCGGCGCCAGGAATTCGGGCACCAGCGCCACGATATAGGCCAGCACCACCACGATGCCGCCGGCCACGCCGAGCCGGTGGCGCAGGAATTTCTGCCACACCAACGCCCAATGGCCGTCATAGCCCCTGCCCTTCTGGTCTTTCCGGGCGACCGGCGCCACGAGGCCGGTGGTTTCGTCGAAAGTGCTCATGGCGACAACTCACCCCGGCGGGGCGCCTCCTCGTCCGGCGTTCCGCACCGCAGGGATCGCTCGAAAGCCAGGACGGGCGCTGACGCCATCGAAACAGGCAATGGACAAAACATGGGCTATTCCTGCTGGTACCGAATTCGCGGATCGAGCCAGGCCAGCAGCAGGTCCGAGAGCAGCGTGCCCACCACCACCAGCACCGAAAGCATCAGGATGAAGCTGGCGGCCATGTACATGTCCTGCGTGCGCAGGGAATCGAGCAGCAGCGGGCCGGTGGTTTGCAGGCCCATGACGATGGCGACGATGGTGCCACCCGAAACGATCTCTACGAAAATGTCGTTCTGCCCGGAAACGAACGGGTTGAGCGCGTGGCGCACCGGATATTTCATCAGCAGCGAGAACTCGCCCTTGCCCTTGGCGCGAGCCGCCGTGACATAGGGCTTGTGCAATTCGTCGATGAGGTTGGCGCGGATGATGCGGATGACGCTGGCCGTGCCGGCCGTGCCCAGCACCATCATGGGCAGCCAGAGATGCCCGAGCAGGTCCTGCACCCGGGCCCAGCTCCAGGGTGCTTCGACATATTCGGGCGAAAACAGCCCGCCTACATTCTGCCCGAACCAGGCGAAGGCGATATACATGGCCGCCAGTGCCAGCAGGAAATTGGGAATGGCCAGGCCCAGGAATCCAAGGAAGGTGGCCAGGTAATCTCCCGCCGTGTAGCGCCGCACCGCCGAATAGATGCCGATCGGTATGGCCAGCACCCAGATGAAGAGCAGGCTCGCCACCGAGAGCACCACAGTCAGCCCCATGCGGGGCCAGATGACATCCTTGACCGGCAGGTTGAACGAAAACGAATAGCCGAAATCGCCACGCGTCACGACGCCGGAAATCCAGTTCCAGTACTGCGTCATCAGCGGCGTATCGAGCCCATAGGCGTGGCGCATCGCCACCTGCTCGGCCAGGGGCATGATATCGCCCTGGGCCGCGCGCAATTCGGCGGTCCGGGTCACGAAATCGCCTGGCGGAATGGCGATGACCAGGAAGGAAATGATGGAGACGGCAATGAGCGCGGGAATGGCGTAAAGCATCCGCCGCACCATGAAGAGTCCCATTTCGACCTCCTTCGCTTTCCATCGCCATCGGGCGGCTCTCCGAAGCGGAATGCCCGGTTCGCCCTGCCATCCGGCAAATGCCGCCCCTCAATTGTCGGCGGGGCTGAAGCGTCCCGATGACCTCCGCCGATCTGTGGCAAGGGATAAAAAGGCCGGCCCCGAAAAGGGAGAGACAGGGCCGGCCAGTGGCTTCCCCCCATGGGGAAAGCGGCTTGGGAACGGATTATTTCTCGATGAACAGCGTCTCGAAATTGATCGGGGCCGGGCCGGGATAGAGCCAGCCTTCGATCAGGCTTTCGGGGACGTTGTGAACGTCGTTCTTCACTGAACGGTAGAAGCCGGCCGGCGTGGCGACGCCGATGGTGAGGAATTCCTCGGCCAGCAGGTCGGTGAATTCCTGCATCAGCTTGGCCTGCTCATCGCCCACCGTGGTGGGGATCAGCGAGCGCAATTCGTAGATGCGCTTGACATTGTCGGGCGGCTCGACCGGCGTCCAGCCCTCGGGCAATTCGGCATCGGGATCGAGCCGGCGGATATTCCACGAAGCCCAGCCCGACCAATTGCCCAGGCTCCAGTACCCGTAATCGTTGGTGAAGCGCCCGAGATTGACCAGCGGCAATTGCCCGCAGCCATTCTCGCCCACCCAGACGGCGCCATCCGAATCCGGCCGCGCCCTGGCATTGCCGAACAATTCGTCGGAATGGAAATTCATGGTCACGTCGAGCCCGAGCTGTTTCCAGGTGCGCTCGATAAGCTGGTAGGCATCCACCGTGTCGGGCCGGAAATCGGCATTGATGTCGATGGAGAACTTGAACGGCTTGCCGTCCGGCCCCACGCGCACGCCATCGGGGCCCATGGGCACGATCTTGTCGAGATGCTCGGCGGCCTTGGCCAGGTCGAACTCGGTATATTCCTTGGCCAGCGTCTCGTTGTAGAAAGGCGACCCCTTGAGCGGCGCCGGCTGGAACGGTTCGCCCTGCCCCAGATAGACCGTGTCGATGATTTCCTGGCGATTGATGCCCAGCGACAAGCCGATACGGAAATCCTTGTTGCCGAACACTTCCGCCTTGATCGGGTCGGGATGGTTGACCGACAGGCCGAGCACGGCGGTATTGTAGTCGCAGCTCGTGGCCGGCACGAGGTGGTAATCGCCCGCTTCCTGGTTATCGAAGAAGACCGCGCGATTGGTCGGCGTCGAGACATTGCGCGGCGACATCGAGATTTGCCCCTGGATCGCCTGCAGCAGGGTCACTTCCGGATCGGCCGCGTTGATCCATACGCGCTCGTCGATATAGGGCAATTGCTGGCATTGCGGATCGACCTTCCAGTAATAGGGATTGCGCACGAAGGTGACGCGATCCTTGCCCAGGACGGAATCCTGGCCGATCCAGCCCAGCAGCGTCGGCCGCTCGGGATTGTTGAACTGGGACGCATCGCCATAGGAGCCGACATTGCCTTTCCACCAGGCGGCATAATCGGTGGCGCCGGCATCCTGCATCATCTCGGCCACGCCGTCCGGATTCAGGTCGATGTCGAATTGTTCCATGTAATGCTTGGGGAACATCACGACGCGCTGGCCATAGGGGCCGGCCAGGTTCTGCAACAGCAGCCCGTTGGGCTCCTCATAGGCGAAGCTGACCGTATAATCGTCGATCTTGGTCACCGTGGGCTTGCCGCCATTATTGAGCAATTCGCCGCGCGGCCCGCCGGTCGTCACCTTGGGATTGTTCTCGACGCGCTCCCACCAGAAGACGATATCGTCGGCGGTGAACGGCACGCCGTCCGACCATTTCATGCCTTCGCGCAGGTGGAAGGTATAGGTTTTCGCGTCTGCGCTGATATCCCAGCTCCTGGCGATATTGGGCTCGACGGTCGAGCCGTCGACACTCCAGCGCACCAGCGGATCGTAACCGAACTGGCGGAAATCGGCGACATTGCCGCCGCCCCAGCTATCGATGAACTGGCCACCATAGACGCCGATCCTTTCGGCCGGCTCGACCACCAGCGGATCGGCGGGCAGGCGCTCGGCCACAGGCGGCAGTTCGCCGGCATCGACCATGGCCTGGAGTTGGGGCGCCTGCGCATAGCCCGAGGCACAGATACCGGCATTGCCCTGGGCCAGGGCCGGCAGGGCCGTCGCGGCCAGCAGCAATCCAGTCCCCGCCGCGAGCCGGCAGAGGCGATAGACACGAGTGAACATCGGGTTTCCCTCCAACATGAACGACATTTCCTCCGGGCGCCGGCTGATCCTTGAACCCTATTCGCCTCAGGCGGATACGGACGGCAGCTCTATGGCCCATGCGTTTCAATATGACGACGGTATCTTGTAAACGTTTTCAAGACAACATAGAAAAATTTCACCCTCGAAAAGGCGAGTCCATGCCGCCTTTTCCTTCACCCGGAGGGGATATATCCCTCTTCGTGAGGGGATGTATTCCCCCCTTGAGGGGACGCGAAAGGTTATCAATGTGGTAACGATTAAGGACGTGGCGCGGGCAGCGAACGTATCGATCGCCACCGTTTCGCGCGTGGTCAACGACTACGCTCACGTGCGCCCCGCCGTCCGCGAGGCGGTCAACAAGGCCATTGCTGAACTGGGCTATCGTCCGAATGGGCTGGCCAGCTCCTTCCGCACCCAGCAATCCAACATTGTCGGCGTCCTGCTGCGCCAGCAGCGCACGCCCTTCTCCAGCGCCCTGGCCTATGCCATCGAAAACACCATGTTCGACGAGGGTTACCGGGTTCTCCTGTGCTCCACCAATGGCGATCCGGATCGGGAGGAAGCCTATCTCGACACCATGCTGGAGATGCGCGCCCAGGGCATCATCATCCGCCCGTCCGGCAACAATGCCCGCAGCGCGCGCCACCTCGCCACCCTGCGCGAGCGCGGCGTGGCCGTGACATTCGTGGACATGAAGCCGCGCATGTCATCGATCAGCGCCGTGGTTTGTGACAATTTTTCAGGGGGTTACGAAGGCATGCGCCACCTGATCGCGCTGGGCCACCGGCGGATCGGCGTGGTGGCCGGTGGCGTGGCGCAGAAGGGCGGCAGCCCCGATGTGGGCAGCGAGCGGGTGCGCGGCATCCGCCAGGCGGCGCAGGATCTCGCGCCCGATGTCGAGATCGTCTATTCCGCCCCCTTCCTCGACACGTCGAGTTTCGAGATCGGCCTCGAATGCGGGCGCGCCATGATTACCGCGGAGCGGGATATTACCGCGATTTTCGCCACGACCGACATGCTGGCTATCGGCGTCATGCACGCAGCCCACGGCCTGGGGCTCGACCTGCCGCGCGATCTTTCCATCCTGGGTTATGATGGGGTCCTGGAATCCACAGTCACCTTCCCTACCCTTTCCACCATTGCCCAGCCGATCGAGGAGATGGGCCGCATCGCCGCCGCCACCCTGATCGACCATATGCGCGGCACCGTCCGCTCGCCCCGCCAGGTCGTCCTCGAAAACACCCTTATCCCCCGCGATTCGACCCGCGCCATAATTTGACCCGCAGGGCCGCTCCGGCACGACCGATTCCCGCGAAATTCCCGCGAGCGGAAATTTATACCTGCGGATACGCTTTTTATCCCCGCCAAACGTCATGCCGCCGCCCGCAAAGGCAACCCATCTTGCTTCCTGTATCTGAAAACGATTACAAAGGAACAGGAATCGACCAGCCCGAAAGCCGTCCATCATGTCCGTCGTTGCCGAGGCCGCCAAGGCGCCCGCAAATGCCCCTTCCGCTCGTCCTGAAATCGCGCTGGCGCGGCGCCTGGCGCCCACGATCCTGTTCGCGGACAACGAGCCTTTCCTGCCCAGCCATGTCGGCATCAGCGTGTTGGACGCCCCCGGCCGCTCGCCCTCCGCTCCACTCGACATCACCTTCGAGGCGGGCATTTCCCGGGTGGTCGAATATGCCATCTGGTGGGATTGGGACATTCAGCATCTTTATGAACTCGAACATATCTGGCTCAAGCTCGACGCCGAGGATCGCGTCATCGCGGTAGAAGCCAGCGCCCATGGCGGAAAATTCCCCATGCAGCGTCCGGATGGCGGCCTGCCCCTGCTCGATGGGCGCATCGCTTTGGTATCGACGCCCGGCAAGCACGCCTTTACCGTCAGCCCCGAAGATCAGGCGAAAGATCGCGACTGGACGAAAATTTCCTGTGGCGAACTGGCGGGGCATGCTGGCGTGCTGGTCAACGACATGTTCGCCGCCGCCATCGGTGCTGTCGATGCCGAGGCCCATCGCGCGGTCAAGCGCTACCTGCAGGCACGCGCCTTCGTCCCGATGTTCCGCTTCGGCAAGGCGCTCGACCTGGCCGATCTCGAAATCCTCCCCTGGCCCGAGCTTGCCGCCTGGATTCCGGGCCGCGTGCATGCCGTTTTGGCCGAGGTGCGCGCCGAGCAGCCGCTGCTCAAGGCGGTTTTCCTCGACAGCGGCGACACGCTGGTCGACGAGAGCACGGAAGTTTTCGACGAGGACGGCTATGTCATTCAAGCGAACCTCATTCCCGGCGCGCTGGAAATGGTCGAGGCGCTGCGGGACGAGGGGTACCGGCTGGCACTGGTGGCGGATGGACGGGTTCGCAGCTTCGATACGGTGCTGGGCGACCATGGCATTCATCCGCATTTCGAGTTCAAGGTGATTTCCGAAACCGAAGGCTGCCAGAAGCCGGATCCGCGCATGTTCGAGAAGGCCCTTTCCGGGCTGGGGCTTTCGGCTGGCGATGCGGGCGCGGTAGTGATGGTCGGCAACCATCTCGAGCGCGACATCGGCGGCGCCAACAGGCTGGGCATCATCAGTATCTGGCAAAGTTGGTCGCACAAGCGCAGCCGCATCCCCGCCAATGTCGATGAAGTGCCGCGCTACACGATCCGCACGCCCGGCGAATTGCCCGGATTGCTGGCGGAAATCGAGCGGCAGATGGCGCGGGCCATCCATAATCCGAAGATCGGCGCATAAAGCGACGGGTATCAAAGGGGGAATGGCAATGCTGAAACTGGGAGTGATCGGCGCCGGCCTCAAGGCGGCGGATTACGCGCGCAGTTGGGCAGGCATGGCAGGGGTATCGATTGAGGCCATTGCCGAAGTCAGCGCGCTTTCGCGCGAACGCTTCACCCAGACCTGCATCGCCGCCGGCGCCGAAGCGCCTCGGAGCTATGACAGCGTCGAAGCCATGCTGGCCGTCGAGGCGGGGCGGCTGGATGCCGTTTATGTCTCAACACCGCACGCCTTCCATGCTGACAATGCGTTAGCAGTATTGCGTGCAAAGCTGGACCTGCTGCTCGAAAAACCGATGGTGACCACCCTGCCCGAAGCGCTGGCGCTGGAGGCGGAAGAAAAGCGCAGCGGCAAAACCGTCGTCATCGCTTTCCAAGGCGGCCTCTCCCCCCTGGTCCACGACACCAGGAACCGCGCGCGGGCCGGTGAATTCGGGGAATTGGTCAGCGTTTCCGCCACTATCTGGGAAGGCTGGAAAACCAGCTATTCCGGCCATTGGAAGCAGGTTCCGGCCATTTCCGGCGGCGGTTTCATGTTCGATACTGGCGCGCATATGATGAATACCGTCTGCCTTTTGGCCGACAGCGCTTTTGCGCGGCTTTCCGCCTATATGGCCAATCGCGGCCTGGCGGTGGACCTGGCGACGGCGGTGGCGGGACGGCTCGAAAACGGCGCCCTGGTCACCCTCAACGCCGCCGGCGAAGGCCCCGAAGGCTGCGCCTCCAGCATCACCTTCTTTTACACCAAGGCCATCGTGCAGATCGACGCCTGGGGCGGCTGGCGGCAGATTTCACGCGATGGCGACCCCGGCCGCCGCGAAACCCAGGAAACGCGAGCCACGCCCATGCAGACTTTCCTCGCCGTGCGCGAGGGGCGGCTGGACAATCCTTCTACAATTGCCAATGGCGTGCGCTTCGCCCGGCTATGGGATGCCATCAAGACCGCCGCCGCCGGCGACGGCACTCCGGTCGATCCGCGAGGTGAGATGCCTGGCCCCATCTGATCGTTTGAGGCGATAGCCAAGTTTTTACGCTTCTGTCACCATAGGCGGGTTACGGCCCTCCTCTCCTGCGAGCGGGGGCCGGCAGGCAGCAGGTGATCGCAGTGAAGCCCCGTTCCTTTGTCAGCGCTCGAATGGTGGCCGAACGCGCAGGTGTTTCGCGCTCGGCGGTCTCGAGAACCTTCACCGATGGCGCCAGCGTATCGAGCGAAACGCGCCGCAAGGTCCTCGAAGCTGCCGGCGCGCTCGGCTATCACGTCAACCACCTGGCCCGCGGCCTGCGCGAGCGCAGCAATATCGTATGCCTGGTCGTGTCCAACATGACGACGCCGATCCGGGCGCGCATGGTCGACATCATGACCCGCAAGCTCCAGGCTTCGGGCTGGGTCACCATGGTCATCAATAGCGAAACCGATACCGAAAGCGTGTCCGAGGCCTTGCGCCAAACGCTCAATTATCGCGCCGATGCCACGGTGGTACTTTCTGGCACGCCGCCCGCTTCGCTGATCGAAACCTGCCTTGCCAATGGTCAACAGGTGGTACTCATCAACCGTGACGACCAATTGATGGGATCGAGCAATCTGGGCGTGGACAATGCCCTGGCCGGACGCGAAGCCCTGTTCCTGCTGCAGCGGGCCGGTTGCAGGCGACTGGGCCTGGTTACCTCCAATGCCGGCACAGCCAGCCTTGTCGAGCGCGAGCGGGTCTTCGTCGATATTGCCCGGGCGCAGGGCCTGGACGTGACGGTGACCGAGGCCGGTCCCACCGCCTATCAATCCGGCGCCGACGCGGCCCGGCGGGTCTTCGGCCGCTCCAACGAGCCGGATGGCGTGTTCTGCGTCACCGACCTGCTCGCCCTGGGCTTCATGGATGTAGCGCGCAACGAATTCGGCCTCAAAGTTCCCGACGATCTCTGCGTCATCGGGTTCGACGATATCGAGCAGGCCGATTGGCGCGCCTATCAATTGACCACTTTTGCACAGCCACTCGCCGCCATGGCCGACAGAGTTGTCGCCCTGCTGCGCGCTCCCGAAGATGCCGGCGTGGAAAGGCAGTTTTTCGAGCCGATTCCGGTGTGGCGCCGTTCAGTGCGGCCAGGCCCGAAAGGCATATGATGGCTTGCACACGCGTGCAATCCTGAAACTGTCATCAAATCGTTACGCGGCAAAACTAACAAGACAATCGATTTTTTTGACGTATGCACTTGTGTGCAAGCGCCAACCGGTGTTGTCTTGTCTGCGTGAACGCGACCAGCGGATCGACGCAACCCGACAGCAAGATTGGGTGTGTCTTCCCGTCCGCGTGTCGCAACAGGGAGGAGGCCCATGAGGCGGGCGAGTCGGCGCCGATCCCGATTCGCCATTCGGTCATGCGACCGTACGCTGCCTCCGCTATCGGCTTTGTAAGCGCGGCGGCCACCCGGCCGCCAAGATGGGAGACTGACATGAAACGTCGCGCGTTTATGATTTCGGCAGCCGGAACCGCCGCCGGCATGGTTCTGCTGCCCTCGCTGTCCTTTGGCGAGGAAGGCCGCATCGACTGGTACACCAGCTCGGACAGCAATATCCTCGACTTCTGGGCCAATACGATCAAACCCGCTTTCGAGGCAGCCAATCCAGGCATCACCATCAACCTGGTGGATGCGGGCGATGGGGCCGGCATCATCGCCATCGGCGAGCGCGCCATTGCCGCCAAGAAGCAGGGCGCCGATCCGCAAGCCGATTTCTTTGAATCGGGCACGGCGCAATTGCCTGCCGGCGCCATCGAGGCCGGCGTCTATGTCAATATGAAGGAAGCCGGGCTTTCCAATTACGACAAGGTCAATCCGGCCGCTTTCGATAGCGATTATTCCCTGCCCTATCGCGGCAGCCAGGTCCTGCTCGCCTATGACAGCAGCAAGCTGAAAGCAGCCGATGTCCCCAAGACCTGGGATGACCTGGTCGCCTGGATCAAAGCCAATCCGGGTCAATTCATCTATAACCGGCCTGACAAGGGTGGTTCGGGCGGCAATTTCGTGCGCCGGGCCATTCACCAGGCCAATGGGCTCGATCCTTCCAAGTTCACGCTGGATAATTTCAGTGAAGATTACGCCAACGAAACGCTGGGCAAGGCCTGGGATCTGCTCAAGGATATAGCGCCGTCGCTCTATGATGGCGGCGCCTATTCCTCGGGCAATACCCAATCCATCCAATTGCTGGCGCAAGGTGTGGTAACCATGGTGCCGGTCTGGTCCGACCAGGTGCTGCAGGCGATTGACGAAGGCGTTCTGCCGCCCGAGACAGGCCTCGTGCAATTGCAGGATCTGGCCTTGGTGGGCAGCTTCACCCGCTCCATCGTGCTGGAAAACGGCGCCAACCGCGACGCGGCGCTCAAGCTGGCGGATTTCATCCTGTCGGAAGAGATCCAGAGTGCGATCATCACCGAACTCGGCGGCTTCCCCGGCGTGAGCTGGGATTACGTTTCCGAAGAGCTGCGGCAGAAGTTCGCCGACATCGTGCCGGCATCCATCCCCACCTTCCCCAGCGGTCCGTGGGAAGCCGCCATCAACGATGGCTGGTATCGCAATGTCGCACCGAACGTCGATCGCAACTCGTGACCGATAGTGCCGGAACGGCCTCAAGGCCGCTGCTCGAAACCGGCGGAAGCAGGAGGCCAATTGGCCTCCTGCTGGTCGCCATTCCCGTCCTGCTGATGGTCTGGCTCATTATCTGGCCGATCATCAGCGCCGTTATTGGCACGATCTGGAGACCGGACGACGCCGGCCAATACGGCTTCAATTTCTCCAGCTACGCATTTTTCTTTTCCGATCCCTATAGCCGCGACAACTTGGCCGTCACCTTGTGGACGACGGGCATGTGCGGGGTATTGCTGCTCGTCATCTGCCTGCCTATCGCCCTTTATCTGCGCTTCTCGCGGGGACGGTTGCCGGCCTATGTACAGGCCATGGCCATTTTCCCGATGTTCGTGCCCTCGATCATCCTGGCCTATGCCTTCATTCGCGTGCTCGGGCCCAACGGCATGGTCGATATCCTGCTCAACGCGGTGGGCCTGCCCAAAATCCGCACGCCCTACCTGACGCCCTGGGGACCGGTCATCGGCCTGGTCTGGGACAATATTCCGCTCACCGTGCTCATTCTGCTTTCGGGGCTGGGAAGCGTATCGAACCAGTCGATCGAAGCGGCGCGCGACGTCGGTGCCAATCGCCTGCAAGTATTCTGGCACATCATTGCCCCGCGCATTTCCAATTCGATCCTGGTGGCACTGTCCTTTTCCATCCTGGGCATCTTTTCCTCCTTCACCCTGCCTTATGTGCTGGGGCCGGCCTCGCCGGAAATGATGGGCCCGTTCATGCAACGCACCTTCCGCGACCTCTACGACCCACTCAATGCCATCACCCAGGCTGTCATTACCTTCGGATTCTGTATCGCCTTCGGCCTTTTCTATGTGCGCTCGGTTGCACGGAATCAGGGGAAGTGACTATGGCTGAAACCCTTGCTCTCAAGCCGCCGAGGCGCCTCGACATCACGGGCATGGCGTTTGCCGCCGTGCTTACCGCGGCGATCATCTTTCCGCTGCTCGTGGTCGGCACCTGGGCCTTCACCGAAATCTGGCGTTATCCCAATATCGTGCCGCAACAATTCGGCCTGCGGTTCTGGAACCAGACGCTGAACCGGGCGGATGTATGGTCGGCGCTGACGCTGAGCCTGGAATTGTCCACCGTGGTGACGCTTCTCTCCGCAGCCATTTGCCTGCCGGCGGCCTATGCTTTTGCGCGCATGAGCTTTCCGGGTCGGAACATTTTGTTCTTCTCGTTCCTTGCCGGCCATGCCTTTCCCAAATTCGGCCTGCTCATCGCCATTGCCGGCGTTTTCCTCCAGCTCAATCTCATTGGCACGTTCTGGGGCGTGGTCATCATCCAGCTCGTGGGCACGCTGATGTTCATGATCTGGATTCCGGTGGCCGCCTTCCAGGCGGTCGACCGGCGGATGGAAGAAGCGGCGCGTGATGTCGGCGCGGGACCGTTGCGGGTTTTCTGGTCCATTACCCTGCCCCAGGCAGGGCCGACCATTGCCGCCGCGGTGCTGCTCAGCTTCGTGGGCACCTTCTATGAAACCGAAGGCGCCTGGCTGATCGGCGCCCCGGGCATCCGCACCATGCCGGTGCTGATGATTAGCTTCATCAATAATCAGATGGTGGTTCAGTATGGCGCCGTGCTTTCGGTGTTGCTCTGGGTCCCGTCCTTCATTGCCCTCCTTCTCGCTCGCCGGGTGATCGGCGGCGGCGCGTTTGCGCGCGGCTTCGGGGGCTAGGTAAACATCATGTCCGTTCTCAAGATTTCAGACGTTACCAAGATTTTCGCCGGCAATACCGTGGCGGTGGACAAGTTCTCGCTCGAAGTGGGCGATGGGGAACTGGTGTGCCTGCTGGGTCCTTCAGGCTCGGGCAAATCGACCCTGCTGCGCATGGTCGGCGGCTTCGAGCGCCCCTCGGGCGGGCTCATCACCATCGATGGCGACGACATTACCCATCTGTCTCCTGAAAAACGCCCCACGGGAATGGTATTCCAGAGCCATGCGCTCTGGACGCATATGAATGTATTCAAGAACCTGGCGTTCGGCCTCAAATTGCGACGCCTACCGGCTGATGAGATCAAGCGCAAGGTCGAAGCCGTGCTCGAACTGGTGGGTCTGGCCGGTTATGGGAGCCGGCTGACGCATCAGCTTTCGGGTGGCCAGCAGCAGCGCGTAGCCCTGGCACGCTCTTTGGTGCTGGAGCCCAAAATTCTGTTGCTCGATGAGCCTTTTGCCAGCCTCGACCAGCATTTGCGCGAACGGCTGCGCGAGGAGGTGCGCGACATTCAACAGCGCCTCAAGATCACGACCCTGTTCGTCACGCATGGACAGGACGAGGCCCTTTCCATGGCCGACCGGATCGTGGTGATGCGCGACGGGCATACCGAGCAGATCGATCGGCCGGACATCGTTTACCGCGACCCGAAGACGCCTTTCGTCGCCGGCTTTATCGGCACGATGAACCTGATCGACGGGGTGGTGAGCAATGGCACATTTACCCGCGAGGGATTGAGCATAGCTCTGCCGATTGCCGATGGCCCGGCCACCTTGGCCGTGCGGCCCGAAGCGCTTGAACTGGTGGCGGCAGAGCCCGGCCTGGCGCGAGTCCATCGGGTCACCGATTACGGAACGCATGGACTGGTCGATCTCGAACTGCCCGATGGGGAACGCCTCAAATCCATGGTGCCGCACCCCGATCTCTTCAAATCGGGACAGGGCGTCGATCTCGTACCGCAAGCCGTCGCGGCCTTCCGTGACAAGCAACAGGTCTATCGGAGCCAGGCGTGAGCGATCCTCTCTTCATCGAGCGCGGCGGGCATCGGACCTGGCTCAAATGGCACCGGGCTCGGCGCCGGGCCAGCGACCCGGTCTTCACCGGAGCACGTATCCTGGAGGCCATGCGGCTGGGAGCGAGTGTCGAGGTCGATCTCGTGGTCACCGCGGATGGCGGCTTCGCCGTGTTGCACGACCATGTTCTGGACCGGGAAACCACTGGCACGGGCCGTGTGGACGCCGCACACGACACCGATATCCGCACTCTGAAATTACGGGGTAATACCGGTGAACCGCTGCCCGACAGCGTTATGCTGCTCGATGATCTGTGCCGGCTGGCACGGGCCAATCCCATCGCCGAGGGCGCATTGTTGCAGCTCGACCTCAAGGAAGAGGCGGCGGCGTTGGATGAAACGGCGATACGCCGGTTTGCCGAAGCGGTAACGCCCCTCGCCGACAATATCATCCTCTCCTCCGGCGATGCTCCGGCCGTCGAATATCTGCGGCGTGCCGTTCCGGCCATGTCCACCGGTTTCGACGCCAGCGACAAAGCCCGCGTCGACGAAGCCCTCGCGGCCGGCAATGTCGACGGCTTCGTCGATTGGGCGGTGGCAGCCGCACCGAACGCCTCGATAATCTACCTTTATTGGGAGATCGTGACGCGCTTTGCCGATTCCGGTCTCGATATCATCGCGGCCTTCCACCGACACCATCGCCGCATCGATGCATGGACCATTCGTCAGGTCGATGCCGAGGCGCTCAGCCAGGTTGAGCGGCTATTGTCGCTCCACGCAGATCAGATAACCACCGACGACCCGGAGGGGCTTTACGCGGCCCTTACATCATGACCCTCAATATCAATGCCGTTCTCGATGACATGGTTGACGCTGCCCGCCAGGCTGGCGCGCTCACCCAGGCCCATTTCAAACGCTTCCGCGACCTCGAAATCGGGGTGAAGGGGCCGGGCGATTTCGTTTCCGACGCCGACCGCGAATCCGAGCAATTGATCCGCCAGCATCTGCTGTCGCGTTATCCGGGCTGGAGCCTCACCGGCGAGGAGTTCGAGCCAGTGGAGGGCGAGAACCGCGATTATCGCTGGCTGGTCGATCCCATCGACGGTACCACCAATTTCCTCAATGGGCAGCATTACACCATCACCATTTCGCTGCGGCACAAGCGCGAAACCTTGTGTGGGCTGGTCTATAACCCCGTGAACGACGAGATGTTCACCGCCATCAAGGGCAGTGGCGCCTTTCTCAATGGCGAGCGATTGCAAGTCAGCCGTTCGGTCGATGTGGGAATGATGGCCGTGGGCACGGGCCTGCCGACGCCGAACCTGTCGCTCTATCCCGGTGCCTATCAGCGGCTCGACGCCATCCGGGCACCCATCGGGGCGGTGCGGGTGGTCGGTAGCGCGGCCAATTCCTGCGCTTATGTCGCCTGCGGGCGGCTGACCGGTTATTTCGAGGAAACAGGCTTCGTCGATACCGCCGCAGGCCTGCTGCTGGTCGAGGAGGCCGGTGGTATCGTTACCGATTGGTGGGGCCGCGGCGCGGATATTTACGAGCGCACCGGCGCGCTGATCGTCGCCAATCCCGCAACGCATGCCTATCTAGTGGAAAAGCTGAGGGACGTGCCGCGCAAGGAGCCCCGGTCATAAACCTCGGCACCTGCCCCATTCTTTAAGGCCATTCTCAGGCGCTGCACAGCGTAGCGTCCCTGTTCGCCGCGCAGGGCGTCCACCACCAGGTTTTGCCCCTTGGGCAGTTTGCGCCGATGGCGCCAAGGTCGAATGAGCCGCATCATTCCCTCCCGCTCGCACGCGCAAGAATGCAACGGCTTTCCCGCGCTCAGCAAGCCGATTGCGCTCAATCTCCGCTGTCTTGCTCCCGCCTAACGATCGTTCACCAGCTTGGAGGCCCGCAATTCACCGTTATCGCTGAGGATCGAATAGGCAATGCCGCTCATCAGGGAATTGATGCGGCGCAGGGCATGGATGGATTCGAGATGCAGGTCGCTCGTCTCGAAGCTATTGGGATTGCCGGTGCGCAAGCGCTGGAAATGCTGGTCCATGCTGCGCCGCTCCTGGGCGCCGATATCTTCCTTCTCGGCGATGAGCTGACGTGCGGACTCAGTGTCCTCCGACACCAGGACATTGAGCGCGAGTTGCATATTGGCGAGCACGCGTGCATGCAGGTCGGTCAGTTCCTGCCAACCTTGAGGCGAGAAAACCAATCGCCTTTCCTGCTTCTGATCGGCAATGCGCAATAATTGCCGGGTGACGATGTCCCCGGCCTGCTCCAGGCTCATGGCGAAATTGGTGAGATCGGAAGCCCGGCGCATCTGTACGCGATCCATGCCGTCATAATCGAGCTTGGTCAGGAACAGCTTGATTTCGCGGTTGGCCCGGTCGACCTCGGGTTCCAGCGCCTTCACGCGCCGCACCGCCGCCTTGTCCGCGCTCTGGAAGATTTCCATGACCGGCTGGAGCATGACCTCCACCATTTCGCTCATGCGCAAAAGCTCGCGCGTGGCGCTGGCCAATGCCGCATCGGGGTTGCGTTGGCTCTCCGCATTGAGCGCAGGCGTGCGCAAGCGCGCGACATTGAGATCGCCGGGATCGGGCGCGTCGTGCATGAAACGCTCCGTCAGGGACGCGACCAGCGGCGTCAGCGGCAGACCGATAAGCATGACGCAGAAATTGAACAGGATATGCAGCAGGCTCGCCTGTTGTCCGACGGCGCCGGGCAGCCCCAATTCATGGACGTGGAAAAGCTGGAACAAGACGAGGCACAACACGGCCGCGCCGCCACGGAACACCAAAGCCCCGGCGGCGATACGGCGGGCCCGCACATCCGAGCCGCGAGTCAGGCCAGACGCGATCAGTGTGCCGCCCAGGTTGGCCCCCAGTACGAAGGCAGCCGCGACCTCGAAGGGAATAAGGCCCGCCGCGCCGAAGGTGATGATGACAAGGATGCTGGCAACCGAGGAATATGACACCCAGGTGATAAGGGCCGCGACCAGGAAGCTGGTCCATAAATCGCCGCGAAGATAGGCGATTACCGCACCCAGAACGTCGCTGTCCCTCCACGGCGCGGTTGCCTCCGACACCATTTCGAGCGAGAGCAACACAAAGGCAATGCCCAGGATCATGCGGCCCAATTGCTTGGTTTGGCGGCTGCCGCCACGCAGGAACAGCAGCCCGCCAGCAATAATGAGCGGAGCGGTGAACAGCGACAGGTCGAACGAAAGGACGCTGGCCACCAGCGCCGAGCCGAAATACGCTCCCAGCATCAGCGCGAGGCCGGTCGTGCCCGCCATTAGCCCACCGGCGGCAAAACTGGATGCCAGGGCGGCAACGGCGGTCGAACTTTGCAGCGCCACCGCCATGGCCGTGCCCACGGCAGCCGCCCCGAGACGGCTGCGTTCGGCATGGGCCAGCATACGCTTGAGCTGGGCAGCATAGGCACGCTCTACCGCGGTACGCACCATCCGTACGGCCCAGAGCAATAGCACGATGGCCGCAACCAGATGCACGATGATGAAATACATCACATTTCCTCGCCCGGCCGCTTCCACAACGCGAACTTTGTCACATCATGTTCACATGAGCCGTTTATATGCAATCGCACACGTGTGCAATTACGGGCTTATTTACTCTTCAGTTTTCCTAAAGAGAAATTATCCGAATTATCAGTGACTTGCACAGGTGCCACCTTCATATGAACACGATAATCGATGTTCATATGAACATTTTGATTGCAAAGCATGCTCTCCCTGCTAGGACTCGCATAGGCGCGGGGCGGGGAGACCCCGGCAAAAATGAGGGAGTGACTATGTTCAAGAAAGCATTGTGCCTGTCCGCAGGTCTGGCCGTTGTCATGGCGGCAACGCCGGCTCTGGCGCAGACGGAAATTTCCTGGTGGCACGCCATGGACGCCGAACTGGGCAAGAAGCTGGAGGAGATTGCCCAGGGCTTCAACGACAGCCAATCCGAATTCAAGGTCATACCGACCTACAAGGGCAGCTATCCCGAAACGCTGACCGCAGCCATCGCTGCCTTCCGCGCCAACGAACAGCCCGCCATCGTGCAGGTTTTCGAGGTGGGCACGGGCACCATGATGGCGGCCAAGGGCGCCGTTTATCCCGTCTATCAGCTCATGGCCGATAATGGCGAACCGTGGGATCCGTCCGGGTTCCTGGCACCGGTCACCGGTTATTATTCCGATACCGATGGCAATATCCTCTCCATGCCGTTCAACTCGTCCACGCCCATCATGTACTACAACAAGGATGTGTTCGAGAAAGCCGGACTTGACCGCGATACGCCGCCCAAGACCTGGGCCGAGCTTGAGGACATGAGCCGCAAGATCATGGAATCGGGCGCAGCGCCCTGCGGCTTCACCACGGGCTGGGTGAGCTGGGTGCAGCTCGAAAATCTCTCCGCCATCCACGATCAGCCCTATGGCACGCTGGAAAATGGTTTCGGCGGCCTGGGCACCGAATTCGTGTTCAATGGCCCCGTCCAGGTCAAGCACTGGGAAAACCTGAAGAAATGGGCCGACGAGGGCCTGTTTGAATATGGCGGCCCGGTCGGTGGCGCCGATGCACCGCCGAAATTCTATTCGGGCGAATGCGCCATCTACATGAACTCGTCTGCGTCTCGAGCCGGCGTCATCAACAATTCCAAGGACTTCGAGGTCGGCTTCGCGCCCCTGCCCTATTACGACGACGTCACCACCGATCCGAAGAACTCGATCATCGGCGGAGCGACGCTGTGGGCCCTGCAAGGCAAGGATCCTGAGGTCTATAAGGGCGTCGCCCAGTTCTTCAGCTATCTCTCCAGCGCCGAAGTCCAGGCCGATTGGCACCAGTTCACCGGCTATCTGCCGATCACCAATGCTGCTTATGAGCTGGGCAAGGAACAGGGCTATTACGCCGCCAATCCAGGTTCGGACGTCGCCATCAACCAGATCACGCGCGGCACGCCAACGGCTAATTCCAAGGGCGTGCGCTTCGGCAACCTGACCCAGGTGCGCACCGTGGTCGACGAGGAATTCGAGTCGCTGCTGGCCGGCAACAAGACCGCTCAGGAAGCCCTCGATGCCGCTGCCGAGCGTGGCAATCAGATCCTGCGCGACTTCGAGGCCGCCAATAGCTGATCCTCCCCGGACCGCCCCGGCCTTCAAGGTCGGGGCGGTCCATCCCCGCGGGCCCCTTGCGCGCCTGGCGGGCTATGCCGTTCGGACCGAGGGGGGTTATTCGGCCCATGCAGACCAAGCGCACCATATTTCCCAACAAGCTGTTGCCTTATGCGCTTCTGGCGCCACAGCTTGCCGTGACGCTGATTTTCTTCATCTGGCCCGCCGCCCAGGCGGTCAAATCGTCGTTCGAGCGCGAGGATCCGTTCGGGTTCCGCACGACTTTCATCTGGTTCGAGAACTACACGCGGCTATTCGCCGAACCCGGCTACATCAATTCCGTGGGCAGAACGGCGGTTTTTGCCGTGTCGGTGACGCTGCTTTCAATGGGCCTGGCGCTGTTGCTGGCCGTGGCGGTCAATCGCGTGCTGCGCACCAATCGCCTCTATACGACGCTGCTGGTATGGCCCTATGCGGTGGCACCCGTCGTGGTGGGCATATTGTGGTGGTTCATGTTCAACCCCAGCATTGGCATCGCGCCCTATCTGCTGCGCGGCGTCGGCATCGACTGGAACCATCGGATCGACGGCACCCACGCGATGATCCTCGTCATCCTGGCGGCTAGCTGGAAGCAGGTTTCGTATAATTTCCTGTTCTTCGTGGCAGGCCTGCAATCGGTGCCGCAATCGCTGACCGAGGCGGCCGCCATCGATGGCGCGGGCCCGTTCAAGCGATTCTGGACCATCGTGTTTCCGTTGCTTTCGCCCACCACGTTCTTCCTCGTTATCATCAACATCAATTATGCGATGTTCGACACGTTCGGCATCATCGATGCCACCACGTCCGGCGGGCCTGCGCAGGCCACCAATATCCTGGTCTACAAGGTCTATGCCGATGGCTTCCTGGGGCTCAATATCGGCTCGTCCTCGGCACAATCCGTGGTGCTGATGCTGATCGTCATCGCTCTCACCGCCATCCAGTTCCGCTATGTCGAGCGGCGCGTGCAGTATTGAGGAGCGACAGACATGGTTGAAAACCGCCCCTTCCTGAGCTTCCTCACCCATCTCGTGCTGATTGTCGGCGTGGTGATCGTGGTGTTCCCCGTCTATCTCGCTTTCGTGGCCTCGACCCATGGCAATGGCGATTTCCTCAGCGGCGTGATGCCGCTGATACCGGGACCGAACCTGGTGGAGAACTATTGGCGCATGCTGACCATCGGCATTTCCACCGCTGGTGCCCCTCCACTCTGGGTAATGCTGACCAATTCGCTAATCATGGCCGTGGCCATCGCCGTGGGCAAGATCGCCATCTCGCTGCTCTCGGCCTATGCGATCGTATTCTTCAAGTTCCCGTTCCGGCTCCTGGCCTTCTGGATCATCTTCATCACCCTGATGCTGCCGGTGGAAGTGCGCATCATCCCCACTTTCAAAGTGGTCGCCGATCTGGGCTTGCTCAATTCCTATGTCGGCCTGACGCTACCGCTCATCGCTTCGGCGACGGCCACGTTCCTCTTTCGCCAGTTCTTTCTCACCATTCCGGACGAATTAATGGAAGCGGCGCGGGTGGACGGTGCCGGGCCACTCAAATTCTTCCGCGATATCCTGCTGCCGCTCAGCCGCACTAATATCGCCGCCCTGTTCGTCATCCTCTTCATCTATGGATGGGTGCAATATCTCTGGCCGCTGCTAGTGACCACCGACAGCCGCTATTACACCGTCGTCATGGGTATCAAGCGTCTGGCCGCCACCGCCGATGGCGAACCGCAATGGCACCTGGTGATGGCGGCGGTGATGCTCGCCATGTTGCCTCCCGTCCTCGTCGTCATCTTCATGCAGCGCCTTTTCGTCAAGGGCCTGGTGGAAACGGAGAAATAAGCCATGGCCACCATCAATCTAGTCGATCTCAAGAAGAATTACGGCAACGTTCCAGCGGTCAAGGGCATCAATCTTTCCGTGGCCGATGGCGAGCTTATCGTCCTGGTCGGCCCTTCGGGTTGCGGTAAATCCACGCTCCTGCGCATGGTGGCGGGCCTGGAATCGGTTACCTCGGGCCGCATCGAAATCGCCGGACGCGACGTGGTCAAGGCCGAACCGGCCGAACGCGACATCGCCATGGTCTTCCAGAACTACGCGCTCTACCCGCATATGACGGTTCGGGGGAACCTCGAATATGGCCTCCGCAACCGGGGCACGCCGCGCGAGGAAATCGACCGTCGGGTCAGGGAAGCCGCCGACATCCTCGAGATCGGACCGATGCTCGACCGCAAGCCGCGCCAGCTTTCGGGCGGACAGCGCCAGCGCGTCGCCATGGGTCGCGCCATCGTGCGTGAACCGGCGGCTTTCCTGTTCGATGAGCCGCTTTCCAATCTCGATGCCAAGCTGCGCGTGCAGATGCGGGTGGAAATCCGCAAGCTGCAACGCCGGCTCAAGACAACCAGCCTTTACGTCACCCACGACCAACTCGAAGCCATGACCCTGGCAGACCGGCTGGTGGTGATGAATGGCGGGTTGGTCGAGCAGATCGGCACGCCCACAGAGGTCTATGACCGTCCCGCGACCCTCTTTGTCGCCGGCTTTATCGGTTCGCCGCCGATGAACCTCATCCCCATCGAAGGCCTGGCCGGGTCGGCCGGTTTCGAGCAGGTGCATTTGCCGCTCGACACCGACATTATCGGCTTCCGTCCCGACGAGCTTAGCCTTGATAAGCCTGATGGCCCGAATATCGCCATCGAGGCCGTTGTGGAACTGCTGGAGCCCATTGGCGGGGAAAGCCATCTGCATGTGCTGCTGGGCAATGGGCAGACCATCATTCTCAGCGTTCCAGGGCGGCCCAATATCGAGGAAGGCTCCCGCGTGACCGTCTATGCGCTGACCGACCGCCTGCATCCGTTCAACCGCGACAGCGGCCGGCGTACCGACGCCCCTGTCGCAAATCCATAAAGCACCGACTTACTGGCCCGTCGGCCATTGCAAGAAGATTTTTCATGACCATCCAGGCACAGATCGGCCCCGGCCGAGACGAAATCCAGGCCCATCGCGGCGCATCCGCCGTGGCTCCGGAGAATACAATCGCGGCCTTTCGTGCCGCCGCTGACCAAGGGGCGCGCTGGGTGGAACTCGACGTGGCGCTGCTGGCCGACGACACGCTGGTGGTGATCCATGACGACAGCGTCGACCGCACGACCTCGGGTAGCGGCAATCTGGGCAGCCTTACCCGCTCCGATATCGACAAGCTCGATGCCGGCGCATGGTTCGATCCGCGCTTTACCGGTGAAAAGCTCTCGACGTTGGAAGACGTTCTCAAGGCTCTGGGCGAATTCGGCCTCAGCGCCAATGTCGAGATCAAACAACACAAGCATCATAGATCGCTCGCGCAATTGGTCGAGGCCGTGCAGCGCGACATTCGCAAGCGCAATCCCAAGACCGAGATCATGATTTCGAGCTTCGATCCCGAAGCGCTCAAGGCCATGCACCAGCTCGAGCCGGAGCTGGAAATGGCCATGCTCTGGTCCCGGCCGCCCGAGGATTGGGAAGCTCGGCTGGCCGCTATTCCCGCCACGAGTATCCACATGCATTACAAGGCGCTCAGCATCGGCCTTCTGGAAGAAACTGCGAAGCGGAACATCAAGGTGCGGGCCTGGACGTGCAATAATCCGGTTGAACTCATCTCCTTCTGGGAGGCTGGGCTCACCGGCGTCATCACCGATAATCCGCAGGTTTTCCTGGATTAGCAAAAGGCGTGAGGCAGGACATGCTGTCGAGCCGGCAACGCGACATCCTGACTTTGATCGAGACGGAAGGGGCTCAATATATCGAGCACCTGGCGAGCCGCTATGGCCTGACCACGCAGACCATCCGCCGCGATATCAATGCCCTTTGCGATCTGGGTTTCGCACGCCGCTTCCATGGCGGCGTGGACCTGCCGGTGGAAAGCCGCAACATTTCCGTCAATGCCCGCGCCGCGCTCAACAGCAGCGCCAAGCAACGCATAGCTAGCAGGATCGCCCATGCCATCGAACCGGGCTCCACCGTCTTCATGGGCATTGGCAGCACGGTGCAGTTCGTGGCGGCCGCCCTGCGCGATCACGTGGGGCTGCGCATCGTCACCAACAATATCGACGTGGCGCTGACCCTTAGCGAGGCGCCACAGGTGGAAGTGCATATGACAGGCGGGCTGTTGCGTCACAATGACCGCGACGTGGTCGGAGCCGACGCCCTGCGGTTTTTCGAGAAATTTTACGCCAATTACGCCGTGGTTGGGGCTGGAGCCCTGGATCCGGAAAAGGGCGTTCTCGATTTCAGCTATAGCGAGGCGCAGACCACTACGACATTGCTGGAAAATTCGCGCACGCATTTCCTGGCGGCCGATGTGAGCAAATGGACGCGCGATGCCTCGGTGCGGGTGGTGCCGTTTTCGCGGATGAGCACGTTTTTTACCGACCGGCTGCCCGAGGACGGCCTGGCGCGGCAGGCCTTGCGCGAGGCCGGCATGGAGGTGGTTTTGTGCGGGGAGACGGCGGCATGAGCTTTCGTGGCCTGGCGCCCCTGCCCCAGGATTTATCGGGTGTACATTACCTTTTCACCGACATCGACGATACGCTGACCACTGGGGGGCGGTTGTTGGCGCAGACCTATCAGGCGCTGTGGAACCTGCACGAAGCGGGCATTTGCGTGGTGCCGGTGACTGGCGGTTCGGCCGGTTGGTGTGAACACATTGTGCGCACTTGGCCTGTCACAGCGGCGATAGGTGAGAGTGGCGCTTTTGCCATGACCGCGACGCGCGGCCGGGTCGAAATCGACTTCTGGGAAGACGAAGCCGTCCAGGTCGAGCGCCAGGCCCGGCACCTCGAAACCATCCTGCCGCTGCTCGGTGAGGCCTTCCAGCTTTCGCACGACCAGCGCTTCCGCATTGCCGATGTAGCGATCGACATCGCGGGCCATTCGCGGGCCGATATCGACGCCCTGGCCGATGAAATCCACACGGCCGGCGGGACGGTGGCGATCAGTTCGATCCATATCAACACCTGGATCGGCGAATACAACAAGAAGGCGATGAGCGAGCGCCTGCTGCACCGCCTCGGCGTGGCGGGCGGCAAGATCGCCGAGGCCACGGCCTTTGTGGGGGACTCGCGCAACGACGCGCCGATGTTCGGCTATATCCGCAATTCCTTCGGCGTCGCCAATATCGAGCCGGTGCTGAACGACCTGGCCTTCAAGCCGAAATGGATCGCCGGCCGACCGGCCGGCCTTGGATTCGTCGATGTCGCCCAGGCACTGCTGGATGCCCGCCGTCAGGCCAGCGCGCCGGCCTGACGCCCCCAGTCCCTACAGGGCCTTGTCGGTTTCGGGATCGAACAGATGCAGCTTGTCGGGGGCGATGGAAAGGCCCACGAGATCGCCCGCGTGAAATTCGGTTCTGCCAGCAAGAACGACGGTCAGCTCGGGCTCGCCGGCCGTGGTGAGATAGGTGAGCGAGCCGGTCGATTCCACCACCGATACCGGCAGCTTGAACTGGGCGGTTTCCGGTGCGCCGGCTTCGAGATGTTCGGGACGCAGGCCGACCAGAACCTTGCGGCCGGGCTGCAAAGCCCGACCAAGCGGCAGGGGCGCGGCGCCGGGCAAATCCAGCAGCACGGCATCGCCGCGCTCGGCAATGGTGCCCGGCACGAAATTCATGGCCGGTGAACCGATAAAACCGCCGACGAAGCGGGTTGCGGGACTGTCATAGAGTTCGAGCGGGCTGCCCTGCTGCTCGATGACGCCGTCGCGCATCACCACGACATGATCGGCCATGGTCATGGCCTCGATCTGGTCATGGGTGACATAGACCGAGGTGGCGCCGAGCCGGTCGTGCAGGGCGCGGATTTCCTTGCGCATATGCACGCGCAAGGCGGCGTCGAGATTGGAAAGCGGCTCGTCGAACAGGAAGGCCTTGGGATTGCGAATAATGGCGCGCCCCATGGCGACGCGCTGGCGCTGGCCGCCGGACAATTGCCGGGGATAGCGCGCCATCAGGTCCGAAAGCCCGATCGTGCGCGCGACCTCCTCGGCGGCCTTCCGCGACTCGGCCCTGGAGACGCGCTTGAGGCGCAGCGAATAGGTGAGGTTTTCCTCGACCGTCATATGCGGATAGAGCGCGTAGGATTGAAACACCATGGCTACGTCGCGCTTGCGCGGCGGCACTCCGTTCATCACCGAGCCGGCGATCTTCATGGTGCCGCCGGAAATGCTTTCCAGCCCCGCCAGCGAACGCAGCAAGGTGGATTTGCCGCATCCCGAAGGGCCGACCAGGGCGACGAACCGTCCCTTGGGAATGACGAGATTGATATTCTTGAGCGCGTGGAAGCTGCCGTAATGCTTGTCCACATCGACCAGTTCGATTTGCGGTTCGCTCATTTGAGGGCTCCCGAAGTAAGACCGGCGACAATGCGGCGCTGGAGAAGAACGAAAGTGGCCAGGATCGGCGTCACATAGATCGCCGAATAGGCCATGATGCCGTTCCAGTCGGACGAATTGGGCCCGAGGAAACCGGAAAGGCCGACACTGGCCGGTTGCAGATTGGGGTCCTGGATGATCGACTTGGAATAGATGTATTCGCCGAAGGCCGTCATGAAGGTGAGAATGGCGCAGACCAGGATGCCATTGCGCGCCAGCGGCAGGACGATGGAAAAGAACGCCCCGACGCGGGAATTGCCGTCGACCAGCGCGGCCTCTTCGAGTTCACGCGGCACACTCATGAACGTGGCGCGCACCAGGACGACGAAGAAGGGCATGGCCTTGGCGGAAGCCGCCAGGATTACCGCAAAGCGCGGCGTCGCCAGCAATCCAAGCTGGTTGAATCCCACGAAAAGCGGCGTCACCATGACCGAGGCCGGCAATACCTGCAACATCAGCACGCAAAACAGGCCGATATCGATCCAGCCATTGCGATAGCGCGCCAGCACATAGGCGCAGCCCGTGCCCAGGATGACCGTGATGGCGGTGACGCCCGCCGCGATGACGACCGAATTCCACAGATAGACCGGCATGGTGCGCCGGACCCAGACGGAGGGGTAGATATTCGGATCGGGATTGATAGGCCAGAAGGTGGGCGGGTTGGCGAAGATCTCGGAGCCGCCCTTGAGACTGGTGACATACATCCAGTAGAGCGGAAACAGATAGATTGCCGCCAGCGCCAGCGCGATGAACAGCAGGAACCAGGGAACAGACGTCTTGGTCATCCGCGCACCTCATGGCGGGTCGAGCGCACATAGACCACCGAGGCGATGAGCACGAGCACGAACATCATCACCGATACGGTGGCGCCCTTGGCGAAATCGTAGAGCTTGAAGCTCAATTGCCAGGACCAGTAACCGGCCACGTTGGAGGTATTGGCCGGGCCGCCTTCGGTGAGCGCGGGAAAAAGGTCGAATTGTTGCAGGGTGCCGATCAACCCCAGCGAAAGCACGGCGCCGATGGTCGAGCGCATCATGGGCAGGGTGATGGTCCAGAAACGCTGGAAGGCGTTGGCGCCGTCGAGTTCGGCCGCTTCGTAGAGGTCCTTGGGGATGGCGGCGAGGCCGACCGAAAGCAACAACATGTTGAAGGCCAGGCCCAGCCAGATATTGGCGATGACGACAGCCCAGATGGAAACGTTGGGATCGGACTTCCAGAATATATTGGACTGGATGATGCCGAGGCTTTTGAGAATGACGTTGAGGACGCCGAAATCACCGGCGAGAATCCAGCTCCAGAGCGCGCCGACCACCAGGCCCGGCATGACCCAGGACACCAGGAACAGGCCGCGAATGGTGGCGGCACCGGGAAATTGCTGGGCAAAGAACAGCGCCAGCGCGAAGCCGAGCACGAATTGCCCGGCCATGGAGCCGACCACGAAAATCAGGGTATTGCGCGTCACCAGCCAGAATTCGGGCTGCTGCACCACCGCCACGTAATTGTCGAAGCCGACAAAGGGGCGGAACAGCGCGCCCAGAGTGAACATATCGACCTGCTGGAAACTCATGAGCACGTTGTAGATGAGCGGTGCGCCGGCCAGGGCAAGCAGGAACAACAAAGCCGCGCCGACCAGCAGAATGTCGAAGCCGACACCATCGCGCAGGGAATTGAAAAATCTGGACACGGGGCCTCCGGGCAGGTCAGCGAGCCGAAAAAGACCGGCCGGATAAATCCGGCCGGCACAGGGTCGGGAGACTTATTGCTTGAGGATGGTGTCGATGGTGGCCTGGGCCCCATCCAAGGCATCCTTGGAGGACATCTGGCCGGTCAGGGCCTGTTGCATGGCATCGTAAATGGCCTTGGAAATCTTCTGCCATTCCGGGTGCGGCCCACGCGGCTTGGCGTATTTGAGCTGCTCCTGAAATACCTTGAGCGCCGCATCCTTTTTCTCGATGCCGGTTTCAGGCAGGGCGATGTCGGCCCGTGCCGGCAGGTTGCCGAATTCGGGGAAGATGCGATCTTCCTGAGCAACAAAATATTCGAGCAGGCGGAAGGCTTCGTCCGGATGCTGAGTATTGGCCATGATACCCCAATCGAACCCGCCAAGCGCCGAAGAGCGTTCGCCGCCTTCGGTAAGGGTGGGCAGGAGGGCGACGCCCCAATCGAAGTCGGCATCCTCGACCATGCGGTCGATTTCCCAAGGCCCGGAAATGGCCATGGCGGCATTGCCGGAATTGAAGACGCCGGTGGAATCCCACTGCCCGAGGCTCAGGACATCGCGCGAGGCCCAGCCATTATCGATCATCTTCTTCCACAGATCGAGCATTTCGGCGGCGCCGTCGGTATTCACATGGTCATAGCCGCCGCCCGACATCTGGATGAGGGGCAGGAACTGGAATGTGCCTTCCTCGCCGGCACGGGCCGAGAAGGTGATGCCATAGACGTTATTGGCCGGGTCGGTGAGCTTTTCAGCATATTCGGCCACCTGCTCCCAGGTCGCAGGCGGCTCGGTAAGGCCGGCCTTGGCAAACAGGTCCTTGTTATAGAAGATGCCGATGGTGTCGGTATATTTCGGCAGGCCGAACAGCTTGCCGTCCCAGGTGACCGAATTGAGCGGCCCCTCGAAATATTCGGCCTTGCCGATGACCTCGGAATTGGCGACGCGATCGGTGATGTCCAGCATGGCGCCGCGCGAGGAGAAGAGCGCGAAATCGGGATTGTCGAAGGAAACGATGTCCGGCGCATTGCCGGTGGCAAAGGCGCGCAGCGTCTCATTGACGATTTCATCGAACGGAATGCCGCGATATTCGATGGTGATGTCGTCGTTGGCTTCGTCGAATTCCTTGGAATAGGTATCGGCAATGCCGGGCCGATCGACACCGTCGATGGACCAGACTTTCAGCGTGACCTGGGCAAAAGCCGGGCTGGCCACAGATAGCGCGCCCATGGCGAGGCCCGCCAATAGACCAAGTTTAACAAACTGCATTATATCCTCCCTTTGCGGCCTCCGGCCGCTCTCCTGACCGCCCGGGTTTCCTCTTCCCAGGCGGTCCGCCAAGCCGCCGCAGGTGGTCGCAACACCTGCGGCGGCGATTTCATACCTCCTGGAGCGCTCCTTCCTCCCGCCCGGCAGGCGGATTTTCTCCACCGCAGGACTGGCGCACCACGAGTTTGCACGGCAGCTTGCGGATGCCCGGCTCGACCGGCTTGCCCTCGGCAAGCTCCAGGATCAGGCGTCCGGCCTCGCGGCCGAGTTCCTTGAGATTCATATCGACGCTGGTAAGCGGAGGGCGCGTGGCCGCCGCCACGATTTCCCAATTATCGAAACCCACGACCGAAACGTCGCCCGGCACGGCAATGCCGCGTTCGCGCAGGGCATCGACCACGCCACGGGCGATCTGGTCATTGCCGCAGAAAATCGCATCGGGCCGGGCCGCTTCGCAGCCCCAGAGCCGCGCCACCGCGTCATGGCCCCAGTTTTCCGACCAGGCGCCATGCAGGACCGGCGCATCCGTGCCCGCCACCGCGCGAAAGGCCCCTGCCCGTTCACGCACCGAGGCGAAACTTTCCGGGCCGGTGACGTGAACGATATTCTTTCGTCCAGCCCCGACCAGCCATTCGACCGCCTCGCGCGCGCCCTGCGCATCGTCGGACACCAGGGTGATGGCATCATCCGGCCCTTCAGTGAAGGCATAGACGACAGGAATTGGCAGATTGGAGAGGTCGACCGGCAGCCGCCTGTCGATGCGCTTGCCGGTAGCGATGATGCCATCGACCTGCTTATCGAGCATGGCATCGACATGGACCTTGCCCAGCGCCGCATCGTCCTCGATGCCGCAGAGAAAGACCGAGACGCCCTCATCGACCAGAGCTTCGGACACGCCGGCCATGACCGGCAGGGTGAAGCGTCCATAGGTGTCGTTGGTGAGCAGACCCACCGTGAAACTGCGCTGCTGGGTCAGGGCGCGGGCCATGGCATTGGGCCGGAAGCCCAGGGCAGCAGCCGTCTGCTTGACGCGCTGGCGGGTCGCCTCGGTCATGCGGCCGGTATCGTTGAGGGCCTTGGAGGCCGTGGCGACGCTGACCCCGGCAATGCGGGCGACATCGTAGATGCGGATGCGCTCGGCCTTGGCCACGTCGTCGTACCTCATAAGGAAAACCCTTTTCTCAAGGTTGATAAAACGGTTTTTCAGGACACGTCAAGCGAAACCGCGTCATCCCGCGACATCCACATGTGAGCCGCCGCGGCTATCTTTAAGGTAACGAAGCGCACGCACCTGGCCGGTCATTTCCAGCGGTCCGCGATAGACCGGATCGTGCCAGCCCTCGATGTCGATCGAGCCCGACCAACCGGCCAGGCGCAGTTCGGAAATGATGTCGGTCCAATTGCTGTCGCCGAAGCCGGGCGTGCGCATGAACACGAATTTCTCCTTGCCGAAAATGCCGTGCTCGCGGATCACCTCCCAGCGAATGGTGGCGTCCTTGCCATGCACGTGGAAGAATTTGTGCGCCCATTTGCGGATCTGCGGCAGCGGGTCGATGAGATAGACCATCTGGTGGCAGGGCTCCCATTCAAGCCCGATATTGTCGTGCGGCGTCTCGTTGAACATCAGTTCCCAGGCATCTGGATTATGCGCGATATTCCAGTCGCCGCTCTGCCAATTGCCGTCCATGGCGCAGTTCTCGAAGGCGATCCTGACGCCTTTGTCGGCGGCGCGCCGGGCCAGTTCGGACCAGACCTTCCCATATTGCGGCAGGCTTTCGGGCAGCGGCTTGCCGCGCAGGCGGCCGGTGAAGCCCGCCACGCAGGTGGCGCCGAAATGATGGGCATTGTCGATGCAATCGTGCCAGCCCTGCAGGGTCTGGCGGTCCAGATCCTGGTCTTCGAGCGGGTTGCCGAACATGCCGATGGTCGAAATGGTGATGTCGCGATCCCCGATGGCGTCGCGGCAGCGCTTGCCCAATTCCGCCAGGTCCTGGCCCCGCGTGGTCTGCCAGAAGAAGGGCTCGAAACTCTCGAAGCCCAGGTCGGCAATGGCCGCGATGTTCTGCGCGGCCTTACCCTCCGTTGCCTGGATCATGGTGCCGATGCGGATGGATTTTGCGGGGTCGTTCACAGGCTGAAATCCTCAGGATGAAATGGTGACGCGCCGGCCGGTCCGCGCGCTTTCGATGGCGGCAAAGACCATGACGAGGCTCTTGATATTGTCGGAACTGACGGTTTCGGGCGGCCGGCCGGCATCGAGCGCATCGAGGAATTCGGCGATGACGCTGGCGTGGCCGTGGATCTGGCCATCGTCGGCGGGCGGGGGAATTTCGATCTCGGCGAGGTCGCGGAAAAAGCCGCTCTCGCCGCTGACCACGCGCGCCTCGAAACGCTCGGCGCCGTCCCAGAGCAGGGTGCCCCTGGTGCCCACGATGCGCCAGGCGCTTTCCCAGGATGTATTGGCGCCTTCGGCGCACCAGGAGCCGCGATAATTGAAGACGATATCGTCCTCGAACTCGAAAATGGCATTGGCCGCCGCGCCGTGGCGATACCAGGAGCCGCGCGGATTGGTTTCGAGGCAATAGACGGCCCGGGGCGCCTTGCTCGCCATGAAGCGCGCGGCATCGAGCGTGTGGATCGCCATGTCGAGAAGCAGGACATTATCCATTTCCTCGCGGAACCCACCGAAATGCGCGCCGACGAAGAAATCGCAATTGAGGCTGGTGATCTCGCCCAGCACACCGCTTTCGATCAGCCGGCGAATGCGCCGTACGCCGGGAATGAAGCGCCGGTTCTGGACGATGGCATGGACGCGGCCGGTGGATGCGGCCTTGTCCACCAGGGACCGGGCCTGCGCGATGCTGGCGGCCATGGGCTTTTCGCTGAGCACGTGGCAGCGATGCGCCAGGCCCGTTTCGACGATTGCGGCGCGAGCGCCGGGCACCACTACGTCGAACAGCAGGTCGGGCCCGGCCTGGCCCAGGACGGCATCGAGGTCGGTGCCGATGACGGCATCGGCAAGGTCGAATTCCTCGGCCCGGGCCTTGGCATTGGCGCGGTCGAGATCGACAAGCCCGACCAGCCGCACCCTGCCCGCCAGCAGCGGATGGGTCTGGATGGCCGTCAGCCATCCCCTGGACATGCCGCCGCAACCGGCGAGTACGGCCGTGTAAACCAATATGGGCCTCCCTGTCGGGACCGCCGCACTCCGCCTGCCGTCTTCCGCGGCATGTTGGGAACGGCGTCTCCGTAAACGTTTACGACGTTACTTTTGCCGGCAAATATGTGTCAATAGGCATTCGTAAACGTTTCTGGCGTGGCCGAGTCTGTGGAGAAAGTTCGGGAAACATGAAGGGTATCAGACGCTTGGCGCAGGAGCTGAACGTGTCCATCGGCACCGTGTCACGCGCCCTCAACGGCAAGCCGGACGTCAGCGAGGAAACGCGCAAGCGCGTGCTCGAGGCGGCAGCCTCCATGGGTTATGTCGCCAATCAGGCAGGCCGGGCGCTGCGCAAGGGCTCCACCGGCATTATCGGCTTCATGATGCAGAGCGGCTCGAAGATCACCGGCGAAGGCGATGTGTTCTTCATGAGCGTCTTCGACGGCGTGCAGAGGGTTTGCGCGCGGCACCAACTCGACCTGGTGGTGTTGCTCTGCTCATCCGAAGAGGACCCGGACGCCTATCTGCAACGTGTGGTGGCGCGCGGTTTCGTCGACGGGCTCATCATCTCCGCGACCAAAAGACACGATCACCGCATCGATTACCTGGCGGAGAAAAACATCCCCTTCGTGGCCCTGGGCCGCAGCCTCACCGATGCCGGCCATCCCTGGCTGGACCTCGATTTCGAGGGCATGGCCCAGGCAGGCGTCGACCGGCTCGTGGCCAAGGGCCATCGCCGCATCGGAATTTTCGCGCCGCTCGACGATACCAATCTGGGCTTCGTCTTCATCGAGAGCTATCGCGCGACGCTGGAAAAACACGGCATCGCCTTCGACCCCGACCTGATTTTCCGCGCCTATCCCAACGACCAGGGCGGGCACGAAATCGGCCAGCGCATCGCCGCCATGGCACCGGACAAGCGGCCGACCGGGTTCGTGCTGACCAACGAGATGCTGACGGTGGGACTCTATCGCGCCCTGCACGATTGCGGCCTGCATCCGGGACAGAATTTCGCGATCATCGGGCGCCATAGCACCAATGCGCAATATCTCAATCCCAAGCTGACCTGCTTTTATCTCTCGCTACAGGACCTGGGCGTAGCCCTGGCCGAAAGCCTGCTGGCCAACATGCCGGCCTATGCCGAGACTTATCCGCTGGGCATCGTGCGCCGGATCGTGCCGCTCACCCTGATGGAAGGCAACAGCGACAATGGGCTGGCGGAGAATACCGCATCGTCGCGTGGAAGATAAACCGGCCTGGCTCGCCCCTATTGCCCGGGATCGACCAGGACCCGGCCCCTGACCTGCCCTTGCAGAATTTGAGCGGCTTTTTCGGGCAATTCGGCCAACCCCACGTCCTCGACATTACCGGCATAGGCTGAAAAATCGAAAAGGCCGGCCAGCCGCGTCCAGGCCGCGACACGCGCCGCATAGGGCTGCATGACGCTATCGATGCCGGCCAGGGTCACACCACGAAGAATGAAGGGCAAGACATTGGTATTCAGAGCGATTCCCGCTGCGTTGCCCAAGGCGGCGACCGCGCCGCCATAGGCGATCTGACGCAACAGCTTGCCCAGCACATCGCCACCCACGCAATCGATGGCCGCCGCAAAACGCGCCGATTCCAGCACCTTGTCGGGCTGGCCCAGAAAGTCACCCCGTTCGAGAATGGTCTTCGCGCCCAGATTGCGCAGCATTTCAGCATGCTCCGGACGACCCGACAGCGCCGTGGCGTCGTAGCCCAGCCGGGCCAGCAATGCGATGGCGATGGACCCCACGCCCCCGGCCGCCCCACTCACCAGCACTTCGCCGCTGGACGGCGTGAGACCCAGCGCTTCCAGCCGGTTGATGGCCAGCATGGCGGTCAGGCCCGCCGTACCGATCACCATGGCGTCGCGCGTGGAGAGCCCCTTGGGCAGAGGCACCAACCAATCGGCCTTGACCCGCGCGCGCTCGGCATAGCCGCCCCAATGCGTTTCGCCGACGCGCCAGCCAGTCAGCACCACCGCATCCCCCGGGGCATAGCGGCCGTCGCTGCTTTCATGGACGATCCCAGCAAAATCGATGCCGGCAATGTGGGGATAGGCCCGCACCAGACCGCCCTGCCCGGTCAGGCAGAGCCCATCCTTGTAATTGAGCCCTGCCCATTCGATGGCGACGTTCACATCGCCGTCGGGCAGTTGCGCGTCCTCCAGCACCCGAACGGCAGAAGAGATCGTGCCGTCCTCGGCCCTTTCGGTCAGCAACGCACGAAAACCCATTATATCTTCTCCCTGTGGCCGCTCTCTCCCAAGGCGGCGCAGGCAGAGATCATAGCCTCACCCATCCGCGAGCGGCACCCTCCGCCCACGCCTTTTTGCCGCAAAGAAGGGGCGGTTCATCCCGCCGGCTATCCCGCCGCCTCGGTCGCGGCGATGGCAGCCATATTGACGATGCCGCGCGAGGTGACGGTCGGCGCCACGATATGGGCCGGCTGCCGGGTCCCCATGAGGATGGGCCCGATATGCAGGCCATTATTGAGTTCCTTGAGCAGGGTCATGGACAGGTTGGCCGCTTCGAGATTGGGGAAGATCAGGAGATTGGCTTCACCCTTCAATACGGAATCGGGAATGTAGCGCTCGCGCAGGCCTTCATTGAGCGCCAGGTCGCCCTGCATTTCGCCATCGACCATCAATTCGGGCGCCAACACTTTGAGCTTGTCATAGACATTGCGCATCTTGAGGGAGGTGTCGCCCTCGCGCGATCCGAAATTGGAATAGCTCAGCAGCGCCGCCTTGGCCTCGATGTTGAAGCGCCGGAGATGATCGCGGGCCTGAAGGGTGATGGCCACCAATTCGTCCTCTCCGGGGTCGATATTGACATAGGTGTCGGCCAGGAAGAACACGCCGCGATTGAGCAGCAGCATGGACAGGCCCGACAATTGGCTGGCATTGGGCGCCAGGCCGATAATGGAATGAATGTCGCGCGCATGCTTGATGAAGCGGCCCTGCAAGCCGCAAATCAAGGCATCGGCCTCGCCCCGGCGCACCGCCAGCGCGCCGATGACCGTGGTATTGGTGCGCACGATGGTGCGGGCCGTATCGGGCGTGACGCCCTTGCGCCCGACCAGCGAATGGAACAGCGCCACATAATCCCGATAGCGCGGATCGTCCTCGGGATTGATGATCTCGAAGTCCTTTTCGGGGCGGATGGTGAGGCCGAAACGTTCCAACCGCGCTTCAATCACCGATGGCCGGCCGATCAGGATGGGCTTGCCGATTCCATCTTCGAGAATGACCTGGGCGGCGCGCAGGACCCGCTCGTCCTCGCCATCGGCGAAGGCGATGCGCTTGCCGGCGCCCTGGGCGCGCTCGATCATCGGCTTCATCACCATGCCGGAGCGGAAGACGAAACGGCGAAGCTGATCGCGATAGGCGTCGAAATCGGCAATCGGCCGGGTGGCGACACCCGAATCCATCGCCGCCCTGGCGACGGCGGGCGCGATCCGCAGGATGAGGCGCTGATCGAAGGGATTGGGGATAAGATAATCCGGTCCGAAAATGGCGGGGACGCCATGCGCGGTCGCTTCCAGGCCCGGCTCATGCGCCAATTGCGCGATGGCCCGCGCCGCCGCTGCCTTCATGTCCTCGTTGATGATGGTGGCGCCGCAATCGAGCGCGCCCCGGAACAGGAAGGGGAAGCACAGGACGTTATTGACCTGGTTGGGGTAATCCGAGCGCCCGGTGCAGATCAGGGCATCGGGGCGCGTCGCCCTGGCCAGTTCCGGCATGATTTCGGGAATGGGATTGGACAATGCCAGGATGAGCGGATTGGGCGCCATGTTCGCCATCATTTCGGGCTTGAGCACCCCGGCCTTGGAGAGCCCGACATAAATGTCGGCGCCGTCCATGACATCGGCCAGTTCGGTCTTGTCGGTGTCCTGGGCGAAAGCGCCGCGCCAGCGATCCACCGAATTGTCGCGCTTTTTCGTGACCAGGCCCTTGCTGTCGGCGATCCAGATATTTTCGCGCGAGGCGCCGACGGCAATCAGCATGTTCATGCAGGCAATGGCGGCGGCACCGGCGCCGGACGTGCAAATCCTGGCCTTGGCGATGTCCTTGCCGACCAATCTCATGGCGTTGAGCACAGCGGCGGCGACAATGATGGCCGTGCCGTGCTGGTCGTCATGGAAGACCGGGATATTCATGCGCTCGCGCAATGCCTCCTCGATCTCGAAACATTCGGGCGCCTTGACATCCTCCAGGTTCACGCCACCGAAACTGGGTTCGAGCGGCGCCACGATCTCGATGAAGCGCTTGGGATCAGTTTCGTTGACTTCGATGTCGATGGAATCGATGCCGGCGAATTTCTTGAACAAGACCGCCTTGCCTTCCATGACCGGCTTGGAGGCCAGCGCGCCGATATTGCCCAGGCCCAGCACCGCCGTGCCATTGGAGATGACGGCCACCAGATTGCCCTTGGACGTATAGCGATAGGCATCCATGGGATTGGCGGCGATTTCCTCGCAGGGCGTGGCGACGCCGGGAGAATAGGCGAGGGAAAGGTCGCGCGTATTGGCCAGCGCCTTGGTCGCCACGATTTCCAGCTTACCGGGACGCGGATATTCGTGAAAATGCAGCGCGGCTTCCTTGAGGCTCTGGGCCTTGTCGTCGGACATCGATCTCTCCCGTTCTCGCCACCTCTTGAGGGCGGACCGTTTTCCAGAGCAGGTCGCGGGCGCAAGGGGAAGTTAGGCGTTAGTCGAAGACCGTCCGGAAACAGGCCCCCTTCGCCGATAAACCGGAACCGGACGGGGCGGATGCAAGCCTTGGCGGCCACACTGGTATGGTAGTGTATAATCCTGTATCTTATTGATTTTAAGATATTTTTTACGGAAACTCGATCAGGAAAAGCTCTTTCCAGTTGACAGGAAAGCGGTTTGATCGGCACAGTACCGGCATCTAGGCGGGAAGCATCCCCCAGGATCGGCCGGAGACACGTCATGGGCCCATGGGCCCAGCCAGGGTATGTGGTCAAGCGTGCGCTACGCGGTACGGCTTCTGTCTGACCGGGACGACACCGGACAGATGTTCGTATCGACCTTCTGAGAGACCCGTCCTGGTTCTCAACCGTGCGGTCGCGGTTGGCGGGCTCTTCCACACCATACCCGTCACGACAGCACAGCATCCCGGAGCAACCGGGGGCAGATGGCCGCGCGGGGCGGCGGGAGGACGACTTGGACAGCCAGCACAAGAGGCGGCAAAGGGGATTCGTTTCGCCGGCCCTGGGCGCCATGCCGCGCGCCTGGCGCACGGCCTGAGGTCCGTTCGGCATGGCTGAAGCGCAGGCACCCATGGGCGGTTCGGGCGTGGCGGAAACGCTCCTGGCGCGGCTGCGGGCGGTCGACCCGGTGCAACGGGTCGGACGGCTCGACACAGCTTATGCCACCGAGGCCCTGGGCGAATTCGCCGCGTCCGGCGTGGCTTTCGCCGCGTCCAGCGCCGCGATGGAAACGCGCTATTACGATGCGCTGCGCGAACTCGTCGCCTGCATCAAGCCCACCGCCGGCGCCGCGGCCATCCTCAATGAAGGCGGCATCTATCATGGCTGCTGGCTGGAAAGCACCGGCACGATCAACGCCGAATTGCTCAGCCGTTTCATGCCGAACGTGGCGGCAAATACCTTTACCGGTTTTGCCCGGCACCAGCGCGAGGACGGGCTTTTTCCCTATAAGCTCACCGCCGATGGCCCGGCCTTTTCGCAAATCCAGACCGTGACGCCCCTGGCCCGCTCGGTGTGGACGCATTATTGCCTCAACGGCCGCGACAATGGCTGGCTGGCCCCGCTCTACCGGGCCATGGCGCGAAACGACGCCTGGCTGGCGCAATTCCGCGATACGCGCGGGACCGGCGCGGTGGAAGCCTTCTGTGCCTTCGATACGGGGCACGATCTGTCCGCGCGCTTCTGGCACGTTCCGGATTCGCCGGCGGACAACGATCCCAAGCGCTACAGGCGGGACAATCCCCTGCTGCCGTTCATCGCCCCCGACCTGACCGCCAATATCGCCTGCCAGCGCGATTACCTCGCGCTGATCGCCGAAGCGCTGGGCGAGGATGGCGGGGCGTGGCGGCAAAAGGCGGCGGCGAGCCGCCGGGCCCTGTTCGGCCATTGCTTCGACGCCGAGGACGGATTTTTCTACGACCGCGACCGCAACGGGCAAATGGTGCGGGTGCAATCGGACGTGCTGCTGCGGGTGCTGGCCTGCGAAATCGGCGACGAGACTTTCTTCGCCGAAGCCCTGCGCCGCTACCTGCTCAATACGCGAAAATTCTTCGCCAAATATCCCTTCACCTCGCTGGCCCTGGACGATCCAAGGTTCGATCCGGCTTTCGCCTATAACAGCTGGTGCGGGCCGACCAATGTCCTCAGCCTCATCCGGGCGCCCCACGCCTTCGAGCATCATGGCCGCCATGTGGAGCTGACCTGGATGCTCTATCCCATCCTTTCCGCCCTGTTCCGTGCCGATCGCTTTCCGCAAACGCTCAATCCCTTCAACGGCGCGGCCGGGTTCACCGAAACCTATTCACCCAGCATCCTGTGCCTGCTCGATTTCGTGGAGCGCGTATCCGGTATCATGCCGCGCGCCGACGGTTCGGTGTGGTTTACGGGGCTGGTGCCCTATCAGGTCGAGCACCGCGACGCGGCCCATGCCACGGCCTATGCCCGCAGGATCGAGGGCCATCGCTTCGAGTTGGTCAATGACGGCATTTCGGCCACCGGCTGGCGCGGCGGCGCCTGGCTTTTCAGTGTGCCCAGGGGCGTGCGGGTGGTGACCGACCGGAGCGGCAGCATTACCGGGCTGATCGGCATGAGCGTGGAGCCGGTGGCCGGAGACATCCGCACCGGCCGCGGTACCCTCGCCTTCCGCATCGGGGCCAATGAAGAGCTTGGCCTGCGCGATGGCGGACTGGTGCCCATCCGGCCGTCGAGGCTGACCCATCCCACTTATTGAAAAGGAGAAAAGACGACATCGCCAGGCCGGGATCCGGCAGTCGGAATTCAGCAAGACGAGATCAATCGCATCCAGTTCTGACATACGTAACTCATTCGGGAGGATCATCATGAGCACATTCAACCGCAGACATTTCCTGAAGGCATCGGCCGGCTTTGCCGGCTCGCTCGCCGCCCTTACGGCGCTGGGCCGCCCGGCCCTGGCACAGGACGTTACCATCCGCCACTTCTGGTGGGGTAATCCGGAGCGCGACAAGCGCACATTCGCGGTCATCGACCTGTACAACCAGAAGACGCCCGGCGTGGCTGTGGAGGGCGAAACGCTGGGCTTTGCCGATTATTTCACCAAGCTGACCACGCAGATTGCCGGCGGCAACATGCCGGACGTGATCCAGCAGGGTTACGGCGTGCTCTACGAATATATCGCCAATGGCGCCGTGGTGCCGCTCGACGATTATATCGGCAAGACGCTGGACATCTCGAAAATCGACCAGAGCGCTATCGACGCGGGCACGGTGGAGGGCAAGTTCTATGCCCTTTCCATCGGCGCCAACAGCCATATGGCGATGTATAATACGCGGCTGTTCGAGGAAGCCGGTATCAAGCCCGGCGAAACCTTCGATCCTTACGGCTACACCTATGATGAACTCAAGGATTTCGCCAAGGCGATCAAGGATGCCACCGGCGTTCCGGGAACCGACGACAATACCGCCGACTACCAGAATTTCTCGGACTTCGTCGCCCAGAAAGGCGCCATGCTCTATAACGAGGATGGCTCCTATGGCCCGACCCAGGAGATCGTCGAGGATTATTGGAGCACCTGGGAATCCATTCGCAATGCCGGGGGCACCCCGCCGGGCCCCGAAACCGCCGGCCTGGCAGGCGTCGCCGAATTGAGCCGCATGGGCGTGGTCACCGGCAAATCGGCCATGACCTATCTGTGGTCCAACCAGCTCGTGGGCGTGCAGAGCCTGATGCAGGACACCCTGGCGGCGGCGATGTATCCCAATACGCCGGACATGCTGCCCGGATCGGTGGTGCAGCCGAGCCAGTTCGTGTGCCTCACGCGCGACAGCGCCGATCCCGAGGCGGCGACGGCCTATATGAGCGCCTTCGTCAACGATCTCGACATGACCAAGATATTGGGGCTTGAACGCGGCATTCCCAGCCAGAGCGACGTACGCGCCGCGCTCGAGCCGGATCTGTCGGCGGCCGAGGCGGTTTCGGTGGATTATTTCGACAAGATCCAGGGCAAGACGGCCGCCCTGCCGCCGCCGCCACCCAGCGGCTCCAACGAAGTCGAACAGACCTTCGAGCGCCTCGCCGTGGCGGTGCTGCTCGGGGAACGCTCGATTCCCGAGGTCGCAAGCGATTTCCTGAACCAGGCCAAGGCGATCCTGGCACGCGCCTGAGCCTGCTCCCGGCCCGCCACCCTGGCTCCCTTGGGTGGCGGGCTTTTTCCCTTGCGTGAGGCGGGAATGAAGACTTTCATAAAACGCAATCTGCCGGGCTATACCTTTCTCGCGCCCTGGCTGGCGGGTTTTTTCCTGCTCGCCATCGGACCGATCCTCGCCTCGCTCTATCTCAGCTTCACCAAATATAATGTGGTGCGGCCGCCCCAATGGATCGGGCTCGAAAATTACCTGTACATGGTCCAGTTCGACCAGCGGTTCTGGAAGGCCCTGCAGGTGACGTTCACCTTCGTGGCGATATCGGTGCCGCTCAAGCTGATCTTCGCCCTGGGCGTCGCCATGGCGCTCGACAAGGGGATAAGGGCCATCGGCTGGTACCGGGCGCTGTTCTACCTCCCCTCCATCCTGGGCGGGTCCATTGCCGTGGCCATTCTCTGGCGGCAATTGTTCAATTATGACGGTGTCATCAACTCCATCCTGCGGCTTTTCGGCGGCGATGGCCCCTATTGGCTGGCCGATCCGAAATATGCGCTCTGGACGCTGATCGTGCTGGCCGTCTGGCAGTTCGGATCGCCCATGCTGATCTTCCTGGCGGGCCTGAGAGCCATTCCCACCGAACTTTACGAGGCTGCCGAAATCGACGCGGCAGGGCCTGTGCGGAAATTCTTCGCCATCACCGTGCCGCTCCTGGCGCCGGTCATTTTCTTCAACCTGGTGTTGCAGATGATCGAGGCGTTCAAGAGCTTTTCGGGCGCCTTCATCATTTCCGGCGGTTCGGGCGCGCCACTCGACAGCCTGTTGTTCTTTACGGTCTATCTCTACAATGAAGCCTTCAGCTTCCTGCGCATGGGCTATGCCTCGGCCCTGGCCTGGGTGCTGCTGCTCATCATCGCGGCCTTCACCGCCATCGCCTTCTGGACCAGCAAATATTGGGTCCATTACGAGAACGAGAGGGGATGAGGATGGCCGAAACGATCATGGCAGCCCCTGCCCCCGCGACCGCCGACATCGCCCGGGCCTATCGGCAGGCCAAGGCCCGGCGCGCCAGGCGGGCAGCGCTGCTCAAGCATGTTTTCCTCATCCTGGCCGCTTCGGTCATGGTCTATCCGCTGGTCTGGATGCTGGCGAGTTCGCTCAAGCCCGACAACCAGATTTTCGGCGACCTGAGCCTGTGGCTGAGCCAGTTCGAGTGGGGCAATTACGCCCAAGGCTGGAACGCGCTGCCGGTCAGCTTCGCCAGCTTTTTCAGGAATTCGATTCTGGTCACCGTGCTCTCGGTGATCGGCAATGTCATTTCCTGCTCGTTCGCGGCCTATGCCTTTGCACGACTGGAGTTTTCCGGCAAAACCATCTGGTTCGCGCTGATGATGATGACGCTGATGATCCCCTATCACGTCGTGCTCATTCCCCAATATCTGCTGTTCCTGCAATTGGGATGGGTCAATACCTATCTGCCGCTGATCGTGCCGAAATTCCTCGCCGGCGATGCCTTCTTCATCTTCCTGATGATCCAGTTTTTCCGGCAATTGCCGCGCGAACTGGATGAGGCGGCGATGATCGACGGCTGTTCGCCCTTCAAGATCTACTGGGCCATTATCATGCCGCTGTCATTGCCGGCCATGGCCACGGCGGCGATCTTCTCCTTCATCTGGACCTGGGAGGATTTTTTGGGACCGCTGGTCTATCTCAACAATATGGAGGATTACACGGTGCCGCTGGCATTGCGCAGCTTCATCAGTTCCGATGGCGTCAGCCAATATGGACCGATGTTCGCCATGTCGATCCTGTCCATCCTGCCCATCGTGTTGTTCTTCGTTGTTTTCCAGCGGCTTATCATCCGCGGCATCGCCATGAGCGGGCTGAAATAGGAGCTTTTCCATGGCATCGGTCATCCTGAGCGACGTGCGCAAGGCCTATGGCCCGCTCGAAGTCGTCCACGGCATCAACCTGGAGGTGAAATCGGGGGAATTCCTGGTTCTGGTCGGGCCTTCCGGCTGCGGTAAATCCACCCTGCTGCGCATGATCGCCGGGCTCGAGGACATTACCGACGGAACGATCGCCATCGGTGACAGGATCGTCAACGATCTTCCGGCGAGCCAGCGCAACCTGTCGATGGTTTTCCAGTCCTACGCGCTCTATCCCCATATGAACGTTCGGAAAAACCTGGCCTTCGGCCTGGTCAACCTGCGCATGCCGCGCGACGAGATTGCCCGGCGCGTGGCCGAAGCGGCGCGTATCCTGCGGATCGAGGATCTGATGGAGCGCAAGCCGCGCCAGCTTTCCGGCGGGCAGAAACAGCGGGTGGCGATCGGACGGGCCATCGTGCGCGAGCCACAGCTTTTCCTGTTCGATGAACCGCTCAGCAATCTCGATGCCGAATTGCGGGTGCAGATGCGGGTCGAACTGGCCGGACTCTACAATCGGCTCGGCACCACCATGATCTACGTGACCCACGACCAGACGGAAGCCATGACCATGGCGACGCGGATCGTGGTGCTGAGCAAAGGCAATGTGGAACAGGTCGGCACGCCTTACGAGCTTTACAATTTTCCGGCCAACCTGTTTGTCGCCAGCTTCATCGGCTCGCCGAAGATGAACCTCCTGACGGCGGAAGCCAGCGGAGAAAGCGCTGAAATCAAAGGCTTAGGCAAGCAATCTCTACCATCCGGCCTTCGAGCCGGCGGGCCGCTCACGGTCGGCGTGCGACCCGAGCAGGTGCGCATCGGCGGAGACGGGCCGCTGGTCGTGGAGGGGCGGATCACGCTGGTCGAATATCTGGGCAGCGAGGTTTTCCTCTATGTGCAACTGGCCGATGGCCAGGTGCTGCTGGCACAGGCGCCGGGCACCGCGCAACACCGGATCGGGGAACAGACCAGGCTGTCGCTGGACGGGAAACAGGCGCATTTCTTCGACGACAAGGGGCTGAGGCTGAACCCGGGCGCTTCGTGACAAAATTGTGGCGCAGGGTTGATTGCTTCAGACTTCCTGATACACAATCGAACGCCTTTCACTCGCGCCAAGTTTTCTCCCCATGAGTCGCAATTTCCTGGTCGTCGATCCCGAAGAGGATCTGGAAGTCCTCAAGGGGCTGGCCTCGGCCATCAGGGTCAAAATCCTCAAATTGCTGCATGTGGACGGGGCGCTCAACGGCAACGAGATCGCCGAACGGCTGAGCCTGCCGCAATCGACCGTCTCGACCAATATCCAAATCCTGGAAGCGGCGGGACTGGTGCGGACGGAGACGCAGAAGGCACGCAAGGGCAACCAGAAAATCTGCCATTCGATGTTCGACGAAGTGCTGGTGATGTTCAAGGAAGACATCGCCCCGCTCGGCGACAACGTCATCGAAGTGGCGATGCCGCTGGGGCTCTATACCAGTTGCGAAGTATCGGCGCCGTGCGGGCTGTGCTCGGCGGACGGGATCATCGGGCTCCTGGACGTGCCGGACACGTTCCTCGACCCCGACCGCATGAAAGCCGGGCTCATCTGGTTCACGCGCGGCTATGTGGAATACCAGTTTCCCAACAATGCCAAGCTGGCTCAGAACGTCATCGAGGCCATGGAATTTTCCATGGAACTCAGCTCGGAAGTGCCCGGAACCTCGGCGGATTGGCCCAGCGACATCACGCTTTCGGTCAACGGCACCGAGATCGGAACCTGGATGTCCACCGGCGATTACGGCGACAAGCGCGGCGTCTATACACCGGATTGGTGGAAGCTCAAGGGCAGCCAATATGGCAAGCTCAAGAGCTGGCGGGTGACCGAGGACGGCACCTATGTGGACGGCATGAAAATCTCGCCGGTTTCGCTCACCGACCTGGACCTGGCCAATCACCATTCGATCCGCCTGCGCATGGCGGTCAAGCCCGAGGCCAAGCATCCCGGCGGGATCAACATCTTCGGGCGCGGCTTCGGCAATTACGACCAGGACATCATCCTGCGCCTGCAAACCGCCCGGTAGGGCGGTTCCACCCGGCAGGACCGGCGGGCGAGCCTGCGCGCGCGGGGTCGCAGTCCCCTTCCCCCTTTTGGCTGTTTCCGGTTGAACCCGGACGGTACTCGCCGGGCCTGCCCATACCGGTCCGGATTTGCTGATGGACTGCCGGAAGGCCATTCCGGCGCTTCAATCGAAGGGATTCCGGGTGATTTTGCCGGTGGCGAGCGCGCAAAGCCCTTGCGCGGCCCCCAGACCCTCCTATACAACATCATCACTGATATAAATCAGAAAAACGGGACCATTTGGAGGGCACGATGAAGGCGTCCGTCATTGCGAACAAGGAGTACACGATCTCCAAAATCGACGATCGTGTCTATGGGGCATTTCTCGAGCATCTCGGCCGTGCCATTTATGAAGGCATCTACGAGCCCGACCATCCCAGCGCCGATGCCAATGGCATGCGCGGCGACGTGATGAAGCTGGTCCAGGACCTCAACGTGCCGGTGGTGCGCTATCCCGGCGGCAATTTCGTTTCCGCCTATAATTGGGAAGACGGCATCGGGCCGCGCGACGAACGCCCCACGCGGCTGGATCTCGCCTGGCATACTTCGGAAAGCAACGCGGTGGGCGTGCATGAATTCGCCGATTGGTGCGCCAGCGTCGGCACCGAGATGATGCTGGCGGTCAACCTGGGATCGCGCGGCGTCGACGAGGCCCGCAATTTCCTCGAATATGTCAATCATCCGGGCGGCTCCTATTGGTCGGACCTGCGGATCAAGAATGGCCGCAAGGACCCCTGGAACGTCAAATTATGGTGCCTGGGCAACGAGATGGACGGGCCCTGGCAGGTCGGCCACAAGGACGCGCACGAATATGGCAAGCTGGCCGCCAATACGGCGCGGGCCATGCGCATGTTCGACAAATCGCTGGAACTGATCGTGTGCGGTTCGTCCAATTCGGACATGCCGAGCTATCCCGACTGGGAGCGGATCGTGCTCGAACACACCTATGACCATGTCGATTACATCAGCCTGCACATGTATTTCGCCAACCGCGAAGACAATACGCCGAACTATCTGGGGCTAAGCCACAAGCTGGATACCTATATCGAGACGGTCGCTTCGACCATCAAGCAGGTCAAGGCCAAGAAAAAGTCGAAGAAGGACGTCTATATTTCCTTCGACGAATGGAATGTCTGGTATCATTCCAACAAGAAGGACCGCGAAATCCTGGACGGCAATAGCGGCTGGCCGCATGCGCCGGGCCTATTGGAAGACATCTACAATTTCGAGGACGTGCTGATGGTGGGGTTGATCCTCAACACCTTCATCCGCCGCTCGGACGTCGTGAAGATCGCCTGCATCGCCCAGCTCGTGAACGTGATCGCGCCGATCATGACCGAGAAGGGTGGCCCGGCCTGGGCCCAGACCATCTATTATCCCTATTATTTCGCTTCGGTTTTCGGCCGGGGCACGGCGCTGGACCTGGTGACCCGCTCGCCCGGCTACGAAACCACCCACGAGGCCGAGACGCCCTTCGTCGACGTTTCGGGCGTGCATAACGAAGCGGAAAACACCCTAACCTTCTTCCTCGTCAACCGCCATGCCAGCGCGGCGATCGAGACGGAGGTGAGCCTGCAAGGCTTTGCCGGCGGCACGGTGATCGACCACCAGGTGATGACGCATCCCGATCTCAAGGCCGTCAATTCGGCCGGCCGGCAGGACGAGGTGAAGCCAAGCCGGGGCGAAGGCGCCGCAATTGGCGATGGCCGGCTGCATGTGAGCCTGCCACCCTATTCGTACCAGATGGTGCGGGTACAGCTCGGCTAGGACGCGCCCTTAACGGGCGTGGAGGGATGGATTGCCGGGACAGGCCCGGCAATGACGGAGGTTGGGGGGGGGTCGGTGCGGGTGGCGGGAGCCGACCGTAGGGCGTGGTGGTTCGGCAAACCGAGGCTGTCGCGGACGTGAATATGCCCCTCCACCGCCGTCACCATCGGGCTCGTCCCGGTGGTCCATGGGATTTTGAGGCATTGCGTGGATTGCCGGGACAGGCCCGGCAATGACCGAGGTGGGGGGGCTTCTCGCGCTGTCATTCCCCTGCGGGAGGCTGCTTCGGCAAACCGAGGCTGTCGTGGGCGTGAATAGGCCTCTCCACCGCCGTCACCGCCGGGCTCGTCCCGGTGGTCCATGGGATATTGAGGCATCGCATGGATTGCCGGGACAGGCCCGGCAATGACGGAGATGGAGGGTGGGGAGTGTTCTTCCCACGCTGTCGCTCCCCTGCGGCAGGCTGTTTCGGCAAAGCGAGGCTGTCGCGGGCGTGAATATGCCCTTCCACCGCCGTCACCACCGGGCTTGTCCCGGTGGTCCATGGGATTTTGAGGCATCGCGTGGATTGCCGGGACGAGGCCCGGCAATGACGGAGGCGGGGGTGTGGGTGCGGGTGGCGAGGGCCGGCTGCGGGACGGGGCGGTTTGGCCATGTCGCGGCGGGGCTTCGGGCGGATTCACCTGACGGTGGCAGATATTCGCCTTTGGGCCGTTCGGGGGAACAGACTGTTATGATTTTCCGCCGCGTTGGCGCAGAAGCATGGGCTCGCCGGCAAAGCGGGCCCATTTGGTTTTTAAATCATGGTTTTGGATTTATATCATCAAAGCAATTGACAAGGTTAGCCCCCTGTTCAAGTATGACTAATGAGGCGCTGGAGGGCGCCGTTCACGAAGTGCGGGAGGCACTTCGGCTTGGGAGGAAAGAATGGATAGACGCAGTTTTCTGATCGGCACGACCGCCATTGGCGCGCTGATGGCGGCCGGCAATGGGCTGGCCTTCGCGCAGGACGATGCCGCCACGCCGTCGCTGGCCAATTTCCCGCGCTCCGAGACGCTGATTATCAACAATCCGGAGAACCCTTCGACCAACCCGTCCAATTTTAACATGTGGGTGGCGGGCAATGGCGCGGCCTGGTCGAACGGCCTGCACCAATTGGTGCTCGACACGCTGTGGTTCATCGACCCAGACCAGGGGCTCGACGGCTCGCTCTATAACGAATTGGCGACCGGGCCCTGGGAGTATAATGACGACTTCACGGAAATGACCGTCAGCCTGCGGCAGGGCATCCTGTGGAGCGACGGCGAGGAATTCACCGCCGCCGACGTCAAATATACGGTGGAAACCCAGATCGCCAATCCCGGCATGGTGTGGAGCGCGCCCTTCGCCGACGCCATCGAGAGCGTGGACACGCCCGACGACTACACGGTGCATTTCAAGCTCAAGAAGCCCAATGCGCGCTTCCATTCGCTGTTCACGGTGCGCTGGAACGGCGCCTGGATCATGCCCAAGCACGTGTTCGAGAAGCAGGAGGACGTCAAGGCGTTCGACTTCAACCCGCCGGTGGGCCTGGGGCCCTATACGCTCAATTCGTTCGACCCGAACGGGGCCTGGTATATCTGGGAGAAGCGCCCCGACTGGGACAAGACGGCCATGGCCGAATGGGGCGAGCCGGCGCCGAAATACGTCATCTACCGCTCCATCCCCAATAATGACAAACGCCTGATCGAAATGGTCAATGGCGATTTGGACATGATCCACGACCTGTCGCCCGAAGGCATGTTCAGCCTGGCCAAGCAGGACCCGGACGCGCGCGGCTGGTTCCCGGGCTTCCCCTATGCCCACCCCGATCCGACCCTGCCCATGGTCATCTTCAACAACCAGAACCCGATGTTCCAGGACAAGCGGGTGCGCTGGGCGTTGACGCTGATGCTGGACCCCACCGAAATGTCGATGGCGTCCTATCGCGGCGCGGCGACGCTGTCGGCCATCGCCATGCCGCCGACCGGCACCCATACCGACGATTACCACGGCCCGCTGCAGGACTGGCTGATCGGCTACGAGCTGGATACCGGCACCCAGAAAATCAAACCCTACGATCCCAGCGTGGGCCAGCGCATCGCCGACATGGTGCGCCCGCAATTCGGCGATGCCGTGCCGACCGAGGAAGCGGCGATCCACAAGGCCTTCGGCTTCGGCTGGTGGAAGCAGGACCTCGACGCGGCGGGGCAATTGCTCGAAGCGGCCGGGTTCTCCAGGCAGGGCGAGCAATGGATGATGCCGGACGGCCAGCCGTTCAAATTCACTCTAAAAACCTTCCCCGATGGCGTCATCAATCGCCTGGGCACCGACATCGCCCAGCAATGGGCGCGGGCCGGCGTGCAGGCGACGGCCGAAACGGTGCCCGATATTTTCGGCAATGAATTGCCGCTGGGCGATTACGAAGCGGGCATGGGCTGGTCGATCGAAACCTGGGGCGGCAATCCCGACCTGTCGTTCTTCCTCGATAGCTGGCACTCGTCCTACCTGGCCCAGCCGGGCGAGCGGCAGACGGCGCGCAACTGGCAGCGCTGGAGCAATCCGAAGCTCGACGAGATCATCGAGACGATGCGCGTGACCGAGTTCACCGACCACGACGCCAATGTGGCGCTGGGCAACGACTTCATCAAATTGATGGTGGATGAAATGCCGGTGATCCCGATCATGTCGTTCAACGTGTTCTCGGCCTACGACACCCGCCGCTGGACGGGCTTCCCCACGGCCGAGGCCAATCCCTACGCCAATATCGTCAACAATTGGGCGAACTCGAAATACATCCTCACCCAGCTCAAGCCGACCGGGGCCTGAGCGGCGGTCGAGGCGTCTTCCACTCTTGCGGGGGATGGGGCTTGGCACCTCGCCCGACCCCTTTCCTCAAGGGAGCGGGAGATGGGTGGACATCGACTCCTGGATTGCCGGGCTTGTCCCGGCAATGCGGGCGGTGTCGCAGGATCGCATGGACCACCGGGACGAGCCCGGTGGTGACGGGGAGGAGAGAGGTGGCCCGGCGGGAGGGGCCTGGTCCTGTGGGGTATCGTGGTGGTTCGATGGGTTTGTGTGGGGGAAGGCGTGCGGTTCGGAACGGGCTCGCGCTTGGCTGCGGCAACCCCTCCGCTCAAGGGGCGGAAGGCGGGTGGACATCAACCTCCGTCATTGCCGGGCTTGTCCCGGCAATCCAGGCGGTGTCGCAGGATCGCATGGACCACCGGGACGAGCCCGGTGGTGACGGAGGGGAGAGAGGTGGCCCGCCCCGCAAGGGGCGATGTCGAGAATGAATGCTCTCTCCCAAGGGGAGTCAAAGGGGAAGCCGGTTCGGTTGAGGATGGACATGTCTAGTTTCGCTCCCATGGGGCAGGCGCCCGCAAAGGATTGGTGCCGCCAATGAAGGCCTATTTCTTCTTCGCCCTCAAACGGCTGATCCAGCTTGTCGCGGTGATCTTCGCCGGCTGCTCGATCGCGTTTTTCGTCTCGCACCTGTCGCCCATCAGCCCGGTGGAATCTATCATCGGGCGGGTGAGCGGGCAATCGAGCTACAGCCCCGAGGCCATCGCCAACCTGCGCGCGGCGCTGACCGAAATGTTCGGGCTCGACGTGCCACTGCACGAGCAATATTTCAATTTCCTGCGCCGGCTGGCAGTGGGCGATTTCGGGCCCTCGCTGCTGGCCTTTCCGCGCCCGGCGATCGAACTGGTGATGCTGGCCCTGCCCTGGACCTTCGGGCTGCTGACGGTGTCGACGCTGCTGACCTGGCTGGTGGGCAATATAGCGGGGGGCCTGGCCGGCTATTACCAGGATTCCAAGCTGCTCAAGGCGCTGGGCCTTCTGGCCATCGGCATCCAGCCCATTCCCTATTACATCGTCGCCTTCCTCATGGTCATCGTCTTCGGCTTCTTCTGGCCGGTGCTGCCGATCAGCGGGGGCTTTGCCATGAACGTGCGGCAGGGCTGGACCCTGCCCTTCTTCCTCTCGGTACTGCATTACGCCATCCTGCCGGCGGCCTCGCTCACCATCGTGGGCATCGGCACCTGGTTCCTGGGCATGCGGGCGCTGGTCTCCAACATCGTCACCGAGGATTTCGTCACCTTCGCCGAACTGGGCGGGGTGAGCCGCAACCGGATCGTGTTTTCCTATGTGATCCGCAACGCCATGGTGCCGCAACTGACCTCGCTGGCCATGACGCTGGGCGGCATCTTCTCGGGCACGATCATCACCGAACAGGTGTTCAGCTATCCCGGGCTGGGGAGCCTGCTGGTCACAGCGGTCAATCGCGGGGATTCGGCGACGACCCTGGCGGTGTCGTGCATTGCCGTCATCGCCGTGGCGAGCGCCATCTTCATCATCGACCTGCTCCACCCGCTGGTCGATCCCCGCGTGCGGGCGGAGTAAGCCATGTTTGCCGTTTTACGCGACCTCGTACGCTACAATATCGAATTCGCCATCGGGGCGGTGCTGGTGGCGCTGATCGCGGTGTTCGCCGGGCTGAGCTTCTTTTCGCCGGTGGACCCGACGCAGATCTACAGCACCATTCCCGACCAGCCGCCGAGCGCGCAATTCTGGTTCGGCACCAATTCGCGCGGCCAGGACATGTTCTGGCAGCTCAGCTTCGCCTTCCGCAACACGCTGGCCTTCGGGCTGACCGTGGCGCTGATCTCGCGCGTCATCTCCATCGTGGTGGGGCTGGCCGCCGGCTATCTGGGGGGCTGGGTGGACCGGGTGCTGATGTTCGTCAACGACATCTTCGTGGCCATTCCGATCTTTCCGATCCTGATCCTGATCTATTTCGTGCTGCGCAGCAATCTCAACGGCTTCACGCTGGCCCTGGCCATGGCCTGCTTCGGCTGGCCCTATGACGCGCGGCTGATCCGCTCGGTGACGCTGGGGCTGCGGCACCGCGAATTCACCCGCCAGGCGGTGTTCGCGGGCATGTCGCCGCTCAAGATCATGCTCGAAGAGCACCTGCCCTATGTGATGCCGATCATCTTCGCCACCACCATGGCCAACATGATCTGGTCGATCGGGCTCGAAGTGACGCTGGCGGTGCTGGGCTTCACCAATATCAATATCCCCACCGTCGGCACCACGCTTTATTGGGCCAACAACCATTCCGCCATGGTGGTGGGCGTGTGGTGGTGGATCCTCATTCCGGTCATCATCGTGGTGGTGTTGTTCCTGGGACTGTTCCTGCTGGCGGTGTCGCTCAACGAATATATCGACCCGCGCAGCCGGCTGCGGAGGATGGGCGCATGAGCCAGGACAATCGGGATATTCTCAAGGTCGATGGGCTCAAGGCCTATTACCAGATGAATTATTTCGGCGTGGAGCGCGAGGTGCGCGCCGTCGACGACATCACCATGAGCGTGCGCAGGAACGAGGTCTACGGCATTGCCGGGGAAAGCTCGTCGGGCAAGACCTCGTTCATCAAGGTGCTGGCCGCCGCCATCCGGCCGCCGCTGCGGGTAGTGGCCGGATCGGCGCGCTACGACTTCAGGAGCGGCGCCATCGACGTGGCGAATGCCAGCCCGGAGGCGGTGGAAAAGGTGCGCTGGAAGCATCTCTCCTATATCATGCAGGGCTCGATGAGCGTGCTCAATCCGGTGCGGCGGATCGGCCGGACCTTCAGGGATTTCGCGGCGCGGCCATTGGGGCTGAGCGGGGCGGCGTTCGAGGAGCGGGTGGTCAACCACCTGGCACGCCTGAAACTGCCGCCGGACGTGCTCCGGGCCTATCCCCACGAGCTGTCGGGCGGGATGCGGCAGCGCGTAACCATCGGGCTGGCGACGGTATGCCACCCCGAATTCATCATTGCCGACGAGCCGACGACGGCGCTGGACGTGGTGGTGCAAAAGGAAGTGCTGAGCCTGATCCGCGACATCCAGCAGGAAATGGGCTCCTCGGTGGTGTTCGTGACCCATGACATGAGCGTGCATGCCAATATGGCGGACCGGGTGGGCATCATCTATGCCGGACGGCTGGTGGAGGAAGGCCCGACCCGGCAGATGTTCTTCGCGCCGCGCCATCCCTATACGGCGCACCTGGTGGCGAGCCTGCCGCGCATCGGCGACGTGACGCAGCGCCCGGCCCTTGAAGGGCGGCCGCCGAACCTGGCCGACCCGCCACAGGGCTGCCGGTTCCATCCGCGCTGCCCGCTGGCGGTGGACAAATGCCGCAAGGAGGCGCCGCCGCTCGAAACCGTGGCACCCGACCAGCGCTCGGCCTGCTGGCGCTGGCAGGACGTGGAACCGCTGGCGCAGGCCGGCGCGGCGACGGGGGTGATGGCATGAGCGTGCTACTCGACGTCAACGCGGTTTCCAAGCGCTTCACCATGGGCGGGCTGTTCGGGCGCAAGGCGGTGGACGCGGTGCGCGACGCCAGCTTTTCGCTGCATACGGAAAACCCGGAAATCTTCACCATTATTGGGGAATCGGGCTCGGGCAAGACGACGCTGGCGCGGATGATCCTGGGGCTCGAAGACCCCAGCGCGGGAGAAATCCTGTTCCGCGGCAAAAGGGTGAGCCGGCATATGGGACGGGCCGAGCGCCTCGATTTCATGGCGCATGTGCAGCCGGTGTTCCAGAACCCGTTCGAGGCGTTCAACCCGCTCAAGAAGATCGAGCGCTACCTCTCGAGCACTGCGCAGCGCTTTCTCGGCACCACCGATCGCGCCGCCATCGACCGGGCGATGGACGAGGCGCTGCAAAAGGTCGGACTGAGCCTTCAGGAAGTGCGGGGCCGGTTTCCCCATGAAATGAGCGGCGGGCAATTGCAGCGCTGCGCCATCGCGCGGGCGCTGATCCCCAATCCGCCCCTCCTGGTCGCCGACGAGCCGGTGTCGATGGTGGATGCGTCGCTGCGCATGAGCATCGTCAACCTGCTGAAAAACCTGCGCGACGAATTCAAGGTCAGCGTCATCTACATCACCCACGACCTGGCGACGGCCTATTACATCTCCAACCGGCTCATCATCATGCAGCGCGGACATATCGTGGAAATGGGCGATGCGCGCACGGTGCTGGACGATCCCGAACACCCCTATTCGCGGCTGCTGAAAGCCTCGGTGCTGTCCACCGACGATGCCGGCGCGGGCAAGCTGGCGACGGACCCGGCCATGGTGGACCTGGCCGGCGCGATGGTGAACCGCCCCGGGCGGCTGGTGGACCGGGGGGACGGGCGCAGCGTGCGGGTTTACGAGAAGGCTTGAGGAGCGCGGAAGAGGAGGACGGTCAAGGCGGATCGGGGGTCCAGGTGGGGGCGGGTTCGCGCTTGAGGGGTTCCATGACCTTGATGTCGGCGCCGCGGCGCATGGCGATGTTCATGCGGAAGGAATTGCCGATGCGCTCGGAACGCTCGACGAACAGGGCGGCGACGTCGGGCGGACAAAGCTGTTCGACCGTTTCGCGGAACAGGCGCAGCCAGCGCATGAAGTGAATGTCTTCCAGTTCGGGAATGGCCATGTGCTTGGGCATGGGGCGGCCGTCATAGCGGCCGGTGCCGAGCAGCATGGCGCTCCAGAAATCGGTGATCTTGTCGAGATGGGCGGGCCAGTGATCGTCCGGGATGATGCGGTTGAAGACCGGGCCGATAATGTCGTCGCGGCGCACGCGGGCGTAGAAATGATCGACCACGGCGCGGATCATGGCTTCGTCCAGCGCCTCGGGCGTTTCCCAGCCGAGGCGAAACAGGCGGGTGCCGGCGGGCGGGCGATCAGGCAGGGACATTGGCGGCAACCTTGATGGTATAGGAGCAGCGGCGGCCGCCGCTCACGATGTGATCGGTGCGCTCCACCTCGACCCCGGGGCCGAGCACGGCGCGGAACACGTCCAGCTCCGCCCGGCAAAAGCCCTGGCAGGCAGTGGCGGCGGCGCAGATGGGGCAATGGTTCTCCACCAGGAGCAGGGAACCGTCCTCCTGCTCGGTCCAGCTCGCCATATAGCCTTCCTGGCTGCGCAGGTCGGCCAGGACGGCAACGCGGCCGCGCAGGTCGGGCTGCTGGCGCAGGGCCGCCTCGTAGCATTGGCGCGTTTCGGCCTCGCGCACCGAAATGATGGTATCGAGCGCCCCCTCGCCCAGCCGCTCGCGGATGATGTCGAGAAGCTGCACGGTGAGCGCGGCATGGGTATCGGGAAATTGTGCCTGGGCCGCCGCCGTGAGGCTCCAGAGCTGCGTGGGGCGGCCAACGCCATTGGCGGCGCTGCGCGCTTCAACCAGGCCTTCCTCCGCAAGCCGCAAAAGCTGCTGGCGGGCCGCCTCGCCGCTGGTGCCGAGCCTGTCGCCCAGCGCAGCGGCCGAGAGGCTTCCCTGCATCTTGAGCTGGACCAGAATGCGCTGCGCGGGGCTGCGCGGCGACCAGCCCGCATTTTCCAAGGGTGGGCTTGACATATCTGGAGAATGGGTTTTCAAAGCCATGGCTTGGAAATTAACCGCAGATGCGGGCCGATGCAAGCCGAGGATTTCAGCCTGCGCGCCCATGCCGCAAGAGCGCACACCGCCTTGCCGGACGCGCCTTGATACAGGAGCGAATAATGACCTTCTCCCTGCCCAACCTGAATTATGCCGTTTCCGCGCTGGCCGAGCGCGGCATGAGCCAGGAAACGCTGGAGCTGCACCATGGCAAGCACCACCAGGCCTATGTGACGGCGCTCAACGGGTTCGTGGAAAAGAATGCCGATCTCCAGGGCAAGTCGCTCGAGGAGATCATTGCCTTCGTCAACGGCAAGCCGGACCTTCAGGGCGTGTTCAACAATGCCGGCCAGCATTGGAACCACATTCATTTCTGGCAGGCGCTGTCGCCCGAAGGCGGCCGGATTCCGGGCAAGCTGGAAGCCAAGATCGTCGCCGATTTCGGCTCGGTCGACGCCTTCAAGGACGCTTTCAAGACGGCGGCGACCACGCAATTCGGTTCGGGCTGGGCCTGGCTGGTGCTCGGCCAGGACGGCAAGCTCAAGACCACCAAGACCGCGAACGGCGCCAATCCGCTGGCCAGCGGCGAGGGCAAGCCGCTGCTGGGCCTGGATGTGTGGGAGCATTCCTATTATGTGGACTTCCGCAATCGCCGGCCCGATTATGTCAGCAATTTCCTCGACAAGCTGGCCAATTACGACTTCGCCGAAGCCAATCTGGGCTAAAAGGCATGGCAAGGCGCGGATCGGTCGTGACGTTTCCTGCCGGCTCCGCGCCGAAGCCGGCCTCCGGGCGCGACGCAGGCCGGGGCACGGAACGCGGCACGGCCGAAAACGGCCTCGCGCTTTTGTCGCGCCCGCCACATACTGACCCAGAAGAACGGCCCAGACACGTGACGAACGCCCTCATGCCCGATTTCGACCTGCCCGAGCGCATGAAGCTGCGGCCCAGCCAACGCCCCCCGGTTGGCGACGCGGAATTTCGCGCGGCCATGTCGGGCCTGGCATCGAGCGTGCATGTGGTGACGGCGCGGCGCGGCGACGAACAGGCGGGCCGCACGGCCACGTCGGTGATGTCGCTTTCGGCGCAGCCGCCCGCCATCCTGGTGTCGATCGACATCATGAGCCGGCTGGCCGACCTGATCGCCAAGAGCGGCGGTTTTTCGCTGGCCATGCTGGCCGAAGACCAGGCCGGGACGGCCGACGCCTTTGCCGGGCAGGTGGCGCCGGCCCGGCGGTTCGCCCTGGGGCGCTGGGAGAGCTGGCCCTCGGGGCAGCCGCTGCTGCGCGGGGCGGTGACGGCGCTCGATTGCGAGGTGATCGGGGCCATCGAAACCGGCACGCATGTGCTGTTCGCCGGCGCCATCGTCGAGGCGGAAACGGCCATTGGGCGCCGCCCGCTTTTGTGGCAGCGCCACGGCTATCACGGCCTTGGCGGGCTCGACGGCGCGCCCGGGGAGTGACAGACTGAAATCGATTCAGGAGGCGCGGCGCGGGAAACTTTCGCCCGGCCCGGCGTTGCCCCCGGAATCGAGGAGTATGCCGTGCCGCGCTATTATTTCCACTATCGCACCGACGACGCATTGATCGTCGACCAGGACGGCGGCGATTTTCCCAATCTCGACGCCGCCGAGCACAATGCCGCCGAAATCGGCAAGGCCATTATCGACAAGCTGGCCGGCGAAGGCGGAGAAACCGCCCTGCCCCGTTCCATCGAAATCACCGACGAGAAGGGGCACGACCTGCTCTATGTGGTGTTCTGGGCCGGCCCGAAAATCGGCAATGGCCCGGCAAGCCCGGTCGAGCCGGGGCGCGTGCATTAGCAGCGCCTTCCGTTTGGCGGACGCATCGACAGCGCGGGGAGGGTGCTTCGTCTCCGTCATTGTCGGGCGTGTCCCGGCAATCCGTGCGGGGGCTCAAGATCGCATGGACCACCGGGACGGAGCCCGGTGGTGACGGGGGAAGAGCGGTCGGGACGAGCCCGGTGGTGACGGGGTGGAGAGAGCGGCGGGGGGCTGCTTCGCTTTGCGGGGGTGATAGGCCGTGGTCCGTAAGGGGGGCGACGGCCCTTCCCCTCAAGGGCGCGGAGTGTTTGGGGTCAGACGCCGAAATGGGTGGTGATGGCGAGAACCAGGACGAGAGAGGCGGCGAGGGCCGCGTAGGACGCCAGATGGAAAACCTTGGGCATGAAAGCCTCCGAGGGTAACTCCCAAAAGACTATCAGATTTATAGAGATTAACAAGAGGTAAATCTTCTCATTTCCCGGGCGCCGGGAAACCGCCTTGCTTGCCGGGCGCGGCGCGGCGGAACCGCTTTCTCCCCAGGACGGCAGGCCGGACCAAGGAAGGGGTTACAGGCGGGGCATTGCTGCTAGAGTGGACCTTGCGAGTCTGGGGAGTTGAACATGGCGGATGCACGCTTGGCGCAACTGATCGAGCGGGCGCGGCAACGCGCGGGGGACAAGCCGGGACTGGAGCGGTTCCTGCTGGACGCCATCAAGGCGACCGATCCGGACGACCTGGAACGGCAGGATTACGATGCGTTGCTCGACGCGCTGGTGCGCAGCCACGAGGCGCTGGTCAGCGGCGACAGCAGCGGCACGCGCATCCTGACGCAGGCGCCGGCGGCGCCGGGCGAGGCGCTGGTAATCGACGTCATTTCGCCCGACATGCCCTTCATCGTCGACAGCGTGCTGGCGGCGCTGCGGGCCATGGGCGGGTCCATCCGGCTGTTCGCGCATCCCGTGGTGCATGTGGCGCGCGGCGCGGTGGTGGGCGAGGACGGCGACGCGGTGAGCGTGCTGCATATCCATTCCGACCCGGTGGGCGACGTCGCGGCTTTGGTAGCCGAAATTTCCGACACGCTGCAGGACGTGGCCTGGGCGGTGCAGGACTGGTCGGCCATGCTGGAACGGGTGCGCACCGCCACGGGCGGGCTGAGCGCCGCCAAGGGGCAGCGCGACGAGGCCATGGCCTTTCTCGACTGGCTGACCGAACACAATTTCACGTTTCTGGGGGCCCGCGAATATCGGCTGGAAGGGCGCAACCTGCTGCCCCTGGCCGGCAGCGGCCTGGGCATCCTGCGCGACGACACGCGCAAGGTGTTGCGCAGCGGCCCCGATTACGTGGAAAGCAGCCCGGCACTGGTGGCGTTTCTCGAAGGCGGCGAGCCGCTGCTGGTGACCAAGGCCAATGTGCGGGCGCGGGTCCACCGGCGGGCGCATATGGATTATGTGGGCGTCAAACTGTTCGCGCCCGATGGAAGCGTACGCGGCGAATTGCGGCTGGTGGGGCTCTATACCGAGCAGGCCCTGGCCAGCCCGCATACCGACGTGCCGATCATCCGCCGCAAGATCGCCGAGGTGATGCGGCGCTCGGGCCTCGATCCGCTGGGCCATGCCGGGCGCACGCTGCTCGGGGCGCTGGACAGCTATCCGCGCGACGAATTGTTCCAGATCGAAAGCGCGCAACTGGCCGAATTCGCCGAAGCCATTGCCGGGCTCTACGACCGGCCGCGCGTGCGGGTGCTGCCGCGCATCGACCGGTTCGACAATTTCGTCTCGGTGCTCGTCTTCGTGCCGCGCGACCGCTATGACGGCGAGGTGCGGGCACGGATCACCCGCTACCTGGCCGATGTCTACGATGGGCGGGTTTCGGCCTATTATCCGCATTTCCCGGAAGGGGAACTGGTGCGGCTGCACGTCATCATCGGGCGGCTGAGCGGACCGACGCCCCGCCCGAGCCGGGCAATGCTGGAAGCGGGCGTCGAGGAAATCACCCGCGACTTTTCCGACATGGTGCTGGCCGCCGCCCCCGATCCGGGCGCGATCAGCGATTACCGGCAGGCCTTCTCGCCGGCTTACCAGGCGCGCAACAATGCGGCCCAGGCGCTCGAGGACATCGCCATCTTCCAGGGGCTGGACGCGGGCAAGGCGGCGATCCGCCTGCGCGAGCGCGCCGGCAGCGATGGGACATTGGGGCTCAAATTCTACCATAAGGGCCGCGCCATTCCGCTCAGCGAGCGCGTGCCGATGCTGGAGCATTTCGGCTTCCGGGTGATCGACGAGCGCACCTTCACCATTACCCCGCGCGACGGGGTGGAGCGCTATATCCACGACATGGTGCTCGAAACCGGCGATGGCGCGGGGCTCGATGTGGGCGCGCGCGGCGCGGCCATCGAGGCGGGGCTGATGGCGGTGTGGACCGGCGCGGCCGAGAGCGACCAGATCAATGCGCTGGTGACGCGGGCCGGGCTCGACTGGACCGAGGCGGCGTTGCTGCGGGCGCTGTCGCGCTATCTGCGGCAGGTAGGGATTTCCTATTCGCAGCGCTATATCGCGCAGGTGCTGGTGACCCAATGGCAGGCGGCGCGGGCGCTGGTCGATCTCTTCGGGGCGCTGCACGATCCGGCGCGGGCCGAAAACCCGCAGCAGGCCGAAGCGGCGCGGGCGGCCATCGCGGCGCAATTGCAGGCGATCTCGTCGCTCGACGAAGACAGCATCGTGCGGCGGTTCCAGAACCTGATAGACGCCGCGCTGCGCACCAATGCCTGGCAGCGCGACGAGACGGGCGGGCGGCGGCCGGCCCTGGCCATCAAGTTCGACAGCCAGCGCGTCGAGGGCATGGCGGCGCCCCGGCCATATCGGGAAATCTCGGTCTATTCGCCGCGGGTCGAGGGCGTGCATCTGCGCTTCGGGGCGATTGCGCGCGGCGGCATCCGCTGGTCGGACCGGCCGGAGGATTTCCGCACCGAAGTGCTGGGGCTGGTCAAGGCCCAGCAGGTCAAGAACGCGGTGATCGTGCCGGTGGGGGCCAAGGGCGGCTTCGTGCCCAAGCGGCTGGCGGCGGGCATGGCGCGCGACGCCTTCATGGCCGAGGGCACGGAAAGCTACAAGATCTTCATCGGGGCGCTGCTCGACATCACCGACAACCTGGTGGATGGACAGGTGGTGCCCCCGGCCCGGGTCGTCAGACGCGACGGGGACGATCCCTATCTGGTGGTAGCGGCCGATAAGGGCACGGCCAGCTTTTCCGACATCGCCAATGCCATCGCCATTGCGCGCAATTACTGGCTGGGCGACGCCTTCGCCTCGGGCGGTTCGGCAGGCTATGACCACAAGGAAATGGGCATTACCGCGCGCGGCGGCTGGGAGGCGGTGAAACGCCATTTCCGCGAAATGGACCGCGACATCCAGGCCGAGCCCGTCACCGTGGCCGGCGTGGGCGACATGAGTGGGGACGTCTTCGGCAATGGCATGCTGCTGTCCAGGCAAATCCGGCTCAAGGCGGCGTTCGACCACCGCGACATCTTCATCGACCCCGATCCGGACGCGGTGGCGAGCTTTGCCGAGCGGCAAAGGCTGTTCCACCTGCCCCGCTCGAGCTGGCAGGATTACGACAAGAGCCTGATCTCGGCCGGCGGCGGGGTGTTTCCGCGCAGCCTCAAGGCCGTTCCGCTCAGCCTGCAGATGCGGGACCTTTTGGGGCTGGAGGGCGAAAGCGCCACGCCGAACGCGGTGATGCGGGCGATCCTCACCGCCGAGGTGGACCTTTTGTGGTTCGGCGGCATCGGCACCTATATCCGCGCCCAGGACGAAGACGACGCGGCGGTGGGCGACCGGGCCAATGACGCCATCCGCGTCGCGGGCGAAAACGTGCGCGCGAAAGTGGTCGGCGAAGGCGCCAATCTGGGCGTTACCCAGCGCGGGCGCGTGGCCTATGCGCTCAAGGGCGGGCGGATCGACACCGACGCCATCGACAATTCGGCGGGGGTCAATTCCTCGGACCTCGAAGTCAATATCAAGATCGCGCTGGCGCCGCTGGTGGCCTCGGGGCGGCTGGAAGCGGCGGCGCGCAACGATTTCCTCGCCGGCATGACCGAGGAAGTGGCCGCTTTGTGCCTGAGGAACAATTACCTGCAAACGCTCGCCCTGTCGCTGGCCCAGCGGGCCGGGCTGGCGGACCTGCCGGCCCATCGGGCGCTGATCGAGGGCCTGGAACAACGCGGCCTATTGGACCGGGCGGTGGAATTCCTGCCCGGCGACGCGACACTGGAAGCGCGGGCGCAACAGGGCCAGGCGCTGACGCGGCCGGAACTGGCGGTGATCCTGGCCTATGCCAAGCTGACGCTGTTCGACGACCTGGTGGCGAGCCAGGCGCTGGACGATCCCTACCTCGCCGGCGAAATCTTCCGCTATTTCCCCGAAACGCTGCACCAGACCTATCCCGAAGCGGTGGAGCAGCACCGGCTGAAGCGCGAGGTGATCGCCACGGTGCTGGCCAATGCGATGATTAACCGGGGCGGGCCGGCCTTCGTTTCGGAATTGACGGCGGCGACCAGCGCCAGCCCCGGCGAAGTGGCCCTGGCCTATGCGGCGGTGCGCGACATTTACGGGCTGAGCGCGCTCAATGGCGACATCGACGCGTTGGACGGCCGGATCGCCGGCGCGGTGCAGCTTTCGCTCTATGCCGACGTGGCGGCCCTGCTGGACCAGGAGGCCCTGTGGTTCCTGCGCAATGCCGACGTGACCGAGGGCCTGGCCGCGCGCGTGGCCCGGCACCGGGAGGGCGTGGCGCAATTGCGCGCGCTGCTGGCCGACCTGCTGCCCGAAGGGGAAAGAGCAGCGCTGGCGGCACGACAGGCGGCGCTGGGCGAAGCCGGCGTGCCGGAAGCCCTGGCCGGCCGCATCGCGCAATTGCCGATGATCGCGCAGGCCAGCGACGTGGTGCTGGTGAGCGAGCGCGCCGGCATGGCGGTGGCCGATGGGGCGCGGGCCTATTTCGGCGTCGCCGGGCTGTTCGACCTGTTCCGCATTCTCGCCGAGGGTCGGGCCATCGTGCTCGAGGACCGGTTCGAGCGCATGGCGCAGGACCGGGCGCTGGCCAATCTGATGCGGGCGGTGCGCGACCTGACCGCCGACGTGCTGGCGGCGGGCGACGGAGCGGTCGGCGAGCGGCTGGCGGCCTGGCAGGCGCAGCACGCCGCCGGCATCGCCCGGACCGTGCGGGCGGTGGGCGAACTCATCCAGGGCAGTGTCACGGTGTCGCGCCTCAGCGTCGCGGCGGGGTTGCTGGCCGACCTGGCGCGGGAAGGGTGACGACCCGCGCGGCGCGCGGAGGCTCACCCGAAAGTCGGCCTTGCCTTGGGGGCGGGCCTGGGCAGAGTGGCGGCCAACAAGGAGCATCTCATGACCCCATTGGCGGATTGGCTCGCCCAGCAGACCGAGGATGAAGACCTGGCCGGCGTGGTCGCCGCAATGGCGGCGGCGGGGGTGGAAATCGCCGGCATATTGCGCCAGGCCCCGATTGCCGGACAGACCGGGCTGGCTGGGCACGTCAATGTGCAGGGCGAGGCGCAGAAAGCGCTCGATGTCATCTCAAACGACATTGTTCTGAATCACTTGCGGGCAAATCCTGCGGTTTCGATTCTGATCTCCGAGGAGTTGGATGAAGCCGTTCATATGTCGAGTCAGGGGCGGTACATTGTCGCCACCGATCCCTTGGACGGCTCTTCAAACCTCGACGTAAACGTCACCGTGGGCACGATTTTTTCAGTGCTGCCGGCCGAAGGCGGGCTGTTGCAGGAGGGCGCGGCACAGGTGGCGGCGGGCTATGTCGCTTATGGGCCGGCCACGAGCCTGGCGGTGCGGATCGGCGGCAGCACGGCCATGTTCACGCTCGACGCGGCGGGGCAATGGATATTGGTCGTGGCGGCGGCGGTGGTGCCGGCAGCTTCGGGGGAATATGCCATCAACACGGCGCGCGAACGCTTCTGGGACGAAGCGACCAGGAACTATGTGGCCGAGAACGTGGCGGGCGAAACCGGGCCGGCGGGCAAGCGCTACAATATGCGCTGGGTCGGCTCGATGGTGGCCGACATTCACCGCATCCTGATACGCGGCGGCATCTTCCTCTATCCGCTCGACAGCGAGATTTCGGCCAAGGGCGGGCGGTTGCGGCTGCTCTACGAGGCCAATCCCATGGCCTGGCTGATCGAGGGCGCCGGCGGCGGCGCGACGACCGGGCGGCAGCGGATATTGGAGATCGTGCCCAAGGACATCCACCAGCGGGTACCGGTGATCCTGGGATCGGCGGACGAGGTGAAGCGGATGGAAGATTGGTATTCGCGGGGGTAAGGCCGGCGAGCGTTAAAACTTTTGTTGTGCTGGAATGGTGGGGCTGGCTTTTGTCGGGAGGCCCCCTCGCCCTGCCCTCTCCCCGGAGGGTGCCGAGGCTTCGCGGCAGGTTTTGAGCCGCGGCGATAGCGGCGGGATGGATTGCCGGGACAAGCCCGGCAATGACGGCGGTGGGGGGTGGGGCGTTTTCACGTCGCCCTCCGGGGGAGAGGTCGGTGCGGAGCGCCGGGTGAGAGGGCCTTAACACCGGCACCCGCCAGGGCTACCCCTCTGTCATTCCCACGACAGTGGGAACCTCCGTTTCAGGCCACAAGGCACGAACCCCTCCTCCCGTCACCACCGGGCTCCGTCCCGTTGGTCCAGGCGATGTCGAGGCATTCCATGGATTGCCGGGCTTGTCCCACTGGTGTCCGGTTAAGCGTTCTGGACAATGTGCATGACATTGATTTTACTTCGTTTTGAACGTTTGACGGCGTTTGAGACACGAAGCGGAGGACAATGTCATGCGGCAC